>Ga0310811_10000008_pt1 | contig 452224 bp, 423 predicted proteins | sample YCmetagenome_FD_207642 | JGI IMG/M metagenome (GOLD analysis project Ga0310811, IMG submission 207642) | Soil microbial communities from experimental microcosm in Duke University, North Carolina, United States - YC | ecosystem: Engineered > Artificial ecosystem > Soil microcosm > Unclassified...
GGCCCCGTTATGTTGCATGCGGTTCTGGGAGCGGCCCCGTTATGTTGCATGCGGTTCTGGGAGCGGCCCCGTTATGTTGCATGCGGTTCTGGGAGCGGCCCCGTTATGTTGCATGCGGTTCTGGGAGCGGCCCCGTTATGTTGCATGCGGTTCTGGGAGGGGTTCTGAGAGCGGGCACGTGAAAGGCCGTCACCGGAGCGGTGACGGCCTGCGAGCGAACGAGCGGAGAAACTGACCCCCGGTTACTCCGTGGGCGCGGTCGACGCGGGGGCCGGGATGAGACCGTCCGCGACGAGGCCTTCGAGGATGGCCTTCGCCATGGCCTCGGCGGCCGACTGGGGGCGGACCATGGCGGTGAACTCCTTGATCAGGCCCTGCTCGTCGAAGTGCAGCAGGTCGATGCCGTGGAGCTCCTCGCCGCGGACGGCGGTCCGGAAGACCAGGACGGAGGACTCGGCCTCGCTGCCGTCGGCGGTGGTCTCGCAGGTTCCGGTGTAGGAACCTACGTAGCGGAAGTCTTCGAGTGTCCGGATGAACACGCCGAACAGGCCCATGACCGTCTCGCGGCCCTCGGTGGGTTCGAGCCTCATGGAGCTGTAGAAGCGGATGTCCGGCGTGAGCAGCTCCTCCAGGCCGGCTAGGTCGCCCTTCTCCATGGCGGTGCGGAAGCGGTCGGTGGTGGTGCTCGCGGTCATGGCAGCTCCTTGGTCATGGCGGCGGGTTGAACGGCGATCTGGGGCTGGGGCGCGTCCTGCGGGTCCTGTTGCGGGGCGGGCACCCGGGCGGGGCTGCGGATGACGACGACGGCCAGCAGTACCGCGAGGAGCGTGAAGCCCGCCCCGACCGCCATGCCGGCGTCGTAGCCGCTGGCCAGCGCCTGGAGCGGCGTGTCACGGGTCAGCGAGGAGGTCACGGAGGACGCGGTGCCGGAGATCACGGCCACGCCGAGCGCTCCGCCCATCTGCTGGGAGGTGGTGATCAGACCGGAGGCCAGGCCCGCGTAGCGCGGCGGGATGCCGGTGGTCGCCGCCGCGTACATCGGGGCCAGGCTCATGCCGTAGCCGAGCGGCATGACCACCAGGCCGGGCAGCACGTGCAGGAGGTAGTCGCCGTGCACGGGCAGGAAGCAGACCCATGTCATGCCGACGGCGACGGTGGCGGGTCCGATGATCAGGAACGGGCGGAATCCGAACCGGGGGATCAGGTGCGCCATGCGCGTGGACATGAAGCCGAGGATCACCGGGAACGGCAGGAACGCGAGGCCGGTGCGGATCGCGCTGTAGTGCTCGACCCCCTGCAGATAGAGGGTGATCAGGAAGAACATGCTGAGATTGCCCGCGAAAACGGCGGCCATCATGGCGTTCGCGCCGGCGACGTTGCGGATCTTGAAGATCGACAGGTCCATCAGCGGGCTGGCCGCCCGGCGTTCGTTGACGACGAAAGCTGCCAGCAGCAGCACGCACGCCACGAGTCCGCCCAGCGTGTGCGGGTCGGTCCAGCCCCAGGACGGCGCCTGGCTGAAGGAGAGCACCGCGGCCATCAGGCCGAGCGTGGCGAGCACGGCGCCGGGGGTGTCCATGGTCCGGCGCACGCCCGTGTGCGCGTGCGCGGGCACCAGGCGGCTGATCAGGAAACTGACGACCAGGCCGATCGGCACGTTGATGAAGAAGTCCCAGCGCCAGCTCGTGTACTGCGTGAGCACGCCGCCGAGCAGCAGCCCGACGGCCGCGCCGCCGGTGGCGACCATCGACCAGTAGCCGAGGGCCCGCGCGCGGCGGCGGCCCTCCGGGAAGGTGACCAGCACGATCGAGAGCGCCGCCGGGGACATGAAGGCGGCGGCGAGTCCCTGCAGGCCGCGTAGCACGATGAGCAGCGGGACCGACGAGCTGAGCCCGATGAGCAGGGAGACGAGGGTGAACGCGAGCATCCCCGTCACGAGCGTCCGGCGCCGTCCGAAGAGGTCCGCGACGCGGCCGCCGAGCAGCAGGCAGCCGCCGAAGGTCAGCACGTAGGCGGTGATGACCCATTGGATCGAGTCGGCGCCGAAGCCGAGTTGCCGCTTGATGACCGGCAGCGCGACGGTGATGATCGCGGTGTCGAGCACGACCATGAACCAGGCGATGGCCACGAGCGCGAACACCACTCTGGGCGCCGTGGTCGGGGCGGCGGAGGCGTCTCGGCGGCCGAGACTTCCGAAAGAGGGCATGGCGGCTCCCAGGATCGGCGATGCGGGGGCGGAAGCGGTTCGGGAGCTGAGAGGATGCCGCCAGGGCAGGCCCCTGAGGAGTTCCTTCGACAGTCTCCGGCGCGTGACCGCGGTCCACCTCCCCGGTCTGACTCGGCCCGGGACACACCCCGCCGAACCTGCTCAGCCAGTTTCGCGTACCCCTGTGGCCGCCGGGTATGGGCCGAAGGTCCCGGGGGTTTTCGGCCACACCGACTCCGGCGCCCCTGCCCCGGCGGCCTGAACGTGACCGTGCCCCGGCTATTCTGAAGGCGACTTCACGATCGTCAGCAACGACGCTGGCCGCTGTGCGCACGCTTCTCGGCAAGACTGTCGAGCCTGATCTGGACGGATGTCGTCATGCACAAGCTGGTGGTCCTGTATTCCAAGCCCGCCGACCCTGACCACTTCCGCGACTACTACGTGAACAACCACCTTCCGCTGATCAAGAACTGGCCCGGTCTGCTCGCGTGGCGGTACAGCTTCGACGTGGCGGCGGTCAACGGGGAGGCGCCGTACTTCGCGGTGTTCGAGGGCGAGTTCGCCGACCTCGACGCCATGGTCGCGGCGCGGGCGTCGGAGTACGGCCGGAAGGTGTCCGCCGACGCCGCCAACTACGCCACCGGCGGCGCGGCCGTCATCCACTATCCGGTGCAGGACAGCAGCAGCGACTGACGCACTACCAGCCGGGGGGCTTGAGGGTGCCCATGACCCTGGTGACGGTGATCTCGATGACGACGCGCTCGGGGTTGGGGCGCGGCTGGCGGTAGCGGGCGGCGTAGCGGCGGACGGCCTCGGCCACGGACTCCGGGTCGTCCTTGACGAGCGCGGTGCCTTCGAGGGTGCACCAGTGGGCGCCCTCGACCTGGCTGACCGCGGCCCTGGCTCCGGCGGGCCCGGCGGCGCGGACGTTGCGTACCTTCATGCTGTTCGCGCTGCTGATCACGCGGGCGATCTTGGCTTCGGGGTCGAAGGTGACGCCCACGGGGACGAGGTGCGGGGTTCCGTCCGGGCGCGGCGTGCTGAGGAAGCACAGCCGCCGCTCCTGCCAGAAACGGACGGCCTCGTCTGCCTCGTCTGTGTCGTTCGTCATGGTGCTGGTTAGTTTCGCACCCCGCTGTTACGCGGGTAGAACGGGGATCCGGCGCTGAGGCCCAGCGTGGGCGGGGCGGCGGTGCGCTGCGCGGGGATGACGCTCGCGGTGCTCGTGGCGCAGTGGCCGGAGCGGATGAAGTGGCCGAGCAGCTGCGCGGTCGCGACCGTGTCGTCGAGGGCCTGGTGAGCGTCCGTCAGCTCGATGCCCAGGTGGTCGCAGCAGTCGCCGAGGGTGTGGTGCGCGAGCGGCAGGGTCCTGCTCGCCAGCTGCCAGGTGCACAGCCCGCGCGTGAACGCGTCGGTCTCGATGCCCGACCAGGTGAAGTGCGCGTTCAGGAACCGGCCGTCGAACTGCGCGATCCGGTGCGCGACGGGGGTCCGGTCGGCGAACAGGTCGTAGAGCGCGGGGGCGAGGTCGGCGAACGTGGGGGCGGCCTCGACCATGCCCCGGGTGACGCCGTGCACGTGGGTCGGCCCGACCTCGCCGTCGCGCGGCCGCAGCAGCGTGTCCCAAGAGCCGGTGATCTCCCCGGCCGCGTCCACGTGGACGACGGCGATCTCGACGATCGAGTCGGGGTGCAGCCGGAAGCCGGTGGTTTCGATGTCGAAGACTGCGTATCCGTTCACTGCGGTCTCTCTCCATGTTCCGTGGCCACGTGGCGCAGACCGCAGTCTATTGCGTCGGTCGTTCGCCGATGGCGCGGAACCCGTCGAACAGCGGGCCGCCGACGTGGTCGAGCAGCGCGCGGCAGAGTGTTTCGACGGCGGGCGTGTCGCCGAACGCTGCCAGCCTGCCCGCGGCAATCTTGTTTCCGCCGCGTCCCCGACTACGTCGGCTACGTTCATGCCATGTTCAATGATTTCGCGAAGGAGTACCTGCACGATGAGCTGCGTGACGTGCGGGACGCGCTGGTGTGGAAGCTGGACGGGCTTGGCGAGTACGACGTTCGCAGGCCGCTGACGGTTTCGGGGACGAACCTGCTCGGGCTCGTGAAGCACGTGGCGTATTCGGGGGCGCGGTACTTCGGCGAAGTCTTCGACCGGCCGTTCCCGGACACCGTGCCACGCTGGAACGATCCGGCCGCGTGGCGGACTGAGCATTGGGTCACAGACGACGTGAGCCGGGAGGACGTGGTCGGGCTCTACCGTCGGGTGTGGGAGCACGCCGACGAGACCATCGGTGCGCTGGCGGTCGACGCGCCGGGGCGGGTGCCGTGGTGGCCGCGGCCGGACGTGAAGCTGTTCAACGTCATGGTTCACATGCTCAACGAGACGACGCGGCACGCGGGCCACGCGGACATCCTGCGTGAGCAGCTCGACGGGACGGTCGGGGTGAATCCGAAGCGAGCGGACGCGTTCGACACGGAGGACGAGGTGGTGCGCGGGCGGCTCGCGCGGCTGGAGGACGTCGCGCAGGCCGCCGCGCAACGATGGTCGTAGTGCGGACGCGGGGTTCGGTCCTTACGTCGTCCGTGCGATGCTGCACCCCATGCGAATATCCGCAGGGACAGCGGGATCAGCGGGAGCGCTCTCGCGTCCCACGGCGCTGCTCGTGGCCGGGGCCATGTTCATGGAGCTGCTCGACGGCACGGCGCTGACCACGGCCGCGCCGCGGGCCGCGTCGGCGCTCGGGGTGTCGTCGGCGGCGATGGCGGTGCCGATCAGCGCGTATCTGGTGACGGTGGCCGCGTTCATCCCGCTCGGCGGCTGGGCGGTGGACCGGTTCGGCGGGCGGCGGGTGTTCGCGACAGCCGTGGTCGTGTTCACCGTCGCCTCGGCGCTGTGCGCGCTGGCGCCCTCGCTCGCGGCGTTGAACGCGGCTAGGGTCGCGCAGGGTGTCGGCGGGGCGTTGATGGTGCCGGTCGGGCGGCTCGTCGTGTTGCGCGGGGTGCGGCGCGAGGAGGTGATCCGCGCGGTCGCGTTCCTGACCTGGCCCGCGCTGGCCGCGCCGCTGCTCGGGCCGGTGGTCGGCGGGTTCCTGGCCACGTACGCCTCGTGGCGCTGGATCTTCCTGCTGAACGTGCCGCTCGGGGCCGTAGCGCTCGCATGTGTGAGTGCGATCCCGCCGGAGCGTGGTCCGGCACGGAGTCTGGACGTGCGCGGGTGGACGATGAGCGCGCTCTGTCTCGGCAGTCTGACGTCCGCGGCGTCGATCGTGGCGATCCCCGGCTCCGACCTGGAGACCGCGTACGGCTGCGTGGCGGTCGCGCTGGTCACCGGCGTGGCCGCGATCCGCCGCTTCCGTACCGCCGAGAATCCGCTGCTGCGGCTGGACGCGCTGCGGATCCGCAGTTTCCGGTTCGCGCACGCGGGCGGGTCGGTGTTCCGGATCGCGATCAACGCGGTGGCGTTCCTGGTGCCGCTGCTTTTCGTGGACTCGTTCGGCTGGACTCCGGCGCGCGCGGGTTCGGCGACGGTGGCGCTGTTCGCCGGGAACATCGGCATCAAGCCCGCGACCACGCCGCTGCTGCGCCGCCTGGGTTTTCGCACCGTGGTCCTCGGGGCGGTGCTCGGCTCGGTCGTGACCACGTCGCTGATCGCGGCGCTGCGCGGGGACACGCCGATCGTGCTGACGGTCGTGCTGTTGGTGGCGAGCGGCGCGTTCCGGTCGATCGGGTTCACCGTCTACAACACGGTCGCGTACGCCGACGTGGACGCGGCCGGGCTCGCCGACGCCAACACGCTCTCCTCCTCGATCCAGCAGCTCGCGGTCGGGCTCGGGGCGGCGACGGGCGCGATGGCGCTGCGGCTGTGCCTGGCGCTGGGCGTGCACGACGACTATCAGGGGGCGTTCATCGTCGTCGCGGCGTTGCTGCTGGTTCCGGCGGTGGAGGCGGTGCTGCTGCCGCGGAACGTGGGTGACGCTCTGACGGCATAACGCAATGCCGTCCCTTCGGGTGATTCGCGAGCGTGACACCCCGTTCGGCCCTTGATTGTCGGCCGCCCGGAGCTACCTTCCGGATCAAGAGGATGATCCGGAGAAACGAGGGCGGCGGTACATGGGAACGCACAGGCCAGGGCGTGCGCGCGAGCCGCGGATCGCCGCCGGGGCGACGGTGGCCGGGGCGCTGGCGGTCGTGGCGGCGTCGCTGTTCCTGCTGCCGTCGCAGGGCGCGAACGCCGAGCCGGCCACGCTGTGCGGCGGCCAGCAGGCGTCGGTGGGCGGCGGGACGTACATCGTGCAGAACGACGAGTACAACTCCGGCGCGAACGAGTGCGTGACCACGGACGGCGGTGCGGACTTCGCCGTCGCGAACTCGGACATGACCACGCCGCCGGGCGCTCCGGGCGGGTATCCGTCGATCTACCAGGGCTGCCACTGGGGCTCCTGCTCGACCGGCGGGCTCGCGGCGAACCCGATCCAGGTGGCGAACCTGACGCCCGGTGAGGTGACCACGAGCTGGACGACGACGCAGCCGACCGGGACCGGGAACGTGTACGACGTCGCCTACGACATCTGGTTCAACCATGCCGCCACCACGCGCGGCGCCCCGGACTGCGCGGAGGTCATGGTCTGGCTGGGCCACCAGGGCTCGCTGCAGCCGTACGGCGCGACGGTGGCGTCGGACGTGACCCTGGACGGCACGAGCTACCGGGTGTGGGAGGGCGTGCAGACGACGGAGCCGACGATCAGCTACGAGTTGACGACTCCGGCCACGTCGGTGACCGCGCTGGACCTGTACCCGATCGCCCGCGACGCCGTGAGCCGCGGCTACATCTCGGAGTCCTGCTACCTGATCGCGGTCGAGGCCGGGTTCGAGCTGTGGCAGGGCGGTGCGGGACTCGCGACGAACTCGTTCTCCGTGCAGGTCGGCGGCCCCGGCACCGGTTCGCCCTCGCCGAGCCCGACGACGACCCCGAGCCCCAGCCCGACGCCCACGCCGACGGCCACGTCCACCCCCACGCCGACGACATCGGCGAGTCCGACCCCGACCCTGACTCCGAGTCCGACGTCGAGCCCGACCACGTCCGCGAGTCCGAACCCGACTCCCACTCCTACCCCGACGCCATCGCCCAGCACGGCGTCGGCCTCTCCGTCACCGTCACCATCGGCCTCGACCTCGGCCTCGGCCAGCTCGTCGCCCCCGCCGCCGCCACGACCGTTAGGCTCGCCTGCGTGACCTTTCGCAGTGGGGCGGTGCGGCCGGATCCGGCGGCGGACATCGACGGATACCTGGCCAGGCTCGGGCTGGAGCGGCCGGGGCGCCCGGACGCGGCGTGGCTGTTCGCGGCGCACCGGGCGCACATGGAGCGGATCCCGTACGAGAACTTCGAGATCCAGCTGAACCGGCCGACGAGCGTGGATCCGGCGGAGACGATCGCGCGGATCGCGCGCGGCCGCGGCGGCTACTGCTTTCATCTGAACGGGGCGCTCGGCACGCTGCTGGCGTCGCTCGGGTACGACGTGACGCGGCATCTCGGCGAGGTGCGCGGCGCGGAGGTGGACCAGGCCTCGACCGGGCTGACGATCAATCACCAGGTGCTGACGGTGCTGTGCGACGGGGAGGCCTGGTTCGTGGACTGCGGTCTCGGCGACGCCCCGTACGAGCCGATGCCGCTGCGCGAGGGCACGCCCAACGGCATCGGGACCCGGACCGCCGTGTCGCAGGGTCCGTTCACGTACGGGTTGGAGCCGTGGGCGGGCCGCGTGGGCGGGTGGCGGTTCGTGCATGATCCGGGGCACGAGTCGTTCGTGTCGATGGTGTTCGCGCCGGAGCCGGTGGGGGTCGAGGCGTTCGCGCAGGCGCATCACCGGCTCTCGACGTCGCCGGACTCGAGTTTCGTGCGGGCGGCGATCGCCAGTCGTCGGGATGCGCACGGCGCGGACGTGCTGCGCGGCCGGATGATTTACCGCATCGACGGCGACGGCGTGACGAAGCAGCCGATCGACTCGCAGCAAGCCTGGTTCGAGCTGCTCGCGGACGTCTTCGGCCTGCACCTCGACGACGTGGACGAGACCGAGCGGGCGGCGCTGTGGCGGCGGGTCTCGGCGGCGCACGAGGAGTGGCTCGCCGAGCGCGCCGCCGCCACCAGCTAGAACCAGCGAGTACCAGCGGGAACGGGACGCTACGCGGCGGGCTTCGGGTAGAGCACGTCGTAGCCGATGAACTCGAACATGCTCACGCCCGGCTCCAGCGGCTTCGGCGTTCCGCGGTACCGGTACGCGCCGACGCAGTTCTGCCGGTCCGGTTCCTGGAGCCAGAGCTGTTCGAAGCCGAGTTCGTCGTACCACGCGCAGATCCGCGGCACCATCGACTCCTCCGGGCGGCGGCCGCGCGTCCAGATGACCGTGCCTCCGGTGGCGCACAGCGCGGTGCACGTGGCGATCGTGTTCTCGATGTCGGCTGCGCGCAGGTTGCCGTAGACGCCGCAGACGAGCACGAGGTCCGTGGGCGTCAGGTCGATGTAGTGGTCGGTGAGCGACGCGTCGCCGGTGACGACCTCCACCTGGTCCAGGCCGAGTTCGGCGGCCATCTGCCGGGCGGCGTCCGCGTTCTCTGGGTCGAGTTCGACCAGGCGGGCGTGCACGTCGCGGCCGCGCGGGTGCTCGGCGAGCACGGGGATCAGGTCGCGGCCCTGGCCCGCGCACAGGCTGATCGCGCGCAGCGGTCCGGCGGGGGCGGCGTCGAGCGCGTCGCGGATGCGGTCGCGCACGACCGTCAGGCGTTCGGCGAGGTCGGAGTCGGGGTCGTCGTACCGGTCGTGCCAGCGCTTCCAGTCCATGGTCGACGAGACTACGGGGGCTGCGGTGCCGGTGCCCTGCGAGTATCCGCTACCGTCGTGGGATGGCCGAGAACGGATCACACAGCGCGACGGCGGGCGGCGACGGGGGCGGGCCGGGCAGCGTGCGGCTGGACGTGTGGATCTGGTCGGTGCGGCTGGCCAAGACGCGTTCGCAGGCGGCCGACGCGTGCAAGGGCGGGCATGTGCGGGTGAACGGGGAGAAGGTCAAGCCCGCGCAGGCGGTGAAGGTCGGCGACCAGGTGCGGGTGCGCCGCTCGGACGGCTGGGAGCGGATCGTGACCGTGACGAAGCTGATCTCCAAGCGGGTCGGTCCGCCGGTCGCGGCGACCTGCTACCTGGACGAGAGCCCGCCGCCCCCGGCGCGCGAGTTCGCGGGCCCGACGGCGATCCGGGACCGGGGCGCGGGGCGGCCGACGAAGCGGGACCGGCGCGAGGTGGACCGGCTGCGCGGGCGGTAGCGGCCGCGACCCGCCGGGTGCCGGGAATAACCCGAGGCCGCGTCCGCCTTCCCGCTGGTATGAGTGAGCCGAGCCTGGACGTGCGCATGCCCGCGATCTACCTGAGCCACGGCGCGCCGCCGCTGGCCGACGACCCGATCTGGCCGGGGGAGTTGGCCGCGTGGTCCGCCGGGCTGCCGCGGCCGCGCGCGATCCTGATGGTGTCCGCGCACTGGGAGGACGCGCCGCTCGCCCTCGGCGCCGTGGAGACGATCCCGCTGGTCTACGACTTCTGGGGCTTCCCGCGGCACTACTACCAGGTCACGTATCCGGCGCCCGGCGCTCCCGCGCTCGCGGCGCAGGTCCGCAAGCTGCTGGCCGCCGCGGGCCGCCCGGTGCAGGACGTGCCGGACCGGGGCCTGGACCACGGCGCGTACGTGCCGCTGGTGGAGATGTTCCCGGACGCGGACGTGCCGGTGCTGCAGATCTCGCTGCCGAGCCTGGACCCGGGGGAGCTGTACGAGATCGGCCGGCGTCTCGCTCCGCTGCGGGACGAGGGCGTGCTGATCGTGGGCAGCGGCTTCTTCACGCACAACCTCAGGGCCCTGTCGCGGGACGGGTCGGTCGCCTCGGTGATGCGCGAGTTCGACGCGTGGGGTCGCGAGACGCTGGCCGCCGGGGACATCGACGCGCTGCTGGACTTCGAGCACAAGGCGCCCGCCGCGCACGCAGCCCATCCGCGCACCGAGCATTTCGCGCCGCTGTTCGTCACGCTGGGGGCGGGGGAGGCGGACCTCGACACGCAGCGCAGCGTCATCGACGGGTTCTGGAACGGCCTGGCCAAGCGGTCGATCCAGCTCGGCTGACCGCTGATGTGGTACTAGATGGTATGACCGCTCTCACTGTCCGCGCCGCCGCGCCCGCCGACCCCGCCGACCGTGTCCTGCTCGAACGCCTGTGGCTGCTGTTCCGGCATGACATGTCCGTCTACACGCATGCGCTGCCCGGCCCGGACGGCACCTTCCGCTCCGACCGGCTGCACGCGGCGCTGACCGACCCCGGCTGGGCCGCGTACGTGTTCCACCTCGACGGGCACCCGGCCGGATTCGCCCTCGTGCGCGGCCTCGGCGGCCCGGGCCCGACCGTGCTGAACTCGTTCTTCCTGGTCAACGCCGCCCGCCGCCGGGGCCACGGGATTCCCGCGGCGCTGGACGTGCTGCGCCGCAGTCCCGGGTCCTGGGAGGTGGCGTTTCAGGACGCGAACACCGCGGCCGTCGCGTTCTGGCCGCGGGTGGCCGAGGCGGCGGCCGGGGAGGGCTGGCATCTGGAGCACCGGCCGGTCGCGGGCCGGCCGGAGATCCCGGCGGACGCGTGGATCTGCTTCACCGTCCCGGCCACTACAGTGTGATCCATTCCGTCGTGACCCGAGGAGCCCCGATGCCCGCCCGCCCCGCGCTCAACCGCAGCCTCGCCGAGTTCGGCACCACGATCTTCGCCGAGATGTCGCAACTGGCGGTCGAGACCGGGTCGATCAACCTGGGCCAGGGCTTCCCGGACACCGACGGTCCCGCCGCGATCCTGGAGGCGGCGCAGCGGGCGATCGCGGAGGGCCGCGGCAACCAGTACCCGCCGGGGCCGGGCATCCCGGAGCTGCGCCGCGCGATCGCCGCGCACCGCTCGCGCAACTACGGGCTCGACTACGACCCGGACCGCGAGGTGCTGGTGACGGCCGGGGCCACGGAGGCGATCGCGGCGGCGCTGCTCGGCCTGCTCGAACCCGGCGACGAGGTCATCGCGCTGGAGCCGTACTACGACTCGTACGCGGCGTGCATCGCGATGGCCGGGGCCCGCCGCGTCCCGGTGACGCTGCGCCCGGACGGCGACCGGTTCGGCCTGGACCTCGACGAGCTGCGTGCCGCCGTGACCGACCGGACGCGGCTGATCCTGCTCAACACCCCGCACAACCCGACCGGCACCGTCCTGGGCCGCGAGCAGTTGGCGCAGGTCGCGGAGCTGTGCGTGGAGCGCGACCTGTACGCGGTGACCGACGAGGTGTACGAGCATCTGGTGTTCGACGGCGGCGAGCACGTGCCGCTGGCGTCGTTCCCGGGGATGCGGGAGCGCACGGTGGCTATCTCGTCGGCGGGCAAGACGTTCTCGGTGACCGGCTGGAAGGTCGGCTGGGTGTGCGCGAGCCCCGAGCTGACCTCGGCCGTGCGCGCGGCGAAGCAGTTCCTCACGTACGTCAGCTCGGGTCCGTTCCAGTACGCGGTCGCCGAGGCGCTCGCGCTGCCCGCCGAGTACTTCGCGTCGTTCACCGCCGACCTGCAGGCGAAGCGGGACCTGCTGTCCGCCGCGCTCGCGGACGCCGGGTTCGGAGTGATGCGCACGCAGGGCACTTACTTCGTGACCGCCGACATCCGCCCGCTCGGCCTGCCCGGCGCGGCAGGTGCGGACGGCGCGGAGTTCTGCCGCGCGCTGCCGCACCGCGCCGGGGTGGTCGCGATCCCGAGCCAGGTGTTCTACGACCACCGCGACCAGGGCGCGCCGTACGTGCGGTTCGCGTTCTGCAAGCGGCCCGAGGTGCTGACCGAGGCCGCGTCCCGCCTGAAGGCGCTCGCGGCCCGGTAACCCGTCTGGCTGCTATCCGTGCTCGGCGAGGGCGGCGGCGATCTGCTCGCGGTCGGCGCCGCCTGCGAGCAGCAGCCGCAGCAGCACGCGCGCCTTGTACGGGTGCAGCAGCCCGCCGTTGATCAGGCCCCTGTTCTGCAGGTCGATCTCGGAGCCGGGCGCGCCGTACGTGTGCCGCAGCACCGGTCCGGCGCCGGCGCGCGAGGTGAGCACGACCGGCATCAGCTCGGCGAGTCCGGCGAGCGCGGGCACGAGGCGGCTGGTGACGTGCCCGACGCCGAGCCCGGCCACGATCAGCCCCTGGTAGCGCTCGGCGGTCCCGTCGAGTTCGTCGCCCTGCTCGTCCAGCACGGCCGTGTGCACCGCTACCCGCACCGCGTCCAGCTGGTCCGCGGCCGGGATCGGCAGCGGCGCGCGGCGCGGCGGGACGGACAGGATCCGCACCCGCTCCTCCTCCAGGCGCCCGACCGGGCCGGCGTCCGGGGAGACGAACGTGGCGGTGCTGGTGGCGTGGGCCTTGCGGACCCAGCGCGCGGCGTGCAGCTCGTCGTTGAACGCGACGAGCACCCCGAGGCCGCGTGCGGCGGGTTCGGCGGCGGCGGTGACGGCGGCGAGCAGGTTCGCCGGTCCGTCGGGTCCGGCCAAGGTGGGGTTGCGCATGGCGCCGGTGAAGATCAGCGGTTCGGGGTGCGGCCAGACGAGGTCGGCGAGGTACGCGCTCTCCTCCAGCGTGTCGGTGCCCTGCGTGACCACGACTCCGCGCGCCCCGGCCCGCACGGCCTCGGAGGCGCGTCGCACCAGTTCGAGGACCTGGGCGAAGGTGAGGTCGGCGCTGGGGACGCGCTCGACGTCCTCGACGACGAGCGCGACGCCGGTCTCCGCGAGGCCGGGCACGTCGTGCGCGAGGTCCGCGCCGCCGAGCCGGGCGACCACGCCGGCCACGTCGCCGTCGCCGGCTCCGCTCCCCGCCATGGAGATCGTTCCGCCGAGGGTGTAGAGGACGACCTCGTCAGCCATCGCAGTGCCTTTCCGTTGAACATGGACCTCGGACACCCTACAGATCCGGATGCCGCGTTACGCTCACCGGTATGCGTATCGCGGTGGCAGCCGATTCCCGGGACGTGGTGTCGCGTTCGATGTCCGCCCTGCTGGAGTCCCTCGGGCACGAGGTGGTCGCCCGGCACGGCGCGATCGCCGACGGCGCCGAGGACACCGATCCGGCCGCGGTGTGGTCGGTGTGCGCCCGGGCGGCCGCGCTGGACGTGGTCGAGGGGCGGGCGGACCAGGCGGTCGTGGCCTGCTGGACCGGGACCGGCGTGTCGATCGCGGCGAACAAGGTGCCCGGCATCCGGGCCGCGCTGTGCACCGACTCGGTCACCGCGGCCGGCGCGCGCCGCTGGAACGACGCGAACGTGCTGGCCCTGAGCCTGCGCCTGACCTCGATGCACGTGCTGCGGGAGATCTTCGAGGGCTGGTTCGAGACCGACCCGAGCCCCGAGCCCGACGACGTGGCCGCGATCGCCCGCGTCGAGCCGCGGCCCTGACCCTGCGGCTAACCCTGCACCTGCGCCCCGACCCGCATCCACGCCGTACCCCGCGCCCGCAGCCCCAGGAACACGAGCCGCGCGAGCGTGAACAGCCCGACCGCCACCCACAGCCACGTCAGATCCGCCCCGCTCGCGAGCACGACCCCGAGCGCGGCCAGGAAGATCGCCGTACACGCCAGCGACGCCCACGCCAGGTAAACCGCGTCCCCCGCCCCGATCAACACCCCGTCGAGCACGAACACGACCCCAGCCGCGGGCTGGAACGCCGCGGCCACCAGCAACACGGGCGTCAGCACGGCCGCGACCGCCTGGTCACTCGTGAACGCGCCCGCGAGCACGGGGCTGAGCGCGGCCAGCCCGATCCCGGTCAGAACGCCGAACCCGAGCCCCCACCGGTTCATCCGCGCCACGACCCTCCTGGTCGCGTCGGTACGCCCGGCGCCGAGCTCGTGCCCGACGAGAGCCTGCGCGGCGATCGCGAGGGCGTCGAGTGCGAGCGCGAGCGTGAACCAGAGGTTCGAGGCGATGGTGTTGGCCGCGAGCGCCGTCGTGCCGAGCCGTCCGGCGCCCCACACGGCCGCGAGCAGGTAGACGCGCAGGCCGATCGTGCGGATCAGCAGCGCCGCGTTCGCCGAGAGCGAGCCCCGGATCGCGCCGAGGTTGGGCCGCGCCGTGACCCCCTCGGCCCGGCACGCCCTGACCACGATCCACGCATATGCCACGGCCATCCCCGTCTGCACCGACGCCGTCCCCGCGGCCGATCCCGCGATCCCGAAGCCGCACGGGTACACGAGAACCCAGTTCAGCAGTGTGTTGACGACCGCGGCCGCCGCGGCGACCACAAGCGGCGTGCGCATGTCGTGCAGGCCGCGCAGCAGCCCGGTCGCGGCGAGCACGAGCAGCATCCCCGGCAGTCCGAGCGAGCTGACGCGCAGGTAGGTCGCCGCGTACGGCGCGGCCTCGGCTCCGGCGCCGAGCCAGCGCACGATCGGGTCCGCGCCGACCACGCCGACGACCGCGAGCAGCAGCCCGAGCCCGACCGCCAGGTACAGCCCGTCCACCCCGCGCGCCAGCCCCTCCGCGCGCCGTCCCGCGCCGATCAGCCGGGAGACCTGCGCGGTCGTGCTGTACGCGAGGAAGATGCACACGTTCACGAGCGTGTTCAGCGCCGCCCCGGCCGTGCCGAGCCCGGCGAGCTGCGCCGGCCCGAGGTGCCCGACGATCGCGCTGTCGGCGAGCACGAACAGCGGTTCGGCCAGCAGCGCCCCGAGCGCGGGTATCGCGAGCGCGAGGATCTGCCGCCCGGTGACGTGCGACGCGTCGACGTCCCCGCCGGCGGGCGAGGTGGTGTGGGCTTCCATGCCAGGGATCATCCCAGACCCCACCGACAGGACTGAACCCCCATCGCACCTATTACCGAGTCGCCCCTACTCTCCCTGCTCCCGACTATCCGACTCCAACCCCTCGATGATCCCCGCGATGTGGTCCGGATCCGGGTACATGTCCGTGAACTCGTACCCGGCGAGCGTGCGCGGCCGGTCCATGCCCATGTCCACCCGCAGCAGGTCGTCCCCGGCGAGTCCGTGGCTGACCCAGTTGCCGAGCACGCGCAGCCGCGAACGCATCGAGTGCATCGCCATCACGTGGTAGCCGCGCGTCGCGACCTGCGCCGGGATCCCCGACAGCGGGATGCCGAGCGGCTTGGCCACCGCGCGCGGCCCGCCCAGGTCCACCACGAGTCCCAAATCCTTGTGGAAGTACTCGCGCAGCGGCCGCCCCGCCATCGCCGACACGACGTTGTCCGCCGCGACCTTCCCTTGCCTCATCGCGTGCTGCGCGGTGGGCGGGCACACGGCGCCCTCGACCCCGTCGCGCTGCTTGGCCAGGTCCGGCACCGCCGCGCAGTCGCCGAGCGCGAACACCCCGTCCCAGCCCGGCAGCCGCATGTCCGCGCCGACCACCAGCCGCCCGCGCTCGGTCTCCCCGAGCCCGCGCACCAGCGGAGACGCGGCGACCCCGGCCGTCCACACGAGCGTCTCGGTCGGCAGCGTCGTCCCGTCGGTGAGCTTCACCTCCGTGTCGGTGACCGCCGCGACCGACGTGCCCAGCTTGAATCTGACCCCGCGCTGGGCGAGCATCCGCATCGCCACGCCGCCGAGGTCCTGGCCGAGCTCCGGCATCAGCTTGTCGGCCAGGTCCGCGAGCGTCCACGAGACCAGGTCCCGATCCAGGCCCGGCAGCCGCTTCGCCGCGTTCGTCGTCAGCTCGTGCAGGCACGCGCACGTCTCGGTGCCCGCGTACCCGCCGCCGACCACCAGGAACGAGCAGCGCCGCCGCTTCTCCTCCTCCGTGTTCGCCGCCGCCGCGAGCTCGAGCTGCGCGATCACGTGGTCGCGCAGGTTCAGCGCCTGCTTGAGCGTCTTCATCCCGCGCGCGTGCTCCGCGAGCCCGGGGATGTCGAACGTGCGCGTCACCGACCCGGGCGCCAGCACGAGATAGTCGTACTTGATCGCCTCGTCCTCCCCGAGGATCTTCTTCACGTACACCGTCTTCGCGGGCAGATCCACCCCGAGCGCACCGCCCGGAACCCGGATCGTGTGCTTCAGCAGCCGCGCCAACGGCACCGCCACCGACGACGCCGCCAGCACCCCCGAAGCCACCTGCGGCAGCAGCGGCAGATACAGCGACGCCGAGGTCGGGTCGATCAGCATGATGTGCGCCTTGTCCGGCGGCAGCCGCTTCTCCAGCCGCCGCACGCACGCCAGCCCCGCGAACCCGGCCCCCACCACGACGACCCGCGGCACTCCCGCCACCTGCGTCTGCGTCATAGCCTCCGCCGCCTCCACTCCGACTCAGCACTCAGGGCTCCGAACGCCGCCCGGCGCCCGCACACCACGGACCCGACCACGCCGTTCACCCGGCCGCACGCATCCTCGTACCGCCCGACTGCTTCAGCCTCGCCCGTTCGGCCCCAACCCGCACCCCGAACTACACCCGCCGGGGGAGTCCGAGCCTCCGAGGCCGCTAGCCGCAGGTGTCGCACGCTCGCTCCGCGTTGTCAGCTTGCGGCTGGTATTCGCCCCTACCTTCGTCACCGGCACTGCGCTCGTTCCTCGCTGCGTGCCGCCGACTACGTCCGGGGCGATTACTTACCCCGCCCACCCGCCCTACTCAACCAGCCTGCGGCCCGCTACCTACGCTCCCTCGTACCTCGGTCACTACGTCCGCAGGCCTACGGCGCTGCGCACGATCTCCGTGGCCGCTCGCCTTGCATCGGCGGCTTTCAGCTCACGCGAGGATGATCGGGTTGCTCAGCGCGGCCATTCGGCGGTTGGGATGGCGCACTTCTACGCGGACGAACCCTGCCTCGCGCGCCGTTGTCTGCCATTGCACGTCGCCTGATCCCGAGGCGGGCAGTGCGGCACGGTGCGCCGTGCCTCTTTCGGAGTGGAAGGTGACGATCCCGTCGGGCACGCCGCTCACCTGGGCCCGTACGAGGGCTGACGCGCCATGGCTGTCGAGGCGTTCTCCGACTCCGGCATGACGGCTACCTGCGGAAGCGGTGAAGGAGAGTTCTACTGCGGCCGATTCGGCGATCCAGGTTCTGCCTGCGCGGATGCCGGCCAGGATCGCGGCTGCGGTCGATTCGTCTGCGGACACCACGGTGTGCGGAATGCCGATCTGGCCGGCGAGGTGGGTGTCGCTGTTGCCCATCGCCGGGCGCCAGCGTCCCTGGTGGATGTCCGCAGCCAGGCCGCGTCCCCATTCGGCCAGCGCGGCCTCGTTGTCGGCCTGCCATGGTAGGTCGGAGGTCCATGGGCCGTTCCACACCTCGACCGCGTCGAAGTCTCGGTACGGATACGCGAACGTGCCCGAGGGGTACGGCGCGTGAGGGTGGGCGGCCACGCACAACCCGCCGCCGCGATGGACCTCGGCGACGTGCTGACTCACCGCCTCGTTGCGCACGCCGTAATCCCACCCGATCACCTGGCCGAGTTCGAGGCCGAGTGCCAGCCAGTGGCCCGTATGTGTGACGACTTCCTGGCCGAACAGCACCGTCAGGTCTCCGGCAGCAGCCTGCGCCCAGTCCTTCTGCCCGTCGGCTGAGTTGTGCTCGGTGGTGACCACGAAGTCGAGCCCTGCCGCCCGCGCGTCGGCCGCCAACTGCTCAGGCGGCAGTTCCCCGCCGTGCGAGTGGACGGAGTGAACGTGACAGTCACCTCGAAACCAGCGGCGCCCCGACATGGACGCCACGCTACTCGAACGCGCTAGTCCACGTGCGCGCGGAGGCCGGCCAGGTAGTCGGCGAGCTGTTGGCGCATTCTGGGGTGGATGTCGAGGGCGTCGAGTTCGGCGGGGGTGAACCAGCGGACGTCGGAGGCTTCGTCGTTCGCGGTCGGGGTGCCGTCTAGGGGGCGGCCGTGCAGGGTGATCTCGAACTCCTGGCGGACCTCGCCGTAGACGGTGGGGTCGGTGTGGTCGTCGTAGGCGACGATGTAGGCGGGGTCGGAGTAGATGCCGAGCAGGCCCAGTGGCTCGACGCGGATGCCGGTCTCCTCGAACGTCTCGCGGACGGCGCATTGGGTGGGGGTTTCGCCGAGCTCCATCTTGCCCATGGGGATGGCCCACTGGCCGGTGTCGCGGCGGCGTTGCAGGAGCAGGCGTCCGGTGTCGTCGACGGCGAGGATGCCCGCGGCCGGGACGAGGGAGTTCGCCTTCGGTGCGCGGGGGTCGTGGAAGAAGTCTGTGCGGCCCATGTGTCGTGTCTCGCTTCCGTGTGCGGTCCGCGGATATTGCGTTGACGTGGTTGCGTCCGGCTCCTATCGTTGCGCGCGTTCGAGACGTTCGCGGCCCGTGGTGGCACGGCCGCCCTAGGGGAGGAGGCCCCGAAAATGACGATTCATCTTCTTCCGGCGCCTCCCTCGGTACCCGCGGCTCCGCTCGGAGTCCGCTGAAAAGCCACCGGACCGGATCGGTCGCGCCTCCCGCATCAGCACCATGCCTCGGAGGCGACTTTGCATTCTTCTTCTCGTACCAGTGTCACGTTCCGGCCGAGCGTCTCGGCCGACCTCGACCGGATCCTTCCGTTCATCCAGCGCGACGGGGCGTGCCCGCTGACGGCGGAACGCTACCTGGCGTACCTCGAGGACGGTCAGTACAGCCACGCGCGCACGTGGATCGCCGTGGACGGGGACGGCGGCCCGGATGATGGCGATGGCGATGGCGACGGCGGTGTTCTCGCGGTCGCGGTCTGGTGGGCTTCGCCGCATGAGGCGGAGCCGGGCGCGCTGGACGGCATCTACGTGCACGGATCCGTCGGGAGCGGTGAGGGGCGGGTCGAGCTCGCCGCGGAGCTGCTGTCTGCCGGTCACGCGGCGTTCGCGGCGGAGTTCGGGCAGGTGGAGCCGCCCGAGTACCACGTGTTCATCCCGAGTGACTGGCGTGAGCAGCCTGATGTGGCCGACGCGCTGACGTGGCGTCGGGCGGCGGTGGAGCGGGCCGGGCTGGGGAAGCTGCTGGAGCGGCTGCGGTTCGAGTGGACGCCGCAGGACGGGATCGTCGAGCCGGTGCACGGGCTGTCATTCCGTCCGGAGCCGGACGACGAGGTGTTCGTGGAGCTGTTCACGCGAACGCTCGCGGGTTCCCTCGACACGACGTCCACGCGGGACGCGGCGCGGATGGGTGCGCAGGAGCAGGCCCGCGACGACCTCGTGCACCTGCGTGACCGGATGCTCGGCGAGCGTTCGTGGTGGCGTGTCGCCGTGAACGAGGACGGGGAGATCGTCGGTTTCGGCGTCCCGTCGCGCAATCCGCTGTTCCCGGTGGTCGGCTACCTGGGCGTGCTGCCCGAGTACCGCGGCCGCCGCTACGTGCACGGCATCCTCGCGGAGATCACCCGCATCCTGGTCGCGGAGGCCGACGCCACGATGATCCGCGCCGATACGGATCTGGTGAACGAGCCGATGGCGGCGGCGTTCCTGAGCGTCGGGTACCGCAACCACGCCCGGCGGCTGGTCTTCTCCGCCAGCTGACGGATCCAGCTACGGGATATTGCGTGGCGTCACGTGTGGTGCGCGGGCTACGGTGCCCACGCACCACACGTGCGACCACGTACACGGACGTCCTCGGATGGGAGTTGGCATGCGCCTCGGCACGGACACGGTCACCCGCCTCGCCACACGAGAGCACGCAGACCGCCACTGACGATCTCCTGATCCTCCCGGCCCTGTCACCGCTCTCTCGGCGAGACGGACACGGATTCGATCCGACCGTTCTCCCTTCACCGAGGAGCTTGTCTTGCATGCCCGAAAGTCCGCGCCGCTCGGCGCGGGATTCCGCACGCTCTGGACCGCGTCGGCCATATCGGTTGTCGGCGACGGCGTCACGCTCGCCGCGGGGCCGATGCTGGTCGCGTCCATCACCCGCGACCCCACGGCCGTGGCGGTCGCCGTGTTCTGCCAGCAGGTGCCGTGGCTGTTGTTCGGACTGGTCAGCGGCGTTTACGTCGATCGGCTCGATCGCCGCACGCTGATCGTCGTGGTGAACCTGGCCCGCGCCGCCGCCCTGGCCACGCTCGCGGCGGCCGCCGCCGTGCACGCCGTGACTCTGCCGCTCATCTACGCGGTCTTCTTCACACTCGGCACCGCCGACACGCTCGCCGACACCGCGAGCAGCGCACTGGTCCCGTCTGTCGTGGCCAACGAGTCGCTGGCCGAGGCGAACGCTCGGCTCGCGCTCACCTTCAACATCGGTAATCAGTTCCTGGCGAAGCCGCTCGGCGCGTGGCTGTTCGCACTCGCCGCCGGGGCGCCGTTCGCGACGGACGCGCTCACGTTCGCTGTGGCGGCGGCGCTGATCGCGACCCTCCGGCCGGTCAGCACGGTTCCGACTCCGCGCACGACCCCACGCCCACGTGCCCGCCTGCGGACGGACGTGACGACCGGCGTGCGGTGGCTGGCTCGGCACCACGTGCTGCGGACGATGTCGTTGAGCATGGGCGTCGGCAACGTCGCGTTCTGCGGCGCGTTCGCGGTGTTCGTGCTCTACGTCCGCGAGCGGCTCGGGCTGACAGATCTCGGCTACGGGCTGCTGCTGACGACGTTCGCGGTCGGCGGCACGCTCGGCACGCTCACCGTTCGGCGCATCAAGGAGCGTGTGCGCGCGGCCACGTTGCTGCGCGCGGGGCTGCTGGTCGAGGCGTTCACGCATGTCGCGCTCGCCGTGACGACGCATGTGTGGTTCGCGGCGCCGGTGCTGGTGCTGTTCGGTGTGCACACGATGGTGTGGGGGTCGGTCGCCTCGACGCTGTATCAGCAGCGTGTGCCGGATGAGCTGCGGGGCCGGGTCGGCAGTGTGCGGATGCTGCTCGACCTCGGCGGCGCCGCGATCGGGACGGTCACCGGCGGGCTGGTCGCTCAGCGGCTCGGGCTGACCGCGCCGTTCTGGATCGCGGCGGCGGTGATGCTGGTCGTCGCGGCGTGCGCGTGGCGGCCGCTCGGCCCCGCCAGGATCGACTAGTCACCGACACGGGCCTGCATCGACTAGTCACCGACGTCGGCGGCTTCGACGGCGCCCGTGGCCCTGCGCAGCGCGCGCGACGTGCGTGACGCGCGGATGGCGTTGCGTTGTTCGCGGGCGGTGGCGTCGATGTAGTTCTGGCTGGTCGTCAGGGATGCGTGGCCGAGCAGGCGCATGATCTCGACGGCGGAGGCTCCGTCCTCGGCGAGGCGGGTGGCGAAGGTGTGGCGTAGCGCGTGGACGGAAGCGCCGCGCGGGACCTGGCCGGAGACACCCGCCTCGCGGTACGAGCGGGAGACGAGGTACTGCAGGGCGCCGCGGCCGAGCGGGGCGTTGTCGGCGCCGACGAACAGGGGGTCGGAGCGGCCGGGTTCGCGGCCGCCGAAGCGGGCGGCGCGGGACTTGAGGTATTCGTCGATGACGGCCTCGAGTTCGGGCTCGACGGGCACGGCGCGTTCCTTGCCGCCCTTGCCGCGCACGGTCAGGATCCGCTCGCCGACGCGTCCGCCGACCGAGGAGACCGTGAGCTCCAGCAGTTCCGTGGACCGCAGCCCGGCGCACAGCAGCACCGCGAGGACGGCGAAGTCGCGTTCGGGCCACGGGGCGCGGCGGCGGGTGTGGTCGGCGGGCGCGGCGGCGGACTCCAGGATGCGCTCCGGGGTGTCCTCCCCGCGCAGCGGTTTCGGGTAGCGGTGCGGGGCCTTCGGGCGGCCGACGGAGCCCATCGGGTTGCCGGGGGCGAGTTCGTCGGCGACGAGGAACGTGAAGAACTGGTTCCACACCGACCAGGCGCGCCCGATCGAGGAGGCGGCGCGCGGTTCGGCGTATTCGGCGAACGCGGCCCGCAGCGTCCGGCCGGTCACGGTGGCGAGCTGCAGGTGCTCCGGTTCGCCGCGCCCGGCCTGGCGGGCAAGGACGGTGCCGACGCCGACGAGGTCGCGGCGGTACGCGGCGAGCGTGTTCGCGGACTGCTTGAGCGCGGCACGCGAACGCAGGAACTCCTCGACAGCCTCCGCCAGCGACAGCTCAGTACCCGAACTCGATTCCATCCCAGGATTGTCTCAAGAATCATGATCCGGTGCCGCGAACGACCCGACCCGTCAGACCTCGTCGGGCGCGCCGCCGAGGACCTGTGCGACGGCGTGCAGCAGGGCGTCCTTGGTGAACGGCTTGCGGATCAGGGCCATGCCCTCGGGCAGCGCCTCGCCGTCCGGGAGGGTTCCGGCGGTGTACCCGGACATGATCAGCACCGGGAGTTCGGGCATGTACGTGCGGGCGACGCGGGCGAGCTCCAGGCCCGTCATCCCGGCCATCACCATGTCGGTGACCAGGGCGTCGAAGGACGCGTGCTCGCGGCGGATGACGTCGAGCGCCGCGGCCGGGGTGGGCAGGCACACCGCCTCGTAGCCGCCGCGGCGCACCATCAGCCCGACGAGGTCGCGCACGGCGTCGTCGTCCTCGACCACGAGCAGGTGCTCGCCGTGCCCGGGTTCGAGCCTGGGGGAGTCGGGCGTGGGGCGGCCGGCCGGGGTGCGGTGCGCGGGCAGGTCGATGCGCACGGTCGTGCCGCCGCCGGGCCGGGAGTACAGCGCGATGTCCCCGCCCGCCGACTTCACCGTCCCGTACGCGGTCGAGAGCCCGAGCCCGGTGCCGGTGGCCGCGTCCGTCGTGTAGAAGGGTTCGAACGCGTGGCCCTTGATCTCCTCGGACATGCCGGTGCCGGTGTCGGCGACGCTGATGCGGACCATGGGCTGCTCGCCGGGGACGTTCGCGGTCTGGATGACCAGGCGCCCGCCGCGCGGCATGGCGCGCCGGGAGTTGGCGACGAGGTTCAGCAGCAGCCGTTCGAGTTCGCTGCGGTCGATGTGCACCGGCCACAGCCCGTCCGCGAGCCGCGTGGTGAACTCGACGTCCTCGCCGATCGCGCCGCGCAGCACCCGCTCGGTGTCGGCGACGATGTCGTTGGCGTCCAGGGTCTCCGGGTTCACCGACTCGTGCCTGCTGAACACGAGCAGGTGCCGGGTCAGCGCCGAGCCGCGTTCGGCGAGGTCCCGGATGACGGTCAGGCCCTCGCGGTGCGGGTCGTCCTCGGGCAGGTCGGCGAGCGCGAGATCGGTGTGGCCGAGGATGACGGCGAGCAGGTTGTTGAAGTCGTGCGCGATACCCCCGGCCAGCCGCCCGAGCGAGTCGAGCCGCTCGGCCTGCCGCAACTGCTGCTGCAAAGCCCGCCGGTCGCGGCGTTCCTGCGCCTGCTGCAGTTCCCGGCCGACCACGGGCACGAGCCTGCTCATCCGGTCCTTCAGCACGAAGTCGTGGGCGCCCGCACGCATCAGGTTCGCCGCCTGCTCCTCGCCGATCCGGCCGCTGACCAGGATGAACGGCAGGTCGTAGCCGCTGTCGCGCAGCAGCTGCAACGCCTCCTCGGCACCGAACCCGGGAATGTGGTAGTCGCTGATCACCAGGTCCGGGGTGCGTTCGCGCAGCGCCTCGGCCACCTGCTGCGCCCGCTCGGCCCGCTCGTAGTCCACCGCCAGGCCGCCGCGCCGCAGGTTCGTCGCGATCAGCAGCGCGTCGTCGTCGCTGTCCTCGCAGATCAGCACCCGCACCCGCGGCCCGGCGGCGGTCACGGCGCGGCGCCCGGGAGCGGCCGGGGCTCGTTCACCCGCAGCCAGTACGTCGCCAGGGTGCGCACGACGGCGACGAACGTGGTGAACGAGACGGGTTTGCACACGTAGCTGTTCGCCCCCAGCCGGTAGCCCTCCAGCACGTCCCGCTGCTCCCGCGACGTGGTCAGGATGACGACCGGCACGGTGCGGGTGCGCGGGTCGGCGCGCAGCCGGTGCAGCACCTCCAGGCCGCCGATCTTCGGCAGGTTGATGTCCAACAGCACCAGCGCCGGGTGCACCGCCGGGCCGTGCGCGGGCAGCAGCGCGTCCAGGCACGCCTCCCCGTCCGCGACCGCGATGATCGGATTCTCGAACCCGTTCTTGCTGAACGCGCGCCGCGTCAGCAGCACGTCGTCCGGATTGTCCTCGGCCAGCAGGATCGGCGCCTCGTTCATCACGGCCCCACCTCCCGCACCGGGGGAGGACGGTCCGGCAGCACGAACCGGAACACCGCGCCATGCTCGGGGTTGCCATCGGCCCAGATGCGCCCGCCGTGCCGGGTGATGATCCGCCCCACGATCGCGAGCCCGATACCGCTGCCCGCGTAGTCGTCCCGCGAGTGCAGCCGCTGGAACGGCACGAACAGCTTCTCCGCGTACCGCATGTCGAACCCGGCGCCGGTGTCCCGCACAAAGAACACGCACGACCCGTCCGACAGCTTCTCGCTACCCACGTGGATCAGCGCCTTGTCCTGCTTCGCCGTGAACTTCCACGCGTTCGCCAGCAGGTTCTGCAACGCGAGCTCCAGCAGCGCCGAGTCCCCGGTGGCCCGCAGCCCGTCCTCGACGATCAACTCCATCGGCCGGTCCGGCTCGGGGTCGGCCGCGCGCAGGTCCGCCAGGATCCGCTGCGCGATCGCCGTCAGATCCACCGGCCGCCAGCACAACTCCGCCCGCGTCGCCCGCGACAACGTCAACAAATCGTCGATCAACCGGCTCATCCGGGACGTCGCCGCCACGATCCGCGCCAGATAGTCCCGGCCGGTCGCGTCCAAGGCCCCGCCGAAATCCTCCAACAGCAGCTCACTGAAGCCCGCCGCCGCCCGCAACGGCGCCCGCAGGTCGTGCGACACCGAATACGCGAACGCGTCCAACTCCCGCGTGGACGCCTCCAACTCCGCGGTACGCTCCCGCACCCGCGACTCCAGGCTCGCGTTCAGCAGCCGCGCCTCCTCCTCGGCCCGCTTGAGCGGCGTGATGTCCGTCGAGATCCCGCACACCGCGTAATGCCGGCCGGCCGTGTCCGTGATCGGGTACTTCACCGTGATGTACGTGCGCGGCCCCTCCGGATGCGGCGCGCTCTCCTCCGCCTGGATCGCCGCCCCGCACGCCAGCGCCTTCAGGTCGTTCGCCCGGAAATCCGCCGCCACCTCCGGCGGGAACAGGTCGAAGTCCGTCATCCCGACGATCTCCTCGCGCCGGACCCCGAACAACTCCTCGTACCGCCGGTTCACCAGCAGGTACCGGCCCTCCCGGTCACGCATGTAGATCACCGCGGACGAGTTGTCGATCACCTGCAGCAGCCGCTTCGCGTCCTCGTCCGCCCGCACCCGCGCCGTCTGCGCCCGGATCAGCGCCGTCCGGCTACGCGCCGCCCCCACCAGCGCGAGCAGGCTGATGAGCCCCAGCAGCAGCGCCTCCACCACCGGCGGCAGCGCCAGCAGCGGCGACCGCCCCGGCCCGTCCTCGTCCGCGCTCAGCGCCAGACCCAGGTCCAGCAGGCACACCACGACGACGGCGGCCACGATGAGCGCTGTCGGAGTCAGCGCCGAGCGAAGGCCGGCCGCTGTTCCCCTGAAGCCGGGACGCTGGCGCATGGCTGCCTCGCATCATCACAGGAGATGACGGACCCTTCCATGCTCTGCCGCGGAACGCGCCGCGGCAACCTCAATACCGAAATCAGCCTTCACCCGCGAACCGCACCGTGGGAAGTCGCAGCTCACCCGACGCGTCCGGCAGAAAACCGCAGAACGCCGCCACCTCCCGCTCCGGCACCCGCCCCACCGCCCGCAGCGGATGCTCCCGCCGCGCCCGCGCCAACCGCACCAGAAGCGGCTCCTCCATCCCCGTCGTGCCGCGCCGGTTCGACACCAGCTCCCGGTCGCCGATCCCCGCCGCGTCCCGCACCCGCTGCGGCTTGAACAGGTACTTCTCCGTCAGCCGCAGGTGCACGCCGCCGAACACCGCGTTCGCCGACAGCAGCAGGTACCACGCCGCCAGCGCCGGAGCCCGCGCGAGCAGCCCCCGGATCTGATCACCCGTCAGCCGGTCCAGCCCCTCCGCGTCCGTGCCGAGCGCACGCAGCACGGTGCGGGGGAGAGGCTCACGCAGCATGTCCCGCTCCAACACCTCCCGCTCCCCGGCCAGCAGCCCGGGGAACACCCGCCGCACATGCCGGCCGTAGTCCGGGAAGTCGATGCCGAGCAGGAAGTCCCGGCGCAGGAACTCCGGATCCTGCGCACCGGTCGGCGGCACGTCCCCGACCCGCCAGTGCACCGCGAACTGCCGGAACACGTCCATGAAGTGCTCCGTGCGCAGCCCGCCCCGCTCCGGACCGCGCTCCGCGAAATCCCGGTTGAACCTGATCAGCGCGTACATCAGCCGCGTCGCGTCCAACGCCCGCGCCGTCCCCTCCGGCCCCAGCGGATCCACCGCCCCGTCCGCCACCGGATCCAGCGCCCGGTTCACCGCCGCCTCCAACGCCTCCGACTTCTTCAGCAGCTCGAAGAACGCCACCTCGCCCGGATCATCGGTGTACGTCCGGATCCGCGGATCAGGGAACACGCCCGGCAGCTCCGCGAGCACCACCCCGTCCCGCTCCACCACCGTCGTCGGCGCGTTCCACCGCACCAGCGACGCGTAACTGTCCCGCTCCGGATGGCCCGCCCCCGTCATGTAGGCCAAACGGGTGAAGTAATCCGAGAACGCGTCGGCATCCGGCCCCACCCGCAGCCGCCCGAACGACTCCTCCGGCCGCGCCTTGCGCGCCACGTCCGCCTCCTGGTGGTGCCGCGCCACCGACGCCCCCGCCAACCCCAGCAGCACCAGCACCCGCCGGGCCTGCACCGCGTCGAAATCCTCAGGCCGGGGGAGCTGCTCCAGCACCGCCCGGGACAGCTCCGCGCCGAGCTGCCCGGGCGTCGCCGACCCCGCCAGCACCGCGCGGTTCAGCCGCGGCAGCTCGGCGAGGGTCCACGCGTTCCAGCATTCCCAGCGCGCCATGGCGGAGAGCCTTCCCAATGCCCGGAGGTACCCAGGATGACATCCCCCCGCTTCTTGAGCAGAAGATGATGCGGCCCAGACCTCCTCTTCGCACAGCCGCCCGACCCTGGAGGCACCCGCTAACCGAAAGAGCGTGCGCCATGACCGGACCCGCGCGCCGACCGAGACGCCAGCCCGACCCCGAACTCGAGCCCGTCAGCCGTGCCCAGCTGGCCCGAGTCCGCGAGGACGTGGGGGAGCGGTCGCTGCGCCGCTACATCCGAGCCTTCCTCCAACTGCTCCCCGAACGGCTCGACCGCATCGAACACGCCGTGGCCGCCGCCGACGCCGCCGAGGCCACCCGCGTCATGTTCGATCTGCGCGCCGCCAGCGCCATGCTCGGCGCCCGCCGGCTGCCCGCCCTGCTCTCCACGCTCGAGACCACCCTTCGCGTCGGCCTGCCCGCCGCCCCCGCCCAACTCGCCGTCGTACGCGCCGAGGCCGACGCCGTCGCCGCCGCCCTGCGCCGCCTGTTCGACGGCGACAGCCTCGGCCGGACGCCACCGGATTGAGCAAACCCTGATCAACGCTTGAAAGCCGCTGAAACTTCGGAACACAAGCTCTCAGTAAAGGCTCAGTGAACCAAGAGTAAAAGGCTCAGCGAGCTGCCGACGGGCGGGAAGGAAAGCAATCCATGTATATGCGACGCACCGTGACGGTCACCGCGGCAACCCCCGTGTTCGCGCCGTCCCCGACGACGGCCCCGCGCCACGCACGCACCCGGCGGGCCCACCGCGACGACCCCGGCGCACCCCGCCCGCTGCCCCTCGACTCACCCCGGGTCAGCGTCGTCATCCCCGCCCGCAACGAGGCCGCCAACCTCCCGCCCCTGCTCGCCGAACTCCCCGCAGGCCTGCACGAGGTCATCCTCGTCGACGGCGACTCCACCGACGACACCGTCCGCACCGCCCGCCGCGCCCGACCCGGCATCACCGTCCTGCACCAGACCGGACACGGCAAGGGCAACGCCCTCGCCTGCGGCATCCTCGCCTGCACCGGCGACGTCGTCATCACCCTCGACGCCGACGGATCCGCCGACCCCGCCGAGATCAAGGACTTCGTCGCCGCCCTCGTCGACGGCGCCGACTACGCCAAGGGCAGCCGCGTCCTGCCCGGCGGCGGCAGCGCCGACCTCACCCTGCTGCGACGCACCGGCAACGCCGCCCTCGTCTTCCTGATGAACCGCGTCTACCACACCCGCTTCAGCGACCTCTGCTACGGCTACAACGCCTTCTGGACCCGCTGCGTCGACGCCCTCGCCCTCGCCCCGATCGCCGAGGCCGAACCAGCCTTCGGCGACGGCTTCGAGATAGAGACCCTGCTCGCCGCGCACGCCGCCACCGCCCACCTCGCCATCGCCGAGGTCGCCTCCTACGAACGCGTCCGCCGCACCGGCGAGAGCAACCTGCGCACCTTCCGCGACGGCCAACGCGTCCTCAAGGCCATCGTCCGCGAACGCCGCACGAACCACGAACACCGCGACCGCGCCCTCGACACCGTCCCCGCCCTCGAAGGACCCGCCGAGACCCCCTGACCGACACCGAACGCGTTCCGGGCCCGCCGCACGGGCAGGGCGGCCGACCCGGAACGCGGCACGCTCACTCCCCGCCGCCGCCGAACCGGTAACCCACCCCGCGCACCGTCGTCACCCACCGACTGCGCCGACCGGTGTCACCCAGCTTGTGCCGCAGATTCGCCACGTGCACATCGATCACGTGATCGTCCCCGGGCCAGTCCGTATGCTGCACCCGACGCGCCAACGTGTCCCGCTCCCACACCCGGTGCGGACTGCTCATCAACGCCGCCAGCAGGTCGAACTCCGTCCGGGTGAGCGCCACCGCCACCCCGTCCAGCGTCACCTCGCGGCTCTCCTGATCCACCCGCAGCCCGCCCGTGCGCAACACCGACTCCGAACGCTCCTCCGCACCCGGATCCTCCAGCCGCGGCCGCCGGAACATCGCACCGACCCGCGCCCGCAGCTCACGCGGCGAGAACGGCTTGACCATGTAGTCGTCCGCACCCACCTCGAGCCCGATCAACCGGTCCGTCTCCTCGTCCCGCGCGCTCAACACGATCACGTACGCGTTCGAGACCACCCGCAACTGCCGGCACACCTCGATACCGTCGATGTCCGGCAACGTCAGGTCCAAGGTCACCAGGTCGGGGGAGAGCTGCTTGGCCAGCTCCAAGCCCCGCGCACCGGTCCCGGCCCCGGTCGCCTCGAACCCCGCCTGCCGCAGCGTGTCGCACACCAGCAGACAGATGTCCGGAGCGTCCTCGATCACCACCGCGGCGCGCCGCCGCGGTTCCGCCGTGTCCATGTGAACGTCACCCCCGACCCGCCGAAGCCCCGGGCTCCAACTCCTCGACCAGCTCGGCCAGCCGGAACATCCCGTCGGCCACGACCTTCAGCACCCGCTGCTGCTCCGCCGTGAGCGGCCCGAGCGAACCGTCGTCCAGCAGCTCCAGATAGCCCAGCGCCGCCGTCAACGGATTACGCAGCTGATGTGCCAGGGCACGCAACAATGCAGCCGTGCGCGCGTCCAGCGGGCTGAGAGCCTCCACCAAGGCCCGCGCAGCCCGCGCCTGTGTCGCATTGGCGGCCAGGCCGGTCCCGCCGGCCTCGCCCCACCGATCATCACCCTCCACCCGACCAGGCTAATTCGCCGCAGCCGACCCAGCCAGCCGAATGACGAATCTCGTCGGTTGCACGCCGAGAAAGCGAAGCGACCGCGGGGGACTGCGCCGTGAATCTCGCACCCGTCGCGCGCCCCCGTGAAGACCCTTGCGATACCCCTTCCCACCCACGTCTCCCTCATGATGCATAAGAGAGATTATGCAGGATATGGGGAATGGTCATCTTGTCACTCTAAGTGTAGATCTAGCTCTGACCTGCTGCTTTTTAGCCCCTAATGATGCACGACGGCGCTTCGCGTGTCGGCGTTGCCCTGCCTCAAACCGTGCGCCATGCGCATCGCATATAGCTCCTGAGCTGCATTTTTGCAGGAAACATGCCGCCGACGGTGCATGCATAACGTTGGCTAACCGCGACTTCACGGGCTTCCTGCAGGTCAGATGGCAGATTTGCCCCAATCATGCATAACGCTGGCGCGGACATCGCCCCGTATCATGCATCGTTGTTCGAGCACAATGTGCAGGCCACGATCCGCCGCGGCGCGCGGACGAGCTCACTCGATGAATTCGTGCTCGCACTGCGCACCCCGAATACCCTCCACTGGTGCAGCCTCTAGCGCTGGGAACACGAGGACCCGCGGTACCCCGCTACCGATGGGCTCCCCGCCGAAGCCGTCCCGGTGGCGTCGCCCGCTGCCCACTCCCCTGGTCTTCCTGATCATTGCGACGCCTCCGCGGTTGGGGTCGGACCGACTGCGCTTGCGCAGCGGTCCAAGGGCCCGACGCGGTGCGTGCGCCGGTGGACGATTCGAGCGCCCCCGGTGGGCGTGACGCCCGCGGGTAGGTTCCGGCGTGTCCGCTCGCTCCCCCAGCTGCCAAGGAGTGTCAATGGCGAGAACCAGGAGGCCCGCCGTCGCGTTCGTCGGCGTCGTGGCCCTGGCCCTCGGTACCGCGATGGCCGCGTCCGCGCCGGCCCATGCCGCCGTTGCGACGATCACGTGCACCGGTTGGACGTACACCACCTACACGCCCGGCCTGACCGACACCGTCCGGCCGACGACCGTGGTCGACCAAGGCCGGCTGAACGTCATCGGCCCGCACAGCCCCACCGGAAGCTGCCTGGCCGTCGGCTCCAGCGCGACCTCCGGCACCCGCGACGTGACCGCGCTGCTGAACCTGAGCTGCGACGCCGTCCTCACCGAGTCCGGCGTCGAGACCATCGTCTGGAACGACGGCCAGTCGACCTCGTTCACCTTCACCGCGACAGCCGCCCACGTCGGCTCGAACACCGTGCTGACCGAGACCGGCGACGTGACCACGGGCGAGTTCACCGGCGACCACGTCGTCGAGACCTTCACCGCCCCGAACCTCAGCTTCCTCGACTGCGCCACCGCCACTGGTGTCACCAGCCTCGACTACGCCACCGTGATCACGATCGCACCGCTGTAGGTGCCCGGCGTCGCTGACCAGCGGGTTCCCCGGGTACGGTCATCTGGTAGGCGATGCCGCGTGTCGGCGGACCGCCGGGCCCGGAACCGGGCGCCTTGGGCTATCCCTGGATGCTCCAGGGGCGGTCGGCGGGAGGCTCGCCGGTGGTGAGGATGCGGCCGATGATCCGCAGGGCCTCGGGCAGCGGGACCGTGTCGTCGTCGGGGTACGCGTCGTGCTGCCCGTTGGCCAGGAGGTAGCCCTCGCTCCAGCCGGTGGCTCCGGGGTCTACGGCGTTCCGGCTGCCGCCGTCGGCGTCGAACAGCAGGACCATCGCCCGCTCGGTGTTGCTGATGATGCCCAGCGATTGCCCGGCCGTGCTCGTCAGCCAGCTTTCCAGGCGGCCGGCCGCGATGCGTTCGCGCAGTTCCCGCAGTGTCGTGTCGGGTGTGGCCGCCGCGGCGCCGTCGTCGAAGACCCAGGAATCGACCATGGGCGCGAGCATTGCACACGCGGTGCTCAAGAGTGTCCGACAGGCCGTGCCTGGTCGGGGCGGTGTGGTCCGAAAGGCCACCGTTGGCCGCGATGATCGGAGTCCTGTGAGGCTCGGCGCTTCAATGGTCGTCATTGTCGACCCCTGAGTTGAAGGGCCGCACGTGACGAGCACTGATAAACCCTTCCCGGCGTACCCGCTGACGGACGTTCAGGCGGATGTCTGGCTGGGCTGCGCGCTGGATCCCGCGAGTCCGGCCTTCAACGTCGGCGGCTATCTCGACATCGCGGGGCCGATCGACGTGCCGCTGTACGAGAAGGCCGTGCGCCGGGCCCTGGACGAGGCCGAGGCGCTGCATGTGCGCTGGGAGGACACGGAGCCCGGCGGCGAGCCGCGGCAGGTGCTCGGTCCGCCCTCGCCGTGGTCGGTCGAGTTCGTCGATGTGAGCGCGCTGCCGGACCCGGCGGCCGCGGCCCGGGAGTGGATGGCCGAGGACATGGCCCGGCCGATCGACCCGCTGCGCGGACCGCTGTTCGCCGAGGCGGCGCTGCGGCTCTCCCCCGACCGCTGGATCCGCTATCACCGTAGCCACCACCTGGTGATGGACGGCTTCGGCATCTCGCTGCTCAACGCGCGGGTCGCGTCGTTGTACGCCGCGTATCTGCGGGGCGAGGAACCTGAGCGCGGCGCGTTCGGCTCGCCGGGCGTCGTGTGGGAGGAGCAGGCCGCCTACCGCGCGTCGCCCCGTTTCGCGGAGGACCGCGCGTATTGGACCGGGCTCCTCGCGGACCGGCCGGAGCCGACCGTGCTCGCGGGCCGCCGGGCACCCGCCGCGCGGCAGACGCTGCTCGCGCCGCCCGTGCGGCTCAGCCCGTCCGAGACCGGGCGGCTGCGCGCCGCCGCGGCCGACGCCGGGACGACGCTGCCGAGCCTGCTCGTCACCGCGTTCGCCGCCTACCTGCACCGGTACACCGGCGGCACGGACCTGCTGATCGGCTTTCCCACCTCGGGCCGCTGGGGGAAGGCGGCGAAGCTGACGCCGGGCATGATGTCCGGCGTCCTTCCCCTGCGCATAGCGATCCCCCGGGACGCCCGGGTGCTCGATCTGCTGCGGAGCGTCTCGGAGCAGGCCAGGGCCGCGCTGCGGCACCAGCGGTACCCGGCCCGGGCGCTGCGCCGGGACCTGGGCGCCTTCGGTCCCGCGGACCGCCTGTTCGGCCCCGTGGTCGAGGTCCTGCCGTTCGACTACGAACTGCTGTTCGGGGAGCACCGCACCCGGGTGCAGCCGCTCGGCCGCGGGCCCGTGGACGACCTGGCCGTACGCGGCAGCGTGCACGGCGACGCGTTGCATCTCCTGCTGGAGGCCAATCCCGCGCTGTACGGCGCCGACGAGCTCGCCGCTCACCAGGAGCGCTTCCTGCGCGTCCTGCGCGCCGTCGCCGCGGATCCCGAACTGCGCCTCGACCGGCTGGAGGTCCTGGGAGCGGACGAGCGCGCGGCGGTGCTGACCGGCTGGAACGAGACCGGGCAGCCGGTGCCCGACGCCACCGTCGCAGGCCTGGTCGAGCGGCGCGCGGCCGAGACGCCCGACGCCACCGCCGTCGTCGCGCAGGACGGCCGGATCGGATACGCCGAGCTGAACGAGCGCGCCAACCGCCTGGCGCACCTGCTGATCGGCCGCGGCATCGGGCCCGGCCGTATCGTGGCGCTGCTCCTGCCGCGATCGACCGACCTCGTGGTGGCCCTCCTCGCGGTCCTCAAGACGGGCGCCGCCTACCTCCCGCTCGACCCCGGCCAGCCGGACGAGCGCACCGGATTCGTCCTCGACGACGCCGAGGCCGCCCTGTGCCTGGTCACATCAACCGACACCACTTCGGCGCCCCGCCTAGTCCTCGACGACCCGGGCACCCTGCTCGCGCTCGAGCACGCCCGCGCTGACGATCCTGCGGACGGGGATCGCACCGCGCCGCTGCGCCCGGACCTGCCCGCCTACCTCATCTACACCTCCGGTTCGACCGGGAAGCCCAAGGGCGTCCTGGTCGCGCACAGCGCCCTGACCAACCTGCTGCTGTCCATGGCACAGGAGGTACGGCTGGGCCCGCGGGACCGGGTGCTCGCGGTGACCACCGTCGCGTTCGACATCGCCGCCCTGGAGCTGCTCGGTCCGCTGGTCGTCGGCGCGAGCACGGTCGTCGCTTCGCGCGACCAGGTGCGCGACCCGCGGCTGCTGGCGGACCTGGTCCGGCACAGCGGGACCACGGTCGCCCAGGCGACCCCGACGCTGTGGAGCGGCCTGCTCGCGGAGCGGCCCGATGCGCTGCGCGGCGTGCGGGTGCTGGTCGGCGGGGAGCGCCTGACCGCCGAACTGGCCGCCGAGCTGCTGCGGCAGGCCTCGCGGGTGCTCAACGTCTACGGACCCACCGAGACCACGATCTGGTCCACCGTCGCGCACCTGAGCGCCGGTCACGAGGGGAGCCCGCCGATCGGCCGCCCGCTCTGGAACACTCGGCTGTACGTCCTCGACGCCGAGCGGCGGCCGGTTCCGGTCGGGGCCGTCGGCGAGCTGTACATCGCGGGCACCGGGGTCGCGCTCGGCTACCACCGGCGGCCCGAGCTGACCGCCGAGCGCTTCCTGGCGTGCCCGTTCGGTGCGCCCGGCGAGCGGATGTACCGCACCGGGGACCGCGTGCGCCGACGCCCGGACGGCCAGCTCGAGTACGTCGGCCGTGCCGACGACCAACTCAAGGTGCGCGGGCACCGGGTGGAGCCGGGCGAGATCGAGGCCGTGCTGCGCGGCCACCCCGGCGTGGAGCAGGCGGTGGTGACGGCCTGTGCGGACGGTCGATCGCTGGCCGCGTACGTGACCGGCGCGTCGCTGCCGTCCGCCGCGGAACTGCGCCGGCACACCGCCGCGGCGCTGCCCGAGCACATGGTGCCCAGCGCCTACGTCGCGCTGGATCGGCTGCCGCGCACCCCGAACGGCAAGATCGACCGTCGGGCGCTGCCCTCCCCTGGTGCCGCCGACGCCGTGGCCGGGGCGGCTGGGCGCGCGCCGCGCACCCGGCTCGAGGTGGTGCTGTGCGGTCTGTTCGCCGAGCTGCTGGATCGGCCGAGCGTCGGCGCCGACGTGAACTTCTTCGAACTCGGCGGCGACTCGCTGCTCGCCGCCCGGCTGGCCGGACGCGCCGGCGAGGCGCTCGGTACCGAACTGAGCGTCCGCGCGGTCTTCGAGTGCCCCTCCCCCGAGGCTCTCGCGGCCCGGCTCGAGTGCCCGGCGGGGTCGGGTGCGGGCGCCGGGCACGACGCGCTCGACGTGCTGCTGCCGCTGCGTGTCGGCGGGCGGTCCTTGCCGCTGTTCGCCGTCCACCCGGTCGGCGGACTGAGCTGGTGCTACGCCGGGCTGCTGCGCCATCTCGACGCCGACCGGCCGGTCTACGGGCTTCAGGCGCGCGGTATCGCCCGGCCGGAGCCGCCCGCGGCGTCGATCGAGGAGATGGCGGCCGACTACGCGGAGCGGATACGCGAGGTCCAGCCGCGCGGCCCGTACCACCTCGTCGGCTGGTCGGTGGGCGGCACCATCGCGCACGCGGTGGCGGTCGCGCTCCAGGACCGCGGGGAGCGTACCGCGCTGCTCGCCCTGCTCGACGCGCTCCCCGGCTTCCCCGAGCGGCAGACCGCGCCGGCGTACCGGCAGATCGCCGAGGTCGTGCTGGGGGATTTCGGCTACGACCCGCGCATTCTCGACGGCGAACCGCTGGAGGAGGGCCGGATCGCCGATCTGCTGCGCCGGCACGGCGGCTCGCTCGCCGACTGGGCGCCCGACCGGGTCGACGCCGTCGTCGATGTGGCCGCCGCGGTCATGGGCGCGTTCCGGGCGCACACGCCGCGCACGTTCCACGGCGACGCGCTCTTCGTGAACGCCACCGAGACCCAGGGCGAGCTGGGACTGACCGCGGCCGCGTGGACGCCGCATATCGACGGCCGCGTCGAGACCTACGAGGTCGCCTGCCGGCACGAGCACCTGCTGCGTCCGGAGCCGCTCGCCGAGATCGGCCGCGCCCTCGCCGCGCGGCTGTCCGGGGGCGCGGCGTGAGCGTCGAACCCGCGGTGCTGGCTGAGCGGCTGGTCAAGACCTACCCCGGGCCGGTGCGGGCGCTCGACGGCGTCTCGCTCGCGGTGGGCTTTGGCCAGGTGCTCGCGCTGCTCGGCACCAACGGCGCCGGGAAGTCCACCGTCGTGAAGATCCTCACCACGCTGGCGCGCCCCGACTCCGGCACCGCCCGCGTGGCCGGGCACGACGTGGTGTGCCATCCCGAGCGGGTGCGTGCGGCGATCGGCGTGGTCGCCCAGCGTTCGGGCGCCGATCCGCACGGCACCGGCCGGGAGAACCTCGTGCTCCAGGGGCGTCTGCACGGGATGCGCGGCGCCGTGCTGCGCCGGCGGGTGGACGAGCTGCTGGAGCGCTTCGATCTCGGCCGCTTCGCCGGGCGGCTGGTGCACACCTATTCGGGCGGCACCCAGCGCAGGCTGGATGTCGCGCTCGGCCTGGTGCACGCGCCGCGGGTGCTCTTCCTCGACGAGCCGACCACCGGGCTCGATCCGCGGGCTCGCGCCGCGATGTGGGACGAGGTCGCCCGGCTCGCCGACCGGGACCGCCTGGCCGTGGTGCTCACCACGCACCATCTGGAGGAGGCCGACCGGCTCGCCGGGCGGCTCGCGGTCCTCGACGGCGGCCGGATCGTTGCCGAGGGCACGCCCGACGAGCTCAAGGGCGCTCTGCGCGGCGACGCCCTGCACGTCGACGTGGACCGTGCGGACGGGTCGGATGCGCGCGAGGCGCTGCGGGCGCTGCCTTCGCTGCGCCGGCTGGCGCTGTCCGCGGACGGGGTGCGGCTCTCGGCGCGCACCGACGACGGCGCGGCGGCTCTGCCGGACGTGCTCGCCGCGCTGGCCCGGGCGGGTGTCGCGGTGACGGCGGCCGGCCTGACCCGGCCCACCCTCGACGACGTCTACCTCGCCGCGACGGCCGGGGCGTGCGCCGAGCGCGCGGAGGCGGTCCGATGAGGCGGATGCTCGCGCACACGTGGTGGCTGGCCTGCCGCAGGCTGCGCAACGGGCTGCGCCAGCCCCTCTACCCGATCGCCGGGCTGCTGGTGCAGCCCGCCGTCTGGCTGTTCCTGTTCGGCGGCGTGTTCCGGGCCGTCGCCTCGCTGCCGGGCTGGGGGGCCGGCTCCTATCTGGACTACCTCGTCCCGGGGGTGGTCGTGATGAGCTCGTTCTCCGCCAGCATGTGGACGGGCATGGGCGCGGTCGAGGACATCGAGCGCGGGGGGCGCCGTGCTCGAGCACGCGCTGAGCTCCGTGGCGCAGTCCTTGTCCGTCGTGCTGCTCGGCTGGGCCGCGGGGGCGCGCTACCCGGGCGGTCCCGGCGGGATCGCGGTGCTGACCGCCGCGACGCTGCTGCTGTGCACCGGATTCGGTGCCCTGTCCACCGCGGTGGGCATGCTCGCGCGGCGCCGCGAGACCCTGATCGGGCTCAGTTCCGTGCTGCTGCTGCCGCTCAGCTTCCTCTCGTCCGCGTTCATGGCCGAGAAGCTGATGCCGCGTTGGATTCGCGGCCTCGCCGCCTGCAACCCCGTCAACTGGGCGCTGGACGCCGGGCGTCCGGCGCTGGCGGGTACCGCGGACTGGCACGCGGTGCTGGGCCGGTGCGGCTTGCTGCTGATCTTCGCGGTCGTCATGGTCCGGCTCGCGGGCCTGACCTTCCGCGCCTACCAGAAGTCTGTCTGATGCCGGAATCCACCACGAGCCGGAGCGAGATCATGACCATCCCCCAGGCCCCGCGCCCGATCGTCGGCGACGACGTCGATGTCGCCTGCGGTTCCCACATCCCGGTCGAGACGCTGCTCGACTGCGACTCGCTGCCGGTGCGCCGCACCGAGGACGGCGTGCTGGTCCTGACGGCGTATCAGGGCTCCGGGGAACCGCTGCGAGGGTGGTTCCCCGGCGAGCGCGTGGAGTACCGGCAGGCGGACCGGAGCGCCGTGCAGGAGCTGATCACGTCCGTCCGCGCGGCCGAGACCGCGGACGCCATGGCCAACGGCTTCACCCGGCGGCACCCGGACTTCGCCGCCGCCTCCGGGATACGCGCCTGGCAGAAGGCCGCCGGATGCGCCGTGGCGCTCGCGATAGTGGCCGCTCTGCTCGCCGGGTACGGCGTCGTCCTCGTGTGCGCGGCGGCGGTGCTGTTCAGCGGCAGCTTGCTCTTCCGCGTGCTGCTCGCCGCGCTCTGCGGCGGCTGGGTGGATCACGGTGCGGACACGGGGCCGGCGGATGACGGGGAGCTGCCGGACTACACCGTCCTGGTTCCCGCCTACCAGGAGGCTCGTGTCATCGGCGACACGGTGCGCTGGCTCGCCACGCTGGACTATCCGGCGGAGAAGCTGGAGATCCTCGTCCTGCTGGAGCGCCGCGACGAGGCGACCATCCGGGCCGTGCGGGCGGTCGACCCTCCCCCGCACATCCGCATCGTGCTGCTGCCGCCGGGCAAGCCGCAGACCAAGCCGCGCTCGTGCAACCTCGGGCTGATGCTCGCGCGCGGCGAGCTGCTGGTGATCTTCGATGCCGAGGACCGTCCCGAACGCGACCAGCTGCGCAAGGTCGCCCGGCAGTTCGCGGACCGGGGGGACGGGCTCGCGTGCGTGCAGGCCCGGTTGAACTACTACAACCGGGACCGCAACTGGCTGACCCGGATGTTCAGCCAGGAGTACGCGTTCTGGTTCGATCTGATGCTCGGCGGCCTGGCCCGTCTGCGCCTGCCGGTGCCGCTCGGCGGCACCAGCAACCACCTGCGCACGCGCGTCCTGCGCGAGGTGGGCGGGTGGGATGCGTGGAACGTCACCGAGGATGCGGACCTCGGCATGCGCATCGCCGCCCACGGCTACACCACCGAGATCGCCGACTCGACCACGTGGGAGGAGTGCCCGGCCCGGGTGCCCGGCTGGATCAAGCAGCGCACGAGGTGGCTCAAGGGCTACCTGCTCACCCTGCTGGTGCACACCCGCAACCCGCGTGCGGCGCTGCGACGGTTCGGCGCGTCGGGGATGGTCTCCCTGCTGGTCCTGGTGGGGGGCACGCCGTTGATCGCGATGCTGTGGCCGCTGTTGTTCGTGGTGGGCTTCCTCCCCGCGGCGCCCGTGCGCCTCGACGGGGTCTCGGTGGATCTGGTCGGCGTCGCGGCCGTGGCGATGTGGGGCTCGACGGCGGTGATGACGCTGTGCATCATGGCGGCGGCCCGCCGGCGGGGAAGAGGCTGGGCGCTGGCCGTCTTCATCCCCGTCTACTGGCTGCTGCACGCGTACGCGGGCTGGCGCGGTCTGGTGCAGCTGATCCGTGCGCCTTACGCGTGGGAGAAGACCACGCACGGGACGTGACCCGCGAGGCTGATGCCACTAACCGCTGGCGAATACCCCTAGCGCGAACAAGATCAGCCAAGCCAGCCCGATGCCCATGATGACCCTATCGCCGAGCACCACGTCCTCCGGCTCGCCCGCCTGACCCGCGTCGACGAACATCGCATAACGCAGAAAGACAAAGGCCCAGGGCACGATGGACAACTCGTGCCAACGCACACCACGGTCCGCGGCACCAAGTTCAAAAGCCCACAGACTATAGGTCAAGATCGTCAGACCGACCATCGTCTGCCAGATGAACCGCAGATAGGACGGCGTGTACCCGGCAAGCGAGCGCCTGGTGACCGCAGCGTCCTCACCCATCAACAACTGCTCGGAGTACCGCTTGCCCGCGACCATGAACAGCGACGCGAAACCGGTGGTCAGCAGAAACCACTGAGACAACGGAATACCCGCAGCCACCCCACCGACCATCGCACGCAGCAGGAAACCACCGGCCACCAGCGCCAGGTCCAGCACGAGCACATGCTTGAACCAGGCACTGTACGCCAAGTGCATGATCAGATAAACCGAGACCACCGCGACCGTGGCACCGTTGTCGATCCCCGCGACCACCAGCGCCGCCGCGGCGAACAGCACCACACAGAACCAGGCCCACCGAATCGGGACGACCCCGGCGGCAACCGGCCGATAACGCTTGGTCGGATGCACCCGATCCGCCTCGACATCCAGCACGTCATTCGCGTAATACACCGCCGAAGCCGCGAAACAGAACGCCACAAAAGCCACCGCCACCGGACCCAGCGTCTGCCGATGAGTGATAGTGCCGGAAGCCAGCGGCGCCGTGAGCACCAGAACATTCTTGATCCACTGCTTCGGACGAGCCTCGCGGAACAACCCCGCGAGCAACCACGCGGATGAGCCGGGCGCGGTGGGCGCCGCCACGGCCCCGGTGCCGTCGAGTTCGCGCGCTGATGCGGTGATGCGTGACATGCCGAGCCTCCTCAGGCGAGACCGGCGCAGTGACTCTGCGCGGAGTCCGGCCCCAGCGTTCCAAGCGGCCTGCTCGCAAAACGTTGCGAACCTGCACGGATGAGGTGAAGACAGATCCGGGAGTCGTCGAGCCCGGTCATGCCGTGTCCGCGCGGGGCCTTGGCGGCGGCTACCCGCCGCTGGACTGCGCGTACTGTCGGTGCCGTGCGGCTGGTCGCGGCGAACGTCACGGCCACTTCAGCTTCAGGGCGAGGGTCGGGCAGGCCGCCGCGGCGCGCCGGGCGTGGGCGAGCAGGCGTGGCGGAACGGGAGCGTCGGCGAGGACGGGGTAGCCCCACGGGTCCGGTCTGAGCATCTCCGGCAGCGCCTGCAGGCACAGGCCGTGCGCGTCGCAGCGGATCGGATCGAGTTTCAGGCGGGGTCCGCCCGGCTGATTCCGGCTCTGATTCACGTGCCGTACCTCCTGCCTCGGTTCGGGCCGTGCGCCGTGCCCGGCCGGGTGGCGGGGCACGGTTTGCGGTTGGCGTGTGCGCGCATCTCGTCGGGGAACGTGTGCAGTGCGCTGGCGATCATGCGGACGGCGCCGTCCGGATGACGGCAGGCGCCGCGGCGCTCGACATAGGGCATCAGGCTCTGGATGGTGTGCGCGAGCCGCGTACCGCCGGACGTCGCGAGTTCCCGCAGGGCCTGCGCGAGGGCCGGCAGTCCGTTGAGGCAGGGTCCGCACTGCCCTGCGCTCTGGTCCGCCAGGTATGCGGCGATCCGCGCGGTCTCGGCCAGTGCGCAGGAGGTGCTCGGCAGGGCGACGAACACCCCGGCGCCGATCGCGGATCCGGCCGCGGCCAGTCCGGGGGCGGAGATCTCGGTGCGGGCGAAGGCGTCGGCGGGAAGCCAGGATCCGAAGTATCCGCCGCACAGGACCGCCTGGACCGGCTCGCTCGTTCCACCGGCCAGGGCGAGCAGGTCGGCTCCGCTGATGCCGAGCGGGATCTCGAAGACACCCGGGGTGCGTACCGTGCCGCCGAGGGTGACGAGGGTGGTGCCGGGGGCGGTTCGGGTGCCCCGTTCCCGGAACCACGCTGGACCGTGCCGGGCGATCAGGGCGAGGTGGGCGAGTGTCTCGACGTTGTCGACGAGTGTCGGCCGGCCGCCGACGCCGCGTTCGAAGGGGCGCGGCGGGGTGGAGGAGGGCAGCGACGGCCCGCCGTTGATCGCCCGGATGAGTGCGCTCTCCTCGCTCGCGACGTAGCGGTGCGGGATCGCGGTGAGCGTCACCGGCACCTGCGGGTCGAGGGTCGCTGCCCGTTCCCGGATGGCGACCGTCAGGATGCCGTGGAGCTCGTGTTCGTCCTCGTGCACGCAGAGGTGCGCGGTGCGTGCGGCCACGGCGCGGGCGGCGAGCTGGATGCCGTCGAGGACCAGGTGCGGCGCGGTACGCAGCAGCGTGCGGTCTTTGGCGCTGGCCGGTTCGCCTTCGCAACCGTTGGCGACGACGACGGTGCCCTTCCGGTCCGCGCCGGCGGCGACGGCGGCCAGCTTGCGGCCGGTGGGGAAGGCGGCGCCGCCGCGGCCGGTCAGTCCCGCCTGTTCGGTGCGCGTGATGATGTCGGCGGCACCGAACGTCGGCATCCGGCCGTGCACGGACAGGTGCTCGGCGAGCGAGGGGCCGCCGCGCAGCAGGCGCGGCCCGGCCGCGGTCTCGCCGGGATCGGTGACCCGGGCGTCGGTCGTGCTGTTGGTCATCGTCATCCTCCCGCGACGGCGTGCAGGCTGCCGCCGAGCCGGTCTCCGCTGATGGCGGCGGTCACGGTCAGGGTGGCGCTGGCGCCGCCGGCATCGGTGACGCGGGCCTGGATCGTGTCGCCGTCGAGGGCGGTGACGGCTCCGGTGTAGAGGTTCGGCGCGGCGACGGTGCCGAACGAGACCCGGCTGCCGGTCATCTGCACGCCGCCGCCGGGCAGCGGCGGTCCGGTGATGGCGATCCGGAAGGTATCCGGGCCACCGGTGCCGGCCAGGGTGACGGTCTGATTGCCTCCCTCGGACAGGGCGGTCTCGACGGTGCCGGTGATCGCGGTGGAGACCGGCAGCGGCAGGGTGGCGGCCGCGCTGTTCGCGGCCCGCGTCGCCGTGTGGCGGCTCGGCGTGTCGGCCTTCGCGGACCAGCCGGGTGCGAGCGGGCCGGTCGCCGCCCAGAAGGCCACGGTGATCACGGAGGCGAGCCCGGCGGCGCCGGTCGCCGCGCGGATCACCGGATGGGTGCGCCGGTTCTCGGCCAGCCGCCACGCCGCCGCCGCGAGCACGGCGGCGACGCAGGCGAGGGTGAGCAGCAGGATCGCCGGGCTGCGCGGGTCGGTGCCGGTGCCCAGGCCGTGGATCACGGCGCTGGGCCAGCACAGGTAGGCGGTCCAGTGAAGGAGGCGCCACACCCGCCGGCTGATCCGGGTACGTATCAGGCTGGTGACGATCAGGGCGAGGAGGAGGTCTGCCGCGACGGTACCGAGGCCGAGCCACAGCGGCCGGTACGCGGAGACGAAGGGGATCGCCACGGCCCACCAGCCGACCGGGGCGAAGGTGTCGGCTTCGGCGGTGACGATGTGCAGAGCCAGGAAGACGCACACCAGCAGCGAGAGGTTGCGGTGGACGCCGGAGACCACCAGGCGGGGCCACCGTTCGCTGCCGGCCCGGTGCTGCTGGGCGATTCCGAGCACGATGACGGCGCTCAGCAGTACGAGGCTGATCACGCCGGTCGCGCGGGCCGCGTACCACAGCGGCGTGGTGCTGGTGACGACCGTCGAGGCCTGGGCGCTCACGCCGGGTACTCCGGGATCCGGTCGCGCGGCCAGCCGCCCAGGCGGATCACCTGTCCGTCGTGGCGCACCAGGCGGGCGGGCAGGCCTTGGCGGCTGAGCCACGTGACGGCGCGGTGGCCCTGCACGAGTGCCGCCGTGCTGGCGGTGTTGGCGTCCACGCACGTGCCCGCGGTCACGCTCACGGTGCGCCAGGGCGTGTCGGCGGGGGCGCCGGTGAGCGGGTCGAGGATGTGGTGGGCGGTCCCGTCAGTGGTCTGCCAGCGGCGTGTCGTGGTGGAGGAGGTGGCCAGGCCGCCGGTATGCAGGCTGATCACGGGTCCGGGCGTGTCGGGGCGGGCGCGGTGATCGTCGGCGATCTTTATCTGCCAGCCGTCGGCGGGCGCCGGACCGGCGGTGGCGATGTCCCCGCCGAGGCTGACGAGCACGCCGCAGTCGAGCGTCTGCGCAGCCACGGAGGCGGTGCGGTCGGCGCACAGTGCCTTGGCGACCGCGCCGAAATCGAGGGAGCAGCCGGATTCGGTGCGCAGGGTGCGGGTGCCGGGATTCCAGCCCACCGTCTGCCAACCGGCGGCGGGAACGGGCCGGCGTATCGTCACGCGCACACCCGGGTGCCGCAGCGCTTCGATGTCCCGGTCGTAGCCCGCCGCGTCGAGCCCGGCGCCGCACGTCGGATCGACGGCTCCGTCAGTGGCCGCCGCTGCGCGCAGTGCGGCGGAGACGACGGCGGCGAACAGGGCGCTGACCCGCACGGCGGTCCCGGCCGCGGCGTTCACGCGCGCGAGTTCGCTGTCGGATCGGAATCGGCTGCACGCTTCGTCCATCGCGGCCGTCTGCGCCCGCGTGATCGCGTGGACGGCGTCGGCCGCCGACGGGTCGGTGGTCAGGATCACGGCCGTGCCGCCCCACAGCGGAAAGCTCGCGCGCCCGAAGGCCGCCGGGGTGGGGCGGACGCCGCGGTCGGCGACCTCGTGCACGGTCATGATCCCCCGGACGTCGCCTGGGCCGGACCGGCGCCGCCGCCCGGGGCGGGCGTGGCGTTTCCGGGCTGAGTGCCGGTGCCGCTGCCGCTTCCGCCGCTGTTCGGACCGTTGACCGAGACGTGCGGGAGATGCGGAGGGATGAGATGGGCGAATCCGGCCATCAGCACGAGGCTTCCGGCGGTGGCCGCAACCGCGGCCACCCGGGTGACGCGGCCGGTCTTGACCAGGGCGGCGTCACGGGCGGCGATGTTCTTGCGCAGTTCGGTGTCCATGGCTGCTCCCGTTCAACGCAGGTGTACGGAGACGAAGTCGCGGCTGGCCGGCTGCAGGTATCGGTCGGCGGGCTGGACGAAGTCCCACAGCTTGACCGGATCCGGGTTCGCGGACCGCCCGCTGTAGGTCATGAACGAGACCCAGTCGGGATTGATGTCCAGCTCCATCGCGTCGACGGCGCCGGCCGCCTTGAGCAGTTGCGCGAGGGTCTGCACGGACAGCGCGGAGCCGCTGATGTAGACGATGTCGCCGCCGGCCGTCATCCCGATGCCCGAGCGGGCGATGTAGTAGTCGTTGTTGATCGTGTAGCCCCATTGCGCGCTGGACCCGGCTCCCGAACCCACCTGCACCACGCCGCCTTCGACCAGAGGGCTGAGGTTCTCCCGGACGGCGAGTACGCCGGGGGTCATCGTCAGTCCCGAGCCCCAGACGCCGATCTTCAGCGAGCCGTCGCGGTAGAACACCTCCGCCGCCTTGCCGGACACCAGCGGGCTCGCGGTGGTCCCGTCGGCGTAGTAGCCGCCGAGCGCGTCGTTCGGGTGCACCTTGAATCCGCCGTTCCACGTGGCGATCAGGCCCTTGAGCGCCGAGCCGCTGACCTGGTCGGGCACGGCCCAGGTGCCGCCGGGCTGCTGGTATCCCGGCTGGAGCGTGAAGCTCAGGGCCTTCTGGTTCATCCATGCGGCGTACGCGAGTTCCGAGGTGTGCCGGCTGTCCGGGCGCAGCGCCGCCTCCTCGAGTACCGGGTTTCCCGCCGAGTCGGCCTTCACGGGATGCCACACGCCCTCGCCGGGCAGCGGGTTCGCCGCCTGCGCGGGGATGTTCGCCGGCAGATCCACGGGCGCGGCCGACGGGGCGGACGGGCGCGGGTGCGGGTAGGCGCCGCCGCCCTGGCCGAGCAGGGCCTTGCGCTGCGCGGCGCTGAGGTTCCCGCCGGTGGGCGGCGGGGTGTAGGTGGCGTTCTCCAGCCACGACACGGCCCAGCTCAGGTGGTGGTCGCGGCCCCATTCGGCCACGCGCGCCGCGACGCTGTCGGTGCCTGGGCCGCTCAGATACGGGTAGACGGTGACCCCGACGTACACCGCGAGTACCAGAATCACCGCGGTCACGGCGCGGAAGGACCACTTCAACCCGCGGCGCAGGCCGGGAGGCAGCCGGCGAAACAGCCCGCGGCGACGGGGCCGCGACGACGGGCTGCCGCCGGCCTGCGTTCCCGGCCGGTGCGTGGATGGTGGTTCGAGCCGCATGCCGCCTCCTGGACGGGTCCTCTCGGAGTGAAAGGTCCTGCCTCCAAGGGTGCGCCGCGGGGTACTGGAGACCTGTTCCGAACGTGTTCAGGAGGTACAAAGATTTCCGGGCCCGGACGATCGGGCGCGCGGTTCAGCGGGCAGCGGGCAGTTCGAGCAGCACGGTCAGGCCGCCGCCCGGGGTGGGCTCGAGCGTCACCCGGCCGCCGTTGACCGTGGCCAGCCGGTGCACGATGGCGAGCCCGAGCCCGCTGCCGCCGGTCCCGGAGCGGCCGAACCGGCGGAAGGCGTTCGCGCGGGCCTGCTCGCTCATCCCGGGCCCGTCGTCGGCCACGCGCACGACGACCGTCTCCCGGGCGGCGCTCACCTCGACCCGGACGGTTCCGTCCTCGGGCACGGAATCGAGCGCGTTCGCGATCAGGTTGTCGAGCATCTGGTCGAGATGCCCGGGTCCGAGCCGTGCGCGGACCGGACCGGGCACCCCGACGCCGAGTGCGAGCCCGCGGTCACGGGCCACCGGTTCCCACGCGGCGACACGCTCGGCCGCGACCGTGTCCGCACGCACGGTCTGCGGGCTCGGGACATCGCCCTCGGCGCGCGCGACGGCCAGCAGCCCGTCCACCAGCCCGGCCAGCCGGGCGAGTTCGGACTGCAGTCCGCCCATCTCCTCGGCGAACGGCTCCTCGGCTTCCTCGGCCAGCAGGTCTACCCGCAGCCGCAGCGCGGTCAGCGGGGTGCGCAACTGGTGGGAGACGTCGGCGACCCAGTCGCGGTGGCTGCCGACGAGGGACTGGATGCGCTCGGCCATCCGGTTGAACGCCACGGACAGCGCCCGCACCTCGCCGGGGCCGCCCTGCGCGGGGGCGCGCGCCTGGAGATCGCCCTCGCCGAACTCGGTCGCGGCCGTGCTCAGCACGGTCAGTGGCCGGGAGACCCAGCGCGCGAGCCGCCGGGCGAACAGGGCGCCGAGAACGAGCACCGTCAGCGCGGTCGCGGCCAGCCACGTCCAGATCACCGTGACCCGGTCGTTGACCGGATCGGCGCTGCGCGCGAGCATCGCGTACCCGGTGACGGTCCCGTCGTCACTGATCGGGACGGCGGCCAGCAGCCACACCCCGTCCTGGGCGGTCACCGCGTCATCGCTGCCCGGCCGGGTCGCGGCGGCGAGCGAGGGGGCGTGCGCGGACAGGTCGGCCGGGCACGCGGTCGCGCCGGCGATGCCGCGGGAGGCGTCGAGGACCACGGCGCAGTCTCCGTGCTCGGAGGCCTCGGACAGGGCCTGGTTCATCGCGGTCGGCGGCTTGTGGTCGGAGAGGAACTCCTCGGCCTGCGCCGCGACCTGCCGGGTGGCGGACTCGACGCCGAAGCGGAACGAGGCCCGCTCGTTCGCGGTCAGCGACAGCCCGAGCGGCACGACGGCCGCGACCAGCAGCGCGGTGACCAAGCCCACGATCACCAGCGCGATACGGTGCGACACGGTCAGTCCCCGGGCTCCGGGTTGAGCCGGAATCCGCGCCCGTAGACGGTCTCGATCAGCCCGTCGACCGCGAGCTTGCGGCGCAGCGCGACCATGTGCACGTCCAGGACGCGGCTGGGCCCGTACCAGTGCTCGTCCCACACGCGGGCGAGCAGTTCGTCTCGGGACACCGCGCGGCCGGCGTCCGCGATCAGGCACTCGAGGATGTCGAACTCCTTGGGCGTGAGCGCGACGTCCTGCCCGCGCACGGCCGCCTTCCGGGTACGCGGATCGAGCGTGACCGGGCCCGCGCTGTAGACGGCCGGACCGGACGGGCGCACCCGCCGCAGCACCGCCCGGATCCGCGCCTCGAGTTCCGCCAGTCCGAACGGTTTGACCAGATAGTCGTCCGCGCCCTCGTCCAGCGCCGCGACCCGGTCGCCCTCCTCGCTGCGCGCGGTCACCACGATGAGCGCCGCGTCGCTGTACGCGCGCAGCCTGCGGCACACCTCCAGACCGTCCAGGTCCGGCAGGCCCAGATCGAGCAGGACCACGTCCGCCGGGGCGGCGGCCAGTGCCTGCGCGGCCGTGCCGACCAGTTCCACCTGGTATCCGGAACGAGCCAGGCCGCGGCGCAGCGGCCAGGCGATCCCCTCGTCGTCCTCGACCACGAGGACGCGCAGAGGCGGCTCCATTGGAAGCGTATTGAGGCTCACATTGCCACGGTAGCCCGCTCAACAGGCTTGTGAGCAGCTACGCGGCGACAGTCGCGATTCCTTACAACAACTGAACATCGGCCTAGCAGGTTCCGAAGCAGCTCATCGGTTCGACGCCCGGGCCGCGGCGGCTGCGATCTTCGATTTCGTCGCGGCGGCATTCGCATCGGCCTTGATCTCCTCGTACAGGGCGAGAGATCTCCGCCACTTGCGCGTTGCGTCCTGCTGCCTGCCCAGGCCGGACAGCACGTCTCCGAGGCCGTCGATGGCCTGCGCTTCCAAGTATCGATCTCCGATGAGACGGCTCAGGGTGAGTTGCCGGTCGTAGTATTCCCGGGCTTCTCGGTAGTCCTGCCGATCGCAGTGGATCTGTGCGACGTTTCCCGAGATGATGGTTTCGGCACGGCGTTCCCCGGCTTGGCGGGCATCGTCCAGGGCGGTCTGGAAACTGGCCAGGGACGCATCCAAGTCGCCGCAGAAGTAGAGGGCGACGCCGATGTTGAGGCGGGTGATCGCGACCGCGCGCTTATCGCCTTCTTTGAGATCGTGCGCGAGGGCCTGATCGTACAGTGCGATGGCTTCGCGATGCCGGCCCTGGTTGGCGCGTATTCGGCCGAGGTCCATGATCGGCATGGCGGCGGCGTGGTCGTCACCCAGCGCGCGGTAGAGCGCGATCGACTCAGACATGTACGATTCGGCTTCGGCCGGGCTGCGGGACTCGAGGTACGCGGTGCCCAGGCCGTACAGCATGAGCGCCTCCATGCGCCGGTCTCCGCAGGCCCGCGTGGCGTCTACGGCCCTGCGCTGGATCTCTACGAAGTCCTCCAGGTGATGACGCAGCACGACGAAGAGTTTGAGCGGGAGGGCGAACTGCCACGCGATGGTGTTGAAGCCGGCGTCGTACGCGGCGGCACGAACGGCGGTCAGGTTACTACGTTCCTTGTCATACCATGTGAGGGCGTCGGCCCTTTCGGCGAACTTCAACGGTGTCCCGACGCGATCCACGCTCAGCTCGAGAAGATGGGGCGTCTCAATGGCCGTGGCGGCGTTGTATGTCGTATGCAGATACCACGCTGACAGCCGGGAGAGCGCGGCCGTGGCGGCGTCGGCGCCTTCGTCCTTGGCCAGTTCGACGGCCAGCGCCCGCAGGAGGTCGTGCATCTCGTAGCGGTCATATTCCGCCTGGCGCAGCAGGTTCTCGTCCAGCAACTGTTCGAGGGCCCGCCCGGCTTCGATGTCGGTGACGCCTGCCGTCGCCGCCACTGCCGCGACCGTGAAGTCAGCACAGGGGATGTGCCCGAGGGTGCGGAAGATCCTCTTGGTGATCTCGGGCAGCGCCTGATAGGAGAGATCGAATATCGGGCGTAGTGCACGGCCGCCGCCTTGCAGCTCGTCCAGGCCGGCGGACTCCAGACGATCGGCCAGATGGGCCAGTTGCCACGCGGGCCTGGACCGGAGCCTGGCTGCGGCCAACGAGAGCGCCAACGGGAGACTGCCGCACGCCCTGACGATACGCCGGGCGTGCGGCAGTTCACTCGAGATCCGTTCGGCGCCGATCACACGCGACAGCAGGCCGAGTGCCTCGTCCTCGGAGAACACGTCCAGGAGCACCTGTTCGGAGCCTTCCAGGCCGCCGAGGCCGCGTCGGCTGGTGACCAGCACGAGGCAGGTCGGGCTGGCTGGTATCAGGCTGCGTAGCTGCTGCTCGTCCGCCGCGTTGTCCAGCACGATGACGGCGCTCAGGTCGCTCGTCCGGTCCCAGAACATCGCCGCACGCTCGTCGAACGTGGCGGGGATCTGCCCGGCCGGGACCTCGAGTTGCCGCAGGAGTGCGTCCAGCACGTCGAACGGATCGGCCGGCGGGCGCTCGGGGTCGAACCCGCACAGGTTCACGAACAGCTGGACATCGGTGTAGTGCCCGGATCGGACCAGTTCATGGGCGGCGTGCACGGCGAGCTGGGTCTTGCCGATGCCGGCAGCGCCCTCGATCGTCGAGACCACGGCGGTGGCCGCCCTTCCCGCGACGGGCGCCGTCGCGGTCTCGATGAGCTGCTTGAGGACCGACTCGCGGCCGGTGAACGTAGCGAGATCCGCCGGAAGCTGCCGGAATACCGCGGCCGGTCCACCGGACTTGGACCGGCCGTGCACCTTGATACATGCGGCGCGCCAGCGATCGACCGTGGGTTCGTCCGCCCCCAACGCGCGCGCGATCGCCGCCACCAGATCTAGATCCAGCCGGCGCCGCTCCGACTTGAACACGTCCGCGACCGTGGACACCGACACCACTCGCGGCGGCCGCATCAGCGGTCCGACCCGCTTGGCCAGCACCCGGTAGGACGGCATCCCCGCCCATCCGCGCAGCTCGGTCAACAGGCCGACGAACTCCGCCAGATCACGCGCCTGGCCCGGATCCGGCATCGAACCGTGCTGCTCGCCCACGGTGCCCCCGCATCATCTGCCACCCACCCGACATCCCGAGTCTAGGACAGGGCATGCGGATTCGTGCGGGATATCGTTCTGCGGCGATGCTCACCGGCTTCAGCGTCGCGGGGCCCCTTCGGCGTCTACCGCTGGGCCATCCACGGAAACGCGCTGCCGGGAACCGGATGGATCAACGTGGACGTCGGGGGGATGAAGGGCACGGTGCGGACGCTCTCGGGGATCCGGTAGAGATGCTCGAACCGCGGTGGAAGCAGTTCGCTCCATGACGGGACGTCCGGGGTGAAAGCCGGATCCAGCGCCGGCGGGCACACCGGCTCGGAAACGGGCTGGAAACGGCAGTCCACGGAGATCCGCACAGATCTCGAGAGGTTCGGACGAGCCCGATGGACCGTCAAGCACGTGAAGATCAGCACGTCGCCGGCTTCGTAGTCGCCGCCTCGCCATCCGGGGTCGTCGTTGTCCACCGTCGTCGCGGAACAGGGATACTTCGGCCCGTAGATGGCGGGTTGCAAACCCTTGAGATGCGACCCCGCGAGGACTTCGAGGCTGCCCTCGGAGACGGAGCAGTCCCCCAACGGCATCCAGGCCGTGAGTGTGTCAACGGAGCCTTGGACGTAGGGAAAGTCCTGATGAGCGAAGGTCTCGGACCACTCGCTGCCGCTCATCGGGAACTTGACCCGGGGCATCCGTCGAGGATGGGTGAAGTACTCGCATTGATACACTGCCACGAGAACTCTGCCCAGCTGTTCGCCGAAGGCAAGCTCGTGCAGCGCCGGGTTGCGCAACATCAGCTCGGCGCCGGGCCAGAAGTCGCTCCTCGGGACATGCGTCGAGAACCCGCGTGCCGGCTCGGCCCGATCCGGCGACGCCACCCAACCGAGCCCGTAGAGACCGCGGAAGATCTCCTGCCGCACTGATCGCACGGCATCGCGTCCGAGGATCCCTTTGAAGAACAGATACCCGTCCGCCGCGAGTCTCGAGCGCAGCGCGGCCGGATCGTTCTCCAGTCCGTTCGAAACGAGGAGCGGCGCCGCGGGACGTGCGTCGAGCGCACTGGGCGGGGGCTCCATGTCCGACGGAAGAGCGACTCCTCCTGGCGCCACGCGCAGTTGCCGCGGTGATGTGCTGCTCATGCGATACTCCCCTCGGTGAGCGCGGACCGGATCTGCCGCAACGCGCTGAGCCAACTCGCGCGCCCCGAGATCTCCAGGTAGCGCTCGACGACGCGAACATTGTCGCCATTGACGAAATTGCCGGTGACTGCGATGGAAGGCTGGGAGTTGACGACCTGGTGGGCCCACAAACTGGGTACGACCAGCAGATCGCCCGGCTCCTGAACCACCGTGAGCTCATACGGTTCCGTATCCGCTGCGCCGAGGGTCTCCAAGAGCTGCGGTTCGATCAGAGCGGCTGCCGCAGCCGCCGTTGGTGACAGAACGCGCCACTCCTTCCGCCCCTTGATCAACCCGTTCCATGCCGAGGAACACATGACATCGACATGCAGGGGCGAGCGTGAGTTCGGCGGCCCGACGAAGACCCAGTCCCACGCCGGCCGGATGCGCTCGGGCAGGTGATCGAGCCAAGACCGAAACGCGATCGGCTGTGGAGAGCCGACGAACTCGGCAAGCCGGTCCGACACCGTCCAGTGCTTCGCATACCAAGGGTCGGCGTCGTCTCCGGGATCCTCGCAGTATCGGAGGAACTCCGGGAGCGAGACCCGCCACACCGCGGATGTGCCGCTCCGCCGCGCTTCCAGGATGACGTGCTCGTTGTCGGCGCCGAAGCGGCCGGACTCCAAAGACCTGCCCACCGGCCAGCCGCGTGCCCCGCCGGGGACGAGGAACGGACCCCGGTGGAAGGGCCAGGACTCGGGCACGGAGTCCAAGCGGGGTACGGTCCGCGCGACACCGCCCGGGGCCACGCCGTGAACCGCGTCATGACCCGCGTTCATCGCCCGCCCCTGCCTCGAGCCTGCTTGCTCGTCTGCTTCCAGAGTCGACGCTGCTCGGCCATCGCCGCCGGATCGGCACGCCGACGCTGATAGGCCAGCTCGGCCGTGATCGAACGCCAGCTCTCGAGGCGCCGGGCCGACAGCAGCCCCGCCGCGACGGCCTCCTCGATCGCGCAGCCCGCGTCCCCGTTATGCGAACAGTCGGCGAACCGGCACTCCCGGGCCAAGGCGGCGATCTCGGTGAACGTCTCGTCCACGCCGTCGCCGCCGGCCAGCAGATCCAGAGATCTGATGCCTGGCAGGTCGAGCAGGAGGCCGCCGCCGGACATCGGATAGAGCTTGCGAGTCGTGGTGGTGTGACGGCCCTGTCCGTCGCGGCGGACCTGCCGCACGGCCTCGGCATGGCCCTCCAGGGCGTTGAGCAGCGAGGTCTTGCCCGCGCCCGAGGCGCCGAGCATCGCCGTCGTGCCCTCGCTCATGAGGCGGCGCAGTGTCTCCAGGCCGGTGCCGTCGAAGGCGCTGGTGGGGATCACGTCCATACCCGGCACTGCTTGGCGCGCTTCCTCGGCCGGCGCATCGGGGTCGGACAGCAGATCGCATTTCGTCAGCACCGCCACCGGGTTCGCACCGCTGTCCCAGGCCATGACCGCCAGCCGTTCCAGCGCCTTGACGTTGACGCCGAGGTCGACCGCCAACGCGATCATCACGGTGTCGATGTTCGCCGCCAGAACCTGAATATCGCGCCCGTTCGGGTCGGGGCGGCTCAGGCAGGTCCGGCGGGGCAGGATCGCGGTGATCCGGTCGCCGGCGTCGATGATCCAGTCCCCTGCCACCGGCCGCAGGTTCAGGTCGACGGACAGTTCACGGGTGCACGGCGGCGCCGGGCCGTCCGTGCCGGGCAGATAGACCTCGGCCAGGTTGCCGTGCACTATGCCGATCCTGCCGATCCGGCCTGCGACACCTTCATGCATCCGCTCGTCGGCCTCGGTCCACCCCAGTGAACGCAGCCCTTCAGTGCGTTGACGATCCTCGGTCATACCCGCGCCTCCTCTTCCGCCCACGCGTCGACCCCGGGGCGCTCGACCTGAGCCGACCGCAGCGTCCACACCGCGATCGCCGCGACCGCCACGATCAGTGCCGACAGCGTTCCGAGATAGGTACCGGAGCCGACCCACTTCGCCAGGGGCAGGCAGATCGCCAGGCCGAGCGGGATCATCGCGCCGGTCAGTCCGGACTCCGCCGAACTGGCCCGGGACAGCATGTCGCTCGGGATCGTGTCCTGCAGATAGGTGTCGAACAGCACGCCGCAGATCGCGAGGCTCACCGAAGTCGCGATGAAGCTCGCGGCCAGCGGCACGAGACCGGCCGGTGCGGCCAGCGCGAGCAGCTGCACGGGCAGGGGCACGGCCAGCAGCAGCAGGATCACCGTCGCCGGCCGCCGCGTGCGCAGCGAACCGGCGAGCGCGCTGCCGCCGAGGCCGCCGATCGCCATGGCGGTCAGCAGCACCGACCAGCGGTCGGTGCCGCCGAGCCGGGTCTGCGAGATGATCGGCCCCAGCACGTTGATCGAGGCCACCCCGATCTGGACGAAGCACCACACGATGACAATCCACAGCGCGGTTCTCATCCGAGCCAGCACCGGGAGAGCATCGCGGAACCGCACCGGCCCTTCGTCGTCCCCGCCGGGCCGCGCGCCGGAAGCCGGCTCGCCGAGCGTATGACGCAACCCGGCGAGGCAGTAGACACTGACCGCGAAGGTGAGTGAGTCGAAGAACAAAGGCGCCTGGACGCCGCCGACGGCCACCATGACGGCCGCGGCGGCCGGGCCCAGCAGGAGCCCGACGTTGCGCGCGGAACCGAGCAGCGAGTTCGCCCGCTGCCGCTGCTCGGGCCTGACGAGTCGGGGGATGAGACCGACGCCTGCCGGGACGAAGAACGCCGTCGCCGCGCCGTAGACCGCTGCCGAGGCCACCAGCTCCCACACCTGGGCCGCATGGAAGCAGAACGCGATGGCGACGCTCGCCTGGGCGCCGATCCGGACCACGTCGGCGGCGAGCATGACGGAGGCCCGGTTTCGGCGGTCCGCGATCGAGCCGCCCAGTCCGATGAACACGGTGCGCGACACCCAGAGTGCCAGGAGGACCGCCGGCATCCCCCACCCCGAGCCGGACAGTCGCAGCACGGCGAGAGCGAACGTGGCGGGCACCACGCCGTCGCCGAGTGTCGAGACCGACTGGCCGATGAAGTAGCGCCGGTAGCCGGGATTGCGTAGCGGATCGGCCACGGCCGTCCAGCGGGTTCGTGGCTCAGCGGTCGGCGGCACGGGGCTCCTTCGGTGCGGTGGTGGCGCGTTCGTTCACAGCCGGTGCGACGTGTCGCATCGCGCTCTGCAGCAGGGTGGTCATGATGAAGTCGGCCTGCCGTGCCGCGGCGGCGTTCGCCGCCGTCGGGCTTCCGCAGACCTCGACGAAGTCGGCGCCCACCAGCCGGGAGTCGGCGGCGGTCGCGGCGACGATGGCGCTGACGTGATGGTGTCCGAGTCCCCCGACGCTGGGGTAGGCGACCTCCGGGGCGAATCCCGGGTCGAGGACGTCGATGTCGAGGGTCAGATAGGTCGGATGCCCGGCAGCGAACTCTCGCAGGGTGTCCGGCATGCCGCCCCGCAGGACCTCCTCAGCCGTCACGTAGGTGACAGCCTGATGCTCGGCCCGGTCATCGAAATTCGTGTCATGCCCGCGCACCCCGATCGTCAGGAATCTGACGCCCGGCGCTTCCTTGCACACCCAGTCCACGAAATCTCCACAGTGCGCGGTACGTCCGTTCCCTCCGGCCTTGCGGCGATCGGCGTGTGCATCGAGGTGCACGACCCTCAGGCCCGGGTGACGGCGCGCCACTTGGGTGATCGCGGGGTAGGACAGCGAGTGGTCGCCCCCGATGAGCATCGGCAGCGATCCGGCATCGAGGACCTGCCCGACGGCGAACGCCACCTTGGCGTGCAGTTGCGGTGCCGTGTCGACGGCGTCGTCGTAGAGGACGTCTCCGTAGTCCGCGACATCGAGGTCCGCGTGGGCGACCCGTGAGCGGGTCGACCAGGCATAGGCGTCCGTCGGTGCCGCGTCTCCGAGGCGGGACGACAGCGCCCTCCGGACGACTGACATCCCCGAGGCAGGTCGGGCTTGCGCAGCCCCGAAGTCGGCGGCGCAGCCGATGATCGCCCACCGTGGACGGCGGTTCTCCTCGGACGAATGCCAGGGCGGGCCGAGCGGATGTGCACTGCGCCGGACCACGCCGGCCCTGGCGGTCTCGGCAGCACCGCGAGGGACCAGGAAACGCGCATCGATGAGGCGGCTCAGAAACCCGGCCTGGTCCTGGAGATCCGGTGGCACGGCTCCGAGCTTCCAGATCTGAGCAATGCCGCCCGTGGCTTTCAGCCGAATCCCCTCGAGCGGATTGACGAGTTCGAGCCGATCCGCCCGGCCGATCGGCTCGAACGCGGCGTTGACGACGAGGTCGTTCGCCGCTGCTCCGTCGGTCATCAGCCTCTCCCCGCAGCGCGCTCGACGATCACGATCTCCTCGCGGAGGGCGAAGTCGAGGAAGGCCGACAGTTGCGTCTCCTCGAGTGAGGATCCGGACAGCATGGCGTCGAACGTCACGGCCTCGCCGGATTCCAGCAGGCTCAGGATCGGCGCCAGGCGGCCGTCCACCCTGTATTTACCGCCGAGGGTTTCGACGACGGCCCGCCCACCCTCGTACCCGACCACAGGCGGGTACCGGGCCGCCCAGCGCACAGCGGCTCCCGTCCAGGGGGTCCGCGAAACGCTCCACGGCAACGACGTCCCTTCACGCCGTTCCTTCGACGTCGCCCGTCGGAGCTTGGCGCCGAGGGCCGCCGCCCGCGTTGCCAAGTCGTCCGCGAGGTCCCTGGCCGCCGCGAGGTCGGCGGCATCCATCGTGCCGTCGTCAGTCCACTGCGCCGGGCGAGGAACCGTCGGCCCCGGCAGCAGATCGGCCAGGAGGTCCCCGACGGTCGGGCGGCGGAACCCGAACGTCCAGTGCATACTCGGTCCGCCTCGCCCGGTCACCATGTGAGGCCAGCCCCTCGGGATGTGCAGGACGTCACCCGGCACGAGCGTGTCCTCGAATACAGGCTGCTCGTGCTCGTCATCCGCGGGGTCGAAGACGGCCCAGTCCTTGGCGCCCTCGGCCTGCAGGATGATGACGTCATGGTCATCCCAATGCCGTCCGAACGCTGACGTGTCGCACCACGTCGCGTAGGCGTTGCACCAGGCCAGCTCCGAAACCCAGTGTTCGAGGCGCTCCCGGTTGGCCCGGACGTCACGGTGGAGGCGATCGGCCTTGTTCACGATCAGCGTCGCGCCCGCGCTCAGTTCGCTGTGGAAAGCTCGCGTGACCAGGGAACGCTGGACGATCTGCCCCGCGCCCATGCGCGCGGTGCTGTAGGTGCCGGCTTCTATGCGGCCGGTCGTTCCCATCAGGCGGATCATGTTGGGTTCCAGCGTCGCGGAGGCGAGTACCTCGTCGAGGACGTGCCAGCCGAGAGTCCGTCTGGCGGTTTCCGGGTCGACCTTGACCGCCCGGAGTTCACGGGACAGTCCTGTCCGGAGGAAGCCGTCGCCACCGAAGGCGGCGACACACTGCGACATCAGCGGGACGGTGCCGGAGCCGCGCACAACCGTCCTCGACGACACAACGCTCTCCATTCTCATGGCGTAGGGTTCCCACCTGTCGCGGCGGCCGCTGCGTCTACTCTCCGCAGACCCCAGCAGCGTTCCAGGGCGCGAACCACCTCAACGGCGCCGCGGTCTCGTCGTCCCGGTGCGATGGCGTCGACGACCTCTGCCCCGATCACCGTGCCCCGAGATGTCAGCAATGCCACCAAGCCGTCGGCGTCGAAGCCCGACGGCACGTCCACGTCGCGGCCGCACACATGCAGGGTGGAGCCGCCGCCGCGGTTCACGGTCCAGGCCACCGGCCTCGTGGTCACTCGGAACGTGGCCTCCATGACCACTCCCGGATCGGTGGCCTCCGCGCGGCTTCGGGGCTTCTTGGAATACCCGCAGCTCCGACGTCGCAGTGCCCTCCGTTCCAGCTCAGCCTCGGCGTGTCGGCCGAGGAGGTCTGACCCGAGCTGTTTCGCGATGGCGGACACCGTGTTCGGATCGTCGCCGTCGGCCCCGGCGGCGAGCAACGTCGCCCGGGCCAGCTCCAGCACCTCTTCCCTGGCATCCCGGGGATAGATGGTCAGACCGAGGAAGACCGACGGCCCCGTGTTCTCGAAGACGTGGAGGCGGTAGGCCGGGATGGAAAGGAAGTCACCCGGTTCGAGGACGAACTCCCGCGCGTCCGGCAAGAGGTGCGCGAAGTCCGCGGAGATACGCCTGCCGTGCGGCAGGGTGGGAGGCGGCGGACCATCCCACACCCAGACCCGCTTGGACGCCGGACCGAGGTGGAAGATCATCGAGACCTCGGGGTCGTCGTGGATGCCGAACGGTGTCCACGACGACTCTCCCACGAACGAGTACCAGTCGATGCCGGCGCTCAGCTCCCCCACATGCGTCGTGAGCGGAGCAGTGAGCTCCCGGTAGAGGATGTCGGCAAGATCCTGGTTCCAGGTATCCACCTCGTTGAAGGCGAGACAGACCGGTTCCGCATCGCCGGCGTCGCGCAGCCAGCCGGGGATGTCGTCGCCGTCGAATCCGCCGAACGTGAGGCTCTCGGTGAGCCGGTAGTCGAACGCGGATCCGCGGAAGCCACGGATCCGCGGCAGGACACGGTCATCGGGTCCGCGGCGGGTCGTCGCCGCGGCCAGCGCCGTCGCGATGTGCGAGGCCACCGCGGCCGGATCGGCCACCAGGGACGGAAGGAACACCGTCTGGTGGAAGTCCGGACAGTGCTCGGCACAGAACCGGTTCCATACCTCGGCGCGAAACAGTTCCGTCACCTGAGCCATCCTTTCGGGAACAAGGTGGGCGGGCGGGCGGTTGCGGCCGGAGCGAGAAGCACCGGCCGCAACGGCTACTTACTCATGCGCACGGCCTGTCAGTGGCCCGTGTCCGTGCGCTCACGCCGCATGAACTCCTCGGCGTCGTCCTCGGTGATGACGACTTCGAGGTCGAGGTCGACGGTCTCCTGAGCTTCCATGTCGGACTCCGTTCTCTGTTCTCTTGCGTGCGGATCGGCCGCCCACGGCGGCCACAGCCGCGGATTCTGGCTGCCCTTCGAGCCTCGCAGCGTCCTGGTCGACAAGCACGTACTCCGTACAAGTCCGTACAACTCCGTATGCCGCTGGTCCACCGCTTGCGCCTCCAGGCCGGCCTCCACGATCGCCGACGCCTTCAAGATCTCGCGCCCGGTAGGCGATCCCGGCCGGAAGGGTTGAGGCGGCGGAAGCAGGACCGCCCGATGCCGGTGGCTGCGACGTCAGGCACCGTACGGCGCACACTTCCAGTCGATGCGGCAGTGAACGGCCTCGGCCGCGCCCCGGTGCTCGCGGTCGGCGACGGCGCGCTCGCCGAGATCTGAGGCGCCGAGGACAAGAATCACCGAGAGCACTGGATCCACATGAGGACTGCGAACCCCATCGAGTCGACCCTCGCCACCGTCCGCCTGCGCACCAAGGCCACCTGCGGTGCCGGATCCCGCGCCGCGGCACTGGCCTTGACGTTCAAGCTCATCGAATCCGCCCAGGACCGCGATCCGCGAACGCCGAGGTCATCACTCGGGCCAAGGCGGTCGTGAAGGAATGGAGGGTGCCGGCGAGGTGTAATGATCCTGCTGGGGCGTGATCCGCTCACGTAGTTGGCCCAGTCGATGCTCGCTGTGCCCGATGGCGCCGCTACTGTTTCAGCGTGGCGGTCAGCCCGGGACGATTGGACGGGATGTGCCCTTGGTGGTGGTTACTCCGGTACACGCCAGGTCGGAATTCCCTCGATGACGTGCGCTGGTTCGGTGCCGGTGTCGTAGGAGCGAAGCCACTCCGGGATCAGTCGCACGAGTGCGAAGGCGTCATCGAGCGCACGCGAGCCCGGGAATTGCTGCAGATAGAGCAGTCCGGCGCTGTGACGCGCTGAGCCGTATTCGATGATTGTCTTGCCTTCGACCTGTAGTGTCTGTGCACCTCCGCAGCCGATCACCGCGGCCGCTCTGGAATCGACGATGAGGTTGTTCAACTTTCGTGCGGCCAGGTTCGTATTGAAAAGCAGTGATCCGTCCAGGGCGATGGCAAAGCTGACCAGGGCAGCTTCGGGTTGCCCGTCAGGGGCGGTGGTCGCGATGACTCCGAGCGGGTTGGCCAGGACAAAGCTGGTGAACACTGCCAGGGACTTGAGGACGTCGTTGCCGTCGTTTCGCTCAGCTCTTGGGTTGGCGATCTCCATGCTGCAGAGACTAGTCGGCGAACAGCGAGGTTGCAGGAACGGGGAAGACCGCGGAGGCGGGGTCGGCGCGCTCCTGTTCGAGGAAAGCGGAGGTGAGGTCGCGCACTATGGTCGAGTAGACCTCGACCGTGTCAAGCAGTATTTCGACGCCGCGTTGGGGCACCTCTATGATGACTATTGCCTCGGGAGGGAAGCGTGGACCAGGTGGGCAGCGGGGAGCGGAACCCGGTGGATGTTTCGCTCCATCATGACCCTGGCGTCGAGCGGTACCTCGGCGTACGGCCGTTTGACGTCGCGATCTCCCATCGCAGTGGTACCGGCGACACCATCTACGTCGGGCGCGAGGCGTGGACGGCGTTTGTGCGCGAGGTCGTCAACGGCGGTCCTTATGCAAATGGCGTGCTCGAGGTCGCTCACCGTGAGGGGTGGGTTCGGGTCGTGTTCGGCGGCGGGGAGATACCGACCCCATGGGTAATAAGGACTATCGCCTACAATCAAACGGTATATTTGACCGACCCGGAATGGCGCGAGTTCCAGCGTCTGGCGCGCGTCGGCGATTACGATGTGCCGCCAACACCCACGGTCCGGCCCGCGGTCGGACGAATCGGTCGGATCGCGGTCATCTCGGCGCTCGTGGCGGCCGTCGCGGCGGTGATCGCGGGTGTGGCGACGACGATGATCGCCGGTGGAGCGCGCGGTGCCGGGCTCGGCATCAGCGCCGCGGCGGCGTTGTCATCAGCGGTGCTGTACTACGTCGGCGGCCAATCGCTCTCGCCGCCGCGGGAACGGACCGCGGAAGCGTTCGCTGAACGGGACCGCGTGGAGCGTGTCCTGTTCCGGCTGCCGGAGTCCGTTGCGGCCCTCGGCGTGGGCGGCCCCGCGCTCGTCGGCGTGTTGACCGCGGCGGTGGAGAACGACTGGCGCTGGGCCGCCACGGGATTCGTGGTCGGCGCCGCGCTACCCGCGTTCGGTGTGCTTCTCGCCCTGCTGATCGCCGCCGGTTCGGACGGTGCAGCCTCCTCGGGCAACCTGCTGTTCGCCGGCATGGTGATTTCGGCCGGTCTGCCGGGTTCCGCGGTGTACGCGCTCTGGACGGGGAATCTACGTACTCTGCTGATTGTCGGCGGTATCGCCGTGGCTATCACGGTGGTGAGCGCGTTCTTCGCCGCGTCGTCCTTCCTCGCCGGGGACTGATTCCCCGGTCGGCGGTTTCGCGGTAAAGCATAAGCTTGAGATCCTCGTGAGCATGGACGGGCCGACTCCGGCCGCCGCGTGCCCACGACCTATGCCTCGCGCAGGACCTGCCCGTGATGCCCAAGCACGTCGAAGGCACCCGTGCGAAACTCAAGCGCCTGGTCAGCCTCGGATTCCTCGGCGAGAGCGAACCCGGATAGTTCCAACAGCCCCGCTCCCAGGTATGACCGCCCTCGCCGACCAGCAATCCTGCCCCAAGCCATCGAGCAAGATTCGCCGGTAGGCTCGCTGGAGTGACTGAGCCTGCAGTTGCTGATACGGAAGCCCTGGTAGAGGTGGCGTCCGGGTGGTGGCCGGGGTTCGAGTGGCGTGCGGCGGAGGTTCATCATGGTGCCTTTCACGACGTGCTGGTGATTCGTGGTCACGTCGTGGCGCGGCTTGTGCGTCACGTGCGTGTGGTCGCGCGCCTCGTCGAGGAGCACCGCACGTTCTCGGTCTTCAGTGCGCAGCAATCCCGCTGGACCACGCCGAAGGTGCTTTCCCCGGTGTGCACGGTCCCGCAGGGCGGCGCTGGCATGCTCACGTCGTGGGTTTCTGGCCGCCATCAGACCTCGGCGGCCTGGTCTTCGGTTGCGGAGGAGATCAGCGCTCTTGTCCGGCAGGTGGAGGCTGGGGAGGCGTTCGCCACTGTCGGCGAGCTTCCCGCGCCGCGCGCCTGGTGCGGCGGTCGCCGGTTTCCGCGGATCGTCTCCGACCGTCTAGCGCCGCTGCTCTCAAGCGGTGGCGCACGTGAGGCGGCAACCCGCGTGGTGAGTGACATGCTCGCCGCCGAGCAGACGATCATGCCCGTTCCGGTCCATGGTGACCTCGGGATGCACAACATCCTCTGGCACGATGCAGGCGCCGATCGACGCACGGCGTTGACGATCAGCGGGCTGATCGACCTCGATCACGCGGCTATGGGTGATCCGGCTATCGACATCGCGCCGTTGCTCGGCCAGTTCGGCTCCGCAGTGCTCTCAGACGTGCTTTCCCCCGCAGTGCTGTCGCGCGCGATGCTGCACCGCGCGACGCTCAGCCTGCAGGTGGCCGCCGCGGCCGAACTGCGTGGCGACGAAGCGCTCAGGAACTTCGCGCTATCCAACTTCGACAAAAGGCACGCAGCCGGAACACTCCACGATCCCGACGGCATGCTGCCCGATCGATGACGGGCTCTTACTCACTGGTTCGCGCTGTGAGGGCGGATACTCGCCGGTTCGCGCCGTGGGGCGAACCGGCCCGGTGATGGCTCGGTCAGAATGCCGCGGGCGACTGGCTTCTTGAGCTTCGAGCGCATGCATTCGGTGCGCCGAGGGGCACTGCCGCGCGAGGTGCTTGTGTGCCCTGCCCGGCGTGATCGACGCCGGGCAGGGATCTGCGGTCAGCCGAGCGTCATCAGCGGTTCGCCCTGGCTGTCCAGTCCGCTTCCGGCGATCGTGCAGGTGCCGCCGCGCACCGTGCCGCCGTTGTAGGCCTGGCGAAGACAGTCGCGCAGCGCGAGTTGGCCCCAGTAGTTCGGGTGAAGGGATTCCTGGATGTAGTAGTCGCTGTCGATCGTGGAGACGGTGCGGATCTGGTTGACCCATTCGGTGACATTCTCAGAGCCCGTGGCGGTCCAGCTGGAGAGACCTTCCTCCTCCAGCAGACCGACGGTGTTCTCGCACAGGCGGCGGCCGTTGAAGGCGGAACTGAGGTCCATGGTCCGGATGTTGCTCAATCCGGTGTCCGCGGCAGCGGTGAACACCGCGTTGTCGATCGTCGGCAGGGCGGTGCCGTTCGCCCAGTTGGCGTCGGCGTTCCAGAATCCGCAGCCGCCGGTGGACTGCCGGGTGTAGCCCGACTGCGAATAGCGGAAGCCGGAACTGTCGGGAATCGGCGAGGGGTAGTCCTGCACGAGGATCGTGTAGCTCGAGTCGGAGTAGCCGTCGTTCGCCATCGCCTGGTGGATGTTCAGCAGTGCCGTCGTGATCGCCAAGGTCTGCGCGGCGACGTTGCTGCTGGAGAAATTGCCCGTCACCGAGGAGTCGTCGCTGCAGTAGCTCGGCGCCCAGGACGGCGTCAGCAGGAAGTCCTCGACGCATGTCTGGACGATGGAGGCGAAGTTGAAGTTGTTCCCGCCGATGGAGACCGCCACCATGGTCACGTTGTGGGTGGCGGCGAACTGCTGGAGCATCAGCGCCTGGCCCTCATTGCCAGAGGAGTCGCTGTAGAAGTCGAGGCCCGGCTTGAAGTGCCCGCTGGAGTCGGTGTAGGTGCCGGTCTGAGCGCCGGAGCAGGCGAGGTTCTCACCGCTGACGCCGCCGCCGAGGTAGATCTCGGCGGACTTGGAGCGGTGGCAGTAGGGGATGGTCTCGGCGGTGTCCGAGGCGTTGTCGTAGTACGCGGTCGGACCGAGGGCGTCGATGTGGCTCTCGCCCATGTTGGTGTTGCCCGCCCAGCGGCCGGCCTCCCCGGAGATGTAGGAGTCGCCGACGCTGACCACCCACGGCGCGCCGGAACCGGGTCCGTCGGCCGCGGCGGGCCCGGCCGCGACGGCGGTGCCGATCGTGGACAGGGATCCGATGGTCGCCAGGGACAACATGATGCGTAGAAACCGATGTGATCCGTGCAAGGCGGAATCCTCCTGACGAGATCCGGCGCGAACGCGCAGCGGGTGTTCGCGGGTGTGCACCGCAGCGTGCACGCGGCACACGATGACAGCCGTCGATGTGCCGTTCCAGAGCTGTGGGAGATTCTTTGCATTCCGTCTCGCGACCGCCGGGGTACAGAGGCGCCGGAAAGATATCGTCATCCGAAGTATAGGGAAGTCGAATATTGCGATGGGTTCGCCGTACTGCTAACGGCGCAAGCCCTTGGTCACGTCGACGCCAATCTCGTGAAATCGTGAAATTTCACTATTGCCGGGCTGGCATTCCGATCCGAACGCGCGGACATGGGAATCTCTCTCCTCCGTCCGGGGCACATTTCACAGTTTTCGCGGATGTGCCCCTCGTGTCGATTGCCATCGGCATGCGGCGCCACCCGCATACGCTGCGGCCGGCAACCGAGCCGGACTGAGACCTGCCGCCGGGGAGACACTGGCCGTACCCGGGCGGGTCGAGGTGATGGTGCGCCAGCCGGCGTTCTGCAGGGCGCTGATCTGGTGCCGCCACATGCGGTTCCGGTGACGGGGCGAAGGGCCCTGGTACGCCGCGTCTCGGGACGAGATGGTTGCCGTGTAGGGACGGGTCGGGCCTTGATTGGGGTGTGTGTCGTGACGGATGAATCGACCCCTTGGGATCTGCAGCTCGGCCTTGACTGGCAGCCGCCGGAGCCGCCGAGCGAGCAGCCGCATCCGATGCGGATCTGGGACTACATCGTCGGGGGCAAGGACAACTTCCAGAACGACCGGGACGCGGCGAACAAGCTGATCTCGGTGGCGCCTGACGTGGTGTTGGCGGCGCGGGCCGGTGAGGCGTTCAGCATCCGGGCGCAGCGGTTCCTGGCCGCCCCCGAGTACGGGATCACGCAGTTCCTGCACATCGGGGCTTTCATTCCGAGGCTCAACAGTCCTTACCTGGACGAGCTCGAGCGGATCGCCCGGCCCGGTTCGCGGCACGTGTTCGTCACCGACGATCCGGTGAGCGCCGCGCACGTGCGGGCCGGGCTGGCCTCCCGGATGCGTGCCAGAACCGAGATACACGCGCTTCTCGGCGATTTCCGCGAGCCCGCGCCGCTGCTCGCGGATCCACGGATGGGCGAGTTGATCGACCTCTCGCGGCCGGTGGGCATGCTGCTGTTCGGGATGCTCACGTTCATCGCCGACGACGGGCGGCTGGCGGAGATTCCCGCGCAGCTCCAGAAGGCGCTCGCGCCGGGCAGCATGATCGCCATGGCGCACTTCCTGGGGAGCCCCGACCCGTCGGCGAACAAGGAGGCGTTGCGGCTCTCGCTCGGCGACAATCCGTACCGGTTCAAGCCCCGCCCGCTGGACCGACTCAGGAAGTTGCTGTCCGACTTCGATTTCGTCGAACCGGGATTCGTGCGCTGCACCTCTTGGCGTCCGGACGGAAAGGGCCCTGGTCAGGAGCTTGAGGAACGCTGCGCGGTCGCCGGCGGCGTGGCCCTCGTGCACTGATACGCCGCGGCGAACCAGCCCGCGGCGGCTGCTATTTCAGGCGGGGGTTGCGGCCTTTGACGATCAGCGGGCGCATCATGTCGTGTTCTTCGTGTTCGAGGATGTGGCAGTGCCACACGTATTCGTTGTCTCCGGTGCGCGGGCTCGGCGGCACGTCGAAGGGGACGGCGGGCAGGTCGAAGGTCATGATGATCGTGGTGATCTCCATGGGGTTGATCTGGACGGTCTCCTTCCAGCCCCATTCGACCGGTTGCGGTCCGCGGGGCTCGCCGAGGCCGGTGGGCGTGCCGCGGCCCCGCTGGTCGTAGGCGTAGCCGGTGAACGGCTGGCGGGAGAGCACGAGGGCGTTGGCGAGGTGGAAGTGCATGGGGTGCACGTCGCCGGTGAGGTTGGCGATGCGCCAGACCTCCGTGTCCCCGGCGCGCGGGGTCTCGGTCGGTGGATCGGTGTAGGAGGCGGCGGGGTCCAGCATCGTGCCGGACGGGGTCGTGACCGAGCCGGGCGGTGGTCCGGTGTCCGGGTCCACGGGCAGGCCGAAGCCGTCCGGGAGCGCGCGAAGCCGGTTGGTGCCGAGCATCTGGATCAGTCTGCCCTGGTCGTCGAAGATCTCGTTGAGGGTCAGGTCCCGGACAGGCACGCCGCGCGGGGGACGTCCCGGGGTTCCCGGCTTCCAGCCCGTCAGTCCGCGTGGGGGCCGCGGGATGCCGGAGGCCGGGTCGAGTCCGAGGGGGCGGCCGGGCACGATGGTGAGCGGCGGGTCGGCCGGTCCGGTCGAGTGCGGGGCGACGGTGATCTGCAGGATCGTCTGGTCGGTGAGGATGCCGTCGGGGTCGACCGAGCCGTCGTTGCGGGCGTCGCCGCCTGGGTACGGTGCGGGTGCGTCGTTGTAGAGGACGAGGCTCTTGCCGGCGTGGGCCGAGAAGTCCACGACCACGTCCCAGCGTTCCGCGGGCGCGGTGATCAGGCTGCCGCCCGGGTCGGCCGGGTCGACGCTGCGTGAGCCGTCGGGGTCGGCGGTGGTGTTCAGCCGTCGGCCGGACGGGACGAGGGCGGGGGCGAACAGGAAGCCGCCCTCGGTGCCGATGACCAGGAAGTCGGGTCCGGGCTGGGCGAAGTCGGGCGCGCCGGTGCCGTCGTCCACGTAGAGCTGGAGGTTGAGGAAGCGGGCTTGGGTCGCGTTCAGCACACGTAGCCGGTAGCGGCGCGGCTCGACGCTCAGTGCCGGGTACGCGGTGCCGTTGACGAGCATCGCGTCGCCGAACATCTCGGGGATCACGGAGACGGGCAGCAGGTCGGGATGCTTGCCCGGCCCGGTCGTCCAACGTTCGGGGTCGTAGCGGAAGGGGTACCAGAGGCTGCCTTGAGTGCGCGCGTTTCCGGGGTAGTAGTCGGGGCTGTGGGGTGGTTGGTCCGTCAGGTCGGTGTCGAGGAACACCTTCTCCTGGATCACGAGCGGGATCTCGCGTCCGCCGTCCTCGATGAATCCGGGCAGGCCGTGGTGTGCGACGAGGGAGCGTTCGAACGCGTCCCTGACGATCAGTGCGGAGGCCAGGCCCGCGTAGGCGTTGAGCCGGGTGATGCCGGCGGCGTGGTCGTGGTACCAGCTGAACCGTGCGGACTGGCCGAGGGGGTAGTAGTACTCGGCCTCCCCCGCGTCGGGCTTCGGCCCCGCGAGCAGCCGGTAGATCATTCCGTCGCCGGTGCTCGATCCGTACAGCGGCTGTCCGTCGCCGTCATCCGGGCGGAACCAGGAGAAGGGGCCGCCGTCGCTGACCCACGGGACCAGGCCGCCGTGCAGGTGCACGCTTGCGCGGTTGACGGCGGCGTCGGCGCCCATGAGGCCCCGGTCGACCGGCAGCGGATGCGCGTTGGGCAGTTGGTTGCGGAAGGTGATCTGCACGGGTCTGCCCCGCTCGCCGATGATGATTCCGCCGAGGTGGCGTTGCGTGACCGTCCCGCCGAGCGTGTCGGCGGGACGGTAGCCCCACAGCGTGGTCGGCCCCAGCGCCGGATGCAGGGTATCCGTATATTGACTCAGTGTGATCGTGTAGTGGTCGGCGACCAGGCGTCCGCCGAGGTACGTGCGGGTGCCGTCGGGTACCGCCACCGGGATACCGAGCGGATCGAGCGGGAAGACGCCGCGCAGGGGCCGTGCGAACTTGGCGAGTGCGGGACTGTGCCGGAACGTCGAGCCCGCCGGCGGCAGGGTGGTCGACGCGGTGGTCGACGTGGCTTCTCCCGGCGCGCTCCGGGCCACGGCGCCGCGGACCGTCGGCGCGCCGAGCCCGGCCACCGCCACGGCCGACCACGCGAGGTAGCCCCGGCGGGACATGTACGTGGCCGCGTCGCCGGGAGACCGGGAGTTCTGATCGTTCATCGGCCCGCACGCCTTTCACGTCATCAGGATTCGGAGAAAGTCGTGTGACTATCCGCCCGCTCAGGGGCGCGCGAAAGGGCCGAAAGTCCCGGGTGCCCGACGTCAGGCCTTCAGTCCCGGCCTCGGCGGGTTCGGCAGGCCGGCGCCGTGCCGGCTGAACACGTGCACGACGGCTCTGAGCAGGCTCAGGACCGCGGCCAGGGTGGCCGCGGTCACCCAGAACAGGACTCCCACGATAATGATGGCCAACGGCATCGTTCCCACGCTCCTGTCCGGCTCGTACTCCCCCGGCCCCGTCCTCGTGTTCATCGGAGCGCGTCGAGCTGTGCCCGGTGAGGGCCGAGGCGATCGCGTGCGGGGGGTCGTTCGGCCCCTTTCGGCGGAGTACGGGCGGCGGTGAACGGCGCCGGTGGGTCGCATGGGGCGTTGGTCCCGTGCAGAGCGGGTCTTCGTCCCCTGATCCTGTGGCGCTCGGTGCGCGACGCTGGTGGGGTGACGAGCCGACGGGAATGGACCGCCGTGACCGGGTCCGCTTCGCTGCTGACCGCCGCCGGGATCGGCGGGCTGGTCGCGGAACTGCGCCGGCGTGGCTATCGGGTGATCGCCCCGGTCGCCCGGGATGGCGCGATCGTTCTCGACGAGGTTCGGGACGCTGATGTCCTGCCGTGGGGCGTTGGCGTCGAGTCCGGTGAGGGGCGCTACCGGTTGACGGAGCGCGGGGACGGGCAGGCGTTCGCCAACTGTGTGGGGCCGCAGTCGTGGAAGCGGTTCCTGCTCCCGCCGCGGGAGAAGGTCCTCGACGCCGATCGTGACTCGGACGGTCGGGTTGTCTTCACCGAACCTGACGCGAACGACGAGGCGCCGTTGGCCCTGTTGGGTCTGCGGCCGTGTGACCTGCGCGCGCTTGCGGTCCTGGACCGTGTGCTGCTCGCGCCTGGGGCGGCCAGTGCGTACGCGGTGCGTCGGGCCCGCGCGTTCCTGATCGTGGTTGAGTGCACGGAGCCTGCCGCGACCTGCTTCTGTGGTAGCACGGGTGGCGGTCCGGGGCTCGGAGTCGATGGCCCGGACGCGGAGTTGCGCTACGACTTGAAGCTCACCGAGGTGGTCGGTGACGACGGCGGGGTCGGGTACGTCGCGCGTACCGGGTCGTGTCTGGGCGCGAGTGTCTTCGGAGCGGTCGCGCATGAGCGTGCCGACGATCGAACCGTGACCCGTGCGCGGGCCGCGGTCGCAGCGGCCGCGGACAGGATGGGCCGGAGTCTGCCGAGCGTCGATCTGCGTGCGCTGCTGGCCGACTCGGTGAACGCGCGCCAGTGGAATGACGTCGCGGAACGCTGCGTGGCCTGCGGCAACTGCACCCTGGTGTGCCCGACGTGCTTCTGCACCACGACCGAGGAGAGCAGCGACCTCACCGGCGAGCACGCGGAACGGTGGATGAGCTGGGATTCGTGCTTCGACCTCGACTTCTCCTATATCAACGGCGGCGAGATCCGTTCCAGCGCCTCGTCCCGCTACCGGCAGTGGCTGACTCACAAGTTCGGCACCTGGCACGACCAGTTCGGCGCTTCCGGATGCGTCGGGTGCGGTCGATGCATCGCCTGGTGCCCGGCCGGGATCGACCCGACCGCGGAACTCGGATCCCTGGGGCAGGAGCGTGACCGGGAGCGGGAGGTGCGTCGCGTATGACCTCGCTGCTCACGTCCTCCGCGGCCGCCGAACGACGCTTCGCCATGACGCCACTGCCCTACGTCGTCACGCACGCGCACCGCGAGAACTCCGCCGCCGTGACCCTCGCGATGGAACCGGCCGATCCCTCCGCGGCGCCGATCAGCTGGAAGCCCGGTCAGTTCACGATGCTCTACGCGTTCGGCGTCGGCGAGATCCCGGTGTCCATCAGCGGCTATCCGGGAGTCGGCGGGCCGCTGGTGCAGACGGTGCGCGACGTGGGCGCCGTCTCGCACGCGATCACCGAACTGCGTGCCGGGCAGATGCTGGGCGTGCGCGGGCCGTTCGGCAGCGGGTGGCGGGACCGGTCCGAGCCGGAGCGCGACAACATCCTGATCGTGGCCGGGGGTCTCGGGCTCGCTCCGGTTCGTCCGCTGGTCTACAACGCCGCCGCTCGGCGTGCCGCCTACGGGACCGCCGAGGTGATCATCGGCTCGCGCAATCCTGACGAGCTGTTGTACACCGACGAGTACCGTGCCTGGCGCGAGTTCGGCCTGAACGTCATCGTGACCGTCGACCGGGCGGATGAGGACTGGGACGGCGAGATCGGCATGGTCACGCAGCCGCTTGCGGAGCTGTCCCTGGAGCCCGAGCGCACGACGGCGTACCTGTGCGGGCCCGAGGTCATGATGCGCGCCACGGCCGCTGCGCTGACCGACCACGGTTTCGCGCCGTCCGCGATCCGGCTGTCGATGGAACGGTCCATGAAGTGCGGCGTCGGCGTCTGCGGGCACTGTCAGCTCGGCCCCGAGCTGATCTGCCGTGACGGCCCCTGCTACGGGTACGACGAGATCTCCGGTCTGATGGCCGTCAAGGAGTTGTGAGCGATGACCGTGCAGAGCCCGGCCCGCGTCCCCACCCTGGCCGTCTGGAAGTTCGCCTCCTGCGACGGCTGCCAGTTGAGCCTGCTCGACTGCGAGGACGAACTGCTCTCGATCGCCGGGGCCGTGCGTATCGCCTCGTTTCCGGAGGCGTCGCGCGCGTTCGAACCCGGCCCCTATGACCTGTCACTGGTCGAGGGTTCGATCACGACGCCCGAGGACGTCGAGCGGATCAAGCGGGTGCGTGAGCAATCGCGCTTCCTGGTCGTGATCGGTGCCTGCGCGACCAGCGGCGGGATTCAGGCGTTGCGCAACGCCGCCGACGTCGCCGAGTACGCCGCCGCGGTATACGCCTCACCGGAGTATCTGAGCACGCTGGCCTCGTCGACGCCGATCCGCGATCACGTGCGCGTGGACTACGAGCTGCGCGGCTGCCCGGTGGACCGCGGGCAACTGCTCGAGGTGATCAGCGCTTATCTCGCCGGGCGGGTGCCCGCGATCCCGGACCGGTCCGTCTGCTACGAGTGCAAGCGGCGCGGCATCGTGTGCGTGACCGTGGCGCACGGGACCCCGTGCCTCGGGCCGATCACGCACGCCGGCTGCGGCGCCCTGTGCCCGCTCTACCACCGCGGCTGTTTCGGCTGCTTCGGGGCGACCCGGCAGGCGCGCACCGGCGCCATGGCCACGTTGCTGACCTCGCTGTCCGGCGACTCGCGCGGACGCGCCGCGCTGCTGCGCACGTTGAGCTCTGCGAACCCGGCCGATCCCGTCTTCCAGGAGGTCGGGGCCGCGATAGAGGACGGCACATGACACACCGTCGAGAACGCCTGCTGGAAGTCGGCTCGCTCGCGCGGGTCGAGGGCGAGGGGGCGCTGCGCGTCGTGCTCGAACAGGGCCTGGTCACCGAGGCGAGGCTCGACATCTACGAGCCGCCGCGTTTCTTCGAGGCCCTGCTGCGCGGCCGGGCGTACACGGAGCCACCGGACATCACGGCGCGCATCTGCGGGATCTGCCCGGTCGCCTATCAGATGTCCGCCTGCCACGCCGTCGAGGACCTGTGCGGGACGGTGATCCCCGAGCCGATCAGGGACCTGCGGCGCCTGCTGTACTGCGGCGAGTGGATCGAGAGCCACGCCCTGCACATCTATCTGCTGCACGCCCCGGACTTCCTCGGCTACCCGGACGCGATCACGCTCGCCCGGGAGCAGCGGGCTGTGGTCGCGCGCGGCCTGGCCCTGAAGAAGCTCGGGAACGACCTGGTGGAGGCGGTCGGCGGCCGCGCGATCCATCCGGTGAACGTACGCGTGGGCGGGTTCCACCGTGCCCCGACCCGCAGTGAGCTTGCGGCGCTGCGGCCGCGGCTGGACGAGGCTGCCGACGCCGCCGCGCAGACCGTGCGCTGGGCTGCCGGGTTCGACTTCCCACGGTTCACGGTCGAGCATCCGATGCTCGCGCTGGACGGCGTCGGGCCCGGGTACCCGATCGACGAGGGCCGCGGGGTGGTCACCACCGCGGGCGTCGGCTTCCCGCTCGCGGAGTTCGAGTCCTTCGTCACGGAGCGGCAGGTCCCGCATTCGACGGCGCTGCACGCGAGCCTGCGCGGCGTCGGCACCTACCTGACCGGCCCGCTCGCCCGGTACGCGCTCGCCGGTTCCCGGCTGGGCCCGGCCGCGCGGGAGGCTGCTTCGTCGGCCGGGCTCGAGGCCTGCGAGCTCAATCCGTTCCGGTCGATCCTGGTGCGCGCGGTGGAGATCGTGCAGGCCGTGGACGAGGCCAGGGCCCTGATCGAGCGGTACGTGCCGCCGGACCCGCCCTTCGTGCCGGTCGAGCCGCGCCCCGGACGCGGCGTCGGCGCCAGCGAGGCGCCGCGCGGGCTGCTCTACCACCGTTACGACCTGGACGCGGACGGCACTATCACCGCCGCGCGGATCGTGCCGCCGACGTCGCAGAACCAGGCGGCGATCGAGTCCGATCTCGGCCGGGTCGTGCAGGAGGCGCTGCGCGCGGAGCCGGACGCCGACGACGCGCATCTGACGGCGCACTGCGAGGAGGCCATCCGCAACTACGACCCCTGTATCTCCTGTTCGGCGCACTTCCTCGACCTGTCCGTGGAACGACGATGAGCACGGTCGTGATCGGCGTGGGCAACGAACTGCGCGGCGACGACGGCTTCGGCGGCGCGGTCCTCGAATCCCTGCGCGAGCGGCTCTCCCCCGAGGACGGCGTGGTCCTCGCCCGCTGCGACGGCGAGCCGTCCCGGCTGATCGAACTGTGGGACGGGTTCGACCACGCCATCGTCATCGACGTGGCCAGGGACGGATCCGACCGGTGCGGGCACCTGCACCACCGCGAACTGGTCGCGGCGGACGGCCACGCGGCGCCGACACCGGCCGGCATTGAGCCCGCAGGCAACGGCCACGCCCTCGGACCCGGGACCGCGCTCCAGCTCGCCGATGCGCTCGGACGGCTGCCGGCCCGCCTCACGCTCCTCTTCGTGAGCGGCAGGAACTTCGACGTCGGAGCCCCGCTCTCCGGCCCGGTGGCCGACGCCGTGCCCGTGCTGGTGCACTGCGTCCGCCGGGAACTCGCCCATGACCGCGCCCGCGGGGACCAAGGTCCCGGAGCGACGGTGCCCACCGGCCCTGCGCACCCGAGCTGAACGGCGGGAGTCTCGGAGCATGACCGGATCACCGATGCTGCACGCCCCGAGCACGCAGTGCCGCGGCTGGGAGGTGCGCGGCACCGTTCAGGGCGTCGGCTTCCGGCCGTTCGTGCACCGGCTCGCCGTGGAACTCGGCCTGGCGGGCCGGGTGCGCAATCTCGGCGGCGTCGTGGTGATCGAGGCGCGCGGCCCGGGCCCCGTGCTCGACGCGTTCGAGTCGCGGCTGCGCGCCGAGGCCCCGCCGCTGTCCGACATCACGGCCCTGATCCGCACCGCCCCGGGCACCGACACCCCCTGGTCCGGCTTCGCCATCGAGGACTCCTCGGCCGTAGCCGGACGCGGCGCGAGCCGGGACGTGCCGCCGGACGCTGCCGTCTGCGACGCGTGCCTGGCGGAACTGCTCGACCCGGCGAACCGGCGCTACCGCTATCCGTTCGTCAACTGCGTCGACTGCGGGCCGCGGGCGAGCATCATCAGGTCCCTGCCGTACGACCGCGCGGCGACCACGATGGACCGGTTCCCGCTGTGCCCCGAGTGCGCGGCCGAGTACCGGAACCCGCGGGACCGGCGCTTCCACGCCGAACCGGTCGCCTGCCCGCAGTGCGGTCCACGGCTGTCCTGGCACCTGGCCGGAGAGACCGGGCCGCGCGCCGTCGAGGAGGGGGCGCTGCTCGCGGCGGCCGCCTGCATCGAGTCCGGCGGGATCGTGGCGCTCAAGGGCCTCGGCGGCTACCAGTTCGTGTGCGACGCCACCGACGAGCGCGCCGTGCTCAGGCTGCGGGCTCGCAAGCGGCGCCCGACCAAGCCCTTCGCCGTGATGGTCGAAGATCTCCGGGCCGCCGCGTGCCACGCGCGGCTCTCTCCCGCCGAGCAGCGCGTCCTGACGAGCGCCGCGCGCCCGATCGTGCTCGCCGAACCGCGGTCCGCGCGCAGATCGGCGCCGATCGCGCCGTCCGTACGCGCGGGCAGTCCGAACCTCGGCCTGTTCCTGCCCACCACCGGGCTGCACCATCTGCTGCTGCGCGAGCTGAGCAGGCCCCTGGTCGTCACCAGTGGGAACCTCGACGGCGAGCCGATCGTCATCGACGACGGCGAGGCGCTCGCCCGCCTCTACGCGGTGGCCGACGGCGTGTGCGCGCACGATCGGCCGATCCTGGCCAGGTACGACGACTCGGTGGCGATCGTGCACGGCGAGCTTCCGGCCGTGGTGCGCCGTGCCCGCGGCTACAGCCCCGCTCCGCTGCGCCTGCCGATCCCCGCGTCCGCTCCCCTGCTCGCCGCCGGGGCCCAGCTCAAGCACACCTTCACCCTCGCGGCCGGAGACGAGGCGGTGACCAGTGCGCACCTCGGCGACCTCGCCGACGCGGCCGTCCACGAGTCGTTCCTCACGACGGTAGACCGGTTGAGCCGGCTGCACGGCATCGAACCCGAGTACGCCGCCCACGACCTGCATCCGGCGTACCTGTCGACGCAATACGCGCACGAGCGCTTCCCCGCACGCGCCAGGATCGGTGTGCAGCACCACCACGCGCACATCGCGTCCTGCGCCGCCGAGCACGGTTTGGCCGAGGACGTGATCGGCGTCGCGTACGACGGACTCGGCCTGGGCGAGGACGGCACGCTGTGGGGCGGCGAGGTGCTGGCGGCGAACCTGACCGGGTTCACGCGTCTGGCGCGGTTCGCCCGCGCCCCGCTGCCCGGGGGCGCGGCGGCCGTGGCGCATCCCGACCGCATGGCCCTGGGTTACCTCGCCGGGCTCGAACCGCTCGACGGCCCCGGACCGGATCCCGAACCCGTCCGGCGTTTCGCCGCGACCCTCGATCCGGCGATGACCGGTCCCGTGCTGCGGATGATCTCGCGCGGGGTCGGCAGTCCGCTGGCCTCCAGCGCGGGCCGGCTGTTCGACGCGGCGGCCGCGATCCTGGGCATGCGCGGCACGGTCAGCTTCGAGGGCGAGGCCGCGATCGCGCTGGAGGAGGCCGCGGGCCGGGTCCAGGCCGCGCCGCTGCCCTGGCGGATCGCCCGCGACGCGCAGGGACTGTGGGTCTACGATCCCGCCCCCACCCTGGACGCGCTGCTCGCCGGAGTCGGCCGGATCGGTGTGCGGTCGCGGCTCGCGGCGGCCTTCCACGCGACGATCGCGGAGGTCACCGTCGAACTCGTCCGGCGCGCGGCGGGCCTGGTGGGGGCCAGGCCGGTGTGCCTGTCCGGCGGTGTGTGGCAGAACCGGCGGCTGACCGGCGCGGTGCGCGAACTGCTGGCCGCGGACGGCTTCACCGTGTTCATCAACGAGCGGGTGCCGTGCAACGACGGCGGCATCAGTTTCGGCCAGGCCGCGGTCGCGGCCGCGACCCTCGCGGGACGGTGACGCGCATGTGCCTGGGCATTCCCGGAAGGATCATCGAGATACGGGCCGACGCGGATCCGTTCCCGAGCGGCGTCGTCGACTTCGGCGGCGTGCGCAAGGAGGTCTGGCTCGCGTACGTGCCCGAGGCGGCGGTCGGCGACTACGTGGTCGTGCACGTGGGCTTCGCGATCACGCTGGTCGACGAGGAGGAGGCCCGGCGCACGCTCGGTGTGCTGCGCGCGATGGGTGATCAGGTCGTCGGCGAGCTCGGGGAGGCGCTGCCGTGAAGTACCTCGACGAATACCGTGACCCGAAGCTCGCGCGCGCCCTGCTCGCCGAGCTCCGTGCCACCGCGACGCGCCCGTGGCGGATCATGGAGGTGTGCGGCGGTCAGACGCACACTCTGGTGCGGCAGGGCATCGACGAGCTGCTTCCGGCCGGGATGCGGATGATCCACGGCCCGGGCTGTCCGGTGTGCGTGACCCCGCTGGAGACGATCGACAAGGCCTTGGCGATCGCGGCGCGGCCGGAGGTGGTCTTCGCATCCTTCGGCGACATGCTGCGCGTCCCCGGGTCCCGGACCTCGCTGCTGCAGTTGCGCGCGGCCGGCGCCGACGTGCGCGTCGTCTACTGCCCGGCCGACGCCGTGGCGCTCGCGCGGCGGCATCCCGACCGGCAGGTGGTGTTCCTCGCCGTGGGGTTCGAGACGACCGCCCCGGCCAACGCCGGGGCCGTCCTGATGGCGCACGCGCTGGGCCTTCGGAACTTCTCCGTCCTCGCCAGCCACGTGCTCGTGCCGCCAGCGATGACCGCGATCCTCGAATCCGAGCACTGCGACGTCCAGGCCTTCCTCGCCGCGGGGCACGTGTGCGCGGTGATGGGCTGGAGCGAGTACGAGCCGCTGGCGAGGCGGTACGGCACACCCATCGTCGTCACCGGGTTCGAGCCCCTGGACTTGATCGAGGGCGTGCTGATGGCGGTCCGCCAACTGGAAGCCGGTCAGGCCCGGGTCGAGAACCAGTACGCCCGGGCCGTGCGGCGCACCGGGAACCCCGCAGCGCAGGACGCGATCCGCCGCGTATTCCGCGTCACCGGACGCACCTGGCGCGGCATCGGCGCCATCCCGGCCAGCGGGCTCGCCCTCGCCGAGGAGTTCGAGTTCTACGACGCCGAGCGGCGTTTCGCGGCCGAGGACATCCGCGCCGACGAGGATCCGCGCTGCATCGCGGGACTGATCCTGACCGGGCGGGCCGAGCCGACGGACTGCGCCGCGTACGGCACGGCCTGCACCCCGCGCGCTCCGCTCGGCGCGCCGATGGTCTCGAGCGAGGGCACCTGCGCCGCGTTCTACTCCTCCGGCCGGGCACCCGCCGCGCAGAGGGGATCCAACCGATGACTGCCGACCCGCTCGCCGCCACCTGCCCGACCCCGCACGCCGAGACCGAACGCGTGCTGCTCGGGCACGGCTCCGGGGGCCGGCTGTCCGCGCAACTGCTGGCCGATCTCCTGCTCCCCGCGCTCGGCCCGGCCGCACACGGGCTCGACCTGGACGACGCGGCGCTGCTGGACCTGCCGCGTGAGACGGTAATGTCCACGGACTCGTTCGTCGTCGACCCGCTGGAGTTCCCCGGCGGCGACATCGGCTCCCTCGCCGTCCACGGCACGATCAACGACCTCGCCATGCGCGCGGCCCGGCCGACGGCGCTGGCGCTCGCGCTGATCATCGAGGAAGGGTTCGACCTCGACGTGCTGCGCCGTATCGTGGCCTCCGTCGGACGCTCGGCGGCGGCGGCCGGTGTGCCCGTCGTCACCGGCGACACCAAGGTCGTGCCACGCGGCTGCGCCGACAAGCTGTTCATCACGACCACCGGCGTCGGCATGCGTGACCCGCGGGCCCGATGCGCGGCGTCCGCGATCCGGCCGGGCGACGCGGTACTGCTGTCCGGACCCATCGGTCTGCACGGCATCACCGTCCTGGCGGCCCGCGAGGACCTCGGCTTCGACGCCGAGCCGCGGCTGCGCTCCGACACCCGGCCGCTGCACCGCCTGGTGCGCGCCGTCCTCGACGCCGATCCGGGCATCAGGGCCATGCGGGACCCCACCCGCGGCGGACTCGCGTCGGCGCTCAACGAACTCGCCGACGCGTCCGAGGTCGGCATCGAGATCGACGAGGAGGCGCTGCCGATACCCGGGGTCGTCGCGTCCGCCTGCGATCTGCTCGGGCTCGACCCGCTGCACGTGGCCAACGAGGGCTGCGCGGTCGTGTTCGCCGACCCGGCCCGCGCCGACGACGTCCTGGCGGCCATGCGCGCGACGGACGAGGGCGCCGAGGCCGTGCGGATCGGCACCGCGGCCTGCGAGCATCCCGGCCGCGTGACGATGCGCACGCTCATGGGCGCGCGCCGCGTCGTCGACATGCTCATCGGCGAGCAGTTGCCGCGGATCTGCTGACCTAGCGGAGCCAGCCGCTCCAGGAGGAGTCCTTGGCGTCGGCGGACTGGTCGGCGAGGTGGCCGGCCGCGGCGGCGGTCTCGAGGATGCGCGCGCAGTTCTCCGGGTCGAAGAACTCCTGGAACGACGTGTGCCCGCCCGTGATGCCCATGAAGCGGTCGCGCTGCTCGTCGTCGTAGCGCAGCGCGTCGAGCACCTGCAGTTTGTCCGGCGGGAGCGCGTCGAGGGTGGCGGCCCGGCAGTAGTACTCGAACACCTTCGAGAACGCGTCGTCTCGCCAGGCGTGGAAGTCGGCGAGCTCCGCGTCCATGTCGCCGTCCTTCGCCAGGCCGCGTTCGATGGCCTCGGTCACCTTCTCGACCTGGCGGAACGCGTCGCTGATGCCGATGCCGGCGATCGGGTCCTTGTGATAGCCGGCGTCGCCGACCAGCACCCAGCCGGGACCGTACGGATGGCGCAGCCACTGCCGGGTGCGCCGGGTGCCGTAGAAGGGCTCCACGCGACGGCCCTTGCGCAGCCGGGCGGCCCAGGTCGGGAACAGGTCGAGGGTCTTGTCGAAGTTGCCCTCGATGTCCTGCCGGAACTCCTGGAACTCCGCATACCGGCAGCCGACCAGCACGGCCACGCGGCCTTCGTTGGTCGGCACGAAGAACAGTTCGCGGCCGTCCACGCGGGTGAACATGATGTGGTCGATGTCGGTGCCCTCCCAGTACGAGTACCAGACCGCGGTCAGCGGCGGGGTGCCCGCGTACTCCTTCGGGGAGAAGGTCTCGGCGACGATCGAGTGGATGCCGTCGGCGCCGACGATGATCGGGGCGGTGGCCGTCAGGGAGTTGCCGTCGCGGTCGTGGCCGCGGATTCCGGTGGCCCGGTTGCCTTCGTGCAGGACTTCGTCGACGGTGAAGCCCTGGCGGACGTCCGCTCCGGCCTCGATGGCCGCGTCGACGAGGATCTTGTCCAGCACCTTGCGGCGCGGGGCGGCCGCGATGCGGACGCCGTCCCACTCGGGCGCGACCCCGGTGAGCTCGACCTCGCCCATGCTCCAGGTCATCCGGTCGATCACCGGTGTGCCCGTGGCGAGCACGGCGTCCAGCAGGCCCCACTCCTTGAGGCGGGCGATCGCCGGGTAGTGCAGGTAGTGCGTGGAGATCGCGTCGCTCGGGAAGGTGGCCTTGTCCACGAGGAGCACGTTGTAGCCCCGGCGGGCGAGGAGCATCGCCGTGGGTGAACCGGCGCAGCGTGCACCGATGACGATCGCGTCATACATCTGGCGTTCCTTTCGACGGGGCAGGGCAGGCCGCACCGACGCTAGCCGTGCCGGGGCCCGCCGGTCGGTCGCGAGTCAGCAACCTGACGTCCTTGCCCCGGGCCTGACAGCTTCCTGTCGCTCCGGCATCGCGCGGGCCCGCGCGCGAGGACAGTCGTCCGTGGCATTCGCGACTCGGGAGGCATGGATGGACGTACGGACAGCGATCGTCACCGGCGCCGGGCGCGGCATCGGCCGCGCCGTCGCACTGCGCCTGGCGGCCGACGGGTTCCGCGTCGCGGCCGTCGATGTCGACGGGGCGGCCGCCGAGCGGACCGCGGCCGCGTGCGAAGGTGCGGCCGCGGTGTTCGACGTCCGCGACCCCGGCGGCTGGGATCTGCTCCTCAAGGGCCTGCCGCGGGTGGACCTGCTGGTGAACAGCGCGGGCGTGTGGGAGTTCACGACGCTCGCCGACACGACTGCCGAGCAGTTCGAACGGGTCATGGGGATCAACGTCTGGGGCACGCTGCTGGGCATCAGGTCCACTGCTCCCCGCATCGCCGAGTCCGGTGGCGGGGCGATCGTGAACCTGACCTCGATCGTCGGGCATGCCGTGCGCGCCGGGTCCGGTGTGTATCCGGCGTCGAAGGCGGCCATCGTCGCGCTGACGAAGCAGGCCGCGATGGAGTACGCCTCGGGTTCGGTTCGCGTCAACGCGGTCGGCCCCGGCATGACGAACACGGAGGGCACGGCCGGGACGTTCGGCGACACCGAGGCGGCCGTCGAAGCCCTGGCTCGGCTCGTTCCGCTCGGCCGGTTGGCCGAGGCGTGCGACATCGCCGACGTCGTCGCGTTCCTCGGCTCCGATCAGGCCCGGTACATCACCGGTCAGACCCTCTACGCGGACGGCGGCTTCGGCGAGGCCGCGTGGCGATTGCTCGGCGCGGCACGGACCGCGCAGGCCGGTCTCGAAAATCAGCGAACCCTTGCGGAGACATCATGAAACTCGGCATCTCCCTCGTCCCCGACGGCGACCCCGACAGCAAGTCGGCCACGGCGTACTACGACGAGGTGCTCCGGCTCTGCGAGATCGCCGACGCCGGCGGCCTGGAGTGGGTCAAGGTGACGGAGTATTACGTCAACCCCTATGGCGGCTACTGCCCGGATCCGTTCGGCCTCCTGTGCGCCGCCGCGGCGCGCACCAGCCGGCTCCGGCTGATGACCGGCGGCGTCGTCCCGGTCTTCCAGCACCCCGTCATGCTCGCGTCCCGGGCCGCCATGCTCGACGCGCTCAGCCACGGCCGGCTGGACCTCGGCTTCGTCCGCGGATACCTGCCGTACGAGTACGACGTGTTCGGGATCCCGATGGCCGAGAGCCATGAGCGCTACGAGGCGGCGATGCTGGCTATCACCCGCCTGCTGACCGAGACGGGGGTCACCGAGAAGACGCCGTACTTCTCCTTCGAGGACGCCACCGTGCTGCCGCGTCCGGCGCAGGATCCGATCCCGCTGTGGTCGGCGGCGGTCCGCAGCGAGCGCAGCTTCACCCGGGTCGCCGAGCTGGGCCACGGTCTGATGGCCACGCCGATGTTCAAGCCGCTCGACCTGTTCCGCGCGCACAGTGCGATCTACCGGGACGCCTACGCGAAGGCCGGGCACAGCACGCCGTCCAGCGTCGTCGCGAGCCTGCCGGTCTTCGTCGCGGAGACGGACGCGGAGGCGGTGGAGGCGGGTGATCGCCTGTTCCAGCACTTCGTGGACGTCTGGATTCGGGCCGCCGACTCGTGGAACGGCGTGGAGTCGGAGAGCTTCGCCGGCTACTCCGACATGGGCAAGAGGCTCGCGACCATGTCGGCGACGCAGTGGCGCGAGTTCGGGTCCGCGATCTTCGGTTCGCCGACGACGGTGGTGGAGAAGATCAAGGCTCTGCACGAGGGTGCGGGCGGGTTCGAAGGCCTGGTCGCGCAGGTCGACTTCGGCGCGATGCCGGGCGACACGATGGAGCGGAGCCTGCGTCTGCTCGTGGACGAGGTCGCCCCCGCACTCGCCGACCTCTGACGACGGTTCAACCGCGGTCTTCGGGCACCATCGTCCAGACGGTGCCCGAAGACCGCGGTTTCGCTTAGGCGGCGCACTCCCCCAGGAAGTCCAGGACGAGGTCCGCGAACCGGTCGGCCTGCTCGATCATCGGGAAGTGCCCGCAGCCGTCGAGGATCTCGAGCCGCGACTTGGGCAGGACCGCGTCCAGGGCGGCGGCGTCGGAGGGTGCCGCCGCCACGTCGCGCTCGCCGGCGATCAGCAGCACCGGGCAGTCCACGTGGTCGAGGCGCAGTTGGGGTGTGCGGTGGTAGGTGTCGCTGAATCGGAGCCAGACGCGCGGTCCCAGCAGTTCGCAGACGCGCCGTGCCATCGCCTGCAGGACCTCGGGTGAGATCCGCTTGGACGACTGGACTCTGATGCCCTCCTCGAACAGCGGCGGGAAGTTCGCGAGCGAGTACTCCAGCGACGACAGGTCGAAGTCGTCGGCGGCTGCCCGGTAGAACGGCGCCGTCAGCACGATCGAGCGCAGTGACGAGGTCAGCGCGCTCGGGGCCCGGTCGAGCAGTTCCAGGACCGCTGTCGCAGAGTAGGAGTGCGCCACGACCGCGTGGAAGTACCCGGGCCCGTCGTCGGATCCGCCTGGTGGCCGCAGGGCGTGGGCGACCCACTGGCCGACGTCTGGATCGTCGACCCAGTCCTGCGCGCCGTTGCGGGTCCACGGCAGGTCCGCGTCCCAGAGTTCGAGGTTCGCGGGGGCCGTGCGGACGAGCGTGTCCCATGCGGATCCGCTCAGGCCCATCCCGTGCAGCAGGAGCACGCGGTGCGCGGGTTCCGCTGTCGCACTGCGCCGCAGCCGTGCGGGCGGGGCCGTGGGCGCGGGCTCGGCGCCGACGACTTCGAGGAGCCCGGGGAAGCGGAGTTCGAGGTCGCGGTCACGTAGGGAGAGCATCCGCGTCGTGCCCGCGAGTTCGGTGTGGGTAAGGCCGCACTGTCGCAGTATCCGCAGATGGTGCGAGAGCGTCGACTTGGCCACGGGGAAGTCCATCGAACTGCGCGGCACCACCGGGTGTCGTGCGAGCCTGCGCACGATCCGCAGGCGGATGGGGTCGCTGAGCGCGTGTAGGACGCGCTCGAGGACGAGTTCGTCGGTCTCCGGCTGGTCCAGCGTGGGATACATGGCTAGTTCTTCGCCGGTTCCGGTGCGGATTCGGGCGCTGCCGTCGCGCCGCCGGAGACGGCGGAGGGGCGCGTCGCCGTGCCGATGAAGATCAGCAGGGCGATCAGGCCGAACGACGCGGCGGCCAGCGGGATGCTGCGCACGCCGGAGAACCGCACGACCGCGGCGCCGACGGTGGCGGCGCTGCCGATGCCGATGTACATGGTCGATGCGCTGAGCGACAGCAGTCGTGAGGCGGCCTTGGGCTCTATCCCGATCAGGCGGTGCTGCTGCGGCGGGACAAGCAGCCAGCTGGTGACGCCCCAGCCGAAGACGGCGACGGCGGCGCCCGCGACCGTTACCGCGGTGACCGTCAGTGTGGCGAGGAAGACGATGTAGGTGGCGAGGCCGAGCAGTGCCGCCTGGTAGGCGCCCCAGCGGTCGCTGAGCCAGCCGCCGAGTGTGCTGCCGACCGCTCCGCCGAAGCCGTAGGCCATCAGCAGCAGGCTGATCGTGGTCCCGCTCACCCCGGCGACGGTGTGGAGCAGGGGGCTGATGTAGGTGTAGGCGGTGAAGCCTCCGGCGGCGGCGAACACGTTGACCAGCAGCGTGGAGCGCACGCCGGGGATCTTGAGCGATCCGCGGATGGTCAGGGCGGCCTTCGGCGGCAGCGGGACGTCCGGCATCAGGACCGCGACACCCACCAGGGCGAGGACGCCGAGCGCCGTGACGAACCAGAAGACGCCGTGGTAGGAGGTCCGGGTGCCCAGGTACGTGCCGATCGGGACTCCGAACACGGTGGCGATGGTCAGGCCGCCCATCACGATGCCCAGGGCGCGTCCGCGCAGCCGCTCGGGTGCGAGGGCGGCGGCGGTGACGGACGCGCTCGGCGTGTAGGAGGCGGCGCCGATCGCGGTCACCACCCGGGCGACGGCGAGCAGGGCGTACGAGGTGGCCAGCGCGGCGAGGATGTTGCCGATACCGAAGACGATCAGCGCGAGGCAGAGCATCCGCCGCCGCGGGATGCGCGCGCCGAGCGCGCCGACGACGGGGCTGGCGACGGCGTAGGTCCAGGCGAACATCGTGACCAGCAGTCCGGCGGTGCTGATGCTGACGTGCGTGCGCACGGAGATGTCGCCGAGCACGCCGGCCATGACGAACCCGTCGGTGCCGATGGCGAAGGTGCCCAGGGCCAGGATGTAGATGCGCACAGGCATGAAGCGGTCGTCCTTTTCGGTCCGCGGCCGGGGTGCGGCCTTCGAAGGGTTCGAAGTTCGTCGAACTTCTCACTTGCGACTTCGAACATGCGACGAACGCTAGGGCCAGGCCGTTGGACGCCCCCGCGCCGTGACAGGAACATGCTACCGGCGCGCGGGTCTGTCAGGTTGCTGACAGAGGCGGACCGCGCGCGCCGGTGTCGTGTCAGGGTCGGGTCGACGGCCGCCGGGGCCGTCCGGCGGAGCATCGCCGCGCAGGACGTTTCGAACGAAGGAGCGAGCCCGATGACGACCGCGACGACGCAGTGGCAGGCGCAGGCCAAGGCGGTGGTCTGCGAGATCCTGGAGCTGGAGCCCGAGGAGGTGGAGCCGACCAAGCTGTTCAAGGAGGACTACGACGCGGACTCGCTGCGCGCCATCGAGATCCTCGCGGCGCTGGAGCGCACCTTCCAGGTGACGATCAGCCAGACCGACCTGGCGCGGATGGTCAACCTCGAGGGCGTCTACGAGGTCGTGGCCGAAGCGGCCGGCTGGTGAGCGGTACGGCCGCCGCACCGGCCCGGGACCCCGGCCGTCGGGTGGTCATCACGGGGATGGGCGCCGTCACGAGCGTCGGTGTGGGCGTCGGGGAGTTCCTCGCCGCGCTGCGCGGCGGACGCAGCGGCGCCCGCCCGATCACGGCCTTCGACACCACGGGGTTCGACTACGCCAACGGCTGCGAGGTCGTGGACTTCGACCCCGCGCCGTGGCTGCGGAGGTACGCGCCGCAGGAGCTCGGCCGGGCGACGCAGTTCTCTGTCGCGGCGGCGCGGATGGCCGTCGAGGACGCGGGTGCGGACGCGGCGCTGTTCGACTCCGGCCGCACGCTGGTGACGGTCGGGACCACGGACGGCGAGTCGCGCGACCTGGACCAGCTGGTCGAGGTGGAGCAGGCGAGCGGTCCGGCGGCGATGAGCCGGACGGTGGCGCGCCGCGTCCCGGCCGGGCGGCTGTCGGTCGCGATCGCCCGGGAGCTCGAGCTGAGCGACGCGGAGGCGGTCACCATCCCGACCGCCTGCGCGGCCGGGAACTACGCCATCGGCCACGGCGCGGACGCGATCCGGGCCGGCGACGTGGACTTCGCACTCGTCGGCGGCGCGGACGCGGTCTGCCGCAAGACGTTCACCGGGTTCTACCGGCTGGGCACGATCGCGCCCGAGCGCTGCCAGCCGTTCGACCTGAACCGCACGGGGATCCTGACCGGCGAGGGCGCGGGGATCCTGTTTCTGGAGAGCCTGGAGTCGGCGCGCCGTCGCGGTGCCCGGATCCACGCCGAGGTGCTGGGCTGCGGCCTGAACTGCGACGCCGACCATCCCGTCGCCCCGAACCGCGACAGCGTCGCCCGGTGCATGGAGCTGGCGCACCTCGACGCCGGCGTCAAGCCGCACGAGATCGACTTCATCTCGGCGCACGGCACCGGCACCCGCGCGAACGACGCGACCGAGGCGTCGGCGATCCGCCGGGTGTTCGGGGACCAGGTGCCGCGCACCATCTCGATCAAGTCGATGATCGGGCACGCGATGGGGGCCGCGAGCGCGCTGTCGGCGATCGCCTGCGTCCTGGCCGTGACCGAGGGGTTCATCCCTCCGACGATCAACCACGAGCACGCGGATCCGGAGTGCGACCTGGACTGCGTCCCCAACGTCGCGGTCGAGGCCGACCTGCGGATCGTGCAGAACAACGCGCTGGCGTTCGGCGGCAACAACGCCGTGCTGATCCTCAGCCGCTTCCAGGACGAGCGATGACCCCCGGCCGCCCGATCCTCGGCATGGGCGCGGTCGCGAGTGTCGGGACCGGCGTGGACGACGTGTTCGAGGCGCTGTGCGCGGGCCGGTCCGGTCTGCACACGTTGCGCGGATTCGACGAGGCGGGGTTCCGTGCGCGGCACGCCTACGAGATCGACGACCGCCCTTCTCCCGGGCGCGACGTCCCGGGTCGGGCGACCGCGTTCCTGATCGCGGCCGTCGACGAGGCGCTGGCCTCGGCCGGGCTGCCTGAGGACCTGGCCGGTGTGCCGGTGCTCGTCGGCACCGGTCTCAGGGAACTGCGCTCGGCCGAACTCTGGTCCGCGGGCGAGGCTCCGCTCGGGCCGTCCGGACTGCACTTCGGCACCGCGCTGCGCGAGCGGTTCGGCGCCGACGACTCCCATACCTTCTCCAACGCCTGCTCCGCGTCGCTCTACGCGCTCGCGCTGGGCACGGACCTGCTCGACCTCGGCGAGGCGGAGCACGTCGTCGTCGCGGGCGTGGACACGATCACGGCCAGCATGTTCGGACTGCTCGACCGCGTGCATCCGGAGCCGGTCGACGCGGTGCGCCCCTTCGACCGGGACCGTCGCGGCGTGCTGATGGGCGACGGGGCGGCCGCCGTAGTGCTGGGCCGTGCGGGCGGCCCGCCCGATGCGGTGCGGGTGCTGTCGGTGTCGGCGAACTGCGACGCCTTCCACGTCACGGCGCCGGACCGGGCGGGCATCGTCGCAGCGGTCCGCGACGCGCACCGGCGGGCCGGGATAGGGCCGTCGGACGTCGATGTGGTCTACGCGCACGGCACCGGGACGCTGCTGAACGACGAGACCGAGGCCGCCGCGCTCAGCGAGGTCTTCGGCGGGTTGCCCGGTCCGCTGGTGACCGCGGTCAAGTCGATGACCGGCCACACCTCCGGCGGATCGGGGCTGCTCAGCCTGGTCGCGGCCGCGCGCACGCTCGACACCGGCCGGATCCCGCCGGTCGTGGGCCTGAGCGAGCCGGTCCCCGAGGCCGAGCGGCTGCGGTTCGTGCTGGACACCGAGACGAAGACGGCTGAGGCCGGCGTCGCGCAGGTCCAGGCGTTCGGGTTCGGCGGCGTCAACGCCGTCGCCATCCTGGAACGGGGGCAGTGAGATGACGGCAGTCGTCACCGGCGCGGCCGTCGCCGGTACCGGGCTCATCGACGTGGCGGACCTGCTCGGCTCCGGGCCGATCGGGACCCGGCCGTGTGATCCGGCGGAGATCGTGGGCCGCAAAGGCCTGCGATACAAGGACGAGGCGACCCGGCTGGCGCTGGCCGCCGCGCACCTCGCGCTCGCGGACGCCGGGCTGCCTGTGGTCCCGTCCGGGGACGGCGGACGCACCGCCGTGGTCGTCAGCTCGAACCTCGGGAATCTGGACACGGTCTGCGCGGCCTCCGACACCATCACGGCCGAGGGTGTGACCGCGCTCAGCCCGATGGCGCTGCCGAACGCGTCGAGCAACGTCGTGGCCTCCACCCTGGCGATCAGGTTCGGGCTGCGCGGCCCGAACCTGACGGTGTGCAACGGTGCGACGTCCGGTCTCGACGCGCTGCACTGGGCTTCGGTGCTGATCGCCGGCGGACGCGCCGACCGGGTCCTGGTCGTCGGAGTCGAGGTGGGCAACGACACGGTCTCCCGGCTCTGCGGTCCGGAACCGCTGTTCCACGGCGCGGCGGCCGTCGTCGTCGAGCGCGCAACGTCACTCGGCGGACGCGGCGTCGGCGCAGGCCCGGCGATCGCGGGCTACCGGCGCGCAGCAGGCGTCCTGCCCACGGCCGACCGGGTCGCGACACGATCGGTGGACCTGTGGCTGGCACCTGCGACACCGGACGATCAGCGTCCGTCCGCGCTGGACGCGGCGGCCGTCGTCGTCGATCTCGTGCCGCGCCTCGGCCGTGCTTCGGGCGCGCTCGGCGTCCTGCAGTGCGCGGTGGCGTCGGCCTATCTCGCGGGCGGCGGGCGGACCGTGCTCGCCACCGCCGGCTCCGATGCGGACGACGCGAGTGCGTCGATGCTCTTCACCCACTCGACGGGAGAACACTGACATGACAGACGTCGCCAAGGCGGAGACCACCACGGTGCTCCGGCCCCGCTACGAGGGCTCGAACATCTGCACGTGGATCGGGTTCAAGCACGTCAACTACCTGGTCGAGGAGGCCGTCCTCGAGCACCTGCGGCAGACCTGCGGCCCGGCCCGCGAACTGTACGAGCGGTACGCCGCGTGCGTGGACATCGTGTCCATCGACACCCGGATCGGCCACGCCTTCCACATGGACGACGAGGTCGAGGCGGCGGTGGCCCCGGCGCGAAAGAGCCGGGACGGGCAACTGACGTTAGCCGTCACGCTGCGGGTCCGCAGGAACGGCGAGCCGCTGAAGGCCGCCACATCCACGGTCGCCGTCGCGCTGCGCGTCGATGGCAAGTCCGGTCCGGCCGAGCCGCTTCCCGCCGACCTCGCGCGGTTCGCCGTGCCGGTGATCGCCGGTGCCGGGCTCGATCCGATCACTGCCGACGGCCCCCACGAGAAGCAGTTGGCGGGCGACGGCAACGCGTTCGTGTGGAAGTGGCGCATCCCGTACTTCTACTGCCACTTCACCGAGCGGATGCAGATGAACGGCTATCTGCGCCAGATGGAGGAGGTCGTCGACCTCTTCCTCGCGGACCGGAACGTGTCCATCAAGCGGCTGCTGGACGAGCAGAACTGGATCCCGGTCGTGCCGCGCTCCGAGATCACCATGGTCGGCGAGGCGTTGATGGAGGAGGACCTCTACACCGTCTTCACCGTGGAGGAGGTCTTCAAGGACGTCACGTACACCGCGCGGATGGACTGCTTCGTGCTGCGCGACGGCGTGTACGTGCCGACCGCCACCGGCCGGATCACGCACGGGTACGCGGTGATCGAGAACCGGCGCGACTGGTCGCTGGTCGACTTCGACGCCCGGATGTCGGCGGCGCTGCGCAACGAAGGATCCTGACGTGCCCCGACCCGTGATCACCGGGCTCGGCGTGGTCTGCTGTCTCGGGAGCGGGACGGAGGACTTCTGGCTGGGCCTGCACCGCACTCCCCCGGTACCGCGCGACGTTGCCGACCCGGGCGCGCACTTCGACGTCCGGCACTACTACCTCGCCGACGCCGGTCCCGGTGTCGGCGAGCTCGGCCCGGCCTCCCGGATGGCGGTCCGGGCCGCCCGGCAGGCGGTCGCCGACTCCGGTCTGGAGGGCGCCGACGCGTCGCGGGTCGCAGTGGTCTTCGGTACGGCGATGGGCGACTACCCGCTGTTCGAGCAGCGGCCGCAGGACGAGCCGGCGGAGCCTGGGCCGTTCACCGAGTATCTGGTGGCCGCCGCCGTGGCAGACGCGGTCGGTTTCCGCGGCCCGGTGGCGACGGTCGCGAACGCGTGTGCGGCCAGCGGTTACGCGCTGGCCGTGGCGGCCGACATGATCCGGTGCGGTGAGGCCGACGCGGTGGTCGTGGGCGGCGCCGATTCCTACAGCCGGGTCGCGATGGGGAACTTCAACCGGATGGGGGCCGTCGATCCGGTGCGCTGCCGGCCGTTCGACCTCGACCGTCGGGGCACCGTCTTCGGCGAGGCCGCCGCCGTGCTCGTGCTGGAGTCGGCGGAGCACGCCGCCCGCCGCGGCGCCGGCCACGTCTACGCCGAGGTGGCCGGGACCGGCTGGAGCTGCGACGCGCACCATCCCACGGCGCCGGAGCCGAGCGGAACGCAGATCGCCGAGGCGATGCGCCGCAGCCTGCGGGACGCCGAGATCGGCCCCGAGTCGGTCGGCTGCGTCATCCCGCACGGGACCGGAACCAGGCTCAACGACCAGGTCGAGAGCAAGGCGCTCGGCGAGGTGTTCGGCGGCGCGGAGCCGCTGCCGATGTTCAGCCTGAAGGCCGTGGTGGGGCACACGGCCGGGGCCGCGGGCACGATGGCCGCGCTCACCGCCGCGATGGTGCTCGATCACGGAAAGGTCCCGCCGAACCTCGCCCCGCTGACTCCGGACCCGGCGTGCGACGTCCGCCTGGAGCCGGTCGCGAGCCCGCTCGCCGGGGACTACGTCATGGCCAACGCCTACGCGTTCGGCGGCAACAACGTCTCGGTGCTCCTCGGGCGGGTGTCGTCGTGATCGTCGATGCCGTCGTCACCGGGATCGGGGTGTGCACGCCCTGGGGTGACGCGCCCGAACTGATCCCCGCCGCGACCGAGCGCCCCGGGCCGCTGGACGACGCCTGGTTCGACACCGCCGCGCAGCTCGGTCCGCGCGGCTACAAGTACCTGCCGCAGGCCTGCCGCTACCTGCTCGCCGCCGGACGCCGCGCGATCACGTCCGCAGGGTCCGTAGACACAGGGCTCCGGGGCATCGCGATCGGCACCAACCACGCCACGTCGGCGCAGAACGCGGCGATGAACGACACCGTCGCGCGCACCGCGGCCTATGACCTCAGCCCGTCCACGGCGCCCTACTTCGCCGTCAACGTCTTCGCGTCCAGACTGGCCATCGAGCACGACTGCACGGCGTTCTGCCTCACCGTCACCACACCGCTCGCCGCCGGACTGGAATCGCTGCAGACCGGTGTCCGGGCTCTGGCATGCGGGCGCGCGGACACGGTGCTGGCCGGGGCCACCGAGCATCGGCTCGACGGCGGGTTCGCCGAGCCCGGCGCGGCGGTGCTGGTCTTCGAGACGAGAGCGGCGGCCGTCGAACGCGGTGCCCGGATCTTCGGCACCTGCCACACCGGCTCGGCGTACGCCCCGGCCGCCGACCACGTCAAGGAGGCCGTCGCCGCGAAGTGGTCGGAGCTGGCCGCCGACGGGCTTCCGGTGACCGTGTTCCTCGACGAGACCGTCCGGACGTCCGCGATCGAGGACGCGCTGCGCGAGTTCGCCGACCACGTCGACGTCGTCCCGGTCCGGGCGGGAAGCGCCGGCCCGGTGTGGGAGGTCGCCCGCCTGCTGGCCGGCGGCGCCGCGCACCGGGTCGTGGCGGTCGCCGGACGCGGCGGCATCCTCTCGCTGACGGCGGTCCGCCCGGCGGTGTCCGATGGCTGAGTACCTCATCGTGGAATCCGGCAGCCCCGGCCGATCCCCGCTCCGGGACGCGGCCGTCACACTCGCCGAGGCCGGGCACCACGTCGTACTCATGCACATCGGCGACGGCGTGTTCGCGACCACGTCCCGGACCGCCCTCGAACCGCTCCTGAAAGCCGGCTGCGAGGTGTGGGCCGACACGTTCTCCGCCGAACTGCGCCGCCTGCGGACCGGCGACCTGTGCGGCGAGGTCCGCGCCGTCGGAATGCCGGAGCTCGTGGACGTGCTGGAGGACGAGCGTGTCCGGGTGGTGTGGCGCTGATGGCCCGCCAGACGCCGGTCGACGTCCTGCTGGTGGTGACCGGCCCGCCGTTCGCCTCGGACCTGACGACCACGGTCCTGCGGCTGCTCGACGAACTGCTGCGCCGCGGATCCACGGTCCGGGTCTGGACCTGCGGCTACGCGGTGATGCTCACGCAGCTCGCGCTCGGCGACGCCAAGCCCCGCGACGTCGAGGACTGGGAGCGCCGCCACCCCTCGACGGCACGGCTCGTGGCCGGCCTGGCGCAGCGGTTTCCGCAGCAGCTCAGCTGGGAGTCGTGCACCTTCTGCAACGAGGACCGTGGCGCCGGGCCGCACCTGGACCTCGTCCGGCTGCGCGCGCCGTCCCGCCTCGGCTCCAACACCGCCGCAGCCCGGCGCACCCTCTACCTGGGAGGGGCCTGACATGAACCGCCACCTCCTGGTGATCGACCACGCGTACCGGGGCTCGGTCGAGGTCCAGTTCAGCCATCTGCTCTACCTGGCGCAGGGGCTGCACGGACAGCTGCGCGGCACGGACGTCGCCCTGTACGGCACCGCGGTGACCCTGGCCGTCGAGGCACCCCCGCCGCCGTCGCTCCCGCTCGGCACGGCCACCGTCGAGCGGCTCCCCGACCCCGGCCCGGCGCTGCGCTCGCTGCTCGCCGCCGGAGCGTCCGTGTTCGTCGAGCATTCCGGGCTGGACGCGCTCGGACTGGCCCGGGAACGGCTGGTCGAGGGCGTGCTCTGCCGGACCGAGGCGCAACTGGCCCGACAGTGGCCCGACTACGAAGAGGTGTGGTTCCTGTGAGGAATACGTCGAACTCGCCGCTGGCGATCACGGGATGGTCCGCCGTCTCGCCGTTCGGGATCGGCCGCGCGGCCTTCGTCGACGGGGTGCGGTCCGCGTCCCGGGCCGTCGTCGCGCTCGACTCCGGCCCGGAGCCGACGCCGCTGGACCAGGCCGGGACCGTCCCCGGTTTCGAGGTCCGGTCGGCGCTCGGCCCGAAGAACACCAGGTCGATGGACCGCGCGACGGGGCTCGCCGTCGTGGCGGTCGGCCTGGTGCTGGAGGAGGCGCGGCTCGGCGGGCGGGAGGTCGGCCCCCGCGACATCGGCCTTGTGCTGGGCACGAGCACCGGGAGTGTCAAGAGCATGATGGACTTCACCCGGGACTCGCTGACCGGCGCCAAGCCGTACCACGTCGATCCGGCTCGGTTCCCGAACACCGTGATGAACCGGGCGTGCGGCCAGTGCGCGATCTGGTACGGGCTGACCGGCCCCAACACGACGATCGCCGGAGGCCAGGCGACCGGGCTGCTCAGCCTGCAGTACGCCCTGCGCCTGCAACGCCGCGGCCACGCCGAGACGGTGATGGTCGGCGCGGTCGAGGAGTACTCGACGCAGCGCGCCTGGCTCGAATGGCTGGCCCGGGAGCCCGACGAGGAGCAGCGGCCGCTGGGCGAGGGCTGCGCGGTGTTCCTCGTGGAGGACCCGGCCAGCGCCGCGGATCAGGGCCGTGAGGTGCAGGCCACGGTGCTGGGCCTCAGGTTCGCCGTGGGCGATCCGGCGGGCCCCGACGGTCCGGCCCGCGCGGTGTCCGACGCGCTGGCCGGGTGCATCAGGAAGCTGCTCGCCGAGGCGGACGCGTCCCCCGGCGACGTCTGGGCGGTCGCCGTCTCGGGCCAGTCGGGGTGGTGCGGAACCGCGGAGGCCGAGGCGGTCGCGGCGTCGCTGCCCGACGCCGAGGTCCTGGCCCCGGTCTCGCACGCCATCGGCGACACGTCCGCCGCGTCGGGCTCCTTCCAACTCGCCGCGCTGCTGTCGGCGACCGACGCCGGGGGCCGACTCGGCATCGTCACCTCGCTCGACATGGAGGGCCAGGTGGGATGCGCACTGATCCAGCTCAACGATACGAAGGAGATTCCGCAATGACCGCGACACCGGACCTGGAGGAGCTGCGGCGGATCATCGCCGACACACTCGACGTGGATGTCGAGGAGGTGACCGACGACGCTCTGTTCATCGAGACGCTCGGCGTCGACTCGCTGATGGCACTCGAAGTGATGATCGTGCTCGAGAAGCAGTACAGCGTGAAGATCTCCGAGGAGCGGCTGCCCGACATCGTCTGCCTGACGGCCGCCCGCGACCTGCTGGTCGAACTGCTCGGGGCGGCCGCGTGACCACGCCGCTCGCGGTCTTACCGGAGATCGTGGAGCAGGGCCCGGATTTCGTGGTGACCTCGATGGAGGTCGCCGCGGACGACGTCATCTTCGACGGCCACTATCCGGGCTCTCCGATCTATCCCGGCGTCTGCCTGGTCGAATGCGCCCACCAGAGCGTGTCGGCCGCGCTCCGGCAACGCGGACGCACGGCGGATCTCGTCGCCGTGCACAGCGCGCGGTTCCACCACCCGGCGTTTCCCGGCAGCACGGTGTCGACGCGCATCGCGTTCACCGAGGCGGACGGCGAACTGCGCTGCGCTGCGGTGCTGTCCGAGAAGGACGTCGAACTGGCCGCGATACGGCTGCGCTACCGATGGAGGGATCGATGACGACGTCTGCTGACCCGGAAGTCCGCGACCGGCGGCCCGTCGCGGTCGTGACCGGCGGCTCGCGCGGTATCGGCCGCGCGGTCGTGCAGCGCCTGGCCGCGGACGGCTACGACGTCGCGCTCTGCTATCAGCACGACGCGGAGTCGGCGAAGTCGAGCGCTGAGGCCGCGCGCCAGGCCGGAGCACGGGTCCTGACGCGCCAGACCGACGTCACCGACCTGGCCGCCTGCCGCGCGCTCGTCGCGGACGCCGAGGAGGAACTCGGCGCGATCGACGTCCTGGTCACGTCGGCGGGCATCGTGCGCGACGGGCTGCTGGTGACGATGGCCGAGGCGGACTGGGACGCGGTGATCACCACCAACCTGACCGGCACGTTCACGATCTGCCGGGCCGCGGTGTTCTCGATGATGAAGCGGCGGTCCGGCTCCATCATCACGATCTCCTCGGTCGCGGGACGCTACGGCAACGCGGGCCAGGCCAACTACTCGGCGGCCAAGGCGGGGATCATCGGGTTCACCCAGGCCCTGGCCAAGGAGGTCGGCCGGGCCGGGATCCGCGCGAACACCGTGGCGCCCGGGTTCATCACCACCGACATGACCGCGACGCTCGCCGCCGCGATGACACGGGAGAAGCTCGCGGACATCCCGCTGCGCCGCCTGGGCGAGCCGGCGGAGGTCGCGGATCTGGTGGCGTTCCTGGCGTCCCCCAGGGCCGGCTACATCACCGGCGGCGTGTTCCCGATCGACGGAGGCATGACACTGTGATCGCGCGGTTCTACTTCTCCCTGCGCAGCCCGTACTCGTGGCTGGCGTGGCACGACCTTCTCACCGACCATCCGCAACTGCTCGGGCGGATCGACCTGCGTCCGTTCTGGGAGCCGGACGAGCTCAGTGAGAAGCTGCTCGCCGAGGCCGGCGGACGATTCCTCTACACGCCGATGACCAAGGAGAAGCACCTCTACATACTGCACGACGTGCGGCGGCTGGCCTCAGAGCGCGGACTCGCGATCGCGTGGCCGGTGGACGAGGACCGGCCGTGCTGGGAGGTGCCGCACCTGGCGTACCTGGCTGCGGAGCGCCGCGGCGTCGGGCCGCAGTTCATCAGCGCGGCGTACCGGACGCGGTGGCAGGAGGGGCGCAACATCTGCGATCCCGAGGTGATCGGCTCGCTGGCCGCGGAGGTGGGCATGGACGCGGCCCAGCTCTCGACAGCCGTCGATGACTCCTCACTGCGGTCCGAGGGCACCGGTCGGCTGATGGACGTGTACGTCGACAGCGTCTTCGGCGTGCCCTACTTCCGACACGGATATCAGCGGTACTGGGGGCTGGACCGCTTCCCGCTCTTCGTCGCGGGCCTGTCGGCGGAACCGGCCGCAGCGGACCGGGCACCGGATTCACCGCCGCCCGCGCCCGAGCCCAGCGACCATGCCACCGACTGGGGCCACGCCGGAGGCTGCGGATGATGACGTCCGCCGACATCGACATCAGAGCCCTGCTCCCGCACCGTTCGCCGATGCTCCTGGTGGACGCCGTGACCGAACTGACGGCGGGCCAGTCGCTGCACGCGACCCGCGAGGTGCGCCCCGACGAACCCTGGCTCGACGACGGACAACCCGGCTACCCCTGGGCGCTCGTCCTGGAATCCTGGTGCCAGGCCGCGTGCATCCTGGCCGCCTGGGAGCTGCGCGGCACCATGGGGAACGACGGCCGGGTGCCCCTGTTCGGCGCCGTCTCCGATGCGCGGTTCGGGCGGCGTCCGGTGACGGGGGACGTGATGGCGCACCGGGTCCGGCTGCTCCGCGCGCTCAGCGACACGTGGATGTTCGAGGGCGAGACGCTGATCGGCCCGGACACCGCGCTGAGCGTGGGCCGGGTGACCGTGGCGCTGCGGCCGGGCCCGCGGCCCGGCGATGGCTGATCGAAGTCTGTTGATCGCGAGTTCCCGTGGTTACGTTCAGATGTCGTACATAGGCTCTTCGCTCTATACGTAGCTCACCCCGGCTTCGTTAAGATCCGAACTGTCTGCTTACTCCAGGAAACAGGGGTTCTGGAATCGTGAGAGAACACGGGGTCGAAATCACGCCGCGGCGTGCCGGGGTGAACGGCGACGGCCATGGTCCGAGACCAAGCCCACCGTACAGTCGGAACCTGGCGAAGGCGGCCACGCACCCGCCGAACCTCCAGGACGTGCTGCTCCAGGTCCACGGCCTCGTCGGCCAGGCCTTGGAATGGAGCTCGGCCGCGACCGAGTACCGGCCCGACGCGCGCATCGAACTGCACCCGTCGGGCCGGTACTCGGTCGCCGGGAAACTCCTGCGGTCGACGCGCCGGGAGTTCATCCTGCTGACCTCGGGCCGCACCGACTGCACCGTGGAGCAACTGGCCGCCAGCCGCCGCACGGCCGAGGAACTGCTCCAGCGGGACGTCAAGGTGCGCCACGTCTTCACCGAGTACGCGTTCAGCCGCCCCAGCGTCCGCGCCTACGCGCTGTCGGTCGCCGACGGCGGCGGGAGGGTCCGGGTCTTCTCCGGCCCGATCCAGGACGCGGCCATCGTCGACCAGCGCACGGCCGTCATCTGGGGACCGCCGCACGCCGACGCGGACGCGTGCATCACCGTCCGCGGCACGATCGTCCTGGACTGCCTGGTCGGGCTCGCGGACGCGGTCTGGAGGTCGGCCATGGACCTCGAGGTGCACCAGTGGCTGCACGAGGACGACGACCTGACGGTCAAGAAGATCCTCGGCATGCTGGCGGAGGGGGCCAAGGACGACGTCTCGGCCCGCCGCCTGGGCATGTCGGTCCGCACGTACCGCCGCTACGTCGCCGACATCATGAAGCGCCTCGGCGCGGACTCGCGCTTCGAGGCGGGCGTCCGCGCGGTGCAGTTCGGAGTGCTCGGCACGGCACGGACCGACCTGGCCGTCTGAGCGGCGGCGGACTACCGGCCGCGGAGTTCCCGCATCGCCGAGGCGATCCGGCCGAAGCGGCCGTTGGCAGGGCTCTCCTTCCGCTCGCGCCCGTCGGACGGCTGTCCCATGCCCGCATACGTGGCGCCGGGGTAGACCGGGACCGCGCCCGGCGTCATCGGGACCGCGCCGGGCGGAAAGGCCATCGTGGGCATCGGGTCGTACGAGCCGAGACCGTCGTCGGGCAGGTCGGCCTGGAGCTCCGGGTGCGCCGCGGCGTTCCCCGCGTTGCTCCACTCGGACTGGTCGTTGCCGTACGGCTGCGCCTGGACCTGCATTTGCGCCTGCATCGCGGCGTACTGCCCGGCCGGATCGGCGGCCATGCCCATCGCGGGCTGCGGCAGCACCGGGTAGCTGCCGCTGGCGTCGAGCGGGTTCGCCTGCACGGCCGGGGTGAGGGCGCTCGCCGCGTAGGGGTCGGACTGGCCGGCGTACTGGTCGTACATGAACCCGCTCGGCGAGCTGGCCTGCAGGGCGTTGCGCACGATCCCGGCGGCCATGTTGGAGGCCATGCTCGCCGAGATCGGGTCGTACGGCTGCTGGCCGTAACCGTAGCCGTAGCCGGGGAGCGGCAGCACGGCCATCGTGCCCTGCGCGAGCAGTTGGCTGAGCTGGGCGGCGGCGGGTCCGCCGACGAGAAGCACCGCGACCCAGCCCTGGCCGTCCGCGCCGCCGTGTGCGAGCAGCCGGCCCAGGACGTCGTTCGCGGCGCCGTAGTCCGTGCTCATGGCGGACCCGTCGACCTGGTACGGGTTGCCCCTGGTGGCCACCAGGCTCTCGTAGATCGGGGTCTTCGCGATATTCAGGTCGGGCAGAGTCGACGTCATGGTGTAACCCGTCCGTCCTTTCGTCCTCCGGCAGTCGGAGGCGCTCACTCAAGCTCAACGCACGGACGCGACGCGGGATCGGTTCACCGCGTCATCCGATTACCGCATCAGTGAAGGTCGGGGCCGGGTCGTGCGTTGAGACCGCTGCCGCCCTGACCCCTCGTCTGAGGCCGGGGCGGCAGCGGTCCTGCCGTCAGCTGAGCGTCTTCAGCGCGGCCGGGTCGTAGGCGGCGAGCTCGTCGAAGCGGCCGCCGAGGACCTTGGCGGCCCACTCAGGGTCCTGCAACAGCGCACGTCCGACCGCGACCATGTCGAATTCGTCGCGCTCGAGCCGGGCGAGGAGGTCGTCGATGCCCTGGGTGGCGAAGCCCTCGCCGGCGAAGGAGCGGATGAAGTCGCCGCCGAGGCCGACCGAGCCGACCGTGATGGTGGGCTTGCCGGTGAGCTTCTTGGTCCAGCCGGCGAGGTTGAGGTCCGAACCGTCGAACTCGGGCTGCCAGTAGCGGCGGGTGGAGGCGTGGAACGCGTCGACGCCGGCGGCGGTGAGCGGGGCGAGGATCGCTTCGAGGTCCTGCGGGGTCTCGGCGAGCCGGGCGTCGTAGGCGTCCGACTTCCACTGCGAGTAGCGGAAGATCACCGGGAACGCGGGCGAGACGGCCGCGCGCACCGCCTCGACGATCTCGGCGGCGAACCGGGTGCGGGCCACGTGGTCGCCGCCGTGGCCGTCGGCGCGGCGGTTGGTGCGCTCCCACAGGAACTGGTCGATCAGGTAGCCGTGGGCGCCGTGCAGTTCGACGCCGTCGAAGCCGATCCGCTCGGCGGCCGCGGCGGACTGCGCGAACGCGGCGATCACGTCGTCGAGGTCCCGCGAGGTCATCGCGTGCCCGTCGTGGCTCTCACCGTGCTGGCCGACGCGGATGCCGGAGGGGCCCATCGCCGGGGCCTCGGGGTTGAGCTTCGCCTCGGGCCTGCGGGTCATGCCGATGTGCCAGAGCTGCGGCACGATCCGGCCGCCCGCCTCGTGCACGGCGGCGGCCACCTTCGCCCAGCCGGCGAGCTGCTCCTCGCCGTGGAACCGCGGCACCCGGTCGCTCTCGCCCGCCGAGTCGTGCCCGACGTAGGTGCCCTCGGTGACGATCAGGCCCACGCCCGCGGCGGCCCGGCGGGAGTAGTAGGAGGCGACGTCCTGCCCCGGCACTCCCCCCGGCGAGAACATGCGCGTCATCGGCGCCATCACGATGCGGTTCGGGACGGTCAGGCCGCCCAGTTCGACGGGCCGGGACAGGGTTTCGGCGGCGCGGGAGGCCGGAGACTCCGTGGCGGTCATGGATGGTTCCTCGCAGTTTCGGGTCGGGCGGTTCGATCAGTGGAAGTGCAGATGTTCCACCGACTTAACTATCCTGCGAGACCGACAACCGGCAAACCGGCCCGGTTATTTCCCGCCCTCAGCCGGCGGCCTCGTCCAGCGCCGTGGCGAGGTCCGCACGGCTCTCGAACGAGTCGACGAGGCCGGCGATCTCGAACACCCGCGTGGCCGCCGGCGACGGGACGATCAGCAGCCGCCCGCCGAGTTTCGCGGCGTCCAGCTCGGCCTGCACGAGCGCGCGCAGCCCGGCGGAGTCGATGAAGTCCACTCCGCTCAGCTCGACGACCAGCGGCGCGCCGGGGCTCTGCGCCGCGTCGAGGGCCTTCCCCAGATGCGGCGAACCGGCCAGGTCCACCTCGCCGGACACGAACAGGACCGTGACGCCGTCCCGGACCTCGGTCCGGATGGACAGATGACGCGTCGACATCGGTGTTTCCCTCCGTCAGGGGCAGGCACCGCAAGGTTAGGCCGAAGGTTGAATCGCGTCAAGAAATACGTGCTATTTATCTCGTGCGTCTTGACTCGCGAGTTATGCTGGGGCGCATGACACGTGCTCGCACAGACGGTTCATGGACCCTGCTCACCGCGCACGGCCGCGCCCTGGTGGAGATCGCGCGCAATCCCGAGTCGCGGATGCTCGACATCGCGACCGTCATCGGGGTGACCGAGCGCACGGCCCAGGCGATCGTGGCCGACCTCGAAGCCGCCGGATACCTCAGCCACGAACGGGTCGGCAGGCGCAACCGGTACACGGTCAACCCCGGCCACGCCTTCCGGCACAGCGCCCAGGACGGCCACCAGGTCGGCCCCTTCCTCGACCTGCTCGCCGGCTACCCGTCCGAGGCCGGGCACGCCGGCGTCCGCTGACGGGTTTGCCCTCGCGGATCCGGGCAACAGAGCGGTGTTCAGGGCATCCCGACGCACCATAATGGACCGGTGACGCAGACCATGATCGAGTCGTGGGCGCTGGCATCCGGCGAGCACGTGTGCTGGCGAGCGGCGTCGGAGCAGGAATACGCGCTCGGCCGCGAGGCGCTGACCGCGCATGCCCGTCGCCACGCCGGCGGTCTGATCGTCGTGGACGACGAGGAGCCCGGACGCGTCCCGGTCGAGCGCGCGGCAGTACCGCGAAACGCGCTCGCGACGCTGTCCGCGGTGCGCGAGCGGGTCCGGGCCGAGCGGCGCGGCGGCCGCGTCCCCTGGGTGCTCGCGCCGATGGAGCGGCTGGCACCGTTCGACGCCTCGGCCGCCGAGGTCGTCGCGGTCGAGCTGGAGCTGGCCGAGCTCGCGGCGGACACCGACACCGGCGTCGTGTGCGCATACCGCGCGCCGCTCTGGAAGCCGGCCCTCCTCGGCGACATCGCCGCCGTCCACTCGCGCGTCCTGGGGGTCAGGCCGGGCGCCGCCGGATTCCACCTCCGCTCCACCGGCGCACGCGGCTACGCACTCGACGGCAGCGTCGGGTTCGAGTCCCTGAGCGCGTTCACGGCGGCGCTGCGCGGGGCCCTGCTGCGCGCGCCGCACCTGTGTCTGAGCTGCGAACGGCTCGAACTCGTCGACGCGGCGGCCTGGCGCGCCCTGGTCGAGAGCGTGGCCGCGGCTCCCGGCGCGTCCGTGCTGCTCGAACGGGTGAACGAGACCGTCCTGAGGGCCTGGGAGCTCTCCGGGTACGAGGGCTACGGCGCCGCGGTGCGGGTGCGGTCATGAGCGAGGTCACCACGGCCCCCGCGGGCCTGCTGCACATGATCTACCCCTACGCGGGCCAGCAGGAGTACGTCAGCGGCACCCTCGCGTACATCGAGCAGGCGCGCTCCGCCGGGGCCGCCGTGCTCGTCGCCGCCCCGCAGGAACGCCGGGACATGCTCGGCTCGCACCTGAACGGCGACGACACGGTGACCTTCATGGACACCGCCGCGCTCGGCCGCAATCCGGGGCGGCTGATCCCGGCGTGGCAGGACTGGATCGAACGGCAGACGGACGGCCGCGCCGTGCACGGCATCAACGACGCGGCCCCGACCGCGCGCGGCGCCGCGTACGACGCGGAGGCGCGCTACGCGGAGTGGCTGCTGAACCTCGCCTTCGCCAAGGCCCCGGCGTGGTCGCTGCTGTGCCCGGTCGACACGGAGCTCCAGCCGGCCGCGGCCGTCGCGGCGCTGACCCGCTGCCACCCGCAGGTCTGGGACGGGGCCGGTCACGCGCCGGTCGCCGACTACATCCTCGACCCGTACGCACACGACGAACTGGACACGCCACCCTCCGAGGCGGCGTTCACCACGTTCACCATCGACGATCTGCCGACGGTCCGGCAGCGGGTCGGCGCGTTCGCCCGCCAGCACGGCCTGCCGGACGCGCGGGTACGCGAACTGGTCCTGGCCGTGAGCGAGGTCGCGACCAACAGCATCCGCTACGGCGGCGGCTGCGGCGTGCTCGGCCTGTGGCAGCAGGACGGCGCGCTGGTCTGCGAGATGCACGACGCGGGCGTGATCACCGACTCGCTGGTCGGCCGACGGCGTCCCACACCCAAGCAGCTCGGCGGTCGCGGCCTCTGGTTCGTCAACCAGCTCTGCGACCTGGTGCAACTGCGCTCCGCCCCGGGCCTGGGCACCCGGATCCGGCTGTGGTTCGACCTCGCCGCCGGGCAGGGACAGCCGCCGAACCCGGTCGGCTAGCCGCTCTGCCGAGACTCGGGCCGCGTGGGTGCGTCAAGGGCGTAGGGTGGCGGAGTGCTGATGGACGGGAAGTGAGTCATGCAGTGGTCGCGGCGGTCCAGGCTACGTTTCGCGGTCGACGAGCGGGATTCCGCGGCGGTAGTCCTGAGCGTCGCGGGCGAGCTGGACATGACGTCCACTCCCCTGCTGCTGGAGGCCTTCACCCAGGCCGCGGCACCGCGCGTACCCCGGATCATCCTCGATCTCAGTAGGCTGACCTTCTGCGACGCGATCGGCGTGCAGACGCTCTACCAGCAGAAGAAGCGCCTGGAGGCCGAGGGCGCGCGCCTCGAACTGAGCAACCCGCACAGCGCCGTACGCCGGGTGCTCGAATTGTCGGGCATGACGGGCGAGTGGCTGACGCAGCCCTCGACGACGGCCGAGGACGAGGCCCACGAGCACGGCGCGCGCCTCGCCGGAGTGATGGAGGCGGCCATCCACGCCGTGAGCGGCTCGATGGGGACCGCCCAGTACTTCGACCGCGCCGCCGACACCCTGCACCTGACCGCGCACCGGGGCTTCGCACAGCCCTTCGTCTCGTTCTTCGAAACCGTCCGCGGCCACGACACCTCCTGCGGAGTCGCCGCGATCGATCTGCGCCCCGTCTACGTCGAGGACGTCACCCGCTCATCGATCTTCGCCGGAAGCCCGGAACTGGACGTCCTGATCGACGCCGGCGTCGGCTCGTGCGTCTCCATCCCCATCACCACCGCCCGCGACGGACTGCTCGGCGTCGTCTCCACCCACCGGCCGCTCCCCGGCCCGTGGAACGCCGCGGACCGCGGAATGCTCGGCCAGGTCCAACTGCACGCCAGCGAGGTCGCGGCAGCCTAGCGGGCCGGGGTCGGGCCGCCGGGGGGTGTTTGCCCGGTGGAACCGGGGGCAACCGCGCGCCCTGAACAACCGAAGCGGATCTACGCGCGAAAGGGAGACGCATGACTGACGTGACCGAATCCGTCGACGTGAACGTGCCCGTCACCACCGCCTACAACCAGTGGACGCAGTTCGAGTCCTTCCCGCGGTTCATGGACGGGGTCGAATCCGTCCGGCAGATCGACGACCGCCACACCCACTGGGTCACCGAGATCGCCGGGGTGCGCCGCGAGTTCGACGCCGAGATCACCGAGCAGCACCCCGACGAGCGCATCGCCTGGAAGAGCGTGGGCGGCGACAGCCTGCACGCCGGAGTCGTCACCTTCCACCGGCTGAACGACGCCCAGACCCGGGTGACGGTTCAGCTGTCCTGGCAGCCCCAGGGCGTGACCGAGAAGGTCGGCAGCGCCCTGCACGCCGACAACCGGCAGGTGAAGGCCCGACACCGAGCGGTTCAAGAGCTTCATCGAGCAGCGCGGCACCGAGACCGGCGCCTACCGCGCTGACCACGCCGCACCCGGCCACGGCGGCCCCACCGGCTGACGGCCCGAAGCAGAGAAACAGGGCGGGCGCCGGGATCCGAAGTCTATTCGGATCCCGGCGCCCGCTCGCCGTCTAGAGCGGCCGAAAAGCCCGGATCACGGCGGCCATGTCCTCGTCAGCCGCGTCGCCGCCGCCACGGGCAGCGGACTCGAAGCAGTCGTGCAGCGCGCTGATCAACGAGCCGTCGGCTCCGGCGTCGGCGGCGGCCTGGTGGATCAGCGCCGTGTCCTTGACAGCGCCGTCGAGGCTGAAGGACGGCGTGAAGTCGTGCCGGATCATCGCCTCGCCCTTGATCTGCGCGTAGCCGCAGTCGAGCGGTCCGCCGCCGATGGTCTCCAGGAACAGCCGGGGATCGATGCCGAAACGCTCGGCCAGGCCCACGCTCTGCGCGGTCGCGCCGGTCACGGACAGGACCCAGGCGTTGGCGGCCAGCTTGAGGCGGTGTCCCGAGTCGGGGGTCTCGCCGACCCAGATCGTGCGCGACCCGATCGCGTCGAACACCGGCGCGACCCGGTCCCGCAGTGCGGTGTGTCCGCCGGCCAGCACCGTGAGCTCGCCCTTCTCGGCCGGTGCGCGGGTGCCGAGCACCGGGGCGTCCACGTAGCCGATTCCGTACTCCTCGGCGAGGCGCCCCAACCGCTCGGCCGCGTCCAGTCCTACGGTCGCGCACTGTGCCCAGACCGCCTGGCGCGGCATGACTTCCAGCGCCTGCCGCATGACCGACTCGACGGCGTCCGCGTCGAAGAGCATGGTCACGACCACGTCCGCACCGCGCACCGCCGATCGCGGATCATCGGCCACTGCGATGCCCGCGTCCCGCAACCGCAGCGCCTTGTCCTTCGTGCGATTCCAGACCGTCGTCTCGAGCCCGGCACGCGCCGTGCTCTGCGCGATTCCCGACCCCATCAACCCGGTGCCGAGCACCGTCACCTTCGTCATCTCGAACGTCGTCCCTTCCCTCAGCCGGCCGGTCTCAGTCACGCCGGGTGAGCGCGCGGAAAGCGATACCCCCTGCCGTTCCGGCGACCGCGCCGGCCGGCTTGACGACGAGCAGTTCCCGTACGTTCGGCACGTCGGCTCCCTTCCGGTGGACGTTCACTCGTACGCGCGGCTGGTTGCCGGGTCGACCGGCGGCAAACCCGCGACCGCCCGCCGGTTCGCCGTTCTTCCCCCCGGGCACCCGCGCGGCCCTACCAGGCGGGAGTGTGGAGCGTGAAATTCATCTCGGGCGACGACGAATACCGGCGCGCCGCAGTGCTCTTCGATGTGGACGGCACCTTGGTGGACAGTGCCTATATCCATGCGCTCGCCTGGTGGGAGGCGTTTCGGCAGTACGGGCACTCACCGTCCACCGCGCTCATCCACCGGTCGGTCGGGATGGGCGGCGAGGAGCTGCTCGACCACGTGCTCGGCAAGGACCGCGACGCGGACGAGGGCTCCGCGATCTCGGGTGCGCACACGGCGCTGGCCGCACGGTTCTGGCCGAGTCTGACGGCGTTCCCGGGGGCGGGCGACCTGGTCCGCACGTGCGCGGCGCGGGGCTGGTCCACGGTGCTCGCCACCTCGGCCTCGGCGCGTGAGGCGCGAGTGCTGCGCAAGGTCCTGGACGTGGACGACGCGCTGGCCGCGGTGACCGACGCCGACGACGTTCAACAGGCGAAACCGGCGCCCGACCTGGTGAGCGTCGCACTGGCCAAGGCGGACGCGGACGCCGAGCGATCGATCATGATCGGCGACACGGTGTGGGACGCGCGTGCCGCCGAGCGCGCCGGAGTGCGCTGCATCGGCGTGCTCTGCGGCGGCTTCAGCAGGCAGGAACTGCTCGACGCCGGATGCCTTGAAGTGCACGAGGATCCCGCCGAGCTGCTCGCGGCGCTCGATCGCAGCGTGCTCGGCCACCCGGACCGGCTGCTCGAAGGCCGGACCTAGGCGGCCAGGCGGCGGCTGGGTCCGGACCTCCGCCGGCGCGGCGGTCACTGGGCGGTGCCGCACCGCGCGGAGCGTTATGTTGAGGCCATGGGTGCTTCCGCCGGTGAGCTGGCCTCCTTCCTGCGCGCTCAGCGTGCCCGGGTGGCACCGGCTTCGGTCGGGCTGCCGGGCGGCGGGGATCGGCGGGTCGCGGGGCTGCGGCGGGAGGAGGTCGCGGTGCTGGCCGTGGTGAGCGCGGACTACTACACGCGGCTGGAGCAGGGGCGGGAGCGCAACCCCTCAGCGCAGGTGGTCAACGGGATCGCCCACGCGCTCCGACTCGACTCCGACGCCCGCGCGCACCTGTTCCGGCTGGCCGGGCTCACGCCTGTGCCCTGCCTCGGGGCAGCGCGTGACCAGGTGCATCCGGCGTTACTGCAGCTGCTGGAGAACTTCCCCGCCGCGGCCGCGTACGTGCTCAACCCGGCCTACGACATCCTCGCCACGAACCGGATCGCGCAGGCGCTGCTGGCGCCGTTCGGCATCACGAACATGCTGCGGATGATGTTCGAGCACCCGGAGGCGAAGGCGATCTTCGGCGACTGGGAGGCCGTGACCGCCCGGGCCGTGCACGCGGTGCGGCTCAACGCCGGGACCTACCCGGAGGCGCCTGAGATCAAGGCGCTGCTTGAGGACCTGCTGCCGCGGTCGGCCGAGTTCCGAGAGCTGTGGGAGGAGCAGACGGCGCGCGGACTGAGCCGGGCGTACAAGATCTTCTACCACCCGCAGGCCGGACGGATCGAGCTGACCTACCAGACCTTCGACGTGCGGGCCGCCCCCGGACAGCAGTTACTCGTCGGCACCGCGGAACCCGACAGCCCGAGCGCGGCAGCGCTGCTGAAGCTGGCCGCAGACTGACTGGGTGCGGCACACCCAGGAAGTCGCGGCCTTCCTCGACACCGGTGGCGGCCGCAGGCTGGATGTATCGGCCCAGGCAGCGACCCGAGGAGCAGATACATGACAGGCCTCGAATACTCCGTGTACGTGACCCCGTCCAAGCAGGCGGTCTCCGACGATCTACCTCCGGGCGAGGACCGCCGGATGTGGTCCCCGACCGCGGCCACGCTGATCTACGGCGAACGCGACGCGGTGCTGGTCGACCCGCTTATGACCATCGCCGAGTCCCGCGCCCTGGCCGACTGGGTCGCGGCCACCGGCAAAAACGTGACCACGATCTTCGTCACGCACGCGCACGGCGACCACTTCTTCGGCGCCCCGGCCGTCCTCGAACGCTTCCCGAACGCCAAGCTCGTCTCGACGGCAGGCGTGGTGAAGTTCATGGACGCCCAGTACGGCCCACGCTGGTTCGACGGGTTCTGGGATCCCCGCTTCCCCGGCCAGATCTCCGAGACGCATCTGATCGCCGAACCGCTCGGCGCCGACAACGTCATCGAACTCGAAGGCGAGACGCTGCACGCGATCGACCTCGGCCACGCCGACACCGACGGCTCCGCGGCCCTGCACGTCCCCTCGATCGGCCTGGTCGTAGCGGGCGATGCGGTCTACGGCGACGTGCACCTCTACCTCGCCGAGTCCAAGGGCACCGGACTAAGCGATTGGCTCGCCGCCCTCGACACGATCGAGCAGCTCGCGCCCACCGCCGTCGTCTCCGGCCACAAGCGCGACGGCGACCCCGACAGCCCCGACGACATCGCCCGCACCCGCCGCTACATCCAGGACTTCGACGCCGCCGCCGAGACCGCCGCCGGACACCAGGACCTGTACGACGCGATGGTCGCCCGCTACCCCGACCGCCTCAACCGCGGCGTCCTGTGGAACTCCGCGAAATCCGTCAAGGCGTAGAAGGCGCATGTCCCGGGTCTACTCGGGTACCGCGTAGCCTCGAATCAGCCGACAGGACGAGACGAACTGAACGATGCCGCTGCCTCGTGGGATTAAGAGCCTGAGCCGCAGGCTGGTGCTCGCGTTGCTCGTCGCGCTTCCCGCGGCGGTGGCCGTGGGCCTGCTGGTGCTCGGCGTCGAGGCCTCCTGGCGGCCGATACTGAACGCGGACAAGGCGATCGCCGACACTCTGCACGCGCAGGCGCTGCGCCATCCCGCCTGGGTGCGCACGATGCTCACGGTCTCCACGGTCGGGTCGCCGACCGTGATGCGTGTGGGCACCGGCGTGTTGGCGATCGTGCTGTGGCTGCGGCGGGCGCGTCGTCTGGCGTTGTGGATCGCCGCGACCATGCTGGGCGGAGCGGCGATCGACGAGGTGCTGAAGGTCGCGGTCGATCGGGCGCGACCGGTGTTCCCGCATCCCGTCGCCACTGCGCCCGGGCCCTCGTTCCCCTCCGGCCACACGTTCACCGCGACACTCGGCGCCGGGGTCATCCTACTGGCCGTCCTCCCCTTGCTCCCGAGCCGTGGCGGCAGGGTTTTGACGTGGATCACGGCCGCGCTCGTCCCGCTGCTGGTCGGCTACAGCCGGGTGGCGCTCGGCGTGCACTGGACCAGCGACGTGGTCGGCGGTTGGCTGCTGGGGATCGGTTTGCTCGCCGGCACGACCGCAGCCTTCGACAGCGCCTCTCGCGACGGAACGGACGCATAAGGGCGGCCGGAGCGGCAACGAGGGGGCATGGTCACTGCCTGTCCTGAGATAAGGGTGCGGATCCTCGCCGCCAGATTCGCACTCTGCGTGGCCGTGCTATCCCTATGCATGATCGTTCTGGGGCTGCTGCTGACCCGGATCCTGGCGCACGCGTGGCCGTTCTCCATCGAGGACGGCGCCGACGTCTTCCTGGCCGGTCATCGCGTCGGGTGGGCGAACGCGGTGACGCGAGTGCTGTGCGACATCGCGAACACCGTGGGCGCGATAACGGTTGCGCTGATCGCGGTGTGCTGGGCGATTTGGCGCCTCGGCCGCTGGGCGGAGGCGCTGTTCATCGTGTTCTCGGTGGTGCTCGAACTGGCGGTGTTCCTGGTGACGACGCTCGCGGTGCACCGTCCGCGTCCGACGGTGCCCGAACTCGACTCCTCGCCGCCGACGTCGAGCTTCCCGTCCGGGCACACCGCCGCCGCCCTCGCCTTGTACGGCGCCGTAGCCCTGGTGGCGTACCGACGTACCGGGCGGACGAGCGCGTGGCTGCTCCTGCTGATGCCCGCGGCCGTGGCGTTCGCACGCCTGTATCGCGGCATGCACCATCCATCCGACGTGGCGGCGGGCGCGCTGCTCGGGGCCTTGTGCATCTGGCTCGCGCACCGCTGTGTCCACGGTGAGGAGTCACTGCGATGAGCACAGCCACGAAGGTTCCCCAGACACGCATGATGCCGGGCGACGAACTGTCCGCGGACGACGCGTGGGCCGCTCTGCGCCGCATCGGAAAGCGGCGGCTGCTGCGTGACGCGTTCGTTCGCTTTCGGTACGCCGACGGCTTCAGTCACTCACGCGCCCTCGCGTTGCAGGTCTGCCTCGCCGTGCTGCCACTGGTGATCGCGCTCTTCGGCCTGTCGACGAGCGTGCACCACCAGGCGCCAGGACGGGTGCTCGGCCAGGTCATCGATCAGCTGACGCCGGGCGCTGGACAGCCCCTCGTCCGCCAGGTGCTGGCCCGGGCGCAGGCCGATGGCGGGGCGGGCGGCCTCGCACTGTGGCTGGGGCTCGCCGTCGCGCTGGTCTCGACGACGACCGCGATGGGGCAGATCGAGCGCGGGGCCAATCGGATATACGGGGTCGAACGCGATCGGCCCTTCCCCCGCAAGTACGGCACCGCGGTGCTGCTGACCCTCACCGCGGGCGTGCCGATGGCCACCGGTATGACGGTCACCGTCGCCGGCGGAGCTGTCGGGGACGCGCTCGGTCAGGTCTACCACTGGCCGCACGCCGCGCATCTCGCCTGGGTGATCGCGCGCTGGCCGGTCGGCGCCGCCCTCGCCCTGATCTCGCTCAGCTTCGTCTTCCGCCGCGCCCCGCGTCGGCGGCAACCGGCGCTGAGCTGGCTGACCTTCGGCGCGGCCGTGTCGCTGACGCTGTGGCTGGTCCTGACCGGCTTGCTCGCCTGGTACGTCAAGGGCAGCTCGACCTTCAGCGCGACGTACGGGCCGCTGACCACCGTCATGGCCCTGATGGCCTGGGCCAATCTCACGGCGATCGCGTTGTTCTACGGCCTGGCCGCCGCGGCCCAGCTCGAGGCCGCGCGCACCGGCGGGCTTCCCCCGGCGCACCCCGACCCCGGCACGTGAGCCGCCGTAGCACGTGGTCAGCCGGAACGACTCCAGATGACGCGCAGGATCTTGCCGACTGGCGTGGGCCGGACTTCGAACGACGACGAAAGCGAGCCGATGATATGCATACCGAGGCCGCCGCCCTCCACGAGATCGGGCTTGCGCGCCACGGGCATCCGCCGATCGCGATCGGCGACGTCCAGCACAAGCCTGCTCCGCGTGCTGCGTGCCCTGAGGTTCCACCGGCCGCCCGCGTGCAGCACGGCGTTGGCCAGCAGTTCGGCGGTCACGAGTCGGACGCAGAACACGTCGACCCACGCGCAGTGTTCACGCGCGTAATCCACGACGGCGGCGCGCGCCCGGGTCGCGCTGACGTCCCGGGAATCGAGTTCGAGCATTTCGGCTACCGCGAGGTCTGCCCGAGTTTCCAACGGCATATCGTATCGCCTCTAATGCATTGGTCATATCAGAGCAATTTATCGGACCGATTACACTCGGGTGCCCTGCCCCGCGCTCCCTAATCGCTCTCCGGGAAACGAACACACTTCACGTGCGCGACAGCCGATTGCGAGGAATCTCCGATGGGTGGAACAGGCGAATCAGGGTTCTCGATACGCGCCGGGATCGACGGGTTCCTGGGCGATCGGGTGGACCGTCTCGTGTGCGCTCACCACGCGCGCAGGCTGCGTCGCGTGGGCTGGGCCGACGCGCTCTCTCCCTCGCCGAACGAGGTCGAGTGGGAACCCGCCGCGCGTCCGGGGTGCACGGTCCAGGTGCTCGTGGACGGCGAGGCCGCGCTGGCGTCGATGACCGAGGCGATCGCCCGCGCGCGTTCGCATGTCCATATCGCCGGTTGGTTCGCGTCGCCGGAGTTCCGACCCACGCGTCAGCCGGGCTCACCCACGTTCGGCGAACTGCTGGCCGACGTCGCCGAACGCGTTCCGGTGCGGGTGCTGCTGTGGGCCGGACCGCCGCTTCCGGTGTTCAAGCCGACCCGCCGGATGAGCCGGGCGTCGCGCGACGGCTTCATGCGCGGCTCGAAGGTGCGCTGCGTGCTCGACGCCCGGGAACGCACGATGCACTGCCACCACGAAAAGATCGTCGTGGTCGACGACGAGGTCGCGTTCGTCGGCGGCATCGACTTCACCGCTCTGGCCGGAGACCGCGTCGACGCCACTGCCCACCGCCCCGACCGGCCGCTCGGCTGGCACGACGTGGCCACCCGCCTGACCGGCCCGGTCGTCGCGGACGTGGCCCGCCATTTCGCCCAGCGCTGGACCGAGACCGCTGGCGAGGAACTGCCCGAGGTCGTCGTGCCGCGGGCGCAGGGCACGACGACGGTCCAGCTCGCGCGAACCGTGCCGGAGCGCACCTACCGCTTCGCGCCGCGCGGCGAGTTCACGATCCTCCAGGCGTATCTGCGTGCCCTGCGTTCGGCCCGGTCGCTGATCTACCTGGAGAACCAGTTCCTGTGGTCCGGCGAGGTCGTCGACGTGCTCGTGGACAAGTTCGCGAACCCGCCCCGGGACGATTTCCGCCTGCTCCTGCTGCTGCCGACCCGCCCCAACGACGGCGCGGACACCACCCGAGGCCAACTCGGCCGCCTGGTCGCGGCCGACTCCGGCAACGGCAGACTGCTCGCGGCCACGATTGACGCGCACGCCGACGGCTACACCGGTCCGTTGTACGTGCACGCCAAGGTGGGGATCGTCGACGATTCCTGGCTGACCGTCGGCTCCGCGAACCTCAACGAGCATTCGCTGTTCAACGACACCGAGGTCAACGTGATCGTCCGCGAGCCGGAACTGATTCGGGCCACGCGGCTGGACCTGTGGTCCGAGCACCTCCAACTGCCGCGCGACGAGATCTCCGGGGATCCGGCACACGTGATCGACACCAGGTGGAGCCCGATCGCCGAAGCACAGGCGCGCCTCACCGCGAGCGGTTCGCCCCGCACACACCGGCTCACGCTGCTGCCCAACGTCTCCCGCCGCGCGGAACGGCTTCAGGGCCCGCTCAGGGGCCTGCTCGTCGACGGCTGAGGCGGCGACACGACGCGAAACGCCCCGAACGGCGATACGCCCGAGGTCGAGAGCGAAGTCTGCGATTCTGTGCGCATGGACGACGAGACCGTCGAGGCGGAGCCGAACAGGACGTACAGTTCCGCCCGCGCCCGGCTCGCGGGCGGCGCCGCGGCGGGGATCCTCGTGGGCGCGGTGGCGGCCGTGGCGGGCACGGGACGCGAGGCGCCGCTGCTGGGTTGGTGCACGCTCGCCCTCGTCTACTGCGCCTGGGTGTGGGCGGCGGTCTGGCCGATGGACGCGACCGCCACGGCCGCCCACGCGAAGACCGAGAGCCCCGGGCGCGACCTGGCCGACGTCCTGCTGCTCGCCGCGTCGCTCGCCAGCCTGCTCGCCGTCGGCTTCGTCCTGTTCGGCGCGGGCGAGCAGAACGGAGCCGCGAGATACGTCCAGACCGCGCTCTCCGTGGGCGCGGTGCCGTCTCCTGGCTGCTGGTCCACACCGTCTTCACGCTGCGGTACGCCCGCCTCTACTACTCCGACCCCGTCGGCGGCGTCGACTTCAACGAGCAGGAACCCCCGCAGTACAGCGACTTCACGTATCTCGCGTTCACCATCGGCATGACCTTCCAGGTCTCCGACACCGACCTGCAGGCCAAGGCGCTCCGGCGCACCGCGCTGCGGCACGCCCTGATCTCCTTCCCGCTCGGCACCGTCATCATCGCGACCTCCATCAACCTTGTGGCCGGACTGGCGAAGTGACCCGTCACGGCATGGATCGCCCGGTTTGAACTCCAAGATCGCGGCAACCCGCGCCGCACTCGACCCCGAGGAGGAAGCAGCGCATGGAGGCGACAGCGCAGATCGGCGTGACCGGGCTCGCGGTGATGGGTAGGAATCTGGCCCGCAACTTCGCGCGCAACGGGTACACGGTGGCGGTGCACAACCGCACCCCGGCGCGGACCAGGAAGCTGATCGAGGAGTTCGGCGGGGAGGGTTCGTTCGTCGCGGCGGAGTCCCCGCAGGATCTCGTCGCGGCGCTGGAGCGGCCGCGCAGGCTGCTGATCATGGTGAAGGCCGGGGATCCGACGGACGCGGTGATCGACGAGTTCGTTCCGCTGCTGGAGGAGGGCGACATCGTCATCGACGCCGGGAACGCGCACTTCGCCGATACGCGCCGCCGTGAGCAGGCGCTGCGTGAGCGCGGGATCCACTTCGTGGGCAGCGGGGTGTCCGGCGGTGAGGAGGGTGCGCTGCACGGACCGTCGATCATGCCCGGCGGTTCGCCCGAGTCCTATGCGGCGCTCGGCCCGATGCTGGAGAAGATCAGCGCGCACGTGGACGGGGAGCCGTGCTGCACCCACATCGGCACGGACGGCGCCGGGCACTTCGTGAAGATGGTGCACAACGGCATCGAGTACGCCGACATGCAGCTGATCGCAGAGGCCTACCACCTGCTGCGCGAGGTCGCCGGATACGCCCCGGTCGAGATCGCCGAGGTCTTCCGCGCGTGGAACAAGGGCAAGCTCGACTCCTACCTGATCGAGATCACCGCCGAGGTCCTCGCGCACAGCGACGCGGAGACCGGCCGGCCGTTCGTCGACATCGTCAAGGACGCCGCCGAACAGAAGGGCACCGGCCGCTGGACCGTGCAGACGGCGCTCGACCTCGGCTCCCCGGTCACCGGCATCGCCCAGGCCACGTTCGCGCGGGTCGCCTCGTCCCGCACCGAACTGCGCGAGGCCTACCGTCCGCTGCCCGGCGGCGCCGGCCGCGAATCAGCACCCGCCGACGTCGACCGCTTCGTCGAGCAGGTCGGCCAGGCGCTGTACGCCTCGAAGATCACCGCCTACGACCAGGGCTGGACGATGATCCGCGACGCGGCCGCCGAGTACGGCTGGGACATCGACCTCGGCGCGGTCGCGAAGATCTGGCGCGGCGGCTGCATCATCCGCGCCGCCTTCCTCGACCGCATCCACGCCGCGTACTCCGGCGATCCCGAACTGGTCAGCCTGCTGTCCGAGGAGCAGTTCGCCGCCGAGATCGCCGAGGCTCAGGGACCGTGGCGCGACGTCGTGGCCACAGCCGTGCGGTACGGCGTGCCGGTCCCCGCGTTCTCCGCCGCCCTCGCCTACTACGACACGCTGCGCGCCGAGCACCTGCCCGCCGCGCTCATCCAGGGCCTGCGCGACTTCTTCGGCGCCCACACCTACCGGCGCACCGACCGCGAGGGTACCTTCCACACGCTCTGGGCCGAATCCGACCGGCGTGAATCCCGGATGGACGACTGACCGGCCCGTAAATCAACTATATCAGGCCTCCGCGATATGCGGAGGCCTCAGTATTGACGCCGTGGTGCATGGACTGTATGCGGGGGCCGTAATGCGGCGGCAATAGATCATGACGCCAGGTGGGCGGGGACGGTCCGCACGGCTGCGCGGGTGGGCGGCAGCGTTCCCGCACCAATGGCTCTGAGCTGCTGGTTTGTACGCATCGCAGCTCTACTTTCTCAATGGCAGCACGATCAACTATAGATCGTTTTTCCGTATAGGACTTTAGTCCTGATTGACTCCGGAAGGGGGGATGCTACTTTGAGAGGAAAGGCGCTGAGGTAATGCGGATGTCGGATTCTTGGAGCTGCCGTGAATAACGTTGTCAGTGTACACCCGGAACGTCTCAGCCAATTCGGATCGGCAGCGGACTGCAATTTCTACTTGGTGACCAACGACTCGTTCGCGGACTCTTTCAGGATCGAGGGCGCCGCGGAGTACCTGTCGGCGCGCGTCGTAGCGCTCAAGGAGTCCGAGTCCTTCGAAGAGGCGATCACCACGCTGCCGGGGCCGGCGCACATCCTGGTGGTCTCGCCCGCTCGCTTCTTCCAGTCCCCGGAGACCGACGGTCTGGGACCTGATCGCAAGCTGCTGGCGATGGCGTGCAACTCGACCCCCACGACGCTGACCGAGGTCCGGCACTTCCTGAAGATCATGGAGGACACGTCGGCCACGGAGCAGGACGCCTTCAGCGCGCGCTTCTTCGACCTCGCCGAACAGGCCGACCGGCTGGAGTACGCGAACCCGGTCACCGGGACCGTGGCGCACCTGGACCATTTCGCCGACGGGCTGGTGTGGAACCAGCAGGCGGGCAGTCTCGAGTGGGGCGAGCAGCAGATCGTGCCGTCCGGCGAGATCAGCGTGCTGCCAGTGGAGATCACCGACTTCGACGAGAAGCTGTACCTGCCCCTGGAAGGCGAGATCACGCTGCAGGGCTATCCGATCCTGCACTCGGGCACGCCCTCGTTCAGCCGCGTGGACCAGGCCCGGATCCACGCCGCGCTCGCCGCGATGGAGCAGCACCCGATCAAGGCCGTCGTCGAGGGCGGGCACATCGTCTCGCTCACCGCGGTCGATCCGGGCGCCGAGCCGGCCGTCGCGATGCTGGAGAGCATGTTCGAGATCGACTCCCGCTACCGCAAGGTCTGGGAGATCGGGCACGCGCTGAACACGAGTCTCCGCATCCTGCCGGGCAACCACGCGATGAACGAGGTGTACGGCGGCACCGCCGGCTGCGTGCACTGGGGCCTGGGCCTGACGCCCTACACGCAGTACCACCTGGACATCATCGCCCCGCAGACGATCGTGCGCTCCGCCGCGGATCCCGAGTCGATCCTGCTGCGCGGAGAAGCGACCGTCGCCTGAGTCTTTCGCGCGGCTGACCGAGCCTCGCGGTCGATCGATGGAAGGAGGTGGACAACCATGGAGCAGACCGAGAAGGAGATCATCGTGGAGCAGACCGAGAAGAAGATCACGGTGACCAAGAACGGCCAGTACCTGGGCACCCTGCTGGGCTAAGCGTCTCCGCCGGGCGCCCGCCGCGCGTCCTTCGCCTCTCGGCGATGCGGCGGGGCGGGTGCCCGGCTTGCCCGACAGCCCCGACAGTACGTCGTCAGATCCCGATCCTCGACGGAGACCGCCATGGCGCCCATCCAGCTGTCCGCCCGTGACTTCAGCCAGTTCGGCACGCCCGCCGAGCACTTCCGGGTGATCGTGAACCAGGCCTCTGCCGGTCTGGTCGAGGCGGCCGCCGGTCCCGACGGGGACGGCGTGACCCTGGAGCTGCCCGACGGCGTCCCGCTGGCCGACTTCCTGAACCAGCATGTTCCGGACGGCGCCGACGTGCTCGCCGTGTGCCCGGATCAGCTGCTCTCCTCGCCGGGCTCCGAACTGGGCCGCCGTCGGCTGCTGGTGCTGCCGGCCGGCTCGACTCCGCTGACCGCGGCGCAGGTCCAGTACTTCCTGGGTGTCGCCACCCGCGGCGACGCGCAGGCCGAGGCCGCGGCCGCGCAGGGTTTCTTCGATCGTCTCGCCGAGGCCGACAGTGTGGCCGTCGTCGACGACGAGCAGGGCACGCGCGCCAAGTTCGACCCCTTCGTCGCCGGGCTGGTCTGGAACCAGCAGGCCGGGCCGCTCGAACCGGGCGAGCAGCAGATCGCCCCGGCCGGCGAGCTCAGCGTCCTGCCGGCCGAGATCACCGGCTTCGATCCGGACGGGCGGCTGCCGCTCGACGGGGAGCTGGTGCTGCGCGGCTGGCCGATCGTGCACAGCACGCCGGACGCCGACGACCGCGCCGACCAGGCCCGGATCTTCGGCGCGATCCGGTCGCTGGCCGCCGCGCCGATCGTCGCCGAGATCGAGGGCGGCGTCATCACCGGGCTTCGGGCCGTCGATGCCCGTGCCACCGCGGCCGTCGAGGCGCTGACGGAGCTCTTCGCCCTCGACAGCCGGTACCGGATCGTGTGGGAGCTGGGTTTCGGCATCAACCCGGTGCTCGAAGTCCGTCCGGGCAACTGCGGGCCGAACGAGGTGTACGGCGGGCCCTCGGGCGCGATCCACCTCGGCATCGGCCTGATGCCGGACACCCGCCACGCCCTGACGTTCGCCGCCGCCGGCAGTCGGCTGACCGCCGACGACGGGCGGACGGTGTTCGGCCCCGAACCCCGGGTGGCGGCCGGCGGCCGGCTGCGCCGGGTCGTTTCGTCCAGCTGCGGCTGCCACTGAGGCGGCGAGAGGAGCACGGCCATGACCGACACCAGCCTGCGGGAGCGCGTCGACGCGTATCTCGACTCGGCGATCAAGGAGTTCTACGAGACGGTCCCGTTCGCCAAGCATCAGCTGTCGGCGAAGGAGCTGCACCTCGGCTACTACAAGCGGCACAACATCGAGACGATCCTGCGCCTGCGCCGCAAGCGGACGATCGACGCGCACGCACTGATCTACTTCACGAAGTTCGACCCGGTGCGCGCGAAGCAGTGGGCGCACTACACGGACGACGAGATGCTGCACGACCGGATGTTCGCCGCGGATCTGGCCAAGGTCGGCGTCGACAAGGACGAGATCTACTCGACCGAGCCGCTGCTGTCCACGAAGCTGCTCACCGGCTATCTGCAGTACGGCCTCGAATACGAGGGCAGCCCGCTGGCGCTGATCGCGAGCGTCTACTTCGTCGAGTACACCACGACGCGCACCCAGCCGCAGTGGCTGGAGAACCTTTCCGAGGTGCTCGGCGAGGACAGCGTGAAGGGGCAGAAGGCCCACGTGGGGACCGATCTGGACGACGGCCACGACGACTTCGTCTGGGAGGTCCTGGCGACGCTCGTCAAGACGTCCGACGACGAGGAGAAGCTGTTCGACCACATGAAGAACGTGTACTGGCTGTGGAAGCTGTACTTCGTCGAGCTGTTCCAGAAGACGGTGGCGGAACGGCCCGACGACCTCATCGATCTGCCGGTGACCGAGGCCGCGCGGTGACTTCACCGCCTTCTGCGGCGGCGGCGCACGCCGTCGGGCCGGTTCTCGGCCCGACGGCCTTCCGTCGTCTCCAGGTCTTCAGCCCGGGAGCCACGATCGGCCCGTCGCGTACCGCGAGCATCGCGGCCGAGTTGGCTCAGGCCATGCCGGATCTGCGGATCGAGGCCCTGTTCGAGGCGCGCCCGGATCTGCTGTCCGAGGCCGAGCACGTCATCGTGGCCGTCGATGGTGAGGACCGCGCGGTGGGGCTGCTGGCGGCGCGCTCGCTCGAACTGCCCGGCGGCGTCTCCGTGTTGCAGGCCATGGTGCAGTTCGTCGGCGTGAACCAGCGCGGCGGACGGGTGCTGCGGGAGAGCTGGACGCGGCTACTCGGCGACGTGACCGCCGAACGGGGTTTTCCCGATGTGGTCGCGCTGAAGACGTTCAACCCCGTCGCGTACTGCGCGATGCGTGCGCTGGGCCGCAGCGACCAGGTCTATCCTGCGCTCTCCGGTCCGCAGGAGCCCGGGCTGCGGCTGATCGCGAGTCATATCGCCGCCGCGGCGGCCGCGGATTACCCCTTCGAGCCCGACACCGGCGTGATCCGCGGTTCGGGCCGGCCCACGGATCTCTACCTGCGCAGGCCCGAGAGTTCCGACCCGGAGGCCGACCGCTACTTCGCGGCGCACGCACGTCACGGCGACCGTGTGCTGTGCCTGGTGCAGTTCGGCGGGGCGGACGCCGCCGAGCGGATCCACGCCGGGCTGCGGGCCGGGCCGGGATGACCGGCGACCGGGCCCGCTCCGCCCGACCCTTCCCCGGCTCAGGCCTCGGCCAGGCCGGCGACCGCTTGCCGTATCCGGTCGCCGGCCTGCGCGACGACGCCGCTGCGCCACTTGTCGTCGGCCGGGCAGAAGGACTCCGCGATCAGCTTCTTGACCTCGGGCGCCTGGTCCGCGCCGTCCGCCGCACCCGGGCCGTGCAGCCAGTTGTCGGCGCACAGGGCCAGCAGCACCTGCGCCCCGGGATAGGTGCCGAACTCCAGGGTGATGGCGGTCAGCAGGCAGTCGTCGGCCACCGCGTCGGCGACTGCCTGCGCGGTGTTGCCGACGATCGGCGTCGACGAGGACGTGCCCTGTTCCGAGACCGTCACCTCGGGGCCGTACCAGCGGCGGGCCCGCTTGAGCGCCTGGGGGTCGCGGCCGCCGCGGAAGATCGGCTCGCCGACGCCCCAGTCGCCGAGGCCGGTGTGCAGATCGATGTACGCCACCTGCGACGACTGCGCCAGGGTGGCCGCGGCGATCTGCCGCAGGACGCCGTTGGACCACGTCGGCGCCGTCCCGCCGAAGAACAGGCCGTCGGGGTGCGTGTACTGGCCTGCGGTGACCGCCTGCTGGACGACCCGCGGACCCAGCCGCGCGGTCAGCTCCGCGAACGAGCGCAGAACCCGCTCCGGGGAGCCGGCGTCCCATCCGTCGAGCAGCAGCGCCGGGTGGACCGTCGCGTAGGCCTCGTTCACCGGATGCGCCGCGTGGTCCACGAAATTCCGGTTCACGTCGATGTTGGCGTGGTCGACACGGCGCAGATGGGCGAATCCATAGGGATTCAGGGCGTGGACGAGGACCACTTTGATTCCGCTCTCCGCCGCCCGCGAAAACAGCCCTTCATGCAATATCGAGGCCTGACACGCGGAGCCGCAGAATCCTTCTACACCGTGCGTACCGGAGACGGCGAGGAGTGTGCGTCCGTCACCCTGCCCGCCGAGGACGGCGACATCCGTGGTGAGCGGCTCACCGTCGGGAGTCCGCAGTTCAGGGTGGGTGAAGGCGTCGAGTTCGGCGCCGGCTGCGGCGGCCTCGGCGCGGAACCGGCGTCGGGCCGTCGCGTAGTCGGGCGAGAACCAATCGGTCATCGTGGACCTTCCCGTGTCGGGTATCTAAGAATACAGATAGCAATGCAGAAACGCACAGTCAAGGGGGCAGAGCAATGACTACCGGCAATCTTGGTAAACATTTCGTCGTCGTCCACCGATGGGGCGACGAATACGCCAGGTATCACGATTACATCGATCACGACGAAAATCGGGTGTCGTATATCAGCACCGATGTCGGCCGGCGTTCGGTGCCGCCCGGCGCGGTGGCCGTGGTCGAGGTGGACCGCACCGACGACGTGAGCGTGCTGCGCACCGCCGTCACCGCGCTCGCCGAGCGGTTCGGCCCGCCGGACGCCCTGGTCGCGTTCAAGGAGGGCGACCACCTGGCCGCCACCGCGCTGCGCCAGGAACTGGGCCTGCCCGGCCACCGGCCCGACGATCTGGCGCACTTCCTGGACAAGTTCCTGATGTTGCAGGCCGAGGAGGCGGCCGGGGTCCGGATCCCGGCGTACGCAGCGGCGGACAGCGCGTCCGACGTGCTCGCGTTCGGCGGCGAACACGGCTGGCCGGTGGTGGTCAAGCCGCGCCGGGGCAGCGCCAGCCAGGGCGTACGCGTCGTCGCCGGACCGGAGGAGGCCGCGGCGCTCACGGTCGCGGTGCCGAGTGTCGTCGAGGCCTTCCTTGCCCACCAGACCTACCACGTCGACGGGGTCTTCGACGGCAACCGGCTCGCTGTCTGGCGCGCCTCCCGCTATGTCAACAGCTGCCTGGCGTTCACCACTGGGGCGCCGCTCGGTTCCGTGGAGCTGGACGACGCGCCGCTGCTGGCCCATATCTCCGCGTTCACCGAGCGCGCCCTCGCGGCTCTGTCCACCGACGTGTACGCCTTCCACCTGGAACTGTTCATCGACGACCCGGGCGACGGGTCCGAGCCGTGCATCACCTTCCTGGAAGTGGGCCGTCGGGTCGGCGGCGCCGAGATCCCGTTCCTGTGGCGCGAGGTCCACGGCATCGACCTGCTCGCGGTGGAATGGGCCCTGGAGTCGGGGGCCACGCCGGTGCTGCCGTCGCCGCAGGACGAGGGACGGGTCGGCGGCTGGCTGCTGATGCCGCTGCCGGCGGGGATGTCCAGGCCGTGCCGGATCACCGACGTGACGATCGGCGCTGCCGACGGCCGACCGTACGCACAGCGGGTGCCTGCCGTCGGCGACGTGATCCCCGCGGCCGACGCGTACTACGAGCACGTGGGCGGCCGGTTCCGGTTCGCGGGTCAGACCACTGCCGAGGTGGAGGCCGCGATCCGGGCCACCGCCGAGGGCTTCGACCTGCGGGCCGAGGCCCTGACCCAGCCGGTCGGCACGCGTTGATGCTCGTCATCGGCGCCGGCAAGACCGTACTCGGCGCGCTCGAACGCTACAGCGGCGGCGGCAGCATCGTGGTGGTGGAGTGCGCACGCCGGGTCGAGGAACGGGGACTCGCCGCCTACCTCAAAGGCCTGCCGTCGGTACGGGCCCTGATCACCACTCCCGGCGACGAGCTGCCGCAGGAGCCCGAACAGATCGCCTCGCTGCTCCTCTCTGCCGAGGTCGGGTCCCGGTTCACCGCCGTGCTGCCCGCGTTGGAAGAGGGCGTCGTGCCGGCCGCGATCGCGGCCGACCTGCTGGGGTTGCCCGGCGCCGGGCTGCGTGCGGCGCGGGTGTTCCGCGACAAGGCGCTGCTACGCCGCGTCGCGGACGACGCCGGGATCGCTGGCCCGCGGTGGCGCGAGATCGGCGACGCCGCAGCCCTCGCCGCTGCGCTGGCCGAACTGTCGGGGCCGGGCCACGTCCTCAAGCCGCTCGGCGCCTCCGGCAGCCGCGGCGTGCTCCGGCTCGGCGCGGGCGACGATCCTGCGGCGGCGTGGGCCGACGCGGTCGGGGCGGTCGGCGGGACCGCGCGGTTCCTGGTCGAGGAACTCATGGTCGGACCCGAGGTCAGCGTGGAGACCCTGGTCCGCGACGGCCGGACCCTCTTCTGGAATCCGACGGTCAAGGAGGTCCAGCCCGGTCCGCATCCGGTGGAGGTCGGCCACGTGCTGCCCGGTCCGCTCCCCGCCCGGGAGCTGGCACAGCTGAGGGAGAGCACTGACGCGCTGATCAAGGCCGCCGGGTTCGGGAGCGGCGTGCTGCACTCGGAGTGGATCCTGACGGCGGCCGGTCCGGCGCTGGTCGAGTGCGCCGCGCGGATCCCCGGCGACCGGATCACCGACCTGCTGACCGAGGCGTACGGCTTCCCCTTCATTGCCGCGTACGCCGGTCTGATGTCTGGTGCCGATCCGGTGATCCCGACACGGGCCGTACGAGCCGCCGCTATCCGCTTCCTGACTCCGGAACCGGCGGCGGCCGTGACCGTCGAAGGTCAGGCGGACGCCCTCGCGGTGCCCGGCGTGACCGACGTCCGGATCGACGCGACCGACAAGCTCGAAGTCCCGCCCCTGCGCTCCTCGTCCGACCGGGTCGGGCACGTGGTGGCGACCGGCCCGGACCCGGACGCCGCGCTCGCCGCCGCTCGCGAGGGCGCCGACCGCATCCGATTCGAGGCGCTGTGATGGCCGGGGCGGCGGTTCCGCCGACCGAGCAAGTCGACGCGACGTCAGCAGCCTCTGACATGGTGCAGACCGCGCGGCGGCCGGGGTTGGGAGCCGGCGGTTCGCGGCGAAAACTGGTGGCGGTCGCGCTGGTGGACTCGTTCGGCAGCGGGATGTACGTGTCGGCGTCAGTGGTCTTGTTCACCACGGTCCTCGGGCTGTCGGCGGCGCGCATCGGCGAGGCGCTGGCCCTGGGCAGCATGGCCGGCCTCGGGCTTATGGTTCCGTGGGGCATGGCCGCCGATCGCTTCGGCGCCAAGCGGATACTGATCGCGCTCATGCTCTGGCGCGGTGCGGCGTGCGCGGCGCTGGCGGTCGTGCACGGATTCGCCCAGTTCCTGATCGTGATCGTGGCCACGGGAGCGGCGGAGAAGGCCTGCCCGGCGCTCACGCTCGCGGTAGTAGCTGGTGGTCTGTCGCAGGAGGATCAGACCCGGGCCGCGGCCGGGATACGCAGCGCGCGCAACGCAGGGTTCGGACTCGGCGCGTTGGCGGCGACCGGCGCGCTGCTGACGTCACCGTCCGTGGCGTACACCGTCGTCGTCGCGACCAACACGGTGTCGTTCGCGACCGCCGTCCTGCTGCTGCGCCGCGTCGCACAGCCGACTCGTACGGCGCCCCGCACGCCGAAGGCGCAAAACTCAAGGACAGCGGTACGGCGGCGCCCGGCGTTCCTGCTCTGCACGGTGCTGTCCGGCATCGTCAGCATCCATCGCACGCTGTTGTTCGTGGCGCTTCCGCTGTGGATCCACCGCGAGCCGCGTCTGCCGCTCTCAGCGGTGACGGCCGCGGTGGCCGCCAACACGGTGCTGGTGGTCTTCCTGCAGGTGCGCGTAGCCAAGCGTACGCCGGGGGTGGGGCGCGCCGGGCGGATGCTGCGGCGTGCCGCGTTGGTCCTCGGCGCGTGCGGTCTGGCCTTGGCCGTGCCGACCGGACGATTGACGCTGCCGACCGTGGCCGTGCTCCTGGCGGCTGTCGTGCTGCTGGTGACTCTGGCGGAGATGTTGCAAGCCGCGGCGTCGTGGGCGCTGTCGCTCGGGCTTGCACCGACGGCGGCGCGTTCCAGGTTCCTTACGGTGTTCAATCTCGGGCCGTCGCTGATGGACGCGGTGGGCGTGGTGCTTATCACCGATGTCGTATTGCCGCACGGCGCGGTGGCCTGGGCCGGGCTAGCGGTGGTTGTAGCCGCGGCCGGACTCGCGACGCCCGCGGCCGTACGACGTGCCGAGCTCGAAGCCTCGGAGGCGGGGGCATGACCGGCACTCACAGTGTCCTGATCCTGGGCGGTCGGCTCTCCCTCGTGGAACGCGCCGTCGAGCTCGGGGTGCGCGTCGAGCACGTCCATCCGGCCGATGCCTGTGACGAGCGCGTTCACAAGTTGAGCGACGCGGTGACCCACGCGGCGCTCGATGACGCCGAGGCTCTGAACGCAGCCGCCGACGCCGCGGTCGGTCGTGCCCGGCTCGATCGTGTGCTGTCGCTGACCGAGCCGGGCCTGCTTCCCGCCGCGCGGCTCAACGAGCGGCTCGGCCTCAAGGGCAACAGCCTGGCCGTGGTCCGGCGCTTCAGCGACAAAGTCCTGATGCGCCAGCACCTCGCCGCGCACGGCGTGAGCCCGGTGCGCGCCGTGCCGGTGGCGACGCTCGATCAGGCCCGGGCGTTCGCGCACAGCCTCGGCGGTCCGCTGGTCCTCAAGCCTGCTGACGGTGCCGGGAGCGTCGGCGTCGAGATCCTCGGCGGCCTCGACGAGCTGGAGGAGCGGTGGGCCGGGTTCCGGAGCCGGGTTCCGGGACCGGCGATAGCCGAGGAGTTCCTGGCCGGGCCGGAGATCAGCGTCGAGGCGGTGTCGGCGCGCGGTCGGCACCGGGTGCTCGCGGTGACCGGGAAGCTGCTGACCGCCGGTGTCATCGAGGCCGGACACAGCCTGCCGCTGCGGCTGGAGCCGGACGTCCACCGCGGGCTCGTCGCACTGGTCGAGCGGTTCCTCGACGTGATGGAGCTGTGGGAGGGCCCCTCGCACACCGAGGTGATCCTCACCGCGGACGGGCCCAGGATCGTGGAGTCGCACAGCCGGATCGGCGGCGCGCACATCAGCGAGCTGATCCAGTTGGCGACCGGCGTGGACGTCGTGCGCCTGAGCGTCGCGCTGCCGCTCGGCCTCGCCACGCTGCCGGAGCCGGTCCGAGCCCCGGGCGGCGCGGCGATGCGGTTCCTGCTCCCCGATCCGGGCGTGGTGGCCTCGGTCGCCGTCGCGCCTGGCCCGGCCGATCCGGACGGGACCGAGATCCACATCGAGGCGGAGCCCGGCACCGTGATCCCGCCGCTGCGCTCCGGCTACGACCGCGTCGCGGGCTACGTGATCGCCCGCGGCCGGGACGAGGCCGACGCCAGGCTGCGCTGCGAGGCGGCGGCCGCACGGGTCCGCATCGAGGTCCGGCCGCCGGACCTGAACGCGTCACGACCACCAACCACCACGGGAGGTATCTGATGGACGGCGACCGCAAGACCGTCGCGGGCGAGCGGGTGTTCCACTGGCAGGCGCCCCGGATCAAGTTCGGCCCGGGTGCCGTGGCCGAGCTCGGCTACGAACTGGCCGCGCTCGGCGTCCGCACCGCGGTGATCGTCACCGATCCGGGTGTCGAGGCCGCCGGGCTGACTGAGGCGGCCGTCGCCTCGGCGAAGCGGGCCGGGGTCCGCGTCCACGTCTACGCGGGAACGGAGCTCGAGCCCACTGACGTCTCCTGTGAGAAGGCGGCGCGGGAGCTGGCCGGACTGGGTGTGGACGGGTACGTGGGTCTCGGCGGCGGCAGCTCCATCGACACCGCCAAGATCATCAACATGCTGCACGCGCACCCGGGGATCCGGATCCGCGACGTGTTGAACCGTCCGGTCGGCGCCGGGATGGCGATCCCCGGTCCGCTGCTCCCGCTGATCGCCGTGCCGACGACGGCCGGGACCGGCAGCGAGTGCACGGCCATGGTCGCGCTCGGGCTGCCGGATCTGGGCATCAAGACCGGGATCAGCGACGCGGCGGTCCGGCCGGACCTGGCGATCGTCGACCCCGAACTCACCATGTCCTGCCCGCCCGGGGTCAGTGCCTCGTCGGGGTACGACGTGCTCACCCACGCCTGCGAGTCGTACACCTCCCGCCCCTACGACGCCCGCCCCGCCTACGCCTCGCCCGGCGAGCGCCCGCTGTACGCCGGTTCGAACCCGATCAGCGACATCTGGGCCGAGCAGGCGCTGCGGCTGCTCGGGGAGTTCTTCCGCCGCGCCGTGCTGAGCCCGTGGGACCAGGACGCGCGGGTCGCGATGAGTCAGGCCGCGCTGTTCGCAGGCTTCGGATTCGGCAACGCGGGCACGCACATCCCGCACGCCTGCGCATACCCGATCGCCGGCCGGGTCCGCGACTACCGGGCGAAGGACTACCCCGGCGAGCACGCGATGGTTCCGCACGGCCAGGCCGTTGTCGTCACGGCGGCGGAGGCGTTCGGGTTCACCTTCGACACCGCGCCGGACCGGCACCTGCGGGCCGCCGAACTGCTGGGCGCGGACGTGTCCGGCCTGAGCCGGGCGGCCGCCCGCCGCGTGCTCCCGGACACCGTGCGCGCACTCGTGGCGGACACCGGCGGCCCGGACGGCGTCGGAGCGTTCGGATACACCGCGGCGGACGTCCCCGACCTGGTGGACGGCGCACTGCAGCAGCAGCGCCTGCTGTCGTGCGCTCCGCGCGACGTGAGCCCCGCGGACCTGCACCGGGTCATCGAGGCGTCGCTGTGACCGCGGAGGACGACCGCCCTGCGCTCATCGGCGGCCGACCGGTCCGCACCGGTAAGTCCCTGCCGGTCGTCGATCCGTCCACCGGCGAACCGTTCACGTCGGTCGCCGACTGCGGGCCGGCCGAGATCGACGCTGCGGTGGCCGCCGCCCGCGACTGCTACGAGCGGGAGTGGGGCGAGACGCCGCCGCGGGAACGTGCCGCGGTGCTGCGGCGTATCGGGTCAGCGCTGGAAGACCGTGCCGAGGAGCTGGCCGCTGTCGAGACCGCCGACACCGGCAAGCCGTTGTCGCAGGCGCGCGACGACGTCGCTGCTGCGGCGCGTTACTTCGAGTTCTACGCGAACACCGTGGAGGGGCTCTACGGCGAGACCGTGGTGTCCCGATCGGATCTGGTCGCGTTCACGGTGCCGGAGCCGCACGGCGTGTGCGGGCACGTCACGCCGTGGAACTATCCGTTGCAGGTGGCTGCGCGCACGGTCGCACCCGCGCTGGCCGCCGGGAACTGCAGTGTCCTGAAACCCTCCGAGGACGCGCCGCTCACCTCGCTGATGCTCGGGGAGATCGCGCTGGCCGAGGGGTTGCCGCCGGGCGCGCTGAACGTCGTCCCCGGGATCGGCACCGTCGCCGGCGCTGCTCTCGCGGCCCATCCGGGCGTCGACCACCTGGCACTGACCGGTTCGCGGCGGGCCGGGTCCGCGGTCATGGCCGCCGCCGCCGAGAACATCGTGCCGGTGACGCTGGAGCTCGGCGGCAAGTCGCCGCACCTCGTGTTCGCGGACGCCGACCTGGATCGAGTCGTGCCGGCCGTCGTCGGGGCGATCATCGAGCACGCCGGGCAGAACTGCACGGCGGGATCGCGGGTGATCGTGCACGAGAGCCTGCGGGCCGAACTGGTGGAGCGGGTCGCCGCCGCGTTCACCGCCCTGACCGTCGGCCGGGGCGCCGACGATCCGGACCTGGGGCCGCTGATCTCCGAGCGGCAGCGTCACAGGGTGCTGGGTTTCCTCGAACGTGCCGACCCGGCGGCCAAGCTGGTCGTCGGCGGCGGTGTGCCGCGTGACGCGCCGTCGGGTGGGTTCTTCGTCGAACCCACCCTGTTCGACGCCGTCCCGGCCGACAGCGAGCTCGCGCAGCAGGAGATCTTCGGCCCCGTACTGTGCGTCTCAGGGTTCACCGAGGTCTCGGAGGCGCTGGCCGCCGCCAACGGCACGGAGTACGGACTGTCGGCAGCGGTGTGGACGTCCGACCCGGCGCGGGCGCAGTGGCTGGCGCGCCGGATCCGGGTCGGCCAGGTGTTCGTCAACACGTACGCGATCGCGGGCGGGGCGGAACTGCCGTTCGCGGGCCGGAACCGTTCCGGGATCGGAGTCGAGAAGGGGGTTGCCGCGCTGCGGGAGTACTCGCAGTTCAAGACGATCGCGATCGCCGCCGAAGCTCCTGCGGACTAGTCAGTCCCGGACGCCCAGCAGGAACTCCGGGTACAGGTTCACGGTCTGCTCGACGAGCTCGTGCAGGCCCGCAACATATTCGTCCACTCCCCCGGCCTCGTCGATGCTCGCGTGCAGACCGTCGATCAGCGGCCCGGCGATCCGCGCGAAGGTGCGCAGCCAGCCGGGTTCGGTCAGCCGGGCCGCGAACTCGTCCCGGGCCGCTTCGGAGTCCGCGCAGCCGGCGAGCAGTTTCTCCGCGGCCGCCCGGTCCGGCTCGGACAGCGATTCCAGATAACGCACCATCATGTACGTGGCGGTCCCGTTGCGGAGGTCCTCGTGCCGTCCCGAGGAGATGTCACGCTGGTCGTTGGCGATCTGCCGCAGCACCCCGAAGCGTGCGCCGAAGTCGCGCCACGCGTCCACCCGGGCCGCGTCGCACCCGGCCAGCACCGCGCCCATCGCCGCGGCCATGGCGTACGGAGCGCCGGTCTTACCTTGGTATCCGGCCATGACCTCGTCGGCGCTCGTCGTCGCCGCGCTCGCCGTGAGGTCCGTGAGCTGCCCGGCCACCGCCCGGTGCCAGCAGCGCGAGAGCTCCTGGCGCAGCCGCAGGGCCCGCGCCGGGTCCTCGCGGCATGCCTCGTCGAGCACTTCGGCCGACAGGTGGCAGGCGATGGCGACCACGGCGAGCAGATCCCGGTCCGCGCCGCCCGCGTCACCGGCGGCGAAGGGCCAGGGCCCCGCGTCGGACAGGTCGTCGAGGTACCGGGCCGAGACCCACCACAGCACGTGCGCCATCGCCGCGGGCTCGGCCGGGGCCGGGTCGCCGGAGTGCGTGCCGTGCACCAGGAACGGCAGCGCGATGATCCCGTCCACGGCGGGCCCCGAGCCGCGCCCGGCGATCCGCTCCAGGAAGCCGGTCAGGGCCCGTCCCATCGCGTGGTCGGCGGCCGCGCCCGGTCCGGTGGAGACGGCCAGACCCTCCCCCAGGCCGCGCAGCCGCCGCAGCACGCCGTCCGAAGTCCACCCTCGTGCGTTCACCGTCATAGTGCCCTCCGCGTGAATGACCGGACGCCTGAATTCGTTCACAGATACCAACTGAGTTTGTATGTTGAGTCGACAAACAGCTCACTGAGATGCTAGCGTATGGTTGGCGCGCAGACGGAACTCCAGTCGCGCTGCCCAACGTTGGGCAATTCATTTACCTGACTCACTTTTCTGGCGGCCGCGATTCGGCCTGCTCTCGATACCAAAACTTTCGAACGTTTCGCCATGCACCGGAGAGCATTCACTCAGGGGGGCTATGCCGATGGTCGACACAAACAGGGGATTCGAGTGGCGGCAGGCGATCACGCCCGCGCTCTTCACCATCGGCCTGGTGGTGAACACCGCGGGCTTCGCGACCGTCTGGGGCCGCCACGACCAGCCGGGGCGCACGTTCGCGCTGGCGTTCATCGTGATCAATCTGCTGTGGCTGCTGGCCGAGGCCCCGGTCAGCCTGGGCAAACCGAGCGCACCGCCGCGCGAGGTCGCCACGCTGATCGTCTACGGCCTCACCCGGTTCTCGACCGTGGCCGCCGCCCTGTTCATCGTGCCGCTCGGCCCCGAGACGGCGGTACGCGAGGCCGCCGCGCTCGTCGTGTTCGCGGGCGGTGTGACGCTGCGTCTGGTGGCCATGAGAACCCTGGGACGCTTCTATTCGCACCACGTGATCCGGCACGACGAGCACTCGATCGTCTCCACCGGCCCGTACCGGCTGATCCGGCACCCGGCTTACGCGGGCATGCTGCTGGGGCACGCGGGCCTGATCGTGTTCTTCTTCAACTGGCCGGCGCTGGTACTGCTGGCCGGGCTGGCCGCTGTGCTGTCCTGGCGCATCCGGGTCGAGGAGCGCACGCTTCTGGTACTTCCGGCCTATAGCGCCTACGCCGCGCAGCACTCCCGCCTCGTGCCGGGGCTGTGGTGAGCATCGACGGGGCGACCGCGCTGGACGCCGACGTCTGCGACCGGCTGCTGACCACCACGCGATCGGTACGCCGCGGCCTGGACCTGGAACGCCCCGTCCCCAGAGCCGTCGTCGAGGACTGCATCCGCGCCTCGCTCCAGGCCCCCAACGGCGCGAACCGGCAGGACTGGCGCTGGATCCTGATCACCGATCCGCGGCGCCGCGCGCAGGTCGCCGAGATCTACCGGCGCGCCGCGCACGCACGATACGGCCAGGCACCCTCGCACGGCGGCGTGCTGCGCGACGCGAGCGACCTCGCCGACCGCCTGCACCTGGTGCCGGTGCTGGTCCTGCCCTGCCTGCAGACCGGAAAGCCGCTCCCGGAGGGCAACCAGGCCGGGGTCTGGACCTCGCTGCTCCCGGCCGCGTGGAGCTATTCGCTCGCCGCGCGCAGCCGGGGCCTGGGGACCACGCTCACCACGGTCCACCTCGGCCTCGAAGCCGAGATGGCCGACCTGCTCGGCCTGCCCGAGTACGTCCATCAGGGCCCGCTCATCCCGACCGCGTACACGCTCCGGCAGAGCTTCGGGCCCGGCCGCCGGCGCCCGCTCAAGGAGGTTCTGCACGTGAACGGCTGGCAACCGGAGACGGACCGATGACAACGCTGGCCATCGACGCCCGGGGCCACGCGGCCGGGCGGCAGAACCCTGACCACGAGGCGACGAACGGCCTGCTCCGCGGGCGCGCGCTGCTCGATCCTGCGGCGGCCGGCCACAAGTTCTCCCGGCTGGCCGAACTGCGCGCCGCCGGGTTCGCCGTGCCCGACCTGTTCGCGGTGCCCGCAGCCGCCTTCGACCTGGCGATCGCGCCGGTGCTCGCCGCCCTGCCCGCACCGCCGAACGCCGCCGACGCGCAGGCCGTGCGGCACTGGAGCGGGCGGGCGCGCGGCGCCGTGCTCCGCGTCGCAGTGGACGAAGACCTCGCCCGCGCCGCCCGCAGCGCGTTCGACGAGGTCATCGGCCCGGACGGACTGGCCGCCGTGCGCGCGTGCGTGGTGCCCGGCCGGGGCCAGCAGGGCGAGGACGGCGCGGCCGACCCGTTCGCCGGACTCAGCGACAGCTTCCTGTACGTGCCGCGCGCCGACCTGCTCCGGCGGATCGTCGAATGCTGGGCTTCGGCCTACAACCCCGAGGGCGTCCTCTACCGGCTGCGACGCGGCGCCGATCCGGGCGCCGCACGCGTCGCGGTGGGCGTGCAGCAGATGGTGCTCGGCGCCAGCTCGTTCGTCGCGTTCACCCGCGACCCGCGCGACGGCGCCGACCGGGTGGTCGTGGCGGCCGCGTACGGCATCGGCGAAGGCGTCGTCCAGGAACGCGCGGACGTCGACCACTACTTCGCCGAGCAGGCCGACGGCGCGGTGCTGCGGGAGATAGCCGTCAAGCGCCGCATGGTCGGGGCGCCGGAACCGGGCGGACCAGCCGAACCGGCGGGCCGCGACGTGCCCGCGGAACTCGCCGAGCAGCCAGTCCTGGACGACCACGCCCTGACGCAGGTCGTCGAGACCGCCCGCCGGATCGAAGGGTTCTTCGGCTGCCCGCAGGACATCGAAGGGGCCTTCACCGCCGACGGGCAGCTGCGGATCGTGCAGTCCCGGCCGCTCGCGCAGCCCCCGGAACAGGTGCTGTGGAGCAACCACAACATCACCGAAAGCTATCCGGGGGTCTCCTGCGCGCTGACGTACTCGCTCGCGCGCGACTTCTACAAGACCGCGTTCACCGACCTCTACCGCCGCATGGGCATCGGCGAGGAGCGCCTGCGGGAGCACGCGCCGCAGCTGGAGCGCATGGTCGGCCTGCGCGAAGGACGGGTCTACTACCGGCTCGACGCCTGGTACGCGCTGCACGGGATGATGCCCGAGTTCGAGTTCATCCGCGGCTGGTGGGAGCACTCGATGGGCCTGCGCCCGCAGCCGGGGATGGACCTGTCCCCCGGCTGGCGCCGCCGGGCCCTGCGCACGGCGCCGGGCACCCTGCTCCGCAGCACGCGGCACTTCCGCCAGGTGCGGGACTTCCTCGCCCGCTGGGACCGGATCGCCGCCGACGCGGGCGACCTCGAATCGCTGGACCCTGACGCCCTGGTCGCGTTCTACCGCCGGCTGTGGGCCGAGGTAGGCGTGCAGTGGGGCGTCACCCTCACCAACACGGTGCTCGGCATCTTCCCCGCCGCAGGGTACGAAGGCTCCCTGCGGCGCTGGACCGGCGACCGGCACCGGGCCCTGTTCGGCGCGCTGCTGGCGGGCGGGCCGGAGAACCGCACGCTGGCCGGGCTGCGCAGCGCGCTGGAGCTGTCCGACCTGGTCCGTGCCCGGCCCGACGCCCGCGACCGGATCCTGAACGCCGACGCCGAAGACGCAGCCGTCTGGCAGGAGCTCGTCGAGGGCGTCTACGGACCCGAAATCGCCGAGGCCGCCCTCCGCCAACTGCGCGTCTACGGCGACCGGGCCGTCGGCGACCTGAAGCTCGAACAGATCACCCCGCGGCAGCGGCCGGAGATGGTGCTCGACATGCTGCGCCCGCACCTGCGGCAGGACGCGAGTGCCGAGGCCAGCCGCGCGGACGAGCGCAAGGTCCGCGAGAACGGCGAACGCGAACTGCGCGAGAGCTGTCGCAACCCCCTGAAACGCGTAGTCATCCGCGCCTTCGCCTCTCGGATGCGCGCGCATGTCAAGGCACGCGAGGACGCGAGGTTCTGCCGCACCGAACTGTTCGGCCTCTCCCGCCGGGTGCTGCTGCGGCTCGGCGTCGTGCTCGCGGGCGCCGGGCGGCTCGACGATCCGCGCGACGTGCTGGACCTGACCGTGCAGGAGGTCCTTGGCGCGTTCGACGGCACGTTCCCGGGCGGCGACCTGCGCGCGCTCGCGGCCCTGCGCCGTGCCGAGCGCGAACGGTGGGAGAAGCTCCCGGCACCGCCTGCGCAATTGGTGACCCTGGCCGGACGTCCGATGGAAGCGGCCCGGCCGGCGAAAGCCGCCCACTCCGCCGACGAAGCGGATGACGCGGGCGTGCTGCGCGGGCTGGCGTCCAGCTCGGGCATAGTGCGCGCGCGGGCCCGCGTCATCCTGGACCCCGACGTGCCCGCCGACACCTGCCGGGACGCGATCCTGATCGCCCGGGAGACCGACCCCGGCTGGCTGTTCCTGATGACCGCGGCCCGCGGCCTGGTGGTCGAGCGCGGCACGCTGCTCTCGCACACCGCCGTCACCGGCCGGCTCCTCGGGGTGCCGACCGTGGTCGCGGTCGCGGACGCCACCACCCGGATCCCGGACGGCGCCGAGATCGAACTGGACGGCGGGGCCGGCACGGTACGGATCCTGGCCGCCCCGGCCGAGGACGCGGCACCGTGACGGTCGTCCGGCTGCGCCGCTACCTGCGGGGCAGTTTCCCCCCGGCGCTCTACCTGCCCTACGCCCTCACGTGGGCGCTCGGCGGGACGGCCATGTTCGCACTCGCCCGACGCGAACCCGGTTCGAGCACGTGGCGCCCGGGCTGGGCCACCCTCGCCACGCTGGCGACGTTCACCGTGCTGCTCCTGCTGGTCCGCGCCGTGGACGACCTGCGCGACCTGGACTACGACCGCGAACACAACCCGCGCCGGCCGCTCGCCTCCGGCTCGGTGGCCGTCCGCGACGTCGGCGTGCTCATCGCCGTCGGGGCCGTCGTGGTCCTGGGGCTCAACCTCCCGCGCGGCATCGCCTGGGCCGGTGCGGCCGCCGCCGTGCTCTACCTGCTCGCGCTGCTGGCCGCCGACCGGCTGGCGCACTGGCCGTCCGGCGACGCGCTGATCAGCAGTGCTCTGATCAGCCTGCCGGTGCAACTGCTGCTCGGCGGCTACCTCTACGCCGCGCTGCTGCACGACACGCACCGGTCCGCCGGGCCCGGCGCGATCCTGCCGCTGGCGACGATGCTGGCGATCTTCACGCACCTCGAACTCGCACGCAAGACCACCCGCGCACCGAAGCCGGGCGAGCGCAGCTACGTGGCCGTGTTCGGCGTGGCCGCGACGGCGTACGCCGCACTGGCCGCGGCCGCCGTCGCGACGGTCCTCGCGTTGGCGCTGACCCGGCCGTGGAGCCCGGGCGGCGCGGCCGGGTGGCTCGTCCTCGTGCCGACCGTGCTGCCGGTGCGCGGCGCGCTGCGCTTCTTCCGGGGCGGTGCCGAACGCTGGCCGGCGGCCGACTCGGGCTTCTACCTCCTCGCGGCCTTCACCGCGTTCCTCGTCGTCGACCTCTTAGAAAGCCGTACACCATGACCGACGAGCTGCCGGATTTCCCGTTCCCGCATCCGCCCGGACCGCGACCACCCGCCTGCTTCGCCGAGCTGACCGCCGAGGAGGGGCTGCCCCGCGTGCAGCTGTCCAACGGCGCGTCGGCACTGCTCGTCACCCGATACGCCGAAGTACGGGCCGTGCTGTCGGACGACCGGTTCAGCCGAGCCTCGTTCGCCGGCAAGCCGATGTTCGCCCGCTCCAGCAGTTCCCTCGCGCTGGCCACCAGCGATCCGCCGGTGCACAGCCGCCGCCGGCAGGCCGTGGCCAGCGAGTTCACCGCCCGGCGGGCCCGCGAGACCGAGCCGTGGCTGCGCGAGCTCGCCGCCGACTGCACCGCGCGGCTCAGTACCCTGCCGCAGCCCGCGGACCTGGTCGAGGAGTTCACCGTCCCGTTCGCGCTGCGCACCAGCACCGAACAGCTCGGCCTGCCGTACGACGACGCGCTCCGGCTGCGCCCGGCGATGGCCGTGATGATGTCGTTCGGCGTCCACTCGCCCGACGAGGTGGCCGCCGCGCACGCCGAGATGCACGGCTACTTCGCGGCCCTGGTCGCCAAATGCCGCACCGAGGCCGCCGAGGGCCGCCCGAACGACGACCTGATCACCCGGCTGCTCACCGGCAAGGGCGCCGACCGCCTCAGCCACGAGGAGGTCGCGGTCTTCGAGTCCGGGCTGCTGATGGCAGGGTTCGACACCACCTCGCGGCAGCTCGCGATGGTGGCGCTGATGGTGCTGCGCGACCAGGCGCTGACCACGCGCCTACGCGAGGACCCGGCGGCGTTGACGCCCGCGCTGGAGGAGGTGCTGCGCTGGAGCTCGCTCATCGCGACCGGCGGCGCGGCGCACGTCGCGTTGCAGGACGTGAAGCTCGGCGACGTGCTCATCCCGGCCGGGGAGGTGGTCGTCCCGCTGACCGCCGCTGCCAACCAGGATGCCGCCGTCTTCGCAGAGCCCGACCGCTTCGACCCCGAACGCGCGGAGAACCCGCACATCGCCTTCGGCCACGGCCGCCACTACTGCCTCGGCGCGCCACTGGCCCGGTTGCAGCTGGAGGTCGGGATGACCGCGCTGCTGGCGGCATTCTCGACACTGCGGCTGGCCGTGCCCGAGGACGAGATCGAGTGGACCACAGGCCAGTTCATCCGCGGGCCGCTCGCGCTGCCGGTGCGCTGGGACGACGCAGGAAAGGAAGCGAGCAGCCATGAGTGAGACGCCGGTCGTCCTGGTCGGGGACCGCTTCGAGGGCTTCATCGCCGCCGGGTTCGGGATGAGCGCCGCCGGTTTCGCCGAGGCCGTCGACCACGGCGCGTGGGACGACGTTGCCGAGCCGGTCCGGATCCACCTCGGGCAGGGCCTGGACGAGGCCGCGCTCGCCACCGTCAGCCGCGCCATCGAGCGCCGCGGCCTCAGTGACCGGCTGCTCCTCGACCCGCGAGACCTGCCGACCCCGGTCCGGCCCGGCGCCGTGCACAAGAGCGAGGCCCGCAACGTCCTGCTCGCCGACTTCGAGTTCGACGGCGCGGACACGTTCGAGGCCTCGCTGCGCCTGCACAACGACAACGAACTGGTCCTGGACCATCAGTCCGGCCCGCACCTGCAGGGCATGATCCTCATCGAGGCCACCCGGCAGCTGTTCCTGGCGGTATGCGAGCTCGAATACCTGCGCCCGTGGCCCGACCGGCGGTTCTCGTTCCCGCTGACCCGGGTCGACACCCGGTTCGACCGGCCGGTGTTCCCGCTCCCCCTGCGGATGCGGATGACCGCGCGCCGCGCCGAGACCGCCGACCTGAACCGGCTGCGGTTCGAACTCGAGACATGCTTCTACCAGGGCGGACGGGAGGCCGCCGGCTCCACGCTGACCGCCGCGGTATGCCCGCTGGAACGCTTCCGCACGGCGGAACTCCGGGCCGCGACGGCCGCCGTCGCCGCCCTGCCGGCCGGTAACAGTGTTCTGTCACACGCCGCCGACCGCGGCCTTGTCGTCAATCGTGTTCTTACTTAGGGTGGTGCCATGGTGGACGCGACGGGGAACCCGCCGAACGTGACCGAACGCCTCGACGAATCGTTCTTCCGGGATCCGCTGGGCCTGTTCGGGCGGCTGCGCTCCTCGGCCCCGGTGACGCAGGTCATCACCCCGGAAGGCGTCCGCGCGTGGCTCGTCACCCGGTACGAGGACGTGCGGGTCGCGCTCGCGGATCCGCGGGTGGCCAAGGACTGGGTGGCGCACATGACGCCCGAGGACTTCGACATCAACGTCGACCCGGTCCAGGCGTACCTCGACCAGCACATGCTGAACCTCGATCCGCCCGACCACACCCGGCTGCGCCGCCTGGTGGTGAAGGCGTTCACCCCCGCCCGGACGGCCTCGCTCCGCCCGCGGATCACGGCGGTGACCGGTGAACTCCTGGACGCCATGCAGGCGGGCCCGGCGGAGATCGACCTGATCGGGGCGTTCGCGTTCCCGATGTCGGTGACGGTGATCTGTGAGCTGATCGGCATCCCGGTCGCCGATCGGGCGTCGTTCCGCGGCTGGTCGGACACGCTGCTGTCCGCGCACGGCACCCGGCAGCAGACGCGCGCGGCCGCCGTCGAGATGTACGAGTACTTCACCCGCCTGGTCGCCGAGCGTCGGCGCTCCCCGGCCGACGACCTCGTGTCCGCGCTGATCTCGGCCCGCGACTCGGGTGACTCGCTGACCGAGCACGAGCTGCTGTCGATGATGTTCCTGCTGCTCATCGCCGGTCACGAGACGATGGTGAACCTTATCGCCGACGGAACGCTGGCGCTGCTGACGCACCCGGCCGAGCTGAAGCGGCTGCGTGAGGACCCCACGCTGCTGCAACCGGCGATCGAGGAGCTGCTGCGGTTCGCGAACCCGCTGAACCACGCGACCGAGCGGTTCACGCTGGAGCCGGTGACCATCGGCGGGGTCACCATTCCGGCGAAGGAGTGGGTCATGTTGGCGACGTCCTCGGCGAACCGGGATCCGGAGCGGTTCGCCGACGCCGACCGGCTGGACGTGGGCCGGGAGACGTCCGGCCACCTCGGATTCGGGCACGGGATCCACTACTGCCTCGGCGCTCCGCTGGCCCGGCTGGAGGGCGAGATCGCGTTCGGGATGCTGCTGGAACGGTTCCCCGAACTGGCACTCGCGGTCCCCGAGGCGGAGCTGGCGTGGCGGTCCTCCAGCCTCATCCACGGCGTGGAGAACCTGCCCGTCAGGCTGCGCTGAGGCGCGTCCTGATGACGGCGAGCACCTCCGCGGTCGCGGCGTGGTGGTAGAAGTGGCCGCCTTCGAACACTTCGAGGTGGAAGTCCGCCGACGTCAGGCTTCCCCAGGCGGCGAGCTGGTCTACTCTGACGCTGGGGTCGTGGCTGCCGCCCATCGCCGTGATCGGCACGGCCAGCGGGCCCCGGTGCGCGACGTACGTCTCCCAGACTTCGAGGTCTGCGCGGAACAGGGGCAGCAGCAGCCGCACCAGCTCCGGCTGCGCGAGCACCTCCGGGGAGGTGCCCTCCAGCTTCGCGATGGCCTCGACGAGTTCGTCGTCCGGGAGGCCATGCAGCCGCGGGCCCGGCGGCAGGTGCGGCCCGCCGAGCCCGGAGACGAACAGGTGCGTCGGCGGTTTGCCCAGCGCGGACAACTCGTGTGCGAGTTCGTAGCTGAGCAGGGCGCCCATGCTGTGTCCGAACAGTGCGAACGTCCCCTCCGCCCGCGCGGCCAGGGGCGGCGTCATCTCGGCCACCAGCTCCGCGGCCGAGCGCAGGGCCGGCTCCCGGTGGCGTCCCTCCCGGCCCGGGAACTGCACCGGGATCGCGTCGATGTCCGGGGCCAGCGCCGCGGGCCACGCTCGGTAGGTCGACGCCCCCGCACCCGCGTGCGGCAGGCAGAACAGCTGGATCGCGCCGGCGTCCAGGACAGGCGCCGGCGCGGATGCCGCGCGGCACGGCGGGAAGCAGGAGACGTCGGTCGTGCTCGTCATGAACGCCCTCGGACGAACGCGGCGACGCCGCGCGCGGTCGGGTCCTCGAAGAAGTCCGCCAGGGTCATGTCGGCGTCGAAGCGCCGCCTGACCTGGGTCAGCAGCCTGATCGCGAGCATCGACTGGCCGCCGCTGTCGAAGAAGTTCTCCTCGTGCCCGAAGCTCGGCACGTCGAGGAGCCCGGCGATGATGGCGGCGACCTGGTCTTCGAGGCTGTCGCCGCTGGCCGGGACGGCGGCCGCGGGAGACGGCGTGGCCGCGGTGGAGGGCAGCCGCGCCCGGTCGACCTTCATGTTCGTGTTCTTCGGCAGTTCCGGCAGGGCGAGCAGCCGCACGGGCACCATGTATTCGGGCAGGCGGTCGCGCAGGAACGCGCGCAGGCTCGTCTCCGGCGACGTGCCGCCCGCGGGGACATAGAAACCCACGAGAGTCTTATCTCCGGACTCCACGTCCGGCTCGGCGACCGTCACCGCCTCAATGATGTCAGGATGCTGCAGCATGGTCGCGTCGATCTCGTTCAGCTCGACCCGGAAGCCGCGTATCTTGACCTGGAAGTCGGCGCGGCCCAGGAAGTCCAGCGTGCCGTCCGCCGCCGCGACCACGAGGTCTCCGGTCGCGTACATGCGCGCGCCCGGCTCGGTCGCGAAGGGGTCGGTCAGGAACCGCTCCTTCGTCAGCTCCGGACGGTCGAGATAGCCGCGCCCGACGCCCTCGCCGCCGATGTAGAGCAGGCCTGCCGCGCCGGGCGGTACCGGCCGCAGGTCTTCGTCGAGTACGTAGCAGGTCGTGCTCGAGATGGGGCGCCCGATCGGCACGCGCAGCGTGTCCTCAGGCATCGGCGTGACGCGGTGCGCGGTGGACAGCGTCGTGCACTCGGACGGTCCGTAGCCGTTGAGCAGCGTGCAGCCGGGATTCGCGGAGACCGCGTTGGCCTGGCGCACGCCCATGACGTCTCCGCCCACGAGTACCTGGCCGACCGTGGCGAAGGTCTCCGGGTCGTCGGTCGCGAGCCGGTTGAACAGCGTCGTCGCGACCACCATGGTGTCGATGTGGTGCTCGCGCAGCGCGGTCGCCAGGCGGCCGGGAGACAGGATCGTGTCGCGGTCGAACCCGATCAGGTGTCCGCCGTTGAGCAGTGCTCCCCAAACCTCGATCGTCGCGGCGTCGAAGGCCGCGTTCGAGATCTGCGCCACCCGGTCTGCGGGCTTGAACGTGAGGTAGTCGGCGTCGACCACGCGCCGGATCACGTTGCGGTGCGTGATGCAGATCCCCTTCGGCGTGCCGGAGGATCCCGAGGTGTACACGACGTAGGCGAGTCCGTCCACGCCGGCGCCGTCCGCGTCCGCTGCGACGTCGTGGGAGGGATCGTCCCGGACGGCGGCCGCGAGGTGCTCGGCGACCGCGACGACGGGCAGCCCGAGGCCGCTCGGATCGTCCGTGTCCGTCTCGGCCAGCAGCGCGACCGGCTTGGACTCCTCCAGCATCGTGCGCATCCGCGCGGCCGGGTGGCCGGGGTCGAGCGCCAGGTAGGCGCCGCCGGCCTTGACGACGGCGAGCATGCTCACGACGACACTGAGGCTCCGGTCGGCGAGGAGCGCGACAACGCTGTCCTGCCGCACGCCGAGCCGCCGCAGCCGGGCCGCGAGGGAGTTGGTGACCCGGTCGAGCTGCCGGTAGGTCAGCGCGTCGGCGCCGTACACCACGGCGGGAGCGTCGGGACTGCGTTCGACGTGTTCGGAGAACAGTTCGCCCAGCGACTTCTCCATCTGTCGTCACCCTCTCTCAGCAGCGAGTACGTCCGACGGCTGCCACGACGCCGTTATGTTCCCGGCCTTCTCGATCATTCCGTGGCAGTAGGAGCCGCTGTGGTCGCGGCTCTGAGTCGGCATGAACGGGTACTGCAGGCGCTTGTGGTCGACCACGAACACGCCGTGGTCCGCGACCGTCTGGACCTTGACGGAGTCGGTCAGGTGCGGGATGTACTCGGCGGGGACCTGGACCGTGTAGCTGCGCGCTCCGCCGTCGATCAGGCGCATGGTCTGGAAACCGTCGGGGTTCTCGTCCATGGGCGTGTTGCTGTACATGTAGGGACGGTTCACCAGGTCGATCTCGAACAGGGCCCGCACCGTCTCGTCGTTCCACCAGTCGGAGCCCTGGACGAACGTGCGCACGTGTTCGGCGAACAGTTCCCGGTGCTCGTGCATGACCGCGTGGATGAACAGCCCGTAGTTGTTGACGTCGTAGTAGTCCGCGTCCCGGATGGACCGCTCGACGTACCCCAAGATCGGGTCGTCGTCGCCCTGCCTGCGCAGGAAGTCCGCGAAGGCCGAGAAGACCTCCTCGTACGTGGCCTGCCCGCTGCGCACCAGGTACCGGGTCACCGCCCGCAGGCTCTGGGTGTTGTGCAGGGCGTGGAAGGCGTAGAAGTAGTGCATGCCCTCGACGAAGTCCGCTTCGGAGGCCTCCTTCGTGCCGATGACGATCCTGGCCTCCGCGATGTCCCCGCCGGCCGGCCGCGTCACGATCCCCAGCCGCTCGGTGTTGTGGTAGATCGGGGTGTTGTTCAGCAGCAGGTGCGGGTAGGCGATGACCGTCTGGGCCTCGTTCTCGCAGAGCGTGGCGATGCCGCGCCGGAACGACGCGAGGGTCTCCCCGGGCAGCGGCCAGATGAGTTCGACGAAGGAGCTGATCTGCTTCTCGCGCAGGTCCTCGTGGATCTCGGCGAAGGCGCTCAGCTTGATGTTCGAGCGCTCGATCAGCGTGAGGCTCTCCGGCTCGAGCGTCTGCAGCGAGACCGGCTGGGAGGCGATGAGCTTCGCCTCCTGGAAGATGCCGGTGATCTTGGTGACCGCGTGCGGCTTGTTCTTCGCCGCGGAGAAGTAGACGACGTTCGGCGCGCCGTGCTCGGACGCGCAGTCCGTGATGTGCCGTGAGATGTCGACGTCGCGGCCGAGCATCCCCCAGTTCGCGTCGGCGATGAACAGGAACAGGATCTCGTTCTTGGCGATCCAGCGGATCTCCTCGCGGACCCGGTCCTCGTCGAAGCGGTGCACGCGGTCGTTGGTGGCGGCGCCCCAGAAGCAGAATCCGCAGTGGTACGGGCAGCCCCGGTTCGTCTCCAGGATCGCGATGCTGTAGCCGGAGTCGAAGACCCCGGTGAGGTAGGGCGACGGGATGTCGTCGAGGCTCTTCAGCCGCGGCTGCTTCTCGGTCGTGATCAGTTCGCGGTCGCGGTAGTAGCTCAGGCCGTTGACCTCGTGCAGCGGCACGTCGGGCTGAGTCAGGGCCCGGAGGTACTGCGCGAAGGTGATTTCGCCCTCGCCGTTGCAGATCACGGTGCGCTCGTCGGTGTCGCTCAGGTAGCGCAGCCCCTGCGACATGACCTGCGGGCCGCCGAGGATGATGTGCGCGTTCGGCTTCGCCTGCCGTACGGCCCGGACGACCGAGCGCACCAGGCCCATGTTCCACACGTAGCAGCTGAACGCGTACACGTCGGCGTCCGCCTTGATCAGGTCGGCGGCGACACCGGGCCCGCCGTCCTTGGCGACGACCGAGTACCGCTCGAACACGTACTCCCCTCGGATCGCCTCGTCCGCCATGGCGTACGCCTGCAGGTATCCGGAGACCAGCGGCGTCATCCGATCGAAGACTGTCAGTTCAACGAGTAGTACTTTCTTCAACTCGCTCGCCTTTCAGCGCGGGGTTTCGGTGATGATAACCAGCGCTCCGACACGGCGGTCGGCGCGGCGAATTAAATTCGGCAGATTCGGCGAGAGAGGGAGCTGCGATGAACATAATTCGTGGCCTGATCCCCCCGGGCCAAAGGTCCTACTGACAGTGGCTATTCGCGCCCCGTAGCATTCTCTGGAACCGGCACGAAATTCACGCGGGAGATGCATGCGATTCCTCTTGCTTGGCCACATGGTCGTGTCGAGGGACGGGGTCGCGATCCCGCTGCGCAGCGCGAAACAGCGGACTCTGCTCGCGCTGCTGGCCCTCAACAACCGGCAGCCGGTCACCACGGACGTCATCATGGGCGAGCTGTGGCCGGAACGGGAGCAGCGGGCGAGCGCGAGCACCCTGCGCACCCACGTCCTGCAGCTGCGCAAGTCGATCAGCCACGGCATATCCGGGCCGCGGCAGGACGTGCTGCGCGCCGTGAGCGGCGGCTACCTGCTCGCCGACCCGGAGGCGCGGCTCGACGCCGACGAGTTCAGCAGCCTGGTCGCGGCGGGCCGCCGGGCCGCGCGGATCGGCGACCATCTGACGGCCGGCGCCCGGTTCGGCGAGGCGCTGGCCCTGTGGCGCGGGCCGATGCTCGCCGGCGTGCCCCGGGGTCCGCGGCTGGAGTCCGCGGCGCGGCAGTTCGACGAGATGCGGCTGCTGGTGCACGGGCACGAGGCGGACATCAAGCTCCGGCTCGGGCAGCACCGTGAGACGCTGCCCGAACTCGCGCGGCTCGCCCAGGATTACCCGCTGGACGAGGGGATCGCGCTCCGGTACATGATCGCGCTCGACCGCTGCGGCCGCCGCGCCGACGCGCTGATGCACTATCAGAGGCTGCGCCGCCGCCTCGGCGAGGACCTCGGGCTCGACCCGTCGAACCGGCTGGAGGAGGTCCACTCCGCGATCCTGAACGTGCACACGTCCATCGAGCTGCCGGAGTTCGCGTGAGCGGCCGCGGGACCGGCGAACCGGGGCTAGAGCGGCCCGATCTCGCTCTTGCGCAGGTGCTCGTAGACCAGCGAGGTGCGCACATCCGCGAGTTCCTTGCGCCGCGTCAGCTTGTCCAGCACGAGCGCCTGGAGCTGGTCGGTGTCCCGGACGGCGACGTGGATCAGGAAGTCGTCCCCGCCGGAGACGACGAAGACCGACAGCACCTCGGGAAGCTGCTCCACGAACGCCCGGAACCCGTCGATGACCGCGCGGTTCGGCGGCCGCACCCGCGCCGCGATCAGGGCTTGGAGCGGACGTCCGAGGGCCGCGAGGTTCACCTGGGCGTGGAATCCGACGACGAGGCCGCGCCGGCGCAGCGAGCGTACCCGTTCGAGGCAGGTGGACGGGGCGATGCCGAGCGCCTGGGCCAGTTCCCGGTTCGTCCGCCGCGCATCGTTCTGCAGGAGTGCGAGCAGCGCCGAATCAACGGCGTCCAGGTCGGCCATATCGGGAGCGTAGCAGAATTTTGTTCGGAACTCGCGTGCTCCGGGCGCACAAAGGGCTACCATCTGGGCGCAAGCCACCGCAGTCGTTCGCTGGAAAACCTGAGGAGTATTCAGTGTCACTGATCGAGAACGTCCCGCCGGCCTTCGACAAGTGCGCGATCGTCGTCGACGGCGAACTGCCGGCGGGCCTCGCCATGAACGCGGCGGCCGTCCTGGCGCTCTCGATCGGCGACGCCTACGGGTCGAGCGTTCTCGGGCCGGACGTCAAGGACGGCGACGGCCAGACGCACCGCGCCATCACGGCGGCGGTGCTGCCGATCCTGAAGGCGGACAAGGAGATCCTGCACGGGATCGTGGCGAAGGCGCACGCCGAGCCCGACGTCTTCCTGGTCGACTTCACCGCGAGCGCCCAGGCCGCGCGCGACTACGGGGACTACACCGAGAACATGGCGAAGACCGGCGCCGCGGATCACGTGTACGTCGGTGTGGCACTGGTGGGGGCGAAGAAGGCGGTGAACAGGCTCACCGGCAGCCTGCCGCTCTACCGCTGACGCCGAATCAGAGTTCGAGGTCGATCTCGGTCCCGGCCTTCGACCGCTGCGCGGCGGCGGACGCGGCGAAACCGAAGGCCACGTCCTGCACGGCCAGACCCAGCGACTTGTACAGCGTGATCTCCTTCTCGGCGGTGCGCCCCGGGTGCCCGCCGAGGAGCACCTCGCCGATCTCCGCGAGGATGTGGTCGGCGTCGATCAGGCCCTGCGCGATCGGTTCTCCGATGTCGCCGGACTCGCTGAGCGCCGACGCGCGGCTGTCCACGAACAGGCGAGCACGCGCGACGGCCTCGCTGCTGAACTCGCGATGGTCCCGGAACGAGGCGCCGACCGCGTTGACGTGCGCGCCCGGGGTGAGCATGTCCGCCTCGACCACGGGTTCGCGGCAGGCGAGCGTGGTGCAGACGAGGTCCGCGCCGCGCAGCGCCTGCGCCGGTTCCGCCGTGAGCCTTACGTCCACACCCAACCGGTCAGCCGCGTACGCCCGCATGGCCTGCGCGTGCTCCGGCGTGCGGCTCCATACCCTGATCTCCTCGATGCCCGGCCGGGCGGCGAGCATGAAGCGCAGGTGGCTGCGCGCCTGCACGCCCGACCCGAGGATCGCGAGCACCGTGCAGTCGGGCCGGGCCAACACTTCGGTGGCAACGGCGGAGACCGCGGCGGTGCGCACGGCGGTAACGGCCCCGGCGTCGAGCAGGGCGGCCGGCCTGCCGGTGTCGGGGTCGAAGACCAGCACGACGCCCGCGTGCAGGTCCAGTCCGCGCGCGGGGTTCTCCGGTTTGAGCACCATCGCCTTGACGCCGTACCCGGACAGGTCGTACGCCGCGTCGTCGGGATCCGCGGCGATGTGGCACGGCATGGTGCCGAGCAGCGAGGTCTCGCCTTTCGGGCGCAGGATGGTGCGCAGCGGCTGGTCGACGAGGCCGGAACTGTAGCGCCGCATGGCCCGCGCCATCACCGGTACGACCTCGGCCGGCGAGAGCAGCGTCTCGACCTCGGAGCGGCTCAGGACCCGCATCAGACCCGCACCTCCCCCGCGCGGGACGGCACGCCCAACGTGAGCGGGGCCGTACCGGAAGGCTCTTCGAGCACGTCCACGACGACCCAGTCGCTGATCTCCCGCCACTTCTCGATGGCTCGCACGTGGAAGGGGTCTGTCATGTACGCCTCCAGGGCCGGCTCGTCCTCGACCAGTCCGACGACGACGAAGTCGTATGCCACGCCGCGGGTCGAGATGTTGCGCGCCGCGTACCACTCGCGCAGGCAGCCGACCTCCTCGCCCACCCGGCGGGCCATCTCCTCGGCCACCGGGACCCGCGGATCGGCGCTGGTGACGCCCGGCTTGAGCTTGAACAGCACGATGTGTCGGATCATCGGACGGCTCCCGGTCGCAGGGTCCAGCCTTCGGGCCGGGTGAACACCGACCACAGCATCCTGATCGGCCGGGTCCGGCTGAAGAAGCGCAGGCCGAACAGCCCGGCCGCCGGGACCGTGGTCAGCGCCGCGTCGACCCGGCCGTCCGCGACCGCCACGGCCGCGGCGGACGTCGAGAGAGCGGGCACGACCGCGGCCACCCGCATACCCGCCGGCAGCAGCTCCTCGATCAGCGGGACCGGGGCCGGATGCGAGGCCACGGTCAGCACTCCCACGGCGTCCACGGGCTTGGCGGCGGCGAGCCCGTAGCTCGGGGTGTCCTTGACGAACGCCGCGGTCAGCCGCAGCCGCGGCTCCATGTAGAACTCGGACACGCTGGCGTACGCGTTGGCGACGACCATCAGTTCCGCGCTGCCCGCCAGCACCCGCGCGGCCGCGTCCTCGTAGCTTTCGGACAGTTCCACCCGCACGGTCTCGTGGCCGCGGCAGGCGAGCGTGGTGGCCAGCGCCGACGCGGCCGCTTCGCTGCTGGTGCCCGCGGGGCCGAGGGTCACGATGCGCACCGGCGTGATCTTGGACAGCGCGTCGAGGCCTATATCAACCCCGTGGTGGAACAGCGCCTCCTTCCTGGGTCTCACGTTCGGTTCCCCTCGCTCGCGTCGAATTCGACTCGGGTCAGCTTCTGCGCGTACCGCGGTGCGCGGCCGCGCGTCAGGTCCTCGTACGTCCCCTGGACGCGCTTGGTGACCGGCCCGCGGGTGCCGTCGCCGACGGGACGGCCGTCCACCTCGACGACCGGGACGATCTCGCAGCCGGTGCCGGTCAGGAAGATCTCGTCCGCGCCGTAGAGCTCGGCCCGGGCGACGGAGCGTTCCACCGCGCGGCATCCGGCCTCCTCGCGCAGGATCTCCAGCGCCGTGGCCCGGGTGACGCCTTCGAGGATGTCCGCGGCCGGCCCTGGGGTCGCGATCACGCCCGCGCGCACCACGAAGATGTTCGCGGTACTCGCCTCGCAGACCTCGCCCCGGCTGTTGAGGAAGATCGCGTCGTCGTATCCGGCCGCCTCGGCTTCGTCGACGGCCAGCGCGTTGTTGGCGTACGCGCCGCAGACCTTGGCCTGCGCGGGCAGCGAGGCGCCCGGGATCCGCTGCCAGGAGGAGACGCCGCAGCGGATCCCGTCGTGGTTCGCGTACCGGCCCATCGGCATGGCCATGACCGTGAACCCGGTGGTCACCCCGCGCAGCCGGACACCCGGTGGGACACCGGGTTCGAACGCGCGCTTGTAGGCGATCGGCCGGATGTACGCGTCGCCCGTCAGGTTGTTGCGACGCAGCAGTTCGGCGGTCGCTTCCACCAACTGCTGCACGGCGTACGGGAGGTCGAGCCGCAGCAGCCTCGCGGAACGCAGCAGCCGCTGGTAGTGCTCCTCGACGCTGAGCAGGTTCGAGACGCCGGGTTCGACACCGCTGCGGTAGCTGCGGATTCCCTCGAACACCCCGGTTCCGTAGTGCAGGGCCTGCGTGGAGGGGCCGAGCCGGACCTCGGAGGTCCGGACGAACCCGCCGTCATGCCAGACCCAGGGGTCGCCGGCCGGCGAGGCCGGTTCGGTCATCGCGACTCCCGGCGCCCGGCGATCGCGAGGGCGGCCTCGCGTTCGGGTTCCTGCTGCCCGCGCAGGTCGTGGATCCGCGCCGCCTTCCAGCTGACCATGGCCCCCGTCGTGGTGATGGCGCCCAGCCGCCCGCGCTCGAGCACCAGTTCGCTGGCCCACGCGTCCCACACCGACACGCGCAGCGCGGCCTGCCGCACCGCCAGTTCGCCGTCATCCCAGTCGGTCTCGATCCGCACGGTCAGCTGGTCGACGCCGTCGGCCTGGTCGATGACGATCTGGTAGTCGCGGCAGCCGGCGAGCTCGCCGAGGATCCGGCTTTCGAGGTCGAACGCGGTCACCAGGGCGCCGCCGATCTCGATCCGGTCACGCACCCGGCCGATCGGCACCAGCGTCTCCGCGGGGTACGCGTCGTCCGGGTCGGCGGGATACAGCCGCACGAGGTCCCCGGTGCGGTACCGGATCAGCGGCTTGCTGCCCTGGTAGAGGTGCGTGACCACGAGTTCGCCCTCGCGCGGCAGACCCGCGGCCGGCTCCAGCGGACGGCCCGTCACCGGGTCCACCACCTCGTAGAAGACGTTGAGCGGCACGGTGCGCAGCCTGCCGTCGCCGTGCACGGCCGCGAGTATCGAGGACTCCTGCGACGCGTAGAGGCAGTTGTAGGTGGTCGCGCCCCAGCGCGCGCCGATGTTGGCCAGCAGCTCCGGCGTGACCAGCTCCCCGGTGAACATGAACGCCCGGATGGAGAAGTCGTCGCGCAGGTCCAGACCGGCGTCGGCGGCCTCTTTCGCGAGCGACATCGCCATGCCCGGGGTGCAGAACACGACGGTGACGGCGAGTTCGCGCAGCACTTCGAGCGCGCGGCGGAATCCGACGACCGGTGAGTGCGGCCAGAGTTTCACCACCGCGTGGCCGAGGTTGCGGCACACGTCGCCGAAGGTGTCCCCGGTCGAGTGCATCTCGCTCGGCCCCATCACTGCGACCACGTGGTCGTCGCCGTGCTGGCGGAAGACGTGGTCGTAGCACACCGTCAGCGCGGTGTTGTTCACCAGCGAGTCGATGTTGTCGCGCGGGCAGGGCGTCGCGCGGCCGGTCGTGCCGGTCGTCTCGTAGTAGATCCAGGCCTCTGACACCGGCTTGGCCAGCATCCGGAACATCTCGGCGCGCAGATCGTCCTTCGTGGTGAACGGCAGGTCGGCCAGCGTGCGCGGGGTCAGCCCGGCGATCTGGTCGGGGCCGAGTCCGGCGAGCGTCGCGGCGTAGTACGGCGAGTTCTCGCGGGCGTAGCGCACCGTCTCGCGCAGCCGCTCCAGCCGGAGTTCGGCGAGCCGGTCCGCGCTGATCAAGCCGTCGTCGAACGCCCGATGTTCGGCGACGATCCGCCGCGCGGCACGGTCGAGCTCTTTGTTGAAGAGGGTGAACATACGATCCTTCCCCTCGTGGATCGGTGGCGACAGGCCGCCTTTCGGACCATAGCCGGGCGCCGTCGAGCGCCGGTTCGTCGCGCGTCGATTCCGCGTCGAGTCCGCGGGGACCGGCCGCGGACGCAGACTCGACCCCGGGCGGACTCCCGTGCACGACGCTCGACGCCATGAGCGAGATCACCCCCGAACCGAAGGCCTCACTCGCCGAGGTGCCCCTCTACGTGCCCAAGCCGCCGACCGCCACCGGCAGCGGCGAGTCCCACCGGCTCTACCTCAACGAGAGCCCGTTCCCGCCGCTGCCGTCCGCGCAGGCCGTGATCGCCGAGGCCGCGAGCCGGGCCCACCTGTATCCCCCGATCGCGCCGGACCGGCTCGTGCACCGGCTCGCCGAGCTCCACGACGTGCCGCCGGACCGCATCGCCACCGGGCCCGGATCGGTCGGGATCTACCAGCAGATCGGCCAGGCGTTCCTGCGCGACGGCGACGAGGTCGTCTACGCGTGGCCCTCGTTCGAGGCGTTCCCCATCGTGGCCCGGATCGCGGGGGCCCGGCCGGTGCCCGTCCCCCTGACGGACCATCACCACGATCTCGACGCCCTCGCCGCCGCCGTCGGGCCGCGGACCGCCGCGGTGTTCCTGTGCAACCCGGACAACCCGAGCGGCACCGCCTTCGGGGACGGGAAACTCGACGGGTTCCTGGACCGCGTGCCGCCGAGCGTTCTCGTCGTGGTCGACGACGCGTACCACGAGTTCGCCGGCCCGGGCGGCGGCGTGAGCGCGGACGCCGTCGCGTGCGCGCGCCGACGGCCGAACGTCGTCGCCCTGCGGACTTTCTCGAAGGCGTACAGTCTCGCGGGCCTGCGCGTGGGCTACGCGGTGGCCGCGGCCCCGATCGCGCGGGCGCTGCGCAAGTGCGCGGTGCCGTGCGGGGTCAGCGACATCGCCGTGCAGGCGGCGCTCGCCTCCCTGGATGCGGTCGGCGAACTGCGTGCGCGGGTCGAGCAGATCACCGCCGAGCGCGAGCGCCTGACGGACGGTCTCGCCGCGCTCGGCTGGCCGGTGGTGCGCAGCCTGGCGAACTTCGTGTGGCTCGCCCTCGGCCAGTCCGCCGAGCCGGTCGCGGACGCGTTCCAGGCGGCCGGGGTGCTGGTCCGCGCCTATCCCGGCGAGGGAGTGCGGGTCAGCGTGGGCACCCCCGACGCGAACGACCGGGTGCTCGCCGTCGCCGCTGATTCCATGGACAACGTGCTCGTCTGAGGCGACTGGCCGGTACCCTACGTATCCTGCCGCACCTCGACGGGAAGTTGAACAGTCCGATGATCGGTCGCAAGCGCATCGCCTTCCAGGGCGAGTCCGGAGCCAACTCGCACATCGCCTGCCGCGACGTGTACCCGGAGTTCGAGTCCGTCGCGTTCGCGACCTTCGACGAGGCGTTCGGCGCGCTGGAGGCCGGCGTGGTCGACCTGGCGATGATCCCGGTGGAGAACTCCTCCGCCGGGCGCGTCGCCGACATCCACCGGCTGCTGCCCGACTCGCACCTGCACATCATCGGGGAGCACTTCCTGCGCGTGCGGCACTGCCTGCTCGCGGCGCCGGACGCGACGATGGAGACGCTGCTGACCGCGCACAGCCACCCGCAGGCACTGGCCCAGTGCCGCGGTTCGCTGGTCGAGCTCGGCCTCACCCCGGTGGCGGCCGAGGACACCGCCGGGGCCGCGCGCGAGATCGCGGAGTCGAAGGATCCGACGCGCGCCGCCGTCGCCACCCGGCTGGCCGGGGAGATCTTCGGCCTCCAGGTGCTGCGCGAGGACCTGGAGGACCACGCGAACAACATGACCCGCTTCATCATCCTGTCCCGGGAGGACCTGCGGGCCGCGGCGGGCATCGGGCCGATCGTGACGACCTTCGTGTTCAAGGTCCGCAACACGCCGGCCGCGCTCTACAAGGCGCTGGGCGGCTTCGCGACGAACGGCGTCAACATGACCAAGCTGGAGAGCTGCATGATCAGCGGGCAGTTCTTCGCGACCCAGTTCCTCGCCGACGTCGAGGGCCATCCGGACGAGCGTTCCGTGGGCCACGCGTTCGAGGAGCTCGCGTACTACGCCGACTACCGGATCCTCGGCGTCTACCGCGCCAACCCGGTCCGCGAGTCGTTCAAGACGTCCGACTCGGCGCCGCTGACCGGCAGGGCCGCCGTCGCCGTCGTCGTCTGACGTTCCATCAGGCCGAGTACGACGCCGACGATGATGATCGCCCCGCCGAGCACCTGCACGAGTTCGACGCGCTCGCCGTTGATCACGACGGCCCCGAGGACGCCGAACACGGGCGCGATGTTCAGGATGTTGACGGCGGTGCTCGGCGGCATCTGCCGCAGCCCCTGGTTGTAGAGCAGGAAGCCGCCGACCGAGCACGCGAGGGCGAGGTAGGCGAGCAGCGCCAGCGTGACGCCGTCGGGCATCCGCTGGTGGCGGAATTCGGGCGCGGCCACGACGAGGAAGCCGAGGGCGCCCGCGCAGGTCTGCCGGTAGGTGAGCACGACGGCGTCCCGGGCGGCGCCGACGTGTTTGGTCAGGACGTTGTAGCAGCCCCACACCAGGCCGCCGAGCAGGAGCAGCGCGTCGCCGACCCACCGCCCGGTGCCGCCGGCGTCCGCCCCGTTGCGCACGACCAGCACGGCGCCGAGCCCGGCCAGTGCCACGCCGAGCACCCGCAGCCGCGGCATCGCCCTGCGGTGCACGAGTAGTTCGACGAGCATGGTCATCAGCGGATACGTGGCGACGATCAGCGACGCGTCCGCCGCGTTGGCGAGCTGAACGCCGTAGTTCTCCAAGATGAAGTAGACCGTGATGCCGAGCAGACCGCTCAGCCGGATCAGCCACCGCTGCCGCGTGTCCACGGGTTCGGCATCCGCGCCCCGCCTGCCCCGCAGCCGCACGAACACGGCGAGCACGACGGCGGCGAGACTGAAGCGGATCGCGCCGATCACGAGCGGATCCGTCTCGCGCAGCACCTGTTTGGTCACGGCGAACGAGCTGCTCCACACCAGCGCCGCCGCCGTCACGGAGCAGATCGCCCCGAGGCTGGCCCCACGTTCCGCCTGCATGAAGATCTCCCGGCCATTCGCTTCGGGGAAACCTAGCATGTGCCTAGGATTTCCGGGCGACTTCCGAATATAATTCGATATTCGGCATGACTGTCAGACCTCGGACAAACTTAGTTCGGCGGGCGGCCGACTGAACGGATCGACGTCGGGGCCCACCTGCGGGTTGAGCAGATATTGACTTTGGGCTGACGGTAGCTGGGTGTTGCGCGGCGAGCATGTCGCTATGACGCCGTTCGATCAGCTGCAGCAGGAGGTGGTCCGCCCCGGTACCGGTACGGGGGTTCGGCCGCCGGACGAGGGCGGTGACCGGGTGCGACTGCGCGACCGCTGCCGCAGGCTGGTGCCCGGCTACCGGAACCAGCTGGTGCGCACCGGCCATCTGCTGACCCTGAGCTCGCTGCTGACGTCGGTGATCGGCGCCGTCTACTGGATGGTGGCGACCCGGGTCTACGGCGCGGCGACGGTCGGCACGTCGTACGCGGCGGTGTCGGCGATGGTGTTCCTGGCGACGTTCGGGCAGCTGAATCTGGCGAACGTCCTGATCCGGTTCCTTCCTTCCGCAGGTCAGGGGTCCCGGCGGCTGGTCACGATCACGTACGTGGCCGCGATCGGCGTGACGCTGATGGTCTCGGTCGGCTTTGTGCTCCTGGTCCCCACGCTCACGCCGGGGCTCGCGTTCCTGCATTCGCCGCTGATCGGTGCCGCCTTCGTCGTCGGCTCGGTCGCATACGCGATCTTCGCCTTGCAGGACGGCGCGCTGACCGGGCTGCGCCGGCCGGGCTGGATCGTGGTGGAGAACGCCCTGTTCGCGCTCGCCAAGATCATGCTGATCGTGATCCTGGCGGCCGGCATGCTGCGCAGCCAGGGCATTCTCGCCTCGTGGATCATCGCGCTGATCGCCGCCACCGTGGTCACCAACGGCTACCTCTACCGCCGGCTGTCCGCGATCGCGCGCGGCCACGCCCCGCAACAGGACCGCGCGCGCTTGCGGATCGCGAGTTCGACGACGAGGTATATCGCCGCCGACTATATCGGCCAGATGTTTTGGACCGGCTCGATAAGCCTGCCGTCGATCATGGTTTTGGACCGGCTCGGCGCCGTGGCGAGCGCGTATTACTCCCTTTCTTCTTTCATCGCCAGCGCGCTCTTCATGTTCAGCACGAACATGGGGCTGTCGTTCGTCGTCGAGAGCGCCAGGGAGCCGGGCGACGACGCGAGGCTGCGGCTGCGGCACCTGATCCGCCACACGGCGAGCGTGCTCGGCGCGTGCGTGGCGTTGACCGTCGTGGGCGCCCCGCTGATTCTGCGGCTGTACGGCGCCGAGTACGAGCACGGATCCACGGGTCTTCTGCAGCTGATGGCTCTGTCCGCGCTGCCGAACATGGTCCTGGCCGTCGCGGTGAGTGTCGCCCGCTCGCAACTGCGGATGAAGTTCGTCACCGTGACCTACGTCGCGCAGTTCGTGATGCTCATCGGCCTGACCGCGGTGCTGCTGCCGGTGATGGGCGTGAGCGGGGTCGGGGTCGCGTGGCTGGTCTCGCTCACGGTCGTGGCGCTGGCGCTGTTGGCCAGGCGCGACCTCTGGCTCACGCGCCGCCGGAGCTAGGCCGGCTGGTAGATCGCCACCCACGCGATGTCGATGTCGGCGACCGCGCTGGCTGCGGGGGCGCCGCCCCAGGTCTCGCTCTGGATGACCCAGTGCATCGGCGTGTTCGGAATCCGGCTCGTCGACGTTCCGATGACCTTTCCGTCGAGAATGAATCGGCATGCTGATGCGGTCCACTCGGTGACGGCGGTGTGCCATCCGGAGGTGACGGCGATATCCGTGTTGTACGTGTCCTGATCGTGTCCCGAGTCGCCGTTCTGGCGGTGCATGTACGCGGAGATGGGCCCGGACAGCATCCCCTCCGGGAAGTCGATCTCTCCGTCGGTGGGGAAGTTCTCGCTGTCCGGCCACAGCAGCCACGCGATCTTGAACCCGGGTGTCGGCTGCTTGACCATGAACCGGATCGCGTACCGGCCGTAGAGCTGCCCGCCTTCCTTGCCGGTCGGGTCGGGCAGCTTCGGCACGGGCGCGGCGACGTAGTGCACGCCGTTGCTGGTGTACAAGTGCAGGTGCATCTCGTTGTTTTCGATGCTGATGGTCGTGGACGGCGAGTAGACGCCCTTGTGGGTGGTGTCGAACCATCCGTCCGGATACGCCCACCACTTCGACTGCACCGAGGACGGCAGCCCGGTGCAGATGCGCGTCGCCTCGTTCGAGCAGCCCGAGAACCCTCCGACCGGCACGTTCTCGCCGTGGAAGTCGTCGGCGAAGATCTGGTGCCAGCCCGGGATGTCCCCCACCGGCATCGACGCCTCGGATTCGCTGGAGGCGGTCGCTTCCTTCGCGGCGCTGCTCTGCTGGGTCGCGGTCGTCGGCGGCAGCGTCGCGGGCGCGCTGCCGGTGCCGTGGTTGCCGCAGGCGCCCAGGAGCGAAACGGCGAGGGTGGCGGCCACCGCCGCCGCTACCGGGGCGGGTCCGCCGAGCCCCGGACGTCGCCGGTGGAGCGCTTCATCTCGGCCGTCGCTCGCAGTCACGTCGCCCGCCTCCCGTCCTACGGTGTTGAAGCACTCGGTTCGAGTGTGAGGATCACGGCATCCGCATTGCGGTAGACCACCGTGAACTGCGGTGCGCCCTTGGGGAGTTGTTTCAGGCGGTCGAGCGCCGTGGTCGACAGCAGTCCTTCGGTCTCGATCTGAGTCTCCTGCGACTTTGTCAGGATGAAGTAAGCCTGACGTCCAGGGACGGTCATGACGTCCTCGAGTGCGCCGACCGGGTCACGTTCGACGGACTTCGCCTGCTGCGCTGTGAGCTGATCCAACCAGAAGGTCTGGTAGTAGTTCTCATAATCAAGGTAATCGCCGGGATAGTCCATAGTCGCTGCGACGATGAGTGAACCGTGGGGCGCAACGCTATACATATAATTGGTCGCGGCTACCTCGGCTGGTGAGAAGTAGTTCTCGCCCTCCTTCCCATAGTTGGCGACAATAAACGCGCCTATCATGAGAAATGCGACGCCGTGGAAGACGGCGCCGCGCGTTTTCTCATTCCAGCGAGACGGCACCATCCACGCGGCGCCGAGGAATGCGGCACCGGCCAATGCGAAAAGGTAGACCCGGATGACCATTTCGCCGCCGTAGGCGTTGGCCGCCAGGAGGGGCACCGGGGCGGCGGCGATGAACAGTGCCCTGCTTCGGCGCAGTTCTTTGCGCCGCCACACCGCGGCCAGGGCGAGCAGCGCGATGAAGGCGGCCGTGCCCGTTTCCACGTAGGCGACGACTTGCTGCTGCACGCTGGCGGTGGCGGCGCCGCTGAGTCTGATGGTCGCGTTCGAGCCCAGGCTTCCGATGGTCTGCACGATCGACGAGAGGTTGCTTCGGATGAACGGCAGGCCCACGGTGAGGTCCCACGCGAGGGTGAACGTGGTGGCCATGGCGAGGGCCCACAGCAGCAGCGGCGTCCGGTATCGGGTCAGGGCCAGTACCGCGAGGGTGATGACGAGCGCGAGCGGCGTGAGCTGGTGGGATGTGGCGATCGCCGCGATGATGGGCACGAGCAGGAGGATCCACATCGTGTTCGCGGTCCGGGACGGCGGCGGGAGGCCGTCGGCCGGTTTCCCCCGGCTGAGCACGATGCCGATGACTGCCAGGAACAGGACGTAGGCGTAAGCCTGGGGCGAGAAGTAGTCCTGCCCGGTCCACTGGCAGCAGGAGAACAGCCAGATCGCCCCCCACAGCACTTTCCGGTCCTTCGTCATGGTGCGGAAGATCAGGACCAGCGGCGCCACCATCAGCGCGTTGAAGACCGGCGGCGCCCAGGCGGCGTATCCGAGCGAGGTGCGCAGGCCGGTCATGCGGATCACGGCGGCGTTCAGGGCGAAGAATCCGGGCCATTTGTTGTACGGGCTGAGTGAGCCGTTCGAGGGGTCGGTGCCGCCGTGGCGGACCAGGTAGTCGATGATCGCGACGTGCTCCCAGGACCACGCGTAGCGCAGGGTGCCGTACAGCAGGGTCGGCGTCGCGTGCAGCATCGCGATCAGCACCAGCACGTAGGCCACGAGCCACGGCGTGCCGAGCGCCGGCTGACGCAGCGTCAGCGCGAACCCCAGCGCCAGCAGGCCGAGCGCGACCCAGAACAGGACCGGGAGGATGGAGATGAGCCCCAGGTCAGCCATCCGGTCGAGGCGGACCCACCGCAGCGAGAAGAGCCAGAGCAGTACCGCGACCGGCAGCATCGCCTGCGCGGCCCTGCGTTGCACGTCGACGCCCGGCCGCCGCAGCGCGGATTCCACCATGAGTCGATGTAATCACGGGGGTGGCGCAAGGTGGGTTCCCTTGGCCCGAATGGGTGGTGGAATTTTCTTCGCGCCCCACCTTGAATACGCGCCCGGTGGCGGTGGCGGCCGAGCTGTAGTTCCATGGAAGGGTGGAGTGCCGGATAACGGTCGTCATATGTGCGTACACCGATGTTCGCTGGGACGATACGCTCGCAGCGGTCGAATCCGCGCTCGCCCAGAGCCTCCCGCCGGTCGAGGTGCTCGTGGTGGTCGACCACAATCCGGCGCTGTACGCGCGGTTCGCCGAACGGCTGCAGAAGACCGCGCACGTCAGGGTGCTGGCCAACGCCTATGCCCGGGGCCTGTCCGGCGGCCGCAACACCGGGGTCGAGGCGTCCGAGGGCGATATCGTCGCGTTCCTGGACGACGACGCCGTGGCCGAGCCCGATTGGCTGCGCCGGTTCGCCGACGCGTTCGCGGAGCCTCAGGTGATGGGTGCCAGCGGCCTGACGCTGCCGGTGTGGGCCTCCGGGGGCCGTCCCGCGTGGTATCCGAGGGAGTTCGACTGGGTGCACGGCGCGAGCTATCTGGGGATGCCCACGGGCCGTGCCGAGGTGCGCAACGTGCTCGGGGGCAACGCGGCGTTCCGGCGGGCCGCGTTCGACGTCGCGGGCGGTTTCCGCACCGATATCGGCCGGGGTTCGGCGGGCGCGGTGTCCGGGGCGCGCGCCGGCCCGGCGGCGAGGCTGCGGCGCAGGCTGGTCACCAGCAGGCCGCTCGGCGCGGAGGAGACCGAGTTGTGCATCCGGATCGCCCAGCAGCGTCCTGGCTCGACGTTCCTGTTCGACGATCGTGCCGTGATCCATCACCACGTGCCGGCCGAGCGCGAACGCATCGGCTACTTCTATAAGCGCTGTTGGGCGGAGGGGCTCTCCAAGGCTCAGGTCGCCCAGAAGGTCGGTGCCCGGGACGGGTTGTTCACCGAACGCACCTACGTGACGCGGACGCTCCCGGCCGGAATGGCCCGCGCACTCACCGACGCCGCGCACGGAGAGCTCGCCGGCCTCCAGCGGGCCGGCGCGATCGCCACGGGCGTCCTGGTCGCCGCGGCCGGATACGCGACGGGCCTGGTGCAGCTGCGTGCCGCGTCGACCGCTCAGGCACCAACCCTGACGCCGCACACGAAGAGCGTTGAGCAATGACCCCCTCCCCGGTGCCGATCCTGATGTACCACTCGGTGAGCGAGGAGCCGACCGACGCCACCCGCCAACTCTCGGTCCGCCCAATCGACTTCGAACGGCAGTTGGCGCTGCTGGGCGAACAGGGCTACCGGACCATCTCCTTCGGCGCGCTCGTGCGCTTCTGGCGCGGATCCCAGGTCGCTCTGCCCGAACGTCCCGTCGTGCTGACATTCGATGACGGATACGCCGACTTCCACTCCGAGGTACTCCCCCGGCTGGAGCGGTATCAGGCCACCGCCACGTTGTTCGTCACCACAGGGTGGATGGCGTCCGATGACCAAGCCGAAGACGAGGACCGCCTCGCGCCCATGGTGAACTGGAGCCAGTTGCGGGAAATCGCTTCGACGGGGGTCGAGGTGGGCGCTCACAGCCACAGCCATCCCGAACTGGATCGGATCTCCGCGCCGGAGCTGCGCAGGCAGGTGGAGCTTTGCAAGGACGTGCTCGACGACGGTCTCGAGCAGCGCACCGACGTGTTCTGCTATCCGTACGGCTACTCGAACGTGCGCGTACGCGAGTCGGTTCGTGCGGCCGGATACGCCGGGGCGTGCGTGGTGGGCAACGCGATGGCCAGCTACCGTCAGGGCCCTTACGCGCTGACCCGCATGACGATCGACCGTCACACGTCGTTGCAGAGATTCGAAGACGTCGTCGAGGGACGGTCGATACCCCGGCTCTTCCTCAAGGAACGTGCGCTCACGAAGTCTTACGCCATGTTCCGCCGCTCCAGGAACGCCGCTATGCGGATTCGGAGCGACGGCTGATTCGGATTTTCGGCTGGTTGTCCCAGGGGTCGACCCAGTCGTGCATCAGCCGTGCGTCGAGCCTGTAGCGGCCCGCGAGCCCGGTGAGCGTGTCGGTGCGGTAGTAGAAGTCTTCGCGGTGCACCTGGTATTCGGTGTCTTCGGTGCGGTAGAACGTGAAGTCGAAGAAGCCGCTGGGCGCCATGATTCTGGCCACGTGGGCGAAGCATTCGTCGATCACTTCGATCGGGCAGTGCGTGAAGACGCTGTTCGCGTGCACGGCGTCGAAATAATGCTCCGGCAGGAATTCGAACTTCAGATCATTCGTGTATACGAGCTGGGGCAGTTTGCCCTGAAGGCGGTACGTGGCGATCATCTGCTGCGCGGACAGCAGCACGTCCGGCGAGATGTCGATGCCGTAGTAGTTCCGCGCGTCCAGGTATTCGATGAGGAACCGTCCGGCGCGCAGATTTCCGCAGCCTATCTCCAGCAGTCGGCTGTCCGGTGTCAGGCCGTGCCCGACGAGGTAGTCGAACTGCATGCGGCCGAATTCGGCGCCCTGGTCCGGGTTGCGGCTGCCCACGGCCATGTCGAGGTTGCGCTTGGCCTTGTAGCTCATGACTGCGCGGTAGTAGCTGACGTGGTCGTGCGTGCCGGCGCGCAGCCGGGCGTCCACGGCGATGCGTTGCAGGTACGGCAGGATCTGGGCGGGATGCCGTGCGGCGAAGGCGAGCTTGTAGCTCAGGGTGGACCGGTTCCGCGTCGCCATATCCTCACCTCTCACCCCTCAGTCTGAGCCGTGACACGCCTGCGGACCTGAGCGCCGCGGCGGAGCACCGTGTCGGCGGCGCGGAACAGCGGCGGGTGGGCTCTGATCTGGCGGATCGCCCAGGCCTGCGGTGACTTCCGGGCCAGGTGCGCAGCGCCGAGCAGCGAGCGGCGGGTGACGGTTCCCTCGGCGACGAGCAGTTCGCCGGTCTTCATCGTGTCCTTGTACCGCATCTTGCCCTTGCCGAGGTCGATCACGTTGACTCCGTCGGCGGCGAGTCCGGCCGCGAGGCGCAGCGCGAGCGTCAGTCCGGGCGAGTACTTGCTGAAGGCCGGGTCGTAGGCGGGGAACCAGTAGGTCATGATCTCGCCCGCGCGCAGGCCGAAGTGCGCCGCCACCGGCGCGTCGCCCGCGTACAGCATGGACAGTACGCCGGTGAGTGCGGGGGTCTGGGTGGCCAGCAGCGAGTCGAGCAGTTCGACGGTCCAGGGCTGGCTGAACCGGTCCGGCCGTCCGGTGCGCTGGTACTGCCCTGACTTCCACGTCATCAGCGTGCGCAGTTCGCCGACGTCGCCTGAAGCCTCGACCAGCCGCAGTTCGCCGACCTCGCGGGCCAGCTTCCGGGCCTTACGTGCCTGGCCGTTGACGAATTCCGGTGATCTGCGCCGCAGCTCGGCGTGGTACGTATCGAAACCGTCTGACATGTCGACGATCGGCGACGCCGCGAGCGCGGTACGGTGCTGCTCGAACGGCTGACCGGCGGCCAGATGGTCGAAGTGCCAGGCCGAGATGCCGCAGGCCTTGAGCAGTTCCCGCGCATCCCAGTGGACGTCGGGCAGGTGGACCAGGCCCTGACAGTCGGTCAGGCCGGCGGCGATCGGCACGGCCAGGCCGAGGGCGCGCCGTTCGAACGGGAAGAAACCGATGATGTCCGGGCCTTCGCTGAGCACCGCGACCCGGGCCGCCGGCCGCAGCCGCCCGACCGCGATGGCGAATTCGGGGCTGAGGAACGGGTTGGCCAGGGCCGGGTTCTTCGCCTGCATCTCGTGCCAGCAGGTGATCTCCGCCGAGCCGAGCTCGTCGGGCCGGATCACCGTGGTCGTCGTCACCGCGGCCTCGTCCCGGCGACGGCGCCGTGGCGGGCGGTCGCGGCGGCGCTGATCCGGCGGGCGGCGAATCCGGCTCCGCAGGCGAAGCGCATGACGGGTCCGAACGTCTCGGCGGCGGCCTGTCCGGTGAAGAAGAGTCCTGGCACGGACGATTCGAAGGAGCCGGTCAGGTGCGGCCAGCCGGACACCTTGCGCAGTTCGTCCCGCAGGGTCGAGTCCAGGTAGTCCAGCCGGGCCAGGTCGACCCGGTAGCCGGTCGCCGCCAGGACGTGGTCCACGCGCAGTTCCCGGGATCCTTCCGGCGACTCGACGTTGAGCACGACCTTCCCGGAGTCACCCCGCGCCGACGTCACCCGGTGCTCCTCCAGCACGGGCAGGCTGCCGTCCACGCGCTCGCGCAGCCACCAGGCGCCCAGCGGTCCGAGGACCTGCCGGACCAGTCGGAGCCTGGTGTCGGCGGGCAGGTAGCGGAACATCTGCGGGGCGTGGCTGAACGGGTAGATCCGCCACGTCGGCCCGAGCGGCGAGTTCGGCTGCGGCAGCATGCCGAGCAGCCCGGTCTTCGGCGGTACGGGCGGCAGGCCCCAGCGGACCGTGCCGCGGACGAGCACCTGGGCGTGGGCGCCGTTCTCGTGCAGCAGCGCGGCGGTTTCCAAGGCGGACTGTCCGGCGCCGATGACCGCGACGTCGCGGTTCGCGAAGACCGAGAGGTCGTTGTGCTGGGAACTGTGCGACACGAGCGCCGTGGCGGACGGCCCGTCGGGTCCGGCGGCCGCGGCCAGCTCCGGCGGCGTGTACGCGTAGCCGGTCACGCCGCTCGCGACGACCACGCCGTTCGCCGCCAGGTCGGTCCCGTCGCTCAAGTGCAGCGTGAAGCCGTGTCCGTCGGCCCGCTCGAGCCGTTCCACCAGCAGCGGTTCGACGTCGGGCACCAGTTGCCGCTGGAACCACTCCCCGTACGCGATGAACAGGTCCGCGGGCACGATCTGCGTTCCGGTGAGCGGCCGGATGCCGCTGGCCACGCAGTAGTCGGCGAGCGTGTAGCCGGGGGCGGGGGCGGACAGGCTGGATGCGGCCGGTGTCGACTTGAGGCACATGCCGGCGGGCATGTGCAGGCGCCAGCTCGACATCACGTCGCCGAACACCCGGACCGGCACGCCCTGGCCGCGCAGGTGTGCGGCCACCGACAGCCCGTACGGCCCGGCGCCGATGATGACCATCTGCGTGCGCTCAGGGCTCCGGCGATGAGCGGAGCGGCCTGCGGTTCTCTGCAGCTTGATGTGTTCCGAGATCGACATGCCACAAACCTGCGGCGCGGACCTCCAGCGGCCCCCAACGGGGCGTCAACGTCTCGTCAAGTTCAGTGTGATCGGGGAGTCGCGTGCCGTGTCCGCGCCCCGGATCCGAGGAACGGAAGCATCGCGAGGCACGGCAGCGGGTCGTCGGCCGCGAGCCACGCCAGTTCGGTCCCTCTGGCCCGAGGCGGCGTCGGCGCCGCGGGATAGCCGTTGCCGCGATCGCTGCCGAACCGGTAGGCGAGCCGGGCCGGCAGGTCGATGTGCTCGACGACGATCCGGCGTCCGTCGGGGACGGTGCCGGGCGGGATCGTGCGGCCGGTGAGGTCGAGGTGCTGTGCGCGCACGACGTCGATGTCGTCGTGTTCTGTCGCGAAGAGCCGGAACTGGTTTCCGACGCGCGGGTTGAAGTCGACGAGCTTGTACTGGCCGTCGCGCAGGTCGAGCCGCCAGTCGAGGTCGGCGATGCCGCGGAAGCCGAGTTCCTTGCAGAATCGTGCGGCGAGTTGCGCGAGTGCGGGGTTGGCCAGTGCGTACGCGGCGGCGGTGGCTCCGTTGTGCGGCGGCCAGGACCGTATCTTCACGCCGGTGAACAGGCACCGGCACGCGGAGTTCGCGTCGCAGTACAGGTGGACGATCCAGTCCTGGGCCTGTTCGCGGGGGATGTACTCCTGGACGATCACTCCGGGCACGTCGCCGGGCACGGTCGCGAGCAGTTCCTCGCGCGAGTGCACCACGGTCGTGTGCGGGACGGCCGGTGCGCGCCGCCGCTCCCACGGCTCGGCGTTCTTGATCACGACGGGGAACACGGCGTCCGCGGCGAACGAGACGAGCTCCTCCTGCGACGTCGGCTGCACGGTCAGCGGCGCAGGCACCCCGTGCTCGCGGCACAGTTCGAAGAGCCGCTGCTTGCTGGCCAGTCGCCTCGGGAGCGCGGCGGGGACGTCCGGGAACAGGAAGCAGTCCGTGAGCGTCGCCGCGTGCTCGGCGATCAGGACGGCCGACTCGTCGTCCACGGGCACCAGCACGCTGCGCTTGCCCGCCTTGTCGCACAGCGCGAGTCCGACCGACCGCAGCCGGGCGGCGAGCGTGCTCGGCTCCTCGTGCCCGGTGACCCGCCAGACGAACCGGCCCGCGCAGTACCGCGAGGCGGCGACCGGTGTCCAGCGGTCCTCGGTGATCGCGTAGGTGGGCACGCCGAGCCGGCCCAGGCTGCGGACGACCGCCACCCCGCCGGAGTGCAGCGGGTACTGGCCGACCTTCAGGAGCAGAGCGGGAACGGAGACGTCCGCACGGGCACCCGTCATAATTCATTCTATCGCGGGGGCGCGGATTCGCCTCTTGAGCAAAACCTGACAATCCCTTGAAGGAAGCCGCACCTGCGCCGACGAGACTTTCGGTGGTAAGCAGCAAAAGACCCACGACTGCCCGGAAGCCGGTGAATCGGATGTGGCAGGAGACGACGGCGGCGGCTGAGGCTCCCGTCCCGGTGATTCCGCTGCGGACTGCTCCGCCGCGCGTGGCGCAGGCCGTCGACGGGCTCACGGTGTCGGTCATCGTCTGCGCGTACACGCTCGACCGCTGGGATGACATGACGGCGGCCCTGGATTCGATCCGCGGCCAGGTCCGCCCGGCCGACGAGCTCATCCTCGTCGTCGACCACTGCCCGGAGCTGGCCGCGCGGGCCGGGGCGCTGCTGCCGGGGGTGCGGGTGGTGGCGAGCCGCGGGCTTCCGGGCCTGTCCGGGGCGCGGAACACGGGGGTCGCCGAAGCGCACAGTTCGATCCTTGCGTTCCTCGACGACGACGCCGTCGCGGACCCGTACTGGACCCGGCGTCTGCTGGCGTGCTACTCCAACCAGCATGTTCTGGGGGTCGGCGGGAGCATTCAGCCCCGTTGGGACGCGCGCCGCCCGGTCTGGTTCCCCGCGGAGTTCGACTGGGTGATCGGCTGCAGCTACCGGGGCATGCCGCAGGAGCGGTCGCCGGTGCGCAATTTCCTGGGCGCGAACATGTCGTTCCGCCGGGAGGTCCTGGTGTCCGACGGCGGCTTCCGGAGCGATCTCGGCCGCTCCCGGGGGCGTCGTCCGCTGGGCTGCGAGGAGACGGAGCTGTGTATTCGGGCTCTGGCGGAGAACCCTGAGAGCGTTCTGCTGTACGAGCCCGACGCCACGGTCCGCCATCGCGTGCCCCGGCAGCGCGCTACCTGGTCGTATTTTCGCGCGCGCTGTTTCGCCGAGGGATTGTCGAAAGCCGCGATGGTCCGGCAGACCGGTACGCGGCGGGGGTTGTCCACCGAGCGCTCGTACGTGTGGTCGACGATTCCGAGCGCCCTGTTTCACCCACCGCGCGACGACGGCCGTCCGTGGCTCGCGACCGTGCCCGCCGTCGTGGCCGGCGTGGTGGTCACCGCGGTCGGCTATCTCTTCGGGCGTCTGCGCGTGACGAGAATCCACCACCGACGTGCTTAGTCCGTCCCGCAGGTCGCTCGTCGCGGTCGCGGTCGTATTCGCACTGATCATCGCCGGTTGCGCAGGCAGTACCTCGTCCGCCCCTACATTCGACGACTCCCTGGCCCCGGGCTGGGGCGTCACCCACACCCAGCACACGGCCATCGACGGCACCGCCGCCTCGACCGCGAACGCCGAGCAGGTTCTCGCGGCCGTGCCGATGCCGCAGGATCAAGCGATCATGGGATGGGGCACCGACAATCCCGAACCCTCGCCGGGCGTCTACGACTTCACCTCACTCGACGCGCGCATGGCGTTGATCCGCGCGACCGGGGGCCTGCCCGTGATCACGCTGTGCTGCGCGCCGGACTGGATGAAGGGCGGCAAGCCTGGTCAGACCGACTGGTCCCAGTTGGCGGCCGCGCCCCTGCCTGCGCACTACCAGGATTTCGCCGACTTGGCCGCGACGATCGCCCGGCGATATCCCTACGTACACGATTACCTGGTCTGGAATGAACTGAAAGGCTTCATGGGCACCGGCACGGGCGCATGGAATGTAGCGGGCTATGTCGACTTGTATAACCGAGTGTATAAGGCCTTGAAGGCGGTTAATCCGGCGATTCTCGTGGGCGGCCCGTATGTGCCCATGGTGGATCAGCGGTCGCTGGACGCCGTCGACTACTGGTTGGCCCACAAGGCCGGCGCGGACTTCATCGTGGTGGACGGCTCGAGCTTCACCGAGCAGGGTGATACGCCCGGGGGCGCGTTCGCGGCGGTGCAGAAGTTCACCACGGTCAGCCGGTGGATCACGGCGCGGACGAGGCTCCCGCTCTGGTGGTCGGAGTGGTACGTCGAGCCGACCGGCGCCGGCTGGAGCGAGGCGTACCGGACCGCCGTGCAGGCCGCGGCGATGATGGCGCTCGTCGAGGGCGGGGTGTCTGCGGCGCTCTACTGGAACCCGGAGACGACGTCCGCCGCGTGCCCCGGCTGCCTGTGGACGAGCACCACTCTGGGCGGCGACGCAGGAGGCAAGCCGATGCCGATGTCCGCCTTACTCCAAGGCTTCGCCCGCTGGTTCAACCCCGGCACGCGACTGACCGCCACCACACCCCCGTCCGCACCGGTTCTCGTCTTGACCCAGCCCAAGGAGGGCGTGGCCGTGAACACCACCGACGCCCCCGCGACCGCGCACGCCGCCGGACGAGCGCTGCAACTCGCCCCGTACCAGGTGCTCTGGTTCCCGATCTGAATTCCTCGTCGTGCCGACCTGCGGCTGCGTTTGCCGCCGGGCATACTTCGATACACGAGCAGAACACCCTAGGGAGCCCCTGATGAACCGCTCGATCGCGTTGACGGTCCTGACGGCGGCCAGCGGTTGGATCGCCCTCGCGGCTCTGCTGCTGCCGGACGCGTCGGTTCCGCGGATCGTGATCGGGGCCGCGTTCATCGCCTTGGGGCCGGGCGCGGCCGCCATCCGACCGGCCGGCAGGGTGCTGCGCCGCCACGGTCACGCCCTGGACGTCCTCGAAATGGGCATCGTGGTGGTCGCGGTAAGCGTGTCGGTGTGCACGCTGGTCGCGGAGGTGTTCCTGCTCGCCCACAGCTTCACGATCATGCGGTGCACCGTCGCGCTCGCGATCCTCACCACGATCACCGCGCTCTGGCCGACCGGACGCACGCCCGCTGAACGCTGATCGCGACTCCCGCCGTCGGCGGTCGGCGGGAGTCGCGGTATGAGATCCAGGCTCGACCTGCAAGGTTCAGCGCCGTTCAGCGGTTCGTCAGCGTTTCCTCAAGGCCGCGCCGCCGGTCAGAGCCCGCGCACCTTGTCCGGCCGGATACGGGTGACGATCGAGTACTTGGCCATGAACGCGGCGAGCTCGCGCTGGACGCCGTTGCGGAGCATGAGCGGCTGGTACTTGGCGGCGTACTCGGGGACCTCGTGGGCGGCCGGGTGGTTCTCGAGGAGTTCGACGGTGCCGGTGAACACGGTGATGCCGCCGCCGTTGACGGAGTTGAAATTGAGGGAGACGCGGGGGCGTTCGGTGAGGGTGCGCAGCCGTTGTGCGGTGTTGTCGTGGTAGATCAGGAAGCTGCCGTCGCCCCAGTCGTCGTCGGGGTCGGGCTGCCAGAGGAACCAGACCGGATTCGGTTGCGGGGTGCCGCTGGCGGCGACGGTGGTGAGCCAGATGACCGTCTCCTCGCGCAGCCGGGCGCGGACGGTGTCGCCGAAGGCGGTGCCCGCTTCGGGTAGGACGTGTTCGTGTTTCCCCGTCATGGGTTCCACTGTATTCCTCTGCTGTTATGCTCGGGCGGGTTCCTGCCCATGGCGCGTACCGGACGGTGATCGGCCTGACACGCATGATGTTCGACGGGGTGGACGCTTCCTCGGTGCCCGCGGGCGCCGCGATATACGCGGGGTATGTGGACGGCAGTTGGCAGTCGTACGGGCCGCTGGCGCAGAAGTTCCCGCACGCGCTGCACGTGTCGATCTGCGTGACGGCCTCCGACAACGCGCGCGTGCTGGACGTGGAGACGGGGGACGCCTCTCCGACGCAGGCTCCGGGGTGGGCGGCGAAGCAGCGGGCCGCCGGGACCGCGCATCCGGTCGTCTACATGAACGAGTCCACGTGGCCCGCGGTGCGGGCGGCGTTCGCGGACCAGGGTGTGACTCCTCCCCTGTACTGGGTGGCGTCGTACGTGTCGGATCCGTCGAACGTGCCGGTGATCCCGTCGGGTGCGATCGCCGTGCAGTACTACGACTACGGGGGCTATGACGCCTCGCGGGTGGCGGATTACTGGCCGGGGCTGGATCCGGTGCCGTCCGCGGGCGGTTCGGTGCTTTCCGAGGAGGACTTTGTGCAGATCGAGCCGTTGTCGGTGCATCCGGGCGAGTACGCGTTCGCGTTCGCGCCGGACAAGACGGAGCTGGTGCTGGTCGCGGACGGGTACAGCAGTCCGGGCGCGAGCCTGCGCGTGGTGGTGTGGGCGGGCAACAACGCGAACGTGCACGACGCGATCGTGCTCGGCGGCACGTCCGGGACGCACACGTACGGGATTCCGCTGGGTGCGGGCGCGACCGGCGTGACGATCCGCCGGGAGGACGCGCAGGGCTACCCGATCGGGGTCGCTTTCCAGTAGCGGCGGGAATGCCGCCTGGCGACGGTATCCTTTCCGGGGCGCGAATGGCGTTTCCGGGAGAGGTTGGGGGCTGTCGATGGCGCTGCTGGCGCGGCGTGGCCGGTTCGAGCCGGCGGCGGTGTCGGAGGAGCTGGCGCGGGCGGCGGCCGAGGCGAAGGGCGGCCAGCCGGACCGGGCCAGGAAGCGTTACGCGAAACTGGCGAAGCAGTTGGCGTCGGCGCCGCCGGAGCTGCGCGGGCTGCGGCTGGCCGCGCTGCTGGGCGGCGCGGACGTGGCGGTCGCCGAGAACGACCTGCCCGCCGCGGTGATGCTCACGGCGCAGGCGTTCGTGCTGGCGGGCGATCCGGCGAAGGAGCTGCCGCTGCCGGCGTTGCAGCGGGTCGCGGCGCATCGGATGCAGGCGTCGCAGGGCCCGTTGTCGGCGCCGCTGGCGTTCCTGCGCGCGGCCGCCGTCCCCGAAGCCGAGCCCGACACGGCCGCAGTGGCCGAAGTCACGGCGTGGCTGCACCGCGTCTGCGGCGAGGGGCCTGTGGCGGGCCGGGACGCGGCGTCCGCGGAGGCCGTGGTCGGACTGCCGGGCGTGGACTGGCCGGTGCTGGCGCGCGCTGCGGCGATGGTGCAGGGCAATCGGCTCGGGGACGCGGAGCGGTTCCTGGCGGGCGCGTCGCCGTCGGCGTCCGGCGAGGTGTGGTTCCGGTGGGCGGCGGTGCTGTTCACGGTGGGGCGTTTCCCGCAGGCGGTCACGGCGTTCGAGGAGGCGCTGCGCCGCGGCGCGCCGGCCGGGGTCGAGCCGTCGCCGTGGTCACGCGGTGCGGCGCTGGTCGGGGACGCGCTGCTGTTCCGGGGCCTGGCGAAGCAGCGGCTCGGGCAGGTCGAGGGCGCGCAGGCGGACTTAATCGCGGCGGTCAACCACAACACGGCCGACCCGCGGCCCAGGGACGCGATCGCGCGCCTGGCGTTGCAGATGGGCGCGCTGGACGTGGCGCGCGAGCAGTTCGAGGCCGCGCTGACGGCCGCCCCGTCGTACGTTCCGGCGCGCCTCGGTCTGGCGCTGCTGAACGAGCGGGCGGGCCGGGCGGCGCAGGCGGCGGAGGACTATCGGGCCGCGTTGGCGGTGGCGCCGCGGTGGCGTCCGGCGCGGGTGCGGTTCGGGGCGATGCTGACAGCGGCGGGCGCGGCCGGACAGGCCGTCGAGGTGCTGCGGCCGGAGGCGGGTTCGGACGACGCGTTGGGCCGGGCAGCCGGGTTCCATCTCGGGGTGGCGCTGCTGGCGGCCGGGGACGCGCGCGGGGCTCTTGAGCGGTGGGAGGCGATCGGCGGGGACGACCTCAAGGCGCACGTCGCGCTCGCCCGGGACCGCGTCGCCCGCACGGTGATCACGTCGGACGCGGCGGCGGCACGGGTGTTGTGGCAGCGGGCGATGTCGGAGTTCCCGATGCCTGCGTACCGCGGGGCGCTGCGTGAGGCGACGTTGCGTGAGGCCGCGCTGGTGCTGTTGATGGGCCGGGACGTGCCGGAGGCGCGCGAGCGGGTCGGCAAGGCGCTGGATTTCGCGCGGATGCTGCACTCCCCCGAAGACGACACGGCCCGCCTGGAACAGCTCACCGCGCTGCTCGGCCTCACCAAGGGCGACGCGTCCCTGGTCCCGGATCATGTGGACGTGGAGGCGCCGCTGCGGGACCGCTGCCACACGGCCGCGGCGCTGCTGCTGGCCGGGCGCGACCGGGACGCCGAACGGGTCCTCGCGCTGGTCCCCCGCGAGCATGCGCACGACGCGATGCCGTCACGGCTCCGCGCGGTGCTCGCGGAGCGTTCCGGCGAGTGGCGGATAGCCCTGGACTGGCATCTTCGCTCCCTCACCGCCCCCGCCCCGACGGACCCGCTGACGACGCCGCCGGGCGCGTGCGGCGGTTGCGGCCGGGAGACCGGGCCGGTGTTCCTGGTCGAGGAGTCGCGCTCCGGACGCTGCACCCTCTGCCTACGTACGAGCCTCGCGGCGGTGCTGGAGTGCGCGCGCCGGGCGTCGGCGATGGGCGAGGTGGAGGACGTGTTCGCCGCGTGGGCCGAGACGCTCGGCGAGGCGAAGCACACCACGGGCGTGGGGACGGCATTGGCGCTGCTGCGTGCCGAGTCCGGCGACCACGACGCCGCCCTGGAGTTGCTGACGGTCGCGACTCCGGTGGAGCGCGCGGCGGTGCTGGCGCGGCGCGGCACGCTGGAACTGCGCCGCGGCCGTTCGACAAGCGCGGTGGTGGACCTGCGGGAGGCCGTGACGCTCTCCCCCGCGGTCGACGACGCGGTGGCCCGCGCACTGGAGCTGCTCGCGGAGCACGAGGCGTTCGTGCACGCCGAGGCGGGCCGGTGGCGTGCGGCGTTCGAGGGCTATCTCGCGTTCCTCCAGGCCGATCCGGCGCACCCGCGGCTGCTGCACGCAGTCGGTCTGACGGCGTATCGGCTGGCCGTGAGCCTGGATCCCGGCGATCCGGATGCGGCCGAGGCGTGGTCGTGGACGATCGGCGCGCTGGTCGCGGGCGTGTACGTGCCGGACGTGTGGGGTCAGACGGCGAGCATGAGCGGCCGCGGCCTGGCGCCGGGTCAGGTCCCGGAGGCGCGCGGGCTGCTCGTGGACCGGCTCGGCGAGGACCTGCGCGCCCTGGACGTCGCCTCGGGCCGTACCGGGGACGAGGTGGGTTCGTGGACGACGCGCCTGGGCATGGAGGTGCGGTGCGCGGAGGCGTTCGCGCGGCAGGATCTGCGGGTCGAGGTCGGCGACGCCCCGTCGCGCCGTCTGATCCTGGGCCCGGAGCTGCTGCGCCTGCTCGACGCGCACGCCGCGTGGCACGCCGAGTACGACCGCGCCGTCGCCCCCTACACCGATGACACGGCGACCGGCGCCCTGGCCGAGGCGTTCGGGGTGCTGCATCCGACACTCGGCGCGCACCGGTTCTTCATCCTGCAGGGCCGGTTCGCGGACGCGGCCGCCGCACTGGAGGCGCTGCCGCCCGAGGCGTGTACCGGCGAGCAGCAGGCGCTGCTGGCCGAGGCCCTCGTGCGCGAAGGCGAGCGGCTCTACCGGGTGCGCGAGTGGCCCGACGCGCTCGACGCCTTCGCGCGTGCGGCGCGGGTCGGGGTGCGGGAGTTGACGGTCGAGCAGGTGGAGATGGCGGCGGACTGCGGCCTCTACGCTTCGCGCGCGCTCCTGGCCGCCGAGCCGTCGCGTGCGGTGGAGGTGCTGGAGCAGGCGATCGACCTGTCCCCCGCCACGCCGGAGCTGGAGACGGAACTCGGCGCGGCGTACGTGGCGTGGGCGAAGCGCCTCGGTGAGCAGCGCGCGTTCGACGACGCTCTCGCCGCGGTCGCCCGCGCCCTGGAGATAACCCCCGAGGACGGCGCGGCCGTCGAGGTGCGCCGCTCCCTGCTCATCTCCTTCGCCACGCAGCTGACCGCGGCCGGCACGCCGCAGGACATGGCGCGGGCGCTCGAACTGTGGCGTGAGGCGGTCGAGCTCGACCCCGAGGACGATGCCGCACGCACCGGCCTGACGGACGTGCTGCGGGCTACCGCGCTGCGATCGGCTCTCGACGGGGACCGGGTCGCGGCGCTCGAGTTCATGACCGAGGCCACGTCCGCCGAGGACGCGCCGGGCGAGATCTCCGGGCTGATCGTGCGGCACGTGGCCGGCGCGCTCGCGGAGCGGCCGTTCCCGGAGCGCGCGGCGGCGCTCGGTGCGGCGCGGGCGTTCGAGGATTCGGACGCGGTGCGCACGGCGCTGTGCGGCCTGTGGCGGCAGGAGGCCGCGGCGCATCTGGAGCGCAAGGACTTCCCGGAGGCGGAGCGGCTGCTGCGCGAGGCCGTGGACCTGGCCCCTGAGCACGAGCGGGACGCGCTGGTCGCGGAGTTGGCGGCCGCGTACCAGACGCACGCGGTCGAGGCGGCCTCGCACAGGCGGCGGCGCGGTGAGGCGTTGGAGGCGGTCACGGCGGCGGTCGAACTGCTCCCGGACGACGAGGATCTGCTGTCGCTGCGCACGAGTATCGAGTCGCTCGGCTAACCGAAGGGAATGCGCGATGCCGTTGTGGGAGCCGTCGCCGTACGAGGTGCTGGACCTGGCCAGGGACGCGGGCCCGGACGAGCTGGACCCGGCCGCCGAGGCCGCGGCCGAGGCGGGCCGGTTCACCCCGGCGCAGGTCGAGGCGGCCGTGGCGGTACTGCGTGACCCGGTGCGGCGCCTGGAGCTCGACGTGCAGCAGCTGCTGCCGCCGGAGCCCGTGGACGAGGCGGGAGTGCTGCTCGCCCCGGTCCTGGAGGCGCAGTTGCCGTTCCCGGAGCGCGCCGAGGTGGCGACGCGGGACGTGACGGCGCTGCACCGGCGCGAACTGGAGGCGGATTTCGCGGACGTGCCGCCGCCGCCTGCGGGTTTCCCGGGGGTGCCGGAGCGGTTCGGGGTGGACGTGTCGGTGCTGCCGCCGCTGGAACCGCCGCGCTGAACCGGTTCACCTGAAATTCACCTGAACCCGCCTCAACCCTGGCGGGGGGTGGCGCGTCTCATGGGTTCGTGACACGAAACGGACTTTGGCGTCCGGGCGCGGATCCGAACGCGCGGACGCAGGCCCTGGCGGGGGTTCCAGCACAGCAGCGCGGTGACGACGAGGCCCCCGAACTGGAGCGCACGGCCCTCTACCCGGGCGGCGGGGACGGCGGGTTCACCGGATACGGCGAGGATCCGGGCCCGGGCGGGCGCCGCCCGAACCGCCGCCGGGTGCTGTTCGCTGCGGGCGGGCTGATGCTGCTGGCCGGGGGCGGGGCCGCGGCGGCGATGGCGTCCTCGGGCGGCACGAAGAACACCGCGAGCGGACCCACCGCCTCCCCCGCCCCGACCACCGCGCCGTCCCCGACGCGCACCGTGCCCCCGTCCACCCGGCCGCCCTCCACCACGCCGCCCGCGTCCTCGGCGAACCCGTCCTCGACGACGGCGGCGACGCAGCCGCAGTGGTACGTGGACAACGACGGTCCGATGGCGATCGCGCTGACCATGGACGACGGCCCGGACCCGCAGTGGACGCCGCAGGTGCTGGAGATCCTGCGCCAGTACGACATCAAGGCGACGTTCAACATGGTGGGCCGGTCGGTGGCCGGGCATCTGCCGTTGGTGCGGGAGGTGTCCTCGGAGGGGCACACGATCACGAACCACACGTGGGACCACGCGGACCTGACGCACTACACGTTTAACCAGGTGGTCAGCGAGATCGACCGGACGAACGACGTGCTCGCGAACGCCGACCAGCATCCGACGATCTTCCGGGCGCCGTTCGGGAACTGGTCGCACGCCGTGTTCGAGGCGTGCGCGGCCCGGTCGCTGCGGCCGGTGGGCTGGTCGGTGGATCCGCGGGACTGGGACACGGCGCACGTGACCACGGACATGATCGTGCACAACGTGCTGACCCACACGCACGCGCACGACATCATCCTGGAGCACGACGGCGGCGGCACGAGCCGCGCGCACACGGTCGCGGCGCTGCGGATCTTCATTCCGAAGCTGCTGGACCGGGGGTTCCGTTTCGTCGCCATGTGACCGGCGCGGCCGGCGGCGAAACGGAGACCGCGGGGACCGCTACCGCTTCTCGGCGTTGGCGGCGCGCTTGGCCATGACCTCGTCGCGCATCTTCTGCATCTGCTTGAGCGCGTCCTTGCGGGCGCGCGCCGGGAGCCGGTCGATGTACAGGTACCCGTTGAGGTGGTCGGTCTCGTGCTGCAGGCAGCGGGCGAAGTAGCCGTGGCCCTCCAGCACGAGCTCGTTGCCCTCCCAGTCGGTGCCGCGCACGACCGCGTGGTCGGGGCGGGCGACCTGCTTGTACGGCCCGGGGACGGACAGGCAGCCCTCCTCGTCCTCGTCCAGGACGCGCTCGGCGGCGGGCAGTTCGTCGACGACGGGGTTGCAGATGTGCCCGACGTGCCGGATACCGTCGCCGTCGGGGCAGTCGTAGACGAACAGCCGCAGGTCGACGTCGACCTGGTTCGCGGCCAGGCCCACGCCCTCGGCGACGTACATGGTGGCGAACATGTCGGCGATCAGCTGCTTGAGCTCGCCGCCGCCGTGCTGGGCGGCGGTGACCGGCTTCAGGGCCCGGTGCAGGATCTCCTCGCCGGCCTCGGTGACGCGCAGGACGTGGCCTTCGGCGGCCTCGGGCGCGTGGGCGGGGTAGTCGCCGTCGACGTCGTGGCCGAGCAGGCGCACGTGGGGCTGCTGGGTCTGGGTGTCACTCGCCACGCTGGTGGGTCTTTCTGCCTCGGGTTCTCGGGTACCGGGAACCAGTATCGTTCAACAAGCGCGATATTGGGAAACGTGCGGAAGGCGGTGGTCACGGTGGGCGCGGCGGTGGCTCGGGACGACCAGGCCAGGGTGCGGCGGGAGCCGCGGCAGGCGCGTTCGCGGGCGCGGGTGGCGCAGATCCTGGCGGCGGCGGACGGGATCCTGTCGCTGGAGGGGTTCGAGGCGCTCACGGTCCGGCGGATCGCGCAGGAGGCGAGCGTGCCCGTGGGTTCGATCTACCAGTTCTTCCCGGACAAGGCCGCGGTGGTGGACGCGCTGGCGCACGGCTACATCGGGGAGTTCGACGCGGCGATCGCGCGGCTGGTGGAGGGCGCCGAGGACGCCGGGGACGGGGACGGCTGGGCGGATCCGGTGGGCCGTCTGGTGGACGAGTTCGCGAACCTGTACCGGTCGCGTCCGGGGTATGTGGCGCTGTGGTCGGGGCGGCATCTGTCGCCGGAGCTGGCGCGGGCGGACGAGACGAACAATCTGGCGATCGCGGCGGGGGTGCGCCGGATCCTGGTGGCGCGCGGGATACTGCACGACGGCCCGGACCTGGAGCGCAACGCGCAGGTGGCGGTGCGGGTGGCGGACGCGCTGCTGCAGTTCGCGTTCGCGGGCGCCGCGGGCGGTGACGAGCTGATCCTGCAGGAGCTGAAGACCCTGCTGCGGCTGTACCTGACGGATCTGGCGGGCCGTTAGCCGCCGAACTCCTCCAGCGCCTCCCGCCGTCAGCCTCCGGTGGCCGGGTTGAGCTTCTGGTAGAGCGTCCGGTTGCCCTTGTGGTGGGCGCGCAGTGCCGCGTACGCCGCGTCGTAGCGGGCGCGGTGGGTCTCGTTGGGCTCGTACCGGTGTTCGATGGCGACGAGGCCGGGGATCTGGTCCCAGGTGATCTCGTCGAGGGCGAGTCCGGCGAGCAGGGCGGCGCCGCGGACGTTGGCGAGTTGGGGTTCGGCGATCTGGTCGATGGGCCGGTTCAGCACGTCGGCCATGGCCTGGCACCAGAGGGTGGAGGAGGCGCCGCCGCCGATGAAGCGGATGGGGCCGATGCCGCCGGGTCTGCCGTGGTGTCCGGTGAACTTCTCGACGGCTTCGAGCATCCAGCGGGTGTTCAGGGCGATGCCTTCGAACACGGCGCGGGCCATGTCGGCGCGGGTGGTGGCGAGGGACAGGTTGAACCAGGCGCCGCGCAGGGACGGGTCGTCGACGGGGGTGCGCTCGCCGTTGAGCCAGGGCGCGAACAGCACCCCGTTCGCTCCGGGCGGCGCGGTCTCGGCGAGGGCGGTGAGCCGGTCGAGGGCTTCCGGGCTGCGCGGGTGGTCGGGGTCCGCGAGGACGTTCTCGATGAGCCAGTCGACGGCGCGTCCGGCGACGTCCTGCACGGTGGCGACCCAGTATTTCCCGGGCACGGCGGCCGGCAGTGACGCGATGTTGTCGAGCAGGCTGGTCTTCTTGCCGGGCACGTGGCAGGAGAGCCAGGCGCTGGTGCCGACGTACAGGTGGGCGTCGTGGTCGCGGACGGCTCCGGCGCCGAGTGCGGCCGCGGTGGTGTCTCCGGTGCCGGCGACGACCTGGATGTCGGTGGACAGCCCGAGGTCGCCCGCGGCGCGGCTCGTCAGCGGTCCGACGAGGGTGGCGGCGGGGGTGATGTCGGGGAGTTTCGCGATGTCGAGCCCTGCCATGCGGGCGAGTTGCGGGTCCCAGGCGAGGTGGTCGGGGTCGCGGTTGTCGGTGGCCCAGCGCAGCACGGTGGTGTCGCGGGCCGCTACGGCCCGGCCGCTGGCGCGCATCGTCAGGTATTCGGGCACGTCCAGCAGCCACCGCGCCGCCGCGTACGCCTCGGGCCGTTCGTTCTTGAGCCACAGGGCCTGGCCGACGGGGTCTTTGCCGCTGCGGGTGGGGACGCCGCCGGTCTTGCTGATCCAGGTGCGCAGCCGCCGGGCGCTGTAGCCGGTGCCGGGGACGGTGACGTGTCCGCCGGTGGCCTGTCGGGCGTAGCGGGCGCCGCGCGCGTCCATCCAGATGACGGCCGGGTGCGTGGGCGTCCCGTCTTGCGCGACCGGGACGACGCCGCCCCACTGCGCGGAGAAGCACAGTGCCTTGATGCGGGGGGCGGCGTCGGGTTGGCGGGCGAGGAGTTCCTTGACGGTGCCGACGAACGCCGCCCACCAGTCCTCGGGGTCCTGTTCGGCGCCGCCGCCGGGCAGCAGCCGGGTCGGCAGGTCGCGTTTCGCGACGGCGAGCACCCGCCCTCGCGCGGTGGCGAGGGCGGTGCGCAGGCCTCCGGTGCCGAGGTCGACTCCGAGGACGAGGGTGTCGGGTTGCGGCATCAGGCGGCGGGGATCTTCGCGAAGACGCGTTCGAACGCGGCGAGGGCTTCGTCGACGACGGCGTCGGTGTCGGCCATGGACGTGTAGATGCGGGATCCGGCGAGCGTGATGACGCCTTCGGCGGCGAAGGCCATGGACATGTGTCCGAGCATGTCCTTGCGGGGGCCGAGCTTGTCGAAGAACTCGGGGTCGTTCAGGGACAGGTGCAGGACGCCGGAGGTGTGCAGGTGCACGATGGAGCCGAAGTTGTACGTGACGTACGGCAGCTCGTATTTCCCGATCAGCGCGTCGAGTCCGGTGCGCAGCCGGTCTCCGGCGGCGCCGGCCTTCGCGGGGGCGTCCTGCCGGTCCATCTCGAGCAGCGTGTGGTACCCGGCCGTGCACGAGAGCGGGTTCGCCGACAGCGTCCCGCCGGTGAGCGCCCGCTGCCCTGCTGCCGTCAGCCCGCCCGCGAACGAGGCCATGACCGCGTCGCTGCCGCCGACGCCGCCCGCACCGGGGTAGCCGCCGGCGACGCACTTGCCGAAGACGGTCAGGTCGGGGGTGACGCCGTAGTAGCCCTGGGCGCCGCCCATGCCGAGCCGGAACCCGGTGACGACCTCGTCGAAGATCAGCAGGGTGCCGAACTCGTCGCACAGCTCCCGCACCGCCGCGTTGAACTCGCGCGTCACGGGATGCGTGCCGGACTCGGGGCCGACCGGTTCGACGATGACGGCCGCGGTGCCGCCGTTCTCGACGTTCGCCGCGAGCTTCTCCCGCAGCGCCTCCAGATCGCCCGGCGCGGTCTCGGCCGTGTTGGACAGGGCGGGGGCGGGGATTCCGGCGGCTTCCAAGGATCCGGTGCCGGGGATGCGCAGCCCGTAGACGACCTGGTCGGACCAGCCGTGGTAGGCGCCGCCGACCTTGATGATGTGCGCCTTGCCGGTGTGTGCGCGGGCGGCGCGGATCGCGGCCATGACGGCTTCGGTGCCGGAGCCGAGCATGCGGAACTTGTGCACGGCGGGCATGAAGTCGTGGATGAGCTTGGCGAGCTGCGTCTCGGCCGGGTGCAGCATGCCGGTGACCGGCCCGCAGTGCTCCAGCAGCTCCAGCACCTTCTCCCGCACGGCCGGCGGGTTGCTGCCCAGCACGGTGGGTCCGCCGGCCTGCAGGAAGTCGACGTACCGGTTGCCGTCGGCGTCGTGCAGGTAGGCGCCCTCGGCCCGGGTGATGGACAGCGGCCACGGGTCGTTCAGGGCGAGGTTGTGCTGCACGCCGCCGGGGATGACGGCCTCGGCTTCGGCGGCGGCCTGCTTGGAGGCGGGGGTGTGCTGCTCGTACCAGGCGTGGTACTCGGCGAGCTGGTCCGCGGTGAGGGTGCGGATCGGGGTGTGCGTGAGGGCTTCGATGCGCTTGTCGATCGCGTCGACGTCCGGGTACTGGCTGATGCCGTAGCTGCTCATGGTCCCTACTCCCCCGTGTCCTCGGGTTCGATCTTCTTGGTGGTTCCGTAGCCGGTGGACAGGGCGGCCATGATGACCTCTTCCTGTTCGGCCTGGTTCAGTTCGCGCGGCGCGCGTCCGGTGATCGCGGAGGCGAGCAGCGCCTGGTGGTACGTCGCAGCGGCCCATTCGCACAGTTCGAGGTTGTCCACTGCCTTCGCGAGGCTCGATCCGACGGCGATGGAGCCGTGGTTGCGCATCAGGGCGGCCTGCTTGAACTCGAGGGCCTTGACGACGAGTGCGGCGAGCGCGTCGGTGCCGTAGCAGGCGTAGTCCGCGACGCGCACGGAGCCGCCGAGGGCGAGCATCGCGTAGTGCACGAGCGGGATCTCGTCGGCGATCAGGCCGATGGCGGTGGACGTGGTGGCGTGCGTGTGCGCGATCGCGGTGGTGCCGGTGGCCCGGTAGATCGCGAGGTGCATGGGCACTTCGCTGGTGGGCGCGAGTTCGCCTTCGACGATGCGGCCGTCCTCGAGGCTGATGACGGTCATCTGGGCGGGGGTCAGTTCGCTGATGACGCCGCCGGTCGGGGTGACGGCGACGAGGTCGTCGCGGCGCGCGGAGAGGTTGCCGCTGGTGCCGATGACCAGGTTGCGCGCGCCCAGGCGCCGTCCGGCGTCGGCGAGTGCCGTGCGTTCGTCTTCCAGGAGCACTGCGGAGCCTCCTCGCTCGCCCCCGCGCAAAATGTGAGCGCGGGTTCATGTTCTTGTCCGCTGTCATCCTCCCCGCCCGGCCCCACCCCGTCAAGACTGGCACGCCCGCTCCGCTTCCGCGCGCCCGCCGCGCCACCACCCGGCCACCCGAAGTTCACCGAAACATCCCACCTGACCTGCGCTTTTCGTGACCTTCCGTCACCGGGTACGCACAGGGGCTCATACTCCCGGGTGAAATGCGCCCGCCCGCTTCCGTCGAACCGGCCCGAGGATGCATCATTGCCGCCATGCCAGCACCCATCACGCTGTCCGGCCGCCTCGTGCGGCTGGAACCGATGCGCGAGGAACACCTCGAGCCGCTGCTCCACGCGGCGACCGAGGATCGCGCGTCGTTCGGGTACACCTACGTGCCCAGGGACGCCGCGGCCGTGCGCCGCTACCTCGACGTCGCGCTCGAGGACCTCGCGGCGCACGTCGCGCTCGCGTTCACCCAGATCGACCTGCGCGACGGGCGCGTGGTCGGTTCCACCCGGTTCCGGGAGCTCGAGTACTGGAACGCCGGGGTGTGGCCGCCGCGGCACGGGCGCACCAACCCGTCCGGCATCCCGGACGCGGTCGAGATCGGCTCGACCTGGCTGGCGCCGCGCGCCCAGCGCACCGGCATCAACCTCGAAGCCAAGCTGCTGATGCTCACGCACGCGTTCGAGACCTGGCAGGTGCACCGGGTCTCGCTCAAGGCGGACACCCGCAACGCCCGCTCCCATCAGGCGATCATGGACCTGGGGGCCACGTTCGAGGGCACCCGGCGCGCGCACTTCCCGGCCTCCGAGGGCGGGGTGCGCGACTCGCACCTGTACTCGCTGCTTGCGCACGAGTGGCAGGACGTCAAGGAGCGCCTGCAGGCCCGCCTGGCCCGCGGCGCCGCCCCGGCAACCGCCGCAGCGTCCGCGTCCGCGCCGCTGGCCGGTCTCGGCGCGCCGGAACTCCAGGCCGCCTAGCAGCCGCAGCACCTTCCCCCATCCGACGTGTCCCGCCCGGCGTCCATACCGGGCGGGCTCAGGTCGGCAGCCAGGACACGTGCCCGGCGAGCGCCACGTAGCCGACGAACGCGACGGTGTCGATCAGCCCGTGCGCGACCAGCAGCGGGGTGACCCGCCCCCAGCGCCGGTACAGTTTCGCGAAGATCAATCCCATCACCAGGTTCCCGGCGAACCCGCCGAAGCCCTGGTACAGGTGGTAGCTGCCGCGGATCAGGGCGCTGGTCGCGTCGGACCGGTTGGCGGACCAGCCGAGCTGGTCGAAGCGGCGCAGCAGGTACCCGTTCCAGGTGACCTCCTCCACGATCGCGTTCTCCCACGCCGACCCCACCAGGACCGGGATCCGCCACCAGATCGCGGGCAGCGTCGTCGGCACGATCGTGACCGCCAGGCCCGCCGCGTGCGCCCCGAGGTAGAGCGCCAGCCCGCTCCCGCCGATACACGCCGCGACGCACGCCCCGTATCCGAGGTCCTTCAGCGGCCGCGTCCGGTCCAGGCCGATGCCGCGCAGCCCGACCCGTTCCCGCGTCAGCAGGTAGGCGACCAGCAGCGCGGGGGCGAGCCCGAACGCGATGCCGTACACCTGCCAGGTCAGGTTCAGGTACGGCCGCGAGCTCGCGGAGGCGTTCAGGGCCACGGACTGCGTGGACAGCTTCGTGATCGACTTGACCACGGTGAGCGACCCGACCAGCGAGATCGTCGAGTTCACCGCGGAACGCCCGAGCCCGACCGCGAGCACGGCGACGAGTTCGAACACGATCAGCCGCCGCGTCCACGACCTGCCGTCGTTCCAGCCCTCGTCCACTGCCGCCTGCGCTGCCTGCTCGGTCACGAGCGTGATCCTAGAGGCAGCACGTGAAGACCGGCCGCTTACACGTCGGGCTACATCGGGCTACACGTCGTCGCCGACCGGCCAGGTGTGCACGGGCGCGCCGATCCGGCCCAGCCGCGCGTACCGGCGGGTCATCGCGGCGATCGCGTCGGGCCTGCTCATCCCGGTCTTCTGCTCCAGGTAGTCGACCTGCTCGATCTGCCACACGGCGCCGTTGCGCCCGGTGCGCGCCCGGCCCTCGATCACCCCGAGGTACAGGTCGCGCTCGCGCGGGTCGATCCGCCACGCGTCCAGGCCCTGCGCGGCCAGCGGCAGCAGCACGTCCGTGACCAGCCGCCCGACCGGGACCGTGCCGACCCCCGGCCAGGTCATCTCGGCGCCGATGCCCTCACGCGCGGCCCGGTGCAGGTTCTCGCGCGCCTCGGAGAACGCCAGGCGCCGCCACACCGGGGACTCCTCGTCCGCGAGCGCGCGCACCAGGCCGTAGAAGAACGCGGCGTTCGCCAGCACGTCCACCACCGTCGGCCCGGCCGGCAGCACCCGGTTCTCCACCCGCAGGTGCGGCTTGCCGCGCGCCACGTCGTACACCGGCCGGTTCCACCGGTACACGGTGCCGTTGTGCAGCCGCAGCTCCGGCAGGTGCGGGATGCCCCCGGCGGCGAGCACGGCCTCGGAGTCCTCCCCGCCGACCCGCGGCAACAGCGACGTGAAGTACTTGATGTTCTCCCGGAACAGTTCCGCCGGCCCGCGCACCCACCGCTCCCCGAACCACACCCGCGGCCGCACCCCCTGCGCCGCCAGCTCCACCGTCCGGAAATCCGTCGCCTGCTCGAACAGCGCGATCCGCGTCTCGTGCCACAGCTTCTTGCCCAGCAGGAACGGCGAGTTCGCCCCGAGCGCCACCTGCGGGCCCGCGATCGCCTGCGCCGCGTTCCACGCCCGCGCGAACCCGTCCGGGGTCACCTGCAGATGGAACTGCACCGACGTGCAGCACGCCTCCGGCATGATCGTCGGGAACGCGGCGTCCAACTCCTCGCGCTCCCCCTCGATCCGCAGCTGGAAGTCCTCCCCGCGCAGCACCGCGATCTGGTCGTTGAGCATCACGTACCGGTCCTCGTCCGTGAAGTTCTCCCGCACCAGATGCGCCTCGTCCAGCGTCGGCAGCACCCCGATCAGCGCCACTCCCGCCCCGTAGCCGCCCGCGACCCGGTCCGCGTAGTGCAGGGCCGTGTCCATCTCCTCGCGCAGCTCCGAGAACACCGTGCCCACGATCTTGTGCGGGGCGATGTTCATCTCCAGGTTGAACAGGCCGATCTCGGTCTGGAAGTCCGGGGACGCGATCCGCTCGAGCACCTGCCGGTTCACCATCGACGGCCGGCCCTGCCCGTCGATCAGGTGGATCTCCAGCTCGATCCCGCACAGCTTCCTGCCCTTCTCGAACAGGTCCCGCGCCAGCATCTTCTCGAACACGTCCTGGCACGCCGTCAGACGCGACCGGAACCGTTCCCGGTCCCGCCCGTCGAACGCCAACTCCGCCGCGGCAACCCGCTCACCCACGCCCGGTCAATCCCCTCAAAGCCTCTTCAAGCCTCTGCGCGCACGATCCGGCAGCACGGATCCCGCGCGTACTTCTCCTCACACACCACGGTCCGTGACGACGCCGGCCCCAAAGTGTCTCCGGCCCCATCCCTACCCCCCGGGAAGGTCACTAAATGTCGTACGCCCGCTCCCTCCACCGTCACCTTCGCCGGACCGGCGCCTGAAACGCCGTCACACGACCGTATCTCACCCGTCACGCCTAGTCACCCCGGACTATGCCGGGGGCGCGTGCGGGTGGTTTCCCGGCGCATCCGGGGCAAACCGCCCCGCCGTCGAACCATGGAAGCCGTCAAGACGTCATCCTGGTGAGAGGCGTCACACTCGCAACCGAAAACCGGGGAGGGAACCCGAAATGATCGACCCGTCCAGTCCGCGGCCCGTCGCGCAGACCCCGCCGTGCCCGCACAAGCCCCCGTGCCCCACGGCCCACGACTCCGACCGCTACCGCGCGCACGTCCTGTCCGCGCACCCCGAGCAGGGCTGGTCCCTGCTCTGCAACGGCGTCATCGCCTTCGACGACCTCGGCGCCCTGCTCCCCGCCTCCGGCGGCCGCGACGAACACGCGGTGGCCGCCGCCAGGCTCCTGGCCGCATAGCAAGAAATTCACGGGGAAAAGCAACCGGCGCGACCCTGCGGGGATCACAGGGCCGCGCCGCAGCTACGCAAGCAAGCCGTACACGTGCCTCGGAAGCCAGCCCAGCTAGACGCCACTCATCGCGCAGCGGGCCTGCGAGAGCTCAAATACCGTCCGCGCCGAAGCGAGTACGAGCTTCAGCTGGCCAGTTCTTCGATCGGCGGGCAGGAGCAGACCAGGTTCCGGTCACCGTACGCGCCGTCGATACGCGCCACCGGGGGCCAGTACTTGTCCGCCGCCTGGGCCAGCCCGGCCGGGAACACCGCGGTCGCCCGGTCGTAACCGTGCTCCCAATCGCCCGCGAGCGCCGCCGCCGTGTGCGGGGCGTTGCGCAGCGGATTGTCCGCCCGGTCCCACCCGCCGGCCGCGACCTGCTCGATCTCACCGCGGATCGCGATCATCGCCTCGCAGAACCGGTCCAGCTCCACCAGGTCCTCGGACTCGGTCGGCTCCACCATCAGCGTCCCGGCCACCGGGAACGACATCGTCGGCGCGTGGAACCCGTAGTCGATCAGCCGCTTCGCCACGTCGTCCACCGTCACCCCGGTCAGCTTCGTGATCTCCCGCAGGTCCAGGATGCACTCGTGCGCCACCAGATTCGACGGACCCGTGTACAGCACCGGGTAGTGCGCCGACAGCCGCGCCGCCACGTAGTTCGCCGCCAGCACCGCCGACTGCGTCGCCCGCTTCAGACCCTCCGCACCCATCAGCCTGATGTACGCCCACGGGATCGGCAGGATCCCCGCGCTGCCCCACGGAGCCGCCGACACCGGACCGACCGCCGGGGCGCCGTTCGCACGCTGCGGGCCCGCGATCGGGTGCAGCGGATGCGACGGCAGGAACGGCGCCAGGTGCGCCCGCACCGCCACCGGACCCACCCCCGGACCGCCGCCGCCGTGCGGGATGCAGAACGTCTTGTGCAGGTTCAGGTGCGACACGTCCGCCCCGAACCGGCCCGGCTTCGCCAGACCCACCAGCGCGTTCAGGTTCGCGCCGTCCACGTACACCTGGCCGCCGGCCTCGTGCACCGCCGCGCACACGTCCGTGATCTGCTCCTCGAACACGCCGTGCGTCGACGGATACGTCACCATCAGCACCGCGAGATCGTCCCGGTGCGCCGCGATCTTCTCCCGCAGATCGTCCACGTCCACGTCGCCGTTCGCCCGGCACGCCACCACGACCACCCGCATCCCGGCCATGATCGCGCTCGCCGCATTCGTGCCGTGCGCCGACGACGGGATCAGGCACACGTCACGCTGCCCCTGGCCGTTCGCCCGGTGGTACGCCGCCACCGCCAGCAGGCCCGCGAACTCGCCCTGCGACCCCGCGTTCGGCTGCACCGACACCCGGTCGTACCCGGTCACCTCCGCCAGCCACCGCTCCAACTGCCCGATCAGCGCCAGGTAGCCGCCCGCCTGCTCCAGCGGCGCGAACGGGTGCACGTTCGCGAACTCCGGCCAGGTGATCGGCTCCATCTCCGTCGTCGCGTTCAGCTTCATCGTGCACGAACCCAGCGGGATCATCGACCGGTCCAGCGCCACGTCCCGATCCGACAGCCGCCGCAGGTACCGCAGCATCGCCGTCTCCGACCGGTGCGCGTGGAACACCGGATGCGTCAGATACGCCGACGTACGCTCCAGCTCCGCCGGCAGCGCGTCCGCGGCCGTCTCGTCCAGCGCGTGCGCCTGCACCCCCTCGACCCCGAACGCCTGCCACACCGCCTGCAGATCCGCCCACGTCGTCGTCTCGTCACACGACAGCGTCACCGTGTCCGGGTCCGCGAGCCGGACGTTCACCCCGGCCGCGCGCGCAGCATGCCACAACTCCGACGCCCGCCCCGGCAGCCGCACCGACACCGTGTCGAAGAACCCGCCGCCCGACACGTCGAACCCGGCCGACCGCAGACCCGCCGCCAGCACCACCGCGTTCCGGTGCGTCTGCCGCGCGATCCCCGCCAGACCCTCCGGCCCGTGATAGACCGCGTACATCCCCGCCACGACCGCCAGCAGCACCTGCGCCGTGCAGATGTTGCTCGTCGCCTTCTCCCGCCGAATGTGCTGCTCACGCGTCTGCAACGCCAACCGCAGCGCCCGGTTGCCGTGCGCGTCCTGCGACACACCCACCAGCCGACCCGGCAACTGCCGCGCCAGACCCTCCCGCACCGCCATGTAGCCCGCGTGCGGACCGCCGAAGCCCATCGGCACGCCGAACCGCTGCGTCGTGCCCACCGCGATGTCCGCACCGAACTCGCCCGGCGCCTTCAGCAGCGTGAGCGCCAGCAGATCCGCCGCCACCGCCACCAGCGCACCGGCCTTGTGCGCCTGCTCCACGATCTCTTCCAGATCCCGCACCGCACCCGACGCCCCCGGGTACTGCACCAGCACCCCGAAGTACTCGCCCGGCTCCGCCTGCGGCAGCACACCCGCCGACAGGTCCACCGGCACCAGCTCGATCCCCAACGGCTCCGCCCGCGTCTGCAGCACGGCCATCGTCTGCGGGAACACGTCCGCGTCCACCAGGAACCGCTTCGCCGAACCCCGCGTGGACCGCAGCGCCAGCGACATCGCCTCCGCGGCCGCCGTCGCCTCGTCCAGCAGCGAAGCCCCCGACACCGGCAGCCCCACCAGATCCGCCACCATCGTCTGGAAGTTCAGCAGCGCCTCCAGACGGCCCTGCGAGATCTCCGGCTGATACGGCGTGTACGCCGTGTACCAGGCCGGCGACTCCAGCACGTTGCGCCGGATCACCGCCGGCGTGAACGTCCCGTAGTACCCCAAACCGATCATCGACCGCAGCACCCGGTTGCGCCCCGCCAGGTCCCGCAACTCCTGCCCGACCTCGTCCTCGGACCGTGCCGGCGGCAGATTCAACCGCTCGGTCATCCGGATCGTCGCCGGGACCGCCGCCTCCGACAACTCGTCCAGCGATCCGTACCCCAACACGGCCAGCATCTTCGCCCGATCCGCCTCGGACGGCCCGATGTGCCGCTCGGCGAAAGTGATCTCGGCGGACTCAACCACGGTGCAACTCCCAATGGCTCCCACCGACGCGCGACCGCCGCGCACCGGCCGTCTCCCCCTCTGTCGGGAAACCTGAGAGCTTCACCGGCCCACACCAGCAGCCGGCTTTCTCCTTCGGTGGAGGTCCGTCTCCGCCCCACGTCCACGGCGCGAAGACGACCCCGCTTTCCAGAGTCGCCTGACCCGAACGGTCCTGAGGGCCTGAGAGATTCCGGGGAGGATTTGCTCCTTCGGCGCCCCGCACCCGGCCCGAAGGCCGCCACGAGGACTCTCCCGTCCGGGGTGAACAGCAGGCTCCACGGTACCAACCAAAACCGCCCCCCGGCCACGACCACCGATAATGAATCCCACTATGCCGCGCAGATCCCCCGCCGAACCCGCCACCGCCCACACCCGCAGCGGCCTCGCCCGCCTGATGCCCGACACCGACCACGCCGCCGCCTACCTGCTCACCGTCGAGGACACCCCGCAGTCCTACGTCGACCTCGACGACCCCGCCCACCTCGAATTCGAGTACATCCGCCGCCTCGCCCACATCGCCGACCACGCCTTCCCCGCCGCCGACCCCCTCGACGCCCTGCACCTCGGCGGCGGCGCCCTCACCCTCCCGCGCTACCTCGCCCACACCAGGCCAGGCTCCCGGCAACTCGCCGTCGAGATCGACACGTCGCTCACCGAGTTCGTCCGCACCCACCTGCCCCTCGACAAACGCGCCCGCATCCGCGTCCGCGCCGCCGACGCCCGCGAAGCCCTCACCACGATGAAGCCCGCGAGCTGGGACCTCATCGTCAGCGACGTGTTCGCCGGAGCCCGCACCCCCGGACACCTGACCAGCATCGAATACGTCCAACTCGGCGCCACGGCCCTGCGCGACACCGGCGTGTACGCGGCCAACCTCGCCGACGGAGCCCCGCTGAAGTTCGCCCGCGCCCAAGCCGCCACCGTCGCCGCCGTCTACCCGCACTGCGCCCTCATCGCCGAACCCGGCGTACTGCGCGGACGACGCTTCGGCAACCTCGTCCTCATCGGCGCCCACAAGCCCCTGCCGCTGCCCGAGCTCACCCGCAAATCCGCCGCCGACCCCTTCCCGGCACGCGTCCTGGCCGGCGACGAACTCACCCAGTGGATCGCGGGCGCCACCCCCGTCACCGACGAGACCGCCGCCGACTCCCCCGAACCCCCGCCCGGAGCCTTCACCGTCTGAGAGCCATCCGGCATTGACGGGCAATCCTCCGAATGATTCGATGAAACACATGAATGAAGGCGAGCCGCAGTACCAGACCGGGTTCGGCAACGAACACCAGACCGAAGCCGTCCCCGGCGCCCTCCCCCGGGGCCAGAACTCCCCGCAGCAGGCCCCCCTCGGCCTCTACGCCGAACAGATCAGCGGCACCGCCTTCACCCAACCCCGCCACGTCAACCGCCGCACCTGGGTCTACCGCATCACCCCCTCCGCCCGACACCACGCCTTCCAGCGCATCGACAACGGCAACCTCCGCAGCGCCCCCTTTGAGGACACCGAGCCCAACCCCAACCGGCTCCGCTGGAACCCGCTGCCCGCACCCACGGCCCCCACCGACTTCATCGACGGGCTCTACACCATCGGCGGCAACGGCGACACCCTCACCCACGCGGGCATCGGCATCCACAACTACAGCGCCAACACCTCCATGCGGCGCCGCTATTTCGTCAACGCCGACGGAGAAATGCTCATCGTCCCCCAAGCCGGACGCCTCCACATCCACACGGAACTCGGCCGACTGCACGTCGCCCCCGGCCACATCGCCGTCATCCCGCGCGGCATCCGCTTCCGCGTCGACCTCCCCGACGACCACGCCGCCGGCTACATCTGCGAAAACTACGGCGCCGCCTTCACACTCCCCGAACGCGGCCCCATCGGCGCCAACGGCCTCGCCAACGAACGCGACTTCCAAGCCCCCGTCGCCGCCTACGAAGAATCCACCGCCGCCGACGCGGAGCCGGTGCAGGTCGTCCAGAAATTCGGCGGCAACCTCTGGGCCGCCGACTACGACCACTCACCCCTCGACGTCGTCGCCTGGCACGGCGACTACACCCCGTACCGCTACGACCTCGCCAACTTCATGGCCATCGGCACCATCAGCTACGACCACCCCGACCCCTCCATCTTCACCGTCCTCACCTCACCCACCGACACCCCCGGACTCGCCAACGCCGACTTCGTCATCTTCCCGCCCCGCTGGCTCGTCGGCGAACATACCTTCCGCCCCCCGTGGTTCCACCGCAACATCATGAGCGAATACATGGGCCTCATCCACGGCGTCTACGACGCCAAGGCAGAAGGCTTCCTCCCCGGCGGCGCCAGCCTCCACAACAGCTTCACCTCCCACGGCCCCGACGCCGACACCTACGCCAAGGCCTCCACCGCCGACCTCAAACCCCAGAAGATCGACGACACCCTCGCGTTCATGTTCGAAACCCGCTGGCCCGTCACCACCACCCGCCACGCCCTCGACGCCCCCCACCGCCAACCCGACTACGACAGCGTCTGGGACGGCCTCCAGCGGAACTACACCCACCGATGACCGACACCCGCCTCCCCCTCTGGTACCAGGTCACCGAATCCCTCCGCGCCCGAATACGCGGCCGCGCCCCCGACGACCCGCTACGCCTGCCCACCGAAGCACAACTCGCCACCGAATACGCCGTCGCCGTCAGCACCGTCCGCCAGGCCCTCGCCACCCTCGAAACCGAAGGCCTCATCACCAGACGACGCCGCCACGGCACCTTCATCGTCCCCGGCCAGGCCCACCCGCCCCTGCACGTCCTCGGCACCGTCGACACGATCCTCGCCCAACAGGCCGGCGACGACGTCCGCATCCTGCGACGCACCACCGTCCCCACCCCCGCCGCCCTCGCCGACCACTACCCCGGCACCGAAAACCTCGTCGAGTTCCAACGCCTCCGCCTCCAGGACGGCGTCCCCCTCAGCCACGCCCAGAACCACATCCGCCCCGACCACGCCGAGAAGATCACCGACGACGACCTCCGCGCCGCCCCCATGACCAAACTCCTGCGCGACCACGCCCACCTCGACCTCGCCCGCATCGACAACACCCTCGAAGCCTGCCCCGCGCCGCCCCACATCGCCAAACTCCTCCAGATCGCCATCGCAGCCCCCGTACTGCGCTCCACGAACGTCACCCACGACACCCACGGCCACGTCGTCGACAGCGCCGTCATCCACTACCGCGCCGACCGCTTCCAATACACCGTCAGCCTCGACCTGACAGGCAGTCATCCAGGCAGTTAACTAGGCCAACCAGGCGACCGCCCCAACGCCCCCAACACGACCTCCAGCGGCGTCGCCTCCGCAGGCGCACCGACGACCGGCCCGAACGACGCCCCCGGACTCTCCCGATACGCCCCACCCGGCACCCCCAGCGCGATCCGCACCGCCAGTTCGCCGAACTCCTCCGGCATCGAGTACTCCACGCCGAGAGACCGCGCCACATCCCACCCGTGCACCACCGCGTCGATGAAGTGGAAACCGACCGCCTGCACGCCGGGGAAACTCGGCGCCGCCGGAATCTCCGGCAACGCGAACGCCCGCTCCAACACCCCCAACTCCTCGAACGCCCGCAACGCCCCGTGCGCCGCCTCCGCGTATGCCGCCACGAAGTCCTCCGAACCGACGAGCGGCCGCGGAGTCCAATCGAACCCCGCGCCCTCCCCAGCGGCCGCCGCGGCGAACCCCCGATGCTGAACCGTCATATGCGCCAGCAACGCGCCCAGATCCCACCCCTCACACGGCGTACGCCGCCCCAAATCCTCCGGCCGCACCGCACCGACCAACTCAACACACCGCAACGTCGCCCGCCGATTCAACGCGAGCACGTCTCCCACATCATTCGTACGCATACGCTTATCATCTACATGCACACACGATGAGTCAAGGGGCCGCGACCGGCCACGAGGTATCGTCAAGCCCGTGACCACGCCCCACCCACCCCGCCGCGACCTCGCCGCGATGATCGCCCCCCTCGGCCGCGCCCTCACCACCGCCGAGACCCCCACCCTCGCCGCCCACGGCCTGACCATGTGGGGCTACGTGGTCCTCCTACGCCTGCACGCCATGGACGGCATCCGCACCCAAACCCGCCTCGCCACCGAGATCGGCGCCGACAAGACCCGCATCATCACCGTCCTCGACCAACTCCAACGCGACGGCCTCATCCACCGCGAACCCGACCCCACCGACCGCCGCGTCAACCTCCTCTCCCTCACCCCCGAAGGCCGCACCCGCTGCCACAGCGCGCAAACCGCCATCCAAGCCAACGAGCACCGCATCCTCACCCAGCTCCAACTCCCCGCCACCGACGTCGAGGCCTTCCTCCGCGTCCTCCAAGCCCTCAGCGCCCAGGACCCGAACACCTTCACTCCCTGAACACAGAAGTAGTAGATGTTGAGCCTCTGGCCGATTTGCTTTTGGTTGTTACCGCAGCCGATCCGCCGAGCCTCGCCACGTGGGGTGCTTCAGCCATGATGGGCCTGTTATCTTTGATTCCCAGGTGGCTCCCAGGCGGATCGCAGGGTTCTCACCGGCGGCGTCCCTAGAGTCACCTCCCGAGTCGGCGATCCACGGCCGACGAACAACGGGAGGACACTCAACGTGGCTGATCAAGCCGTCATCATGGGTAGCGCGCAGGTCGACGCTCGGGCTCGGCCGGGGTGGCCGCTGCTGCTGTTCCGCATCGTGGCCACGCTCGCCGCCGTGGGCACGATCCTGCAGCCCTTTCTCGCCGGGCTGTTCCTGTCCGGGTCCTTCGACGCGCTCAAGGCGCACGAGGTGACCGGGCAGGCTGTCGGCGGCATCGCGGTGCTCTCCTTCCTCTGCGCGATCCTCTACTGGCGCGTCGGCGGTGGGCCTGTTATCGCGCTGAGGATGAGCGGCGGGCTCCTGGTCGCCGTCGTGCTGCAGATCGTGCTGGGCTACAGCCGGATCCTCGCGCTGCACGTGCCGCTCGGCGTCGCGCTCGTGATCGGCGCGGGGCAGCTGGCGCACTTCGCGTGGCGGAGGGCGGGCAAGTGAGCGACGTGAGCATGTCGAGCGGCCTGACACGGCGTCGGTTCCTGCGCGTGGGAGGCGGCGTGGCGGGGATCGCCGTGGTCGGTGGCGGGGCGTTCGCGCTGGGCACGCGCAGCTTCCCGCAGATAGGCACGCTGCTGCCGAGCGCGATCCCGATGCCGAAGCTGTTCACGCGGCCGCTGCCGATCCCCACGACCCTCTCCCCCACCTCGACGGCGAACGGCACCGACGCGTACGACGTGCTCGTGCGGCCCGGCGTCCAGGAGCTCGTGGCGGGGCATCAGACGGAGATCTGGGGCTTCGGCGGCACGTTCCCCGGCCCGACCATCAGGGCCCGCACCGGACGGACCACGCTCGTGCGCGCCACGAATCAGCTTCCGGTGCCGATCGTCACGCATCTGCACGGTGGGGTGACGGCCGTGGCGAGCGATGGTTATCCGACGGATCTGCTGACGCCGGAGGGAGTGGACGCGTCGGGAATGAAGGTGATGTCGGGGATGGGCGGGGTTAGGGATCCGCTGGCTTCGGTTGTAGCCGGGACGAGGACGTATGAGTACGCGAACGAGCAGAACGCGGCGACGCTCTGGTACCACGACCATCGGATGGGCTTCACCGGGCCGGACGTGTGGCGCGGGCTCGCTGGGTTCTACCTGGTCACGGATGAGGTCGAGGAGGCGCTGCCGCTGCCGACCGGCGCGCGCGACATTCCGCTGATGCTCACGGACCGCTCGTTCAACGCGGACGGCTCGCTCGCGTATCCGAGCATCGACAGCACGCTGACGGAGACGCCGGGGGTGACGGGCTCGTACATGAGCGGCGTGCTCGGCGACGTGATCCTGGTCAACGGGGTCGCCTGGCCGTATCTGGAGGTGGATCGGACCCGGTATCGGCTGCGGTTCCTCAACGCCTCGAATGCTCGGCGGTATCAGCTTGCTCTGTCGCCGCAGCCCGCCGGGGGCGGTGCGCTGGTGCAGATCGGGTCGGATGTCGGTCTGCTCGGGGCGCCGGTCGCGCACGACGCCATCGAGATCACGCAGGCTGAGCGGTTCGACGTCGTGGTGGACTTCTCGCGCTATCGGCCGGGGGACGTCGTGACGCTGACGAACGGCTTCGGGTCCGGGAACACCGGGATGGTCATGCAGTTCCGCGTCGGGAGCACGACATCTGACGACACGTCGGTTCCGCGCGCGTTGGCCGACTACCAGGCGCTGCGCCGTTCGGACGCCGTCGCCACGCGCACGTTCGACTTCGCGGATGTCGGCGGCGTGTGGAAGGTGAACGACCAGGAGTTCGACCCGACCGCGTACGCCGCGACGGTGAAGGCGGGCACGGTCGAGCTCTGGCGGTTCGTCACCGACTTCCACCACCCGATCCACCTGCACGCCGGGCATTTCCAGGTGCTCACGCGCAACGGCGCCGCGCCCGGGCCGTACGACGCGGGCTGGAAGGACACCGTGGACGTGCTGCCGACCGAGGAGGTGGAGGTGCTGGTGAAGTTCCCCCAGCTGACCGGGCGCTACGTCTTCCACTGCCACAACCTCGAGCACGAGGACATGGCGATGATGGCGAACTTCCGGATCAGCTGAGGGGAACGGACGGACGCCGCGGAGCTACCAGGCCCGGCCGTGCGGGGTCGTGCCGCGCTGGCCGCGCTGCTTGAGCTGGCCGCCGAGCGTGGTGGCCGCGAAGATCAGCGACAGGTGGGTGAACGCCTGCGGGAAGTTGCCCAGCTGCTCGCCGGTCGGGCCGATCTCCTCGCCGAACAGCCCGACGTGGTTCGCGTACGTCAGCATCTTGTCGAACGTGTACCTGGCCTGGTCCAGCCGTCCGGCCCGGGCCAGCGCGTCGACGTAGAGGAACGTGCAGAGGCTGAACGTGCCCTCGTCGCCGCGCAGCCCGTCCGGGGAGGCGGCCGGGTCGTAGCGGTGCACGAGCGAGTCGGTGACCAGGTCGTGCTCGATCGCCTCGAGGGTCGAGAGCCACAGCGGATCGCGCGGGGAGATGAACCCGACGATCGGCATGAACAGCAGCGAGGCGTCGAGCACGTCGCCGTTGTAGTGCTGCACGAACGCCTGGCGCTTCTTCGAGTAGCCGCGCTCCATGACCTGCCGCAGGATCTCGTCGCGCGCCTTGGTCCACTTGGCGAGGTTCGCCGGACGCGCGTACGTGTGCGCGAGCCGGATACCGCGGTCCAGCGCGACCCAGCACATCAGCCGGCTGAACGTGAAGTCCTTGCGGCCGCCGCGGGTCTCCCAGATGCCCTCGTCCGGGCGGTCCCAGTTCTCGCTCAGCCAGTCGATCACCTCGGCGAGCGTCTGCCAGCCCTGGTAGCCGGAGACCTCGGCGAGCTCGCGGGACTGGGTCAGCGCCCAGATCGCCTCGCCGTACACGTCGAGCTGGAGCTGGTCGGCCGCCGCGTTGCCGATCCGCACCGGCGTGGACTTCTCGTAGCCCTCGAGGTGGTCGAGCTCCTCCTCGATCAGCAGCGGCTCGCCGTCCACGCGGTACATGATCTGCAGCGGTTCGCGGCCGGAGTGCTTGCGGTCGCGCAGCCGGTCGGTGAGCCAGCGGCGGAACGCGTCGGCCTCCTCGACGAAGCCGAGCTCGGCCATGGCGCGCGAGCTCAGGGCGCCGTCGCGGACCCAGCAGTAGCGGTAGTCCCAGTTGCGCTCGCCGCCGAACTGCTCGGGCAGGCCGAAGGTGGCGGAGGCCACGGGCGCCCCGGTCGGCGCGTACGTCAGCATCTTGAGGGTGATCGCGGAGCGGTGCACCATCGTCTGCCAGCGGCCTTGGAACGCCGAGCCGCGCAGCCAGTCGTGCCAGAACCGGGTGGTGCGCTCGTGCTCCTCCTCGGCCTGCTCGAGCGTGACCTGCTCGGGGATCCAGCCGGGCGCGGTGGTGTCGAGCACGACGGCGGCGGTCTCCCCCACGCCGAGGGTGACGGTGCCGACCACGTCCTCGGCCTCGCGCCGGAACGGGAAGGTGGCCTGCAGGTGCAGGTCGAGGTCGGGGCCGCGGAAGACGGCACGCTGGTCGTCGCGCATGATCAGCTCGTGCGGGGCGCGCGCGTAGTCGAAGCGGGGGCGGCATTCGAGCACGAACTTCACGCTGCCGCGCACGACCCGCAGGATCCTGATGATCCGGCGGTTGGCATTGGCCCGCTCCGGGGTGCCCAGCGGCATGAAGTCGACGACCTCGCCGACGCCGTGGTGCGAGAGGAAGCGGGTGACCAGGATCGCGGTGTCGGGCAGGTAGAGCTGGCGCACCGTGGACGTGCCGAACTCGAGCTCGGAGTCGTCGGCGGCGAGCCGGAAGTGGCCGCCCTTCTCGTGGTCCACCAGGGAGGCGAACAGCGACGGCGAGTCGAACCGGGGGGCGCAGAAGAAGTCCAGCACCCCGTCGGAGGAGATCAGCGCGCAGCTCTGCAGATCGCCGATCATCCCGTGCTCACCGATCGGTGGGTAACGTCGCATGACGGTGCCCTCGAACCTTCCCATTCGTCGTGGAAATTTCCCCGTACCGCACCGGGATCGGTGCGTGACCAGGTGGTTACACCGGTCTCACACGGTGCGCTCCAGGGTGGACGATACGCCGTCGTACGTGGTCGCGACGCACCGATCGGGCAGCCCGTGTCGCCCGGTCGGCCCAGCAGGTCCGCCGACCTGCTGGGAGACAGATCAGATCTTCATCGTGATCACTCTAACGAGTGATTGCGGGATACTCGACCTCGTGGCAGCCCGGCACGCCGTGCAGGTCCTGGGCCCGGAAGAAGCGCTGCAGCAGTCCCGCGAGCTCGTCCGGACAGCGCAGGTGCACCGGATGGTCGCTGTCCCGCAGCCGGACGAACGCCGAGCCCGGGCAGGACTGGGCGAAGGCGCGGCAGTCCCGGACCGTGGTGAACGAGTCGTGCTCGCCGACGCCGAACAGCAGCGGGACCGGGGGCGGCGCAGACAGGTCGAAACGGCCGGGAGCGAGCAGCCGCAGCGTGTTCTGCTCGTACTGCGCCGCCTCGAGCGGCCCGAGGGCGCGGAAGACGGTGTGCAGGATCCGCTCGACCGTGCCGCGCCGGGCCAGGCTGATGTGCGGGTCCTGATTCAGCATGGCGTGCACCACCTCGGTGGCGAAGTGCTCCCGCATCCCCTCCCGCAGCAGGCCGATGGTCCAGGTCAGCCGGGGCCGCATGGCCTGCGGGATGCGGCCGAGCGCGCCGAACAGCGCGACCCGGCGCACCAGCCCGGGATGCCGCCGGCCGAGCTGGTAGGCGACGGCGCTGCCGTAGGAGCCGCCGAAGACGTGCACCGGGCCGACGGCGGCGGTGCGCAGCAGGGCGGCCAGGCTGTCGGCGAGGAAGCCCATGCCGAACTGCGCGGGCAGCAGCCCGGCGCCGCCCCAGCCGGGCAGGTCCACGGTGACGACGGTGGACTCACGCGCCAGCCGGTTCTCCAGCCGTCCCCAGCCCTCCTTGCGCTGCATGGCGCCGCCCACCAGCAGCACGGGCGGGAGCGTGGGCGCCGGATGCACCAGGACCCTGCCGAGGGTCCGGTAGCCGCGATGCACGACCTCGTACAGGCGCTCGTCGGTCAACTCAACCTCCTCATCTCAATAGATTTTCCTACGAGAACGCGGGGGTTGTCCGGGGGTTACGGCGTGCGCGCTGCGCACACGCGTTCGGACGCGGGTTTCACCGGTACGGCGGTCCGCTGATGGGCCATCAGAAGTCATGGCGCGTCATGGCGAAGCAGGTTCCGAGACACCGCGCGGTGCACTACCATGCCCCCGGGAGCGCGCGGCCGGTTCGGGTGCCCCGCAGGGGATTTCGGTGGGAGGCGAGACGATGGCGTCCAGCGCACGACACGCGCCCGAGGGACGGGCCGAGGCGCGGCAGGCGGCCGTGGACAGCGCGGCGACCTGGGACCTGGTGCTCGGCGCGCCCGCCCCGCCCGCGCCCGAGCTCGACCCCGAGGTGCCGCACCCGATCCGCATGTGGGACTACATGATCGGCGGCAAGGACAACTACGAGTCCGACCGGGCCGCCGTGCGCCACCTGCTGAACGTGGCGCCGGACGTGATGCTGATCGCGCGCGCCGCCGAGGCCTTCGCGCACCGGGCCAGCGCCTGGATCGCGCGCGGGCACGGGCTGCGGCAGTTCCTGCAGATGGGCACCGCGATCCCGATCATGAACAGCTTCGACGGCATCGTGCGCGACGAGGTGCCGGACGCCCGCTTCGTGTACGTGACCGACGACCCGATCACCGCCGCGCACGCCCGCGCCGTGCTGGCCGCGCGCGCCCCCTCGAACCTGCTGCACGTGATGCGCGCCCAGTTCCGCGACCCGGAGCAGCTGCTGGAGCACCAGTGGCTGCGCGAGCGGCTGGACTTCGCCGAGCCGATGGGCGTGCTGCTGCTCGGCATGCTCGACTACACCCGGGACGACGACCGGCTGCGGCGAGCCCTCGACCAGATCCTGACGGCGCTGGCGCCGGGCAGCCTCGTGCTGGTGCTGCACTACCTCGACTTCCCGGAGCCGCGCGTCGGCGAACTCGTGCAGTCGCTGCTCGGCGACAACAAGGCCGAGTTCACGCCGCGCGCGCTGGAGACGATCGAGGAGATGCTCGGGGGCTACGAATTCCTGCCGCCGGGCCTCGTACGCATCACCTCCTGGCAGCCGGACGGCCAGGGGCCAGGCCAGGACATGGAGGAACGCTGCCACATCGTCGGCGGCGTCATCGTGAAGCAGTGAGCCGTCCTATTGGATGGCGCTAGCAGCCGGGTGAGGTGTCCTCTGACTCCGAATGCCCGCCCGCGCTGACCGTGAAGTGGAACTCCGTGCCGCAGTACGGGCTGTTCGCGATCGGCACCGAGTACTGATAGGTCGTCTTGCCGGACAGCGCCCACTGCTCCATCTCGGCATTGACGTGCTTCGAACCCGACGCGCCGTAGTACGAACCGGTCACCGTCACCTGCCCGGTGCCCGCCGTGTCGACCGTGATCAGCGCGACGATCTGCGGCACGTTGGTGCTGCCGCCGAGCAGCGTCACCCGCACGGAGCTGACCGTCGTGGCGTCGGGCGCGGACGAGTGCACGGTGGACGGCGCGTCACCCGGCGACGCTGATGATGACGGCGCACCAGAACCCTTACTCGTCCCGGACGACGTCGGCGAGGCGTTGGGGTTCGTCAGCCCCCCGGCCGCCGTGCCGCCGCTCCCGGTCGCCGGACTGGACTTCCCCGCCTCCGTCGTGTGCGTCGACGCGTCACCGGCCGCCGACGTGTGCGAGGGCGAACTGCTGAGCGTATAGACGGCCCACCAGCACAGCACGCCGATCGCGCCGAGGATCGCGCCGGTCTGGATCAGCAGCCGCCGCTGATGCCGTCGCAGCGCCAGCCCGGACGGAACCATGCCCTCGGAATCGTCGTCGTCATCGTCCTCGCCGACGAACCCGAACGCAGCCGTGCCGGTAGCCGGACGAGCGAGGATCGGCCCCTGCGACGGCGACGGACCGTGCGGACCGCCGGGACCGGGACCGAAGCCACGCGGCGGCCCCTGCTGCAGTCCCTGTCCCTGCGGCTGCGGCGGATAGTTCCCCGGCGCCAACGTGCGCCCCTGCGGCGGCCCGCCGAACCCGGGCCCCGGCACCAGCGGACTCCGCGGCACCGGACCAGCCGGAGCGGGAAACGCGGCGGGCGGCGGCATCGGCGGAACCCCGTGCGCCGGATCGTCGAAGTCGTAAGCCGGCCGCCGATGCCGAGCCGAGGTGGGCAGCGGCTCCTCGGCCTCAGCTCCGGGATCCTCCTCCTGCTCGGGCTGCTGCTGCGTTGGCGGAGCAGCCACCGGAGGCGCGTCGTACGCCGGTTCAGCGGTTCTCGGCTGCGGCGGCTGTCGCTGCTGCGGCGGTTGCGGCGGTTGCGTCTGCTGTGGCGGAACCGGCGGCGGAGGTATCGGCGGGAACACGGGCGCGTTCAGATCCGCGTACTGCTCCTGCTGCTGCCCCTGCCCCTGCTCGGGTGCGGACCCCTGCCCCTGGCCCGGTATCTGCTCCGCCGGATCGCCGAACACGCGGCCCGGCGGCTGCGGCTTCGGACCGGTCGGCGCGAAGGGCGGGACCGCGGCCGGGCCCCAGCGCTTCTCCTGCGCCACGCGGCGGGCGTGCATCGCCGCGGCGGCCTCCTCGGCGGCCCGCGGCTCGATCTGGTCCAGCAGACGTGCCCCGGCCGAGGCGAGCGTGGCCAGATCCGCCGTCAGATGCGCCTGGTGGTTGAGCGTCCAGTCCAGGTCGGGGTCGCGCAGCACCGGCCGCCACCACTCGAGCACGAACCCGCTCTGCGTGGCCAGCCCGTCGACCTGGCCGGCCCACCACGCCTCGTTGCCCACACTCTGCTGTTCGAGCCTGGTGAGCACCGCCTTGACCTCTTCGAGCCGGGTCAGCGCGGCGTCCGCGTCCTCGACGGTACGCGGCAGCGGCCAGCTCAACGAGAGCAGGGCCTCGGTCAGCTCCTGCTCGGGCGGCACAGCGGCTGCTGCTCCGGACTCGGATTCCACGCGACTCTTCCTACCCGACCTGAGGGCACAGTACGTCAACTTCCGATAACGTTATGAACAGACGATCAGACACTACCGCACCGCGGCCTGCGCCGAGTCGCCCCTTTCGCATGACCCGTATTCAGTTCGCACTCCCGTGCGCAACATTTCCCCGAGCGAACACCAGCGCGCCCGGATAGTCGGTGTCCAGATCCAGCACCACCCGCGCCGTCACCGTGAACCCGGCGTCCTCGAGCCACCCCGCCATCCGCTCCACCGGCCGCCGATGCACGTACACCCGCATCGGCCGCCCGCCGTACCCCTGCGTCTTAAGGCGCGTCGTATCCCCGAGATGGAACCCGACCAGCACCGGCGCCCCCGGCCGCGACACCCGCCGAAACTCCGCCAGCACGCCGGGAATCGACTCGTCCGGAACATGGATCAGCGACCAGAACGCCACCACCCCCGCCAACGCCCCGTCCGCGATCCCCAACCGCGTCATCGACCCCACCGCGAACCCGATCCCCGGATACTCCCGCCGTGCCACGCCGACCATCCCCGCCGACAGATCAACCCCCACGACCTCCACCCCCAACGCCGAAAGATGCGCCGCCACGTGCCCCGGCCCACACCCCACGTCCGCCACCACCCCGCCCCCGCCGGCGAGCACCGCCTCCGCGAAAACCCCCAACCCGGCACGCAACATCGGCGCCCCCTCCAACGCCCCGGCCACATATTCGGCATACGCCTCCGCAACAGTGTCGTACGACGTACGCGTATCCCGAAGCCAGTCGTCCCCGTCCATGACATCCATGGTCGCGAGCGTAGCCGCACGGTCAGACAGAAAACCGTTTCCCCGCAGGTCACTAGCATGCGTACGGTACCTGACATGACGAGCGGCACGAAGGACCTGACAGGCGTATCGCTGGCGACGGCGCGGCTGGTGCTGCGCGAGTTCCGCGAGACGGACATCGACGCGATCACCGAGGCGTGCCAGGACGAGGAGATCCGCCGCTACACGCAGGTGCCCACGCCGTATCTGCGAGTCCACGCCGAGAAGTTCGTGCGCGACCAGTGCCCGGCACGGCGCGCGGCGGGCACGGACGCGGTCTTCGGCGTCTTCACAGCAGACGCGGGCGACGAAACGTTCGTCGGAGTAGTCGGCCTCCACAACATCGCACGCCTCGACGACCCCGCAGGTGGCGGCGCGGGCATCGGCTACTGGACCGCGCCGCAGGCCCGCCGCCGCGGCTACACGACCGAGGCAGTGACCGAAGTCTGCCGCTGGGGCCTGGAGGATCTCGGGCTCGTGCTCATCCGATGGGACGCGATCGTAGGCAACGACGGCTCCCTGGAAGTCGCCCGCCGCGCCGGCTTCGTCCTCGAGGGCACCCGCCGCAAACACATGGTCCACCGCGGCGTCCGCAAGGACATGTGGGTGGGATCGCTGCTCCCCGAAGACTTCGCGAACCGCAGCAGATAGGAAACGCCGTGGCCGAACAATCCGCCTAGCTCCCTAGTCCCAAGAACTCCGCTGCTTCTTCAGCTTGGACCTGCGCGCCTTGTCGTCCAGGCGGCGGGCTACGGCGCCTTTGCTGGGCTTGGTGGGGCGGCGCTTGGGTGGGGGCGGGGCCAGGGCCTCGGCCAGGAGGGCGGCTAGGCGGTCGCGGGCGGCTTTGCGGTTGCGGAGTTGGGAGCGGTTTTCGGAGGCGGTGACGGTGAGGACGCCGTCTACGAGGCGGGGGGCCAAGCGGTCCAGGACGCGGCCGCGCTGGTGGGGGTTGAGGCCTTCGCAGTTGAGGAGGTCCACGGACAGTTCGATGCGGCTGTCGGTGGTGTTGACGCCTTGGCCGCCGGGGCCGGAGGAGCGGGAGAAGCGCCAGGCGAGGTCCCGGGCGGGGATGGACACGCCGTGGCCGACGCCGAGCGGGCCGTTGACCGCGTCAGCGCCTGAGGGCAGGTCAGGGCGTTCGTCCATGGTCAATATTCTGCCGTACGGGGCCGCTCGGTGTCAGGTGGTTTTCCCGGCGAGGGCCAGGTTGAGGCGGTGTGCGAGCAGGGTGGCACGTGCGGGGCCTTCCTGTTCGAGGGCGTGCTTGAGGGCGCGGGGTTGGCCTACCAGGACGACGGTCTGCCTTGCGCGGGTGGCGAGCGTGTAGAACAGGCGGCGGGTGAGGAGTCTTGGCGCGTCCATGGTCACGGGGGCGACGATGTGCGGGAACTCGCTGCCTTGGGCCTTGTGCACGGTCAGCGCGTAGCTGTGCGCCAGGTCGTCGAGGTCGTCCAGGTCGTAGCGGACGGATTCGCCGTCTTCGGTCTCGACGGTCAGACCGGCTTCTTTCAGGTCCAGGTCGATGACCGTGCCCAGGGTGCCGTTGAAGATGCCGTGGGCGCCGCGTGCGTAGTCGTTTCTGGTGGCAATCACGCGGTCGCCGACGCGGAAGACCCTGGGGCCGTGCCAGTATTCGGGCTCGTTCTCGGCACGCGGGTTGAGGCGCTCCTGCAGCATCCGGGACAGCTGGTCGGCTCCGGCACTCCCCCGGCGCGCCGGACACAGCACCTGCACCTGGCTCGGGTCGACGCCCTGTTTGCGCGGCAGCCGTTCGGTGGCGATCTCGGCGACGAGTTCGGCGATGCGCTCGGGGTCGTCGAGTTCGGCGAACCAGAAGTCGGAGCGCTTGAGCTGCGGGAGTTGGCCGCGGCGGATCAGGTGGGCGTTGGCGATGATCGTGGACTGTTCGGCCTGGCGGAAGACCTTCGTCAGTGTGGTGCGGGCCACGCCGGGGACGGCCAGGAGGTCGGCGAGTACCGCTCCGGGGCCGACGGACGGGAGTTGGTCCACGTCGCCGACGAGGAGCAGGTGGGTGCCGGGCGGGATTCTGGCGGCGAGGCGGGAGGCGAGGTAGACGTCCAGCATGGAGGCCTCGTCGACGACGATGAGGTGCACCATCGTGCTGTGCGCGGCGGTGAACAGGGCGCCGCCGCCGTCCTCGGTCTCCGGGGTGTTGGCGGTGACCTCGTTGGGGTCGGCGGCCAGGCGGTGCACGGTCATCGCCTCGGCGCCGGTCAGTTCGGCGAGGCGGCGCGCGGCCTTGCCGGTGGGGGCGGCGAGGGTGACGCTGCCGCCGCCCGCCCGCACGACGCGCACGAGTTCGCGGACGGTGTGCGACTTTCCGCAGCCGGGGCCGCCGGTGAGCACGGAGAGGGTGTGGGTCAGGGCCATGCGCACGGCCTCGCGCTGGCCGTCGGCGAGGTCCGCGCCGAAGGTGCCCTCCTCGATGATGCGGCGTACCCCGCGCGGCAGGTCGGAGGGGGCGGCGGCCAGGGCGGCGAGGTCCTTGGCGAGTCTCCGCTCGGCGCGGTTGGCGGCGCGGACGGCGGCGACCTCCTCGCCGCTGACCGGGTGCGGTTCGAGGACGATCGGGGAGGCCTTGCCGGTGCCGAGCCGGTCCAGGGCGGCGCGGACGAGTTCGGCGGGCTGTTCGGTCAGCTGCGCGGCCTCGCCGATGATCTGCACGGCCGGCAGGTGGCAGTGGCCGGAGCGCGGGCCCTCGCTGGCGCAGACCTCCCACACGGCCGCCTCGAGCCGTTCCTCGCCGGAGAGGGGCTGGCCCTCGGCGAGCGCGATCCGGTCGGCGGTGGCGAAGTCGAGCCCGTCGATCTCGCCGACGAGCCGGTACGGGTAGCGGGTGAGGGTCTCCAGCGCGTTGGAGCCGTAGTCCCGGTGCAGCCGTTCGGCGAGCAGCGGGCTGATGCCGTAGCCGCGCAGCGCCGCCATCAGCTCCCTGATCTCGGCCTGGGCGTGCCAGGAGTCGACGATCCAGCGGCTGCGGCGGCGCCCGATGCCGTAGACCTCGGCCAGCCGCTCGGGTTCGCGCTCGATCACCTCGAGGGTCTGCTCGCCGAACCGGTCCGTCAGCGCCTGGGCGAGCAGCGGTCCGATGCCGCGCACGAGGCCGGAGGCGAGGTAGCGGCGGATGGCGCGCACGGACTCGGGGCGCAGCCGGTCGCACCCGGCGACGGCCAGCCGCGGGCCGTGCCGCCGGGTCTCCTCCCAGTGGCCGGTCAGCCGCAGCGTCTCCCCGGGCCGCACGCCGGCGAGCTCGACTCCGGCGGCGGCGAACCCGGAGGTGCCGGGGTCGGCGGTGCGCACGGGGACGGCGCGCAGCACGGTGAATCCGTCGTCCCGGATGAAGTGGATGTACTCGACGACGCACTCGAGTTCGGTGGTGACCTCGGTGCGCTCGGCGACGGGCGCGGGGACGGAAGGACCAGCCATGCCCCGCACACTACTGCCGAGCACTGACAGTGATTCCGCGCGAATTCACCCGAACGAGTGAGTTACCGACGAGTTCGGCGAACCCGCGTCAGAGTCCGGCCGGATCGAGGTCCCCGTCATAGAAGTCCTCAGCACGTGGCTCCCCCACACGCACACCTCGCCACTGGAGAAGACGATGCCGCACCCGAGCGATCCCGCCTGTCTCGCCCCCGCCGAACCGCACCCCGACGTCGACCCGCTCGCCTACGAACTCTGCGCCAGCTACCAGGATCCGGCCCGGGTCCAGCCGGTGCCCGCCGGCCCCACCTTCGACCTCGTCAGCGTCGGGATGGGGATAGGCCTGGACGCCCTCGACCTGCTGCTGCGCTCCGGCGAGCCGGTCGGCCCGGTCGCCGCCGACGCGCGGTCCCGGGTGGACCGCGTCGGTTTCCTGCTCCCGCCCGGTACGCTCGAGGCGGAGCGCGGCTTCGCCTGGTGGTGCCGCAAGCACGGCCTGCGGGTCGCCTCGCACGGGGACGTGGTCGCGCTGCCGCCGCTGATCGGCGAGAGCACCCGGATGGTGTGGCTGGTGCCGCCGGGCGCGCCGGACACCGGGCGCACCGATCCGGGTTCGCTGCTGTCCGCGTTGCGCAAGGCGTTCAACGCGCAGACGCGCCGGGCCCGTTGTCAAGAAGCAGGCCCCTGAAATACCCGATCGAGTGATAATAGGTCTGCGACAGCGTCGTGTGGGAACGCGTGGCGTTATAACGGCATCTCGGTAGTCGAGAGCTCACACGACGTCGTAGGGACGCCCGCAGCCACATGGACCAGCACCACGCCAAGACCGATTCCGCCGGTCCGGACCAGGATCCGCCGGACAAGGAGCTGATCGACCGGGTACGCGAGGGCGACCTCGAGGCCTTCGATCCGCTCTACCGGCGGCACCGCGACTCGGCGCTGCGGCATGCGCGCCACTGGACGCGCTCGGAGGCGGCGGCCGAGGACCTGAGCGCCGAGTCGTTCACCCGGGTGCTGTACGCGATCCGCAACGGCAACGGGCCGACCGAGGCGTTCCGGCCGTACCTGCTGACCGCGATGCGCAACGTGGCCCGGGACTGGGCCGAGGGCGACCGGCGCACGCTGCTGGTGGCCGACCTGGTGGACATCGCGCCGCCGGAGCCGGAGCAGGACCCGGTCATCGCGGCGCTGGAGCGGTCGCTGGCGGGCCAGGCGTTCATGACGCTGCCGGAGCGCTGGCAGACGGTGCTGTGGCAGACGGAGGTCGAGGAGGAGGGGCCGACGCAGCTCGCCCCCCAGCTCGGCATCGACGCCGCCGCCGTGGCCGCCCTCGCGTACCGGGCGCGCGAGGGCCTCAAGCAGGCCTATCTGCAGGCGCACATCACCGAGATCGGCTCCGACGCGTGCCGGCCGTTCGCCGAGCGGCTCGGCACGCACGCACGCGGCAAGCTGCGCGGGCGCGAGGCCGCGAAGGTGCGCCACCACCTGCGGCACTGCTCGGAGTGCGTCGGGCTGTACGCGATGCTCAAGTACGTCAACGCGAACATCCACGTGCTCATCGGCCCGGCGGTGGTCGGCGCGGCCGCCGCGACGAAGATCGGCATCGTGCTGGCCACGGCCGGCGGCGCGGCCGGAGCGGGAGGCGGCGCCGCGCAGACCGGGAACGTCGTCGGACGGGTGGTCAGCAAGGCGCGGCACGCTCCCAAGAAGCAGCAGGCCACGGTCGCGGGCGCGGTCGCGGCGGCGGCCGTGGCGGCGATCGCCTTCGCGCTGACCGGCAGCGAGGGCACGCCGCCGATCCCGGCCGCCAAGCCCAGGCCGTCCGCGCCGGTGCTGGCCACCCAGCCCGCGCCGCCGCCCGCTCAGCCCACCCCGGCCCCGCCGAGCCCGACGCCGCAGCAGCCCTCGCCGACCCCGACCAGCCCGAGCCCCACGCCCACGACGCCCAGCCCCTCGCCGACGCCCACGACCCCGAGTCCGAGCCCGACGACGCCGAGCCCCTCCCCCACGCCGACCACGCCGAGCCCGACCCCGAGTTCGACGCAGCGGGTGGAGTGCCCGGGCGACCTGCTGGACCTCGAGTTGAACCTGCTGGGCAACGAGGTGATCGTGCAGGTGGGGCTGAATCTGGACATCACGATCGGCGGCATCACGATCGTGGTCCCGGAGAGTTGCGCGCCCGGCGGGCCGCCGCACCAGTTCCTGCCGACGCCGTCAGCGTAGTCCGGCGATGAACTCGAGGGCCTGCTTGGTGTTCGCCGACAGGTCCGCGGCCGAGTCGAGCACCAGGCGGCGGTCGGTCCACGGCTCGAACCCGGCGCGCACCCGCTCGACGTCGGCCCAGGTCGGCTCGGCGAATCCCTCGATGCCGCGGTCGCGCGCCTCGAGCCGTCGCCGGTGCGCGTCGAGGTTCGAGCAGACGACCTCGATGAAGACCAGCCGCACGCGGCGCCGGGACGCGAGCGCGCGCCACTGCTGGCGGGCGGGCTCGACCGCGTTGACGGCGTCCACGATCACGGTCAGGCCGAGCCCGAGCAGCTCGTCCGCGACGGCCTCCGCGACCAGGTAGGCGGCGAGGCCGGTGGGCTGGTCGGCGGCGATCCCGGAGCGGCGCAGCGCCCCCTCGATCGGGTCCACCGAGACGACGGCGGCGGACAGCGTGCCGCCGACGCCGCGCGCGATCGAGCTCTTGCCCGCGGCGGGCAGCCCGGCCATCGCAATCAACATGGTAGAACTCTGCCATAACGGGTGTTCATGTTCCCCGGCGGCCCCCTCGCGACGCGCCGCGGCCGCGGGTCAGTCGATCCGGACGGACCCGTTGGCGGTGCGGAAGTCCACCGCGACCAGGCCGGCCTCGTCGTACGCGTTGCGCAGGTCGGCGGGCTCCAGCCAGTTCACCTTGAGCTCGGGCAGCGGGTCGCGCTCCGGGTCGCCGAGCCAGGCCAGCACGGCGTCCCGGTCCCCGGCGATCTCCAGCCGGTCGATCTCCGGCAGCGGGTCCGCGCCGTGCGACGGATGCAGTTCGTCCGGGCAGTCCCAGCAGATCAGGTAGGGCAGCTGCGGGTCGTCGATCAGGTCGAGCACGCCGATCTGGTGCCACTCCAGCAGTCGGCCGTCCGGGCGCCTGCGGTGCCCCTCGGCGGCCTCGCGCCCGAGCCGCTTCTCGAACCCGCCCAGGTCGTCCACCCCGACCACCCAGCCGAGCCAGCCGCCGCCGAGCTCGGCCCGGCGCTTGACCGCCCGGCCGAACGGCGCGGACTCGGTCGCCGGGTGCTCGAGCGGGGCGACCACCTCGACGTACGCGCCGTCGGGCAGCGGCAGCACCGCGTTGCGGGTGCCGAACCGCGGGTGCACGCCCCCGTCCCGGAACGAGGCCCCGAGCAGCGAGCCGAGCCGGGAGACGGTGGAGGGGAACGCGTCGAGTTCGACGGCGTAGGAGATGTGGTCCAGACGCATGTCCTCGACTCTACCCAGCGGTAGGCGGGTTCAGACGGATCCACAGGTACCGTCAGTAATAGACATATGGTCGCACCCGGCGCGGCGGCGCCCCAGGACAGCCCATAGAGTTGCGGTGACGGATCACGAACGGGATGTCAGGAGTACGGTGATGAGCTCACCCCACATCGGCTACGCGGCGATGCTCGAGCAGTTCGGACCGAACGAGGTGACCGACTACAGCGCCGCGGCCGAGGCGGCCGGGTTCAACGGCGTGATGGCCGCGGACCACTTCCAGCCCTGGGTGCCGCAGCAGGGCAGCGCCCCGTTCGTGTGGAACGTGCTCACCGCGATCGGCGCGCGCACCGCCGGAGACCTCGGACCGGGCGTGACCTGCCCCTCCTTCAAGATGCACCCGGCGCTCGTCGCGCAGGCCTCGGCGACGCTGGCCGCGATGTACCCGGGTCGGCACTGGCTCGGCCTCGGCGCCGGCGAGGCCCTGAACGAGCACGTGGTCGGCGGCTACTGGCCGGAGGGCCCGGAGCGCTCGGCCCGCATGTGGGAGGCGCTGGAGATCATCAGGAAGCTCTTCGGCTCCGGGCACAGCGGCAAGGAGGTCAAGCACGCGGGCAAGTACTTCCAGCTCGAGACCTGCCGGCTGTGGACCGTGCCGGAGGACGACCCGGAGATCTACATCGCCACCGCGGGCCCGCTCAACGCCAAGAAGACCGGCCGGCTGGCCGACGGCATCATCACCCCGGGCGCGGCCCCGGCGAAGATCGAGATGGTGCTCGGCAAGTTCGCCGAGGGCGCGCGCGAGGCGGGCAAGGACCCGGAGACGATGCCGAAGATCCTGCAGCTGCACCTGTCCTGGGCCGAGACCGACGAGCAGGCCATGGCGAACGCGATGACCGAGTGGCCCAACGGCGGGATGAAGTTCGACAAGGGCGACATCCGCTCGCCGTACCACTTCGAGCAGATGGCGAAGCTGGTCCGGCCGGAGGACTTCGACGGCCGCATGGTGATCAGCGCGGACCCGGACACGCACCGGGCCGAGATCCAGCGCTACCTCGACCTCGGCTTCGACCGGATCTACCTGCACAACGTCGGGCGCAACCAGGCCGAGTGGATCGAGGCGTTCGGCCGCGAGGTGCTGCCCAAGCTCACCCGCTAGCGGCTGCGCATACCAGGAGATAATCAGCGCATTGGGCTGACCGGGGGAACCTTTCCCGGTCAGCCCATCGTGTGCGTGACCCCTGCTCAGAGACCTTCGTTGATCGCTGACGAAGGGGAGCCGCTCCAATGGGGCTCCCTCCCTTCTAGAGCTACTAGAGGTCATCACATGCATGGGATTGCCAAGCGGGGACTGGCGCTCTTCGCCGCCACCTCGGGTATCGTCCTCGCGGGCGCGGCTGTCGCCTCGGCCGACGCCGGCGCCACCACCACCGCGACCACCTCGCAGTCCGGCGGAGCAGTCGCGGGCTGGGCGGTTCAGGCCCCGATCAACGTTCCGGTGAACGTCTGCGGCAACAGCGTCGAGGCGCTCGCGTTCAAGGAGATGGTGCACGGCACCACCTGCACCAACAAGCACCCGGGCGCGGTGGCCACCGCCTCCACGACCAAGTCCGGCGGCATCGGCGCGGGCAACACCGTCCAGGTCGCGGGCAACGTCCCGGTCAACGTCTGCGGCAACACCGTCGCCGGCGCGGCCGTGAAGAACGACTACGAGGGCTCCACCTGCGTCAACAACGCCTCCGGTCCGGGCGCGGTGGCCACCTCGAGCATCGACCACTCGGGCGGCATCCTGGCGGGCAACACCGTCCAGGGCGCGCTGAACGTCCCGGTCAACGCGTGCGGCAACGTCGTCGGCCTCGGCGTCGTGAAGAACATGTACGCGGGCCAGAGCTGCACCAACTGATCAGCGTCCCACGCTGTCAGGGCAACCGTGCCCCCGCCCCTCGCATCCGGGCGGGGGCACGGCGTTTCCCCGCCTCCGCGCGCCCCCGGAAGTGTGCGCGGAGGAGGCATGGGAGCTGCGGCGCCGGGGTAACCCGAGCGGGTGACGCAATTGCATCCGCAAATTTGGCCAAACGGTCTCCGTGCGGCCCGCGGATGCGGAAGACTCGTGCGCGTAGTGAGACCGTATTCGTACATACGAGCAAGGTGATCGAGCCCTGAGACTCCGGAGGGAGGCGGGATGAGCCGCAGGCGCCGCCGCGAGCGCGAGGCGGGACGGATCCGCAAGACCGTCGAGGTGCTGGTGTCCGGGCTGTTCGGGATGGCCGTGGTCGGCGTCGTGCTGATGCTGCTGCAGAACGGCAGCACCCCCGCGCCCGAGCCGAGCCCCACCTCGACCGTCACCGGCCAGGCCTTCCCCACCGGCGGCGCGGACGGCGGCCTGGTCAGCGTGCGCAGCGCCGACGCGGGCACCGTCACCGCGAGCCCGTCCGTCAACTCCCCGAACACCGGCCCCGCGAGCGCCACGGCCGCGCAGGGGGCCCAGGGCGCGCAGGAGACCGGCCACACCGAGCCCGCCACGCCGACCACGGCCCCGGCGAGCGGATCACAGAACACTGCCACCGCGGGCAGCGGCACGACCGCCGCGTCCGGGAGCGCGTCCGCGACCGCGAGCCCCTCGTCCGGCTCCAGCGGCGGCGGCCTAGGCGGTCTCGTCGGCGGCCTGGTCGGCGGAGTCCTCGGGCTGCTGTAGGCGCTAGGTCAGCGTCGCCACGAGCTCGTCCAACAGTTCGACGAGCAGGTCGCGTCCGGAGCCCGAGCGCGCCGCCCGGAAGCCGTGGCGCCGTCCCCACAGCGCTGACTCCACGGCCCGATATCCGGCCCAGCGGACGACGCGCTCCAGCTCCAGTCCGGCGGTCTCGGCGAAGATCTCCAGCATGCGCATCGCCGCCTTCGCGAAGTCGTCCTCCCGCGCGAGCTCACGCACCCGCGCCCCGAGCAGCGGCGCGCCGTCGTACGCCGGATCGCCGACGTACCCCTTCGGATCCACCACCAGCCACGGCTCACGCTCGGCACGCAGGATGTTCCGCGCGTGGAAGTCCCCGTGCACGACCAACTCCGGCTGCTCACGCCCCAGCTCACGCAGCGTGGCCACAGCCGCATCGATCGAACGCGGCGGCAGGTCGTGCGTCAGTTCCCTGGCATCGCGAAGCAGCGACTCCTCCCACTCACCGACCTGATCGCTCAGCCGAGGCAGCCCCGACGGCGCCGGGATGGTCAGGCGTCGATGCAGCTCACCCGCGATCCGTGCGACCTCGTCACTGTCGCTCACCTCGGCCAACGTCGAGGAATGCGCGCGCTCCAGCAGCATCGCGAAGTGCGCGTCGTCGCGCGCGTAGAGCCGTACCGCGCCGCGACCGTCCCAAGCCTCGAAGGCGTCCGGCTCGGCGACGTTGCCCGGGTGCGGGAACGAGACCTTGAGCACCGCAGAACGCTGATCCGCGTCGGGTCGCCGCACGGGGACGATCAGGCCGACGCCGCCGTGCGTGACCGGGCCGTCCGCGACGCAGTCCCACCTGCCCATCAGGTCCGTGACCAGCTGCGGAAGGGTGGCGAGCCAGTCCTCGCCGCGGGCGCCCTCCCGGCCGGCGGTGCCGCGGAAAAAGGTGTCAGGGATCTGGATCATCCTGGTACCTTACGCGCATGGCACGCACACAGGACGGCAGCGCGGGCGACGCGGACTACGGCAGGATCGGGACCAGCTACGCGGACTACCGGCGGCCCGAGGCGCGGATCGCGGCGGTGATCGAGCAGGCGCTCGGCGACGCGCGCACGGTGATCAACGTGGGCGCCGGGGCGGGCTCGTACGAGTCGCAGGCCTTCGAGGTCACGGCGGTCGAGCCCTCGGCCACGATGCGGGCGCAGCGGCCCGCGCACCTCTCCCCCGCGATCGACGGGGTCGCCGAGGCGCTTCCGTTCCCGGACGGCGCGTTCGACGCCGCGATGACCACGTACAGCGTGCACCAGTGGAGCGACCTGAAGGCGGGCCTGCGCGAGATGCGGCGGGCCGCGCGCGGCCCGGTGGTCGTCGTCGGCGGGGATCCGGACCGGGTGTGCGACTTCTGGCTGCACGACTACGCGCCGCGGATGATGGAGATCGAGGCGCGCCGCTACCCGACCATCAGCGAGATCGCCGAGACCCTCGGCGGCACGGTCGACGTCACCCCGATCCCGATCCCGCTCGACTGCACGGACGGATTCATCGAGGCCTACTACGGCCGCCCGGAACGACTGCTCGACCCGGAGGCGCGCAAGGCGTGTTCGGCGTGGAGCTTCGTCGACGAGCAGCTTGCCGAGCAGTACGTGGCGTCGCTGCGGGACGCCCTCGAGTCAGGCGCCTGGGACGCGCGCTACGGCCACCTGCGCGAGCAGCCGACCTACGACGGATCGCTGGTGCTGGTCCGCGCGCTGCCCTAGTTGTACGAGTAGTAGTCCACCAGGGCACGCAGTTCGGCCACGGCCGTGCGCGCCGCGGTCAGGCCGTCGGCGGGCTGGATCCCCATCACCGACAGCGTGGTGCCGTCGTCCAGGTCGAGCAGCACCCACGGGTCGCCGGAGCGCAGGTTCACGGTGACGATCTGCGCCCACTCGAGCCGGTGCGTCCGCAGCATGTTGACGACGGTGAGCCCGCCCGCGTCGGCCACGGCCTTGGGGCGGGCGAGCACCATCAGCACGAGCGCGCCGGCGAAACCGATGCAGGCGAACGCGATCCGGTCCGGCAGCGGCCAGGGCTCGCCGCCGTCCGAGGGGAGGGTGGCGGCGATGGCGGTCATGCTGCCGGCCAGGATCGCGGCGACCGAGTAGATGATCGTGCGGGTGCGATGCGGGCGCCAGGTCACCGGGAGGGCGGGCAGCGGCGTGCCGCGGCCGTCCCCGGGACCGCCCAGCTCGCCGCCGCCGAACTCGGCGCCGTCCCGTCCCCGGGACGGGTGTCCGTTCGGCGCCATCGAGTCCATCCGCTTCTACTCCGGTGTAGCTGTGCAGGACAGTCCACCTAGATGCGGCACGCCCTGATGTCGGTCACGAGGATAGCGCGTGCGCCGATCTCCCAGAGGTCGTCCATGATGCGCTGGGTCTGCTCGCGCGGCACCATCGCGCGCACGGCCACCCAGCCCTCCGAATGCAGCGGGCTGACCGTGGGCGATTCCAGACCCGGCGTCAGGTCCACCGCCTCGCGCAGCCGCTCGGCCCGGATGTCGTAGTCCATCATCACGTACTTGCGCGCGACCAGGACGCCCTGCAGCCGCCGCAGGAACTGCTCGCTGCCGAGCGCGGGCTCCGCGTCCCGGCGCTTGATCACCACGGCCTCGGACTCCAGGATCGGCGAGCCGATCAGCTCCAGGCCCGCCTGCCGCAGCGTCGTGCCGGTGGAGACCACGTCCGCGATCACGTCCGCGACGCCGAGCTGGATGGAGATCTCCACCGCCCCGTCCAGCTTCACCACCTCGGCCGGGACGCCCGCGCGGTCCAGGTGCGACTGCACGATGCCCGGGTACGAGGTGGCGATCCGGCGGCCCTTCAAGTCCTCGATCGTGGACCCGGTGCCGGGCCGGCCGGCGAAGCGGAAGGTGGACTTGCCGAAGCCGAGCGGCAGGATCTCCTCGGCGTCGGCGCGCGAGTCGAGCAGCAGGTCCCGGCCGGTGATGCCGATGTCGAGCCGGCCGGAGCCGACGTACACCGCGATGTCCCGCGGCCGCAGGTAGAACAGCTCGACCCCGGCGTCCGGGTCGATCACCATCAGCTCGCGGTCCTTGCGCTGCCGGTAGCCCGCCTCATGGAGCATCTCGCCCGCCGCCTCGGAGAGGGATCCCTTGTTGGGCACGGCGATGCGAAGCATGGGGCTGGTTCCGTCCTTCTCGATGGTGAGTTCCCGGTAGTCCACTGGATACCGACGTTACAGAGTGCGGTAAACGTCGTCGAGGGAGATCCCGCGCGCGACCATCAGCACCTGCAGGTGGTACAGCAGTTGGCTGATCTCCTCGGCGGTGCGCTCCTCGCCCTCGTACTCGGCGGCCATCCACACCTCGGCCGCCTCCTCGACGATCTTCTTGCCGATGGCGTGCACGCCCGCCTCGACCAGCTCCACGGTGCGCGAACCCGGCGTGCCCGCGGCCGCCTTGGCCTGCAGCTCGCCGAACAGCGCCTCGAAGGTCTTGGACCCGACGGCCTCGCTCACCGGTCCCCCAGGTTCTTCAGGGTCAGCGCGGTGGCGACGGCGCTGAGCGCGGCCTCGCGGCCCTTGTCCTCGGCCGAGCCGGGCAGTCCGGACCGGTCGATGGCCTGCTGCTCGGTGTCGCAGGTGAGCACGCCGAAACCGACCGGGATGCCGGACTCGACGGCGACCTTCGTCAGCCCGTCGGTGGCCGCCTGGCAGACGTAGTCGAAGTGCGGGGTGCCGCCGCGCACCACGACGCCGAGCGCCACGATCGCGTCGTACCGGTTCTTCGCCAGCGCGTGCGCCGCGACCGGCAGTTCGAAGCAGCCGGGGACGCGGACCAGCTTGGGCTCGTCGATGCCGTGCTCGGCCAGCGCCTTGACGGCGTTCGCGACGAGGGCGTCCATCACTTCGGTGTGCCACTGGGCGGCCACGATCGCGACGCGCAGGTGCGCGCAGCGCTTGAGGTCCGCCGGGTTGATGCCGAGCTCGGGGGCTCCGCTGCCTGCCACGGAGGGTGCTCCTTCTGGTTCTGTGCTGAGCTGCTGGAAACAGACGTTATCGCTTTACCGGGTCAGACCCGGTGCGCCGTCCGGTATGCGATCAGGTCGGCGATGGAGATGAGCGCGAGGCCGTGTTCGCGGGCGAACGCGCGCAGTTCGGGCAGCCGGGCCATGGTGCCGTCGTCGTTGACGATCTCCACCAGGACGCCGACCGGGGTGAGGCCGGCCAGCCGGGCGAGGTCCACGGCCGCCTCGGTGTGCCCGGGCCGCTCGAGCACGCCGCCGGGCCGGGCCCGCAGCGGGAAGACGTGGCCGGGCCGGGTCAGGTCGCCGGGGCCGGTGGCCGGGGCGGACAGCAGCCGGATGGTGTGCGCCCGGTCGGCCGCGCTGATGCCGGTGGTCACGCCCTCGCGCGCGTCCACGGTGACGGTGAACGCGGTGCCCTTGCTGTCCTGGTTCACCGCGGTCATCGGCGGCAGGTCGAGCGCGTCGGCCCGGCCGTCGTACATCGGGGCGCAGATCACGCCGCTGGAGTAGCGGACCGTGAAGGCCAGCAGCTCCGGGGTGGCGTGCTCGGCGGCGAAGATGATGTCGCCCTCGTTCTCCCGGTCCTCGTCGTCGACGACCACGACCGGGCGTCCGGCGGCGATCTCGAGCAGCGCGGTCTCGATGGCGTCGAGGCCGGTCTCGGTGGCTTCCAGCGTGCCGTTCATGCGTGCGCTCCTTCGACGACGGGGACGGACGGGGCGGGGGTCTCGGCGGGTCGGCGGGCGAGGTTGATCCACTGCCGCATCCCGGCGATGACCAGCACGAAGTAGATCGCGTAGGTAAATCCGGAGACCGGCAGACCGCTGTGGAAGGCGAGCGGGACGCCCACCACGTCCACCGCGATCCAGACGAACCAGAACTCGACCCAGCCGCGGCCCTGGCTCAGGGTGGCGGCGAGCGACCCGACAAAAATGTAGGCGTCCGGCAGCGGCGCCCAGGAGGAGTGCGTGGCCGAGAGCAGCCAGGCGAAGCCGAGGGTGCCGACGGCCAGGAAGCCGAGCAGCGCCAGGCGTTCGGTGTTGGCGGCCCAGCGGATCACGACCCCCTGCGGGTGGTCCGCGCCGCGCTGCCGGTTCCAGCGCCACCAGCCGTAGGACGCGGCGGCGATCACCACGAGCTGCCGGGCCGCGTTGCCGCCGAGGTGCACCGACATCGAGGCCCCGAACAGCAGGATCGCTCCGGTGATCTGCACCGGCCAGGCCCACAGGGACCGGCGTATCGCGAGGGCGACGGTGGCCAGGCCGAGGATGTTGCCGAGCAGGTCGGACCAGCGCACGGTCTCGCCGCCGAGCGAGAAGGCGACCGCATCGGCCCAGCCGAACAGGCCGTTCATCGCGCGTCCTCGGCGCCGCGGCCGAGCAGCTTCTCGGTGTACTTGGCGATCACGTCCACCTCGAGGTTGACCCGCGCGCCGGGCTGCTTGATGCCGAGCGTGGTCATGGCGAGGGTGCCGGGGATCAGCGAGACGGTGAAGTCGGGCTGCTCGCCGTCGGTGATGGCGCTGACGGTGAGGCTGATGCCGTCGACCGTGATCGAGCCCTTCTCCACGACGTAGCGGGCCAGGTCGGCGGGCAGCGAGACGCGCACCAGCTCCCAGTGCTCGCCGGGGGTGCGCTCCAGGACGGTGCCGGTGCCGTCGACGTGGCCCTGCACGATGTGGCCCCCGAACCGGCCGTTGGCGACCATCGGGCGCTCGAGGTTGACCCGGTCGCCGGGCTTGAGGTCGCCGAGGCTGGAGCGGGTGAGCGACTCGGCCATCACGTCGGCGGTGAACTCGCCGGACTTCAGGCTGGCCGCGCCGGTCTCGTCGGTGACGGTGAGGCAGACGCCGTTGACCGCGATGGACGCCCCGTGAACGGCGTCGGTGGTCACGACGGGCCCGCGCACCGTGTAGCGGGCGGCGTCGGGCAGGCTCTCGATGGCGACGATCTCGCCGAGTTCCTCGATGATTCCGGTGAACACCGCAGTTGCTCCCTCATCCACACCTGGTCGTGGTGCTCCGAGGGGTCGCGGGAGGCGAGGAACGGGAACGCGCGGCGGCACGGCGCCCGGGATCGCCGGACGTGGGGATGGTTCCCTCGGCTACGGCGTCGAGGCACGTCCGACCGGGCGCGGCTGGGCCGACGTCCCGCGTGCCGCCTCCCATCCGGACTTTCGATCGCCGCCCGCCGCAGCTCGCGCTGCTGAGCGGGTCGACGGCCGATCACCGTCGGTCCCGGAGTTTCACCGGGTCCACCTTCGACTCGCCTCAGTGGCGCAGAACGCTTTGTTGAGCGTTCACGCCGCCAAGCCGGAATCAGCCGGGTCGCGGACTGTCACCGCCGGTTCGGAATTGCACCGACCCCGGGGCACGCTGTCGTCTTACCCAACAGTCTGCCACGGGATCTCATTCCGTTGTCCAGCCGTCCGGTGGGTGGTCCGGGTCACACCCGGCGCGCGCGGGTGTGCGCGGGCCGCGCTCCGGGCCGACGAGCTGCTCGTATGCCTATTCTGCCGCGCGAGTGAATCAGAGTCACCGATGACCATGCGCAGCGGTTAGGCCCGGTGGATCACGCACGCCGCGCCTCGGCACGGCGGCGGATCCGCTGATGACGACCCCACAGATGGGAAGCCCCACATGAAGAAGATCCTGACCGCCGCGGCGCTGACCGCCGCCGCGATCGGCCTGCCGCTGGCCACCGCGGGTGCCGCCATGGCCGACACCAACTCGGACAGCGACTCGCTGGTCACCGTCGGCGAGGGCTCCTGCGTCGCCCCGTGGTGGTGGGAGGGCCCGGTCACCGTCCTGAACGGCCCGGAGGACTACTCCGCCTGCAACGGCCAGCCGATGCACGTCAAGCCGGGCGACCTGGTCGGCGCCCTGGACGACTCCTGCATCCTGCCGTGGCACTGGGAGGGCCCGGGCACCGCGGGTGACGACATCCTCGGCACCCTGACCGCCACCCCCGAGGGCCCGCAGCACTACCAGGCCTGCAACAACGAGGGCCACTGAGCTCGTCCGGACTCATCCCACGTCTAGGGTGAGTTGATCGACAGCGGGGTGACGGACGGCCGGTCGCGGGCTGTGCCGCACCCCGCTTTCGCATGCCCGGATGCGGGTTGAAACAGGCACACAAGAGGGGCGCCGCGGGAGATCCGCGGCGCCCCTCTTGTGTTCTGCCGTGCCCTACGGGCTAGTTGACCAGGCCCAGGTCGCCGAGGCCGTCGTCCTGCTGGCTCGGCACCGCCTCCGGCACCGGCATGGCCGGGTGGTTGTCGTCGCAGGCGGCGTAGTGGCCGCGCTGGCCCGGGTGCAGGATCGCGTCGCCGACGTCGAGCGGGCCCTCCCAGTTCCACGGCAGCACGCAGCCGTTGTCCAGCGCGCCGACGAGCGCGCCCTGCGGCCGCGGCGCGACCGGCCCGTCGCAGTTGGCGTAGTTCTGCGGGCCGGTGACGACGGTCACCGCCGGCAGCTGCCACAGCCAGGGTGCCACACAGGTGCCCTGCAGGGCGGTGACCAGCGGCTGGTCGTCGTCTGCCAGGGCGGAGCCGGCGGTGGCCACCGGCATGGCGAGGCCGACCGCCGCCGCGGCGGTGGCGTAAACGAGCTTGCGCAAAGGATCTCTCCAAGTCCTCGGGTTCCGGGCGGCGGCCGCTGTGGGTCGTGGCGGCCCCCGGAACCCAACCTCCGGACGTCCCCGCGGGTCACGGGCGCGTCACCCGGCGGAACGAGTCGGATGATCCTCAGGGCATCAACTCAGCACGAGACCCGACCATCGGATTTACGTGACGGTGAGCGCCAGGGTCGCCCCGCCGACGGCCAAAATCGCGAGCACCGTGCCCGCGATCGCGACCGTGCGCTTGGGCACGGCCAGCCCCGCCGCGTTGCAGCGCTCGAACCAGAGCAGCATCGCGAGCGAGCCCCACGGCGTGATGATCGGGCCGACGTTGACGCCGATCAGCAGCGCGAGCAGTTGGGTGTGGTTGCCGGTCGGGATGACGGCCTCCCCCGCGATGTACGCGGGCAGGTTGTTGACGACGTTCGACAGCCCGAGCCCCGTACCGGCGGCCCGCATTTGTCCGACGAATCCGCCGTCCGTGCCGATCAGATGCCCGACGAGCGTGTCGAGCCCGTGCACGCTGAGCGTCTGGATCACCAGGAACATCCCGGTCACGTTCGCGAGCAGCCGCCACGGCAGCAGCGACCAGCGCAGCTCAGACCGTCGCCGGAACAGGAACGCCAGCACGGTCACGCCCGCGGCGGCCGCGGAGGCGATCTGCAACGGCGCCCCCGCGACGATCGCGATCACGAACAGCGCGCAGGCCACCCCGGCGATCGCGCAGAGCAGCGGATCGGCGGGCCGGAACGGCGTGGGCGGCGTGAACCGCTCCATCCCGCCGCGCCGCCCGCGCCGCCAGAAGAAGATCCACAGCACGACCATCGTCGCCGCCACGCTCACGGCCTCCGGCGCCGCCATCCGCGCGGCGAACGCGGCGGGCGGCAGCGCGACCCGGTAGGCGGCCAGCAGGTTCGTCAGGTTGCCGACCGGCAGCAGCAGGCTCGCCGTGTTCGCCAGGAACGCCGTCGTCACCGCGAGCGGCAGCGGCGGCACCCCCGCCCGATCCGCCAGCGCCAGCATGATCGGCGTGAGCAGCACCGCCGTCGTGTCCAGATTCAGCCCCACGGTCACCAGGACCGCCAGCAGCACGCAGAGCAGGAACAACACCGCGAACCGCCCCCGCGCCACGATCGCGAGCCGCGTGGCCAGCACGTCGAACGTCTGCGCCTTGCTGGTGAGTTCGGCCAGGATCACCACGCTGAACAGGAACGCCAGAATCGGCCGGATCCGATCGAAGATCGCCGACGCGTCATGCGTGGGCAACGCACCCGTGGCCCAGCACAGCAGGCCGAGCCCCAGCAGCCCGAGGGCGAGGAGGTCCAGAGGATGCACACGGCGCCGATTCACGCGCCGCATTCTCCCGCCCAAGATCCGCCGCAGTCCACTCGGCCACAGTCCACGCCACGCGGCGGCCGACCGCTCCGCTGCCGATGACTCAGCCGCCACCCGCTCCGCTGCCGATCACCTGCCGCCGCGCCCGGTCCGCCCCGATCCTGTGGGCCTGTTATTTATTGCTACGCGCGCGCCCTCGACATCAGCCGCGCGCCCGCCACCGCCGACATGACCTCGACCAGCCGGGTCAGCCGCAGCACCTCGAAGCGGTGGAAGTTCGGGTCGCCGAGGCGGCAGACCAGCACGCGCACGCCGGTCGCGCCGACCGGGGCCGTCGCGTAGTGCGCCGAGCCGATCGTCACGGCGCTCGCGCGCGGCGGCAGGTCGGGCAGCACGGCGTCGGTCGGCGCGTCCCAGCTGCGGGCCACGATCCCGGCGCCCTGCTCCGGGGAGATCGCCAGCGCCCAGTCCGCGCCGAGGATCCGGGGCAGCGCGTCGGCCAGCAGGTTCAGCGCGGCACGCGGGTCGGCGGCGATCCGGCCGAGCAGGTCGAGGTCGGGGAACGCGCCGGGCACCTCGCCGGACGCGCGCATGCCCTCGAGCGTGACCCCGCCCAGGTCGCGCAGCGCCTTCTCCAGCGCGGGCCGCCGGTGCTCCTCGGGCAGGAAGACCGTGATCTCGTCCAGCGCGCGGCCCTGCTCCCGGCTGAGCACGTTGACCTGCACGATGTCCGCGCCGCACGCGCCGAGCTCCCGGGTCACCTGGCCGAGCGCACCCGGCCGGTCCGCCACCCACAGTCGCAGCCTGAGCAGCATGACTCACGTCCTCTCCGTCGGCGGGCCGCCGAGCGGTCCGTGCCCGGGCACGCTCCAGTCAAACCGGCTCCCGTTTCCACACCGTTGCGTCCGGGTCACAACCGGTGGTGTGCGAGCAGCGTCACACGCCGCCGTACGGCCGCGCGCCCCGCTACCTCCGGGAACGCCGCCGCCCCGCGAATACGAGCCCTGCGAAGCCCGCCGCGAACAGCGCCCCGGCCACGAGCTCGTGGCTGCGGAACCGGTCCGGCGCCTCGTCCTGGATCCGACCGTGGAAGTCGTCGAAGCGCCGCGGGAAGAACGAGCGCCCGAAGAAGATGTTCGAGGGCTTGTTCAGGTCCGGGAACGCCGCCCCCGCCATCCCGGCGAACACCGCCGCCCGCTCCCCCGGCCGCGCCGCCGCCGTGGCCACCCCCATCGCCGCGAGCCCGGTCAGCCCGTCGGCCACCGCCACCCGCATGAAGTGCTCGTGCGTCTCGAACCTCCCCCAGTGCGGAATCGCGTCCAGCACCAGATGCGAGGCGAACCCCAGCGGAAACGCCGCCCACGGGTCGCGCGCCACCGCCCCGATGATCGCGCCGGACAAGACGTGGTTCGTGACGAGCATGGGATCAGTCTCCCCCATTCCGGACTTCTAGGTGTCCCAACGCTGTCAAGCACCTGTCAGGCGCCGGATTTTAGCCCGTTAGAGTGATCTTTCCGTTTCACCCGCCCTAGAACCTGACGCCCCGTCAGGCTGATCATGACGGCTCCATCCGGACCCGTCGGTTTCCCGACGTCGAAAGGAGGTGGGACGATGGCTGTCATGACCATGGAGCGTCCGGAGTCCGACGAAGAATCGGACGGCTACGACGACCCACGTCAACGCGCGGCGGTGATCCGCGCCCTTCACGACCAACTCGACCCCCCCGAGGGTTACCGGGTTGAGATCATCGAGGGGAACATCACCGTGGCGGCGACTCCGTTCGGCAGGCACGCGAGCATCATCCGGCGGGTCAGGATGGCGATCGAGCCGACGCTGCCGCCCGAGGAGTACGGGTTCTTCGAGAACCTCACCTGCCAGGAACCGGAGATCGACCGGTACATTCCCGACCTCGGCGTCTGGCCCGTCGACTACATCGACAGCGACGAGGACTGGGTCTTCTCCGCGGAGCAGTGCGCCTTCGCCGCGGAGGTGACCTCGCCGGGGCAGACCAAGCGCGACTACAGCAAGGCCGCGGGGTACGCGCGTTCTCGCGTACCCGTCTACCTGATCGTCGACCGGGCCCGCCGTGTGTGCGTCGTGCTGACGGAGCCGGAGGGCGGCGTTTACAAGAACCGGCACGAGGAGCCGTTCGGCAAGCCGGTGACGTTGCCGCTGGGGACTCCCGTGACGATCGACACCTCGCGGTTCTGAGGCCGCCGCCGCGCCTGGCGTCAGCCGTCGAAGCGGTCGAATTCGAGGACGCGGAGGATGGCTCGGCCGGCGGCGTCGGAGGCGGGGAGGTCTACTTCGGCGCGCAGGTGCCAGTCGTGGTTGGCGGCGGGGTCGTCGAGGATCTGGCGGACCTTCCAGGTCTGGGTCTGGGGGGACTCCTCGATCTCGAAGAGCTTGGGGCCGCGGGCGGCGGGGCCGGTGCCCAGTTCCTCGTGCTCGTCGAAGTAGTCGCCCAGGGCCTCGTCCCAGTCGTCGAACTCCCAGGGGCCGGTCCACTCGTCGGTGTGGGCCAAGCCCTCGGCGTCTTCGGCGTCCAGGGCTACCAGGCCTTCCACGTCGTCGCGGGCGGCCAGTTCGACGCGGCGGAAGAGGGCGTTGCGGACCAGGACGCGGAAGGCGCGCTTGTTGCCGGTGACGGGGGGCGGGGTGTCGTCGAGGGCGGCCTGGGCGGCGGCGTGGGCTTCGGGGTTGCGCAGAGCCTCCCACTCGTCGACGAGGCTGGAGTCGATCTGGCGGACGGTCTCGCCGAGCCATTCGATGAGGTCTACCAGGTCGTCGCGCTTGACGGACTCGGGGACGGTGTGGCTGAGGGTGCGGAAGGCGTCGGCGAGGTAGCGCAGCACGATGCCCTCGACGCGGGCCAGGTCGTAGGCGGCGATGTAGTCGGCGAAGGTCATCGCCTGCTCGTACATCTCGCGCACGACGGACTTCGGGCTGACCGGGTGGTCGCCGATCCACGGGTGGGCGCCGCGGTACGTGGTGTAGGCGTGCTCGAGCATCTCCTCGAGCGGCTTCGGGTACGTGATGTCGGCGACGCGCTCCATGCGCTCGTCGTACTCGATGCCGGAGGCCTTCATCTCGGCGATGGCCTCGCCGCGGGCCTTCTTCTCCTGCGCCATGAGGATCTGGCGCGGGTCGTCGAGGATGGACTCGATGATGGAGAGCAGGTCGAGGGCGTAGGCCGGGGATTCGGGGTCTAGGAGGTCGAAGGCGGCGAGCGCGAAGGTGGAGAGTGCCTGGTTGAGGGCGAAGTCTTGTTGCAGGTCCACGGTGAGGCGGACGATGCGGCCGGTCTCGTCGGGGGTGTCCAGGCGCTCGACCACGCCTGCGGCCAGCAGTGATCGGTAGATGGCGATGGCGCGGTGGATGTGCTTGCGCTGGGCGGCGCGCGGCTCGTGATTGTCCGTCAGCAGCTTGCGCATGGCGTCGAAGGCGTTGCCGGGGCGGGCGATGATCGACAGCAGCATCGCGTGCGTGACCTGGAAGCGGGAGACCAGCGGCTCGGGCTCGGCCTCGATGAGCTTCTCGAAGGTCTGCTCGCTCCAGTTGACGAAGCCCTCCGGCGGCTTCTTCCGGGCGTAGCCGCGTCGGCGCTTCGGGTCGTCGCCGATCTTGGCGAGGGCGCGCTCGTTCTCGATGACGTGGTCGGGGGCCTGCGCGGCCACGTAGCCGATGGTGTCGAAGCCCGCACGTCCGGCACGTCCGGCGATCTGGTGGAACTCGCGGGCGCGCAGGAGGCGGGAGCGGCGGCCGTCGTACTTCGAGAGGGCGGTGAAGAGAACTGTGCGGATGGGGACGTTGACGCCTACGCCGAGGGTGTCGGTGCCGCAGATGACCTTGAGGAGACCGGCCTGGGCCAGGCGTTCCACGAGGCGGCGGTACTTGGGGAGCATGCCCGCGTGGTGCACGCCGATGCCGTGCCGGATGAACCTGGACAGCGTGCGGCCGAAGCGGGTGGTGAAGCGGAAGCCGCCGAGCAGGTCCGCGATGGCGTCCTTCTCGGCGCGGGAGCAGACGTTCAGGCTCATCAGCGACTGGGCGCGCTCGATCGCGGCGGCCTGGGTGAAGTGCACGATGTAGATCGGGGCCTGGCCGCCCTCCAGGAGTTCCTGGACGGTCTCGTGCAGCGGGGTCATCCGGTACGAGTACGACAGCGGGACGGGGCGTTCGGCGGAGCGGACCGTCACCGTGTCCTTGCCGGTGCGGCGCTTGAGGTCCACCTCGAAGCGCTCGACGTCGCCCAACGTCGCGGACATGAGCAGGAACTGCGTCTGCGGCAGCTCCAGCAGCGGGATCTGCCAGGCCCAGCCGCGGTCCGGGTCGGCGTAGAAGTGGAACTCGTCCATGACCACGAGCCCGGCCTCGGCCTGCTCGCCGTCGCGCAGCGCGATGTTGGCGAGGACCTCGGCGGTGCAGCAGATGATCGGGGCGCCCGGGTTCACGGACGCGTCGCCGGTCATCATGCCGACGTGCGCGGAGCCGAACGCGTCGCAGAGGTCGAAGAACTTCTCCGAGACCAGGGCCTTGATCGGCGCGGTGTAGAAGGAGCGCTGCCCGCGGGCGAAGTTCGCGAACACCGCCCCGGCCGCGACCAGCGACTTCCCGGAGCCGGTGGGGGTGGCCAGGATGACGTTGCCGCCGCTGGCCAGCTCGATCAGCGCCTCCTGCTGGGCCGGGTAGAGGTTGATGCCCCGGTCGGAGACCCAGCCCTCGAACGCGGCGTAGAGGGTGTCCGGGTCGGTGGTGTCCGGCAGGCGGTCGAAGAGGTTCACCCGCCCATCATCTCAGGCTCAGACCTGCCCGAAGTTCTTAGGATGATCGTCGGCGGCCATCTTCCATACATTAAGGCGAGACCGGTAACCTTTGCCGCCATGGTGCTGAGAAGGCTGCTGCCCGGACGCAAGACCGACTCCGCGCGCGAGAGCGTGCCGGTGAGCGGCGAGGACATCGCGGAACTGCTGGAGTCGCTGGCCACCGCGTCGACCTCGGCGACCTGGAAGTGTCGGCACGCGGCCGGCTCGGTGCTGGTCGAGGGTTCGGTGGACTTCGGGGCGCGCGAGTCGCGGGCGACGGTGATCCGGGGCAAGGCGACGTACGAGTACATCCGGCGCGGCTCCACGGCGTTCCGGTCCGCGGTGGTCGAGTCCGCCGCCGAGGAGACCGGGCAGAGCTGGGAGTACGCCGCGGAGACGGACGCGTGCGGCATCCACGCGTACGCCATCCCGGGCGTGCTGGCCGCGGCGGTGCGCGCGGCCGGGAACATGAGCGTGGGCAAGCCGGAGGAGGTGGGCGAGCGCAAGCTGACCCCGGTGACCGTGACGCTGAAGCCGAAGACCACCGACCCGGACGGCAAGGTGGCCCGGCTCGCCCGGCAGCTGCGCGACCACGGCGCGATGGTGCTGCTGGTCAGCGCGCTGGTGGAGCCCTCCGGCTGGGACGACGAGACGGACGAGCCGACCGGCCCGCGGATCGACCGGCTGCGTCTCGAACTGCCGCACTGGACCCCGGCGGACAACCCGATGGACGACCACGCCGTGACGGTGGACCTGTTCGACCTGAACGAGCCGGTGGAGATCGACGTGCCGGAGGAGTCGGACGCGGACCGGCGGCGCACCAGCCGCACCTGCGCCGACCTGGCGCTGTTCTGATACACCGCCGAAACCGTCGTCGCACGGGAGAACCGGCGATCTTCGATAAGGTGACCGCGTGCACGTGGACCCCTGGACGGCGAACGGTGTGGTGGACGAGTGACGATGACTGAAGCACAGCTGCCCGCGCGGGCCAAGGTGGCGGTCGCGGCCGGGAAGCTGACCGGCGCGGTCTCGCGCGCCGCGGGGCGCGGCTCCGGCGCGGTGGTGGGCGGCCGGATCGCCCTGAGGCTGGACCCGGAGCTGCTGCGGCGGCTGACGGCCGGGCGCGCCTGCGTGCTGGTCTCGGCGACGAACGGCAAGACGACGACGACCCGGCTGGTCGCGGAGGCGCTGCGGGCGAAGGGCCCGGTGGCGTCGAACGCGCTCGGGGCGAACATGCCCGCCGGGATCACGGCCGCGATGGCGAACGACCGGGACGCCGAGTACGCGGTCATCGAGGTGGACGAGAAGTACCTGCCGGGGGTCGCCGAGCAGACGAAGCCGCGGGCGATCGCGCTGCTCAACCTCTCCCGCGACCAGCTGGACCGGGCCGCCGAGACCCGGATGATGGCGCAGAAGTGGCGCGACGGCCTGGCCGACACGGACGCGACGGTGATCGCGAACGCCGACGACCCGCTGGTCGTGTGGGCGGCCGGCCGGGCGCGCGACGTCGTGTGGGTCGCCGTCGGGCAGAGCTGGAAGGACGACGCCTGGTCCTGCCCGCAGTGCGGCGGGGTGCTGCACCTGGACGAGGACGACTGGAGCTGCGGGTCCTGCGACCTGCGCCGTCCGCAGCCGCAGTGGTCGCTGGACGACGCCGAGCTTGTCGCCCCGGACGGCGCCCGCGTGGGACTGACCGGGCTTCAGCTGCCGGGCCGGGCGAACCGGGCCAACGCGGTGAGCGCCGCCGCGGCCGCCGCGGTCTTCGGCGTCGAGCCGAGCGTGGCGATACAGCGCATGGAGCACGTGACGGCGGTCGCCGGGCGGTACGACACGGTGACCTACCGCGGCAGGACGCTGCGACTGCTGCTGGCGAAGAACCCGGCGGGCTGGCTGGAGACCTTCGACCTGACCGCCCCGCGCGGGGTCGAGCCGGCCGGTCCGGTGCTGCTGTCGGTCAACGCGCTGTCCGCGGACGGCACGGACACCTCGTGGCTGTGGGACGTCGACTACACCCGGCTGGTCGGGCACCACGTGCTGGTGATCGGGCAGCGGCGGCTCGACCTGGCCGTGCGTCTGCAGGTCGCGGGCGTGGACTTCGAGGTCTTCGACGACGTGGAGGCGGCGGTGGACGCTGCTCCGGCCGGGCCGATCGACGTCATCGCGAACTACACGGCGTTCCAGCAACTGCGACAGAAGGTCGGGGCCTGACACCATGGCGGGACAGAGCGCGCTGCGCATCGTCTGGATCTACCCCGACCTGCTCTCCACGTACGGCGACCAGGGCAATGCGCTGATCATGTCGTACCGGGCGCGGCTGCGCGGGCACGAGGTGGAGCAGCTGAACGTGCGCAGTGACCAGCCGCTGCCGGTGCAGGGCGACATCTACCTGATCGGCGGCGGCGAGGATCGTCCGCAGCGGCTCGCGGCCGAGCGGCTGCGCAAGGACGACGGCCTGCAGCGCGCGGTCGAGGGCGGCGCTGCGGTGCTGTCGGTGTGCGCGGGCTTCCAGCTGCTCGGTCACTCGTTCTACGACGACGAGCAGGGCACGCTGCCGGGCCTCGGCCTGCTGGACGTGACGTCGAGCCGCGGCACGGTGCGCTGCGTCGGCGAGGTCGTCTCGACGCCGGACCCGGTGCTGACGGTGGGCGGCAAGCCGCTGCCGAGGCTGACCGGCTTCGAGAACCACATGGGCACGACGGCGGTCGGCCCGGACGCGAAGCCGCTCGCCACCGTGAAGTCCGGGAACGGCAACGGCGCGGGCACGGGCGTGGACGGCGCACACGCGGGCCGGATCGTCGGCACCTACCTGCACGGACCGGTCCTCGCCCGCAATCCCGCGCTCGCGGACCTGCTGCTGGGCTGGGTCGACGGCGACGCGTCCCCGACGAAGGCCGACGACGTGTGGCACGAGAAGCTGCGTGCCGAGCGCCTGGCCGCCGTCGGGGCCTGACCCGACGGCCCGTCAGGGCAGCAGGACGAGTTTGCCGCGGGCGCGCCCGCTCTGACTGAGGTCGAGCGCGGCGCGCCAGTCGGTGAGCGGGAACGTGCGCGCGACCGGGATGGTGAATTTGCCGTCGGCGGCGAGCTGCGCGTATTCGGCGAGGACGTGCCAGGCGGAGCGTGGCTGGTCCTCGTCGAAGCTGGTGCGCACGCCGGTTTCGCGGGATCCGGCCGCGTCGCTGACTGTGAGCACGCGCCGGGGTTCGCCGCCCGCGATCTGCACGAGGCCGGGGAGCGCGTTGCTCGGCGGCGCGGTGTCGAGCACGAGGTCCACCGGTCCGTCGGCGGCCTTCATCACCCGCTCGACCATGCCGTCGCCGTACGCGGTGACGGTGGCGCCGAGCACGCGCAGGCGTTCGGCCTGGGTCTCCCCCGCTGTGGCGAAGACGCGCGCGCCGCGTATCAGGGCGATCTGCACGGCCGCGAATCCGACCATGGTTCCGGCACCGTGCACGAGCAGCGTGTTCTCGGACGTGACCCGAAGTCCGTCGAGGCTGCGGTGCGCGGTTTCGAGCGCGAGCGGCAGTGCGGCGGCCTGGATCAGGTCGAGTCCGTCGGGTACCCGCGCCCAGTTGTTCATGACCGCGTAGTCGGCGGCGCCAGCGCTGTGGCCTGCGGTGAAGTCGGCGCTGCCGAGCACGGCGTCCCCGATGGCCACGTCGGTCACGCCCTCCCCGACCGCGTCGACCGTGCCCGAGACGTCGAGACCGACGCCGCGCGGGAGCTGGCCGGGGAACAGGCCGCGGCACAGCGCCCAGTCGGCCGGGTTCAGTCCGCAGGCGTGCACGCGGATCCGGATCCGGCCGGCGGGGACGTCCGGCGTCTCGGCCTGCTCCAGCCGCAGCACGTCGGCCGGTTCTCCGTATTCGTGGAAGCGCAGGGCGTTCATGGACATGGCTGCCTCCTGACAGGAACGACGTAGCGACAGGGACTGCCACTACGACTCGCAGGCTAGCACGTAGTGTCAGTGACTGTCGCTACGGCTATACTGGTGCGATGCCCCGCGATGGAAACCCGGCGCGCCTGCGCCTCCAGCAGGCCGCGATCGACCTGTACGACCAGCACGGCTTCGACCAGGTCACCATCGCGGAGATCGCCGCCCGGGCCGGGGTGACCGAGCGGACCTTCTACCGGCACTTCGCCGACAAACGCGAGGTGCTGTTCGACGGTGAGACGAACCTGCGCGCGCTGCTGGTCGCGGCCGTGGCGGAAGCGCCTTCCGACCTCGAACCGCTCGGCGTGTTGCAGCACGCGTACCTCGCCGCCGTGCCGCTGCTGGAGGGCAACCGGCGGCTGTCCGAGCCGTTGCGCCGGATCATCGCCGCCACGCCTTCCCTGGTGGAGCGTCAGCAGGCGAAGACGGCCGCGATCACGGATGCACTAGCCGGTGGCCTGCGGGAACGGGGCGTATCCGCGTCCACGGCTTCGCTCACGGCACGGATTGGGATGGCCGTATTCAGCCACGTCGCCACCACCTGGTTCGCGCAGCCCGAGCTGAGTCTCGATCAGCTCGTGCGCGATACGTTCGCCGACCTGCACTCGCTCACGGCTGCCCCAGCGGCTCTTTCCGGCGCTCCGTCAGCACACCCATAGCGACGACCATGACGACGCCCACGGCCGTCAGCAGCTCGGACCAGAAGAAGGCCGCGTAGTCGAGCACGCAGCCGATCGGAGGCGTGCCGGGCGCGGTGTTGCGCAGACCTGCCAGGGCGAAGAGCGTGGCGGCCATCCAGCCGAGAGCGGGCCAGACCAGGCCGCGCCGACGTGACACGAGGATCCACGCGCCGCCGAGGACGGAAACGGCGAGCGCCCACATCACGACCATCATGAATCCGGCCAGGAACTTCGTGCCCTGCGCCCGCGAGACGTGCACGGTCAGGTCGGCGACGGAGTGCTCGTAGGTGCCGTCGACGGCGGCGATGTGGAAGAAGGGGTCGATGTCGCCGAAGGTCATCGAGACCGGCACGACCTGGTTGTCGACGCTCGCGGCGAACGTCACGTCGGCGTTGTAGCCGTCGAAGGGGTAGTCCGAGACCGTGCCGCCGAAGAGGCTGATGTCGAGGTCCTGCGCGGCGGCCGCGCGGCCGGCCGGGAAGTCGATCTGGGCCTTCGTCGGCGAGCTCGTGTAGATCGAGAGGTATTTGGAGGGCACGCCGAGCCCGGAGGAGAACGTGCCGTGCGGGACGACCTCGACGCGCAGTTGGAGCCGCTGCTGTGCCGCGTTGACCTGCTGCGCGGTCACGAACAGCTCGATCCGGTTGGGCTGGCTGGAGTCGCCGATGGCCGCGCCGACGTTCTGATTACTGCGCTCGGTGAGGTACATCAGGATGCCGCCGCCGCACAGCACGGGCACGAGCAGCACGGCGGCTATCCCCAGCACGAGGCGTCGCCGGAGATACAGCCGGTCGGCGACCGCCTGAACGCTCCTCAGATCGCCCGAGCCGCTCCGCATGGATCAACTCTCGCCGGGCCCGCGCGCCGTCGCACCCGGTGAGCGTCGAACGGAGGATCAGTCGGCCAGCGCGTAGCAGGCCACGGCGGCCGCGGCGGCGACGTTGAGCGAGTCGACTCCGGCGGCCATCGGGATGCGCACCTTGAGATCGCAGGCGGCGAACGCGCGCGGGCTGAGGCCGTCGCCCTCCGAGCCGAGGAAGAGCGCCGCCTTCTCGGTCTTCTCCAGCCGCAGTTCGCGCAGGTCGACGGCCTCCGGGGCGGGCGTGAGCGCGATCCGCCGGTAGTCGTGCTCGGCGAGCAGGCCGAGCGCCTGGGGCCAGGGTTCGAGCTTCGTCCACGGGATCGCGAACACGGTGCCCATGGAGACGCGCACGGAGCGGCGGTAGAGCGGGTCGGCGCAGTCGGGGGCGAGCAGCACGGCGTCCATGCCGAGGGCGGCGGCGCCCCGGAAGATCGCGCCGACGTTCGTGTGGTTGTTCACGCCTTCGAGCACGACGATGCGGCGCGCGCCGTCGAGCACGGCCGCGGGGTCCGGCAGCGGCTTGCGCTGCATGGCGGCCAGCGCGCCCCGGTGCACGTGGAAGCCGGTGAGCTCCTCCAGCAGCTCGGGCGAGCCGACGTAGGCCACGGCATCGGTCGCCTCGAGGATCGGGGTCATCAGCGGGACCCACTTGTCCGACAGCAGCATCGAACGCATCGGATGACCGGCGGCGATCGCGCGCTGGATGACCTTCTCCCCCTCGGCGATGAACAGGCCCTGCTCCGGTTCGGTCCGCTTGCGCAGCTCCATGTCCGTGAGGCCCACGTAGTCGGCGAGGCGCGGGTCGGCGGGGTCGGTGAGGCGGATCCAGCGATCTTCATTGCTCGGCACCAGGGCAGCGTACGCAATGTTCACCGGATATACAGAATTAAACGGTGCGGACAATGGACCATTCGCCGACGGCGCCGGTATACCTCTCGTGGCGGACGTGAAGATCGGCTGAAGGAGGGCGGAGTTGGCGGCGCCACGCTTGTTCCCCACGAGTGGAGCCTGGCGATTCAGGGCCGTGCGACCGGCGGACGTGATCGTGCTGCTGGCCCTGTTCGCGCTCGGGTTCGGCCTGCTCGAACTCGTCCCCTCGCTCAGCAGTCCGCTGCATCCGCAGACCGCGCCGACGACCGTGTCCACCGACCCGGCCGAGATCCCGTACTACGCGGTGCGCTCGCTGCTGCGCATGTTCATCGGGCTGCTGCTCTCGGTCGTGTTCACGTTCGTCTACGCCACGGCCGCGGCGAGGCTGCCGCGCGCCGAGAAGATCCTGCTGCCGATCCTGGACATCCTGCAGTCCGTTCCGGTGCTCGGCTTCCTGACGGTGATCGCGAGCACGCTGGTGGCCCTGTTCCCCGGCTCCGACCTCGGGCTCGAATGCGCGTCGATCTTCGCGATCTTCACCAGCATGGCCTGGAACATCACGTTCGCCTTCCACGCCTCGCTGGTCAGCCAGCCGCGCGAGCTCGACGAGGCGGCGCGCGTGATGCGGCTGACGAAGTGGCAGCGGTTCTGGACGCTGGACGTGCCGAGCGGCATGATCCCGATGATCTGGAACGGGATGATGTCCTTCGGCGGCGCCTGGTTCTTCCTCACCGCCTCCGAGGCGATCAGCGTCGGCGGCAAGTCGTACGTGCTCCCGGGCATCGGCAGCTACGTGGCCACGGCCGCCGAGCAGAACAATCTCGGCGCGATCGGCTGGGCGATCGTCGCGATGGTCATCATGGTCGTGGGGGTCAACTTCCTGTTCTGGCGGCCGCTGGTGGCCTGGGCCGAGCGGTTCCGGATCGAGGACTCGGCGACGGCCGACAAGCCGCGCAGCGTGGTCCTCGACCTGATCCGGCGCTCGCAGATCAACGAGTGGGTCTCCCGGCCGCTACACCCGTTCGGCCGAGCACTGGACAGCGCGACCCGTCCGTTCGGCCTGGCGGAACACCCGCTGCGCAAGCCGGTGCTGCGGCAGCGGACCGGCGACCTCGTGTTCGGCACGGTGGTCGTGCTCGGCGTGCTGTACGGCGTGTGGGAGGCGCTCGCCTACGTGCACCGCTCGGTCGGCTTCGGCCAGTTCGGCACGGCGTTCGGGGACGGCGCGCTGACCTTCCTGCGCGTCACCGTGGTGCTCGTCGTCAGCACGCTGATCTGGGTGCCGGTCGGCGTGTGGATCGGGATGAACCCGCGCGTCTCCCGGCTCGCGCAGCCGATCGTGCAGGTCGCCGCGTCGTTCCCGGCGAACTTCCTGTACCCGTACCTGATGGCGCTGTTCGTGGCGATCGGGCTGAGCCTGAACTTCGGCGGCGTCGTGCTGATGGCGATGGGCGCGCAGTGGTACATCCTGTTCAACGTGATCGCGGGCGCCTCGACGATCCCGAACGACCTGCGCGAGTCGATGCGGGTGATGCGCGTCGGCGGCTGGCTGCGCTGGAAGGTGCTGATCCTCCCGGCGATCTTCCCGGCCTACGTGACCGGTGCGATCACGGCGGCCGGCGGCGCGTGGAACGCCTCGATCGTGGCCGAGTTCGTGGTCTACAACCACCGGCAGATCGCGGCGCGCGGACTCGGCTCGTACATCACCGAGGCCTCGAACGCCGGGGACACCGCGCGGGTCGTGGTCGGCGTGATCGTGATGTCGGTCTTCGTCGTCCTGGTCAACCGGTTCTTCTGGCGAAGGCTCTACCACCTGGCTGAACGGAGGTTCGCGCAGTGACGGCACCCGACCTGGCACCGATCATCACCGTGGACGGCGTCATCAAGAGTTTCCCCGCGCCCGACGGCGACCTGACGGTGCTCGACGGCATCGACTTCCGGCTCTACCCCGGCGAGATCGTGGCGCTGCTCGGCAAGTCGGGCTCCGGCAAGTCCACGCTGCTGCGCTGCATCGCCGGGCTGATCTCGCCGACGTCGGGTTCGGTGGCGTACAAGGGGACGCAGCTCAACGGGGCGAACCCGGGCGTGGCGATGGTCTTCCAGAGCTTCGCGCTGCTGCCCTGGCTGACGGTGCAGCAGAACGTGGAACTCGGGCTGCAGGCGCGCGGCGTGCCGGAGAGCGAGCGGCGCGACCGGGCGCTCAAGGCGATCGACGTCATCGGCCTCGACGGTTTCGAGGCGGCGTACCCGAAGGAGCTGTCCGGCGGCATGCGCCAGCGCGTCGGCTTCGCGCGGGCGCTGGTGCTGGAGCCGGACGCGCTGCTGATGGACGAGCCGTTCTCCGCGCTCGACGTGCTGACGGCCGAGAACCTGCGCAACGAGATCGTGCGGCTGTGGGACTCGCAGGACCCGGCCGCCGGTTCGCCGACGCAGTCGCTGCTGATCGTGACGCACAACATCGAGGAGGCCGTGCTGCTCGCGGACCGCATCATGGTGCTGTCGTCGAACCCGGGCCGGATCATGGCCGAGCTGACGGTGGACCAGCCGCGTCCCCGGGACCGGCGCAGCCCCGAGTTCGAGGCGCTGGTCGACCAGGTGTACGGCCTGCTGACCGGCCGGGACGCGGCGGAGGCGGAGTCCGAGGAGCACGAGGAGCCGGTGCCCGAGGAGCCCCCGGCCGAGAACGGCAAGCCGCGCAAGGCCCCGAAGTCGCCCACCGAGGTGCCGCTCCCGGCGGTCTCGGTCGGCGGGATGGCCGGCCTGCTGGAGATCCTGGTGGCGCGCGGCGGCGAGGACGGCCTCGCGGAGATCGCCGACGACCTCAACTTCGAGGTCGACGACCTGCTGCCGCTGGTCGACGGCGTGACGATGCTGCGGCTGGCCAAGGTCCGGGGGCCGCGCATCGAGCTGACCGACTCCGGCCGCGAGTACGTGCAGGCGGACATCCGCACCAGCAAGGAGATCTTCGCGAAGCTCGCGGCCAAGCGGGCTCCGCTGGTGCGCGCGATCGTGCAGGCGCTGCGGGCGAGCACGGACGGCGATCTGCGCGAGGGCTTCTTCCTGGACCTGCTGCGCCGCGGCTTCTCGGCCGAGGAGGCGCGCCGGCAGCTCGACACGGCGATCGACTGGGGCCGCTACGCCGAACTGTTCGACTACGACGCGGACGACGGCATGCTGCTGCTGGAACGCGAGCCGGAAGACATCGGATGATTCCTTGCGTGACCCGGCACCGCACCCCTAGGCTCACGGCATGAAACTGCTGCGAGTTGGAGCGCCGGGCCGGGAGATGCCCGCGGTGCGAGCGGACGACGGCCGGATCCTGGACATCTCGGAGCTGACCGCCGACGTGGACGGCGCCTTCCTGGCCGGGGACGGCGTCGCGCGGGTGCGCGCCGCGCTGGCCGCCGGGTCGCTGCCGGAGATTCCGAACGCCGCGGGGTTGCGGATCGGCGCTCCGGTGGCCCGGCCCGGGAAGGTCGTGTGCATCGGCCTGAACTACCGCGACCACGCCGAGGAGACCGGGGCGAAGATCCCGGAGCGGCCGGTCGTGTTCCTGAAGGCCTCGAACACGGTCGTCGGCCCGCAGGACACGGTGCTGATCCCGCGGAACTCGACGAAGACGGACTACGAGGTCGAACTCGCGGTCGTGATCGGCAGGACGGCGCGCTACGTCGAGAGCCCGGAGGCGGCGCTCGAGCACGTGGCGGGCTATGCGGTCAGCAACGACGTCTCCGAGCGCGAGTTCCAGATCGAGTTCTCGCCGCAGTGGGACCTCGGCAAGAGCTGCGAGACCTTCAACCCGCTCGGCCCGTGGCTGGTCACCCCGGACGAGGTCGGCGACCCGGGCAAGCTGGGCCTGCGGCTGTCCGTGAACGGCGAGCGGCGCCAGGACGGGAACACCGCGAACCTGATCTTCGACGTCGGCTACGTGGTCTGGTATCTGAGCCAGTACATGCTGCTGGAGCCGGGCGACGTGATCAACACCGGCACCCCGGCGGGCGTCGCGCTGGGCCGGGCGGACAAGCCGTACCTGCGCGCGGGCGACGTCGTGGAGTTGGAGATCGACGGACTCGGCACCGCCCGCCAGGAGTTCGCGGCGGCCTGACGCGGAGACTGAGCTGAGGGGCCCGCGGCATCGTGCCGCGGGCCCCTTTTCTGCTGCGCTCCTACGCGTAGCCGAGCTTCTGGAACGCGGTGAAGCACTCGTGCCCGGCGGTCTGGGCGCCGTAGCCGCCGTGGATGCCGAGGGCGCACATGGCGATGTCGTGCTGGTCGTCGAACACGACGAACCAGCTGTTGTTGTACAGCCCGGCGCCGCTGCCGACCTCCGCGGTACCGGTCTTCGCGAAGAAGTGGCCGTTGTTCGGGAACCCGACGGCCGCGGCCGTGCCGTAGCTCTCGGAGATGACCCCGGCCATCATCGTCTTGAGCTGGGCCTGCACGTGCGAGGGCAGCGCCGTGGCCGTGATCTGCGTCTGCTTGGGCATCACGATCGGCTGCTTGAAGCTGCCGTTCGCCACCGTCGCGGCCACCGAGCACATCGCCAGCGGACAGGCGACCACGTCCGCCTGGCCGACCAGCGACTCCGCGAGGCCCGCGCCGCTCAGGTTGGTCGGCACGGTCATGTACTGCGCGCTGTCGCCGACGCCGATGTCCCACTTCTGATTCAGCCCGAAGTAGTTCTTCGCGGTGTCCGAGAGCAGGTTCTGGGTCACCTTGGAGTTGCTGTAGAAGTTGGAGAAGGCGTTGTTGCAGGAGCGCGCGAAGTCCTCGGCGTACGTGTAGTCGCCGCCCTCGCCCTCGGAGTTGTGCAGCACCACGCTCTCGATGGTGAGCGTCGTCGGGCAGGGCGCGTCCGTGCTCGTGGTGACGATGCCCTGGTTGAGCAGCGCCGTCGAGGTGATGATCTTGAAGGTCGAGCCGGGGGCGACGCGGGTCAGCAGCGCGTTGTCGTAGTACTCGCTGGTCGTGTTGTTCGCGATCGCCAGGATGTGCCCGGTCGACGGCTGGATGGCGACCATCGCGCTGTTCGCCTTGTACGTCACCGCCGCCTCGGCCGCCGCCTGCACGGTCAGGTCGATCGTGCTGTCCACGGTGCCGTTGTTGATCGGGTCGGTCAGCGTGGCGACGGTGGCGACCTGGCTGCCCTTCGCGTTCACCATGATGATCTGCTGGCCGTCGGTGGCGCCGGACACGGTCGCCTTGCTGATCAGCACGTTCACCAGGCCGGCCAGACTCGGGTGCTTGGTGGTGTCGATCAGCGTGCCGGACTTGTCGGCGACGCCCTTGACCGAAGCCGGGGTCTTCTTGATCTGCAGCTGGTAGCCGGACTTCAGCGAGCTGTAGAGCAGCGACGGGGACCACTGCACGAACCAGCGGGTGTAGCCGTCGATCTGCTTCGAGTACGTCGCGAAGCCGCTCTGGTACTGCCACTGGCCCATCGGCGAGCCGGCCTGCGTGGTGATCGCGAAGGTCATGTAGCCGACGGCGTTGGCCGCGTTCGGGTTGAGCACCAGGCCGACGACGCCGAGGTTCTTCTTGTACCACTTGAGCGCGGCCAGCGCCTCGGCCGGGCTGTCGGTGATGTTCGCGGCCGTCTCCAGCTCGCCGTTCTGCCAGGCCGTGAGGAACGCCGTGCCGGTCTGGGTGGCCGAGGACGCGCCCGAGTTGGTGGCCGGGGCGAAGCCGACCGTCGGGACCTTCGGCGTGGTGCCGGGCAGCTTGATGACGCCCGCGGCGGTGAGCCCGGCGACCGCGGCCACGGCGACGCCGCCACCGGCCAGCAGCGCGCGGCGGCCCATCTTCTTCGAGCTCCCGTCGCCCTCGACCTCGCGCCGGTCCAGCTTGAAGTTCTGCGGCGGCGGCAGTTCGGCACGCTGCGGGTCCACCTTGTGGAACTCCGGCGGCCGGTAGCCGCGCGCGGTGCCGGTCTGCGGGGCCGGGCCGAGCACCGCGGGCTGCACCCGGGTCGCCTGCGTCTCGTCCTCGGGCACCGAGCCCTGCAGCTGCGTCGGGTCCGCGTCCGGGTGGCCGGGGCGCGGGATGCCGGGAGCCTGCTGCGCCGCGCCCCAGGACGCGGCGGCCGCACGGCCGCCGCCGTAGCCGACCGGGGCGGAGGTGTACGGGCGGTGTGCCATGCCCGGGGTCGGGACCGAGACGGGCGGCATGACGGTGGTGGAGTCGCCGGACCGAGGCTCGGTGACCTTCGGTATCAGCGTCGTCTCCTCGACCTCGGTCGCCGGGGGCGCGGGCGGGACCGGTCCGTCCTCGTCCTCGCCGTCCAGGTTCTCGGTCTCGGCGTCGTCGTCCGGCGCGTCCTCGGCGGCCTCCAGGTCGGCCGGGGTGACGGGCCGCACGACCTGGGTGAGCCGGGCGTCCTCGTCGTCCGCGTCGTCCGCGTCCTCGTCGTCGTCCGAAGCGCCCGCGGCCGCCGCGGTCACCGGGGTGACCACCTCGGTACGCTCGCCGTCCTGCTCGCCGTCCTCGTCCTCGTCCTCGGGCTCGACCTCGGGGGCCTCGGAGAACGGGATCGGCGCGGGCTTCTTCTTGGGCGCGAAGGCGTCGAAGGCCGCCTTCGTCGCGGGCTCGGACTCCTCCTCGGCGTCCTCGTCCTCGTTCTCTTCCCCGTCCGCGTGGTCCGGCGTGTCCTCGTCGCGGGCCTCGGGCTCGGACGCGGAGCTCTCCGGCTCCCGCTCGGCCGTCGTCTCCTCGGCGACGGTCTCCGGCTGCTCCGCGGTCTCGGGGTCCCGACCTTCGACCGGTGCGTCCGCCATCTGTCCTGTACCGCCTCGTCCGTCTCGCCTGTGCTCTCCGGGTACCACTCCCGACTCTATTGGACGCGCCGGGGAGCATGTCCAGTTGCCCGGTGGGCGAGCGCGCGGGCTGTGGGCCGGCGTGCGGTAGTTTGGTCCGCCGACGGGGACGACGAGGCGGGAGGGACAGGCGTGTTCGAGAGCTGGCTCGGCGCCGAGATGGGCCGCGATCCGAGCTGTGCGGCCTGCGCCCGGCACGCCGAGGGGGCGGCGGCCGCGGCCCTGCGGCACGACGAGCAGGCCCTCGAACTGTGGGCTCCGGTGCTGGCCGGGGACCTGGTCTGCGAGCACCAGCCGCACGGGGTGCTGGGCTCGGCGCTGATGGTCCTGGTGCGCCGGGACCGGCTGGACGAGGCGATCCACCACCACCGGTACGGCTACCGGATATCCCGGCGCAAGCCGCGCTTCCGGGCCGCGATCGGCGAGCACCTGGAGTTCTGCGCGCTGGCCGGGCCCGAGCACCGCGGCCTCGAACTGCTGGCGGAGCACGCGGACTGGCTGACCGAGCCCGCGCCGGGGCACGCCGCGCAGGCCGAGTTCCTGACCGGGGCGAGCGTGCTGCTGGCCCGGCTCGTCGCGCTCGGCCACACCGATCTGCCGGTGCCGATGCCGCCCTCCCCCGGCGCGCACATGCCGACCGGCGAGGAGCTGACCGTCGGCGTGCTGCGCGGCTTCGTGGACGCCGAGCTCGACTCGCTCACCGTGCGCATCACGCGTGCCGAGCAGGAGGCCGGACGTGAGCCGCACTACGCGGCCCGGCTGCGGATCCGCCGGCTGCGGCAGCACTCGCTGGCCCCGTTCGACCTGCCGACGCGCAGCACGATCCGGGAGCCGTCGCAGGAACCGCCGCGCTACGCCGAGCCCGCAGCCGCGCACCTCGAGGTCCCCGGCATGGAGGATCTGTACGCGCTGACCGACATGCTCTACCAGGCCGGCGAGCTGGAGGAGGTCGGGCCGGCGCTCAAGCAGGTGATCGAGCGCTCGGTCGCGGCGAAGGCGCCGTGGTACGCGGCGCGCGCGGAGATGAACCTGTCCCGGCTGGTCGCGGCGGAGGGCGACAAGGCGGGCGCGGTTCGGTACGCGCGGGCCGCGGTGATGGACTGCGTGGACACGCGGCTGCGCGGCGCGGCGGCGCTGACCTTGGCGAACGCGCTGTGGGAGCTGGACGGGCGGGAGGCCGAGGCGATCCTGCCCGCCCTCGAGTCCGCCGGGATGTACGCCCAGGAGGACCGCAACGCCGAGGCGGCGATGGCGCGCCTGCAGGCCGCCGACGCGCTGGCGTACGTGGGGCGGCGCAGCGGGGCGGTGAGTCTCTACCAGCGCTCGCTCGCCGAACTCGATGACGACGAGTACTGGCACCCGCAGGCCCAGGGACGGGATCTGGCGAACCACAGCCTGCAGTACGCGCGTGCGCTGCTGCAGTCCGGCGAGGAGAAGGACGGCCTGGCTGTCCTCGACCGTCTCGCGCAACGGCTCATGAGCTGGGACGAGAGCGCCGCGGAGGCCCGCTTCGACGTCGCCGTCAACACCGCCTACACGCTGCGGGACTGCGAGCAGGAAGAGCAGGCGTACGCGGCGTTTTTGCGCGCGGCCGAGCTGGCCGACGGCAATCCGGACCGGCTGCGGACGCGCGTGCGCTGCCTGCGCTCGGCGGCCTGGCTGATCCAGGGCGACGACCTGCCGCGCGCCGTCGAGCTGATGGACCGGGCCGGGACCGCGCTCGTGCTGCGGCTCAACGACGAGCCCGAGCCGAACCGGAGCGAACTGCGGATCGAGCTGGCCGAGACGCACCTGCAACGTGCCGAGCTGACGCGCCGTCGCACGCGGCGGCATGCGCTGCAGGACGCGGCCGCCGCGTGCGAAGGGCTGCGGCAGGGCCTTGAGTTCCGGCAGGCGCAGTCCGGCGATCGGCCGTTCGGCCTGTACCGGCGGCTGGCCGACGCGACGGGCCTGCTCGGGCGCCTGGAGGCGGCGCGGACCGGTTCGTCGGTCGCGGCCGTCGAGCGGCTGCGCGCGCTGGTCGAGGAGCTGGAGGCGGCGGGCGGTGAGGGTTTCGCCGACCTCGTCAAGGAACTGACGGTCCAGATCGACGAGTTCGACGCGGGCGACGGGGAGGCGTGAGGTCATGTCGACGACGCAGCTGGAGGTGCTGAAGGAGCGCTTCGAGGAGCTCGACGAGCTGCCCTACGGGCCCGAGCGGACCAGAGGCCACCTGGCGCTCGCGGACGCGGCGCGCACCGCCGGCGACCCCACGTTCCACGTCAAGGTGCTGGTCTGGGTCTCCGACGACTACATGGAGACCGACGACAAGCCCCGCATGATCGAGTACTTCGACAAGGCGTGGGAGCAGTTCCTCGAGAACGAGGAGCGGATCGACCCGTACGTGCGCTTCAACCTGCGCACCACCTTCGGCCCGACGATCAACGCGCTGGCCGCCGACCCGAACGTGCCGGACCGCGAGGTGCTGACCCGGTTCAACGTGATGGAGGCGTTCTACCGGAAGTACGGCTACAGCCTGCGCGCCGTCTACCGGTCCCGCTTCTATTTCCACCGGCGGCGCAACGAGAACGACCTGGCGACGGAGCAGCTCGAACTGCTGGTCGCCGAGCCCGGGGACTACGGCGCGCGCTGCGACGCGAATGGTCCGATGATCGCGGCGCAGTGGTACCAGACCACCGGCAACGACCTGGAGCGTTCCGCGCAGCTGTGGCGCACCGTGCTGGAGCTCGCGGACCAGCGTTGCGCGGAGGACCACCGTGCCGAGGCGCACGCGGAACTGACGCACCTGGCGACGCGGTTGGGCCGGTACGGGGAGGCACGGCGCAACCACCGGCTCGGCTATCCGCTCGTGCGCCGGACCGCGAACCAGTGGCGCAGCCTCGACCTGCACATGATCTACGCGGAGAAGGCGCGGGACGTCGTCGCGTTCCTGCGCATCGTGCACGACCACGTGGAGCTGCTCGACGCTCCCATGGACGACGACGTGTTCTGGTATCAGGGCCGTGTGCTGCAGTTCCTGCACCTGCTCTCCGCACGCGGCCACGACATGCTCCCGATCACGCTCGCCGACCGCAGCGAGACCACGGCAGCGGCACTCCGCGCCCGCCTGGACGCAAGCCTGGGCGCGTACGTGGCCGCCGCCTCGTCCCCCGAGACGCGCGCGGACCTGGACGGCCAGCTCGAACCGTTCCGCGAAGACATCCTCGACAAGATCGACCTCCCCGAAGAAGACGAGAACGACGCCTTCTGGGACGCCGTCATGCCCCCGGTGCCCTCCCCGTGGGCCGCGCCGCCGAACCTCGAAGACCTCCCCAAGGGCTGGTCCGCGCAGGACGCGCTCCTGGCCGAGGCGCGGGTACTGGACTTCCTAGAGCACCCGCACGGCGACGGCGCCTGGGCCCGCGTAGCCGCGCTGGGCACCCCCCGCTCGCTGGCCGACCAAGCGCGACTGGCCGAGTACCGCTCGAACGTACTCGTCCGCGACGGCGACTACGCCTCGGCCCGCACGATGCGCTTCCGTGCCGCCGAGACCTGGGAGCAGGCCGGACGACCGAGCCAGGGCGCGTACAACCGCATCCTGGCCGCCATGTGCGCGTACCTGACCGGGGATCAGGCGACAGCGGTGGCCGAGCGCGACGCCGTGGCCGTGCACGCCCAAGCCGAGCACGCGGCGGGCCGGATGGACGACGCGACGCTGCTGAAGATCATCGCCGAGGACTTCCGGCTGAACTCGACCATCGAGATCGTGACGTTCGGCGCCGACCCGAACCAGCTCATGGACGCCGACGCCACGAACGCCAAGTTCAGCGCGGGCATGGACCTCTACAAGCGGCAGAAGACCGCACACGCGCCGCTCGGCACGCTGCTCGACGCGTGGGGCTTCTACCGGCAGCGGATGAGCCACCTGTACGCGCGCTACGGCCTGGCCCACGAATTCGTACGCGACTCGATGGCGCGCGTCGACTTCTGGTTCGCGAAGTCCCGAGACGCCTACCGCGACGCGCTGATGTTCCACGAACAGGCCGAACGCGAAGCCAGCCGCGGCGCCAACCTCCTGGAAGCAGAACTCTTCGAGGATGCCGAAGCCGCCGCGGTAGAAGCCGTACGCCTCAACGCCGGCCTCAGCCCCAAGAACGTGGGCAAGTTCCGCCTCCTCCAAGCCCAGGCCATCCGCGAACAACTCGGTGCCGACACCGACCGTGACGAAGACCTCCTCTTCGCCGCCCGCGAAGCCGCAGCCGTCCTCTCCGCCGAAGACGAGGACGGCGCCGCGGCCGCCCGCGCCCTCATCGGCGACGTCCACGTCCGCGCCGCCAAGTACGAACTCGCCCTGGACGTCTACGAGCCCGTCATCCGCGGCCTCGGCGAAGAAGGCTGGAGCAAGCGCGACGCGAGGCGGGTCCTCAGACGCGCCACCGCGGGCCGCTTCGTCTGCCTCCGCATGCTGGGCCGCCCCGACGAGGCCCACGCGATCATCGACGACCTGCTCACCAGGCTGCCGGACTGGAACCGCGAGACCGTGGCGTGGATCTGGCACGACGTGGGCCGCGCCTTCCAGTTCCTCGGCGAGACCCAGCAGGCCTTCGACGACTACACCGAAGCGATCCACCTCGCCAACGCCCTGGGCAGCTGGGAGCCCCACTTCGCCGCCCTCCAGCACGCGGCCGAGATCCTGGCCCCCACCACCCCCAAGTCCGCCATGACCATGCTCGACGAGGCCGTAGCCGTCATCGGCAAGGCCATCGAGCAGGAACTCGCCGCCCTGGCCGACCGCCAAGAACGCTCCGCCCAACACGCGCTGGCCCGAGGCGAGACCCCACCCGACCGCGAGTGGGCCACCCCCGACCCCGCCCTGGTGGCCAAGCAGGCCCAAGCAAAGATCCTCCGCGTAGAACTGCTCTTCGACCCCACCCCCGCCCCCGAAGCAGTCCTGGCCGACCTCCTCCCCGACGCCCACCAATCCGCCACCGAAGGCGCCGCCGCCCTAGCCCAACTCATCCAAGCCGCCGACGGTGACGACCCCCGCAGACGCCCCCTCCTAGCCGCCCTGGAGTCCGCCACCGGCTGGCTAGCCGCCGTCCAACGCGGCTCCGGCGACCCCGCAGGCGCCGCCGCGAGATGGACCGCCCTAGCCGACGTCGCAAGGACCGCCGACTTCGAAGACGTAGCAGCCCGCGCCACAGATAAAGCAAAAACCCTGGCACCGGCGGCGACACCGCACCCACCAAACCCGGTGTCCGAACTGGAAGCAGCGGTCGCAGCAGAGGCGTAGACCCTGCGGTCTGCCGTTCGGCCCTACCTACGGAGCCGCCCTACAGTCGCTCCGCTCCTTCGGGTAACGCGCTGCACGCTAGAGCCTCCGGCGCTACCTACGCTCCCTCGTACCTCGGTCACTACGTCCGCGCCCCTACGGCGTTGCTGTATCGCGCGCACTTTCCATCGGGTGAAAGTCAAAAACGCCTCCGACGGGCTAGCTCAGAGAGCACCCCCAACCTTGGGGGATTTTCTGCCGCGACGCTCAGCCCAACAAGATTTCCCATCGACGTCGCCCATTGCGACATATAGTCCGACGGGTATTCAATGTCATATGCACATGTCTGCCGGGGAACTTGAATAGCTAGTCGGCCGTTTACTTGAGTAGGTGGACGTGGCGTTTAGTCGGGACGAATGCGAGGGGATTTTTCACATCACCCGCCGCCCCGACAACGTCCCCGGGCCGAGCGCTGCAGCAGAAGTTCCCCGATGTTAGAGCACTCCAACCGGACCCCACCCCGGCCAACAGGACGACCGCGGCCAGACAGCGGCCCGTGATGCTCTCTGGGCCGGCCTGCCGGAGGCGCCTATGACCTTTATCGTTTCTGATTCCAGATGAAGGTGAGAGACACGCAAACGCCGTAGGCCCGCGGACGTAGTGACCGAGGTACGAGGGAGCGGAGGTAGCGGGCCGAAGGCTTCTAGCGCGCAGCGCGTTACCCGAAGGAGCGCAGCGACTGTAGGGCTGGCCTTAGTAGGGCGGGTGGGCGGGGTAAGTAATCGGCCCGGACGTAGCTGCTGATGCGGAGCGAAGCGGAGTGTCGGCGGCGTAGGTAGGGGCGAACACGAAACCGCAGGGCCGCCACCCACCTTCACACCCGTTGGGCGGTCCGGGGGATTTCCGCAGATCGGGGGCGTGGCGTGGTGGGAGGATCGCGGGAATCGATCTTCGTTCCATATACTTAGCGCGATGCTGCGTACGCCGAGAGTTAGCCCACGTCTGGCCGCGCGGTGGTCGGCTAGCCGTCTGGGCCGATTCACCGATCGGCTGATGGATGGTGACGCGCGGGCGGGGCGGCCGGCGTTGGGGCTGCTCGTGGTGGTGGTCGGGCTGCTGACCTGGGGGTCCGTCGCGGCGCCGCAGTGGGATCCGCCGTCTTCGCTGGTGTTTCCGGTGCTGCTGGGCGGGGTGCTGTTGAGCCGGACGCGGCAGTTGCTGCTGCTCACGGCGGTGGTGGGGGCGATGGGGGTGGACGCTGCGGTGCGGCGGCCCGGCGGGGTGACGGTGGGGACGGCGATCGTGGTGCTGATGCTGGCGCTGACGGTGCTGTTCACGTCGAGGATAAGGATCCGGCTGGGGCTGCGCGGGCATCGGGCGGAGATGCTGCTGCTGGAGTTGCGGGATCGGCTGCAGCCGGACGCGGCTCCGGCGGCCGGGCTTTCGGGGTGGAGCTCGACGCATGCGCTGGTGCCGGCGGGCGGGGCGCGGTTCTCGGGGGATTTCTTGATCTCGTGTGCGCCGGAGTTCCCGGGGGTGCACGTGGCGCTGGTGGACGTGTCGGGGAAGGGCAGTCGGGCGGCCGGGCGTGCGCTGCAGTTGTCCGGGGCGTTGTGTGCGCTGCTGGATGCGGTACCCGCGGATGGGTTTTTGGAGGCTGCCAACGACTACGTGCTGCTGCGGGGTTGGGAGGAGAACTTCGCGACGGCGATCCACGCGAGTCTGGATCCTTCGACGGGAAGGTTCGAGGTCTACAACGCCGGTCACCATCCGGCTGCGCGGTGGCGGCAGCGGGCGCGGCGGTGGGAGATGCTGGACGTGGCGGGTCCGGCGCTCGGGCTGCTGCCGGGCGAGCGGTATCTGCCGTCGGAGGGCGAGCTCGAGGCGGGGGACGCGTTGCTGCTGTTCACGGACGGATTGATCGAGCGTCCGGGGCAGAGCCTGGAGTCGGGCACGCGGCGGCTGCTCGACGCGGCGGAGCGGCTGCTGGACTCGGAGTGGGTGCTCTCGTCGGCGGCGGGCGAGCGGTTGGTGCGCTCGGTGGCGCCGGACAACGGGGATGATCGGGCGCTGTTGCTGCTGCGGCGGGATCCGGCCGGGGCGATCGTCCATCCTCCGGCGGCGCGGCGCGAGGTGCTCGGCGGTCTCAGCGGCCTGCCGTTGAACCGGGCGGCGGCGGTCGCGGAAGCTGTCCGCTGATACAGCCCGTATCCGGGCTCTTGCCACCGTGTGACCAGTGTGCCACATTCCTGTTACGTGCCGGACCCACCCGGCGAGGGGGAAGCAGGGAATCAAGGAGGCCATTGTGCCCGCTGCCCACCCGCCTGCCCGCGCGCGGCTCGAGGACGTCGCGCTGCTCGCGGGCGTCTCTCCCGCCACCGCGTCCCGTGTGCTGACCGGATCCGCCCAGGTCAAGCCGGAGACGCGGCGCCAGGTGGAGCGCGCTATCAGTGAACTGGGATACATCAGGAACCGGGCCGCGCGTACCGGGGGACGCCGCTCGGGGTCGATCGCGATGGTCGTGTTCGAGGACAGTCTGCGCATGTTCACCGACCCCTTCTTCGCCCGGCTGATGCGCGGGGTGGGCGGGGCGCTGGCCACGACGGACGTGCAGCTCGTGCTGCTCAGCGCGCATTCGGCGCCGGAGTGCCGACGCTGCGCGCGCTACCTGCGGGAAGGCCACGTGGACGGCGCCGTGTTCGTCAGTCTGCACGGCCAGATGCCGGTGGACGTGCGCGGGCTCGGGGTGCCGGTCGTCTACGTGGGCCGACCGGTGCGGGATGCCGACGCCGCGTCGTATGTGGACGCGGACAACATCGGCGGGGCGGAGGCCGCGGTGCGGCACGCGCTGGAGGCCGGGCGGCGGACGGTGGCCACGATCGCGGGTCCGCCGGACATGGCCGTCGGTCTCGACCGGCTGCGCGGGTACCGGAAGGCGCTGGCCGAGGAGGGTCCGGAGCGCGGGGACCTGGTGGCGTACGGCGACTTCTCCGCGGCGTCGGCCGAGCACGCGGTCTACCGGCTGCTCGACCGGCGGCCGGACGTGGACGCGGTGTTCGCGACCTCGGATCTGATGGCGACCGGCGTGCTGCGGGCGCTGCGCAGGACCGGGCGCCGGGTGCCGGGCGACGTGGCGGTCATCGGGTTCGACGACGCCCCGCTCGCCCGGCACACCAGTCCGCCGCTGACCACCGTCCGGCAGCCGGTGGAGGAGATCGGCGCCCGCGCCGTGGACGAACTGCTCGGCCTGATCGGCGAGGAGCGGCGGACGGCGCAGGCACCGCGCCAGGCCGTGTTCGCCACCGAGCTGATCGTCCGGGCATCCGGGTGAGGGGACCGCTCGGGTGCCGGGTCGAGCTGGCGAGTCGAGCTGGTGAGTTGAGCTAGGGGGTGCGCGGCGGCCGTCTGCGGCCGGAGTCCGTGTCGAGGGTCTCCTCGGCCGCCGCGCCCTCCAGTTCCCAGGAGGCGAGCAGGTCGGAGCCGGGGTCGCGCACGCAGTCGGGATCGACGTCCCGCTGCATGTGCTTCCAGTGCCCGGCCGCCTCCTCGAACAGTTCGGCCGGGGAGTCCGGCACGTGCGGGGCCTCGAGCGTGTCGCCGGGGGCGTGGTCCTGGTGATGCCTGAGCGGATTCTTCATCGTTGAATCAATCCCTGAAAATCGACCAGTTCTCCCCCGGCTTCCAGCCTAGCCCAGGCCCTGCAGGATCGCCTTGTACGCGGCGCCGTAGTTGGTCGGGGTGCCGGTGTAGTCGGTGATCAGCACGGGGCCGCTGGAGCAGCCGCCGGACCAGTCGTCCCAGGTCCACGCGAGGAAGCCGGTGGACTCGGACTCGAGCCAGCTGGTCAGCGAGTCGATGTAGGTGCCGGCGCAGTCGTTCTCGCCGATCTCGCCGGGGACGACCGGGACCTTCGCGATCACCGGGGCGACCTGGGGGGTCCAGCAGGACTGGCTGCCGCACGTGTTGAAGTTGTACGAGTGCCACGAGGCGACGAGGTTGTCGTCGGGGTCGGTCGGCTCGTACTGCAGCCAGCCGGTCAGGTCGTTGGAGTACTCCTCGCCGCCGAGCATCAGCACGTTGCTTGCGCCGGTGGAGCGGACGGCGTTGACCATGCTCTGCATGCCGGCGACCTGGTAGCCGATGCCGGTGCAGGTGCCGCCGTCGCGCCAGCAGGTCCAGCCGGTGGTGGTGTCGCCGGTGGCGCGGGAGGCGTAGGGCTCGTTGAAGAGGTCGAAGATGACCGCGTCGTTGCCCTTGAAGGTCTTCGCGACGGAGGTCCAGAAGGGGATGGCCTGGGCGGCGTCGGGCATCGGCTTCTGGCAGGTGGCCTCGGCGGACGAGCAGCCGGAGGAGTTGCCGGTGTACGTGCCGTCGGTCCAGTGCAGGTCGAGGATCGCGACGATGCCGTTGGCGTTCAGCAGGTTGACGTAGTTCACGATCGCCTGCTGGTACGTCGTGCCCGCGTAGGCCGAGTTGACGTACGACTCGGCGTTCCAGCAGGCCTCGTTCAGCGGCACGCGCACGGCGTTGACCGGGCCCCAGCTCTTCATGGCGGTGATCGAGGCCTGATCGCTCGGGCCGTCGAAGATGCCGTAGCCCTGGACGCACTCGTACTCGGTGCCGGAGCGGTCCACGCCGTGCGGGATGAAGGTGTTGCCGCTCGCGTCGACCAGCTTGTTGCCGGAGACGTGCAGTTGGGGCGCGGTCGTGGAGCCGCCGGTCCCGGTGCCCGTGGACGTGGGGGTCGGGGAGGCGGTGGTCGTGGTCGGCGTGGGTGAGGCGGTGGTGGTGGTCGGGGACGCGCTCGGGCTGGTGGTCGAGGTCGCGCCGCAGGTCACGCCGTTGACGGCGAAGCTGGTCGGGGTGGCGTCGCTGCTGGTCCAAGTGCCCTGGAAGCCGAAGTTCGCACTGGAGCCGGCGGCGATGTTCGCGTTGTAGGACTCTGCGACGGCGGTCGCGTTCGTCCCGGACTGGGTGACGACGGCGTTCCAGGCGTTGGTGATCTTCTGGTCGCCGGGGAAGGCGAAGGTGACGGTCCAGCCGTTGATCGCGCTGGATCCGGTGTCGCTGACCACCAGGTTCGCCACGAAGCCGCCGGCCCACTGGCTCTGCGTCGTGTAGCTGACCGAGCAGCCGAGCGTCGCGGCCGAGGCCGAGCTCAGCAGGGTGGGCGTCAGCGTGGCGGCGGACGCGAGCGCGAGGGCTCCGCCGACCGCGAGTAGGCGCCGTGGTCGGATGACAGACAAGGAATTCCTCCTCAGGAGTGCGGGTCCGGTCAACGTAGGCGGGGCACTCGGGCAGGAGAAGGATTCGTCCGCGATCGCGGGTTCCAACGCAGGCAGACGTAACGGCCCGCGACTTACTTTCATTTCATGACAGCCCCGGAGCAGGGCGTTGACCTGCTCCCGCACGCCCCGGCCGGACCGCGCGACCCGTCGCGCGCTGGACACACTCCCCCTCGATTTCCTACTTCCTACTTAGCGATTGCGCGGAGCCGGATCCATCCGCTCCGCCGTCGGCGAACTCGAGGAGGAGTGCGCGGTGATGTCCGACCGTTCGATTCGGAAACGCAGTGGGCTGATTCTCGGGGCCGCGCTGGCGTTGGCCGCGTCCGGCTCCGCCGCGCACGCCGCCGTCACCCCGCAGAGCGTCGCCAGCTCGGTCACCGTGAACGCGACGGCGGGCCTGGGCGCGATCCCCTCCGGCGCGATCGGGCTGAACACGGCCGTCTACGACCAGTACATGAACGACGGCTCGATTCCCGCGCTGGTCAAGGCGGCCGGGATCGACGCGATGCGCTATCCGGGCGGTTCGTACTCGGATATCTACAACTGGCAGACCAACGTGGCGACCGGCGGGTACGACGCGCCGAACACGGACTTCGACCAGTTCATGGCCACGGACCAGGCGGCCGGTGCGAGTCCGATCGTCACCGTCAACTACGGCACCGGCACTCCGGCGCTGGCCGCCGCGTGGGTGCAGGACGCCGACGTGACGCACGACTACGGCGTGAACTACTGGGAGGTCGGCAACGAGGTCTACGGGAACGGGTTCTACGGCTCGCAGTGGGAGAGCGACTCGCACGCGAGCAAGAGCCCTGACACGTACGCCGCGAACTTCCTGCAGTTCCGCTCCGCGATGAAGGCCGTGGACGCGAACATCAAGGTCTGCGCCGTGCTGACGACGCCGGGCTTCTGGCCGGACGGGGTCGTGGGCAGCGGGGACACGCAGGACTGGAACCACACCGTGTTGGCCGCGATCGGCAGCAATCTCGACTGCGTCATCGTGCACTACTACCCCGGCGGCAGCAGCACCGCGGGCATGCTCACCGACCCGACCGACATCGCCGGGATCGTCTCCACGCTGCACAGCGAGATCAACCAGTACGCCGGGAGCGCGGCGGCCGGCGCGAAGGTCATCGTCACCGAGACCAACTCGTCGATCGACATGGACACGCAGCCGGGCGCGCTGTTCGCCGCCGACATGTACATGACCTGGCTGGAGAACGGCGTGGTCAATGTGGACTGGTGGAACGAGCACAACGGCGTCGGCACGGTCAGCACCGTGGACGGCTCCACCGACTACGGCGACCAGGGCATGTTCTCGAACGCGTCGAACGGCAGCGGCGTGACGGAACCCGCCGTCGAGACCCCGTTCGCGCCGTACTACGGCGTCGAGATGCTGTCCAAGCTCGGTTCGCCGGGCGACGAAATGGTGACGTCGAGCACGAATAACAGCCTGCTGAAGGTGCACGCCGTGCGCCGGGCGGGCGGTGGCCTGGATGTGCTGCTGGACAACGAGGATCCGAGCAACGCGGACACTGTCGCGCTCAGTCTGAACGGCTTCACGGCCTCGGGAACGCCCACGGTGTTCGCGCTCGGCAACAACGCGACGTCTGTCACGAGCTCTTCGGGAAGCGCTTCCTCGGTGACGGTTCCGGCGTATTCGCTGGTCGTCGTGCAGATCCCGGGCAGCGGCGGAACCGGCGTGACGGTGCCGGGCGCGCCGGGCCAGCCGGTCGTCGGCAACCTGACGTCCTCGGGCGCGACGCTCACCTGGCCCGCCTCGACCGCGGGCAGCTATCCCGTCGCCGACTACAAGGTCTACCAGCAGTCCGGCTCGACCAGCACGCTGACGGCCACGACGTCCGCCACGACCGTGAACCTCAGTGGTCTGACGGTCGGAGACAGCTACACGTACAACGTGATCGCCGTCGACACGCAGGGCGACCAGTCGCTGCCCTCGCCGCCGGTGAGCTTCACGGTCCCCGCGCCCGCCAACGCACCCTGCGCCGTGCACTACGCGGTGACCAGCACGTGGCCGGGCGGCTTCGGCGCGGCGATCACCATAACCAACCGAGCGGCGACCGCGACCTCGTCGTGGACGCTCACCTGGACCTGGCCCGCGCAGGGCGAGGCGGTGGCCGATGGGTGGAACGGCACGTACACCCAGTCCGGGCTCGACGTGACGGTCACGAACGCGTCCTGGAACGGCGCGATCGCGGCGAACGGAGGGACCGCGAGCCTCGGCTTCAACGGTTCCGACACGGGCCAGGCGCCCGCGCCGACCGTCTTCGAGCTCGACGGCACCGTGTGCAGCACCACCTAGCACCACGTATCCACTCACTTCCTACCGCCTAAGGAAGGCCTTCTCCATGCACCCCATCCCCTCCACCGCTCCCCCGCCGCGCGTCGGCGCGCGGACGCGGCGCCGGATCTGGGTCGCGGTCTCCGCGTCCGTGGGCCTCGCGGCCGCGACGACGCTCGCGCCCACGCTGCTCACCTCCGCCTCGGCGGCCGCGCTCGGCTGCTCGGTGAGCTACACGCCGAACCAGTGGACCGGCGGCTTCACCGCGAACCTGGTGATCAACAACACCGGCAGCACCGCGATCAACGGCTGGACCCTGACGTTCACGTTCCCCGGCGACCAGAAGGTCACCAACGCGTGGAACGCCACGGTCACCCAGTCCGGCGAGAACGTCACCGCGGTCGCGGAGTCCTACAACGCCGACATCGCGGCCGGAGCGAACACCAACTTCGGCTTCCAGGGCACCTGGACCAACAGCGACGCCAGCCCGACGACGTTCGCCGTCAACGGCGTGACCTGCGGCGGCGGCTCGTCCACCAGTCCGAGCGCCTCGCCGACCACCACGACGGCCTCGCCCACGCCGACCACCACGACCGGCTCGCCGACCCCGACGTCCACCGGAACCGGCACGGGTGGCACCGGGGGCTACCCGGCCCACGTGGCGGACCCGTACACCGGGGCCACGAAGTATCTGAACCCTGACTACGTGACCGAGGTGAACACGCAGGCCAGCGCGGACGGCAGTTCCGCGGAGGCCTCGGTCGCCTCGTTCCAGACGGCGATCTGGCTGGACACGATCAGCCGGATCAACGGCGACAGCACGCACACCAGCCTGACCACGCAGCTCAACGACGCCGTGGCGAAGGAGCAGTCGGGCACGCCGGAGGTCGTCGAGCTGGTCGTCTACGACCTGCCCGGCCGCGACTGCGCCGCGCTCGCCTCGAACGGCGAGATCCCGGCGACCGCCGCGGGCCTGACCGAGTACGAGTCGCAGTACATCGACCCGATCGCGTCGATCCTGAACAACACGGCGTACAAGAACCTGCGGATCGTCGCGGTGATCGAGCCGGACTCGCTGCCGAACGTGGTGACGAACCAGAGCAAGACCGCGTGCGCCACGGCCACGCCGTACTACGAGTCGGGCATCACGTACGCGCTGAACAAGCTGCACGCGATCCCGAACGTGTACAACTACCTGGACATCGCGCACTCGGCCTGGCTCGGCTGGCCCAGCAACATGAGCGCGACCCCGGCCGTGTACCAGAAGGTGGTGCTCGGCACGACCGCCGGATACGCGAGCATCGACGGATTCATCAGCGACACGGCGAACTACACCCCGGTGCAGGAGCCGTTCCTGACGAACCCGACGCTGTCGGTCGGCGGCCAGCCGGTGGACTCGGCGACGTTCTACCAGTACAACCCGACCTTCGACGAGCTGACGTACGACACGGACATGTACAACACGCTCGTGTCGGCCGGCTTCCCGTCGAGTGACAAATTCCTGATCGACACCTCGCGCAACGGTTGGGGCGGTTCCGGCCGGCCGACCGCGCTGAACAGCTCGCCGACCACGGTGGACGCGTACGTGGCCGCCAACAAGATCGACGAGCGTCCGTTCCGCGGCGACTGGTGCAACCAGAACAACGCGGGCATCGGCGCCCGGCCGGCGGACCAGCCGTTCGGTTCGAGCAGCCCGATCGAGGCGTACGTGTGGATCAAGCCCCCGGGCGAGTCGGACGGCGACTACCCGACGTCCACGCACTCGCACGGCGACCCGCACTGCGACCCGAGCGGCACCAACACGGACGGCAACGGCGGCACGTACTCCACGGGTTCGATCCCGGGCTACGACGTCACCGCCGGGTCCTGGTTCGCCTACGAGTTCCAGATGCTCGTCCACAACGCCTACCCGGCGCTGTGACCCTCCGATCCATCTGAATCAGGATGGCGCGGCCCCCGCGCGTGGGCCGCGCCATCCCTCATGTCCGGCTGAACGTCAGGACACCGTCGCGGCGTTCGAGCGTTCGAGGTAGAAGTCCGCGGTGCGCACCGGCGGGTAGTCCCGGCGGCGGCTGATCGGCGCGGGCAGCGGCGCGATCTCGAGGTCGAAGTCCGCCTCCATGAACATGATCAGCGAGATGAGCTCCTCGCCGGGCGAACTGCTCGGCGGCGGCAGCACCCGGTGCCGGGTGGAGCGCCAGCGGTTGCCCGTCCAGCGCTCCAGCAGGTCGCCGATGTTGATGGTGAACGCGTTCTCCACGTGCGGCGCGTCGATCCAGTCGCCGTCCAGCGTCTGGATCTGCAGACCGCCGTAGCCGACCTGCCGGTCCAGGATCGTCAGCATGCCCCAGTCCGTGTGCGGCCCGACGCGGTACTGCCCCTCCAGCGGCGCGCCGGTCTCGCGCAGCGGCGGGTAACGGTTGATGTTGAAGGTGTGCGGCGAGTTGCGGCTGCGCTCGACGAACCAGTCCTCATCCAGGCCGAGCGAGACCGCGCAGATCCGCAACAGCTCCTCGTTCAGGGCACGGATCGCCTGCGCGTACTCGGCGCACAGTTCGGCGAGCTCGGGCACATCCGCGGGCCACACGTTCGGCTTGAACCAGGCCGCGTCGAACTCGGCGTCCCCGGTGCTGTGGTCGCGGCCGATCGTGTAACTCTCCTTGAGGTCGGCGCGCGCCGCGTCCGCCTCGACCCCGTAGAAGGCGTTGGCCTCCTTGCCGATCGGGATCCACCCGCGCCCGCTCACCGGCGCGGCGTACGGCGCCTTCGCCTCCTCGGGCAGCGCGAAGAACCGCTTCGCCGCCGCGCGCACGGCATCGCGCAACTCGACGCTCACGCCGTGCCCCGACACCATCAGGAAGCCGGACTCCTGCAGTGCCGCGTCCGTCTCGACGGCCACCGAAGCCCGGTCGCCCTCGCGCCAGCGGTTCAGATCAATGAGCGGGATCATGCCGTCATCGTAGGCCAGCATCGTAACGACATGATTTCGCGACCTCGGAGTTCAGCGCCGATCGAGGACGCCGTGCACGAACTGGGCCTGGCCGGCGTGCATCATCGTGTCGTTGACGACGCTGATCAGGCGCACGGCCAGGGTGACGGCCGGGTCCCAGGAGCGGTCGACGATGCGGTCGAAGTCGGCGTCGGCCAGGCCGCCGAGGAAGGCGGCGGTCTGCTGGTAGACGGCGTCGTGGTAGTCGAGCAGCAGCTTCGGGTCCTCGACGCGGACGGCGGCGACCTCGTCCCTGGTGTGGCCGTAGCCGATCGCGCGCTGGTCGAGGGGCAGGGCGAACCGCGCCTCGTAGCCGTCGCGCAGCCAGACCTGGTCGAGGTCCGCCGCGTCCGCGATGTGGTCGTCCTGAACGCGCGTCAGGTGCCAGACCAGCCAGGCCACCGAGTTGGCGCCCGGGTCGAGGCGTTCGTGCAACTGCTCGATGGTCAGGCCGGACACCGCGTCGTGGACGGCCTCCCGTACCCGACTGAAGGCGTCCACGAGCAGCTCGGCTCCGGTGGTCATCAGCACACTCCCTTGTGGCGGTCCGTCTGGTCACCACGCTACCGGGACGGACCCGCCGACCCACCGGTACGCCGCACTCAGCACACTGGCGTGCCGAGGCGAACCGCGTATCTTTCACAGATCTCTGCCAGATCCGCGCACCGCTCGACCAGGCGCGGCAGCGAGTCGCGGCACGAAGCGTCGCCCAACGCGGACCATCTGCGTTCGAAGGCGTCGACGACCGGGCCGCTGTTGTTCGAAGTCAGTGCCGTCGCCACGCTGCGGGCCTGGGCCCACGCGTCGTGCGCGGCCTCGGCCATGGCACGCCACGCGTCGGCGGCGGCGTGGGCGCGTTCGGTGGCGCTCATTGCTGCGTGCCGTTCGGGTCGAGGATGGCCGCGAGCCGGTCGTGCAGCGTGCTGAAGGATTCGGCGCAGTCTTCGTCGGTCCGCGCGTACGAGGCCGAGGTGTCGGCGAGTTGTTCGGCCATCGCCCGCAGCGCGCGTTCGCAGGCCGCCGCGAGTTCGGCCGCCTCGCTCCAGTCGCTGCGGTATTCGTGCTCGAACTCCTCGTCCTGGCCCCAGAACGGGCCGTGCCCCTCGAGTTCGCCGACGGTGCGTCCGAGGGCCGTGGACAGGTCGTCCGCCGCCTGCTCGAAACGCGGTGCCGCCACGGCGAAATCGGCGGGCGCGGCCTCGAATCCGCTGTATGTCATGGTTCTTCTCCTCCCGGTCGGGTAGCGCAGTGACGCTATGCGACCGGGAGGGTGATCACGCGGCGAAGTCACCGGCACCGGGCGTGTCGCCGCAGATCAGATCAGTAGTTGCCGCCGCCGGAACCGCTGCCGGAGGACGAGGAGCTGCTACCGCCCGCGCCGCTGCCGCTCGCCTTGGCGCCGGTCGGGGTCACGGCCCACCACTTGGCACCCGAGGCGTTCACGCCCTGGCCCGAGGCCATCCCGGGGCCGGAGTCCCCGGCGTAGGTGTAGAGCGGCCAGCCGGCGAGCGTGAGCTGCTTGCTGCCGTCGGAGCGGGTGACCTCGCCGAGCAGGCTGGAGCTCACGCCGGAGACCGCGGGCATGGCGCTGCCGGTGACCAGGACCGGCGGCCAGTACGTCGCGCAGCTTCCCGAGCAGTTGCTCTTCGGCGGATTCGCCGTGTCGAGGTCGAAGCGGTAGACGGTACGCCCGGAACCGGTCGTCACTATCTGCCCGAGGGTCGAGTTCGCCGTCACGGCCAGCGCGTCGGCCGAGGTCGAGCCGGACGTGCCGCTGCTCGTGGCCATCGGGCTGCTGCTGGACGACGTGCTGGTCGAGACGGGCGAACTGGACGAGCTGCAGGCGACGGCGGCGGTGAGGACGAGCGCTGCGGGCCCAGCGAGCAGCAGGGCACGACGGGTGCGGACGACGCGCATCGGAGTGGTTCCCTTCCATGGTCGGCCAGGTGAGCGGCCGTGGAGGACGAGGTGCCCTCTCCCTACTCGCCACGGATCAAGGCACGAACCGGTTCATGAAGATTTCACCGATCAGCTCCGCTCGGCCGCGCCCGCGCCTTCCAGGAACCGCAGCACCGCCAGGACCCGCCGATGGTCGCCCTCGGTCGGGGACAGGTCCAGCTTGGTGAAGATGCTGTTGATGTGCTTGGCCACCGCGCTCTCGCTGACCACCAGGTGCTCGGCGATGCCGGCGTTGGAGCGGCCCTCGGCCATCAGCGACAGCACTTCGCGCTCCCGGGCCGTCAGCCGGTCCGTCGGCCGGTCTTGGCGGCGCAGCAGCAGTTGGGCCACCACCTCCGGATCGAGGGCGGTCCCGCCCGCGGCGACCCGGCGTAGCGCCTCCAGGAACACGTCCACGTCCGCGACCCGGTCCTTCAGCAGGTAGCCGATACCGGTCGTCTGGGTGGCCAGCAGGTCCGCGGCGTAGCGCTCCTCGACGTACTGGGACAGCACCATGATCGCCGCCTCCGGCCATTGGCGCCGGATCACCAGGGCGGCGCGGATGCCCTCGTCGGTGAAGGACGGCGGCATGCGCACGTCCGCGATCACCAGCTGCGGGCGGTGCTGTTCGACCGCGGTCAGCAGCGCGGTCGCGTCGTGCACCGCCGCCACCACCTCGAATCCGGTGGCTTCCAGCAGCTTGGTCAGTCCGGCGCGCAGCAGGACCGAATCCTCGGCGATCACAGTTCGCATGGCAGATCCACCTTAATCGTCGTCGGTCCGCCGAGCGGGCTGCTCATCCCGAAGCTGCCGTCCACCGAGGCGGCCCGCTGCGCCAGCCCGGTCAACCCGGTGCCCCGGCCCGCGTCCGCGCCGCCGATGCCGTCGTCCGTGACCGAGATCCGCAGCATCGGGCCGTCCAGTCGCACGTCCACCTGCGCGGCCGTGGCCCGGGCGTGCTTGTTCACGTTGGCCAGGGCCTCGGAGACGATGAAATACCCCACCGCCTCCACCGTCGGCGAGACCCGGCGGGGCACGTCCACGCTCAACCGCACCGGCACCGGGGAGCGGGCGGCGATCCCGGTCAGCGCGGCGTCCAGGCCGCGGTCTTCGAGCACCACCGGGTGCAGTCCGCGCACCAGTTCGCGCAGCTCGGTCAGCGCCGCCTTGGCCTCCTCGTGTGCTTCCTCCAGCACCTGGCGGGCCGGCTCGGACAGCTCGTGCGCCAAGGTCGCCCGGGCCAGGCCGAGGTTCATCGCGAGTGAGACCAGCCGCTGCTGCGCGCCGTCGTGCAGGTCACGCTCGATCCGGCGGCGCTCGGCGTCGGCCGCGTCGAGTGTCGCGGCCCGGCTCTCGGTCAGGTTCGCCACCCGCTGCGCCAGCTTCTCCGCCCGGCTCGGTCCGAGCAGTTCGGCGGCCGCCCGGGTGTCCATCCGCACCGCTGCCGAGACGATCCACGGGCTCGCGTACACCAGCAGCACGCTGAGCAGCATGAACCAGACCTCCGCGCCGCCCCAGAGATGCGGGCCCACGTAGCGGAACACACCGACCACGGTGAGCACCGCGAGCACCGCCAACGTCACCACGCCGGTCAGCGCGGAGACCCAGAGCAGGCCGCCGAGCAGGCCGAGCAGGTTCACCGCCGGGCCGACGACCAGGTGGTAGCACGCCTGCCGCCAGGTGCGCGGCGAGCGCAGGCGATCGCGAAGCGCCGACCACGCGCCGCCGGAGGAATCCGGGGACCGCTCGAGCGCCGGCGGCCTCGGGATCCGCACCCCGAGCACCTCGTAGAACAACGCCCGGCGCGGCACCGTCAGCCACGGGCAGAGCGCCACCGGCGCCGCGAGCGAGACGAACACGCAGGCGAGCACGGACAGCAGCGACATGGGCACGTAGAAGGTCCAGGGCAGCGCCATGACGAGCAGCGGCAGCAGGCTCAGACCCGCGGACAGGACGGCGAACCCCAGATCGCGCCAGGTCCGGCGGGCCCACGGGACGGCCAGGACGCTGCGGAGCCTGCTCGCTCCCGATTCGGTGTGGATGGTGCCGGAACTCATGGCCACACCGTATAAGGCCTGATCACCACCGGTCCATGTCGCTGGCTACCGGGTGCGGCTGTACCCAGCACCACCCCGAAGACGGAAAACCACGCTACTGATTCACCCGCCGGCGGCGGCCAGAGTGGTTGCCGGCCCGAACGATCGGGCGGCGAGACAAGGAGACCACTGACATGCTCGGCACGCTGAACCAGGCGGATCCGCTCCGCTGCCCGGTCCGGTCGGGCGAACCGCCCGGCCCGGTCCGCCGCGGCACGCGCAGCCGGCTCGGCCGAGCGTATGTCGCGGCGGGCGTGGCCATGATCCCGTGGCTGCTCTACCTCGCATTCACACTGCCGGCCAGCGCCACCGACGGCCACTGGGCGCTGGCCTGGGAGGGCCTCGACAGCTGCGAGGCGCTGGCGCTGTTCGCCACCGGCCGGCTGCTGCTACGCGCGGACAACCGCTGTGTCCTGGCCGCCACCGCCACCGCGGTGCTGCTGCTGACCGACGCCTGGCTCGACGTGACCTCGGCCGCGCCGGGCGGCGAACTGCTCACCGCGATCGCGATGGCCGTCTTCGCCGAGGTCCCGATAGCCCTGGCCTGCAGCGCGCTGGCGCTGCGGCTGACCCGTCACCCGTTCCCCCCGGCCGCCGAGAGCGCCGGAACCGACCCGCAGGAGGAGCAGAGATGTCCCTGACCCACGCCGCCGCAACCCGCCTGACCGCCGCGGCCGGGCTGACCGCCGTGGCGGCGGGCGCCTGGTGGCTGACCGATCAGGCGCCCTACCCCTACGCCCAACGCCGACTGCTGGACCTGCAACTGCCGTTCCTGGCCAAGGCGGACCTCGACAAGATCCTGCAGCCCCGCCCCGGGGAACGGATGCTGGAACTCGGCCCGGGCACCGGACTGCAGACGCTGCACGTGGCGCCGCAGCTCGGCCCGGAGGGTCGGCTCGACATCGTGGACATCCAGCAGGAGATGCTGGACCACGTCATGAGCCGGGCTGCCGAGATGACGCTGGACACCGTCCACCCGCACCGCGCCGACGCCCGCGAACTGCCGTTCGAGGACCGGACCTTCGACGCGGTCTACCTGGTGACCGCTCTCGGCGAGATCCCCGAACCGGACCGGGTGCTGGCCGCGGCGGCCCGCGTGCTCAAGCCGGGCGGACGGCTGGTGGTGGGCGAGTTCTTCGACCGGCATTGGATCCCGTTCAACCGGCTGCACCGCCTGGCCGACACCCAGGGGCTGCACCTGACCGCCCGCCGCGGCCCGAGCATGGCCTATCTGGCCCGGTTCCGCCCCTGCGCCGCGGCCTGACATCGCGCGGCTCCTGCTACGTTGCCGATCATGCAGACTTCGCGGCCCACCCTGATCGTGCTGAGCGGCCCGCCCGGAACCGGCAAGACGACCCTCGCGCACAGCCTCGCCCGGCAGATCGGCTGCCCCGCGATCTGCCGCGACGAGATCAAGGAGGGCATGGTCGCCGCCGGTACGAGCGGCGACCTGAACCTGCGCACGCTGCCCGCGTTCTTCGACGTGCTGCGCGTGCTGCTGGAGGCGGGCGTGACGACGGTCGCCGAGGCCGCGTTCCAGGACCGCATCTGGCGTCCGCGCTTGGAGCCGCTGATGGAGTTCGCGGACGTGCGCGTCGTGCAGTGCGTGGTGGACGAGGCGGTCGCGCACGAGCGAATCAGGCTTCGAGAGGCGGGCGAGCCCACGCGGAAGGCGCACGACGAGGGCGAGGCGCATCGTCTGCTGAGCTCCGACTACGTGCGGCTCGCCCTCGATGTCCCGTCGATCGAGGTGGACACGACGGACGGTTATGCGCCCGGGATCGCGGCCGTCGCCGAGTTCGCGACGTCCTCGACGTCCGCGACGTCCTCGACGTCCGCGACTGACTAGGCGTTGGCGAGCAGGCGCGCCAGCCAGTTGCGGCGCGCGGCGATGGCGTCCTGGCTGATGCGCGCCTCGGGGACCTCGCGGTCGAACGCGTGGATACCGCCGGGCCACACGTGCAGCTCGGCCCTGCCGCCGGCCGCCCAGATCCGGCTCGCGTAGTCCACGATCTCGTCACGCAGGCCCTCGGCGGAACCGACGTCGAGGAACGCGGGGGGCAGGCCGGTCAGGTCGGTGGCGCGGGCGGGCGCGGCGTACTGCGGCACATCCGCGCCGCCCCAGAGGTCGCCGAGCAGGGAAGTCCAGCCGAACTTGTTGCGGCTGCGGTCCCAGAACTCGATCCCGTCCATCTGCAGCGCCGACGCGCTGTCGTTGCGGTCGTCGAGCATCGGGCACATCAGCAGCTGGCCGAGCAGCCGGGGACCGCCCTTGTCACGCACCGTCAGAGCGAGCGCGGCGCTCAGGGCACCACCGGCGCTCGGGCCGACGGCGATGATGCGCTCCGGGTCGATGCCGAGTTCGTCCGCGTGCTCGACGATCCACAGCAGACCGGCGTACACGTCGTTGATCTGGGCCGGGTACGGGTTCTCCGGCGCGAGCCGGTAGCCGACCGACACGAGCGTGGCGCCGAGCAGTTCGGCCGTCTCGAACTGCTGGTCGATCCCGATCCGGTGGTCGTTGCAGAAGAAGCCGCCGCCGTGGATGTAGTAGAACACCGGACGCGATGCCGGCACGCCGACCGGCGTGCAGATCAGCAGCGGAATCTCCGGGTCGCTGTCCAGCAGGCCGGGCACGGAGGGCTCCGACACGGTGAAACGCCCGCCCTGGCTCAGATCCCCGACCGCGGCCACGCCGGCCGCGACGTCCGCGCGGATCTCCAGCAGCAGCTCGGCGCTCATCGGCACCAGTTCCGGATCCTCCTCCAGGAACGCGTCGTAAGCGACCTGGATTTCAGCGTCGAGCGGAACAGGCGTGACCGACATGAGCTCCCCCGGTTCAAGATTCACAGTGGTGGCGACGGTACACCCGCCGCCACCACTGTGCCAGGTGTTTTACTTCACCAGGCCCGCGCGGCGCAGGGCGTCGGCCAGCGCCGTGTCACCGCCGCCGCCGGCGTTGGACGAGCCGCCGTTGTCGCGGCCGCGGTTGCGGTCGTTGCCGCCCCGGTTCCCGCCGCCTCCGCCGCCGTTGCCGCCGTTGCCGCCGCGCTGCTGACGCGGGGGACGCTGGCCGCCGTCGCGGTTGCCGTCCCGGCCGCCGCGCGACCCGGCCTCGTCGTCCAGACGGAGCGTCAGGGCGATGCGCTTGCGCGGGATGTCGACGTCGAGCACCTTGACGCGCACGACGTCGCCGGGCTTGACGACCTCGCGCGGGTCGCTGACGAAGTTCCTGGACAGCGCCGATACGTGGACCAGACCGTCCTGGTGCACGCCGATGTCCACGAACGCACCGAAGGCGGCGACGTTCGTGACCACGCCCTCGAGGATCATGCCCTGCTCGAGGTCCTTCAGCTCGTGCACGCCCTCCTTGAACGAGGCCGTCTTGAACTCGGGGCGCGGGTCGCGGCCCGGCTTCTCGAGCTCCTTGAGGATGTCGGTGACGGTCGGCAGGCCGAAGGTGTCGTCGACGAACTCCTGCGGCCTGAGGGCGCGCAGCGTCTTCGCGTTGCCGATCAGCGTCCTGATGTCAGCACCCGCCGACGTGACGATGCGGCGCACGACGGGGTAGGCCTCGGGGTGCACGGACGAGCTGTCCAGCGGGTCGTCGCCGTCCGGGATGCGCAGGAAGCCCGCACACTGCTCGAACGCCTTGGGGCCGAGCCGCGGGACCTGCTTGAGCGAGTCGCGGGTGCGGAACGGGCCGTTGCCGTCGCGGTGCGCCACGATCGCCTTCGCCAGCGACTCGCCGATGCCGGACACGCGGGTGAGCAGCGGCACGCTCGCCGTGTTCACGTCCACGCCGACGCCGTTCACACAGTCCTCGACGACCGCGTCCAGCGAGCGGGAGAGCTTGGCCTCGGCGAGGTCGTGCTGGTACTGGCCGACGCCGATGGACTTCGGGTCGATCTTCACGAGCTCGGCCAGCGGGTCCTGCAGCCGTCGCGCGATCGAGACGGCGCCGCGCAGCGACACGTCGAGCTCGGGCAGTTCGGCGGCGGCGTACGCGGACGCCGAGTAGACCGACGCGCCCGCCTCGCTCACCATCACCTTGGTCAGCTTGAGCTGCGGGCACTTCTCGATCAGCTCGGCCGCGAGCTTGTCGGTCTCCCGGGAGGCGGTGCCGTTGCCGATCGCGACGAGGTCCACCTTGTGCTGCTCGGCCAGCTTGGCGAGGATCGCGAGCGACTCGTCCCAGCGGCGGTGCGGCACGTGCGGGTAGATCGTGTGCGTGGCGACCACCTTGCCGGTCGCGTCCACCACCGCGACCTTGACGCCGGTGCGCAGGCCCGGGTCCAGGCCCAGCGTGGCGCGCGTTCCGGCCGGGGCGGCGAGCAGCAGGTCGCGCAGGTTCGCGGCGAACACGCGCACCGCCTCGTCCTCGGCGAGCTGCCACAGCCGCATCCGCAGGTCCACGCCGAGCCGGATCAGGATCCTGGTACGCCAGGCCCAGCGCGCGGTGTCCAGCAGCCAGCGGTCGGCGGGACGGCCGAGGTCCTCCAGCTCGAACCGCTGCGCGATGCGGACCTCGTAGCCCGACCGCACGGCCGGGGCGCCGGGCTCGGCGTCCTCGGGCTCCGGGTCGAAGACGAGGTCTAGCATCTCCTCCTTCTCGCCGCGGAACATGGCCAGCGCGCGGTGCGAGGGGATCTTCGTCAGCGGCTCGGCGAAGTCGAAGTAGTCGGCGAACTTCGCGCCCGCCTCCTCCTTGCCGTCGCGGACCTTCGAGACCATCCGGCCGCGCTCCCACATGCGCTCGCGCAGCTCGCCGACGAGGTCCGCGTCCTCGCCGAAGCGCTCCACCAGGATCGAGCGGGCGCCCTCGAGCGCGGCGGCGGCGTCCGCGACCCCCTTGTCGGCGTCGACGTACGCCGCGGCCTCCTGCTGCGGGTCCAGGTTCGGGTCGGCGAGCAGCGCGTCCGCGAGGGGTTCGAGCCCCGCCTCGCGGGCGATCTGCGCCTTGGTGCGCCGCTTCGGCTTGAACGGCAGGTAGATGTCCTCCAGCCGCGCCTTCGAGTCGGCGGCGAGGATCTGCGTGCGCAGCTCGTCGGTCAGCTTGCCCTGCGACTCGATCGACTCCAGGACCGCGGCGCGCCGCTCCTCGAGCTCGCGCAGGTAGCGCAGCCGCTCCTCGAGGGTGCGCAGCTGCGTGTCGTCGAGCCCGCCGGTGACCTCCTTGCGGTACCGGGCGATGAACGGCACGGTCGCGCCGTCGTCGAGCAGCTCCACCGCGGCGCGCACCTGGTTCGGGCCCGCCGCGAGCTCCTCGGCGATCCGCAGGTTGATGGCCGTGGCCGTCTTGAGCTGGGCTGCTGTGTCCGGTGCCGACATCTCTCCTCGTTCCAACATCGCTGCCGTGCCTCGGTCCCCGTCCCGGAGACCGCTTGGAAGCCTAGCGTCTCGGCGGGAGATTCACGGCTCAGAAGCGGCGGGCTGCGTAAGGTCGCGATCGTGGCTGATTCTTCATACCTCCGGTTCCCGCATTTGGCCCACAATCTGCTGACGTTCGTCGCCGAGGACGACGTCTGGCTCGCGCCGCTGGATCAGGCGCTGTCCGGCGGGGCGCGCGCGTGGCGGCTGAGCTCGGATCAGGTGCCGGTGACGCATCCGCGGCTGAATCCGGCGGGGACGCACGTGGCCTGGAGTTCGACGCGGACCGGGGCGAACGAGGCGTACGCGGTCGCGGTGGACGGAGGTCCGATCAGCAGACTGACATACTGGGGCAAGTCGGGTACCGACGTGCGCGGCTGGCTCTCCGACACCGAGGTGCTGGTCACCGGCTGGCCGGAGTCCTGGTCGCCGAAGAAGCACTGGGCGTACGCGGTGCCGCTGGAGGGCCCGGCGCGGCAGTTGCCGTACGGTCCGGCCGCGGACGTGTCGATCTCGGCGGACGGCGCGGTGCTGGTGGGCCCGATCACGAACCGGGAGCCCGCGTACTGGAAGCGCTACCTCGGCGGCCGCGGCGGGCAGATCTGGCACGCGGCGGACGGGGCCGAATTCACCCGGATCCTGCGCGAGGTCGGGAACCACCTGGTGAATCCGGTGTGGGTTTCCGGGCGCGTCGCGTTCCTCTCGGACCACGAAGGCGTCGGCGCGCTCTACTCGTCGCTCGCGGACGGCTCGGACGTGCGGCGGCACACCCCGCTCGGCACGTACTACGCGCGGCACGCGACGACCGACGGCACCCGCGTCGTCTACGAGAGCGCGGGTGAGCTGTGGCTGCTTCCCACCCTGGACTCCGAGCCGGTCAAGCTGGACGTCCGACTCGGCAGCGCACGCTCGGGCCGCTCGCCGTTCCCGGTCTCCGCGGAATCAGAGCTCGGACACTACGCGTTGAGCACGACGGGCCGGGTGCTCGCGACCGAGGTGCGGGGCACGGTGCACTGGCTGCCGGTCGAGCACGGACCGGCGCGCGCGGTGCTCGCCGAGCCGGGTGTCCGTGCTCGAATACCGCTCGTGCTGCCGGGCACGGACACCGTCGTGTGCGTGTCGGACTCCGACGGCGAGGACGGCATCGACATCATCCCGACGGACGGCGGCCCCACGCGCCGGATCCTGAGCGGTCAGCTCGGCCGCGTGCTGGAACTCGTGGCCTCGCCGGATGCCAAGACCCTCGCCGTGGCCAGCGATGACGGGCGGTTGCTGACCGTCGATCTGGAGACCGGCACGGCAACGCAGCTCGCGCTGACCGTGCATCCCGAGCCGCAGGATCTCGCCTTCTCACCGGACTCGGCGTACCTGGCGTGGGCCGAGCCGTGGACGGTGAATCCGGGCTACATCACGCACATCCGGCTCGCGCGGCTGGCCGACGGCGCGATCGTGGACGTGACGCCGCAGCGCTTCAACGACTACTCCCCCGCGTTCACGCACGACGGCAAGTACCTGGCGTTCCTGTCGAACCGTGTCTTCGACGCGCGCCACGACGCGCAAGGCTTCGACCTCAACTTCCCGCCCGGCGTGCGGCCGTTCCTGGTCGGCCTCGCCGCCGAGACGCCGTCCCCGTTCGCGGCGGAGCTGAACGGCAGGCCGGTGAAGGACGACGAGTCCGACAAGGACGGCGACGACGAGGTCCCGCCTGTCGTGATCGAGTTTGACGGGATCAGCGCGCGCGTCCAGCCGTTCCCCGTGCACGCGGGCCTCTACACGACGCTGCGGCCGGTCGAGGGCGGCGTGGCGTGGCTCGACGTGCCGCACGAGGGCGAACTCGGCGAGACGTACGCGCTGCCGGACAGCGGCGACGCGCCGAAGCCCGACCTCGTGCGCTACGACCTGCGCAAGCGGAAGCTGTCCGCAATCGCCTGCTCGATCGACTCGTTCACCACCTCGGCCGACGGCACGCGCGTGGCGTTCCGCAAGAAGGGCGAGCTGACGGTTCGTCCGATCGAGGGCGAGGACGAGCCGATCGACGTCGACCTGGACCGGATCCGCGTGACCGTGGACCCCGGCGCCGAGTGGCTCCAGATGTACGACGAGAACTGGCGTCTGATGCGCGACAACTACTGGCGCGCGGACATGGACGGCGTGGACTGGGCCGCGATGGGCGCGCGCTACCGGCCGCTCATCGAACGCATCGGCTCGACCGACGACCTCCACGACCTGCTGTGGGAGGTCGGCGCGGAACTCGGCACCTCGCACGCGTACGTCTCGGCCCCGGGACTTTCGACGGACGCGGCGCTGGTGCAGGGCCTACTCGGTGCCGAGATCGCGCCCGACGAGGCGGGCGTGTGGCGAATCGTGCGCATCCTGCCGGGCGAGGACTCCGTCGCCGACGGACGCTCGCCGCTGCTGGCGATGGGCGTCGCCGCACGTCCCGGCGACGCGATCGTGGCCGTGGACGGACGTCCGGTGGACCCGGTGCGCGGCCCGAACGCGCTGCTGGTCGGTAAGGCGAACAAGCCTGTCGAGCTCACACTGCGGCGCGAGGGCGAGGCGGACCGGCGCGTCGCCGTCACCCCGATCCGGGACGAGAAGGTCCTGCGCTACCACGACCTGATGCGCACCCGGCGGGCGCTGGTGCACGAACTGTCCGGCGGGCGCCTCGGCTACGTGCACGTGCCCGACATGCAGTCCCCCGGCTGGGCCGAATACCACCGCGACCTGCACGTCGAGATCGAGCGCGACGGCCTCGTGTTCGACCTGCGCAGCAACAGCGGCGGCCACACCTCCGAGCTCGTGATCGAGAAGCTGCTGCGGAAACTGACCGGCTGGATACTGCCGCGCCACGGCCTTCCGACGAGCTATCCGAACGAGGCTCCGCGCGGTCCCATCGTGGCGATTTCCGACGAGTGCGCCGGCTCCGATGGCGACATCGCGACAAACGCGTTCCGCCGACACGGCCTCGGACCGGTCGTCGGAAGCCGTACGTGGGGCGGCGTGATCGGAATCGACGGCCGCTACGCGCTCATCGACGGCACCGTGACGACACAGCCCAAGTTCGCCTGTTGGTTCGACAACAACGGCCTGACCATGGAGAACTACGGCGTCGACCCCGACTACGAGGTGCCGATCGCCCCGCAGGACTGGGCCGCCGGACGCGACCCGCAGCTCGAAACGGCGGTAGCCCTGGCGCTTGAGGCGTTGGAGCGCACCCCCGCCCTGACTCCCCCTCCGCTGCCCCCGGTGCGGCCGGAAACCTTCTCGACGCAAAACCGTGAACATGAATAGAGTCGGCGACGTGGCAGACAACAACCCTTATCTTCGATTCCCACACCTGTCCGGCAACCTGCTGACGTTCGTCGCCGAAGACGACGTGTGGCTCGCCCCGCTCGACGAGGCGCTCGCGGACGGCACCCGGGCCTGGCGGCTGACGTCCGACCGGGTGCCGCCGGTCAGCCCCCGGCTGAACCCGTCCGGCACCCACGTGGCCTGGAGCGCGGCGCGGGAGGGCGCGAGCGAGGCCTACGCGGTCGAGGTGGACGGCGGCCCGATCAGGCGGCTGACCTACTGGGGCGGCGGCGGCTTCGAGACCGCGGGCGTGCGCGGCTGGATCTCCGACACCGAAGTCCTGGTCACCGGCTGGAACGGGCACCACGACGGGATGCACACGTGGCCGCACGCGGTGCCGCTGGACGGCCCGCCGCGCGAACTGCCGTACGGCTCGGCCGCGGACGTGTCGGTCTCCCCCGAGGGCGCGGTGCTCGTCGGCACCTCGACCTACCGGGAGCCGGCCAAGTGGAAGCGCTACGGCGGCGGCACCGGCGGCAAGATCTGGTACTCGCCGGACGGCGGCACGTACGAGCGGATCCTCACCGAGGTCGGCAACCACCTGGTGAACCCGATGTGGGTGTCCGGGCGCGTCGTCTTCATGTCCGACCACGAGGGCGCCGCCGCGGTCTACTCGGCGCTGCCGGACGGCTCGGACGTGCGCCGGCACACCGACCACGGCCCCTACTACGCGCGGCACGCGACGACGGACGGCACCCGCGTCGTCTACCAGTGCGCGGGCGACCTGTGGCTGCTCGAATCCCTCGACGCCGAGCCGGCGCGGCTCAAGGTCCAGCTCGGCGGCGTCCGCTCGGGCCGCGCGCCGTTCCCGGTGTCCGCGAAGCAGAAGCTCGGCGAGTTCTCGCTGTGCAGGACCGGCCGCATCATCACGGCCGAGGTGCGCGGCACGGCGCACTGGCTGCCGGTGGAGCAGGGCCCGGCCCGCGCCCTCGTCGACCAGCCGGGCGTGCGCGCGCGGATCCCGCTGATCCTGCCCGGAACCTCGACCGTCGTCTGCGTCACCGACTCGGACGGCGAGGACGGCCTCGACATCATCCCGGCCGACGGCGGCGAGCAGCGCCGGATCCTGCGCGGACAGCTCGGCCGGGTGCTGGAACTCGCCGCGTCCCCGGACGCCAAGACCCTGGCCGTGGCCGGCGACGACGGCCGCGTGCACGTCGTCGACCTCGAGTCCGGCACCGCGACCGAACTCGCCCGCAGCGCCAACCGCGAGGCCAGCGGCCTGTCGTTCTCCCCGGACTCCGCCCTGCTGGTGTGGTGCGAGGGCTGGGCGCCGGGCTGGTCCTACCGGCACATCCGGCTCGCCCGGCTGGCCGACCGCGAGGTCTCGGACGTCACCGCGCAGCGCTTCGACGACCACTCCCCCGTCTTCACCAAGGACGGCAAGTACCTGGCGTTCCTGTCCAACCGGACGTTCGACCCGGTGTACGACGGCCAGCTGTTCGACCTCGGATTCCTCCCCGGCATCCGGCCGTACCTGGTCACCCTCGCCGCGGACACCCCGTCCCCCTTCGCCCCCGAGCTCAACGGCCGCCCCGCCAAGCCCGCGGACAAGGACAAGGACAAGAAGGCCGACGACACCGAGGAAGAGACCGTCACCCCGGTACGCCTGGACCTGGACGGCCTCCAATCCCGCGTCGTCCCCTTCCCTGTCCAGGCCGGCGAATACCACGCACTCACCGCCGCGGAAGACACCGTCCTCTGGCTCAGCTACCCGCGCACCGGCGAACTCGGCGAGAGCATCATCGGCGCCGAGGACAAGCACCCCAAGCCCGAGCTGCAGTCCTACAACCTGACCAAGCGGAAGCTGACCACGGCCGTCGAGGCGCTGGACGGCTTCGCGGTCTCCGGTGACGGCACCCGCATCGCGTACCGCAAGGACGGCGACCTGACCGTCCGCGCGCTCGACGCGAAGGGCGACGAGGACGCGATCACCGTGGACCTGGACCGGATCCGCGTCGTCGTGGACCCGGTCGCCGAGTGGCGGCAGATGTACAGCGAGAACTGGCGGCTGCTGCGCGACAACTTCTGGCGCGCGGACATGGGCGGCGTGAACTGGGACGAGATCCACGCCCGCTACCTGCCGCTGGCCCTGCGCGCCGGATCCGCCGACGACCTGCGCGACGTGCTCTGGGAGGTCGGCGCCGAACTCAACACCTCGCACGCCTACGTCCGCACCCCCGGCTCGGAACAGTCGTCCGCCCACTCGCAGGGCCACCTGGGAGCGGACCTCACCCGGACCGACGACGGCATCTGGCAGATCACCAGAATCCTGCCGAGCGAGACGTCCGTAGCCGACGGCCGCTCCCCCCTGGAGGCCCCCGGCGTCTCGGCCAAGCCCGGCGACGCCGTCATCGCCGTCGACGGCAGGAACGTGGAGCCCGCGACCGGCCCGGCCGCACTCCTCGTCGGAAAGGCCGACCAGCCCGTCGAACTGACGCTGCGCAGGGAAGGCGAACCCGACCGCCGCGTCGTGGTCGTCCCCCTCGCCAGTGAGGGCATCCTGCGCTACCAGGACCTCGTCCGCACCCGCCGCGCCAAGGTGCACGAACTGTCCGGCGGACGCCTCGGCTACCTGCACGTGCCGAACATGGTGTCCTACGGCTGGGCCGAGTACCACCGCGACCTGCACGTCGAGATGGGCCGCGACGGCCTCGTCTTCGACCTGCGCGAGAACGGCGGCGGCCACACCTCCGAACTGGTCATCGAGAAGATCAACCGCAAGGTGATCGGCTGGGAGATCGGCCGGAACCAGGAGTGGACCCGCTACCCCAACGACTCGCCGCGCGGCCCCATCGTGGCCGTCACCGACGAGTACGCGGGCTCCGACGGCGACATCGGCACCAACGCCTTCAAGCGCTACGGCCTCGGCCCCGTCGTAGGCCAGCGCACCTGGGGCGGCGTAGTCGGCATCGACGGCAGGTACAGCCTCGTCGACGGCACCGGCGTCACCCAGCCCAAGTTCTCCTTCTGGTTCGACAACGCCGGCTGGGGCGTGGAGAACTACGGCGTGGACCCCGACGTGGAGGTCACCTACGCCCCCCACGACTACGCCTCCGGCCACGACCCCCAGCTGGCCGAAGCCGTCCGCCTGGCCCTAGAAGCCCTAGAGCAGTCCCCCGCCGCCACCCCGCCCCAGATCCCCCAGGTGTAACCGGCGAAAGCACCCCGTCGCCCTCGTCGTGCGCCACCCCGCACGCCGAGGGCGACACTGTTCCCGGAGTCTGCAGTCACAACCAGCCCTGCCTAAGTCGCCGACCCTGTGGCGTGCGTTGTGGTGTTGGCGTGGCGCTGTCGTCTTGCGGCCTCGTGTTCGCCCCTACCTACGCCGCCGCCACTGCGCTCGTTCCTCGCTCCGTGACGGCGGCTACGTCCGGGGCGATTACTTACCCCGCCCACCCGCCCTAGCCTTCGGCCCGCTACCTTCGCTCCCTCGTACCTCGGTCACTACGTCCGCGAGCCTGCGGCGTTCCCGTATTTCTTGCGTTCCGTTGAGCGAAAATCAAAAACGCCTCCGGCGGGCCGGCTCAGAACCCGCCGGGGCCGCAAACAGCGGTGATTTACGAACACTTCCACCAGGCAGAACCTGCTGCTTAAGGCATAGACGATTGAGATGACGAAGGACACGGTTCTGACGGACTCTCCATGGGAGTATTCACATATTCCTCTGGGAACTCGAATGGTCAGGCGTTCGATTTTTCACATCGCGCGCCGCGCCGACAAGATCCCGGTCCGAGCACTACGGCAGAAAATCCCCCGAGGTTGGGTGCTCTCCTCGCCTGGCAGGCGTAGCCCAGTAACCAGGATTCTGTCGGGGGCGCAAACAGCGAAGCAGATATTTACACCAGCAGTAGCCGTCGCTGTTTGCGGCCCCGGCGGGTTCCTGGTCGCCTTCGGTGCCAGGCGAGGAGAGCACCCCAACCGGACCCCACCCCGGCCAACAGGACAACCACAGCCGGGCGGTGTTGTTGGGTGCTGTCCGAGCCGGCCCGCCGGCGGCGCCTTTGACGTTGATCTTTATCGTTTCCGGCGACCAGCGAAAAGCAAGCGGTACGAAAACGCCGCAGGTCCGCGGACGTAGCGACCGAGGTACGAGGGAGCGTAGGTAGCGGGCCGAAGGCTAGGGGCGGGTGGGCGGGTGCCCGGACGTAATTGCCGACACGAAGCGAGGAACGAGCGCAGTGCCGGCGACGTAGGTAGGGCTGGTCGTCAAGCGTAAGCAGCGTCGCCCTCGTCGTACGTTGATTCGTATGACGAGGGCGACGCTGGGGGCTGCGTGATGGGGCGTTAGACGGCGATGGCGTGGAGGCCGCCGTCTACGTGGATTACTTCGCCGGTGGTCTTGGGGAACCAGTCGGAGAGGAGGGCGATGACGCCGCGGGCGGCGGGTTCGGCGTCGGTGAGGTCCCAGCCGAGGGGGGCGCGGCCGTCCCAGACGCCTTCGAACTGGTCGAAGCCGGGGATGGAGTTGGCGGCCATGGTCTTGACCGGGCCGGCGGAGATCAGGTTGCTGCGGATGCCCTTGGCACCGAGGTCCCTGGCCAGGTAGCGGCTGGTGGACTCGAGGGCGGCCTTGGCGACGCCCATCCAGTCGTAGCCGGGCCACGCCACCTGGGCGTCGAAGTCCATGCCGACGATGGAGCCGCCGCGCTCGCCGAAGAGCGGGAGGGCCGCCATGGCGAGGGACTTGTAGGAGAACGCGGAGACCTCGAAGGCGTGCTTCGCGGACGCGGCGGGGGTGTGCAGGAAGTTGCCGCCGAGGGCGTCCTGCGGGCCGAAGGCGATCGAGTGCACGAGGCCGTCGATGCCGTCCACGTGCTCGCGCACGTTGTCCGCGAGGGCGGCCAGGTGCTCGTCGTTCGTCGCGTCGAGCTCGATCACCGGGGCGGGCTTGGGCAGCTTGGCCGCGATCCGGTTGACCAGGCTCAGCCTTCCGTAGCCGGTGAGCACGACCTCGGCGCCCTCTTCCTGGGCCAGCCGCGCGACCGAGAAGGCGATGGACGCGTCGGTGATCACGCCGGTGACCAGGATGCGCTTGCCGTCGAGAATACCCATGCTGATTCAGTGCCCCATTCCGAGACCGCCGTCGACCGGGACGACGGCGCCTGTGATGTACGCGGCCTCCGGGGAGGCCAGGAACTTGACGACGCCGGCGATCTCCTCGGGCTGCGCGTAGCGGCCGAGGGGGACGGCGTCGAGGATCTGCTTCTTGCGGTCGTCGGTCAGCTCGGCGGTCATCGCGGTGTCCACGAAGCCGGGGGCGACCACGTTCGCGGTGATCGAGCGGGAGCCGAGTTCGTGGGCGAGGGAGCGTGCCATGCCGACCAGACCGGCCTTGGACGCCGCGTAGTTGACCTGGCCCGGGGAGCCGGACAGGCCGACGACCGAGGAGATGAAGATCAACCGGCCGCGCTTGAGCCGCAGCATGCCCTTGGCGGCGCGCTTGGCGACCCGGAAGGAGCCGGTGAGGTTGGTGTCCAGGACGTCGGTGAAGTCCTGCTCGCTCATCCGCAGCACCAGGGTGTCCCGGGTGATCCCGGCGTTGGCCACCAGGATCTCGACCGGGCCGTGCGCGGCCTCGATCTCGGCGAAGGCGCGGTCGACGTCCTCGGCGGAGGTGATGTCGCACTTGACCGGGAGCACGGAGCCCTCGCCGGCGGCCTTCAGCTCGGGCGGCTCGCCGGACCGGTAGGTCAGCGCGACCTTGTCCCCCTGCTCGGCGAACGCGGCGGCGATGGCGAGGCCGATGCCCCGGTTCCCGCCGGTGACGAGTACTGACCTGCTCACGGTGCGCCCTCCTGACGAAACCACTGCTGTTTCCAGGGCTTACCGTACCGGCTCGGCGCTGCGACCTGCCCTAGCGGACCGTACAAAGAAACGCGGCCGACGTTGATCGCCGCACGTCCCCCGGTCTTAACGCGCCGTTCCCCCGGAACTAGGCTGGGGGGCGTGAGGCTCTCCATCTCCCGGCGCGAGAAGAGTTCGGCCGCGTACGGGATCACCACGGCGGACCACAGTCACCTCGACGACGTGTCCCGCCGCCAGAAGCAGTACGCCGCGACCATGGGTTTCCGCGTCGTGGCGATCATCGTGGTGGTGTTCGTGCCCGGACTCACCATCATGGAGCGGGTGATCCTGGGTCTGGTGGCCACGGTGATCCCGTACGTGGCGGTGATCCGGGCCAACGGGGCGCCGACGCAGGACGCGGCGCCGACCAATCTCATGGTCGGCGCGCCCCGGCAAAACCAGTTGCCAGGGCCGGACCGGAGCATCACGTCCGCGGGCGGCGGCGAAGACGATCAAGGGTGGTCGGTGAAGTGGGCCGAGGACGATGACGTGACGGAGCGTCAGGACCACCCTGAGTGATTCCGCCATTTACGGCCTGACCTGCGGAAACGCACCCGGTTTTGACAGTTGGGTGTTCGTCCTAAGTCATATTGGTCTGGAGTTCACACCTACCGCCGGAGTGTGCCATACTTCTTACGCACGCCTCGTTCCCCCGTCGAGGCGCTGCCCCGCAGGCGCCGCCGTCGACAGCCGCGCCTGCCGCGAACGGTCGGCATCCCCCCCGTGTGCCGACCGTTCGCCTTTTCCCGGCGAATTCTCGGCGAACGTTCGGCGTCAGCCGCCGATCGCGGACATCGGGCGCAGCGGCTGCACGAAGTCCGGCTCGCCGATCCCGGCCCCGGCCTTCTTGCCCAGGAACGCGATCCGCCACCGTTCGGCGATCTCCGCGTCCGCTGCCCCGCCGCGCAGCGCGGTGCGCAGGTCGGACTCCTCGCGGGCGAACAGGCAGGTGCGCATCTGGCCGTCGGCGGTCAGCCGGACCCGGTCGCAGTCCCCGCAGAACGGCCGGGTCACGGAGGCGATCACGCCGACCCGCGCGGGCCGCCCGTCGGCCGTCCGGTATCCGGTCACCAGCCAGGTCTCCGCGGGCGCCGTGCCGCGGGCCTCGGAGCCCTCGGGTACGAGCTCGAACTCGGCCGCGAGCCGCTCCAGGATCTCGTCGGCGGTGACCATCTTCTCCCGGTCCCAGCCGTGCTGCGCGTCCAGCGGCATCTGCTCGATGAACCGCAGTTCGCAGCCGCGTTCCAGGCTCCAGCGCAGCAGATCCGCGGCCTCGTGGTCGTTGACGCCGCGCATCAGGACCGTGTTGATCTTGACCGGGCCGAGTCCGGCGGCCAGCGCGGCGTCGATCCCGGCGATCACCCGGTCGTGCCGGTCACGGCGCGTCAGGGTGCGGAACAGCTGCGGGTCGAGCGTGTCGAGGGAGACGTTGACGCGGTCCAGGCCGGCCGCCGCGAGCGGTTCGGCGAGCCGGGCCAGCGCGACGCCGTTCGTGGTCAACGAAAGCCGGGGACGCGGCGCGAGCGCGGCCATCCGCTCGATCAGGCCGGGCAGTCCGGGCCGGATCAGCGGTTCGCCGCCGGTCAGCCGGACGTCGCGGATCCCGAGCCGCTCCACGCCGATGCGCACCAGCCGGACGAGCTCCTCGTCGGTGAGCACCTCTTCCCGCGGCAGCCATGGCAGGCCTTCGGCGGGCATGCAGTACGTGCAGCGCAGATCGCATTTGTCCGTCACCGAGACCCGCAGGTCGGTGGCCTGTCGTCCGAAGCGATCTAGCAGCATGTCTCCAGCCTAGTCCTTACCGCCACGGGCATTGCCGCAAGCAGGACCGGCCGCGCGCTCAGCGCCGGTATACGGCCACGAAGTCGCGGCTGCTGGGCTGGTAGTAGCGGTCGGCGGGCTGCTGGAAGTCCCACAGCTTGTTCGGCGTCGGGTCGGCCGCGTTGCCGCTGGTCGCCGTGTAGTACATGAACGACGTCCAGTCGGCATTGATGTCGAGTTCCATCGCGTTGACCGCCCCGGCCTGCTTGAGCAGCTTGGCGAGCGTCTCGACGGACAGGTCCGGGCCGCCGACGTACACGATGTCGCCCTTCGCGGTGATGCCGACGCCCGAGCGCGGCACGAAGAAGGCGTTGTTCACGGTCAGGCCCCACTGCGTGCCCGAGCCGGAGTTGCCCGCCGACATGACCTGGCCGTTGTCCACGAGCAGGCTCAGGTTCTGCCGCACGCTCGCAACCTGCGGCGTCATCGTCACGTCGCGGCCCCAGGCGCCGATCTTGAGCGAGCCGTCCTTGTAGAACACCTCGGACGCCTTGCCGCTGACCAGGGCGCGGACCGTCGTGCCGTCCTCGTAGTAGCCGCTCAGCGAGTCGTTCGGGTTGACCTTGAAGCCGCCGTTCCAGGTCGCCATCAGGTTCGTCCGGGAGCCGGCCGGGATGTCGTCCGGGGTCGGGAAGCTGCCGCCGGGCTGCTGGGAGCCGGGGTGCAGCTGGAAGGACATGGCCTTCTGGTTCATCCACGCCACATACGCCAGGTCGGAGGTGTGCTGGGCGTCCGGGCGCAGGCCGGCCCACTCGAGGATCGGCACGCCCGACGCGTCGGTCTCGGCCGGGTGCCACACGCCCTCGTCCTGGATGCTGCCGGCGGCGAGCGGCGGGATGTTCGCGGGCAGTTCCTCGCGGGCCGCCTGGGACGGCGAGACAGTGGCCCCCTGCAGCGTCTTGACCTGCTGGTTGCTGAGTTTCCCGCCGGTGGGCGGCGCCTTGTAGGTCTCGTTCTCCAGCCAGGTCACGGCCCAGCTGAGGTGGTGGTCGCGGCCCCACTCGGCGACCCGTGCCGCGACGGTGTCGGAGCCCGGATAGGTCAGGTACGGCTCGATCGTGTAGCCGACGTACCCGAGCAGCACGACGAGGACGAGCAGCGTGCCGCGGAATATTCGGCGGCGTATCTTCCGGGCACGCGTCAGCGGCTTGCGCTCCTTGCGCGGCCTCTTCCCGCGGCGTCTGTTCGGCCGCTCGACCAGCACGGTCTGCTCCCGCTCGACGCGGGGGGCCACGCCCTCTCGGTTCGCCATGGCAGAGCTGTCTCCCGGTTCGGCGGCGTACGCGGCGCGGAGACGGCGAGAGCCGCCCCGCGCGGCCGGTCCTCACTGGGACGGACGTACGGAGCGGCTCACCGGTTCCTGAAATCTTCTTCAGGTGCTGTAAAGACCCGCTACTGGGCCTGCGGGGGCTGCTGGCCGCCGGCGGGCGGCCGGTAGCCGGGCAGCGGGGTGAAGCCGGACTGGCCCCAGCCCGCGGCCGGGTTCCAGCTCGGCGCGGCCGGGAAGGACCCGGTGCCCGCCCCGGCCGGCGACCAGCCGCCCGAGGTGCCGGGTCCGGGGGGCGGCGGCGCGCCCTGGCCCCAGCCGGGGGCGCCCATCGGCTGCTGCATCGGCATCGCGTACGCGCCCGCCGGGTAGCCGACGCCGTACTGGCCGGCTTGTCGTGCGTGCGCCTCGTCGGCCTCCGTCAATTGCTGCTCGATCACGCCGCCCGCCTGCACGTACGCCATGAACAACAGCACGCTGATGACGATCTCGACGATCCAGAACCAGTGTCCGGCCACGTCGTCGTTGATGCCGTGCAGCACCGAGGTCAGGCCCAGGCCGACCAGCGCCAGCCAGAAGTAGCGGCGGTGCTGGAAGGCCAGGCCGACGAAGTAGCCGGAGATGCCGGCCCACACCGCGTGGCTCATCGGGTCCGTGACGAAGCGCCAGGAACCGCTCTGGATCGAGGTCATGGCGATGTACTGGCCGATCGAGCTCGGGTCGGCGCCCTGGTTGGCGGCGGCCGTGGCGATCTCGCCGGAGTTGCCCGGGATGTAGACGTTGATGTACTGCACGGCCTCGGCGGCACCGAAGGCCAGGCCGCTGACCGCACCGAGGAACAGGTAGTCCTTCGGCGTGAGCGGGCCCCACACGTTCTTGAGGATCAGGCCGAGCACGACGATCGGCAGGATCTTCACGAACTCCTCGGGCAGCCCGACGGTGAAGATGTACGCGAACAGGTTCTGGTTCGGCTCCTCGAGCTTCTTCTCCAGCCAGATCGCCAGCGGCGCCTCGAAGATCAGGCCGATCAGCCCGACCTCCAGCAGCATCATCGGACGGATCATCGGCGGCCGGATCGCGATCCAGAGCACCAGCAGCCACGCGCACGCGAAGTAGATCGCGAAGGCCCAGGTCGACTTCGATATCTTCGTCACGTCGTCGCCGACGTAGACCAGCGCGATCGAGGGCACCACGACCAGCGCGACGAACAGGATCGTGATCCAGTTGCGCAGCGAGCGGTCCCGGAGCCAGTGGTGGATCGGCAGCAGCATCACCGGGTTGAAGTGCGCCGTCTGCCGGGGCAGCTGCGGGAAGTACGGCTGCTGCGGCTGCTGCGGGTAGCCGCCCTGCGGGTGCGGCTGCTGGGCCCAGCCCTGCTGCGGCTGCTGGTACTGGGGCTGCGGCGGCGGGGGCTGCTGACCCCACGTCGGCTGCTGGGGGTGCTGCGGCTGCTGCGGCGCGCCGTACGGGCCCGGCGCCTGCGGTCCGGGCTGCTGGAGCGGCTGACCCTGCTGCGGTCCGGGCTGCGGCGCCGCCGGGTAGCCGCCCTGCGGAGCCCCGTACCCCGGCTGCTGCGGTCCCGGCTGCTGGGGCTGGCCCGCCTGGCCCGCGGCGGAGTCCTGGGGCGGGCGCGCCCCGTACCCGCGCGACGGCTGGTCCGGGCCGGATGGCACGGTCATGGTGAGGTTCTCCCCCTCGGCTCGACGGCACTCGAATACGCTCCCGCATGCTTTCATGCCCCCGCGGGACACCGCCACACGACAGCCCGGCGTCGCGCCACCCGCTGTCGGACCCGCCGTGCACAATGGTGGGGGTCAGGGCAAGCGGTGCGAAAACCCCCGTCGGCAGGAGCGAAATGATCACCATCACGACCGTGAACGTCAACGGGCTGCGCGCCGCGTCCGGCAAGGGCTTCGACGCCTGGCTCGCGGCCACCGGCGCCGACGTGGTCTGCCTGCAGGAGGTGCGCGCCGAGCACGAGCAGGTCCCGGCCGCGCTGCGCGAGCCAGAGGGCTGGGCCCGGCCGCTGTTCGCCCCGGCCGCCGCCAAGGGCCGCGCGGGCGTCGGCCTCTACACCCGCGTCGAGCCGACCCGCACCCAGGTCGGCTTCGGCTCCGGCGAGTTCGACGACTCGGGCCGCTACATCGAGATCGACCTGCCGCCGGCCGACGGGCTGCCCGGCATCACCGTGGCCAGCCTCTACCTGCCCTCCGGCGAGACCGGCACCCCGCGCCAGGAGGAGAAGGAGCGGTTCATGGCCGAGTTCCTCGCCTACCTGATCGCCGCCCGCAAGCGCCTCGAGGCCGAGGGCCGCGAACTCGTCGTCTGCGGCGACTGGAACATCGCGCACCGCGAGGCCGACCTGAAGAACTGGAAGACCAACCAGAAGAACGCCGGCTTCCTGCCCGAGGAGCGCGCCTGGCTCAGCCGCGTCTTCGACGAGGCGGGCTATGTCGACATCGTCCGCGCCCTTCACCCGGACGAGCTAGGCCCGTACTCCTGGTGGTCCTACCGCGGCCGCGCCTTCGACAACGACGCCGGCTGGCGCATCGACTACCAGATCGCGACCCCGGGCCTGGCGGCGCTGGCGAAGTCCGCCGTCGTCGAGAAGGCGGTGGACCACCCGTCCCGCTGGTCGGACCACGCGCCGGTGACGGTGACGTTCGGGGCGTAGCCGAGGGTGCTCGGGCCGGTTGCGGCAGCCGCTCTGCAAGCAGAGTTGCCATTTGTGCGAACGATGCAGGTATGTTTGCCTTATCGTTCCGCGGAGCTTGAGGAGTGTGGACGCCGTGACGATGCATTCGGCGACGCTGGCAGTCGACGAGGCCTTGCGGGCGCGCAAGGCGGCCGGAGAGAAGGTGCTGCACCTGGGGTTCGGCGAGGCGGGCCTGCCGGTGCCGGAACAGGTCGGCGCGGTCCTCGCGGGGGCCGTGGGGCGCAACGGGTACGGGCCGGTCGCCGGTTCCGCCGAGGCGCGGGAGGCCGCCGCGGGGTGGTTCAGCCGCCGGAACCTGCCGACCGGACCCGAGCAGGTGCTGTTCGCCCCCGGCAGCAAGGCCCTGTTGTTCGCCCTGCTGGCCGCGCTGCCCGGGGATCTCGTGCTGCCGTGCCCGGCGTGGGTGAGCTACGCGGCCCAGGCGGCCATCGTCGGCAAGAAGGTGATCAGCGTCCCGGTTCCGGCCGAGGCGGGCGGTGTTCCGGACCCCGCGCTGCTGGATCGGGCGCTGGCCGAGGCGCGGGCGGCGGGCGGCGCGCCCGGCGTGCTGCTGCTGACGGTGCCGGACAATCCGACCGGGACCGTCGCATCCGAGAGGACGGTCCGCGAGGTCTGCGCCGTGGCCGAGCGGCACGGGCTGGCCGTGGTGTCCGACGAGATCTACGCGGAACTGGTCCACGACGGCGGGTCGGCGCCGAGCGCGTCCGCGTTCCTGCCCGAGCGGACCGTAGTGACCTCGGGGCTGAGCAAGTCGATGGCCCTCGGCGGATGGCGTATCGGGTTCGCCCGCGTTCCCGCGAACGCGTGGGGCGAGAACCTGATGCGGGAGCTCGTCGGGATCGCCAGCGAGGTCTGGTCGAGCCTGGCGGCGCCGATGCAGGCCGCCGCCGCCTACGTCCTGCAGGACCCGCCGGAGGTGCTGGCCCACATCGCCGCGGCGCGCAGCCTGCACGGGACTCTCGCCCGCGCCGTGCACGCCGAGTTCGTGCGGGCCGGGGCCGACTGTCGCGCCCCGCAGGCGGGCTTCTACCTGTACCCCGATTTCGAGCCGGTGCGCGGGGATCTCGCCGGTTCGGGGATCGCCACCGGCGCGGGGCTGGCGTCCGCGCTGCTGGAACGGCACGGCGTGGGCGTGCTGGCCGGGGAGGCCTTCGGAGACGATCCGCGGGGCCTGCGGTTCAGGGTCGCGACCAGCCTGCTCTACGGGGAGTCGGAGGCGGAACGCTGGGAGTCGCTGCGCAGCCCCGACCCGCTGGGCCTGCCGTGGATCGGCTCATCCCTCGCGCACCTGCGCGACGCGCTCGGCTCCCTGACCGGACGCGTCTGACGGTCGCGGCCCCGCCTTGGCATCGGCCGGGGCGGGGCCGGCTCCGTCGGTCGTGTAGACCCCGAATCCGTCGAGCAACTCCTCCTCGCGCAGCAGCGTCGAGCGTGCCTCGTGCCCCCGGGCCTCGGCCACCCCGGCGCCGAGGGCCTGCACCAGCGCGGTGAACGCGGTCAGCGAGCGCAGCACGGAAGGGCCGGAGGCTTCCACGTAGAACGCATGGTGGGCGATGCGGGCCAGCGGCGAGGCGGGGTTGTCGGTGAGGGCAACGCATCGGGCGCCCCGCTCGCGCGCCCACTCGAAGGCGCGCACGGTCTGCGCCGTGTAGCGGTGGATCGAGATCGCTGTGAAGCAGTCGCCCGGCCCCACCCGGCGCAGTTCGTCGGTGAGCGTGCCGACGTTGCCGGTGACCACTTCGACGTCCTCGCGCAGCATCCGCAGCAGGTAGCCGAGCAGATAGGCCGGCGCGTAGCACTTGCGCAGGCCCATCACGTGCACCCGCGGCGCCTCGGACAGCGCCTGCACCGCGGCGGCCCACGTCTCCTGGTCGACGCGGGCCAGCGTGCGCGAGATGTTGGTCCGGTCCTGCAGCAGCGACTTTTCGAGCAGGTTACCGCCTTCTCCGCCCATCTGCTGCAACTGGTCGTACCGGCGCACCAACTGCGCCTGCTCGCGCAGCCGTTCCCGGCACAGCCGCGTCAGCCCCGGATAGCCCTCTAGGCCCAGTCCGTTGGCGAACCGGACCACGGTCGCCTCGTTGACTCCGACCTCCGAGGCCAGCTCCGAGATCGTCATGAACGCCACGCCCTCGGCGTCGGCCATGACGCGCCCGGCGAGCAGCCGGTGCGCGGGCGAGAGCTTGCTGAACCGCTCTTGGAGCAGCGTCGCCAGCTCGTCGAAGCTGCGCGGGGCCTGTTCCGGTGCCGATGCCATGATCTGCATCCTAGAGCCGTGCGACGTGCTTTCCGCGGGCGAAGTCCGACAGGGCGAGGACGGCGGGCGCGCCGGAGCGGCCGCGCACGGTGATGCGGTCGGCGTTCAGATCCGCGACCGCGGTGCACAGCGTCATGAGCGGATCGGACCCGGTGGCGCTGCGGTGCACTCCGTGCGGCAGCGGCGCGCCGGTCAGCACGTCCAGGAACCATTCGGCCGACGGTTCGGAGGCCGGCGGACGCAGCTCTTCCAGAACCCGGCCGCGCGCGACGCTCTCCTCGTACTGGCCGAGCTTGCCGACGGCCGCGGTCGCAGGGCCCGAATCCAGCGAGGCGGGCAGGTGGCGCAGATGGTTGGTGTGCCAGTGCAGGGTGCCGCCGCGGGCGCTCGGCTCGACCGCCGCAACCGCTCCGGCCGCCGCCTCAACCACGGCGACCCGGCCGCTGGAGCGCTCGCCGACGGTGTAGCAGAACCCTCCGGCGCTCGGGTGGGTGCGCAGGAAGCTCACCGCGTCGTCCAGCGTCGTCACCTGTTGCAGGGCCCTGGCGACGAAGTGGCGCCCGGCACCTGAGGCGGCCGGACGCAGCACCTGGACGTGGTCGATCCCCCAGACCAGGCCGTGCCCGGTGACCGTGAACGTGTTCGACGGCAGGAACCCCGGATACCACTGGACGGTCACCGGGGCGAGCCCGTCGAGCGCGAGCGTGAGCAGCATCAGGCGGCCCTCCAGCGCGGGCGCGCCGTCCTCGTTGTGCGCGACGAACGAGGTTCCGCGGCGCCAGGCCAGGTCGGTGCAGCCGGTCCCGTCGTCGACGCCGAGATCGCCGCGCAGGTTGGCCAGGAGCAACTCGTCCGCATCGACGCCCGCCCCCTCGGCCAGCGCGCGCAGTTCGCCGAGTTCCGCGCCGAAGGCCCCGGCTGTGGCCCGCAGCACCTGGTCGAGGCGGGCGCCGCCGCGGTCCGTGGAGGCCCAGCGGCGCAGCGCGGCCCGCTCCGGCATCGCGTCCTGGACCGCCTCGATGTCCGCCCTGGTCTCGCGGCCCAGGGCGTGGAACGCCTCCTCGCGGGGCCCTTCGACCAGCAGCCAGCGCATGCCGGACAGCTCCTGCTCACGGATGACGACGGCCACGTCGTCTCCTCTCCAGCCCAGGGCTTGACGAATGTTGGATTGCAGGCTCTATTCTCCATGCAATCTCATTTGCACGCCAGCCCCCTCACCCGACCCGCAAGGGAGCCGCACGTGAACGTAACGACCCCCTCCGCCGCCCCCGCTACTACCTCCACTCTCCGGCACGACGCCCTGGGCACCCGCCAGATGACGATGATCGCCATCGGCGGCGTCATCGGCGCGGGCCTGTTCGTCGGCAGCGGCAGCGCCATCGGCCAGGCCGGGCCGGCCGTCCTACTCGCCTACGCGGCCATCGGGGCCCTGGTCGTCCTGGTGATGCGGATGCTCGCCGAGATGGCCGTGGCCCAACCCGAGTCAGGCTCGTTCTCCAGCTACGCGAGCCGCGAACTGGGCGGCTGGGCCGGATTATCCGTCGGCTGGCTCTACGCCTATCAGTGGTGGATCACCATCGGCTTCGAGGCCATCGCCGGAGCCGCGGTCGCCCACAGCATGCTGCCCTCGGTGCCCACCTGGCTCGCCGCGCTGGTCCTGCTGCTCGCCCTGATCGCCGTCAACTTCGCCCGAGTCGAGTCGTACGGCACCTTCGAGTTCTGGTTCGCCATGGTCAAGGTCGCGGCGATCACCGCCTTCCTGCTCATCGGGCTCGGCGCCATCCTCGGCCTCGACCCCAAGACGACGGCACCGGGCATGTCCAACCTCACCGGTCACGGCGGCTTCGCCCCGCACGGCTGGTCCCCAGTCCTGCAGGCGAGCCTGGTCGTGTTCTTCTCCTTCTTCGGCACCGAGGTCGTCACCATCGCCGCCGGCGAGGCCAAGGACCCGGCCACCGCCGTGCGACGCGGCATCAACAGCGTCACCTGGCGGATCCTGCTGTTCTACATCGGCTCCATCGCCGTCATCGTGACCCTGCTGCCCTGGAACGCCACCGCGGTGACCCAGAGTCCGTACGTCGCCGTCCTCAACCACCTCGGCATCCCCGGCGGCGGCACCGCGATGAACTACATCGTGCTCACCGCAGTCCTGTCCTGCCTGAACTCCGGGATCTACTCCGCCTCACGCATGCTCCACTCCCTCGCGCGGCGCGGCGAGGCACCGCGGTGGCTGGCCCGCACCACCAGCCAGGGCGTCCCCGCGCCCGCGGTCCTCGTCTCCTCCATCGCCGGACTGCTCACCGTGGCCGCCAACTACTTCCTGCCGACCGCGACCGTCTACAACTTCCTGCTGGACTCCTCCGGAGCCGTGGCCGTCGTCGTCTACCTCGGCATCACCGTCACCCACCTGCGCGGCCGCATCCGGATGGACCGCGGCGGCTACGAGGACCGAGCCGTGCGGATGTGGGGCTTCCCCTACCTCAACCTGCTCGTCCTCGCCGCGACCCTGGCCGTGATGGGCGGCATGGCGGCCTCCGGAGGCGACAGCCGCCGCTCGCTCATCCTCACGTTCCTCGTCACCGGGATCACCGTCGCCGCCGGAGTCGTCCAGCAGCGCCGCACTCCCCGACCCGTCACGACAGCCCCCGAAGTCGGCGCCCGACTCGAGTTCGAGACCGGAGAGGCCTGACGACTCCGAACTCCCGCGCACGTGAGGCGGGGCTCGTTGCCCGGCGGGCTGAGCGTCCGCCGGGCACTGGCGCCGAAGCTCGGTGGCGCCTTGACCTTTCAGCGCTTCCGCAAGCTGCCGACGTGGATTCACTGAGCTGGGACTGGGGCGGGTGGGTGGGTAACGCACCGGCAGGCGACCCACAGACACTGGACACAGACCGGTGAGCACGACGCCGCGGTTCTTGGTTCGGCGGTCGCATGTACACGGTCTCCACTCAGGCCGGGCGGGGAAGCGGGCCGGCGGCAACTCGGTGAGCGAGTGTCCCTGGCCGTTGACTCCCCCTCGGGGCGAGGTGAAAGTTTCAGCCTCGACCCGACCCTTCAGCGCCGGTTCATCCCGCGTGCGCGCGGAACCCGTCCACCGCGGGCCGCTTTTTGTTTGACGCGCAAACGAATCCGTACGTTCACTGCACTCCGGGCCGTGCTCCGCGGCCCGCTCCCTCACCCACCCGAGGATGGCAGTGTTCAGACAACGACGTCTCCCGGCCCGCCGCCGGGTCATTCCCGCACTCGCGGCGTGCGTCGCCGCGACTTTGGCCGGCGCGGGCACGCTCGCCGCGACCGCCACGGCGACGGCCGCCACCTCCGCACCCGGCGCCACCACCACGGGCGCCGGGTACTGGCACACTTCAGGCAGCAAGATCCTGGACGCGAACGGCGACGCGGTGAAGATCGCCGGGATCAACTGGTACGGCTTCGAGACCACCGACGAGGTGGTGCACGGCCTCTGGAGCCAGGACTACCACGCGATCGTCGACGACATCGCGCACCTGGGCTACAACACGATCCGGATCCCGTTCTCGAACCAGATGGTCGAGAGCCCGATCGTGCCCGATAACCTGAGCTACTACAACTCGACCGGGCCGATCAACACCGATCTCAAGGGCCTGAACTCGCTGCAGGTCCTGCAGAAGATCGTCGCGTACGCCGGGCAGGACGGGCTGAAGGTCATCCTGGACGACCACCGGTCCGAGGCGGGCAACAGCGCCGAGGCGAACGGCCTCTGGTACACGAGCACGTACACGAACCAGAACTGGCTGGCGGACTGGGGCACGATCGCGACGATGTTCGCGAACAATCCGACCGTCATCGGCTTCGACCTGCGCAACGAGCCGCACACCCCGGCCGGCGACACGTACGCCCAGGGCGCGACCTGGGGCACCGGCGACACGAGCACGGACGTGCGGCTCGCCTACGAGGCCGCGGGCAACGCGATCCTGAAGGTGGATCCGCAGGCGCTGATCTTCTGCGAGGGCATCAGCAACTTCCCGGACAGCGCGGCGTCCGGCGGCTACGACACGACGTGGTGGGGCGGGAACCTGCAGGGCGTGACGCAGTACCCGGTCACGCTCAGCTCCGCCGGCCACGTCGTCTACTCGGCGCACGACTACGGCCCCGACCTGTTCCAGCAGACGTGGTTCAACGCGTCGACGACCAGCGCGAGCCTCGATGCGGTCTGGAGCAAGTACTGGGGCTACATCCCGCAGCAGGGCATCGCGCCGCTGTGGGTCGGCGAGTTCGGCACCGACAACACGGCCGCCGCCGTCTCGTCCAGCACTGCCGGTTCGCAGGGGCAGTGGTTCTCCAGCCTCGTCTCGTATATCCAGGCCAACAATCTGAGCTGGACGTACTGGGCGCTGAACGGCGAGGATTCGTACGCCCTGCTGGACAACGGCTACGACGCGACTCCGGCGCTCGCGGCCAAGCAGTCGCTGCTGGCCACGATCCAGGACCCGCTGTCCGGCGCGGGCACCGGGACGGGCACACCGTCGTCCACACCCACCTCCACGTCCACGCCGACCGGCGGCTCGACGACTCCGTCCTCCTCGCCAACCGCGACCGCGACATCAGGCTCCGGCGGCTCGTGCACGGCGACCGTCACGTCGCAGAGTTCGTGGGCTGGCGGTTTCGTGGACGACATCAACGTGACCGCGGGCAGTTCGGGCCTGACGAGCTGGACCGTCACGTTCACCTGGCCCGGCGACGAGAAGATCACCAGCGCGTGGGGCTCGACCGCGACGCAGTCCGGAGAGACCGTCACGGTGACGAACGCGGCGTACAACGGCACAGTGGCCGCCGGGACCACGCTCGCCAACGTCGGCGTGCAGGGAACGTGGACCTCCAGCGACGCGCTTCCCACCAGCGTCTCCTGCACCTAAGAGGCTCAGCAGGTTTTGTAGACGTACCCGGAGCTGCCCTGCGGATTGACGTCCTGGTCTCGTTCGACGATCGAGATCCGGCCGGACCACGAGCCGCAGGCAGCCGACAGGCCGTCGTCGTCGTATTCGATGTCATAGACGCGGTTCGCGTACGCGGCGGCGTACTGGCCGCATTCGTCGTACGTGCCGCACTGCTCGGCGACCGCGAAGTCGAAGCCGATCTGCTGGTGGCGGCCCAGCAGATCGGTGGTGTTCTTCTGCCCGATCGCCACGTGGTCCGCGTGGGCGTGCGCCGCGAGCAGCGTGGCGAAGGCGGTGTTGTCGTCCATGGTCAGCAGGTTGTCGGAGCGGCTGTACGAGTCGAGGTTGTCTGGCTCGATCCCCTTGAACCCCTTCTTCGCGCACGCGTCGATCCAGCCGTACTCGACCTGCGCGAGCTCCGCGCGCTTCGCGGCCGTCGAGACGTCGAGCAGCGCCTCGTTCCAGTCCTGGTCGATGACGAGAGAGCCGTTGCTGGAGCGGAGCAGCAGGTCGGGGTGATGGGACTGCCACCAGCTCGTGGCGTCCGGCTGCGCCTGGAACGCGTTGATGTAGCAGATGCTGTAGATCCCCGCCGCCGGCGAGTCCCCGCTGTCCCGCGAGACGACCTTGACTCCGGCGGGCGGCGGATACGCACCGCCTAGCTGGTAGTCGAACTTCGCGGCGACCGGCGGGAGCGGGATCTGCGCCGCCGCCTGAGCCGCCGACGTGGTCGCGGCCGCGGTCGCGGTCTTGGTCGCTGATGCTGAGGCGGCGGACGACGCGGGCGCGGCGGACGACTGCGAACCGACCGAACTGGCCGAGGCGGAGTCGTCGGTGGAGCTGGACGCGGCGTCTGGGTCCGCGCTCGAGGACGAGCAGGCGGCGACCAGTGTCAGGAGGGCGGCGACGGCGGCCAGCGCGCCGGAGGTACGCGCTTTCGCGAGGATCACGGCGCGAGCTTAGTGGAGATCTTGGGAACGGCGGTTCGCCGGGGACTGGCGAAAGCGCGTCGGGGGTCCGATGCTTCGGGTATGGATGCCTCGGGTGCTCGCAGCGCTGCCTTCTCCTACTCGTCCGGGACCGGCTCCGTGCCGCTGCTCGGGCAGACCATCGGCGAGAATCTCCGGCTCACGGCCGCGCGGTTCGCGCAGCGTGAGGCGCTGGTGGACGTGGCGTCCGGGCGGCGCTGGACGTATGCGGAGTTCGACACGGCGGTGGACGAGGTCGCGCGGGGGCTGCTGGCGCGCGGGGTCGGGAAGGGCGATCGGGTCGGGATCTGGGCGCCGAACTGCGCGGAGTGGGTGCTCACGCAGTACGCGACGGCGCGGATCGGGGCGATCCTGGTCAACATCAATCCGGCGTATCGCACGCACGAGCTGGAGTTCGTGGTGCGGCAGTCGGGGCTCAGCCTGCTGATCAGCGCGGTGTCGTTCAAGACGAGCGACTATCGGCGGATGATCGCGGAGATCGGCTTCGAGCAGGCCCTGTTCATCGGCGAGGGCGACTGGGACGACCTGGTCGCGGCGGGGCATGGCGTGGACGCTGCGGCGCTGGCTGAGCGCGAGGCGACGTTGGCCTTCGACGATCCGATCAACATCCAGTACACGTCGGGGACCACCGGGTTCCCGAAGGGCGCGACGCTTTCGCATCACAACATCCTGAACAACGGGTTCTTCGTCGGCGAGGGCGTGGGCTACTCCGAGGTGGACCGCGTCTGCCTTCCGGTGCCGCTCTACCACTGCTTCGGCATGGTGATGGGCTGCCTCGGCGCGACGTCGCACGGGGCCTGCATCGTGCTTCCCGCGCCCGGCTTCGATCCGGAGATCACGCTGCACGCGGTCGAGGCCGAGCGGTGCACGTCGCTGTACGGCGTGCCGACGATGTTCATCGCGGAGCTCGGGCATCCGCGTTTCGCCGAGTTCGACCTGTCGTCGCTGCGCACGGGGATCATGGCGGGCTCGCCGTGTCCGGTCGAGATCATGCGGCGGGTGGCGGACGAGATGCACATGAGCGAGGTCGCGATCTGCTACGGCATGACGGAGACGTCCCCGGTCTCGACGATGACCTTGCGCGACGACAGCCTGGCGCGGCGCACGGAGACCGTCGGGCGGGTCATGCCGCATCTTGAGGTGAAGGTCACGGACCCGGACACCGGCCTGGTCGTGCGGCACGGCGAGCCCGGTGAGCTGTGCACGCGCGGGTACTCGGTGATGCTCGGGTACTGGCAGGAGCCGGAGAAGACGGCCGAGGCGATCGACGCGGCGCGCTGGATGCACACCGGCGACCTGGCGACGATGGACGCGGAGGGCTACGTCAACATCGTGGGCCGGATCAAGGACATGGTGATCCGGGGCGGCGAGAACGTCTATCCCCGCGAGATCGAGGAGTTCCTCTACACGCACCCCGACATCGCCGACGTGCAGGTGATCGGCGTGCCCGACGCGAAGTACGGCGAGGAGCTGATGGCCTGGATCGTGATGCGGCCCGGCGCCGAGCCGCTCAACGCGAAGCGGGTGCAGGCGTTCTGCGACGGGCGGCTCGCGCACTACAAGATCCCGCGCTACGTGCACATCGTCGAGGGCTTCCCGATGACGGTGACCGGCAAGGTCCGCAAGGTGGAGATGCGCAAGGCGGCGGTGGACCTGCTCAGTCTCGGGTGATTCCGCGCAGGATGAGGTCGATTCCGGCGAGGTATTGCTCGCGGTCGTCGTGGTCGCGCAGTTGGCGGGCCACGGTGTGCGCGAAGGGGTATTCGTCGGGATCGAGTTCCTGCCACGCCGTCGCGACCGTGTCGAGGAATTCGGCGCGGCTCACGTGCGCGCCGACGCCTCGGGCGTTCGCAGCGTTCTGACCCGCGGCGCCGAGGATGTAGTGCACGAGCGCCGACGTCGCCGTGAACAGGCTCTCGTCGGGGGCACCGAGTGCGTGAACCTGCTGGCCGACGCGCTCGAAGATCTGGGCCGCGACCGTTCCCCAGGGGCTGTGCGAGAGCTTCTTGGACAGCTGCGCGGTGAGCCAGGGGTGCTCGTCGATCGCGTCGAACAGGCCGAGCGCGACGGCGCGGATCACGTCCTGCGGCGTGGCCGAGGGCTCGGCGGGCTCGGTCGCGAGCGCCGTGGTGACGAGGGCGTCCGTGGCGGCGCCGAGGAGTTCCTCCTTGTTGGCCACGTGGTGGTAGATCGCTCCCGGGCCGGTGGCCAGGCGTTCGGTGAGCGCCTTGAAGGTCAGCCCGCCCTCCCCCGCCGTGTCGAGCAGGTCGACGGCGGTCTCGACGATGCGCTCGCGGGAGAGCGCCTCCGTGCGCCGCGGGGTCCGGTGCGTCTGCGTGGCCATGCCGCCATTTTGACAGAAGTGGAACGTTGTTCCAAACTGGAATGGAACGTCATTCCAAAGATACTCGGGAGGCATCATGAACACGCACGTCACGATCATCGGCGCCGGGCTCGGCGGCCTCACGCTGGCCCGCGTCCTGCACGTCCACGGCATCGCCTGCACGGTCTACGAGGCGGAGGCCTCGCCCACCGCGCGCTCGCAGGGCGGCATGCTCGACATCCACCTGCACAACGGCCAGCCCGCGCTCGCGGAGGCGGGCCTGACCGAGGAGTTCCGCAGCCTGATCTTGGAGGGCCGCGAGGCTAGCCGGGTGCTCGCTCCGGACGGCTCCGTGTTGCTCGACGAGCCAGACGACGGCACCGGAGGCCGCCCAGAGGTGCAGCGCGGCGAGCTTCGGCGGATGTTGCTCGACTCGCTCCCCGAGGGCACGGTCCAGTGGGGCCGCAAGGTCGGCGGCGTGCGCGCTCTCGGGGGCGGACGCCATGAGGTCACGTTCGTCGACGGCAGCAGCGTGACCACGAACCTGCTGGTCGGGGCGGACGGCGCCTGGTCACGTGTCAGGCCGCTGCTCTCTGACGCCACGCCGGAGTACACCGGGATCTCGTTCGTCGAGACCTACCTGTACGACGCGGACTCCCGGCATCCGGCCACGGCGAAGGTGGTCGGCGGCGGTTCGCTTTCGGCGCTGACTCCGGGCAAAGGCATCACGGCGCATCGCGAGGCCGGCGGGACCCTGCACACGTACGTGGCGCTGGCGAAGCCGCTGGACTGGTTCGCGGAGATCGACTTCACCGACGGCGCGGCGGCTGCGACTCGGATCGCGCGCGAGTTCCAGGGCTGGGTCCCGGAGCTCACCGCGCTGATCACCGATGGCGAGTCCGCGCCGGTGCTGCGGCCCCTCTACGCGCTCCCCGACGAGCACCGCTGGGACCGCGTCCCCGGCGTCACCCTCCTCGGCGACGCCGCGCATCTGATGGTCCCCTCTGGCGAGGGCGCGAACCTGGCGATGCTCGACGGCGCCGAGCTCGGCAAGGCGATCGCCGCGCATCCGGGCGACATCGAGGCCGCACTCGCCGAATACGAGCGGACCCTGTTCCCGCGCAGCGCCCAGGAAGCCGCGGATGCCGCGCACATCAACGAAATCTGCTTCGGCGACGAGGCGCCCTACGGCCTGATCGCCTTCATGACCGAGGCGGCGGCGAAAGCCGCGTAAGGACGGCGGCGAGGTTCTCCTCGCGTGGCCCGGCAGTGTCGATGGTGAACGTGCCGTCGGGCCAGGGCGGGAACGATGTGAGGCGGCGCTCGACGTTCGACCAGGCGCCCGCGTCGTGCCAGCCGGGGATGCCGCGTGTGCGGCCTTCGAGTCGGGCGCGGTGGACGGCGGGGTCGGTGCAGACGCAGTGCACGGCGACGAACTCGGCACCGGCGCGCTCGGCGAGGCCGCGCCAGCGTTCGCGGTCTGAGACGGCCTCGCTGGGGTGGTCGAGGATGGCGGACTGGCCGAGCGAGAGTTGCCGGAGCGCGAGCGTGGTGAGCAGTTCGGACGCGATGCCCAACTGGTCGTCGAAGTGTCGGCCGCCGAAGGGCGTCAGCGCTCCGAGCAGCCAGTCCGTCGCGAAGACGGGGATGCCGAGGCGTGACCCGACAGTGTCGGCGAGGGTGCTCTTGCCGACGCCGGGCACGCCCGAGAACACGATCAGCTGCGCATCCGACGCGGGCCCCATCGGATAGTCGGAGAAATCATCGGGAAGGCGCGGCGTCAGATTGCCGGGGACGAGGCCCATCGTGTAGGTGGAGTCGATCCGGTGCGGCGGTTCGGGTTCGACGATGCAGGTGACGACGTCGATGGTCGCTTCGGCGTGGCGGCGCAGGCGTGCTCGGGCGGTGTTGCCGTTGGCTTCCAGGCCGAGGACGGTCAGCGGCTTGTAGGTGAGGGCGCGCTGCTGGACGCGTGCGATGAACGTGTCGATCGGGACCTGCGCCGTGAAGCCGGGGGCCAGGACGTCGGCCGCGTCGTCTCCCCAGTCAGACTGTCCGTCGAGGCCGTCGAGCAGCCACTCCAGCCTGCGCATCGCCGGGTTTTCGATCTCGTACCGCACGCCGTCCACGCTACCTCAGGGCACTGAATTCCTCCGCGAGTTCGCTCAGGGCGTACTCCGTGGCCGAGGCGAGGGCGGCGGCGCGGGCCGGGTCGCGGGGCGTGGCGGTGACGAGCGTGTGCAGGGAGAGTTCGGCGCGGGCAAGGCGCGTGGTCGTGGCGACGAGGGCGCGGGCGGCTTCGGCGGTCAGCGGCGGGTGCGGGGGCTCGGCGGCGAGGCGCGCGGCGGCGGCTTCGGCGTCGGTGCGGGCGCGGCGTGCGGCGGATTGCAGGGTCCTGAGGCGGTGCGCGTCGGGGGCGGCCGTGGTCAGTTCGTGCAGCAGGGCGGCGACGTAGGCCTGGTGCGCGTCGATGAGGCGGGCGAAGATCTGCGGCGCGGTCCGGCCGTGCCAGGTCGGCCACGCGGCGTACGCGACGAGAGCGATCAGCGCGCCGATCGCGGTGTCGGTCAGCCGTACCGTGGCGGTGGTCTCGGCGCTCAGGCCCAGGATGTCGAGCAGCAGGACGACGAAGACGGTGAGGTAGACGCTGTACGCGAGGTAGTCGACCTCGAATACGGCGTACGCTGCGGCGACGGCGATTCCGGCGACGAGGACGAGCCCGAGCGGCGTGCCGTGGAACGCCATGGCGAACAGAGCTCCGAGCAGCGCGCCGACGGCGGTTCCGATGGCTCGGTGCACGCCGCGTGACACGGTCGAGGTGTAGTCGGGCTTCAGGACGAGGAAGACCGTGAGCACGACCCAGCGGCCTTCGTCGAGTCCTGCGATGCGCACGAAGGTCTCCGCGATACCGGCCGCGACGGCGAGGCGCAGGGCGTGCCGGCCGATCTCACCGGAGGGGGTCAGGTGGGCGCGAAGGGTCGGCAGCGCGCGCGGGTCGGCGAGGGGCGTCGGCGCGGTGGCCGACACCGGCGCGGCGTCGATGCTGGTCAGGATGCTGGTGACGGCGTCGAGGTGGGTGAGCAGGGCGGTGGCGGCCCAGTGCCAGTCCGAGGACGCGGCGGGGAGGGCCGGGAGTTCGGGGATCGTGCTGGCGCGCGTCGTGAGAGTGTCGGCGACGGCGGCGAGTACGTGCGCTGACTCGGCGGCGAGGCGGCGTGCGGCGGGGTCGTCGGCTCCGTGCTCGGCGAGGGAGGCGAGCGCGGCGCGCACCTGCTCGGCGTTCTCGAGCAGCGCCGCGTAGCTGCTGCGGGTGGCGCGCGGCAGCAGCGGGTTCGGGTCGGCGAGGCGGGCGGTCGCCGGGAACGCGGTGGGGGCGGGCGGCTGGTGCGTGCCGCGTGCGACGCGCTCGGCGTATTCGGCCAGGTCACGGTAGGACGCGGACATCGCTGCACGCTCGTGGCCGCCGCGCCGTGCTGCCCACGAGAGCGTGACGACCACGGCTTGCAGCGCCGTGCCCGCGAGGACGAGGCCCGCGCGGTACGCGGCGTGGGCCGGGTCGAGCGGCGTACCCATGGCGATGAGCAGCGCGACCGGCCAGAGCGCGGCGACGGCACCACGCCGCTGGCCGAGGCTGACGGCGAGCCCCGCGACGTAGCCCCAGATGGCGATGACCGGGATCAGCGCCCACGGCTGCCAGGCGGCGACGGCCGCGCCGACGAAGGTGGAGATCGCCGTGCCGAGCCCGGCGACTCCGACGGCCGACAGACGCGTGCGGGTCACGCCCTGGAACGAGGCGAGTCCGGCGAGCAGGGCACCGAGCGCGGCGAAGACTCCCTCGACCGGGTGCCGCGTGATCACGCCGATGAGCAGCGGCAGCACCACTCCCCCGGCGATGGCCAGCGCACGGCGGGCTCCGGGCACGGCGCGGCGCAGGTGGTGGTTGTCGGGCCGGGCGGCGGCGGCCCACTCGTAGCGCACGAGGTAGCTGAGCGCGGGCCACTTGGGGCGGCGGGTCTCGTGCTGTGTCGTGGGACGGCGTTCGGCGGCGATGGTCACGATCGCGGCTCCTGAGGCTGCGGCGGGGACTTCGGGGGTGTCGGCCGCACTGCCTCCGCTCTCTATGATCCATCGGTTCCCGCCATGCGTCCAATTCCTGTTTTTCACTTGATTCATGTCATGGGAACATGGTTTGCATGGAGCTGCAGGTACTGCGCTGGTTCCGGGAGGTTGCGGACGGCGCGACGGTGACGGAGACCGCGCAACGCGCGCGGATCACGCAGCCCGCGCTGTCCCGGGCGCTGGCGCGGCTGGAGGACGAGGTCGGCACGCCGCTGCTGACCCGCGCGGGCCGCACCCTGACACCGACCCCGGCCGGGCGGCTGTTCCGGGAGCACGTGGACCAGATGCTCGACCAGTACGACCTAGGGCTGCGCGCCGTCGCAGAACTCGTCGATCCGGCGCACGGTCTGGTGCCGCTCGCGTTCCTGCACACGCTCGGCACGTGGCTGGTCCCGCCGCTGGTCAGCAGCTTCCGGGAGGCCCATCCGCACGCGCGTTTCGAGCTGCACCAGCACGGCGAGGCGTCGATCCTGCAAGAGCTCGTGGACGGCTCGGCGGACCTGATCATCTCCAGCCCGACGTTCGGCCACCCGCGCGTGACGTGGCGGCGGCTGCTCGTCGAACCGCTACTGCTGACCGTGCCCCCGCAGCACCGCCTGGCCCGCCGCAAACGAATCCGGCTCGCCGAGGTCGCCGACGAGCCGTTCATCCTGCTGCGCTCGGGTTACGCGCTGCGCCTGCTGACCGAACGCCTGTGCGCCGAGGCCGGGTTCACGCCGAAGATCACCTTCGAGGGCGAGGAGGTCGAGACGCTGCGCGCACTGGTCGCGGCCGGTCTCGGCGTCGCACTGCTGCCCCGGCCGCGCGCCACCGCGGCCAGCTCGGACGAACCCGATCCGGCCCCGCAACTGCAGGTCACGGACGTGGACAGCACCCGGGAACTCGGCCTCGCCTGGCTCACCGACCGCGAACTGCCGCCTGCCTCAGCCGCCTTCCGCGAGCACGTGTTGAACTCGGATCACAAGCGCTAGTCGGAGATGTTCGCGAACGCCACGACGTGCTCGATGTGCAGGCGGACCAGCCGCTCCTCGGGCACGGCGTTGCGCTTGCCGAACGCCTCGGCCTTGTCCTCGCCCATGTAGCGCCCGCCGAGCCGCGTGGCCCAGTGCAGCAGCGCCGCCGGGTCCTCGCTCAGTTCGGCGCGGCCCTCGATCACCACGAACGAGAACGGCGGCCGGTCGTCGTCCACGCAGAGCGAGGCACGGCCGTCGCGGGCCAGGTTCCTGCCCTTGACCGTGCCGATCGCCGTGGTGAAGACGAGGTCGTCGCCGTCGAGGAGGAACCAGATCGGCGCGATGTGCGGCCGTCCGTCGGCGCGCACCGTGGAGAGCTTGCCGGTCCGCGTACCCTCCGAGACGAAGGCGCGCCACTGATCGTTCGTCATCTTCTGTGCCATGTGCCCATCCTGCCCTGGATCGGCTTCAGTTCAGCGGCGCGACGAGCTCGTCGAGCACCTCTCCGACGCGGTTGATGAACACCGAGATGTGGCCCTCGTTCGGAAGCAGGTGCGCGACGGCGCCGGGAACGCGGTCGGCGAGCCAACGGCCGTGCGCGAAGGGCACCATCAGGTCCTTGTCGCCCTGGTAGAGGAAGACCGGCACGGAGATGTCGCGCACGTCGAAACCCCAGGGGCGCACGAAGGCCAGGTCGTCGTCGATCCAGCCGCCGACGCTCAGCCGCAGGCCCTCACCGGTCTGCGCGGCGAGCTCGTCGCCCACCTCGCCGACCAGCGCGGCGCGGTCCTCGTCGGGCAGCAGTGTGGACATCGACTCGATCAGCGCGGCGGGGCTGGCGCCGCGCAGTTCCGCGGCGGCCTGGTCGAGCGCCTCGGTGATCTTCGCCTCGCCGGCGATCGCGGCGCCGAACTCCTCGATGTTGCCCTCGCCCATGCCCGCGAGGAAGTCCAGGCCGTCCGCGTCGTACGGGCCGACGCTCGCGATCGTGGTGGCCGCGGCGACCCGGCCCGGCAGCAGCGCGGCCGAGGCGAGCGCGTGCGGACCGCCGCCGGACCAGCCGAGGGTCACGCAGCGTTCGGCGCCGAGGTGGTCGAGCACGGCGGTGAGGTCGGTCGCGATGTCCGCGACGGTGCGGCCCGGTCTGCGCGTGGACGCCCCGTAACCGGCGCGGGAGTACGTCACCATCCGCAGGCCGCGCGCGTGCACGGCCTCGTCGATCACGCGGAAGCGGGTCAGGCTGCCCGGCGTGCCATGGTGCATCACGAGCGGTATGCCGTTCTCCGGCCCGGTGACCTGGATGTCCAGCGCACGGCCGTCGGCGAGATCGATGAGCGTCACGGCGGCAAGTATGGTGCCGCTCAGGCTGTGGTGTCTATACATCAATCGTCGTCACCGTGCTCATGCGCCACAATCATCGCCGCGCCGCCGAGGGTTCCGAGGGCGCCGAGGCCGATCAGGAAGCCCCAGGCCCAGTAGCCGGGGGAAACCACGGCCGGGTCGTCGGGCCTGGCCGGATCGATGCGGATCCGGACCTGGTGGCCGTCCGGCCAGATCCGGTCGGCCCTGTCCTGCTGGGTGCGGGCGCGGCCGTCGGCGGTCCAGTGGTAGAAGCAGCGCGGCGAGTCGTCGCCGTCGGCCACGCAGCCGGTGAGCGTGGCGGTGACGGTCTCGGTGGCGCGGTCGTCGAGGCCGTGCACGTAGATCAGCTTGCCGACGCCGACGGCGAAGAGCACCGCCATCATCCACACGACGGCCGAGAGGAGCAGGGACTCGGCGAGCTCGCCGCGGTTCGGGCCGAGCTTGATCCGGACGAGTCCGCCGAGAAGGCTCACCGCGGCGCCGATCACGACGAGCCGGGCCGCCTCGTGCCACAGCGGCCCCTCCCAGCGCGCGCAGGCACCGACCACGGCCGCGCCGACGACCAGCGCGGATCCGGCGTGGGCGATCAGTCCGGCTGTCCGGCGCGGCGTGTCAGTGCTCGTTGTTCGAACCATGCGCACACGATCTCGGATCATGCTCCGGCGCACCAGCAAGGCGGCCTTGCGGGGGCGTTGAGCGATCCTTAACGCCGGGCACGCTCTTGACGACCCCTCAGCTCGCGTCCATAGTGTGCCCTGCCTACCCACGGCCACCCCCGCCCTCCGGCTTCTGCCGCCGGGCCGGATGCGGGAGTGAAATGTTAACGCTAACAATCTGCCCACCGGCAGTGACCGTGAACAAGGGAGTTCATGCGTGGTCACCAAAGCCCTGCTCCGCTGTGCGCGCAAGGTGCTGCTCGTCGCCGTTCCGGCCCTCGTCTTCGGCGGGGTCAGCTTCGTCGCGGCCGCACCCTCGCACGCCGCCACCTCGGAACCCTGTGACATCTACGCCGCGGCCGGCACGCCCTGCGTCGCCGCGCACAGCACCACCCGCGCGCTCTACTCGTCCTACGACGGGAACCTGTACAAGGTGGAGCGCACCTCCGACAGCACCACCCTCAACATCGGCGTGCTGTCCGCAGGAGGGGTCGCCGACGCCGCCGCGCAGGACACCTTCTGCGCCGACACCACGTGCACCATCACCGAGATCTACGACCAGTCCGGCGACGGCAACAACCTGACGATCGAAGGCTCGGGCGGGAACGGCGGCGCGGACATCGGCGCGTACGCCAACTCGCTTCCGGTGACCGTGGACGGCAGCGAGGCGTACGGCGTCTACATCGAGCCCGGCATGGGCTACCGCGACGACTCGACCACCGACGTCGCCACCGGCAGCTCGCCCGAGGGCACGTACATGGTCACCTCGGGCACGCACGTCAACAGCGGCTGCTGCTTCGACTACGGCAACGCCGAGACGAACAACGACGACAACGGCGACGGCCACATGGACGCGCTGAACTTCGGCACCGAATGCTGGTTCTCCTGCTACGGCAGCGGACCGTGGGTGCAGGCCGACCTGGAGAACGGCCTGTTCCAGTCGGGCGCCGGGGCCAGCACGAACTCCTCGGACACCGGCAACACCTCGGCCTTCGTGACCGCGCTGGAGAAGAACAACGGCACGACCGCCCTCGCGCTCAAGGCGGGCAACGCGCAGTCCGGCAGCCTGACCACCGAGTACTCCGGGTCGCTGGGCAGCTCGTACGATCCGATGCAGAAGGAGGGCGCGATCGTCCTCGGTACCGGCGGCGACGACAGCAACAGCTCGCAGGGTTCGTTCTTCGAGGGCGTGATGACCTCGGGCTACCCGACCGACGCCGCCGACAACGCGGTCCAGGCGAACATCGTCGCGGCCGGTTACGCGAAAGCCTCCACGCCGTTCACCACCGGCACCGAGATCTCACTGCAGGCCACGACCTCGTGCTGCACCTCGGACTACATCGAGCACGATGCGAGCGACGACAAGGTCGTGATCGGCGCGGTGACCTCCAGCAGCACGTCCACGGTCAAGGCCGACGCGACCTGGATCGTCGAGCCGGGCCTCGACAACAGCGCGTGCATCTCGCTGGAATCGGCCAACGAATCCGGCTACTACCTGCGGCACTACAACTTCGAGCTCTACCTCGAAGCCAACGACAGCACGACGCAGTTCGCCGAAGACGCGACGTTCTGTCCGACCCCGGGCTTGAACGGCGAGGACTATTCGTTCGAGTCGTTCAACTACCCGGACCAGTACATCCGCCACTATAACTACACGGCCTACATCGCCAGTGACGGCGGCTCGAACGCGTGGGACGCGTCGTCGCTCTGGACGAACGACACCACGTGGGCCGTGGCGAGCCCCTGGAGTTAGCCGAACTCGCGGATAGGCCGGGTCCCCCTACTCACGGACCCGGTCTATCCGTGTTCCTTCACCGCTCGGACGGCCGCGTCGGTGGCGCCCACGGCCAACTGGACCAGCAGGTCCGCGTGGCAGCGGTTCCGGTGCCGGATCGCGTCCGGTTCGGGCGCCGGGCGCAGCAGGCACAGCCGTCCGAGCAAGTCGGCGGTGACCTCGCGCATGCCGCGGGCGCCGAGTGCCTCGGCGAGGTCGAGGTGGAAGCGGGTCTCCAGCTCGTTCATCCGGTCCGGCTCGGTCGCGGCGTCCAGGGCCTCGGCCACGTCGCGCAGTCCGGCCAACTGCTCGCCGTCGACCTCGCCGGACGCGTGCGCGACCAGGCCGCATTCGAGCAGCAGCAGGAAACCCGCGAGCGACGCGGCCGCCTCCGGGTCGTGGTGCGCGGTGGCGACCTTCGCCCAATCGGCAGAGACGAACGTGCCGCCGGTCCGGCCGCGGCGCCGGTCGAGCAGGCCGTCCTGGCACATGCCCTCCAGCGCGCGGCGCACGGTCATCTCGCCGATGCCCAACTGCTCGGCCAGCACGCCCACGTCGGGCAGCCGGTCGCCGGGACGGACGGTGGTGAGCGCGACGTGCAGCGCGATCCGGGAACGGACGAGTTCGGCCCCGCTCAGCCCGGATCCCGGTCCGGGCAGCGCGAGGGCGTTGCCCGTCGTGCTGTAGGGGCCGAACTTGCCCGCGTTGTTCAACGTCGCCACGGGGTCACTCTACGAATGGTGGTCCGCGACGATCGAGCCGACCCGCTCGCCGAGCGTCGGATCGCGCCGCACCAGCAGCGCCGCGTAACCGAGCGAGACGACCAGGATGCCGAGCGCGAGGTACGGGAACCAGTCGTACGGGTCCTCCTGGCCGGGCTTGACCAGGTAGTACAGCGGCACGAGGATCGCCGCGGCGCCGATCGCGGGCAGCAGCGCGTGCCGCACCCAGTGGAACTCGCTCGGCCGATAGCGCCGGTAGTAGAACGGCAGCGCGATGTTCGAGGCAAGGTAGACCAGCAGCACCAGGATCGTGCCCATGGTGGAGGACTCGGCGAAGAAGGTGATCGGGTTCATCGAGCCGCCCTTGTGGCCGCCGAGGATGTGCAGCAGGCCCCAGACGCCGATGATCAGCGTGGAGAAGGACACGAAGGTGATGATCGCCTTGGTGGGCGTGCGGCGGGTCGGGTGCACCTCGCCGATCACGGCGGGCAGCAGCCCCTCGCGGCCGGCGTTGAACACGAGCCGGGCCTGCGAGTTCACGCCCGCGATCAGCGAGCCGACGGTGGAGGTCAGTCCGGCGAGGTAGGCGAAGAAGGCGAGCACCGCGAACGTGCCCTGCGCGACGTCGATGAACGGCACGGACGAGTTGCCGATCGCGGCGACGTTGTAGCCGAAGCCGGTCAGGGTCGCGTAGGAGAAGAGCAGGTAGCTGACGGACATGACGCCGACGGACAGGAACACCGCGCGGCCCACGTTGCGCCGCGGGTTGTCGGTCTCCTCGGCCAGAGCCGCCGAGTTCTCCCAGCCGATGAACAGGTAGACCGCGAGCGGGAATCCGGCGGCCAGGCCGCTGAAGCCGTTGGTGATGTGGCTCGGCTCGAAGGGCGTGAACGACAGGTTGCCGGAGTGCTTGACCAGCGCGATCACCGAGACCGCGACGAGCACGACCATCTCGACGCCGAAGAAGAACCCGGCGATCTTGGTCGAGACGGCGACGCCGCGGACCATCAGCACGACCGCGAGCGCGGTGAGCACCAGGGTCCAGATGATCCACGGCACGTTCCAGCCGAGGTAGTGGTTGAGCGTGGTCTCCAGGAAGCCGCCGGACACGGCGATGACCGAGGACATGGCGATGATGTAGCCGAGCCCGGCGAGCAGGGCCGTGGTCACCGCGCTGGTCGGGCCGAAGGTCTTTCCGACGAAGGTGATGAAGCTTCCGGCGGACGGGTGCGCCTTGGAGAACTGGGCGAGCGTGTTGCCGAGCAGCGCGACGGCGATCCCCGCGGCCAGGATCGTCAGCGGCGAGGCGACCCCGGCGGTCACGGCGAGGAATCCGAAGCCGAAAAAGAAGCTCATCGCGGGGCCGATGTTGGCCATCGTCGCCGCGGCGATGTCGACCATGCCCAGGGTGCCGCCGCGTAGGCGTTGCTGGCTGACCGGCTGTGGATCGGAGGTTATGGTCTCGGACACGTATGGCTCCCTGAGGCGGAGGGCGGGTTCGTGCCGAGAAAATAGTTCATGGCGATCAGATATACAAGGGGTCCGCGGCCACCGAATCCGCGGCGGTCCGGCCCCGGAGACTCAGGGACGGCCGGTCGGGATCACCTGCGGCAGCTCGCAGGGCGTCGTCGGATCCGGGCAGTAGCTGTGCATCGAGCCCTGATCAGGGGCGCCGAGGGCGTGCACCACGATGGAGACCACCGGGACCACGAGGCAGCAGACGACCAGCACGAGCAGCCCGACCCGGCGCACCACGACCGCGAACCGCTCCCGGGCCATCCCCCGCGGATTCGGAATCCTCATGACTGCCTCCGGTGGCCCGCGACGGCCGAATCCCCGACCACCGGTCGGGCCGGGCGCGCCGGGCGAATCCTCATGACTGCCTCCGGTCGCCAGGATGCGCCGGGCGGGGCGGTGCGGGGCGCGCGACACCCGCATCCGAGCCCGGATTCACCCGGTCGGGCCTCGCGCTGACGTGCGAACTTTGACATACCCCCATGTGAGCGCTAACAGTGGCATGTGGGGCCGCACCACCGGCCCCGCGCTGACAGAGGAACCCAATGGAGGGAGCCTTCAATGCGCACCATCACCACACCCACGAACCCCCGCCCCTCGCCCCGCCGGAGCTTCCGCGCCGGTGTCGGCGTTCTCGCGTTCGCGGTGGCCGGGGTCATCGCCGGGCAGGCGGCGTTCGCGTCGTCGGGCGCGGCCGTTCACCAGGCGGGCGGGCCCACCAGCCGACTGTCCGTCAGCTCGGCGCTGTTCGGGCACACGGTCGAGCCGTACACCGGCAAGGACACCGACGTCTACCGGTACACGCTCACGAACTCCCGCGGCATGACCGTGAAGGTGCTGACGTACGGCGGCATCGTGCAGCAGATCGACGTGCTGGACGCCTCCGGCCACGAGGCGGACGTCGTGCTCGGCTTCGCGACGCTCGACGACTACGTGAAGTACGACAGCCCGCCGGTGACCTCGAACGGCGGCCCCTACTTCGGCGAGACGATCGGCCGCTACGGCAACCGGATCGCGAAGGGCACGTTCACCCTCGACCAGCCGGGCGGCCCCGTCACCTACCACGTGCCGATCAACAACAACGGCAACAGCCTGCACGGCGGTCTGGTCGGCTTCGGAAACCACATCTGGTCAGCAGCGCCCGTGCACGGCGCCGGGTCGGTCGGCGTGCAGCTCACGCTGGTCAGCCCGAACGGCGACGAGGGCTATCCGGGCACGCTCAAGACCGTCGTCACGTACACCCTGAACAACGCGAACCAGCTCGGCATCCACTACGCCGCGACGGACGAGTCGTCGAACCTGAACACGGTCGTCAACCTGACGAACCACAGCTACTTCAACCTGGCCGGTGAGAACTCCGGCGCGACGTACGACCAGAAGGTCTACATCAACGCCGACGGCTACACACCGACCGACAGCACGCAGATCCCGACCGGCCAGATCGCGTCGGTCAAGGGCACGCCGTTCGACTTCACGAACCCGGCGGGTACCCCGATCGGCGCGCACATCGGCGAGGTCAGCGCCAACGACAACGCCGGCGCCAACCACCAGCTGCTGATCGCCCAGGGCTTCGACCACAACTGGGTGCTCAACGACTCCGGCCCCGAGGTTAACGGCCTGCGCCTGGCCGCGACCGCCGCCGATCCGTACAGCGGCCGTGAGCTGAGCGTCTACACCGACCAGCCGGGCGTGCAGTTCTACAGCGGCAACTTCCTGACCGGCACGCTCGTCGGCATCAGCGGCGACACGTACCGGCAGAGCGCGGGCTACACGTTCGAGACGCAGCACTTCCCGGACTCGCCGAACGAGCCGGACTTCCCGAGCACGGAACTGCTGGCCGGTCACACGATGAACTCCACGACGATCTTCGCGTTCTCGAACGAGTAGGAATGACAGATGCGGGCCCGGATTTCCTCCGGGCCCGCATCGTCTCGCGTGCTACTGCTGCGCGGTCATCGCCTGGATCGAGGCGTTGCTCGCGTAGAGATCGACCGGACCGGCGTCAGCGGTACGGATCTGCAGGTGCGTGTCGGCGGCGTCGGGGACCTGGCCCTGCACGGTGAGCGTCTGCGGTGTACTGCTCAGCGTGACCGTCTCGCTCACGAGGTCCTGCTGGCCGTTCCAGAAGTCGACGTACACGTCGCCGGTCCCCTGGAGCGTGACAGAACCCTGATAGTACTGGCCCGCGGGCAGTTGGGCGGCCGGGTCGACCCAGATCCACGTGTTCGGATCCGCGTTCGTCTCGGTCCACTCGATCGCGCTCGCTCCCCCGGACGTGGTCGTCGGCGTGATGGTTCCCGGCACCGAGCCGACGCCGTTCTCCACCGGCCCCTGCCAGTCCAGCTGGCCGGTCGGGGTGTCGCCGAGCAGGTTCGCTCCGGTCGGCACCAGGATCGTCGGCTGACGTCCGGGCGGGAACTGGAGCGTGCCCGCGGAGTACGACGGCGGTGCGTCGGCCGCCGCGGCGCCCCAGTTCTGGTCCACCGAGCCGGTCATCGTGAAGTCGAGCCGCGTGGCGGACGAGAGCCCGGACAGCCAGACCTTCGACCACTGCTTTCCGTTCACCTTGAGCCCGCTGACGTACGTGCTCGTAGACGCTCCCGGCGCGTTGACGACGACCTGGTGGCCGCCGCCGAGCGTGATCACGGCGCTCGGGAAGATCGGGGCGCCGAGGTCGAGCACGGACGTGCCGGGCGTCTGCGGGTACATGCCGAGCGCGGACCAGACGTACCACGAGCTCATCGCGCCGAGGTCGTCGTTTCCGGGCTCTCCGCCGGGCGTGTTCGCGTACACCTGGTCGAGCAGTTCGTGCACGGTCGCCTCGGTCTTGTACGGCGCGCCCGCGTAGTCGTAGATCCACGGCGTGCCGAGCGACGGCTCGTTGCCCGCCCAGTAGTACGGCGCGTTCGGACCGGCGTTGAACTGCGTGAAGAAGCTGTCGAGCCGGCTGATCGCGGCCGAGTCGCCGCCCATCGCCGTGATGAGGCCGCCGATGTTCTGCGGGATCATCCACGTGTACTGCGCCGCGTCGCCCTCCTGGAAGCCGGACTGGCCGAAGCTGCCCATGCCGTCCGTCGTCGGGCCGAACTCGGGGAACTGTCCCGACCCGTCACGCGGCTGGATGTAGCCGGTGGCGGTGTTGAAGACGTTCGTCCAGTTCTGCGAACGCTGCAGGTACGTCTGCGCGGTCGAGGACTGCCCGAGATCGGCGGAAAGCTCAGAGATCGCGAAGTCGGCGCTCGCGTACTCGAGGGTCTCGGAGGCGCCGTTGTTCTCCGGGGACAGGTCGCTCTCCTGCGTGTTCGGCACGTACCCCTGGCTCAAGTAGTCAGACAACTGCGGCCGCTCGACGTAGAAGCCCTGACCGACGGTGCTGCTGGTCGGCTCGGTCGAGGCACCCTTGACCATTGCGGCGAGCGCGGCGTTGGTGTCGAAGTCGCGGGCGCCGAACGCGTACGCCTCGGCGATGATCGGGTCGGCCGCGTCTCCGTTCATGACCTGCGTGTAGTCGTTCGCGAAGCCCCACTTCGGCAGCCAGCCGCCTTGCGCCTCGTCGTTGAGCAGGGATGTGACCATCTGGCTGGTCTGTTCGGGCGCGACGACGGCGAGCAGCGGTATCTCGGACCGGTAGATGTCCCAGCCGGAGAAGTTCGCGTACTGCACCTGGCCGTGCGACGTGCGGTGGACCTTGCCGTCGAAACCGAGGTAGGTGCCGTTGGCGTCGGAGAAGATGCTGGGTTCGAGCAGGGCGTGGTAGAGCGCCGTGTAGAACTCAGCCTGCTGATCGCTCGTTCCGCCGCCGATGCGTATCCGGCTGAGCAACTGGTCCCATTCGCTGTACGTACGCTGCGCCACCTGGCTCTCGCTCCAGCCGCTGTCCTCGGCTTCGAGGTTGGCCTGCGCGTCGGCCTGGCTGACGTACGAGATCGCCACCTTCATCGTGACCTGCTTGTGCGTGGTCGTGTCGAAGCTGACGTAGGCGCCGGACTGCAGGCCCGACGTGCTCGCCGGGGTTGCGGTTCCGGGCGTGGTCACGACGGATTCCTGACGCAGCGAGACATCCGAGGCGACGAGATCGACCGCCCCCTCGGAGGCGGTGCGCACCTGGAACTGCGGGGTGTTGATGCCGCCGGTCGGGACCGTCGAGGCGATGGTGAGCGTGACGGGCGTCGATGTGAGGGTGACGGACTTGCTGTCGACGTCCTGCTGGCCGTTGTAGAAGTCGAGGAACACGTTCCCCGTGCCGGAGAGCGTGACGCTGGCCTCGTAGGAGTCGCCCTGTGTCAGGCTCGACGGCGTGGCCTGGATCCAGGTGTTGGCGAGGGCGTCGGACTGCTGCCAGGAGACCGCGCTCGTTCCGTCGGACGTGGTCGTGGCGGCGATCGTCGGCGTGCTGCCGCCGCTGTTGATCTCGTGGTAGCCCCAGTCGAGGTCGCCGGTCGGCTGCGTGAAGACGTTCGCGCCGGTCGGGGCGTTCTGCCAGGTGCCGTACGAGGAGAAGGAGCGGTTGAAGTCGGCGGCGAAGTAGACCGGGTACGTGGTCGGCGCGCCGCAGAACTGGCCGGCCGTCTCGGTGCCCGCGACCTCGTGGCTGTTCAGCACGGAGACGTTCGCCGAGACGTTGCCGGACTCGGCGTCGCCCATCTTGAACAGGACGTTCGAGGACGTGCTCGACGGATATGTGAGCTGCGCGATGCCGGTGCGCTCGGTCGCGGCGAGCTTCGCCTGGATCGCGGAGGACGTCGAGGGGTTGAGCGTGACCGAGTACGATCCGGGCTTCGCGCTCTCGGAGCTGTGCGAGATGGTGTCGGTCGCGGAGGCCGGGTTGTCGCCGAGCGCGCCGACGGTCGGCAGGATCGGGAAGTCGCCGAACGCGCCGCATCCGGGTCCTGACATGTGGGTCAGGCTGAAGCCGAGCGTCGAGGAGTCGGCGTAGTCGTAGCCGCCGCCGTCCGGGCGCGCGGGGGTGTCGGGGCTGAAGCTCAGCATGCCGAAGGGCGCCGTCGCGCCGGGATACGTGTCGACCTGGCCGACGGTCGCGCCGCCGGATCCGGTGCCGATCATGGGATTCACCAGCGCCGCCGGATCGCCGACGAGGTGCACTGGAGACGCCGTCGAGGCGGCGGCCGCCGGGCCCGCGGCGAGACCGAGGACACCGAGGCAGCCGACGGCGACGAGCACCGGTACGCGGGGACGTTTCGTGGGTAAACGCATGCCTTCCCTCCGGATGACTACGTTGTCATTGCGTTCTCAGAGGGTTCTAGCTGATGATCCGTCATCCGACAAGGGCGCACTTCCGCGCTTTTCGGCAGTCCGTGCCATTAAGATGGGACAGGATACCGGACGGACGAGTACGGAAGGCGGCGGACGGCATGCGGACGGCGACCGAGACCGCTCCGGCGCGGCGCGGCGGGCGGCCGCCGCTGAGCGAGTCGCGCAAGGAGGAGATCCGGCTCGAGATCGCGATGGCGGCGGTACGGCTGTTCACCGAGCACGGCCTGGACGGCACCTCGGCCGCGCAGATCGCCGACGCCGCGGGCATCTCCACCCGCACGCTCTGGCGGTACTTCCCGAGCAAGGAGGCGTGCGCGGCGCCGCTGATCTCGATCGGGCTCGACCGCTTCGCCACGATGGTGCGCGCCTGGCCGAAGGACCGGCCGCTGGTCGAACTGGCCGAGGACGCGAGCTGGTTCAGCGAGACCTCCGCCCCGCGCCTGCTGCTGCTCCTCGACCTGCTCCGGCTCACCTGCACCGAGCCCGCCCTCGACATGGTCTGGGTGCGCTGCTTCAGCGAGGCCGTGCAGCCGCTCGCCGACGTGCTCGGCGAGCGGTTCGGGCAGCCGGGCGGCGATCTGCGGATGAAGGTGAAGGCGTCGATGGCGCTCGCCTCGACGCACCAGGCGCTGCGGCACTACGCGGGCCGGGCGCCGGGAGCGCTCGGCCCCTCGCTCGAGGACACGCTGCGCGCCGGCGCGCAGATCGGCCTCGCGGCCGTCGATGCCTGAAAAGTATTTGTCGCATCGCGCCATTAACGGTTAAGGTGATCACAGGAGCGGGACAGCGCCGTCCGCCGCTCGGAACCTCCTCCCGCACCTACTCCTCACCGGAGCCCCCATGCCCAGACGACCGGCGCAGACCGCGCGGCCCCACTACAACGTCATATTCGCGGTCCTGCTCATCGGCATATCGGCCTACGCGGTCCTGCAGTCGCTCGTCGCGCCGGTCCTCGCCACCCTGATCGTGGACCTGCACACGACCCAGGACACGGTCACCTGGCTGATGACCGCGTACCTGCTCTCCGCCTCCGTGGCCACGCCGATCCTGGGCCGGATCGGCGACAAGGTCGGCAAGGAGCGGATGCTGGTCATCACGCTGCTCGCGCTGACCGCCGGCTCCGGCCTCGCCGCCGTCGCGCACTCCGTCGGGCTGATGATCATCGCCCGCGTCATCCAGGGCCTCGGCGGCGGCCTGATCCCGCTGTCCTTCGGCATCATCCGGGACGAGTTCCCGGCCGCGAAGGTGAACTCCGCCATCGGCCTCGGCTCGGCCACCATCGCCGTCGGCAGCGGTCTCGGCCTGCTGATCGCCGGGCCGATCGTGACGCACCTGAACTACCACTGGCTGTTCTGGATCCCGATGATCCTGACCGCGGTCGCCACCGTCGCCTGCTGGCTGTGGGTGCCCGAGTCGCCGGTGCGCACGCCCGGGAAGATCAGCTGGGGCGCGGCCGGACTGCTCTCCGCCTGGCTCGTCATGCTGCTGCTCGGCGTGAGCGAGGGGCCGACCTGGGGCTGGGGTTCGCCGAAGGTGCTGCTGCTGTTCGCCGGCGCGGTCGTCTGCCTGCCGCTGTGGATCTGGACCGAGCTGCGCTCGAGCGCGCCGCTGATCGACATGCGGATGATGCGCGCCCCGGCCGTGTGGACCACGAACCTCGTCGCGCTGCTGTTCGGCGTCGGGATGTACGCCGTCATGACCTTCCTGCCGCAGCTGGTGCAGACCCCGAAGTCGGTCGCGGGCTACGGCCTGAGCGCCAGCGTCACGCAGTCCGGCATCTACCTGCTGCCGATGACGATCGGCATGTTCCTGCTCGGGATCGCCGCCGCGCCGCTCGCCCAGCGGATCGGGCTGAAGGCGGTGCTGGTGCTCGGCTGCGTCGTGAGCATCCCCAGCTTCGTCGCGCTCGCCCTCGGCCACAGCCAGAGCTGGCAGATCTACCTGACCTCCGCGCTGCTCGGCGTCGGCATCGGCCTGGCGTTCTCCTCGATGTCCGCGATCGTGGTCCAGTCGGTCCCGCCCGCGCAGGTCGGCGTCGCCAGCGGCATGAACGCGAACATCCGCACCATCGGCGGCGCGATCGGCAGCAGCGTGGCCGCGAGCGTGCTGGCCTCCGGGGTCACGACCACGAACCCGATCCCGAAGGACGCGGGCTACACGCACGTGTTCTGGATGCTCGCCGCCGCCTCGCTGCTGGCCGCGCTCGCCGCGCTGCTGATCCCGACGGCCCGTCGCGATCCGGGCGCCGACGAGCAGGCCGCCGACCTGGTGCCGAGCCAGGCAGCCGTCATGGAAGCCGTCGCCGAGTGACAATCGTCGCCTGAGCCGCCCGGCCCCGCTTGCCCTCTGATACGCAGAGTGCAATATATTGGAGCCGGGCACTCGGGTGGCGGGCATCCCGCCGCCCACCGCTTCAGGGAGGCGCTTGTGGTGAACGGCTACGCCGGCCGGTCCGGCTCCGGGGAGATCATCGGCATCCTGGGCGGCATGGGCCCGGCGGCCACGGCCGACTTCTACAGCAAACTCGTCTCGATGACGCCGGTGCACAGCGACCAGGACCATCTGCGCACGGTCATCTGGTCCGACCCGACGATCCCGGACCGCACCGAGGCGCTGCTCGGCCTCGGCCCGGACCCGACGCCCTGGCTGCTGAACGGCTGCCGGGTGCTGCGCAAGGCGGGAGCCACCGTGATCGCGATCCCCTGCAACACCGCGCACGCCTTCGTGCCGCGGATCGCCGACCGGGTCGGGCTGCCGATCATCCACATGATCGACGAGGTGGCCAAGCACCTGGTCACCCTCGACCCGCCGGTGCGCACGGCCGGGCTGCTGGCGACCACCGGCACCGTGCGAGCGGGCCTGTACCGGCAGTGGCTCGGGCCGGTCGGCATCGACATCGTGCTGCCGGACCCGGCCAGCCAGGACGAGGAGGTGATGGCGGCGATCCGCGCGGTCAAGGCGGGCGAGCGCGGCATCGCGGCGGCCGAACCGCTGCGCCGCGCGGCGACCCGGCTGATCGACCGCGGCGCGCAGGCGATCATCGCCGGCTGCACGGAGATCCCGCTCGGCCTGGCGGCGGGCGCCATCCCGGTGCCGCTGCTGGACCCGGCGGTCGTGCTGGCCCAGGCGCTGATCCGCCGCTCGCGGGTGGAGTCCGCCGCGTGACCGGGGGAACGGGCGGAGTGCGTACGCTGATGCTGAACGGCCCGGTCTCCCGGCGGCTGCTCAGCGACGAGGTCTTCCAGCGGCTGCGCGACTCGATCGTGCGCGGCGAACTGGCGCCCGGCGAGAAGGTCAAGGACGCGGAGCTCGCCGAACGCCTGGGCCTGAGCCGCACACCGGTCCGCGAGGCGCTGGCCCGGCTCGTCGAGAGCGGTCTCGTGGAGGCGAAACCGGGCGTCTACACGCGTATCACGACCCTGAACCGGCACGACGTGGAGAAGACGCTCGCCGTCCTGCGCTCCCTCGACCGGCTCGCCGTCGAGACCGCCGTGCCGCTGCTGACGAAGCAGGACCTCGAACGCATGCGGCAGGCGAACCGCGACTTCGAACGCGCGGTCGCCGCCGAGGACACCGACGCCGCGCTGGAGGCCGACGACCGCTTCCACGCCGTGCCCCTCTTCGTCGCCGACAATCCCGTGCTGCGCCGCGTCGTCGAGCAGCTCCATCCGCAGGTCCACCGGATCCTGTACCGCAAGTTCACGACGCTGCTCGGCGGCCGCAACACCGTCGAGCACCACGATCGGCTGCTCGCCCTCTGCGTCCGCGGCGACGCTCGCGCGGCCGCCGACCTCTCCGCGCGGCATTGGTCCGAGCTCGGCGGGCATATCAATCGACTGTTCGACTGCGACGAGCTATAGAATCTTGCAACGTGGCCTCTGCACATGAATCGGCAAAACTCATCGCTGCGGAGGTCTCCTCACGCACGCTCGACGGCTTCGCTCTCATCGGCATCGACGGCACCGGCGGTTCCGGCAAGTCGTCGCTGGCCCGGGAGCTGGCCGCGGCACTGGCCGGCCCTGACGGATCGACGACCGTGTCCGTCGTGCAGGGCGACGACTTCTACCGGGAGATGGATCCCGAGGAGCGCCTGAAGCTGACTCCGGCCGAGGGCTACGAGCTCTACTTCGACTGGGAGCGGCTGCGCGAGGAAGTCCTGGCGCCGCTCACCTCCGGGAACGCGGCCACCTACCGGCGCTACGACTGGCCGAGCGGCCGGATCGCCCCGGGCGAGCAGCACCACGTGCCGCACGAGGGCTTCGTGATCGTCGAGGGGATGTACGTGGTCCGCCCCGAACTCGAGGGCTACTACGACCTGACCGTCTTCGTGGACACGCCCTTCGACCTCGCGATGAGCAGAATGGTCGCGCGCGGCCACGATCACGGCCCGGGCGACTGGAATCAGCGCTGGCAGGCCTCGGACAAGTACTATTTCGCGGCGACGCAGCCGTGGTCCCGGCTCGACATCGTCGTCAAGGGACTGTGACCTCGAGGCTTTGCGCGAGTTGGGTGAGCGCGGGGCCGAGCGGCAGATCGACGCGGACGGCGGCCTGCGCGTCGCCGCGCGTCTGGCCCTGATTGATGATCGCGACCGTCTTGTAGGCCTTCGCCGCGTATCGCACGAAGCGCAGGCCTGACATGACGGTCAGCGAGGAGCCGAGGACGAGCAGCGCGCTGGACCGGTCGATCAGGTCGTAGCACTGCTGCACGCGCGGCCTCGGCACGTTCTCTCCGAAGAACACGACGTCCGGCTTCAGGATCCCGGTACCGCAGTCCGTGCACGAGGCGATCCGGAAGCCCGCGACGAGCGTGTCGTCGAGTTCGACGTCACCGTCCGGGTTGACGTGGCTGCTCTCGACGCGCTCCCGGAAGTCGGGATTCACCGCGTGCAGCCGCTCGTCGAGGTCCTCGCGGGTGCTCAGCGCGCTGCAAGTGAGGCAGATGACCCGGTCGAGCCCGCCGTGCAGCTCGATCGCGTCCGCCGAGCCCGCAGCGCGATGCAGCCCGTCCACGTTCTGCGTGATCACGCCCGAGACGTAGCCCGCGCCCTCCAGCGCCGCGACCGCGTGGTGCCCGGAGTTCGGCTCGGCCCCGGTGATCGTGCGCCAGCCGAGGTGGCTGCGCGCCCAATACCGCTGCCGCCCGGCCGCGCTGCCGACGAAGTCCTGGTAGGTCATCGGCGTGTGGCGACGCAGGCTGCCGGTCGCCCCGCGATAGTCCGGGATGCCGGACTCCGTGGACAGCCCGGCGCCCGTCAGCACCGCCACGTCGCGCCGCGCCAGAATCTCCGCGACATCCGAAAGCTCGTCCTCGCCGCCACCGGATTCCTGATCGGGATCAACCTGCTCCGCTTCGGCGGGCGGCTCGAGCATCGGGCGAACGCGCATGCCATCCAGGATACGTCGCCCGCGCCGATGCTCGACGGCCCTTACTCAAGCTGCCGGCCGCTAACCCGTGACGGTCACCCCGTCCGGCACGTCGCCCACAGTCACCGGACTGCCCACGGCTCCGGTGGCCACGGTGATCGGGACGACGTTGTTGACGTTCGAGTCGACCGCCCAGGCGGTGCTGCCGTCCGGGCTGAAGCCGACCGCGTAGGCGCCGGAGCCGGTCGGGATGAAGGTGCCCGCGGTGAGCGTGCCGAGGTCGATCGGGGTGATGCCGCCCGCGCCCGAGTCGGCGACGTAGGCGGTCTGGCCGTTCGGCGAGATCTGCACGTACTGCGGGCCCGCGCCGACCGGGATCGTGGCGGTCACCGCGTCCGTGGCGGAGTCGATTACCGAGACGGACGAGCCGCCGCCGTTGGTGATGAAGACCTTGCCGCTGTCCGGCGTGACGGCGACGCCGAACGGGGCCGCGCCGACCGCGATCGTGTGGCTGACCGTGTCCGTGGCCAGGTTCACGTCGCTGACGGTGCCCGAACCCTGGTTCGCGACCCACAGTTGCGTGCCGTCCGGGCTGACGGCCAACCGCTCGGGCTCGCTGCCGACTGTGACCGGCGTGCCCGCGGTGAGCGTCGCGACGTCGATCGGCTGAACGGTGCCGTCGCTGAAGTTGGTCACCCACACGGTCTTGCCGTCCGGAGTCGCCGCGACGTCCGCCGCGACCGAGCCGACCGCAATCGTGGCGACGACGGCGTTCGTGCTGGTGTCGATGACGGTCACGTCGTTCGTGTTGTTGTTGGCCACGAACAGTTTCCCGCCCGCGACGATCATGCCGTCGGGTCCGCCGCCGACCGGGATCGCCGGACCTGCGTTGTGCGTGCGCGTGTCCACCGGCGTCACGGTGTTGTCGCTGTAGTTCGAGACGTACGCGGTCGGGATGCTCTCCCCCGCCGCGGCGACCGTGACCAGCAGCGACACGCTCGGCAGCACGGCCCCGTTCGAGGCGTGCGCCGTGAACTGGACCTGGTAGTAGCCGGTGGCCATGCCGGACGCGGCGGTGATGGTGGCCGTCGTGCTCGCGGCCTTCCCGGCATCGGCCGTGAGCGTGGAACTGGCCGGAGTCGCGGAGAGTCCGGTCGGCGCCGTGGCCGTGTACGTGACCGATGCGGGACTGGTTCCGAGCGAGTTGTCCTCCTCGACCGTGACCGTCGTGCTGGAACCGGGCGCGATCCGGATCTGACCGGGCGTCACGTCGAGCGCGGCGCGGGTGCTCGCCGGGAAGCTGACCGGACCGGCGCCGAAGGACGGCGGCGCGTCTCCGGCTCCCGTGCCCCACTTCGTCGGCGTCGTGGTCAGGTTGAAGTCGAGTTCGTGCGTGCGGGTCAGGTCGATCCACGTCTTGTTCGTGTTCCGGCCGTCCACGGAGAGGCTCTGCACGTACGTGTCACCGGCGCCGTGCGCGTTGATGACGAGCGGGCCGTACGAGCCGTGGATCACCTCGTGCGCGAACTGCGGCGTGCCGAGCACGAGCATCGGCTCGCCGGGGGTCTGCGGGTACACGCCGAGCGCGGCCCAGACGTACCACGAGCTCATCGCGCCGAGGTCGTCGTTGCCGGGCTCGCCGCCGGGCGTGAGCGAGTAGAGCTGGCTGCTGATCTCGTGCACGACCTGCTGCGTCTTCCAGGGCTGGCCGACGCTGTCGTAGGCCCACGGCGTGTCGAACGAGATCTCGTTGCCCGCCCACTCGTTCGGCTCGTTCGGGCCGGCGTTGAGCTGAGTGAAGTAGCTGTCGAGGCGCGCGGCCGCGGCCTGGTCGCCGCCGAGGCCCTGGATCAGGCCTTGGAGGTTCTGCGGGACCATCCACGTGTACTGCGCCGCGTTGCCCTCCTGGAACCCGTTCTGCCCGAAGCCGGACAGGTTGGTCGGGACGGCCGGTCCGCTCGGGAACGCGCCGGAGGTGTCGCGCGGCTCGACGTAGCCGTCCGCGGTGTCGAAGACGTTCGACCAGTTCTGCGAGCGGTCGGTGAAGGTCTTCGCGGTCGAGTGCTGCCCGAGGTCGTTGGCCAGGCGGGATATCGCGAAGTCGTCGAGGGCGTATTCGAGCGTCTCGGAGGCACCGTTGGGGACCGGGCTGATCGAGTCCGAGCCGATGTTCGGGACGTAGCCGTCGGCGATGTACGCGGCGGCGTTGGGCCGCTCGACGAACCAGCCCTGGCCTGTGGCCGAGGTGCCGTCCGCGCCCTTGACCATGTCGGCGAGCGCGGCCGAGGCGTCGAAGTTCCGGGCACCGAACGCGTAGGCGTCGGCGAGGATCGGGTCCGAGGAGTCACCGTTCATGACGCCGGTGTACGCGTTGGCGATCGGCCACTTCGGCAGTGCGCCGCCTTGGGCCGCGTCGTTGACGAGCGAGGTGGCCATGTCCGAGGCGATGCCGGGATCGATCGTGGAGATCAGCGGGATCTCGGAACGGTAGATGTCCCAATCGGAGTAGTCGGCGTACTGGTTGTGCCCCGGTTGGACGTAGTGGGTCTTGTTGTCGAAGCCCGGGTAGGCGCCCGACGCGTCGTTGAAGATGCCCGGTTCGAGCGAGGCGTGGTAGAGCGCGGTGTAAAAGGTCTGCTGCTGCGTGGCCGTGCCGCCGGATATGCCGATCGTGCCGAGCTGGCGGTTCCAGGCGGCCGTGGCCTGCGCGGCGACCTTGCCGACGTCCCAGGTGCGGGCCTCGGCGTTGAGGTTGCCGAGAGCTCCAGCCGTGCTCACGTACGAGACGGCGACCTGCATGCCGACGCTCTGGTCGTGCCGCGTGTCGAAGGTGAGCCAGCCGCCCTGGACGGACGAGCCGGTCGCGCCCCACGTGCCGGACGCGGTGAAGGAGCGGTCGAAGCGCGCGGCGAAGTAGATCGTGTAGCTGTTCGGCTGGCCGCAGAAGTGGCCGCTCGTGACGGCGCCGGTGATCTCGTTGCTGCCGACGGTTTGGAACGTCGAAGCCGAACTGCCGCTGGCACTGTCCGCGACCTTCACGAGGACCTGTGCCTGCGCCGTGGCCGGATAGGTGAAGGACGCGACGCCGGAGCGCGCCGTGACAGCGAGCTGAGTCTTCACGCCGCCCGCGGTCACGGCGTAGGAGCCGGGGTGGGCGATCTCGCTGCTGTGGTCGAACGTCGCGGAGGCCGAGCTCGGGTCGGACGGGATCGCTCCGGTCAGCGGGAGGATCGGGAAGTCGCCCGCGGCCGCGCAGCCGGGGCCGGAGAAGTGGGTGAGGCTGAAGCCGGTGATGCTCGCATCGTCGTGGGAGTAGCCGCCGCCGTCGGGCCGCGAGGGCGTGTCGGGACTCCACTGGATCATGCCGAACGGCAGCGACGCGCCGGGGTAGGTGTCCACCTGCCCGACCACCGCGCCGCCGCTTCCGGTGCCCACCATCGTGTCCACCAGCGCGGCGGGATCACTGACGGCGGATGGGTTCGAATCGGCGGCGCGGGCGGACGCGGGTACGGCGAGCGTCGTGAGAGCGAGGGCGGCCAGCACGGTCAGGGAACGCAAGGACAACGTTGTCACAGCCCTTTGATAGACAGCCGGGAGGACTCTGTCAAGGCCCGCCCGGCCGCCGTCCGGGCCTGGATCAGTCCGCTGCCGCGAGCTCCAGCAGCCGGCGCCGCCACTCCAGCGCGTGCCGGATCCCGTCCTCCAGCTCGTACTTCGCGCGCCAGTCGAGCAGTTCGGCGGAGCGGTCGCAGCGGGTGTAGGCGCCGATCACGTCGCCCGGACGACGCGGCGCGTCCTCGGTGCGCAGCGGCGTGCCGGTGACCGTCTCGAAGGCGTTCGCGAGCTGACGGACCGTGACTCCCTTGCCGGTGCCCAGATTGATGACCACGTGCGCGGGTCGATCGCCGCCGACGAGCCGGTCGAAGCGGGTCAGGGCCGCGACGTGCGCCTGAGCCAGGTCCCAGACGTGGATGTAGTCGCGGATCCCGGTCCCGTCGCCGGTCGGCCAATCGACCCCGGTCAGCCGGAAGACCTCGCCCTTCTCCCACGCCTCGACCATCTTGCCGAGCGCGTGCGACGGGTTCAGCAGTTGGAGCCCGGTACGCATCTTCGGGTCGGCGCCGATCGGGTTGAAGTAGCGCAACGAGACCGCGCGCAGCCCGCTGCCGCCGAGCACGGCGTCCGCGAGGATCCGATCGACCATCGTCTTCGTCGCGGCGTACGGACTGCCGGGATCGACCTCGGAGTCCTCGTCCACCGTGAAGTCCGCGCCCGCCTTGTACATCGAGGCCGAGGAGCTGAACAGCACCCTGCGACAGCCGTTGCGCTCGAGGTGCTGCAGCAGGTCGATCGTCTTGCCCACGTTCTCGCGGTAGTAGCGCAGCGGCTCGCTCACCGAGTCCGGCACGACGATCAGCGCGGCGCAGTGCACGGCGGCCTCGATGTCCGGGTGCTCGGCGAAGATCCGGTCGATCAACCCGCCGTCCGCCACGTCGCCCCGGTAGAACACCCGCCCCTCGGTGAAGGATTCGCGCCCAGTGACAAGGCTGTCCAGAATGACCGGAACCCCGCCGTGGTCGAGCACCGCCGAAGCGATCGTGCTGCCGATGAACCCCGCACCGCCCGTGATAAGTACCTTCATGCTCTACGCTGACGCCGCGCCTGGCGGATCCGGTTGCGTTTCGATAACGTCGCTGCCCATGCTGATCACCTTGACGCGGGCGAGCGTCACCATGGGCGACGACGCGAGCGCCCCGCACTTCGACGACGTCGAGGCGGCCGAGGACGCGACGCTGGAGCAGGTGCTGCGAGCCGTGGACGCGGCTGGCTACCACCACGTGAGCGCGGGCGGCTGGACGACGTGGACCGCGTATTTCGGCTCCACGTTCCGGAGCGAATCGAGCCGTTCGCTCGCCGTGTTGAATCACCACCGGGTCGCCTACCTCGAGGACCCGAATGCCCGATTGGCGGATCTCGCGGCGGGCGGCGCGGTCGATCTCTATTTCGAGTACGAACTCGGCGACGACCCGGAAACCGTACGTGACCGGCTGTTGAACGGCCGGATGACCAGCGCCGTCACGGACTTCGAAATCACCGGAGAATAAGTCAGGTTAGCCTTTCCTAAGGGAATTGCCTTTTGGGGGATCGGCTTTATTCGGATATCATAATCACATGCCCACCACTACTGCGGACAAGCCCGCGCACGTCCGGACTCCGGGCCCGCCGCCCGCGCACCACCACCGGGACGTGAACGGCGGCTGGCTGCGGCCCGCGGTCTTCGGCGCGATGGACGGCCTGGTCACGAACGTCTCGCTGATCAGCGGCGTCGGCGCGGGCGGCGCCTCCCCGCACACGGTGGCGCTGACCGGCCTCGCGGGCCTGGTCGCGGGCGCCTTCTCGATGGCCACCGGCGAGTACGTCTCGGTGAGCTCGCAGAACGAACTGGTGCAGGCCGAGGTCGCCAAGGAGCGGCTGGAGCTGCGCCGCAACCCGATCGGCGAGCAGGCCGAACTGGCCGCCGCGTTCGTCGCGCAGGGCGTGGACGAGGATCTCGCCAGGCGGGTGGCCGCGCAGGTCTCCGCGCAGCCGGACCAGGGCCTCACGCTGCACGTGCGCGAGGAGCTCGGCGTGGACCCGCACGACCTGCCCTCGCCGTGGACGGCCGCGGGCGCCTCGTTCGCCGCGTTCACCCTCGGCGCGGTCATCCCGCTGGCGCCCTATCTCTTCGGCGTGCACGCGCTGTGGCTCGCCCTCGCGCTCGCCGCGCTCGGCGCCCTGGCCGGCGGCGGCGCGGTCGGCAAGCTCACCTCGCGGCCGGTGTGGCGCAGCGCCCTGCGGCAGCTGCTGCTGGCCACGGTCGCCGCGGGCGCCACGTTCCTAATCGGCCATCTCATCGGCCAGAGCGTCGGCTGACGCTGCGTCAGCCGCTGGTGACCCCCGAGAGCACCGGACGCACCCGGAACGACGAGCAGATCTGCGCGCCGCCCAGCGAGAGCTTGCTGCTCTGCGTCGTGTTCGGCGGCGTGACCAGCAGGTTCGCCGCATTCTGACCCGCGCAGCCGGAGCCGCCGGCCACGTCGCTCCACAGCAGCAGCGCGTCGGCCTGCGCGCCCGGAGCCAGCAGCACGACCGGCGCCTTGGCCAGTCCGTCGGGCAGCTGCCGGGTCGCGTCCAGCAGGTCCGCGCCGGTCTGGTCGACGAGCGAGGCGCCCGGGTAGCCGTGCAGGGTGCAGGCGTGGCCGCTCACGTTCTGGAAGACCAGCACCAGCGAGATCGTCCCGGCCGCGCCCTGGCCCTGCTTGTCGGTGACCTGGATCTCCCCGTTCTGGCAGGCCCGGCCGCCGCCCTGGTCGCCGCCGGTGCTGCCGGAGCCGGCGCCGTCCGTGCCGGTCGGGCTCGATCCGTCGCTCGGGACGGTGACCACTCCCCCGCTGTTCGCGCTCGGCTGCCCGTCCGCGGACGCGCCGCTCGCGCTCGTGCCGTGCGGACTGGTGCTCGCGTACGCGAAATAGCCCGCCCCACCCATCGTCACCAGGCCGAGAACGGCCGTCAGCAGGGCGAACTGTCCCTTGGTCATCACTTACCTCCGTCTACGGAGACGCACGATCTCCGTAGACGGTTGTCCTTTCCTTAAGACTTCTACAGCGACCAGTCGAGGGCCGGGTAGCCCAGCTCCGCCAGCGCCGCGTTGATCGCCGAGTACGGCCGCGAGCCGTGGAAGCCCTTGCTCGCCGACAGCGGCGAGGGGTGCGTGCCCTCGAGCACCCGGTGCCGCTCGGTGTCGATGAGCGCCTTCTTCGTCTTGGCCGGGCCGCCCCACAGCACGAACACGGCGGGCTGCTCGCGGTCGCTCACGGCGCGGATCACGGCGTCCGTGAAGGTCTCCCAGCCCTGCTTCTTGTGCGAGTTGGCCTCGTGGGCGCGCACCGTCAGCACCGTGTTGAGCAGCAGCACGCCCTGCTTCGTCCACGGCCGCAGGTCGCCGTCCTTGGGGATCGGCAGCCCGAGGTCGGCGTTCAGCTCCTTGTACATGTTGCGCAGCGACGGCGGCACCCGGACGCCCGGACGGACGGAGAAGCAGAGCCCGTGCGCCTGGCCGTCGTCGTGGTAGGGGTCCTGACCGAGCAGCACCACGCGCACGTCCTCGTAGGCGGTGGCCTCGAGCGCCGCGAAGATGTCCTCGCGCGGCGGGAAGACCTGGTGCGCGGCGCTCTCCGCGGTCACGAAGGCGTCCAGCTTGGCGTAGTACGGCTTCGCGGTCTCCGCGCCGAGTACCTTCTGCCAGGAGTCCGGCAGCGGCGGCAGGTGCAGATCGGTAGGCGTCGTCAGCTCATCGGTAGTCACGCGGGATACCGTAGCGGGCTCCGCCGACACCGGATGACTAACAGCTCTTCTCCTCCACGCCCCATTCGCGCGCCCAGGTCCGCGACCACTGCTTGAGCGGTTCGATCGCCTCGCCGAGCGCGAATCCGAGTGCGGTGAGCTCATAGCGTTCGGCAGAGTCCTGCGTCACCAGCCCGGCCTGCCGCAGTTCCTTGAGACGCTGGTAGAGCACCGTCGGCGACATCGAGTCGCAGCGGGTGCGCAGCTCGCGCGGGCCGAGCGGACCGAGCCGCAGCTCCCACAGGATCCGCAGCGTCCAGCGGCGGCCGAGCAGGTCGAACGCGGCCATCAGCGGCCGGCCGGTCTGCGAGCCGCGCACAGGGATTCCGGGCCGCGGGGCGGTCATCGCTCCTCCTTGACGTTACGGATTCCGTAACCGTACGGTACTCGCATCTCGGTGTTACGCAATCCGTAACGGCTAGGAGGCTGGAGACAGCATGTCGGCGTTCTACGAGCAGGTCGACGAGACGACGTTCCGCTCCCTGGAGGCGACTCAGGGGCCGTGGTCGACGGAGACGCAGCACGGCGGTCCGCCCAGCGCGCTGGCCGTGCGGGAACTGGAGCGGATCGCGCCGGACGGCGGCGGCCACCTCGCCCGGCTCTCGCTGGACTTCCTGGCCCCGGTGCCGGTCGCGCCGCTGACCGTGCGCGCCGAGGTGGTGAAGCCGGGCAAGCGCGCGCAGCTGCTCGCGGCCGAGGTCGTCGCGGGCGATCGCACGGTGCTGACGGCGCGCGCGTGGTGGCGGCGGCAGGTCCCCGATCTCGTGCCCGAGGTGCCCGATCCGGCGAGCGCGGCGTCGTTCCCGGATCCCGAGACGCTGGAGACGGCCGTCCCCGAGGACGACCTGAGCCGCCACCTCGACCACGGCTGGATCGCGGCGATGGAGATCCGCTACATCGCGGGCCACGCCTCGAAGCCCGGCCCCTGCCAGGTCTGGGTCCGCCCGCGGGTGCCGCTGCTCGCCGCCGAGCCGACGAGCCCGACCCAGCGCGCGGTGCTGATCTCGGACGGGGCCAGCGGATTCAGCTCGGTCTTCGACTTCCGCACGCACCTGTTCAGCAACCTCGACCTGAATCTCAGCTTCCTGCGCGAGCCCGCGGGCGACTGGATCTCGTTGGACGCCAACACCTCGCTGGACGCGGCGGGCGGCGGCACCACGATGACCCGGCTCGGCGATCGGGGCGGTGTGTTCGCCAACGTGATGCAGGCGCTGTACGTCGAGCCGCACGGCGCGCGCGGATAGCGAACGAGCGAGGAGCGACCCGGAACCGGTACCGGTGCCGTGGCGTAGGATGGGCGGTCGTAAACGTTTTCGAGTCGTGCGGCGACGGACGGGGGCGGCCACCCATGGCGGGGATCAAGGATCTGGCCCGGGAGTGCGGCGTGTCCGTGGCGACCGTGTCCCGGGCGCTGAACGGCCATCCCGAGGTCAGCGTGGAGACGCGGCGGCAGATCCAGGAGGCGGCCGAGCGGCTCGGGTACCGGCCGAGCCAGTCGGCGCGCGCCCTGGTGCGCGGGCGCTCCGATGCGGTCGGGCTGCTGTGGGACAGCGGCTACGAGACCGTCGGCCGCCGCCATCCGTTCCTGCTCTCGCTGCTCGTCGGGATCAAGCAGGCGCTCAACGGCGCGGGGCGTCATCTGATCCTGCTGAACGTGGACGTGGACCGGCAGGGCCCGCGCGCGTACATCGAGACCGCGCGCGAGTTCCAGCTCGACGGCGTGATCGTGATGGGTCTCGACGGCCACCTTCCGGCGGTCCAAGCGCTGTTCGAGTCCGGGCTGCCGTGCGTCGCCGTCGATGCCGACCTCGCGGGGCCGCGCACGGGTTACGTCACGTCAGACAACCGCGCCGGGGCCGTCGAGGCGGTCCGGCATCTGTACGACCTCGGCCATCGCCGCATCGCCACCATCACCGGCCCCCTCGAGTTGATGCCCGCCGTCAATCGTCTGAAGGGCTTCGAGCAGGCGGTCGGCGAGCTCGGCCTCGACGTCCCGGAGGCGTTCGTCCAGTCCGGCGACTTCTTCATGGACAGTGGCTACGCCTGCGGGACGCGGCTGGCCAAGCTGCCGAAGTCCCAGCGCCCGACGGCCGTTTTCGTGGCGGGTGACGAGATGGCCCTCGGCGCGATGCACGCGTTCGCGGATGCGGGCCTGGACGTACCGAAGGATATCGCGGTCGTAGGGTTCGACGACATCGAGGCGGCCGGCCTGGTCCGTCCCGCGCTGACGACCGTCGCGCAGGACACGCTCGGCCTCGGCGCGGCGGCGGTCGACGCGCTCGTCGCCCTCGTGAACAACGCGGCGGACGCGACGGCCGCTCCGCTGCATCTGCCGATCCTCACCCCCACGAAGCTCGTCATCCGGCAGTCCTGCGGCGCTGAGCGCTAGCGGCCGCGCGGATGCCGATCTGTGGCCGCGGGGTGACGCTTGATGCATGCTGTACCACTTCACGAGCCGCCAGCACTGGGAGCGGATCGTCGAGGACGGCGAGATCAAGGCGCTCTCTCCGGCCGACCTCGCGTACGAGCCCAAGGTGGTGCACCTGACGGTCAGCGGCTCCGAGCGCACCCTCCCGGCCTCCGTCGTGCCCGACGTCGTGATCAGCATCGACGACGATTCCTCGCTGGCCACGACGAGCTTCCTCGAGTGGTACGCCCTGGAACTACCGCCGGTGCTGCAATCGCCCTTCGACGACGATCTGCGCACTACAACGACCTGGCCGGTGCGTCCCGAGGTGCACTGGTTCGTCGTGAAGGGGCCGGTCCCGGCGGCGTTGTGGGTCGAGGCCAGGTCGCTCGTCGACGACGCGCAGCTCTGGCCGCCGCCTGCCGGTTAGAGCCGGTTGGAGCCGGTTAGAACGGCGCCGGGTCCAGTAACCCGATGGCGAGATCTCCGTGCTCGGCGATGCGGTCGATGACGTCCGCCGGGGTGAACGCGAACGACTTCGGGCTGCCGGTCTCCACTTCGCGCCAGGTCAGCGGCGTGGCCACGCCTGGACCGTGCTCTCGAAGGCGCAGCGTGTAGGGGGACGCGGTCGTCGACTTCGTGTGGTTCTGAGCCCAGTCCACCAGGACGCGGCCGCCCGATCGCGCCTTCGGTCCGCGCACGTGCGTGATCAGCTCCCGATGCGTCGTCGTGAGGCGCTGGGCAACCTCCTTGGCGTAACCGACGGCGTCATCCGCGCGCCACGGCGGATCGAGCGCGACGTACACGTGTATACCGAGGCCGCCGCTGGTCCCCGGGACGGAGTTCAGGCCGTCCGCACGAAGTCGGTCGCGGACCAGCAGCGCCACGCGTGCGCACGTGCCGATGTCCGCGCCGTCGCCCGGGTCGAGGTCGAAAACGATCCGGTCGTGCAGGTCCGGGCCGGTCTCGGCCGTCCACTGCGGCACGTGCAGCTCGATGCAGTACGCGTTGACGGCGGCGATCAGAGTGGCGGTGTCGTCGAGCGCGAGGTGGTTGTGCCGGCGCTTCTCGATCGTGGTGACCCACCCGGGCAGCCCATCGGGGACCTCGTGCGTGAAGAAGCGCGGGCCGTCCACTCCGGCCGGGCAGCGCACGAAGCTGGCCGGACGCCGCCGCACGTGCGGCACGAGCACCTCCGCCGCCTTCAGGTAGTAGTCCAGCACCTCGGCCTTCGTGAAGCCGGGCCACAGGCGCTTGTCCAGGTGGGAGAGGGTGATCTGCCGGTCTCCGACCTGCGCGCGGATCCGCTCGGGCATACCCTGGAAATCCCCGTACATGGAGGCATGTATGCGAGCCTCATGGTCAGGATCGATAGCGGTCAACCTGTTCTCGGTTCCGGTCCAGCTCTACAAGGCCACCGAGACCCACGCTGGGCCGAAGACCTACCAGGTTCACGAGAAGGACGGCGGACGCATCCGCTACCGGCGCGTGTGCGAGCTGGAGGACAAGGAAGTCCCGTTCGACGAGATCGCCAAGGGGGTCGATGTCGACGGGGACGAGCAGGTCATCCTCACCTCGGACGATCTCGAGGACCTGCCGGTACCGAGCCTGCACCTGATCGACGTGCAGGGCTTCGTGGACGCCGACGCGTTCGATCCTATGCAGTTCGACCAGGCGTACTACGTCGGTCTCGGCAAGCGCGCCCCCGACAAGCCGTACGTGCTGCTGCGCGAGGCGATGCGCGAGGCCGGAAAGGTGGCCATCGCGAAGGTCACGCTGACCACGAAGGAGTCGCTGGCGCTGCTGCGCGTCGTCGACGACCTGCTCGTGCTGCACACGATGCTCTGGCCGGACGAGGTTCGCCGCGCGGACCTGCGTGCCCCGAGCGACAAGGTGCACGCGAACGAGCTGCGGATGGCCCAGTCGCTGCTGGAGGAGGTCACGAAGGGCTTCTCGATCGACGACCTGCACGACGAGTACCGCGAGGCGATGGAAGCGCTGGTGGACGCGAAGCAGCACGGCGCGAAGCCCAAGGCCCCGGCGCCGCAGCGCGAGGAGTCGAACGTCATCGACATCACCGAGATCCTCAGCCGCGCGATCGAGTCCGAGCGCGAGAGGAAGAAGGGCACGGGTACGCCACCTCCGGCAAAGAAGACCGCGGCGAAGAAAACCGCGGCGCCCGCGAAGAAGACCGCCGCAGCCAAGAAGACGACGGCGGCCAAGAAGACCACTACGCCGCGGACGCGGAAGGCCGGTTAGTCGCCTGCGCTAGCGCTTCTGAGCGAGCGTCAGGCCGTCGGCGATCGGCAGCATGACCACCTCGACGCGCTTGTCGGCGGCGAGTCGGCCGTTGAACTCGTGCAGCGCCTCGGGATCCGGGTCGCCGTCCTTGCTCGCCTCGGCGCGGCGTGAGTCGACGACGTCGCCCCGGCGGAACACGTTGTCGAAGGCGATGATGCCGCCGGGCCGCATCCGCGTGATCAGGGCGCTGTAGTAGTCCCAGTACGGCTTCTTGTCGGCGTCGACGAAGGCCAGGTCGATGTGCTCCTCCTGCGGGAGCGCGTTGATCGTGTCCAGCGCCTGGCCGATCCGCAGGTCCATCCGGTCCGTGAGCCCGGTGCGCTGCCAGGCCTCGCGGGCGATCGCGGTCCACTCCTCGCTGATGTCGCAGCAGATCAACGTGCCGCCTTCGGCCAGGCCGCGCGCGATGCAGATCGAGGAGTAGCCGGTGAACGTGCCGATCTCCACCGCGACCTTCGCGCGGGTCAGCCGCGCGAGCATCGTCAGCAGGATGCCCTGCTCCGGCGCGATCTGGAACCGGGCGATCGGCCCGAGATCCGCTGTGCGCTCGATGAGCCATTCCTGCACCTCGTCGCGCGCGGTGCAGTGGTCGAGGATGTACGCGTGGAGCTCCGGGGTGACCGGCACCGACGTCGTCGTCATTCTCCGGATCTTAGTCGGCGGTCACGCGTTGAGCAGGAGCACACCGGTTAACGCGGCGAGGATTCCGATGTTCTGGATCGCGCGCAGCCGCTCCTTCAGCAGCGCCCACGCGAGCACCGTGCTGACGACCGGATAGAGCCCGGACAGCGCCATGACCACGGGCAGATTGTGCCCGGCGTGTCGGGTCGCGACGCCGTACAGTCCGTTGGCCGCGACGTCGCCGAGGCCGTTGAAGACGAACAGGACGGCGATCGACGGCGACCACGGCAGGCCGTTGACCAGGCTCTTGCGTCGCGGCAGGCCGCTCAGCGCGACCGGCGCGAGGATCAGCAGTCCGGCGACGCGCTGGCTGAGCAGCGTGCCGTAGACGCTCGTGGCCGAACCGAGCGCGAAGAAGATGTAGTACAGGCCGAAGCCGATGGCCGACGCGAGCGTGTAGAGCAGCGTGGACCGGCTGACGAGGCTGCCCTCGCGAAACTCCGGGCCCGAGGCGAGGACGACGCCGACGAACGCGAGCATGATGCCGACGCCCTGGAGCAGATCGACCGTGCCGCCGCGGGAGAGCGACCAAAGCACCGGGATCGCCGCACTGGTCGCCGAGAGCGGGGCGACCAGAGACATCGGGCCCGCCGCCATCGCCTTGTAGAAGCAGGCGAGGGCGATCGCGCCGCCCGCACCCGCTGCGGCCCCGTACCACTGGTAGGCGCCGAACGGCGGTTGCACGAGCGGGACCCCGAGCAGCAGGACGGTCGTGGCCAGCGTGACGCCGAGGAACACGACGGCGGTCGAGGGCCAGCGCTTGGCCAGCGTGGCCCCGACGAAGTCGCTGCTGCCCCAGATGGCGGAGGCCAGCACGGCGAGCAGCGACGGCATGTGAGACTCCCGAAATGTAAGGTCGTCGAGAGTCTATCGCCCCCTACTGCCCGGAGTTCGCGTACGAGCCGAGGCCGACCAGGCAGTACACGGCGGACCAGATGGTCGCGTCGCCGTAGGTGTCGCTCTCGGTGAAGGCGTACTGCGAGTCGGTGACGTCGTTGCACTTGTCCAGGTCGGTCGTCTCGAGGAACGTCTGGACGACCTTGTAGTGCGCGTCCGAGGAGGAGCAGTCGACCTCGTTCATGTCGGTGATGCTGACTTCGGACGTGGAGGTGATGTAGGGCCCGTTGAAGCACGTGTCCGCGGTGTACGGCTCGGAGTTGGGCAGCGTGGACGTGTCGTCGTACGTCGAGGTGTCGTCGTAGGTGGACGTGTCGTCGTACGTGGATGTGTCGTCATAGGTCGAGGTGTCGTCGTACGTGGACGTGTCGTCGTAGGTCGAGGTGTCCGCGTACGTGGGCGTCGTGTAGCTGTACGGGCTGTACGAGGGATCGGCGAACGGGTCCGAGTCTCCGCTGCTCGAGCATCCGGCGACGGTCAGCGCGACCACCGCGGCGAAGGTCGGGGCGGCGATCATGGCCGCTATGCGCTTGTCCGGCATCACAGTCTCCTGACTTGGTCTTTCGTCGGAGCACCGACGTTAGCCAGCCGGGCCTGGGACCCCTCCCGAGATCACCCGCGCCGGGCGGCCCGCGCGACCATGTGCGCCGCGACCGGCACCGTCCACGTCTGGAACAGGCCAACCAGGATCAGCGTCGTGATGTCGTCGGCGGTGCGCAGCCGCAGCGCGACGCCGAGCAGCATCATCAGCAGCCCGAGGACCTGCGGTTTCGTGGCGGCGTGCATGCGCGTGAGCACGTCCGGCAGCCGCAGCAGCCCGATCCCGGCGACCAGCGACCAGACCGCGCCGCCGAGGATGACCACGTCCCCGATGTCGTCCGCCACATGTCCCGCGCTCACAGCCCCTCCTCGCGGCGCTTCTCGAGTTCGCTCTCCGGCAGCGGCTCGGGCAGGGTTCCGGCGAGCGCGTCGAGATCGCCGGGGCCGGAGCCGCAGCCGTCCTCGCCGGAGATCTCCTCGCCGCCGCCCCCGAACCGCGCGAGGCAGACCGAGCCGGTGAATCCGACGAGCGCGAGCAGCAGCAGGATCGGCAGGAACTCGCCGTCGTGGTGCTGCGCGGCGTCGACGGCGATCGCGGCTAGGCAGATCGCCGACAGCGTGTCAAGGCCGACGGCCCGGTCGAAAACGCTCGGCCCGATGACCGTGCGCACGAGCACCAATGCCGCCGCCACGACCAGAACCCCGGCCGCGCCGTACAGGCACACGTTATCCATCGTCAGAACTCAGCCCTCCAATACGCGTTGGCGTTCGGCGCGCGACCCGAAAGCTGCCGTGATCCGGCGTTCCAGGAGCTGCACGTCACGCCGGATGTTCTGCTCGGCGTCAGGCGACGAGGCGTCGAAGACGTGGATCTCCAGCACGCCGTCGTCCGGACGCGCGTCGACGACCGTGCTGCCGGGGACGGCCGTGACCGCGACGGCGACCATCGTGATCATCAGACCGCCGCGCACCCGCAGTGGCACGTCGTAGACCGCGGACGGCGGCAGGCGCGGCGTGAGGATGTGCCAGGCGACGCGGCAGCTGGAGATGAACAGGTCGATCGTCACGTAGAACAGCAGGCTGAGCGCGGCGAGCGGGCGGAAGCGCAGGCCGATCTCGACGGCGGGCTGCGGCGTGGCCCAGAGCAGTCCGATGCCGACGAGCAGTCCGCTGCCGATCGCCAGGGGGCTGACACTCCCCCACAGCAGCAGCCAGACGCTGAGCAGCCACACGACCGCTACCGGGCTGGTCGCGCGTGCGCTGAGGCTGCGGAGCTGTTTCAATGCGTGCCTCCCACGGCGTGCACGGCGTTGATGTACGTGCTCGGATCCAGCAGTTCGGCCGCTGCGCGCTCCGTGTATTCGGCGATCTGTCCGGCCCAGACCGTGTAGGCGAGGCTGAGCAGGATGAGCACGATGGTCGCGCCGAGCATGCCGATCGGGTAGCTCTCGCTGGTGGAGATGCGTCGGCCGCCGATGCCGCGCGCGTCGCCGACCGTGCTGCGGATGACGGCGATCGAGTCGGAGCCGGGCAGGATGATCTGGCGGTTCGCGTCCTTGCCCAGGCCTTCGCCGGGTGCGCGCCAGAACGCCCGCGCCCACACCTTCGTCATCGCGTACAGCGTCAGCAGGCTGGTGACGAGCATCGCGGCGAGCAGGATGTACGCGCCGACCCCGCCGTCGGCCGCCGCGGCCTGGAGCAGCGCGAGCTTCGCGATGAAGCCGGAGAGTGGCGGGATCCCGGCGAGGTTCATCGCGGGGATGAAGAACAGCAGGCCGAGTACGGGGGCGAGCCGCGCGAGCCCGGCGAGGCGGCCGAAGTCGGCGGTTCCCTCGCGTCGCTCGATCAGTCCGGTGACCAGGAACAGCGTGGTCTGCACGGTGATGTGCGTGATCGCGTAGAAGAGCGCGCCGGACAGCGCGCGGACCGACCCGATCGCGAGGCCCAGGACGAGGAATCCGACATGGCTGACGAGCGTGAACGAGAGCAGGCGTTTGAGATCCGCCTGTGCGACGGCACCGAGGATCCCGATGATCATCGAGAGCGCGGCGACGGTGTACAGGAGGGGCGCCTGCCGATCGTGCGGGAACAGCAGGGTTTGCGTGCGGATCAGCGAATAGACGCCGACCTTGGTGAGCAGTCCGGCGAACACGGCCGTGACCGGCGCCGGCGCGGTCGGATACGAGTCGGGCAGCCACGCGGAGAGCGGGAAGACCGCCGCCTTCACCGCGAACACCGTGATCAGTAGTACTTGTACGGCCAGGCGCGCGGCGGGCGCGACTGTGGCGAGGCGGACGGCGAGGTCGGCCAGGTTGACCGTGCCGCAGGCCGCGTACGCGACGGCGATCGCGGCGACGAACAGCAGCGAGGACGCAGCGCCGACCATGATGTAGACGGCGCCGTGCCTGATGCGCGCGTCGGTCCCGCCGATGGTCATGAGCACGTAGCTGGCCGTCAGCATGACCTCGAAGCCGACGTACAGGTTGAAGAGGTCTCCGGCGAGGAAGCTGTCCGCGATACCGGCGGCCAGCACGAGGTACGTCGGATAGAAGATGGCCAGCGGCGCGCCGGACTCCACCTCGTTCTCGTCGGCCGAGCGCTGGCTTTGCGAATAGAGCAGCACACAGAGGGTCACCGACGAGGAGACCGCGAGCATCAGCCCGGAGAAGCGGTCCACGACGAGGCTGATCCCGAGCGGCGCAGCGAAGGACCCGACTTGTACGACGATTGGGCCGTGTCGGTCAGCCTCGACGAGCAGAATCGAGCTGATGACCGTATCCGCGCACAGGACGAGCAGCGAGATCGAGGTCTGCATCCGCACGCGGCGCGGGCCGAGCACGAACTTGATGCCGACGGCGAAGAGCGGGAGCAGAACAGGCAGGGGCACCAGGGCTCTCATGCACCCACCTCGCTGGCGCTCGGCGGGCGCATTCGATCAGGCGCTGTGCCTTTTGGTTCGCTCGCAAGCTCGCTCATGCGCCGCCTCCTCTGCTCGTGGGCGGGCGTTCGAAGTCGGTGTCCGACTCGGTCTCCTCTTCCAGGTACTCGTAGTCCTCGGCGCGCGCGGCGATGGCTCGCTGCAACCTGGCTCGGGCCCGCAGTTCACGCCGTGCCTCGCGGAGGGCTTCGCGCAGTTCGTGCTTGCGCGCGCGGGAGGCCTCCAGCGCTGCACGCCGGTCCGCTCGGTACGCGGCGCGCTGCGTGCGGAGATCGCCGCGCAGGTCTTCGCGGTGTGCGGCGCGTGCGATGCGGCGGTCCTCGACGTCGTCCTGCACGAGGTCGTCGCCGTTGAGCTGCCAGTTCCGATACGCGAGGGCGAGCAGGAACGCGGCCATCCCGAGCGTGATCACGATCGCGGTGAGGATCATGGCCTGCGTGAGGACGTCGGCCGGACCGAGGCCGCCGGCCGCGAGGATCAGCAGGTTGAGCCCGTTGCCGGTCATGATCAGGCCGAGCACGAGGCGCGTGAGGCTCTGCGCCATCAGCTGGTAGACGCCGCAGGTCACCAGCAGGCCGCCGGTGAAGATGAGGGTGAGGCTGGCCGCGTTCACGCTCCCTCCTGCGCGGGTTCGGCGGCCGCTCGGCGGTCGGCGGCGATGTGTCGGTCGAGTTCGGAGCCGAAGGACCGCAGGATGTCCAGGACCAGGCCGATGACGAGCACGTACACGCCGATGTCGAAGAGCAGCGAGCTGTGCACGGTCAGCTTGCCGGTGACCGGCAGGTGCACGGTGAAGTGCCCGGGTGCGAGGACCGAGTCACCCCACACGTAGCCGAGCAGCGCCGTGCCCGACGACAGCGCCATGCCGAGGCCGAGCAGGACACCCGCGTCGATCGGCGCCGCGGCAGCGAGTTCGTAGCGCCCACCTGCGAGGTAGCGCATCGTCAGGCCGAGTCCGGCGAGCAGGCCCGCGACGAATCCGCCGCCGAGTCCGTATTCGCCGTGCAGGAGCAGGTAGAGCGAGACCAGCAGAATCGTGTGATAAGTCAGCCGCGCGACGACCTCGAGTTGCAGCGAGCGCTGGAGCACGGCCGGACGCGCGGCGAGCCAGCCGCCTTCGGTGAACCCGCCACGTCGCGAGCGGCGCACGAACGTCCCGGTGGTACGCCGGGCGAAGACGAGGCTCGTGACCCCGGCCGCGCAGATCGCGATGACGCTGCTCTCGCCGAGCGTGTCCCAGGAGCGGAAGTCGACGATGATCGCGGAGATGACGTTCTCCAGGCCCGCTTCGTGCGCCAGATCGGAGTATCCGGACGCGACCGGCGGCGCCTGACGCGCGGCGGCGGCCACGTACGTCAGTGAGCTGAGCACGATCCCTGCGGCGAGCGCGAGCATGAGGTGCGCGAAGCGGCGTCGGGTCCGCTGCGTGCGCACGAAGGTCGGATCGAGGCGGCGTAGTACGAGGACGAACACGATCAGCGAGACGGTCTCGGCGGCGAGCTGCGTGAACGCGAGGTCGGGTGCGTCGTCGACGAGGAAGAGGATCGCGACCGCGAAGCCGCTGACGCCGGTGACCAGCGCTGCGGCGAGCCGGTTGGTGAGCAGCGGGACGCAGATCGCGGCGATGCAGGTGAGGATCGCGACGGCGAGCTGCGTGCGCGAGGACCACCACGGCGTCGGGTGCGGCACGTGCCAGGGCGCGCCGGAGAACAGGGCCCAGGCTCCGAGGGCGACCGCGCTGAGGAACACCGTGCCGACGTAGACCGGCAGCGATCCGCGCTGCACGGAGCCGGTGATCTGCAGCGATGCCCGCTCGACGGCGAGCAGCAGGTTGTTGACGACGTCCTCGCCCTCGGGCAGCTTGTGCTCCTTGTGGAAGCGCAGCAGGGGCTCGCGGGCGATGAACAGCGCGGCGCCGCCGATCCACGCGATCGCGGACAGCAGCAGCGGCAGGCCGAATCCGCCCCATCCGGTCGCGTAGAGGTGCACGTGGTGCTCGCCCGGCACGGTGTCGGCGTATCCGGAGACGAGGTCGTTGAGCAGGGGCGCGCCGATGCCGAGGACCAGTCCGGCGAGGGCGAGCAGCGCGGCGGGTCCGAGCGTGAGCCAGGCCGACGCGTGTACCGGCGTGTCCTTGATACCGGGTTTGCGCGCGAAGGCTCCCCACACGATGCGGCACGTGTATGCGACGGTGAGCGCGGAGCCCGCGACGAGGACGGCGAGGACGAAGGGGTCGGTGGCCGAGCCGTGCTGCGCGCCGAGGACGAAGGAGTCGAGGACTGATTCCTTCGCCGCGAATCCGAGCAGCGGCGGGATCCCGGCCATCGAGATCGCGGCCAGGCACATGACGACGCACAGGCCGGGCAGCGAGCTGGCGAGGCCGGAGAGTTTGCGCAGGTCACGTGTTCCGGCGCAGTGGTCGATGATGCCGACGCCGAGGAAGAGCGGAGCCTTGAACACGGCGTGCGCGAGGAGCATCGCCAGGCCCGCGTACGCGGTGTCGCGCTGACCGGCGCCGAGGATGGCCGTGAGGAAGCCGAGCTGGCTGACGGTGCCGAACGCGAGCACGCGCTTGAGGTCGAACTCGCGCAACGCCCTGATTCCGCCGAGCAGCATCGTGCCGCCGCCGAGGACGAGGCAGAGCCCCTGCCACGTCGGGTCGCTGCCGTAGGCGGGGGCGAGTCGGGCGATCAGGTAGACGCCCGCCTTGACCATCGCGGCGGCGTGCAGATACGCGCTGACCGGGGTCGGGGCGGCCATCGCGCCGGGCAGCCACTGGCTGAACGGGAAGACGGCGGACTTGGCGAAGCAGCCGACGAGGATCAGCACGAGCGCGGCGGTGACTGACGCGCCGTGCGGCGGGTGGGCCAGGATGGCGGAGAGCCGGTACGTGCCCGCGACCTGGCCGAGGATCACGACGCCCGCGAGCAGCGCGAGCCCGCCGAAGGTGGTGACGGTCACCGCTCGCAGGGCGCTGCGGCGAGCCGTGGGCCGATCCGCGTAGTGGCCGATGAGCAGGAACGACAGGATGGTCGTCAGTTCCCAGAACACGAACAGCAGGATCAGGTCGTCGGCGAGGACCAGTCCGATCATCGCACCGGCGAACCCGGTCAGCGAGCAGGCGAACAGTCCGAGCCCCGGCTCGTCCGAGTCGAAGTAGCGCGCGCAGTAGACCAGCACCAGCGCACCGATCCCGCCGGCCAGGTAGAGCAGCACGAGCCCGAGCGGGTCCAGCCGGAAGGCGAGGGAGACGCCGTACGCCGGGACCCACCGCGTGACCTGCTCGATCTGCTGGCCGTCGACGATCCGCGCGGTCTGCGTCAGGGCCCAGACGAAGGCCGAGGCCGGCGCGAGCGCGAGCACCAGGAACGCGGAACGGCCGTGCTTGCGCACCAGGACCGGCGCGAGGACGGCTCCCAGGGCGTGCACGGCCACCAACCACAACACGCCCTGAGTATTCGTTATGTTGCTTTTATCCCGACACGCGACACGCCGTGACGGCGCCGGGTCTCAGCCCATAGACTCAGCGCATGGCGCGATACGAGTACCGCTGCCGCGCGTGCGGCGCGACCTTCGAGCAGACCCGTCCGATGTCCGAGGCCAACGAGCCGACGACCTGCCCGGCCGGGCACACGGACACGGTCAAGCTCTTCTCCGCGGTCGCGGTCGGCGGTCGCGCCGCGGGCCCGGCGCCCTCCGCGGGCGGCGGCTGCTGCGGCGGCGGTTGCTGCTCGTAGCCGGACCGTCAGGCCGTCGCGCCACGTCGCTCCGCCGCCGTGGCGCCCTTGCGCGCGGCCGGCACGTGCTCGGCGGCCCGCGCGAGGCCGAAGCGCGGCATGTTCCCGTACAGGCACTCGTACTGACCGGCCTTGACCTGGTACGACTCGTGCCAGATGCCGACGAGCGGCTTGTCGTACCCGATCAGCCGGTTCCACTTCTTCCAGGCCGGGTGGTGCGGCGCCCGCGCGTCCCGCGCGAAGGCCTCCAAGTGCTCGACGCTGCGCCAGTACTGGACGACGAGCGGACCGTCCGGGCCGATCGTCAGCATCGCGTGCAGCAGCCCGGCCTCGGGGTGTTCGCGCAGGTAGGACAGCATCTTCGGCATGGCGGTGAAGGCGAAGAGGTTCTTCGCGACCCGCCACGGCCTGTTGAAGCGCATCCCGATCAGGAAGACCACGAAGTCCCCCTCGATATCGGCCGACATACGACCGGCCACGACCTGAGCCATGACGACCTCCTCATGGATAGCGGATAGCATCACTATCCGTTCTCTCCGGGTAGCCTGTCAAGAAAGGAGTGTGACCCTCGTGCGCATCAGCGAGTTGTCCGCGGCCAGCGGGGTGCCGCTGCCCACGGTGAAGTACTACCTGCGCGAGGGCCTGCTGGCCGCGGGCGAGCGCACCGCGCGCAACCAGGCCGAATACGGCGCCGAGCACCTCGCGCGGCTACGGCTGATCCGGGCGCTGATCGAGGTCGGCGGCCTGAGCGTGGCCGACACCCGCACCGTGCTCGCCGCCTCCGACGACCCGGAACTCCCGCTCAACGAGGTGCTGGGCGCCACGCACGACGCCGTCACCCGCCGGGCCGCCCCGAACCGCGGCGGACCCGCCTGGACCGAGGCGCGCGACCTCGTGCTGGACCGGGCCAAGGAACACGGCTGGCGCGTCGAGGAGGACGGCCCGGCGCTCGACCAGGCCGCCGACGCGGTCGCCGCCGTCATCGCCGCGGACATGCCGGAGCTCTACCCCTTGATCGACGTGTATTTCGAGGCCGTCGAGCCGATGGCGCGGCGGGAGGTCGAGACCGTGCTCTCGATGGGCTCCGACGATCAGATCGTGCGCGGCGTCGTCATCGGCACGGTGCTCGGCGAGTCCCTGTTCAACGCGCTGCGGCTGCTGGCCCAGCAGCACATCTCCACCGAGCTGCTCGACCCGGGCAAGACCGGCGACCAGGCCGGCGCTTAACCGGTTCCGAACATCTTTTCTTAGCCGATTCTCCAGTCCAGAGGCACTTTCGTTCAGTCAGCTGAGGCACAGTGGGGTCATGACGACGACCACCGGGCCGGGGCATCGCGCCGCGCCAGCCGCAGGCGCCACCGTGCTGCCGCGCCCTGGCCGCACGTGGACCCACGCCCTCGTCGCCATGATCGTGCTCGGCGGGGTCCTCGTGCTCTCGATCTGGTGGCAGGACACGGCGGCCAGTTCGCTGAACAACGCCGCGGGCCTGGTCACGGCCGCCGGTCGGGTGCTCGGCATGCTCGCTGCGTACCTGCTGCTGGTGCTCGTCGCGCTGATGGCCCGAATACCGCTGCTCGAACACCGCGTCGGCTCGGACGTGCTGACACGCGTGCACCGCGCGCTCGGCGAGTACACGGTCTCCCTCGCCCTCTGCCACGCGCTGCTGATCATCCTCGGCTACGCGCTGACCGCGCACACGAACCCGGTCAGCGAGACGGTCACACTCGAACTCGACTACCCCGACGTACTGATGGCCACGGCCGCGCTCGGGCTCCTCATCTGGGTCGGCATCGTCTCGGCACGCGCCGTACGTCGCCGCATGGCCTACGAGTCCTGGTACTACATCCACCTCTACGTCTACCTGGCGATGGCCCTCGCGTTCTCGCACGAGTTCGCGAACGGCGCCGAGTTCTCGACCTCCGCGCACAACCGGATGATCTGGGTCACCGCGCACGTCCTGGTCGCCGCGCTGCTCGTCTTCTACCGCATCGTCGTCCCGATCTCGCGGTCGCTGCGGCACGACGTACGCGTCGCAGGCGTCGTACGCGAATCCAAGGGCGTCGTCTCCCTGCACCTGACCGGCCGCAACCTGAACCGGCTCCGCATCCAGCCGGGGCAGTTCCTTCGCTGGCGCTTCCTCGACCGCGCGCACTGGTGGCAGTCGCACCCGTACTCGCTCTCCGCGACGCCCGACAACAGACGTCTGCGGATCACGGTCAAGGACCTCGGCGACGCGAGCGGCTCGCTCAGCAGGCTGCGTCCCGGCACGCGGGTCTGGTTCGAGGGGCCGTACGGCGCGTTCACGGCCCGCCGGATCGACCCGACCGCCGGCGGCAAGGTGCTGATGATCGCGGGCGGCGCCGGGATCACGCCGTTGCGCGCGCTGTTCGAGTCGCTGCCCGGCGGCGGCGGTTCGGCGGTCCTGCTCTACCGCGCCTCCACGCCCGCCGACCTGCCGCTCTACGCGGAGCTCGCCCAGATCGCCAAGCAGCGCGGCTTCGGCCTGTTCCCGCTGGTCGGTTCCCGGCACACCGAGCCCGACCCGTTCTCCGCCGCCGAACTGCGCAGGCTGGTGCCGGATCTGGCCGAGCGCGACGTGTACCTGTGCGGCCCGCCCGGCCTCGTGCACGCGGCCCGCAGAGGCCTGCATCGGGCGAAGGTGCCCAGGCGCCGCATCCACATCGAATCCTTCGACTTCTAGACAGGGAAGGTCATGAGAAAAGTCGTACTGGCGCTGCTTCTGACGGCGGTCGGCCTCGGCCTGCTGCTGTCGTTCAAGTCGCGCGCGGCGACCGCCACGGGCACGACCGCGCTCGGCGGCAGCGCGCTCAGCGGCAGCGGCACGACGACCGCCCCGACCGGCGCCGCCTCCCCCACACCGTCCGCCACCGCCTCGGCCTCCGCGTCCGCGTCCACGTCCACGTCCACGTCCGCCGCGAAGACCGGATCGGGCGGGAAGAACGGCACGTACACCGGCGCCGCCGAGAGCACACAGTTCGGCAACGTGCAGGTCCAGGCCGTGATCAGTGGCGGCAAGCTCACCAACGTGGTGGTGCTGCAGGTCCCCGACCGCGGCGGATACGAAGGCCAGATCGTGCAGATCGCGCTGCCCGAGCTCAAGTCCGAGGCGTTGTCGGCGCAGAGCGCGAACATCGACGTCATCTCGGGCGCGACGTACACCTCGCAGGGCTACGCCGAGTCCCTGCAGTCGGCGCTCGACCAGGCTGGTCTCTAGGAGGCGATCATGGCCCTGCTACGCGCCGCGAAGCCGTTGATGGGCACTGTGTTCTCCATCGCGGCACCCGACACGGTCGATCCGGACGCGTTCGAGCGCGCGTGGCAGGAGGCGTGCGGGCTGCTGGGCCGGATCGAGGAGATCTACTCCCCCTTCATCCCCGACAGCCCGGTCTCCCGGATCCGCGACGGCCTGATCGGACCCGGCGACCTCGACCAGCAGGCGGACCTGACGGCGGACGAGGCACAGGACTTCCGCGAGGTGCTCGGCCTCTGTGCCCAACTGCGCAACGAGTCCGACGGCGCGTTCGACGCGTGGCTCGTCGGCGAACCCCCCAACTTCGACCCCTGCGGCGCGGTCAAGGGCTGGGCCGCCGAACGCGCCTCCGACCTGCTCGTCGAGCGCGGCGTCCCGGCACACCTGCTGAACGCGGGCGGCGACGTGCGGCTGCGTACGGACGGCGTCGCGACGTGGAGCGTGGGCGTCGAGGACCCGCACCGGCCCGAACAGATCCTCGCGCGGCTCACGGTCGCCGACGGCGCGGTGGCCACGTCCGGCACCCGGCAGCGCGGCTCGCACGTCTGGGACCCGCTGCGCCGACGCCCGGCCGCAGGCGTGGCCCAGGTGACGATCGTGGGACCGGACCTCGCCCTCGCCGACGGCTACGCGACGGCCGCGCTGGCGCTCGGCGACCGGGCCCGCGACTTCCTCGCCGAACTCGGTGCGCGCGGCCCGTATCAGGGCTGCACGGTCGACGACGGGCAGGGCGTGTGGTGGACCGAGGGCTTCGAGGACCACGCGCCCGCGCTGCGCGGACTCCTGCGGCCCAGCTGAGGACCTGAAGGGGACTTAGAGCGGACTTTCGGTCACTCTCCGGGGTGATCGCAAGCCAAGGGTCTTGGATCGGGCGCGCGGACACGATGTAGTGGATTCAGGAGGTCGCAACCGCGACCGCCGGACCGTGGTGACAAACGCTCCCCCAAGCGAAGGCCGCACCACAAACACCGGAACCCCGCGCACTGCCCGGCGCGGGGTTCCCCCTTTCTCGCCTACTGTTCCACCTGCGGCTCGGGCTGCGGCTGCGCCGGAACCTGCGTGAGCTTCGCGCTCAGATCCAGCACCCGCGCCGTCAGCTCGTCGGCCCGGGCACGCTCGGCGTCCAACTGGGCCCGCAGCCGCGCGACCTCGTCCTGAACCGACGTCAGCTGGGCCACGGCCGTCTCCCGCGACGTATTCGCCTGCTGAGCCTGCAGTCGCGCCTCGGTCGTCTCCGCGTGCGCCGACTGGAGTTCACGACCGAGCCCGGCGGCACGCTCGTCCGCCGACGACGCCCGCGCCGCCTCGGCCTCCGCACGCTCACGCTGCATGTCCGCCGCCGCTCGCGCGCGCTCGGCCTCGACCAGCGCCTCGGAACGTTCGACAGAAGCCTGACGTGCCGCCGCCTCGGCCCGCTCCCGCGCCGCCGCCTCGCGCACCGACTGCTCGCGCGCCTGCTCCGCCTCGTTCTGCGCGGCCACGGCCCGGCCGAGCGCCGCGTCCCGAGCGGACTCCGCGTCACGCGCCTGCTGCTCCGCCTGCCGCGCCTCGGCCGCGTGCTCCCGGGCCTCCTGCTGCGCCTCGGTGCGAAGCCGCGTCGCCTCGGCCTCACGCGCCGCCGCCTGCGCAGCCTCGTCAAGGGCCTGAGCCGCGGCGGCCTGCGCGTCGCGCGCCTCCTGCTCGGCCTCGGCGCGCCGTGCACTCTCCTGCTCGGCCTGCGCGATCGCCGTCTGCGTCTCGGCGCGCGCCGACTCGGCGGCGGCCTGCGCGTCACGGGCCTCCGACGCCGCGGACGCGGACTGCGCGGCCGCCTCGGCACGTACCGCCGCGATCCGTGACTCGACGCCCGCCGCCGACAGTTCCCCGTTGATGGAGTTGGCCAGCAGCGCCGCCGACTGCTCCAGCCGATCCACCAGCTCCCAGGTCTGCGCCAGCTGTCCGGGCAGGCCGGGCGCGTGCCGCTCCCGCTGCCGGGCGTTGCGCGCGGCCTTCAGACAGGCGTCGTCGTTGTCCCGGCAGTACTGGAACGGCCGCCCGGCGCTCGAACGCTGCTGCACCGGCCGCCCGCAGTGCAGGCAGGGCCGGGTCGGGAGGGCGGAATCGGCGGTGACGGGCTCGGCGACGCTCATGGCCCAGCAGAATACCGGCCCGGACGCCGCGTCACCCGCCGCGACGTGCTCCGTCCGCGCCGCGGGCTCAGCCCTCGGTCTGCACCCGGGCGGCCAGGTTCGCCAGCATCTCGTCGTACACCTTCACCAGGGCGCGCGGCGCGAACGTGCGCTCGAAGAAGCCGCCGATGCCGCCCGCGCCGTTCCACACCGTCTCCACGACGACGCTCGCGTGGCCGTCGTCCGAACCGACGACCGTGTACGTGGTCACCATCGAGGAGTTGGCGTCCGACTCGACCAGCACGCCCTCCTCCGGGGAGGTCACCGTGATCTCGCAGTCGCGGATCCGCTTCTCGGTGGCCGCGAACTTCCAGTGCACGGCGGTCCCGGCACCGGTGCCGCCGCTGCGCACCGCGTACTCCGAGTAGTTCGCGGGCAGGATCTCCCCGCGCGTCGTCGCGTAGTCCGCGAGCGCGTCGGACACCTGCTTCACCGGGGCGTGGATGTGCGCTGCTGCCACGGCGCGGACCTGGGACATGCGGGGCTCCTCGGAACGGAAGTCGGCTCCGGCCGCCGCTTCCCGCGGCGGCCGTCACCAGCTTAGTCCAGCGCGGACCGGCCCGGGCTCAGGCACCGCCGCCCATGCCCGCCTGGATGTTCTCCTCGGACATCGGTCCCGCGTTGATCAGCAGTCCGCCGATGATCCCGGCGAGCACCAGGAATCCGAAGGCGGCCCACGTCGCCAGCATGTAGCCGTGCACCTGCGCCTGGGCCTCGCCGAGCAGCACCTGCGGCTTGAGCGCCTTGGCCAGCACCGGGTTCTGCGCCACGGAGGCGGGCGGCAGCGCGTGCGCGGTGAGGTAACTGGTGGTCGCCGAGACCGCGATCGTGTTCAGCAGCGCCGTGCCGATCGAGCCGCCGACCTGCTGCGCCGTGTTCAGCGTCGCCGAGGTGACGCCCGCGTCCTGCGGCGCGACGCCGGCGGTCGCGGTGGCGAACACCGGCATGAAGGTGAGGCCGAATCCGAGGCCCAGCAGGATCTCGGCGGGCAGCACCTGCGTCGCGTACGAGCCGCCGACGGAGATCCGCGTCATCCAGGCCATGCCGCCCGCGGCGATCAGCATGCCGGGCACGAGCAGCATCCGCGGCGGCAGCTTCGTCAGCAGCCGCGCGGCGATCCCCACGGAGACGAAGATCAGCGTGGCGCTCATCGGCAGGAACGCGAAGCCCGTGCGCAGCGCCGAATACCCCTTGATGCCCTGCAGGTAGTAGGTCAGGAAGAGGAAGACGCCGAACATGGAGATCGCCGCGAGCCCCATCAGCGCGAAACTGCCGCCCCGGTTGCGTTCGAAGACGATGTGCGGCGGCAGCAGCGGCGCGCTGACCCGGTTCTGCACGACGACGAACAGCGCGAGGGCGACCACCGCGACGGCGAACAGGGTGAGCGTCATCGAGTTGCCCCAGCCGTCGCTCGCGGCCTTGGTGAAGCCGTAGACCAGGGCGAGCAGTCCGCCGCAGCCGAGCGCCGTGCCCGCGTAGTCGATCTTGACGGGGTGCCGCGGCGCGCGGTCCACCACCAGCATGATCGAGCCGACCACCGCCACCACCGCGATGATGACGTTGACGTACATCGTCCAACGCCAGGTCAGGTAGTTGGTGATGACGCCGCCGAGGATCAGCCCGATCGCGCTGCCCGCCCCCGCGATGGCCCCGAACACGCCGAAGGCCTTCGCCCGCTCGTCCGGATCGGTGAACGTCGTGGTGAGCAGCGAGAGCGCGGCCGGAGCCAGGATCGCGCCGAAGCAGCCCTGCACCGCGCGGGCGCCGAACAGCATGCCCCCGCTGACCGCCGCGCCGCCCAGCGCCGACGCCCCCGCGAAGCCGATCAGTCCGATGATCAGCGTGTTCTTCCGGCCCACGAAGTCGACGATCTTGCCGCCGAGCAGCAGCAGTCCGCCGAAGGCGAGCGTGTAGGCGGTCATCACCCACTGCTTGTCGGCCGGGGCGATGTGCAGTTCGCTCTGCGCGGAGGGCAGCGCGATGGTGACGACCGTGATATCGAGCACGATCATCAACTGGCTGAGCGCGATGACGACGAGGCTCCACCAGCGCCGGGGATCGGGCTCCCCGGCGTCCGGCGCGAGGGCGGCGACGGCCGCCGGGGCCGCGTCCGCGGATTGCGATATGACGGGGTCGAAGGTTTCTGAGGTTTCGGACACGGACGGCTCCTTCGCCGCACGGCGCCCCCGATTGGCGCGCCCCTTCATCGAAGGTAGCAGCGGCGATTCCCCGATCTTGCGGCAGGGCCGCCACCACCGCTGTCCCCTTCTGACTAACACACCGCGAGAATCCGATCAAGGCTTTTTCGTCCGACGGGGAGCCAATGCGGCTTTCCGCCGGGAAGTCCGCGCAACCCGTTCAGCGCCATCTGCACGACGAACGTGCCGATCTGCACCGCCCAACCGCGGGCGCGGCACCGGGTCGCCGCGTCCACGCCTGCGTAGCTGTCGAAGAACGTCGAGATCAGAGCCCCGGGAAGCAGGGTCCAGGCGGCCGCCAGGTCGATCGCCGGATCACCCGCCGACATCGCGCCGAAGTCGATGACGCCGGCCAGCGCGCCGTCTTTCGTGACCACATTCGCGGGATGAAGATCATTGTGAACGAAGACGCCGGGACCGCTCCATTCCGGCGCCCGCTGGGCTTCTCGCCAGATATCGCGCAGCCCGCGCGCCTGATGATCTCCGATGTACTCCACCAAATCGTCGCTCAATTCACAGGAAGCACTACGAATTCGCCCGCGCATGCCGCCGTCCCGCCGAGATGGTGGGGGTTCCTCAGCGTGCAATGCCCTGAGAAATCCGGCCAATGCGACGGCCGATTCCGGCTTCTCGATCTCCGCGCCGTCGGCCGGATCCCCGGAGACCCACTCGACGACCGACCACGGCTGCGGATAGAGCGCGGACGGTTCGGCGAGGAAGAGCGGCGTCGGCACCGGCAGCGGAAGGCGCGCGGCGATCCGCGGCAGCACGAGGTGCTCCTTGCGCAGCCACTCCGGCGCGTCCTCGGTCCGCGCGACCCGCACGGCCAGGTCGTCGCCGAGCCGCCAGAGTTCATTGGCCCAGCCGCGGCCGACGTGCCGCAGCGGCAGGTCCGCGAGGTCGGGGCGCTGGTCCCGGAGCAGCGCGAGTACGAGGTCATCATCGATGTCGATCACGTCCATTCCGGCAACCTACCGGCCCCGCGGCCACTGGGCGCGCGCCGTGGAACGTTCCCCGATCGTCACCTGGCCAGGGGTTCCACGATCACGCGTGCGGGGCACCACGTGGTCGAGCCGCGGGGGGCGATGCCTTGCGAGCGGCGAGGATTTCCGATGGAGGAGGCGAAACAGGATGGCGACCATACCGCTGGCACGCGTCCGCGCGGGGGCGACCAGCAGTGCCACGTTGGTGACGGTCCTGGTGACGGCGGGTCTCGGCAACCAGGCCCTGCAGAGTTGGCGCGAGGCCCGGGCCGGCAGCGACGGCCTGAGCGGCTGGACCGGAGTGCTCTTCCAGCCCCTGCTGCTCACCGGGTGGCGGTTCAACGAGCCGAGCGGACCGAACAGCCTCGACCACTACCTCGCGCCGCTGGTCTTCAACGTCGTGTTCGTCCTCGGCACGGCGCTGCTGGTGGCCTGGGCGACGCGCGGCAGCGGGCGGCTGGCCACGCTGTTCACGACGTGGGGCATGGTCACGCTCGCGGGCGGGCTGGCGGCCGCCGCGTGCACCCCGCTGGCGTTCGCCGGGATCGCCGGGCAGGCGGCGAAGGCGTTCCAGGACACCGTGCCGCAGGGCCTCTCGCTCGGCCTCATCGTCGGCGCGCTCGCGGGAGTCGTCGCGGCCGTGTTCGGCGGCGGAGGCACCGCCTCGTCGAGCGCCGCCGAGCCGGCGCTGAGCCCGCTGGAGACGACGGCCACTCTGCCGATGGGCACCAACTGGCCGCTGGGATCGGACGACTAGCCCACCCGAGCTACCCGCCTCGCTCCAGTCCTACATTCCTACATTGACTCTCCAAGCCTGAATTCCCAGCTCTCCCCCGCCATGCTCCGGAAACGGCCCGCACGCTGGTCTTCAGAGGGTTCCGCATCCCGCGAGAACCCCGAAGACCGGACGGGCGGGCCAGCAGATCATGGGCAAGACGAGCAACATCACCGGCATCGCGATCCTCGCCGACGAGGAGGAGTGGCAGGCCCTCGCCGAGCAGAATCCGCTGTTCGAGTTCGCCAGCTACCGGTCCTATCTCGTCGACGTGGAGCGCCGCATGCGCGCCGCGGCACGTGCCGGCAGACAGGTGCTCGTAGGTCCGCTCATGCCCGACCAGTTCGAAACCCGCGCCGACGCAGCCGGGCTCCCTCGCGACAGCCCACGTGCCCTCAAGGAGTACGAACGCTTCGTCGCCGAACTCGGCCCGCTCACCCGGCCGTGGATCGGCGAGCCGATGACCCGAGTCCTCGAACGCCTGCGCCACCACGTACGCGCCGAAACCCTGCAGACCCGCGCGATGCCCGCTCTCTCCGCCGCCGCGGAACTGCACCCGTCGCCGCACGACGCCGCACAGCAGGCGATGGCCCAGGCCGCGCAGGCCGTCATGCTGGTCGCCGACGCCGCCGGAGACGGCCAGCACGAGCTCCGCGTCCACGTCACGCACCCGGACGGAGACCTCGAATACACGCTCCCGTATTCGCGCTGCGCCAAGGTGATCGCCTTCCCGGACGACGGCGGCGAGAACATGGCCGTCATCCTGCTCGCGATCGCCAGCCTCGCCGAACGCCCCGGCACCATGACCCTGCGATCACGCGCGCTGCCCGCCTTCTTCCCATCCCGCCGTAAACCGAAGGAAGGCCTAGTCCCCGCATCCGCTGGCTCCTCCCCCGCCTCCGACTACTCCTACGGCTCGATCCTGCGCGGCTGGCGCCTGGGCAGCCGACTCCCCCAACCGATGAGCGAGGGCCAGCTCTTCGCCTTCACCTGCACGTCCCCCGGCGGCGATCCCACGCCGCCCGAGCACGGCACCCGGTTCCGCGCCGCGTTCCCGCTCGACCGGTCGCCGGACCACTCGCCCACCGAGAAGACGACATGACCATCTACACTTCAGCCCGTGACCTCGTGGGCGAACCTCTCCAACCTGGCCACCGCAGGCGGAACGCTCGTGCTCGCGGTCGCCGCCTTCTCCTCGATCCGCAGCGCGAACCGCTCGGCGCAGGCCGCGGAGCGCGCGGTGTCGGCGAGCATCAGGCCCGTGCTGCTGCCGTCGCGGCTCGAGGACCGCCCGGAGAAGGTGATCTGGATCGACGGCCACCACGTGATGCTCGAAGGCGGCGGCGCCTACATCGAGCTGATCGACGGCTCGCTCTACCTCGCGGTCTCGCTGCGCAACGTGAACACCGGCCTCGCCGTGCTGCAGGGCTGGGATCCGAGCGAGCGGGTCCGCCTGGCCACCGAGCCGAACGTGCCGGTCGAGGAGTTCCGGCGGCAGACGCGCGACCTCTACATCCCGGCGAACGACGTGGGCTACTGGCACGCGGCGATACGCAGCGAGGACGACCCGTCCTTCGCCGCGCTGTGCGAGGCCGCCAAGAACCGCCAGGCCTTCGGCGTGGACCTGCTGTACACCGACCTCGAAGGCGGCCAGCGCACGATCTCCCGCTTCGCGATCCGCCCGAGAGCGGACGGCCGCGGCTGGGTCAGCTCGACCAGCCGCCACTGGAGCCTGGACCGCCCCAACCCCCGCTAGCATCCGTCGGCGACTGCGGGGACTGCGGAGATTGCGACGACTGCGGGGGCTTCGGCGACTGCGCGGACTGCGGCAGCGAAGCGATCCGCCCCGGCGTCCGCGAGAACCGCGGCGCGGGACCAGGCTGCGGCGGAATCTCACCGTCCACCTCGACGAACGTGCCGCGCGCGACGTTGTGCGGGTGCTCGTGCGCCTCGAACGGGCCGAGCACCGGTGTGAGGCAGGCGTCTGATTCGGCGAACCGGGCCGCCCACTCGTCTCGTGACCGCGTGCGGAAGATCGCGGCCAGGCGAGCCTGGACCTGCGGCCACGTGTCCCGATCATGTTGGCGCTGCACGAGCTCGGCGGCGTCCGGCAGTCCGAGACCGTCCAACAACTCCGCCCAGAACTGCGGTTCGAACGCACCGACCGAGACGAACCGGCCGTCCGCGCACTCGTACGCGGCATAGAAGGGAGCTGATCCATCGAACAGATTCCGTCCGCGGCGCTCGTCCCAGAGCCCCGCGCCCCGCAACGTATGCAGAATGGAGGTGATCATCGCGGTGCCGTCCACCATCGCCGCGTCCACGACCTGACCGACGCCGGACCGCTCGCGTTCCCAGAGCGCGGCGAGGATCCCGACGACGAGCAGCATGCCGCCGCCCCCGAAGTCGGCCACGTAGTTCAGTGGCGGCAGCGGCGGACCGGAGGCGGGGCCGAGCGGCTCGAGTGCGCCGGCGAGCGAGAGGTAGTTGATGTCGTGCCCGGCGCGCTGCGCCATCGGGCCGTCCTGACCGTAGCCGGTCATCCGCGCGTAGATCAGGCGCGGATTGCGGTCGAGGCAGGTCTCGGGACCGATGCCGAGTCGCTCGCAGACACCAGGCCGGAAGCCTTCGACGAACACGTCGGCGTCCTCGGCTAGGCGCAGCACGGTCTCGGCGCCCTCTGGACGCTTCAGGTCCACGGCCACCGACCGGCGCCCACGGCTCAGCGGGTCACGCGCCGCGACGTCGGGAGCGATCGGAGTGCGGTCGATGCGCAGTACGTCGGCGCCTAGGTCGGAGAGCATCGTGCAGCCGAACGGTGCGGGCGCGAGGCTCGCGATCTCCAGGACGCGCAGCCCCACCAGCGGTCCGTGGCGGTGTCCGTGCTGCTCGACGTCGCTCGTCATCCGGACAGCGTAGTGGGCGCGGAACGCATGAGGCCGCCCGCGGGGAGTCCCCGTGAGCGGCCCGATGGCCTCAAACAGCTCAGTTGCTGCCGAAGAAGTTCCAGCTCACCGAGCCGTGGTGCGCCGAGTGGGCGGCGAGGACCAGGAACACGGCGATGTCGGCGATGCCGAGCAGGATGCCCAGCGTGGCGCGGACGCGGCGGTTCTTGTCGGCGCGCAGGCCGATCGCGCCGAGCACGATCGCGAGCGGGCCGAGGACCAGGTTGGCGACGAGCAGGCCGACAAGCCCGCTGACGAACGAGACGGCCGCGAATGGGATCGGCTTCGTTCCCGTCGTTCCCGTCGTTCCCGTCGTTCCCGTCGTGCCCGGCGTGTTGGACGACGTGCTGGTGGTGGTGCTGTTGCTGCCGGTGTTCTGGGCCGGGCGCTCCGCGAGGCGGGTACCGCCCGCGGTGGTGGCGGCGATGGTGCTGCCGTTCAACTGCTCAGCCACGACGCGCCGCCTCTCCGCTGCGGCGGGCCAGCAGCATGCGGCCCCCGTAGATGAGCAGCCAGGCGGCGATGACGGCTGCCAGCGTGAGTCCGACCGGGCTCGTGACGAAGGCCAGCGCACCCACGAACACGGCGAGCAGCATCAGCGCGATCATCAGGACGACCATGGATGCTTCCCCTCTCCGATTCCGTAACACTTGTTCACTGAAATCCATAGTACTCTGCCGGAAGACAGCAAACAGTCGTTCACCGAGTGAGTTGGGTCACAGGATGCCCGAGAGCGAGACAACGAAGCCTGCTCCGGCCGCCGCGACGGCGACGGGCGTGCGCAGCGCGAAGAAACTGGCGACGCGTCAGACCCTGCTGGACGCGGCGCTTCGGCTGATGGAGCAGCAGAGTCTCAGCAGCCTGGGTCTGCGCGAGGTGACCCGCGAGGCGGGCATCGCCCCGGCGGCCTTCTACCGGCACTTCGCGGACCTCGGCGAGCTCGGCGTGGCGCTGGTCGAGGAGTCGCTCGGCTGCATGCACGAGCTGATCCGGGACATCCGCACGCCGGAGGCCGAGACCGAGGACATAATGCGGCGCACGGTCGACATCGTGGCCGAGCACGTGCGCGCGGACATGCCGCACTTCCGCTTCATCGCGCGCGAGCGGCACGGCGGCGTGGCCGCGGTGCGCGAGGCCATCGCCGCCCAGCTCGACACATACATCGACGAACTCGTCGAGGACCTGCGGCTCCAGCCCGGCTCAACGGGCTGGGACGACGCGGAGATGCGGGTGCTCGGCCGCCTCTACGTCAACGTGATCATGCTGACGGCGGCCGACCTGCTCGACGCGGGCCTCGACGACCCCGCCGTCGAGCAGCGCATCATCGCCGAGGCGCTGACCCAGCTGCGCATCGTCACCGTCGGCCGCGAACACTGGCTCGCCGAACGCCCGCCATCGGACTGACGAAACGCCCGTCATCGGACTGACGAATCGCCAATCATCGGACTCATGAACCGCCCATCATCGGACCGAAGAAACGCCCGCCAGCGGACTGATGAACTGTCGAGTCGCGGGGGCGTCAGGCGGACTCGTCGCCGTCGGAGAGGGCGGCGGCGCGTTCGGCGGGGGTGAAGCCGTAGCCCTGGCCGGCGCGGCCGCGGGTGAGCGCGCTGTGCACGGAGTCCAGGGAGCTGGCGGCGCCGGCGGGCGAGGCGCGGTAGGTCATGGCCTGCTGGGCGGGGATGCCGTAGCTGGTGGCGACCTTGACCGCGTCCATGTTGGCGCCGATGAAGAGCAGTCGCCAGTTGTAGACGTCCTGCTGATGCGTGATGATCTCCTGGATCTGCGGCCGGTTGAACTCCCGCGACGAGTTCTCCATGCCGTCGGTGGCTATCACGGCGATGACCGTGTCGGGGCGCTGGTGCTCCTCGAGCGACGCGAGCCACTCGCCCTCCCGCGCGAACGCGAAGCCGATGGCGTCGAGCAGCGCCGTGCCGCCACGCGGTACGAGGCGGTAGGCCGGGACCTCGGCGAGCGGCACCTGGGCGAAGACGACGTCGTGCTCGGTGTCGAACTGGTACAGCGAGGCCGTGCCCCAGCCGCCGTCCCCGGTGTCCTTGGCCTGGCCCGCGAACAGTCCGTTGATGCCCTCCTCGGTCGCCTCTTTACAGGCGTGCATGGAGCCGGAGCGGTCGACGATCATGATGATGTGCCGGTAGTCAGGGTTCGTCATGGCTCGATTGTGCTCTGCCGCGCGCGACAGTTGCGGGGTGCGGTTGACGCGTATGGCAGACTGAACATTCCGAATCTTCTACAAGCCCGTAGCACTTCGACGGTACCGGTGGCACCTCAGGCGGGAGGACGCGTGCAGCAGCAGGAAAATGGCGGACTCGTGCCCGAGGACGGCCGGCAGGCGGCGGAGGCTGCCGCCGCCGCTGCGGGGCGGCGGGCGGCGGGCGCGTTGGAGTCCGCCGTGCTGAGCGTGCTGTGGGGTGCGGCGGCGGCGTTGAGTCCGGGCGAGGTGCGGGAGGTCCTGGCGCGGACGGACGCGAAGGGCGCGGAACTCTCCTACAGCACTGTGGTCACGATCCTCACTCGGCTGCATGAGAAGGGGTCGCTGTCCCGGGAGCGGGATGGGCGGGCCTATCGGTACGCGCCGGTGGCCGACGAGGCCGGGCTGGCGGCGCGGCGGTTGTCGCAGTTGCTGGATCGGTCGGCGGATCGGGAGGCGGTGCTGTCGCGGTTCGTGGCGGACCTCTCGGAGCGGGACGAGGAACTTCTGCGGTCGCTGCTCGGCGGCGCGGAGGACGAGGGGCACGACGGAACCGACCGGCAGCGCACGGGACATCACGGCCTCGGTCACGGGGAGACGGGCCGCGGGCGGCGGTGACCGGATGCGTGTCCTGATTCTGCTCTCGCTGCTCTTCCCGCTCGCCGCCGGGCCGCTGGCCCGGGCCGTGAGCACGCGGGTGGAGCCGATGCTGGCCACGTGGCTGATGGCCGGCGGCGCACTGCTGCTCGCGGGGACGAGTTGCGGCGCGCTCGGGCTGCTCGTGCTCTCGCCGCTGGTGCGCATGGCGTGGCTGGCGCGGCTCGGGCACTGGTCCTCGTCGATCGTCGCGGGGGCCGGGCTGCCGGGCGGGTGGACGTCGTTGGCGGCGGCGGTCGTGCTGGGTGCGGCGCTGCTCGGGGCGGTGGCGTTCGCGGTACGTCGTGGGCGGGCGTTGGCGGACGCCTGGCGGCATGCGCGCTCGCTGCCGGGGGGCGATGAGCTGGTCGTGACCGGAGATCTGGCGGCCGACGCGTACGCGGTGCCGGGCTGGCCTGGACAGCCGGGGCGGATCGTCGTGTCGGAGGGGATGCTCGATGCGCTCGACGATCGCGGGCAGGCGGCGCTGCTCGCGCACGAGCGTGCGCACCTGACCGGGCGGCACCACTGGTTCACGGCCGTGGCCCGGCTCGCGGCGGCGGCGAATCCGCTGGTGCGGCCGCTCGCCTCGGCGGTCGAGTACTCGGTCGAGCGGTGGGCGGACGAGTCGGCGGCGCTCACCGTCGGGGATCGGCGGCTCGTCGCGCGGGCCATCGCGAGCGCGGCGATCGCGGCCAAGGCGACGAAGGCCGGGGCCGGGCACGCGTTGTCCGGCGCGCTCGGCGTGGTCGGGTCGTCCGAGAGCTGTGCGCGGATGAGCGGCCAGCGGATGGCCCGGATCGCCTTCTCCTGGATGGCCGGACGCGATGACCGGCTCGGCGGCGCCGGACCGGTGCCGCGGCGCGTGGCGGCACTGCTGGCGGAGGCGCCGACGCCGCGCCGGGCCCTGCCGACGCTGGCGGCGAGCCTGCTGTTCCTGGGGGCCGTCGCGGTCTGTGCGCTGGTGGCGGCCGACCATCTGCAGGACCTGCTCTCCTTCGCGCACGCGACGGTGGACCGCGGCCTGAGCGGCTGAGCGAGCCCGGCCGAAGCTGCGCCAGCCCCCGTTCGGCAGATTCACAGAATTCGCACATGCGCGTCGCGGCGCGATCGGGCCCCCGTGTTGCCACGATCCTCTACACTGCTGTAGAAGTTTTACAGCAGTGTAGATTTTGATCTCGGCGAACCCGGAGGCCCCGGCCCATGCACGTGATGCACGTCCTGGCGTTCAATCCGCTCAGCGCGAACGGCTACCTCTCCAGCCTGGGCGCGTTCGGCGTCTTCCTCGTCCTGTTCGCGGAGACGGGGCTGCTGATCGGGTTCTTCCTGCCGGGCGACTCGCTGCTGTTCACAGCCGGGCTGCTGTGCACGACGTCGGCCAGCGGCAGCGTGCACCTCAAGCTCGGTGCCGTGCTGCCCGCCGCGGTCGCGGGCGCGCTGCTCGGGGCGCAGATGGGCTACTGGCTCGGCAAGCGCGGCGGGCGGGCGCTGCTCGCGCGCAGCGGCAACAAGCACCTCCAGCGCGGCGTGGACCGGGCGGAGGAGATCCTGGAGCGTTACGGGCAGGGCAAGGCGATCGTGCTCGCCCGCTTCATCCCCGTCGTGCGCACGGTGCTCAATCCGCTGGCCGGAATCCTCGAGGTGCCGACGCGCACCTTCGTCATCTGGCAGACGGCGGGCGGCCTGGTCTGGTCGATCGGCGTGACGCTCGCCGGATACGCGCTCGGCTCCAGCATCCCGAACATCGACAAGTACCTGCTGCCGATCATCGCCCTGATCGTCGTCGTGTCGCTGATCCCGCTCGCGCTCGAGATACGGCGCTCTCACCGGAACGGAGCAGGCGGCGTTAGCCAGGCGGACGAGCAGAGCAAGGGCTGAGGGCGATGAGCGAGATGACTGCGAACCACACGGGCACCACGAACAACGTGACCTCCGTCGACGACGGCTGGTACCGCGACGTCACCGGCTTCGCGCAGCACACGCACTGGCTGGTCGGGACGATGGACCTGCTGACGGTGGCGCTGATCGTGCTGCTGGCGGGCCTCGTCGTCGGGTCGGGCCTGCTGGCGTGGCGGCGCAACGAGCGGGTGCGGTTGGCGGCCGCGCTGTGGACGCTGATCGGCGGCGGGATCAGCATCGCCTGCGGCCTGGCGCTCAAGCAGGTCTTCCAGGAGACGCGGCCCTGTCTCGCGCTGCCGCACGTGGCGACGGTCCAGGCGTGCCCCGGGCCGGCCGACTATTCGTTCCCCTCGGACCACACGATCGTCGCGGCGGCCTTCGCGGCGGGGCTGTGGCTGATCGATCGGCGGCTCGGCGCGATCGGCACGGCACTGGCGCTGCTGGAGGGCTTCTCCCGGGTCTACCTCGGCCAGCACTACCCGCACGACGTGGTGGCCGCGCTGCTCCTCAGCAGCCTGATCGTGCTCGGCGGCTGGCGGCCGGCGCGTACGCCGCTGCTCTGGCTGGAACTGAAGCTGCTCGGCTCGACCGGGGCTCCGGAGGCCGAACGGCACGCTCCCGGCCTGGTCAGTCACGGGACGGACGACCAGACCGGGAGCGCGTAGACGGCAGGTCGCGCTGCCGTCGGTTGCGGGGCTCGGCGGCGAGCCGCGTCAGCGCCGGTTGAAGGGCTCGAACGTGTGGCTGAACTGCCAGGTGGACTGTGCCACGCCGGAGCAGGTGTCGCTGCCCGCGGTGCCGACGCAGCCGCCGTTGTCCCGCTCGAGTGCCCAGAAGGAGAGTTCGGCGATGCCGGTCTTGGCCGCCCAGTTCTCCACGTACGCCGCGTCCGCCGGGTAGAAGACCTCCGGCGGGCCGTAGTCGTCGATGCCGACCATCTCGGTGATGCCGAGCATGTGCCACAGCTGCTCGGTGGTCTTGTGCGGGTAGATCGTCTTGAGCTGGTCGATCACGGCCGTGGCCGCGGTGACGGTGTCCTTGCCCATCTCGTGCGGCTGGCCGTCATAGTAGTCGAACGTCATGATGTTGATGATGTCGATGCGCGCATGGTTGGCCACGGCGTTGGTGAGCACGCTCTCGCCGTCCGGGACGTCGAGGCCGTTCATGTTGGTCCCGATGGTGTAGACGAACTGGATCGTCCGGTGGTGGCACGCGGCCCACTGCTCGACCAGCGCGATCGCCTTGTTGCGCCGGTCGATTCCGGCGGCGTTCGTCTGCGAGTAGTCCTCGACGTCGAAGTCGAGGCGGCTCACGTTGTAGGTGGTGATGACCTGCTCGTAGTCGGCGGCGATCTTCGCGACGTCGGTGCAGCTGTCGGCGATCTCCTCCCCCGCGTGGTCGGCCGAGTAGCCGCCGAACGAGGGGATGACGTCGCCGCCGCGGGCGCGGATCTCGGCGATGGACTTGCCGTACGTCGAGTACGCGATCGGCGTGGCGGCGTTGCCGTTCCAGTCGAGGTCGCAGGACCCGGCGGCGGGCGTCTGGATGAACGCGAGCGTCAGGTACTTGTCGCCGGACTCGGCCGAGAGCACGGCCGGGTCGTCGGTGGAGTAGCCCTCGAAGTAGGGGGCGAAGATGTGCGCGGGCAGCGGGCGCGGCTGCCCGCCTGGTCCGCCCGGATGGTGCGCCGAGGCGGCGGCGGAGGCGACGGCGGGACCGGTGGCCGCGAGCACGGCCGCGGCCAGCACCGTACCGGCGGTGCGGAGTCGGTTCACGGAACTCCTTGTGCAGCAAAGGATAAGGAAGGTTTCCTTACGTGTGCCCGGGACTCTAGGATCAGCGCCGTGGGGTGTCAAGGGTGCGGGATTCAGCCGGCGAGCAGCGCGGTGATCCGGCTGACGTTCTCGTCCGGGGTCGCGTCCGCGGAGATCGGCACGTCGAGCACGTGCTCGTCCGGGTCGGGCGCCTCGAGGTCGCGGTACTGACTCGCCAGCAGTTCGGCCGGGAAGAAGTGGCCTTCACGCCCGCTGAGCCGATCCCTGGCCACGTCGAAGGGCACATCGAGGAACACGAAGCGCACGTTCGGCCGCCCGACGCGCAGCTGATCCCGGTACGTACGCTTGAGCGCGGAGCAGGTGACGACAGCGGGGCGTCCGGCGGCCGTGGTCTCGTCGATGAACCCGCCGATGGCCGCGAGCCACGGGGCGCGGTCGGCGTCGTCGAGGGGATGCCCGGCGGCCATCTTGGCGACGTTCGCGGCCGAGTGGAACGCGTCGGCCTCGGCGTACGCCCAGCCGAGCCGCTTCGCGAGCAGCGTGCCGATGGTCGTCTTGCCGCTGCCGGAGACGCCGCACACGATGAGCACGGGCACGGATATCGACACGTCAGTCCTCTGCGCAGGCCTTGAAGTACGCGGCCGGGGTCAGTCCGGTCTCGCGGCGGAACGCGGCGACGAACGCGCTCGCCGACTCGTACCCGACCCGTCCGGCGACGCGGCTCACGGCCACTCCGTCGGCCAGCGCGGGCAACGCGGCACGTAGCCGCGCGAGCGTGCGCCACCTGCCGAAGGATACGCCAGTCTCCGCCGCGAACGCCCGGGCCAGCGTGCGGCCGCTCGCTCCGACCGCGCGGCCCCACTCCTCCAGCGAGCGTCGATCGGCCGGATCGCGCACGATCCCCTCAGCTACACGCAGTGCGGCGGCGGATTTCGGCATGCGCGGTTCGATGGCCGCCGTCGGAGCCGGTTCGATCAGGTCGAGCAGCACGCCCTCGGCCCGGCGGCGGCGATCGGCGGTCAGGTCTTCGTCTTCGAGATAGCCGATGAGCTCGGCGAGCAGCGGCCGCGCGGCGATCGGGGTCGGCGCTGTCCAGGCGACGCGGGCGGCGTGCCGGCGGACGTGCATCGAGCGGATCGTGGCCGTCGGCGAGCTCGAACTCGTCTCGTGCGGCAGCCCGGCCGGGATCCATAGCGCCCGCGTGGACGGCAGCACCCAACCCGCCGTCTCGGTCTCGACGGACAGCACACCGCTCGACGCCCACAGCAGCTGGTGATCGTGGTGCGCGTGCCGGACGAATCGCGCGCCGTCGCGGAGCCGATACGTGGCCACCGCCAGGTCGTGTCCGATTCCCGACATGACCTGTCACTCTACGCCCTTGGTCCGACACGGGCGGGCTCCTAGCGTGGTGCGCGTGAACGAGGAACACGCGCGCGTGTGCGCCAGCCCCGAGTGGGCCGAATTCGTGCAGACCGAACTGCTGCCGGGCTTCCTGGGCGATGTGCCGCTCGGCGCCGACATGCTGGAGCTCGGCCCGGGGCCGGGCGCGACGACGGAGTGGCTGCGGCATCGCGTCGAGCGGCTGACGGCGGTCGAGTTGGAGGACGCGGCGGCCGAGAAGTTGCGGACGCGCTTCGCGGGGACGAACGTGACCGTGGCGACCGGCGATGCCACGGCCCTGACGTACCCGGACGCGTCCTTCGACACCGTCGGCGCCTTCACGATGCTGCACCACATCCCGACCGCCGCCGGGCAGAACCGACTGCTCGCCGAGGCGCTGCGGGTGCTGCGGCCCGGCGGCGTGCTCGTCGGCTCGGACAGCCTGCCGAGCGAGCGGCTGCACCACTTCCACGCGGACGACGTCTACAACCCGATCGAGCCGGGCACGCTGGTGACCCGCCTGCAGACGCTCGGGTTCGCGCAGGTCACCGTCATCGTGGACGAACGGCTGAAGTTCACGGCGCGCAAAAATGTCCTTGCACCGGGGGAAGGCGATCACCTAACCTCGTCGCAACGCGCTGACGGAGCCGAGTAGCCGACCGATCAGACAGGTTAGAGAGAACCGCCTCGAAGCTGGGCGGACGGTAGCCAGGTAAGAGAGAACCGTCCGTAATCCAGCGTCGGCTGTGAGGGCGGACCTGTCCCGGCTGGCGAAGACACTCCCGAGTGCGGGGAGGAACGGCGCCTCGCGTGCCCAATGCCCCGCCGGCCGGCCCCCGTCATCGGGCCGTTTCGAGGCCGCCGCCACCTTGCGGGCAGCGGCGGCGAAAGTGCGGTGGCACCGCGAGTCCCCTTCTCGCCCGCACTCCCAAGGGATCACCACACATGGGAAGCAGCCTGTGATGTTGATCTCCACCACTTCCGCCGCCCGCGTCCTCGCGGCCGAACTGCCCGGACACGCGGGCGAGCCGGTGACCGTCGAGGGCTGGTTGCATCGGCGGCGCACCCTGAAGTCCGTCACGTTCCTGGTCCTGCGGGACCGCACCGGCCTGGTCCAGGCCGTGCTGACCACGCCCGGGCAACTGGCCGCCGTCGAGGGCGTCGGCGAGGAGACCGTGCTGCGGGTCAGCGGCGTGGCGACCGCGAACGAGCAGGCTCCGGGCGGGGTCGAGCTGACCGAGCCGAGCGTGACCGTGCTCTCCAGCCGCGCCGCGCCGACGCCCTTCGACCTGTACCGGCCGACCGTCCCGGCGACGTTGCCGACGATCCTCGACCATGCGCCCGTCGCGCTGCGGCATCCGCAACTGCGCGCCCCGCACGTGATCGCGGCCGCGTCGATCGCCGGGTACCGCGCGGCGCTGGACGGGCTCGGGTTCACCGAGATCCACACGCCGAAGATCGTGGGTTCGGCGACCGAGTCCGGGGCGAACGTCTTCGGCATCGACTACTTCGGGCAGCGCGCGTACCTGGCGCAGTCCCCGCAGTTCTTCAAGCAGATGATGGTCGGCGTGTTCGAGCGCGTATACGAGACCGGGCCGGTCTTCCGCGCCGAGCCGCACGACACGGCGCGCCACCTGGCTCAGTACACGTCGCTGGACGCCGAACTGGGCTTCATCCGGGACCACCACGACGTGATGGGCGTGCTGCGCGAGGCGGTGGCCGGGATGCTCGGGGCCGTGCGGGAGCGCGCGGGTGCCGAATGCGAACTTCTGGAGACGCGGCTGCCCGAGGTTCCGGCGCAGATCCCTGAGATCCACTTCGCGGACGCGCAGGAACTGCTGGCCGAGCACACCGACGAGGACCCGCGTGGCGAGCCCGACCTCGCTCCGGCGCACGAGCGTTGGCTGTGCGAATGGGCGCTGCGGGAACACGGCAGCGACTTCCTGTTCGTGACCGGGTATCCGATGCGCAAGCGGCCGTTCTACACGCATCCGGAGCCGGGTCGGACGGAGTACTCGAACAGCTTCGACCTGCTGTTCCGCGGGCTGGAGATCGTCACTGGCGGGCAGCGGCTGCACCGGTACGAGGACTACGCGGCGGCGCTCGCGGCGCGTGGCGAGGGCGTCGAGGCGTACGAGGGCTACCTGCAGGCGTTCCAGCACGGAATGCCGCCGCACGGCGGGTTCGCGCTCGGGCTCGAACGCTGGGTGGCGCGGCTGATCGGCATGGAGAACGTGCGGCTCGCGACGCTCTTCCCGCGCGACATCACGCGGCTGAGTCCCTGACCTCCTTGAGGCGCAAGTGAAAGCAGGGTGCTGCCGGATCACCCGAACCGGCAGCACCCTGCGTCGTCCTGCATCGTCCTGCGTCGTCAGCGGCCGGACGGGGTGAAGATCGGGGCCAGGCCGAAGCGGTCGGCGCTCGCGGCCTCCCAGTCGGCGGCCCAACTGCGCGGCGGCTCGGCGAGCAGTTGGCCGGGTTCGAGCCACTCGAAGATCTCGGCGAACGAGCTGACCGCGTGGTGGTCGATCCGGCGCATCACCATGCCGGGGCAGAGCTGGTGCGGACCCTCCAGGCCCATCGAGGCGATGATCTGCTGCGCCTCGGCGACCGTGGCCTGCTGGAAGCGGTGCACCCGCTCGCTCTTGTCGGCCACGTCCAGGGCCCGGTAGCGGCGCGGATCCTGCGTGGCGACACCGGCCGGGCAGTGGTTGGTCTGGCACTTCTGCGCCTGGATGCAGCCGACGGCCATCATCATCGCGCGGGCCGCGTTCGTGTAGTCGGCGCCCTGCGCGATCCGCTTGACGATGTCCATGCCGGTGGCGACCTTGCCGCTGGCGCCGATCTTGATGCGGTCGCGCAGACCGGTGCCGACGAGCGCGTTGTGCAGCGTGATCAGGCCGTCGGTCAGCGGCATGCCCACGTAGTCCGCGAACTCCAGCGGCGCCGCGCCCGTGCCTCCCTCGGAACCGTCGACCACGATGAAGTCGGGGGTGACACCTTCGTCGATCATCGCCTTGCAGATGCCGAGAATCTCGCTGCGCGACCCGACGCAGAGCTTGAATCCGGTCGGCTTGCCGTCGGCGAGTTCGCGCATCCGAGCGATGAAGAGCACGAGTTCACGCGGCGTGCCGAACGCCTTGTGCGCGGGCGGGCTGATGCACTTGACGCCGACCGGAACGCCGCGGATCTCGGCGATCTCAGGGGTCACCTTCGCACCGGGGAGCACACCGCCGAGCCCCGGCTTCGCACCCTGGCTCATCTTCAACTCGACGCATTTGACTTGCGGGTCCGCGGCCTTGTCACGGAACCTGTCGGGGTCGAAGTGCCCGTCCGCGGTGCGCGCGCCGAAGTATCCGCTGCCGATTTCCCAGATCAGGTCGCCGCCTTGGCGGTGATGCGGGGAAATGCCGCCCTCGCCGGTGTCATGGGCGAATCCGCCGAGCGCCGCGCCACGGTTGAGAGCCCTGATCGCATTGGCGCTGAGCGCTCCGAAGCTCATCGCGGAGACGTTCAGCAGAGCCATGTCGTAAGGCTTCGTGCAATCCAGGCCGCCGATGCGCACGCGCGGCTGCACGGCCTCCGGTTCGCGCGGACTGATCGAGTGGACTACGAACTCGTACCCGGACTGCTCGACGTCCCGCTCGGTGCCGAACGCCTGCTCGCCGTGCGTGCCCTTCGCGCGCTGATAGATCACCGTGCGCGTGTCGCGGTCGTACGGTCGGCCGTCGTAGTTGCGCTCGATGAAGTACTGCTGCAGTTCCGGGCGTATCCGTTCGAGCAGGAATCGCATGTGCCCGAGTACCGGATAGCTGCGCAGGATGGAGTGTTCGCGCTGTATATAGTCGCGCACTCCGAGTAACAACAGGAGCGTGAGCGGCACCGCGGCGAGCAGCCACCAGAGCGAGAAAGCCGCCGTGGCCGCGATCGCGGCCACCGAGAGCACCAGAAGTCCCGGCAGAATCATCAGACCCATGGACGTGAACGTTAGTGCACGCCGACCTCTGCCGAATCGTGACCTCTAGGATTTCTCATGAATTCTGGACACTACATTATGTGCTGGTATAGTCACTCGAACCTGACTGACCTCCCTATGGGGTGAATATCACAACTCGCTGTGCTTGGGAGGCTGATCCGCCTTGTCCCGCATCGAGGACCCAACAACACGCCGGATCATCCGGTACGGGATCTGCCTCACAGCGCTCCTGACCCTGGGAGCGCTCTCTCCGACGGCCCGCCTGCTGGCCTGGCCCGCCGTGGCACTCATCGCGCTGGTCACGGTGTGCGTGGGCCCGGCCGTGAACCGCTCGGCGCGGCGCTGGGCGTGGTTCACCGCGACCGGCCTGCTCGCGGTGAACGCCGGCTGGATCGTCGCCGCGGTGATCAACAACGGGCACTCGGTCATCTTCTCCGGGCCGCTCGCCACCGTGAAGGTGATCGTCGGCTACCTGGTCACCGCCGGCGCCGTGATGCTCACGGTCACCGGCCGGATCCGCCGCTCGACCTGGCTCGGCGACATCGACCTGCTGGTCCTGCTGGTCACGCTCACGGCGCTGATCTGGACGCAGGTGGCGCTGCTGCTCACGCACGACGCGGCGCACCCCGACTCGTGGCTCACCATGATCGCGGCGTACGCGGTGTGCGACGCGCTGGCGTTGGCGGCGCTGCGTCGGGAACTTCGACGGGAACGCCCCGCGCCGCCCTTCCGGATCTGGCTGCTCGCGGCCAGCGCGCAGTTGATGCTGTTGCCGGTCATCGGCTTCCTCGTCGTGCACAACAGCGGCCACGGCGAGACGAGCGGCTGGCTCACGGCCGGGCGGCTGACCTGGCTCAGCGGCCTCGCCGGGCTCAGCTGCTTCGCGATCATGCCCGCACCGACGGCCGAGCAGGCGCTCGCCGCCGACGCCAAGCGCGCCGCGTGGTCCGCCACGTACGGTTCGGCCCCGCTCCCCCGCCCGACGCTCGCGACCACCGCGCTGCTGGTCATCGCGCTGCTCGGGCCGCCGCTGGAGATCGCCAGGCCGGGACTGTCGAATCTCGTGATGCTGCTGCTCATCGCGCTGGTCTTCGTGCTGCTGCGGGACTCGCGGCGGCGCTCGAAGGCGGACGAGGCGGTGCGCTCGATCGCGATCGCGCTGGCCGGGGCGCCGGACACGGCGCGCGTGCTGGCCTCGACGATGGCGGCCGTGGAGGCGAGTTCGAGCACGCGGCGGCACGGCGGCATCGTCATCTGCGCGAACGGTCCGGAGGGGCCGAGCGCCGCGGCCACTCTGGACGCGGACCTCGCGGCGGCCGAACTCGCCATGGACGACGCGCGGCCGGTGGCGCGGGTGCACCGGGTGCTCGGGCGCCGGCCGCACATCACCGTCGTTCCGCCGGGTCAGCACGCTGATCAGGCGCAGCTCGCGATCGGCGTGGCCGGGGAGCTGTCCGTGCTGGTGGCCGGCCGCGGCGCGCTGGAGATGCTCGCCGCGCAGGCCAACCATGCGCTGGACCGGGTGCGGCTGACGGCCGAGCGGTCCCGGCGGGCCGGGGAGGCGCAGTTCCAGACACTGGTGCGCAACGCGGCCGACGTCATCATGATCGTGACCGCAGGCGGCTCCGTGCGTTTCGCCAGCCCATCGGCGCGCGCCCTGTTCGGCGACGTGGACCACGCGAGCGCCACGGCCGAGGAGCTGTTCGGCGCGGACAACGCGCAGGCCGTGCGGCATCGCATGACCCTGCCGTACGACGGTTCGGACGACCAGCTGCCCGAGTTCTGGACCGTCGAGCGGCAGGACGGGGTGCTCGAACTCGAAGTGCGGTTCACCGACCTGCGCGAGGACCCGACCGTGCGCGGCATGGTGCTGACGGTGCGCGACGTGACCGAGCAGAAGCGGATGCAGCGGAAGCTGGAGTACCTGGCCTTCCACGACGCCGTCACCGACATCGGCAACAGCCACCGTTTCGTGGAGCAGATCGAGGCCGCGCTCGCCGAACCGCGCAGCTCGGCGCCCGGTGAGGCCCCGGTCGTCGCGCTGCTGCAGATCAATAACCTCTGGGACATCAACAATCTGCGCGGCCTGGACATCCTCAACAAGGTGACGGTCGCGCTGGCCCGGCGGCTGGAGGCGTTGACGCGCGCCCCCGCGCGAATCACCGGCGCGGTCTTCGGCGCGCTGGCGACGCCCGAGGAGTGCGGCTGCCCTGACGCCGAGTCATTGGCCCGGCGGCTGCAGATGGAGCTGTCCCGGCCGGTCGAGGTGGACACCGAGCTCGTCACGCCCGAGGTGATCGCGGGCGCGGTCCCGCTGATCGCGATCGCCAACCCGCACGAGGCGATCAGCCGCGCCGGACTCGCGATGGCCGAGGCGAAGGCCGACCGGCGCCGACCGTGGCGCGCCTATCAGCCCTCGATGTCGGATCGCGCGGTCAGCCGCTTCGCGCTGCGCAAGGACCTGTCCTCGGCGCTCGCCGGAAACGGCCTGAACCTGCACTACCAGCCGGTCGTGGACCTGCGTTCCGGCGCCGTGGTCGCGTTCGAGGCGCTGTCCCGCTGGCAGCATCCCCTGCAGGGCCCGATCCCGCCGGACTCCTTCGTCCCGCTGGCCGAGGAGACGGGCCTGATCGTGCCGCTCGGCCGCTGGGCGCTGCGGCAGGCCGTCGCGGACCTCGGGCAACTCAGGCCCCTGGTCTCGCGCCAGTGTCCGCTGCGGGTCGCGGTGAACGTCTCGGCGCTGCAGCTGGCCGAGCCGGACTTCACCGCCGACGTGGCCGCCGCGCTGGAGTCCAACAGCGTCCCGGCCGACTCGCTGTGCCTGGAGATCACCGAGAGCTCGGTCATCGACGGCGCCGGCCGCACGATGGAGGCGCTCCGGGACCTGAAGTCGATGGGCGTGGCGCTGGCCATCGACGACTTCGGCACCGGCCACTCGGCGCTCAGCTACCTCCCGGACATGCCCTTCGACGTCCTCAAGGTGGACAAGTCCTTCATCGACACGATCAACACCTCGACCGCCCGCGCCGAGGTCGTACGCGGCATCGTCGGCATCGCGGCGGCCGTCGGCATGCGCGTCGTGGCGGAGGGCATCGAGACCAGCGAGCAGGAGCAGTTGCTGATGGACACCTCGTGCCACTACGGCCAGGGCTACCTCTACTCGCGCCCCGTCCCGCTGGCGAAGGCGATGAAGCTGCTAGGCCAGGGCGTCCGCCCGACTCCGACGCACGTGAACGGCAACCATTACTCGCGTCCCACGATCGGCTTCGCGTAGTCGGCGTTCCTCAGCCCTCGAAATCGATCCGCATCACGACGCGGCGCTTGGTCGGCCGGCTCACCTCGCGGAAGCCGGCTGCCGCGAAGGCGCTGCGCTTGCCGACGAACAGTTCGCCCCAGCTGATCTCCTGGCCGGGCTCGGGCACCATCGGATAGCCCTCCAGTGCGCGGGCTCCGCGTTCGCGCGCGAAATCCACGGCGGCGGCCGCGAGCGGGTACGTGATGCCGCGGCGGCGGAATCCTGCACGCACGGCGAAGCAGGTCACTGACCAGATGCCCGGATCGTCCTTGTCCTCGGAACGACCGGACCACGGGATCCTGGTCTTGCGCAGGCCGGGGAAGGCGATGCGCGGCTCGATGTTCACCCAGCCGACCGGCTCGCCGTCGAGGTAGGCGACGAGGCCGGTCGTGGACTCGGCGTCGTCGTGCCCGCATTCGGTCTCCCGGCGTAAAGCCTGCTGCCGCGCCTCGAAGGGGGCGGCCGCCCAGTGAGCGTTACCCATCTTGTAGCGCTGGCACTGGCAGCCGTGCGCGTCCCCTCGGTTGCCGAAGACCGTCTGGAGGTCCTCCCACGACGCCTCGTTCGCGGGCACGACCGTCACTTCGGTGTGATCAGGCAGCGATCGTCTCACGGTTCGAGACTAGCGATTCGTCGACGTGGACGGCGGGATGCGAGCGGCGGCGTTCGACGAACGTGGCGGCGATGGCCAGGCCGAGGCCGATCACGACCAGGACCGCGGCGACGGCGTTGGCTGAGCCGTAGCCGTAGCCCGCCGAGATCGCGAGGCCCGCGAGGTACGCGCCGAGCGAGTTGGCGATGTTGAAGGCGGCCTGGATCGAGGCGGCGGCCAGGTTCGGGGCTCCGCCGGCGAGGGCGATGATGCGGCCCTGCAGCGTGGGCAGGCCGGCGAGCGCGGTGAGCGGGAAGAGGAAGATCGCGAGCGCGGCGGTCACCCGGTTGTGGTCGGCGATCAGGAACCCGAAGGCGACGACGATCTCCGCGACGAGCGAGTAGAGCAGTGTCTTGGTCGGGAAGCGGTCGGCTATTCGGGCTCCGGCGAGGTTGCCGACCGTCATGCCGAGACCGAAGAGCACGAGCAGCCACGTGATGCTGGAGTCCGCGTAGCCGGTCACGTTCGTCATCATCGGCGTGATGTAGCTGAAGGTGGCGAACAGTCCGCCGCCGCCGAGCATCGCGACGCCGAGCACGAGCCAGACCTCCGGCTTCGCGAAGGCGCGCAGCTCGTGCACGATCGAGACGTTGTGCTCGGGATCCACCGGGGCGACGTCGGCGGGCACCACGAACGCGATCGCGGCCACGGCGAGCAGACCGATGACGCCGACGATCGCGTAGACCGCGCGCCAACCGGTGTGCTGGCCGAGGATCGTGGTCAGCGGGACGCCGACGATGTTCGCGACGGTCAGGCCCGCGAACATCACGGCCATCGCACTGTTCGCACGATTACGCTCGACGAGCGACCCCGCGACGACCGCGCCCGCGCCGAAGAAGGCGCCGTGCGGCAGGCCGGAGGCGAAGCGGCCGAGCATCACGAGGCTGTACGTGGGTGCGGCGGCCGAGAGCAGGTTGCCCGCGGCGAACCAGCTCATCAGCACGAGCAGCACGGTCTTGCGCCGGAAGCGGACCGAGGCGGCCGTCAGCAGCGGCGCGCCGACGACCACGCCCAGCGCGTAGACCGAGATCAGCTGCCCGGCCTGCGGAATCGAGACGGACAGGTCGGAGGCCACCTGCGGCAGGAGGCCCATCATCACGAACTCGCCCGTGCCGATGGCGAAACCGCCTACGGCAAGGGCGAGCAGGGCACGGCGGACTGCGCCGGTGAGCATGCGCTGGCCAACTTTCCTGGGGTCAAGCGGGGGTGGAAGAGCGGCGACGGCGCTGTCACCAGGCGATTCTATGCCGCGTCGAGGCGGGCGAGTTCCTCGTTGGTGAGCTCGAGGGCGTCGGCGGCGGCCGAGTCGCGGATCGTCTCGGGGCGCGAGGACCCGGGGATCGGGATCACGACCGGCGACTTGGCCAGCATCCAGGCCAGGCAGACCTGCTGCGGGCTGACTCCGTGCGCCTCGGCGACCTGCGCGTACACGGCGAAGCGGTCGCCGAGTCCGGCGGCGCGGGTGATGCCGCCGAGCGGGCTCCACGGCAGGAAGGCCAGGCCCAGTTCGTCGCACAGCACGAGCTCGGGCTCGCTGGAGCGGAACGCCGGGGAGAACTGGTTCTGCACGCTGACCAGGTCTTCGCCGAGGATCTCGACCGCCTGCCTGATCTGCGCCGTGCTGGCGTTGGAGATGCCGGCGCGCACGATCTTGCCCTCGTCGAGCAGCTCGCGCAGCGCGCCCACCGAGTCGGCGTACGGGACGCGCGGGTCCGGACGGTGGAACTGGTAGAGCCCGATGGCCTCGACGCCGAGCCGCTTGAGCGAGTCCTCGCAGGCCTGCTTGAGGTAGGCCGGGTCGCCGTTCTGGGTCCAGCTGCCGTCGCCGGGGCGCAGGTGGCCGCCCTTGGTCGCGACGAGCACGCGGGAGGTGTCGCCGCCGTAGCTGGCGAGGGCGCCCGCGATCAGGGTCTCGTTGTGCCCGACCTCGTTGGCGTCACGGTGGTAGGCGTCCGCGGTGTCGATCAGGGTCACGCCCGCGTCGAGCGCGGCGTGGATCGCGGCCACGGAACGCTGCTCGTCCGGGCGGCCCTCGATGGACATCGGCATGCCGCCGAGCCCGATGGCGCCGACCGCACGGTCCCCGATCTGACGACTCTGCATGAGCGAGTTCCTCCAACTAACCGGTTTGTTGGTACTACTCCAGCGTCGCCGTTTTGGATTACGCTGTCCAACAAGTAGAAGTGATCCCACTGAGCACTCTCGCTGATGGATGGGTGGACCATGGAGCTCCGGCAGCTCGAACACTTCGTCGCGGTGGCCCAGGAATGCCACTTCACGCGCGCGGCACAGCGTCTGCACATCGCCCAATCTGGCCTGTCGGCGTCGATCCGCTCGCTGGAGAAGGAACTGGGCGCGACGCTGTTCCTGCGCAGCACGCGGCAGGTGCAGCTGACCGCGGCCGGTCAGGCCCTGCTCGCCGAGGCACTGCGCGCGCTGTCCGCGACCAACGCGGCGAAGGAGGCCGTCGCCGCGGTCCAGGGTCTGCTGCGCGGCTCGCTCTCGATCGGTTCGCTCCAGTGCCTGCACGCGGTGAACCTGCCGAACCTGCTCACCGGGTTCCTCAGCGACCACCCGGCCGTGGAGATCCGGCTGCGCCAGGGCGGCTCGGAGGAGCTGACCGAGTACGTGCGCACCGGACGGCTGGACATCGCGTTCGTCGCACGGCCCGCGCGTGACCCGGAGAACGTCCTCGTCAACCCGCTGGACAGCGAGAACCTCGTGCTCGCGTGCGCACCCGAGCACCCGGCCGCGACGAAGCAGCGGGCCAAGCTGGCGGATCTGATGGACGAGCAGTTCGTGGACTTCCCGCCGACGTGGGGCACCCGCGACCTCGCCGACCGCGTGCTGACGGCGGCGGGCGTCGAGCGGCGCGTCTCGCTCGAGGTGACGGACGTGCACTCGCTGCTCGACCTCGTGGCCTGCGGTCTCGGCGTCGCGCTGGTGCCGAGCTCGTTCTCCGTGAAGACCGACAAGGTGCGCTTCATCCCGCTCGACGGCGACGTCCCGGCGTGGGAGACGGTCAGCGTGACGACCGATCCGCCGAGCCCGGCGGCCGCGGCGCTGCTGCGGCAAGTGCAGGTCGCGCCTAGGTGCTGATGGGGCAAGATGGGTGAGTGCCCGAGGGAGACACGGTCTGGCAGACGGCCGCGCGGCTGGACGACGCGCTGGCCGGACACCCGCTGACGCGCTGCGACCTGCGCGTGCCGAAGCTGGCGACGGTCGACTTCACCGGCGAGGTGGTCGAGAGCGTGCAGCCGCGCGGCAAGCACCTGCTCACGCGCTTCCGGAACGGCTGGACGCTGCACTCGCACCTGCGGATGGACGGCTCGTGGCGGATCTTCGACTCCGGCGAGTCCTGGCGCGGCGGCCCGGCCCATCAGATCCGCGCGATCCTCGGCAACACGTCCCGCACGGCGGTCGGCTACCGGCTGCCGGTATTGGAACTGCTCCGAACGGCTGACGAACGCCGGGCCGTCGGGCACCTCGGACCCGACCTGCTCGACCCCGGCTGGAGCCCGGAACTCGCCGCCGAGGCCGTGCGCCGCCTCACGGCCCAGCCCTACCGGCCGATCGGCGAGGCGCTGCTCGACCAGCGCAACCTGGCCGGGATCGGCAACGTCTACAAGTCAGAACTCTGCTTCCTGACCGGCGTCACCCCCTGGACGCCGGTCTCCGGCGTGCCCGCGCTGCCGGAACTCGTCGACCGCGCGCACCGCCTCCTGCTCGCCAACCGCGACCGCCCGATGCGGATCACCACCGGCGAGACCCGCACCGGCCGCACCCTGTGGGTCTACGGCCGCAAGCGCGGCCAGTGCCTCAGATGCGCAGCGCCGATCCGCTCCGCCGACCAGGGCGCGGCCGGCGAGGAGCGGGTGACGTACTGGTGCCCAGGCTGCCAGCAGGGCCCGAGCCGCTGAGGGACTAGGGCACGAACTGCGCGTTCCCGAAGGTGACGGGGATCGACGGCTGACCGCTCTCGGCCATGCATTCGATCTCGAAGTGCACCGCCCCCTTCAGCGGAATGTTGACGCGCTGCGGGGCGCCCACGGCGACCTCGACGCTGCCGAGCTGCACCGACGCCTGGTTCAGGAAGACCACCCGCACCTTGTCACCGTCGGCAGACGTCGAGTCGTCGATGCCGACCTCGGCCGTGAACGTCGAGAAGTGCTCGGCGTCCCAGACCGTCGTGGTCCCGTTGCCGCCTTCGTCGTCCTGCTGGAAGCTGTTCGGGTAGTCGACGCCGGAGATCGTCTCGTCCTGCGGGCTGTTCAACGCCCCGCCACCGTCGACCGCCTGGATCTGGGACAAGTACTCCGCCGTCGTCGCATTCGAACCGGAGGGGTCGGAGGAGGTCGCCGTGGCCGAACCGGTGTCGGTCGCGGGGTCACTGATCGTGTCCGTGGGCGACGTGGTGTCGGTCGGCGAGGTCGCGGTGTCGACGGGCGCCACCGTCTGGCTCGGTGTCGAGGCGACCTCGACCCGGTCCACCACGGTCTTCGTCCCGGCGGTCATGTGGCCGAGCACGAAGCCGAGGATCAGCGCGAGGGCGACGCCGATCGCGATTCCGATCCCTTTGCGGCGCTTCGGCTTCTCCGGGCCGCCCCCGACGTTCATCCGGGGGATCTCGTCCTGTGGGTCGTTGTACATGAGGGTGCTCAACCTCCCGGGTCGTGCGGCGACGTGGATTGCCTTCTGCACTAAGTTGACGGACCGGGATAGTTGACCTTGGAACTATGCTGAGCCTCATGCGCTTCGGACTGTTCATTCCCCAAGGCTGGCGACTCGACCTGGCCGGCATCGCCCCCGCCGACCAGTGGTCCACGATGCTCGACGTGGCCCGTGTCGCCGAGTCCGGCCCCTACGAATCGATCTGGGTCTTCGACCACTTCCACACCGTTCCGGAACCGACCGAGGAGGCCACGCACGAGGCGTGGACGCTGATGGCGGCGCTCGGCGCGGCCACCTCGCGGGTCCGGCTCGGCCAGATGTGCACGTGCATGGGCTACCGCAACCCGGCGTACCTCGCCAAGGTCGCGGCGACCGTCGACATCGTCTCCGGCGGGCGCGTCGAGATGGGCATCGGCGCGGGCTGGTACGAGCACGAGTGGCGTGCGTACGGCTACGGCTTCCCGACGGCGGGCGAGCGGCTGCAGCAGCTCGACGAGGGCGTGCAGATCATGCGCCAGCTGTGGACCGAGGGCGTGGCCACGCTGGACGGCAAGCAGTACCAGGTGGACGGCGCGATCTGCCGTCCGCTGCCGCTGCAGGAGGGCGGCATTCCGCTCTGGATCGCGGGCGGCGGCGAGAAGAAGACGCTGCGGATCGCGGCCAAGTACGCGGCGTACACCAACTTCGACGGTTCGGCCGAGGGCTTCGTGCGCAAGTCGGAACTGCTGGCCGAGCACTGCCGCGAGGTCGGCACCGACTACGACGCGATCGTGCGTTCGGCGAACTACAACGTCGTCATCGGCGAGACCGAGAAGGAAGTGCAGGACCGGCTCGCCAAGTACCGCTCGCACCTCGAGCCGCTGGTCTCGGCCGAGGCCACCGAGCGCTCGTACCAGGGCCTCGCGAACGGCCCGCTGGTCGGCACGCCGGAGCAGATCGCCGAGAAGCTGACGGAGCTGCAGAAGCTCGGCATGTCCTACGCGATCCTCAACTTCGCCGAGGCCGCGTACGACAAGTCGGGCATCGAGCTGTTCAGCGACCAGGTCGCGACCGAACTGGCGTAGACCTTTCGGTCGTCGCCCGGCGTGTGCTCCCCGGTTCTGTCGGTGCGCGCCGGTACGTTTCTCAGCTGACGGATCAGCTTACGGTTCCCCTCGGACAGGGGATGAGGGGAACCGTGTCGCTGTCACGGCCACCGTCGTGTAGTGCACGGCGATCGTGCCGCCGAGCCGGTCGATCGCCTCGCCGAACTCCGCGAGCAGCCGGGCGCTCTGCTCGGGCGCCATCTGCGCGTGTCCGCCGTGTGTCGGGACCACGTCGAGCCACGCGTCACGGGTGTACGTCGTGTCCCAGTCGAACAGCCACATCTCCGGTTCGCCGAACGCTTCGGCGGCCCGCAGCCCCTGCTCGGTCTTTTCGCGGTACGCCGCGTACGTGCGGATCTGGCCCATGTCCCTGCGGTAGAACTGCGGCAGGTCGGGGGCGAGTCGGCCGGCGATCTCGCCGAAGGCCTCGGCCGCGTCCGGTTCGGGCTGGTGCACGTTCCAGAACGCGGCGAACACTCCCCCGGGCCGCAGCACCCGCGCCGCCTTGGCCGCGCCCGCCACGGGCTCGACCCAATGCCAGGCCTGTCCGGCGATGACCGCGTCGAAGGTCCGATCAGCCGGATCCCAGTCCTCGAACTTGCCGAGCTCGACCTCGGTCCCGGCCTGCCGCGCGAAGGCGGCCATCCGCTCGTCCACCTCGACGCCGAGCACCGTGCAGCCGGCCGCCTGGAACAGCCGCGCCGAGATGCCCGTTCCGATGCCGACGTCGAGCACGTCGCGGCCCGGGCTCGCGGCGAGGATCCGCTGCACCAGCTCCGCCGGGTACGTGGGTCGGGCGCGGTCGTAGCGTTCGGCGTCGGTGCCGAAGGACTCCGCCACCTGCCGGTATCGATACAGGTCGCCGGGGGACTCAGGTAGAATGGGCATGCGCCCACTCTAAGTGGGCGGCCGCCCACTAGGCAAGCGATAAGGTGGCGGCCGGGACACGGGTGGGCATGAGAGGAGCGGTGCGCGTTGCCGACAGGTGTGGCGATCCGGGACGCGCGCGAGCAGCTGTTCGACGCGGCGGAGCGCATCCTGCTGCGCGAGGGGCCGAACGCGCTGACGAGCCGTGCCGTAACGGCGGAGGCGGGCGTCGCGAAGGGCGTACTCCACCGGCATTTCGCGGACTTCGACGCGTTCCTCGCGGAGCTGATCCTGGATCGGGCGGAGCGGATGAAGACGCGTGCCGCGCTGCTGCTGGACTTCGCCGGGACGGCCACCGTCACCGACAACCTCGTCGCGGCGCTGACCGGCGTCTACAACTCGATCGCGGTGCACGTCCTGGCGCTGATGGTCGCGCGCGACGAGCTGCGTGCGCGGATCCGCGAGCATCGTCCGCGCGGGCTGCCGGTGATCGAGGAGGCGATGCGGATGACCGCCGCCTACCTCGCGGAGGAGCGGGGCCGCGGACGTATCGCGGCGGATGCGGACGTGGACATGCTCGCGCTCACGCTGCTCGGCACGTCGCACCTGGACTACGCGGGAGGTGACGGCCGGTCACCCGACGCGGAGTCACTGCGCCGCGTGGTCACGTCGGTGCTGGGCGGCGTGCTGCGCTAGCTCGGTCTTAGTTCAGCCCTCTGCCAGCGCGGCGTCGAGGATGGCGGCCCAGCGGCGCACGACGCGGGCGCGGCGGGCGGAGTCGTCCGTGAGCAGGTTCGCGAGGCCGAGGCCGCGCGCCATGTCGAGCGTCGCCTGCACCGCCTCGCGCACACCTGACGCGTGCTCATCGACACCGAGGAACGCGACCGCGGCACGGTGCGCCTCGCGGCCCACGCGGTTCTCCAGGGCGACGACGCGTTCGCGCAGCGGCTCCTCCGTGGCGGCGGCCACCCACAGGTAGAGCGCGGCCTTGAACGACTCGTCCGTGTACATGCGCACGATCATCTCGACGACCGCTTCGGTGCGCGCCCGGCCCTGCTGCGGCAGCATGTCCTGCTGGCCGCGCAGAAACGCCAGCCGCTCGGCCGCGACGTGCTCGATCGCGGCCGTGAACAGCTCCTCGCGGGTACGGAAGTGATGCTGGAGCGCGCCCCGCGTCACGCCCGCGCGCTCGGCCACCACCGCCACCGTGCTGCCCGTCCAGCCGAGCTCGGCCAGGCACTCGATGGCGGCTTCGAGCAGGCGTTGGCGGGTCGCGCGGCTGCGGTCCTGCTGCGGCTCGCGCGACACCGCCTCGATCACCTGATGATCCCTCACTGAGCCCACGACGGCGGTCGCCGCTCCAGGAACGCGCGCATGCCCTCCTGCGCCTCGGGCGAGCCGAACAGCCGGCTGGAGGTCTCGATCATCGCGTCGTAGTGCTCGTCGAAGGCCTTGAGGACGTCCGCCGTGACCAGCCGCTTCGTCTCGGCGAGGCCCTGCGGCGAGGCCTTGCGCAGGCTCTCGAGGTACTCCTCGGTGGCGTCGTCGAGGCCGACGTCCTCCGCCTCGGCGCGGGTCACCAGGCCGATCCGCTCCGCCTCGCGGGAGTCGAACACGGCGCCGGTCAGGTACCAGGCGGAGGCCGCGCGCGGGTCGAGGCGCGGCAGCAGCGGCAGCGAGATCACCGCGGGCGCGAGGCCGAGCCTGACCTCGGTGAACGCGAACGTGGACTTGGGTCCGGAGACCGCGATGTCGCACGCGCCGACCAGGCCGAGGCCGCCCGCGCGCACGTGCCCGTCGATCCGCGCGAGCACCGGCTTGCCGAGCTCGACGATCGTGCGCATCAACTGGACCAGGTTCCGCGGGCCGCTCGCGGGGTCGGCCGCGGTCGCCTCCTTCAGGTCCGCGCCGGCGCAGAAGACCGACCCGGTGTGGGTCAGCACGACGGCGCGCACCTCCTTGTCGCCGTCCGCCTCGGCCAGGCCCTCGGTGAGCTCGGCGACCAGGCGGGTGGACAGGGCGTTGCGGTTGGCCGGGGAGTCGAGCGTCAGGGTGACGACGCCGCGCTCCAGGCTTCGACGGACCAGCGGTTGTTCCAGCGAGTCTTCGGACATGACCTTCTCCCTAGTAGGACTTCGGCAGTCCGAGCGTATGCTGCGCGACGAAGTTGAGGATCATCTCGCGGCTCACCGGGGCCACCCGGGTCACCCGCGCCACGTTGATCAGCGCGGCCAAACCATACTCCTGGGTGAGTCCGTTTCCGCCGAGTGTCTGCACGGCCTGGTCCACCGCGTGCGTCGCCGCCTCGGCCGCCGCGTACTTGGCCATGTTCGCCGCCTCGCCCGCGCCGAAGTCGTCCCCGGCGTCGTTGAGCAGAGCAGCCTTCTGGGTCATCAGCCGGGCGAGTTCGACCTCGATCCGGCATTGCGCGAGCGGGTGCGCGATGCCCTGGTGCGCGCCGATCGGGCCGCGGAAGACGGTGCGTTCCTTGGCGTACGCGACGGCCTTGTCCAGGGCGTGCCGGGCGATGCCGTTCGCGAACGTGGCGACCATGATCCGCTCGGGATTGAGCCCGGCGAACATCTGGTCGAGTCCGGCGTCCTCGCTGCCGACCAGCGCGTCGGCGGGCAGCCGGACGTCGTCGAGGTAGAGCTCGAACTGCCGGTCCGGCGAGATGAGCTCCATCGGGATCGCGCGGTACTCGAAGCCCGGCGCGTCGTTCGGGACGACGAAGAGTGCGGGCTTGAGCTTGCCGGTCCTGGCGTCCTCGGTGCGCGCCACGATCATCGTCGACTGGCAGTTGTCGACGCCCGAGATGAAGACCTTGCGGCCGTTCAGGATCCAGTCGGCGCCGTCGCGCCGGGCGGTCGTGGTGATCGCGTGCGAGTTGGAACCGGCGTCCGGCTCGGTGATCCCGAAGGCCATCCGCACGGTGCCGTCGGCGAATCCGGGCAGGTAGCGCTGCTTCTGCTCCTCGGTGCCGAAGCGCGCGATGATGCTGCCGCAGATCGCCGGGGTCACGACGAGCAGCAGCAGCGGGCAGCCGGCCGTGGCCAGCTCCTCGAGGACGATGACGAGGTCGGCGATGCCCCCTCCCCCGCCGCCGTACTCGGCCGGGATGCTCACGCCGAGGTAGCCGAGCTTTCCGGCTTCGAGCCACAGCTCGTTCGAGTTCTCGCCGGCGCGGCCCTTCTCCTGGATGTACGCCGCGCCGTAGCGGCGGCCGAGGGCGGCCACGGCTGATCGCAGGGCGCGGCGTTCCTCGCTCTCGAACGGGAATTCGGTCATGGCTGCGGCCCTTCCTGGGGGTCGACGACGGCGAGAATCGTGCCGACGGACACCTGCTGGCCCGGCTGGACGTGCAGCCGGACCCGGATGCCGTCCGCGGGCGCGACGACGAGGTGCTCCATCTTCATCGCCTCCAGCCACAGCAGCGGCTGACCGGCGACGACCGGCTCTCCGTCGAGCACTGCGACGCGCGCGACGGTGCCGGGCATGGGGGCGAGCAGTGATCCAGGATCGACCTCGGCGGTCGGATCCGGGAAACGGGAAACCGAGGTGAGCGCGACACTCTCGCCCGGTCTGTCGACGTACACCGCATCCTCGTACGCGGCGATGTCGAAGGTTCGCCGGACACCGCGCTCTTCGAGGACGACGTGGTCGGGCGCGCTGGAGACGAGGCGGACGTCCGGCAGGCCTTCGGCGCGCAGGCCGTCGCGGGTGTGCCGATAGCGCACCTCGTACTCGGTGCCGTCCGCGTCGAGATAGCGCTTGAACTGCGGCTGCGAGGTCAGGTTGCGCCAGCCGCTCGGCACCGCGGACGGATGCGGACCGGCGTACGAGGCGGCGTCGGCGAGCGCTGCGGCCAGCGGGATGAGCGGGCTGATGCTCGACGCGGCGAAGAGGTCGTCGGCGTGGTCCGTCAGGAATGCGGTGTGGACGTCGCCGCCGATGAATGCCGGGTGATTCAGCACCCTGGCGAGCAGCTCGCGGTTCGTCGTGAGGCCGTGGATGCGGGCTCCGGCGAGCGTGCTTCCGAGCAGGCGCGCAGCCTCCTCGCGGGTGTCGGCCCACGCGATGACCTTGGCCAGCATCGCGTCGTACTCGACTCCGACGACCGAGCCGGTCTCGATGCCGCTGTCCACGCGGATGCCGGGGGCCTCGGGGATCTCGAAGCGGCGCACGGTGCCAGTACGCGGCTGCCAGTCGTGCGCGGGATCCTCGGCGTAGAGCCGGGCCTCGATCGCGTGGCCGCGCGGCGTCGGCGGATCGGCCGGAAGCGCGCGGCCCTCGGCGATCCGCAGCTGCCAGGCGACGAGGTCGAGGCCGGTGACGAGTTCGGTGACCGGGTGCTCGACCTGGAGGCGGGTGTTCATCTCCAGGAAGAAGAACCGGCCGTCGGGTGCGAGCAGGAACTCCGCGGTTCCGGCGCCGACGTAGCCGATCGCCTTGGCCCCGGCCGCCGCGGCGTCCGCGAGGGCACGTCGGGTGTCGTCGCTGATGCCGGGGGCCGGGGTCTCCTCGATGACCTTCTGGTGGCGGCGCTGGATCGAGCAGTCGCGCTCGCCGAGGGTCCAGACCGTGCCGGACTCGTCCGCGAGGATCTGCACCTCCACGTGCCGTCCGCGCTCGACGTACGGTTCGCAGAACACTTCGTCGGAACCGAACGACGCGGCCGCCTCGGTCCGTGCGCGGGCGAGAGCGTCCGGCAGTTCGGCCAGGTCACGCACGATCCGCATCCCGCGTCCGCCGCCGCCTGCCGCCGCCTTGACCAGCAGCGGAAGGTCGGCGGACGTCGCGGTCCCCGGCTGGACGGCGCCGAGCACGGGGACTCCGGCGGCAGCCATCAGCTCCTTGGCCCGCGTCTTCGAACCCATATCAGCGATCGCGGCGGGCGGCGGGCCGATCCAGGTGAGGCCGGCGTCGAGGACGGCCTGCGCGAAGTCGGCGTTCTCGGACAGGAAGCCGTAGCCCGGGTGCACGGCGTCGGCTCCCGCGTCGAGCGCGGCGCGCACGATCAGGTCAGCGCGCAAATACGTGTTCGATGACGCTGAGCCAGGTAGCCGGACCGCGATGTCGGCTTCGCGCACGTGCGGGGAGTCCGCGTCGGCGTCCGAGTAGACGGCGGCCGTCGCGATGCCGAGTTCGCGGCACGTCCGGAAGATCCGGCGCGCGATCTCGCCTCGATTGGCCACGAGCAGCTTCTTGATCATCGTGGCCTCACATCCGGTAGACGCCGTAGCCGCGTGCACCCTCGACTGGGGCGCTGTGCACGGCTGACAGGCATAGGCCGAGGACGGTCCGGGTGTCACGCGGGTCGATCACGCCATCGTCGTACAGGCGGCCGGACAGGAACGCGGGCAGCGACTCGGACTCGATCTGCTGCTCGACCATCGCGCGCATGGCGGCGTCCGCGTCCTCGTCGAAGGGCCGTCCGGTGGCCGCCGCCGACTGCCGCGAGACGATCGAGAGCACGCCCGCGAGCTGCTGCGGACCCATGACGGCGGACTTCGCGCTCGGCCAGGCGAACAGGAATCTGGGTTCGAAGGCGCGGCCGCACATCCCGTAGTGTCCGGCGCCGTACGACGCGCCCATGAGGATCGAGATGTGCGGGACCCTGCTGTTCGAGACCGCGTTGATCATCATCGCACCGTGCTTGATGATGCCGCGCTGCTCGTACTCGCGGCCGACCATGTAGCCGGTCGTGTTGTGCAGGAAGACCAACGGGATGTCGCGCTGGTTGGCGAGCTGGATGAACTGCGTCGCCTTCTGCGCCTCCTCGCTGAAGAGCACGCCGCGCGCGTTGGCCAGGATGCCGACCGGGTAGCCGTGCACGTTCGCCCAGCCGGTCGCGAGGCTTGAACCGTAAAGCGGCTTGAACTCGTCGAAGCTTGATCCGTCAACCGTTCGGGCGATCACCTCGCGCGGGTCGAACGGGGCTTTGAGGTCGCCGGGGACGAGGCCGAGCAGTTCGTCCTCGTCGTACTTCGGACCCGGCGCCACGGCTTCCGGCGCGGGGCCGGGCTTGGTCCAGTTCAGCCTTCGCACGATGCGCCGGGCCGCGCGTATCGCGTCCGCCTCGTCGATCGCGAAGTAGTCGGCCAGGCCGGAGGATCGCGCGTGCATCTCGGCGCCACCCAACGACTCGTCGTCGGACTCCTCGCCGGTGGCCATCTTGACCAGCGGCGGGCCGCCGAGGAACACCTTCGAGCGCTCCTTGACCATGACGACGTGGTCCGACATGCCCGGGATGTACGCGCCACCGGCAGTCGAGTTGCCGAAGACCACCGCGACGGTCGGGATCCCGGCCGCCGAGAGCCGCGTGAGGTCGCGGAAGAGCGCGCCACCGGGGATGAAGACGTCCTTCTGCCCGGGCAGATCGGCGCCCGCCGACTCGACGAGGTTGATCAGCGGCAGCCGGTTCACGCGCGCGATCTCGTTGGCACGCAGGGCCTTCCGCAGCGTCCACGGATTGCTCGCGCCGCCGCGCACGGTCGGGTCGCTGGCCGTGATCACGCATTCGACGCCTTCGACGACGCCGATCCCGCTGACGAGCGCCGCGCCGACCGGATACTCCGTGCCCCACGCGGCGAGCGGCGAGAGTTCGAGGAACGCGCTGTCCGGGTCGATCAGCAGCTCGATCCGCTCGCGAGCCAGCATCTTGCCGCGCTTCCGATGCCGCTCGACGTACTTGGGCCCGCCACCCTCGAGCGCCTTCGCGTGCTCGCCGTCAAGACTCTCGATCTTGGCGAGCATGTCACGCCGATTCGCCTGGTACTGCTCGCTCGACGGATCAAGATTCGTACTCAGGATCGTCATCGCACGTCCCCCAACAGTGCTTCGGGGATGTCGAGGTGCCGCGCACGCAGCCACTCCCCCACGGCCTTGCCCTGCGGATCGAAGCGCGCCTGCGCCCCGACGCCCTCGCCGAGCAGCCCCTCGACGACGAAGTTCACGGCCCGCAGATTCGGCAGCACATGCCGCGTGACCGGCAACGACCCGGCCTCCGGCAGCAACTCACGCAGCTTCTCGACGGTCAGCACCCGCACCAACCACCGCCACCCCTCATCCGTGCGCGCCCACACCCCGATATTCGCGTCGCCGCCCTTGTCCCCGCTCCGCGCCCCCGCCACCGACCCGAGAGGCGCGCGCCGCGTTGGGCCTGTTATCTCCGGACTCGCGGCGCCGGGGACCTCCGGCTCCGGCAGCGGTTCCAGCGCGCGGGTGACGACCGGCGGGCGGATCGGGACGCGGCGCCCGTCCGGAAGCACGACGGCGTGTTCGACCTCTGCCGCGCTGACGAATTCGGCCTCGAACACGCCGTACGGGGCTCCGTCGGCGGGCGGCGCGGTCAGGTGGAAGCCCGGATAGCCCGCGAGCGCCAACTCCACCGCGGCGCCGCTGACGGCCCGGCCCACGAGCCGCGCGTCGGAGTCGCGGACGACGAGTCGCAGCAGCGCGCTCGCCTGCTCCTCGGTCGGCGCGTCCGGCCGGTCCGTGCGGTCCAGCGTCCAGCGCACCTCGGCCGGTCGGCGATCGGTGAACGCGGCATCCATCTGCGCCTTGACCAGCTCCGCCTTCGCCTCGATCGCCAGGCCGGTCAGCACGAACTCGACCTGGTTCCGGAAGCCGCCCATCCGGTTCAGGCCGACCTTGAGCGTGGGCGGCGGCGCCTCGCCGCGCGCGCCCGAGATGTGCACGCGGTCGGGGCCGGCCTGGCGCAGCCGCAGCGTGTCGAGCCGCGTGGTCACGTCAGGGCCCGCATACCGTGCTTCCGAGGTCTCGTAGAGCAGTTGCGCGGTGACCGTCTCGACCGTGACCGCGCCGCCGGTTCCGGGATGCTTAGTGATCACACTGCCGCCGTCGGCGCTCAGCTCCGCGATCGGGAAGCCGGGGCGGCGCACGTCGATCTCGGTGAAGAAGGAGAAGTTGCCGCCGGTCGCCTGCGTGCCGCACTCCAGGACGTGACCGGCGACCGTGGCGCCCGCGAGCGCGTCGAGGTCGTCACTCGTCCAGCCGAATCGTGCGATCGCGGGACCGACGACGAGCGAGGCATCGGTAACGCGTCCGGCCACCACGACGTCCGCGCCCGCGCGCAGCGCCTCCGCGATGCCGAACGCGCCGAGGTAGGCGTTCGCCGCGAGCAGTCCGGGACGCCCGGAGAAGCCCAGCTCCTCGACGCGTCCCAGCAGGTCGTCGCCCTCGACGTAGGCGATCTTGACCTCGACGCCGAGCCGCGCGGCCAGCTTCCGCAGCTCGTCGGCGAGCCCGGCCGGGTTCAGGCCGCCCGCGTTGGTCACGATGCGCACGCCGCGCGCCGCCGCTATGGCCAGGCAGTCACTCATCTGGCGCAGGAACGTCTTCGCGTAGCCGAGCGCCGGGTCCTTGCGCCGGTCCGCGGCGAGGATAGCCATCGTGAGCTCGGCCAGGTAGTCGCCGGTCAGCACGTCCAGCGGGCCGCCCTCGAGCTGCTCGCGCACGGCGGCGAAGCGGTCGCCGTAGAAGCCGGAGGCGTTGCCGATCCGCAGCACCGACCCGCCGGCGGCGTCCTGATCCGTCATGGGACCCACGCTTCCAGCGGATCAAGAAAAAATCAAGCGCGCTTGCTTGTTTTTCTCCCAGCGACTGTCGGAGCCCACCGCTACGCTGGGCGGCGAGGTGATGACGATGTCCCGAGTCAGGGTGCACAATCTCGCGATCTCGCTCGACGGGTACGGAACCGGCGCGGACCAGAGCCAGGAGGCGCCGTTCGGCCACGCGGGGACGCGGCTGATGCAGTGGTTCTTCGAGACGCGCAGCTGGCGCAGTATGAACGGCTTCGACGGCGGCAACACCGGCGTCGACGACGCGATGGCCGGCCAGTGGGGTCCCGGTATCGGCGCCGAGATCATGGGGCGCAACAAGTTCGGTCCGCAGCGCGGGCCCTGGGAGGACCACGAGTGGCAGGGCTGGTGGGGCGAGGACCCGCCGTTCCACACGCCGGTGTTCGTGCTCACCCACCACCCGCGGCCCACGCTGGAGATGGCGGGCGGCACGACCTTCCACTTCATCGACGCGACACCGCAGGAGGCGCTCGCACAGGCCCGCGACGCGGCGAAGGGCCTCGACGTGCGCATCGGCGGCGGGGTCGACGTGGTGCGCCAGTTCCTGGAGGCGGACCTCGTCGACCACCTGCACGTCGTGGTCGTGCCGATCCTGCTCGGGCGCGGCGAGCGGCTGTGGGACGGTCAGGAAGGACTCGAAGACCGCTTCACCGTCGAGTCCTTCTCCTCCCCCAGCGGCGTGACGCACATGGTCTTCTACCGCTGAATCAGTCGGCTCAGTTCCACAGCTCGGTACCGTCGGCGCCGCAGTTCTGCAGCTCGACGCCGGTGCCCTGACTCGTGCTGCCGCCGCTGAGGTCGACGCACAGGCTCGACGACTTGCCGACGATCATGCCGTTGGACTGCACGGTCCACTCCTGATTGGGGCCGCCGTTGCAGGCCCACACGTCGACCTCGGTGCCCGCGGTGGTGCCGAAGCCGTAGTCGTCGAGGCAGTCGGCCCCGTTGTTGACGGTGATCTGCCCGCCGCTGGTCAGCGTCCACTGCTGGGTCGGGTCGCCGGTGCACGAGTCGATCTCGACCTGCGCGCCGTTGCCGAAGGAGCTGTCGCTCGCGGTCAGGCAGAGCCCTGAGGACTCGCTCACCACCTGCCCCGGCGTGCCCATGCCGAGCGTCTGGGTGGCGGACGCCGAGGCGGACGCGCTGGCCGTGGCGCTGGTGGCGGACGCGTCGGTCGGGATGCTGATCGTGTTCGAGGTCGAGGACGCCGACGCGGAGGCCCCGGCAGAGCTCTGCGACGAGGCGGTGCTCGCCGCGGCCGTGTTCGTGGGGCTGTCGCTGCCGCCGCCGAGCGAGAGCAGCGCGCCGACGACCATCGCCGCGACCACCGCGGCCGCGCCGAGCCCGAGCTCCGCCGGATGCGCCCGGACGAACGCGGAGAAGCCGCCGCCGGCCCCGTTCCCGCCGCCGCCGTCGTGGCCGGTGGGAGGCCCGTAGTCCGCTGCGGCGGTGGAAGGGTACTGAGGCTGGTTTACGGGTGGGAAATACTGTGTGGGAGCCGGAGAGCCGTACGCGTCACGCGGGTCGGCGACCGGCGGCATGACCGAGGTCGGCTGGTGGCCTGCGCCGGGCGTGCCCCAGTTCGACGCGGGAGAAGGAGACTGTGGCGGGATGTACTGCGTGGCCGCGACGGCCGGAGCAGCACTCTGCGGCGGGATGTACTGCGTGGGATCGACGGCCGGCGCGGAGTTCTGCGGCGGGATGTACTGCGTGGGATCGACGGCCGGGGCAGCACCCTGCGGCGGGATGTACTGCGTCGGGTCCGCGCCGGGCGCGGCCGCGGTCGGCGGGATGTACTGCGTGGGCTGCTGCGCGCCGCCGAGGTACTGAGTCGGCTGGACGTCGCCGATGTACTGGGTCGGTTGCTGCGCCTGCCACGCGTCGGCCGCGTCTGAGCCGCTGTCTGGTCGCCAAGGATCGCCACTCACGGGTGCATTCTAAGGACACTCCGAGGGCGCCAGGACCACCCGGCCGATCCGGTGACGAAAGATCCCGATTTCCATTAGATTGACCCCAAGGAGGCGTGACCTATGAACGAACTCCAGGCGCAGGACACCGATACGTGGGACGTCGTCGTCATCGGCGCCGGTCCGGTCGGGGAGAACGCCGCGCAGTACGCCATCCAGGGCAGCGACCGGACCGCCGTGCTGATCGAGGCGGAACTGGTCGGCGGCGAGTGCTCCTACTGGGCGTGCATGCCGAGCAAGGCGCTGCTGCGGCCGGTCGAGGTGCTCTCGGCGGCGCACGACCTCCCCGGCGTCTTAGGCACCCGCCTGGACCCGACGGGCATCCTGAAACGCCGCGACCAGATCATCGGCAACCGGGACGACACCGGCCAGGTCCAGTGGGCGAACGGCGTCGGGATCGACGTGATCCGCGGGCACGGGCGGCTGACCGGCGTGCGCACGGTCGAGATCACCCGGGCGGACGGCAGCGTGCGCTCCATCGAGGCCCGGCAGGCGGTCGTGCTGGCCACCGGGACCACGGCCGCCGTGCCGAACGTGCCGGGGCTGCGCGAGGCCCGGCCGTGGATCTCCCGGGACGCGACGAACATGGCCGAGGTGCCGCGGCGGGTGGCCGTCATCGGCGGCGGCGTGGTCGGCTGCGAGGCGGCGACCTGGCTGAGCGCGCTCGGCTCCAACGTCACGATCATCCAGTCTGGGCCGCGGCTGCTGCCCCGCGTCGAGCCCTTCGCGCACGAGCTGGTCGCCGAGCGCTTCGCCCGCGCGGGGGTGACCGTGCGGGTGAACGCGAAGGTGGAGCGGGTCGCGCGCGCCGTCGTCAACGAGGCGGGCGTCGGCCGGATCCACGGCGGCCCGGTGACGGTCACCGTGGACGGCAAGGACCTGGTCGTGGACGAGGTGCTGGTCGCGACCGGGCGGGTGCCGGCCTCGAGCGACATCGGCCTGGACACGGTCGGCCTCGGCAAGCTGGCCGAGCAGCGGACGTACATCCCGGTGGACGAGCAGCTGACCGTGCGCGACGTGCCCGGCGACTGGCTCTACGCCACCGGCGACGTCAACGGCCTCTCGCTGCTCACCCACATGGGCAAGTACCAGGCGCGGGTGTGCGGGGCGGTGATCGCGGCGCGCGCCGAGGGCGGCCCGATGGACAGCGTGCGCTACCGGGACCTGGCCGACTCGCGCGCCGTGCCGCAGGTCATCTTCACCGACCCGGAGGTCGCGGCGGTGGGCCTGAGCGAGAAGGAGGCGCGGGACGCGGGCATCGACGTGGAGACGGTCGAGTACGACCTCGGCGCGCTCGCCGCCACCTCGATCCAGCGCCAGGACTACCGCGGCCGCGCCAAGCTGGTGATCGACCACGAGGCCGACACGCTGGTCGGCGCCACGTTCGTCGGCCCGGAGGTCGGCGAACTGGTGCACGCCGCGACGGTCGCGGTGGTGGGACAGGTGCCGCTGGAACTGCTGCGGCACGCCGTCCCGTCCTACCCGACCGTCGCGGAGATCTGGCTCCGGCTACTGGAGAGCCGGGAGCCGCGCGAATCGTAGGGTGATCACTCGCCGGGGTACGTGAGCCCGATCCGCTCACGTACCCGGTCGAACGTGCGCATGATGGTGAGCGTCTCGTCGAGCGGCATCACCGGGCTCTCCAGCTCCCCCGCGCGCAGCCGCAGGCCGACCTCGGCCGCCTGGTGCCGCAGGCCGATGCCCTCGTGCGGCAGTTGGGTGGTCTCGACCGTGCCGTCGTTGCGGATCAGCTCGACCGGGCAGACCCGGGCCCACGGCTGGCTCAGCACGATGCGGCCCTCGGTACCGGTGATCACAGCCGTGTTGGCGCTGCGGGCGTCGAGCGACGTGGAGATCACCGACTGCGCGCCGTCGTCGTACGTGAGGATCATCGAGGTCTGCGCGTCCACGCCGGTCTCGGTCATCCGCGCGGCGGCCTCGACCTGCGTCGGCGCCTTGCCGCCCACCACCATCGACGCGAACGAGCCCGGGTAGATGCCGAGGTCGAGCAGCGCGCCGCCGGCGAGCAGCGGGTTGTTGATCCGGTGCAGCGGGTCGGTGCTCAGCGTCTCGCCGCGGTCGGAGATCACCTGCCGCACCCGGCCGATCCGGCCCTCGGCGAGCAGCGTGCGCACGAGCTGGAAGTGCGGCAGCCACCGCACCCACATCGCCTCCATCAGGAAGGTCCCGGCGGCCCGCGCGGCGTCGATCATCCGCTCGGCCTCGGCGCCGGTGACCGAGAACGCCTTCTCGACGAGGACGGCCTTGCCCCCGGCGATCGCCGCGAGGGCCGCCTCGCAGTGCGTGGAGTGCGGGCCCGCCACGTAGATCGCGTCCACCTCGGGGTCCGCGGCCAGCGCCTCGTACCCGACGTGCCGGTGCGGCGCGCCGAACCGGTCGGCGAACGCGTCGGCCGCGGCCTGGGTGCGCGACCCGACGGCGACCACCTCCGCGTCCGGCAGAAGTCTGAGGTCCTCCGCGAACCGGGACGCGATCCCCCCGGTCCCTGCGATGCCCCAACGGATTCGGTCGGCCACGGCGCAGCTCCTTCGTCGCTCTGATCAAGCGCGAAGAGATTATCGCGCGGCGGCCCGCACCGTAAGACCCGTCCACCCCGCGATCGCATTACGGGCGCTCCCTGGGCAGAGCACGGGCCGAACCGGGCGGAATCGGGCGGTTCCGTTATTCGACCGAGACCGCGGGCGTCTTGCGACGCGCCGGGCGCCGAACGAAACTCGCCTCATCCGGGCAGGAACGGACCGGAAACCGCACGACCCGTGCCCGCTCGCGAAGAAGGGAGCGTCGCCTCCGCATGTACGTGATCGAACGCCGCCAGATGCTGCTGGACAACGCCCGGCGCACGGGGCGGGTGGACGTCGCGCAGACCTCCAGGGAACTCGGGCTGGCCCCCGAGACGATCCGCCGCGACCTGAAGGACCTGGAGCGGCAGGGTCTGCTGCGCCGGGTCTACGGCGGGGCGGTGGCGGTCGAGCGGCTGAGCTTCGAGAGCGCGCTCTCGGTGCGCTCCACCCGGCATCAGGCCCAGAAGAACCGGATCGCCGCGGCCGCCGTCACGTACGTGAAGTCGGCGGAGTCCGTCTACATCGACGAGGGGTTCCTGCCCTCGCTGATCGGCGAGCACCTGCCGCCGGACCGGCCGCTGACGGTGGTGACCCCGTCGCTGGCGACCGCGAAGGCCCTGGTGGACCGGCCCGAACTGACCGTGCTGATCGTCGGCGGGCGGGTGCGCGCGAAGACCCTCGGCGCGGTAGACCACTGGGCGGTCTCGATGCTGGAGACGCTGGTGCTGGACCTCGCGTTCATCGGCGGCAACGGGATCAGCCTGGAGCGCGGGGTGACGGTGCCGGACAGCGCGGTCGCCGCGGTCAAGACGATGGCGATGCGGGTCTCCCGCCGCAGGATCCTGATCGCGGACAGCTCCAAGTACGGCGTGGACTCGTTCGTCCAGTTCGCGCGCATGACGGACTTCGAACGCTTCGTCACGGATGACGGCCTGGCCGCCGAACACGCCGTGCACCTGCACGAACACGGGGTCGACGTGACCCGAGCCTGAGAGCGGGAAGAGGGGGCGGCCGACCCTGGCCGGTCGACCGCCCCGCGCACCTCCCGAAGACGACACGCCCTGGTGAGAACGCAACCGAACAGCAGGAGGAATACAGGTCATGAGTCTAACAAGCACGACGCGCCGCCGTCGCGTGCTCCCGGCGGCGACGGCGACGGCACTGCTGGTCGCCACGGCCGCCGCGTGTTCGAATCCCAACAGTTCGTCGCCCGGTTCGGGCGGCGCGGCGCAGACGATCACGGTCGCGGTCACCGCCAACCCGCTGATGACCACGATCGAGAACCTCACCGCGGGCGGCTTCGAGGCCTCGCACCCCGGCATCAAGGTCAAGTTCGTCACGTACGACGAGAACACCGAGCGCGCGGACGTCGAGAAGGACGTGGCGGCGCACGGCGGCCAGTACGACGTCGTCATGATCGGCCCAAACGACATCGCGAGCTGGGCCTCGAACGGCTGGATCGACGCGCTGGACTCCGAGGTGGCCGCCGACTCCTCGTACGACGTCGGCGACCTGCTTCCGCCGATCAAGGACGCACTCAGCTCGAAGGGCAAGCTGTACGCGCTGCCCTTCTACGGCGAGTCCTCGTTCATGATGTACAACAAGAAGATCTTCGCGGCGGACGGCCTGACCATGCCCGCGAACCCGACGTGGGCTCAGATCGCGCAGCTCGCGGCGAAGGCGAACAACACCTCGAAGAACGTCGCCGGCATCTGTCTTCGCGGGCTGACCGGCTGGGGTGACAACCTCGCGTCGCTGGACACGGTCATCAACACGATGGGCGGCGCCTGGTTCGACAAGAGCTGGAACGCGAAGCTGACCTCCCCGGCGACCGAGGCGGCCGTCGACTTCTACGTGAACCTGGTCAAGCAGTACGGCGAGCCGGGCGCGGGCAACGACAGCTTCAACCAGTGCCTGAACATCTTCGAGCAGGGCCAGGCCGCCATGTGGTACGACGCGACCGTCGGCGCCTCGACCGTGGACGCGACCGGCAGCCCGATCGAAGGCCAGGTCGGCTTCGCCCCGGCGCCGGTGGACCAGACGAAATCGTCCGGCTGGCTGTGGACCTGGGCGCTCGCGCTGGAGTCCTCCTCGAAGCACCAGTCGGCCGCCGAGCAGTTCATGAACTGGGCCACGTCGAAGCAGTACATCGCGTACGACGCGTCGAAGAACGGCTGGGCCTCGGTCCCGCCCGGAACGCGCACCTCGACGTATCAGAACCCGGCCTACCAGAAGGCGGCTCCCTTCGCGGCGCTGACGCTGCAGGAGATCGACTCGGTGAACATCAACCAGCCGGGGGTCGCCCCGCAGCCGGTGCCGGGCGTGCAGTACGTCGGCATCCCCGAGTTCGAGGACTTCGGCCAGCAGGTCTCCGCGCAGATCACGGCGGCGATCGACGGTCAGGAGTCGGTGTCGCAGGCGCTGACCACGAGTCAGCAGATCGCTCAGCAGGCCGTCGACAACGCGGGCTACAAGAGCTGACGCGAGCTGCGCCGGGCGGGTCCGCACTACCCGCCCGGCGCGTCCCTCGCCTCCAGTTCCCCCCGACCGAAGGGCCCTGACGTGACCGTTCTGACCACCGCGCCGCGCGAGGTCGCGCTGGCGCCGCCCCGGATCCGACGGCGCGGCGCCGCCTGGCTCAAGCGGCTGCCGCTGCTCCCGGCGATGGTCTTCACCATCGTCGTGACGCAGATCCCGTTCCTGCTGACGCTCTGGTACAGCTTCCAGAAGTACAACCTGAACTATCCGAACCGGCCGCGGCAGTTCCCGACCGTGGCCAACTACCGCGAGGTCTTCACCGACCCGGTCTTCCGCACCGCCGCGCTCAACACGCTGCTGTTCACGGCCGTCCCGGTGATCTGCTCGATCCTGCTGGGCCTGGGCATCGCGATCCTGCTCAACCGGCGCGTGTTCGGCCGCGGGTTCCTGCGCACCCTGATCATCAGCCCGTTCCTGGTGATGTCCGCGGCCGCCGCGCTGATCTGGAAGTACTCGATCCTGGACACGACGTTCGGCGTGCTGAACTTCGTGCTCAAGCCGTTCGGCATCCACGACACCAACTGGATCGGCACGCACTCGCAGCTCACCATCATCACGTTCCTGACGTGGCAGTGGACGCCGTTCATGGTGCTGATCATCCTGGCCGGCCTGCAGTCCCAGAACGAGGAGATCCTGGAGGCGGCGCGGGTGGACGGCGCGGGACCGTGGCGGATCTTCCGCGCGCTCACGCTGCCGCACCTGCGGATGTACCTGGAGCTCGGCATCCTGCTCGGCTCGATCTACATCGTGCAGGCCTTCGACTCGATCTACCTGATCACGCAGGGCGGTCCGGCGACGGACACGACGAACCTGCCGTACTACATCTACCAAGTCGCGTTCCAGGCGTACGACATCGGCCGCGCGTCGGCGATGTCGGTGGTCGTGGTCGTCGCCACGATCATCATCGCGACCCTGGCGCTGCGCACGATCTCGTCCATCTTCAGCGACGAGGGGAGCCGAGGCTGATGAAGGCACCGCTGAGTTTCGCCGAACGCCGCTCCCGGCTCGCGACCCGGCTCGGGTTGGGCCTGCTGACCTGGGTCATCGTGCTCGTGTTCTTCTTCCCGGTGCTCTGGATGGCGTTGACCGGCTTCAAGACCGAGACGTCCGCGAACACCCCGACCCCGCAGTTCGTGTTCACCCCGACGCTCTACGAGTACCAGTCGGTCTGGTACGGCACGGCGGGCACGGCCGGGCTGCGCGGCTTCCTCGAGCACTCCATCGGGATCTCGGTCGTCTCGACGGTCATCGTGATCGCGCTCGCGCTGCCCGCGGCGTACGCGCTCGCGATCCGGCCGATCCGCAAGTGGCGCGACGTGCTGTTCTTCTTCATCTCGACGAAGATGCTGCCGATCGTGGGCGCGATCATCCCGCTGTTCATCATCGCCCGCGACCTGGACATCCTGGACACGCAGCGGCTGCTGATCCTGCTGTACACGGCGATGAACCTGCCGATCGCGGTCTGGATGCTGCGTTCGTTCCTGCTCGAAGTGCCGATCTCGGTGATCGAGGCGGCGCAGGTGGACGGCGCACGGTTGACGCGTCAACTGAGATCGGTCGTGATCCCGCTGATCATGCCCGGCCTGGCCGCGGCCGCGCTGCTCTGCTTCATCTTCTCCTGGAACGAGTTCTTCCTCGCGGTGAACCTGACCACGACGAACGGCGCGACCGTGCCGATCTACCTGGTCGGCTTCGTGGCGCCGGAGGGGCAGTTCCTGGCGCACCTCTCGGCCGCCGCGACCGTGGCCTGCCTGCCGGTGCTGATCGCCGGCTGGGCCGCGCAGGACAAGCTCGTCCGCGGCCTGTCCATGGGCGCCGTGAAGTAGCCCCTTCCCGCAGTCTCCGCAGTTCTGATCAAGCCCTCGAACCACAGGGAGATTTCCGCATGCCCTCGTACCCGACCTACGACCGGTCCGCCGTGAGCGTCGGCATCGTCCACTTCGGCGTCGGCGGGTTCCACCGCGCGCATCAGGCCGCGTACGTCGACGCCCTCCTGAACCGGGGGAAGGCGATGGACTGGGGAATCTGCGGCGTCGGCGTGATGCCGTCCGACGAGGCGATGGCGCGGGCGCTGACGCCGCAGCAGTGCCGTTACACGCTGGTCTCGAAGCATCCGGACGGCAAGCTCGAACCGCGCGTGATCGGCTCGATCGTCGACTACCTGTACGCGCCGGACGATCCGGAACGCGTCCTGGAGACGATGACCCGGGAGCAGACCCGGATCGTGTCGCTCACCATCACGGAGGGCGGCTACAACTTCAACCAGACGACGCACGAGTTCATCGCGGAGGATCCGGGGGTCGTGGCGGATCTGCGGCCCGGTGCCACGCCCTCGACCGTGTTCGGCTACGTCGTCGAAGCCCTCGATCGCCGTCGCCGCCTCGGGATCGCGCCGTTCACGGTGATGTCCTGCGACAACATCCAGTCGAACGGCCACGTCGCACGCGCGATGTTCACCGCGTTCGCCGAACTGCGCGATCCCGAACTCGCGCAATGGATCACCGAGCATGTGCACTTCCCGGACTCGATGGTCGATCGGATCACGCCCGCGACGACGGACGCCGACCGCGAGGAACTGCACCAGGAACTCGGCATCGAGGACAACTGGCCGGTGATCTGCGAGCCGTTCACGCAGTGGGTGCTGGAGGACGACTTCAGTCTTGGCCGTCCTGCGCTGGAAGAGGTCGGCGTTCAGTTGGTCGAGGACGTGGCCCCGTACGAGTTGATGAAACTCAGGCTGCTGAACGCGAGTCACCAGGCCATCGCGTACTTCGGGCATCTGCTCGGGCATCAGTACGCACACGAGGCGGCCACGGATCCGCGGCTGCGGAACTACGCGCGCGTCTATATGGACACCGAGGCGACTCCGACGCTGCTTCCGGTGCCGGGCGTCGACCTGGACGAGTACAAGACCGAGCTTCTGGAACGCTTCGCCAATCCGGGGATCCGCGACACGATCGCCCGGCTATGCGCGGAGAGCTCGGACAGGATCCCGAAGTGGGTGCTTCCGGTGATCAGGCACAACCTCGCGAGCGGCGGACAGATCTCGCACGCGACGGCGATCGTGGCGAGCTGGGCCCGGTACGCGGAGGGCGTGGACGAGCGTGGTGAGCCGATCGTCGTCGTGGACCGGCTGGCCGACGAGGTGACGGCGGCGGCCCGCGCGTACCCGCGTGACCCGCTCGCGTTGGTCAAGCTCACGCATCTCTTCGGGGATCTCGCGGACGACGAGCGCTTCACGACGGAGTACCTGCGGATCGCGGACAGCATTCACACTGCGGGCGCCGCGGCGACGCTCGCCGAGTTGGCGACGGAGAACAGATGATCATCATCTCCGGGGAGAACGTGGCCGACCTGCTCCCGACCGAATCAGGCCTGATTCACACGGCGCTCGGCGGCGGCCCGGCGAACACGGCCGTCGCGGCGGCTCGACTCGGCGCCGACGTGAGCTTCGCGGCGCGCTTCGGCAATGACGCGTTCGCGACGGCCTTCCGCAACCGGCTCACCGAAGCCGGAGTCGATCTGAGCCACGCCGTGAAACTCGCCGCACCCTCCGCACTCGCGCTCACTCGGCTCGACGCGGACGGATCGGCGAGCTACGACTTCTGGCTGCACGGCGCCGCCGATTTCGCGGCGACCGATCTCCCCCACGCCGGGCCGCACGACATCCGGCACGTCGGTTCGCTCGCCGCGTACTGGCAGCCGGGCGCGGACGTCGCCGAACGCTGGATCGAAGGCGGATCGGGACTGGTGACGCTCGATGTCAACCTTCGACCGATCGTGCTCGATCACCAGCCGGACGCCGTCAGCCGTCTCGAACGACTCGTTCAGCGGGCGCACGTCGTGAAAGCCAGCGACGAGGATCTGCGGATGGCGCATCCGGACGCCGCTCCCGAGGAGACGGCGCGCAGATGGTTGGACGCAGGGCCGACGCTGATCGTGATCACGCTCGGGGCCGAGGGCGCACTCGGGCTTACGCGCGATGGGGGGCGCATGCACGTCCCGGCACCGAGGGTCGAGGTCGTCGACACAATCGGCGCGGGAGACGCGGCTATGGGCGCGCTGCTCACGAGGCTCGCCGCCGTCGGGCTCGAAGCGGTCTGCGACGATCTCGACGAGACGCTGCGGTTCGCCACGGCGGTCGCGGCGCTCGCGTGCACCAGGCCCGGAGCCTACGCGCCGTCCGCGGACGAGGCCGACGACTATCTGGCGGCTAGGCCGTGTCTTCGAAGTAGCGTCGGATCAGGCCGTGGCGTCTGACGCGTGCGCTCGCAAGGCGCAGGGGCGGGCGCATACTCGGTCGTCTGTAACCGTCCCTGCAACGCCGCGAGCGTGCGTGGCAGGCGTCACGGCCCCGACGATACTTTGAAGACACGGCCTAGGAGAACACCGTGCTGAGCAGATGGTTCGCCGTCGTGAACACGGTGTTGAGCTGGGCGGCGATCACGGTCGTCGAGACCTGAGCACCGACCATCGCCGCCACGAGCAGGTGGCTGACGCGCAGACCGTCGCTGCGCATGAAGAACACGAGCAGGCCGCCGAGCACGGCCAGAACGGGCAGGGAAAGTACCACGGTCGATTCGCCTCGAGAAGTACGTCACGAAATACGAGGGGCCTTTGGCAGTTGGCACAGTTCGCTCTTCGCGCCGGTCGCCAGGTCCGTGAGCCAGAGTGCGCCGCCCCCGCCGTCCCGGCCGAGCATCTCGACCACGTCGTGGCCGAACTCGACTGTGCCGCCCTTGCCGGCGACGATCACCCGGTCGGCGCCGAAGCCGGGGCGGGAGAGCACGAGCGCGTAGTCGCCGGGCGTGGCGCGCTCCGCCTCGCCGACCGTGAGCGCGCCGTCCACGTGCAGTTCGGCGGTGTGACGCAGCGGGCTGACGCGGAATCCCTCCCAGGTGCCGGAGGCGGTGGCCGCGCCGAGCGCGACCGTCCAGTAGCCAGTGCTGATCTCGTCCATCCGTCCGCCGCCTCGGGTCGCCGGGAAGAATCCTGCGTTCCCATGATTCGCCGGGCCGCGGCGCGGTGCCAACCGCAGCAGACCCGAATGGCGCAGGGGACGATCTTCACCCGTTCGCGTGATTGAAGCGCGAACCACTCATGCGGGGCCGCCGCCGCGGCAACCCTTGATGCATGCCCACATCGCAGAACCCTCACTTCGCGGGCCCGCTGCCGCGCCGGACGGTGCTGCGCGCCGCGGCCGTCTCCGGTCTCGCGGCGCTCGGCTGGCAGACCGCGTTCCGGATACCCGCGGCCGCCGACGCCGACGTGCCGCCGGACGTGGACTGCTATACCCAGGCGTACCGGAACTGGTCCGGGGAGATCCGCGCGGACGACGTGCTCACCTGTTCCCCGCGCAGCGTGCAGCAGTTCGTCGCGGTGGTGAACTGGGCGCGGGAGCGCGGAAAGCGGGTGCGGGCGGCCGGGATGCGGCACGGCTGGTCGCCGCTGACGATCACGAACGGCGGCGGCCGCGACAGTGTGCTGATCGACCTGACCGAGCACCTGGCCGGCGTCGCGGTCTCGGCCGACGCGCACGGTCCGATCGTGACCGCGCAGACCGGCGTCGCCATGACGGCCCTGCTCACCGAGCTGGAAGAGCACGGATACGGTGTCGCCTCGTGCCCGGCTCCCGGCGATCTGACGTTGGGCGGCGTGCTGGCGGTCGACGGCCATGGCACGGCGATCCCGGTGAGCGGCGAGTCCACGGTGCCGGGGCAGACGTTCGGCACCATCAGCAACCTGATCACGTCGGTCACGGCGGTCGTCTGGGACGCGTCGCAGGGAGCGTACGTGGCCCGCACCTTCGCGCGTTCGGACTCCGAGATGCGCGCTCTCCTCGTGCATCTCGGCCGGGCGCTCATCGTCGAGGCCACGCTGCGCGTCGCACCGAACCAGCGGGTTCGCTGCGTCAGCCGCACTGACATCACCGCCGACACGCTGTTCGCGGCGCCGGAGCACGCGGGTGAGCACAGTTTCGCGGCGCTCGTCGAGGGCTGCGGTCGGATCGAGACGATCTGGTTCCCGTATACGCAGTCGCCGTGGCTCAAGCTCTGGAGCGTGGCGCCGGAGAAACCCGCCACCTCGCGCGAGACGACCAGTCCTTTCAACTATCCGTTCTCCGACGAGATCCCCGAGGCCGCCTCCGAGCTGCTGAAGCTGATCATCGAGGGCGACACGTGGGTCACGCCGCTGTTCGCGCAGGTCATCTCGGCGACCGTGCCGACCGGCCTGCTCGCGACCGACACCGCGGACCTGTGGGGCTGGGCGAAGAACACGCAGCTCTACGTCCGCCCGACGACCCTGCGCGTGACAGCGAACGGATACGCCGTACTGACGAAGCGCGCGAACATCCAGCAGGTCGTTGCGAAGACGTACGCCTACCTGAAGAAGACCATCGCCGAATACCAGGCGGAGGGCGACTTCCCGGTGAACGGGCCGTGGGAGGTGCGCGTCACAGGGCTCGACGACGCCGCCGACTGCCAGGTGCCGGGCGCGCGCGAGGCGATCCTCTCGGCGGTGCGCCCGCGCCCGGACCGCGACTACGACGTGGCCGTCTGGCTGGACGTGCTCACGCTGCCGGGCACGCCGTCGTCCACGGCGTTCTACGAGGGCTTCGAGAAGTTCCTGCTGAGCGAGTTCAACGACGCCGACGCGACGCTGCACCCGGAGTGGTCGAAGGGCTGGGCGTACGGCGCGAGCGGGGCGTGGACCAGCACGACGTTCATGCACGACGTGATCCCCTCGGCCGTCCAGAGCGGCCAGGCGTTGAACGACGGCTGGCAAGCGGCCCTGACCGCATACGACGCGCTCGACCCGCATGGCGTGTACGGCAATGCGTTCCTGGACGTGCTGATGGGCTAGGCGGTCAGGTCCCTGAGTGAGACGTCCGGGTCGGCGAGCCGCATCTTGTCGGCCTGCTGCCCGGAGCTCACCAGCTTCTGGATCGGCCGGTTCACGCCTGGCGTGTTGGCGCTCATGGCTGCCCGGACGCGGCCCTCGGCGAGCCAGAACGAGACGAACGTCCGGCTCGCCAGGTCGCCGCGCACGACGACCTCGTCGTATCCGCCGGGGTCCAGGTAGCCGTTGTACTCCGTGCTCAGGTCGTACTGGTCCGAGTAGAAATACGGGATCCGGTCGTACGCGACGTCCTCGCCGAGCATCGCGCGCGCGGCGATCAGGGGCTGGCGGCGTGCGTTGTCGACGTGTTCGACGCGGATGCGCTTGCCGAAGACGGGATTGAACGCGCTGGCGACGTCTCCGGCCGCGTAGATGTTCGAGTCGGACGTGCGCAGTGCCGCGTCCACGACGATCCCGTTGTCCACGTCGAGTCCCGCCGCCGCGGCAAGCTCGGTGTTGGGCGAGGCACCGATCCCGACGAGCACGGCGTCCGCCTCGATCCTGGTGCCGTCCGCGAGTTGGACTCCGGCAACGCGGCCGCCCTCGCCGAGGATCTCGGTCACCTGCACGTTGGTGCGCAGGTCCACGCCGTGGTCGCGATGGAGGTCGGCGAAGACGTGCGCGATCTCGGGGCCGAGCACGCGCAGCAGCGGCAGCGAATCCGCCTCCAGCACGGTCGCCTCGACCCCGGCCCCTCGTGCGGCAGCAGCGACTTCGAGGCCGATCCAACCGCCGCCGATGAACGCGACGCCCGAGGCTGATTCGAACGTGGCCCTGATCCGCTCGCTGTCTCCGAGTCGGCGCAGGGTGAGTACTCCGTCGAGATCGGCGCCGGGAACGGGGAGGCGGCGGGGTGTCGATCCCGTGGCGAGCAGGAGCGCGTCGTACGCAGCGGTGTTGCCGTCGGAGAGCGTCACGGTTCGGTGATCGCGGTCGATCGCCGTTGCGGAGGTTCCGAGTAAGAGCTCGATCTCGTGTTCGTCGTACCACTCGCGCGGGTGCACGAACACGGTTTCACGCGGCTGCTTGCCCTGGAGGTACCCCTTGGACAGCGGCGGCCGTTCGTACGGCAACTCGGATTCGTCGCCGATGAGCGTGAGCCGCCCCTCGAAGCCCGCCGAACGCAGCGCCTCGGCCGCCTTGGCACCCGCGAGGCTAGCGCCGATGATCACGAACGACCGCGTCTGAGCCATGCACTCCAGCCAATCCCTCGTCCGGCGTCCCGGCAACCCGGTTCCGGCCACGTCGCGGCACGAGTTGCACGAGCAGCAGCGCGGCGCTGGCCACGACTGCGACGGCCTCGGCGATGGCGGCCACGGTCTTCTCGGTGTACCAGACCGGCTCGTACATGTTCGGGAGCGGGCCGATCGCGCCGACGTCCACGTACCGGTAGAGCAGCAGGGCGCCGAGCGCGCTGGCCGAGATCAGGAGGGCGAATGCGGCGGCCAGGCGGCGGCCGCGCAGCAGCACCCACAGCGCGGCCAGTGCGGCGAGGGCCGCCTGGAGCCGGAACAGCGTCCCCTCGGTCACGTGCGTGCCGTTGCCGTCGAACTGTCCGGCCAGGTCGGCGTGCACGTAAGCGTCGACGGCGAGTCCGGCGGCGGCTAGAATACGCAGAATCTTCTGGTTCATGCCGCTTTACACGGGTGCTGCGCGCGTTCGGCTCACCGACTCGGCCGAAAAGGTGAAAGATCGCGGGCGCGCGGGCGAGCCGAACGGCGTTCGCGCACGTCGTTGCCCAAGGTCGGAAGCACGTACGCCCCGTCCTCCCGGAGGTCCCGATGCGCCGCCTGACCGTGGCCCTGGCCGCCCTGCCCCTGCTGCTCGCCGGCTGCTCCTCGTCCGGCAACTCCACCACGTCGACCGGCACCGCCACCGCGACGGCCGCGGCCACGGGGTCGGCCGCGGCGGACACGATCGTGATCAAGAACTTCAGCTTCAGCCCGGCGACGCTGACCGTGGCCCCGGGCGCGAAGGTGACGGTCACCAACGAGGACTCCGTCACGCACACGGTCACCTCGACCGCCTCACCGCACGCCTTCGACACCGGAGACGTCAACGCCGGCGCTTCCGTCACGTTCACCGCGCCGAGCAAGGCCGGCAGCTACACGTACATCTGCACGATCCACACCTACATGCACGGGACCCTCACCGTAAGCTGAACAGCTGAGGGGAGGCCGAGCATGATCCGTTGGGTTTATGCCTTCATCGACCGGCCGAAGGCGCACTTCGAGCAGGCCGCGGAGTTCTGGACGGCGGCCACGGGGACGACCCTGTCGCCGCGGCGCGGTCCGGGCGGCGAGTTCGCCACGCTGGGGCCACCCACCCGTTCGCATCGCGACGCCTGCGTGAAGATCCAGGGCGTCGCGGACGGGCCCGGCGGCGCGCACATCGATCTCGCGGTCGAGGACGTGCGGGCGCTCGCGGCGCGGGCCGTCGAACTCGGCGCGCGGATCGTGCTGGAGGAGGACGACGACCTCGTGGTGCTCACGGCGCCGGGCGGGCACCTGTTCTGCGCGGTCCGCTGGCACGGCGAGACGCGGCGGCCGGACGTGTTCGAGGGCACCCGGCTGGATCAGGTCTCACTCGACATCGCGCCGGACGACTTCGAGGCCGCCGGCACGTTCTGGGGCGAGTTGACCGGCTGGCCGGTGCTCTCCGGCCGGCACGCCGAGTTCCGCGTGGTCAGGCCGGAGCCGCAGCTCCCGGTGCGCATTCTGCTGCAGCGGCTCGACACGCCGTCGCATCCCGGCGCCGCGCACATCGACTTCGCCTGCCGGGACCGCGCGGCCACCCGGATCGCGCACGAGAAGCTCGGCGCCGCGTTCGAGGCCGAATTCCCGAACTGGATCGTGATGCGCGATCCGTCCGGCGCCCCCTACTGCCTGACCGCCCGCGACCCGCGCACCGGCTCGCTCACGTAGTAAATGGGTTGCCCGGTCATCCTCGGCACGCCAGGATGACCGGCATGGATCTGTAAACGCTGCCACGAATCAGCAGTTCACCTGTCGCGCGATCGACCTCGAGGCCTGACGACCCGGCCTCGACGGAGTCGGTCGTGCCTGCAAGTGCAGCGTTTTCGATCCGAGTTCTGAAATCGAATACAGATGAATACCGATCGCAAGGCCCTCTGGGCCGTGCGCGAGTCCGGCCTGCCCGCAATCGTGCGGCAGTGCGTGGACTGCTCCAGCAACCGTCACAACCCCACCGGCAAGATCCGCGTCAACGCGAACGGCAAGCTGCTCGACGTCTGGCTGCTGGTCAACTGCGCGGCGTGCGACAGGACCTCGAAGATTCCCGTGCACGAGCGCATCCACGTGCGCTCGCTCGACCCGGCGCGCCGCGAGGCCTTCGAGGCGAACGATCCGGCCGTCGTGCGCGAACTGGCGATGAGCGCGTCGCTCGCCGCGAAGACCGGCTACCGCCTCGACTGGACCGGCACGTGGACGTTCGAGACGGACATGCCGTTCTACTCCGAAGCGGACACCGAACCGCTCAAGGTGCTGGTCAGCTTCGAGTTGCCCGCACCGATCCGCGTCGAACGGCTGCTGATGCCGGGGCTCGGCCTCAGCCGCGGCGCCGTACGACGCATGGTCGAGGCGGGACGGATCCGGCTGCCGATGGCCGTGGACGCGAAGGCGCACCAGGACTTCGAGTTCACCGTCGGCTGACGCAGAGAATCAGGGTTCGATCGGCGGCGTGCCATGGGTGTGGAAGGACTCGATGGTCTTCAGGCCCCAGGCCTGGCCCTTGGCACGCTCCGCCTCGGTCCACGTGACCGTCTGCCAGTCCGGCGCGAGCAGCAGCCGGGAGACCGGGTTGCACAGCTCGATGCGGTTGCCGCCGGGCTCGTAGACGTACAGGAAGAAAGTCTGCTGGATGGCGTGCTTGTGCGGGCCGGTCTCGATGAACACGCCCGCGTCGAGGAACACGTCCGCCGCGCGCAGGATCTCCTCGCGGGTGTCGGTGGCGAAGGCGATGTGGTGCAGCCGTCCCCGGCTGCCGGTCCAGTCCTCCGTGTAGACGAGGTCGTAGGACTTGTTCCCGAAGTGGTGCCACTGCGCGCTGATCCGGCCGTCGTTCATCCGGATCTGCTCGCTGGTGCGCGCGCCGAGGATCTCGCGCTGGAAGACGCCGTTGGGCTCGACCTCGCCCGCCAGGAAGTTGACGTGGTCCAGCCGCCGCACGCCGACGCCGTACGACGGCTTGGCCTCGGCCTGGTTCTTCAGCGCCGGACGCGAGGCTTCAGGGGCCTGATAGTGCTCGGACTCCCAGTAGAGCTCGAACTCGTGGCCGTCGGGGTCGCGGAACGCGTACGCCTGGCCGATGCCGAACTTGCCGTCGCGCCAGCCGATGCCGCAGCCCGCCTCCTCGATCGCCGCGACCCGCCGCTTGAGGGCCTCGGCGCTCCACGTGCGCAGCGCGGTCGTGCGGATGCCGGAGGTCTCGTGGCCGGTGAGGATCAGGCTGTGGTGCTCGTAGTCGTCGTACGTGCGCAGATAGACCGAGTCGCCGTCGCGGGCGCACTCGCGCAGCCCCATGACCTCGGTGAAGAAACGCAGGCTCGCCTCGGGTTCCGGGGTGAGCAGTTCGACGTGGCCGAGGTGTGCGACCTCGTGGAATGCGGACGGAGTCATGGGCGCTGTTCCTGTTCTTCGTTCGATGGCGCGGCGGGGCGGGGGAAGACGGTGCCCTCGAAGAGCTTGCGGGCGGTGCGCACCAGTCCCGCGCTGCGGGTGCGTGGCCGGTCGGCCGGAGCCTCGGGATCGAGCTCGACCGACACGTCGACGGAGCCGGTCGGGTGTTCGAGCCGGATCGGGCCGTCCACCCGCGCGAGTTCGGCACCGACCGCGCCGGGCAGCAGCAGCGCGGTGGCCACGCTGACGGCGCCGAGCACGCCGATCGCCTCGTGGACGCGCACCGGGATGAACGTGCGCGTGCTCACGGTTCCGCCGTCGCGCGGCGCGGCGAGCAGCGAGATCTTGGGGAGGGACGGGGCGTCGCCGAGACCCATCGCGGCGAGGGCCTGCTTTCGGATGGCGGCGATGCGCGTGGTCAGCGTCTTGTTCGCCTCGAGTTCGGCCGGGGATTCGTAGCCTGACACGCCGAGGTCCACGGCGCGCATCACGACGGTCGGCATCCCGTTGTCGATGCACGTCGCTTCGAGGCCGTCGAACACGTCGACGACGTTCCCCGTCGGCAGGAGTGGCTTGCCGGTCGGCGAGGCGAAGGACAGCAGGATCGGTTCGGCGTACGCGACGTGGCCGCCGGGAGTGGAGAAGGTCGCGGTCGCCGTCTCGCCGGTGTTGACGAGGCGGATGCGCACGTCGGTCCGCTCCCCCGCCACCGGGACGAGACCCCGCTCGACGGCGAACGGTCCGACTCCGGCGAGCATGTTGCCGCAGTTCTGCTTGTCGGTGACGAACGCTTCGCCGACGCCGACCTGCAGGAACAGGTAGTCGACGTCCGTGTCAGGGTGCGTGGACGGCGAGACGACCGCGACCTTGCTGGTCAGCGGGTGCGCTCCGCCGATTCCGTTGATCTGCCGGGGATCGGGCGTGCCCATGACGCGCATGAGCACATCGTCGCGCTCGGCGGCGTCGGCGGGTAGGTCGGAGGCGAGGAAGAACGGGCCCTTGGACGTGCCGCCGCGCATCAGGATGCAGGGAATGCCGGCGTCCTCATTCATGGTGTTCCTCGTATGTCACGTACTCGACACCGAGTTCCTTGAGCAGCGGACGCAGGTTGTAGCGGTCGAGTCCGAGCTGACCGCCCGCAAGAGCCTCGCGCGTGGCCTGCTCCTTCGCCTCGCGGGCCTGGGACGCTTCGAGGGCGTGCGGCAGGTCGCGCGCGGCGAAGGCCATGACACCGTCGTCGTCGGCGAGGATCGCGGCGCCCGGACGGATGGTCTGCCCGCCGACGACGACCGGCACGTTGACCGCGCCGGCCGTGGCCTTGACCGTGCCCTGCGCGCTGACGTGCCGCGACCAGACCGGGAAACCCATCTCGCGCAGTTCGGCCGTGTCGCGCACGCCCGCGTCGATGATCAGGCCGCGAACGCCACGGGAGACCAGCGACGTGGCCAGCAGCTCGCCGAAGTAGCCGTCCGTGCACGGAGACGTCGGCGCCACGACCAGCACATCACCTGGCGCGCACTGCTCGACGGCCGCGTGGATCATCAGGTTGTCGCCGGGCCAGACGAGGGCCGTGACGACGCTGCCCGCGATCCGCGCCCCTTGCTGGATCGGACGGAGCTCAGGGCCCAGATACCCGACGCGGCCGAGCGCCTCGTGCACCGTCGCGACGCCGAAGCCCGCGAGCTCGTCGAGCTGCTCGATCGGCGGCCGGGGAACGCCCGTGACAACCACAAGGTTCGATCGCACGCTGCGGCCCGCGCTCTTCGACGACCCTGTATCCGATGGTTCACTCGCAAGCTCGTTCACAGTGCTCACGACAGCTCCTGGGTCGTCTGCGGGAAGTGCCGGAAGAACGCCTCGGCCCGGGTGTCGTGCGCGAGGCCGAGGTTCGGGCCCGCGTTGCGCTTGAGCTGGACGCCGCGCCGCTTCGCGAGGTCCGTGTAGTAGTCCCACATGTGCTGCTGGGCGGGCAGGCACTGCATCGCGGCCTGCTTGCGCTCCCAGACCGGGGTGATGTCGAGCAGCAGGTTCGGCTTGAAGTCGCACTGCTCGGACTGGTGCGGCTCGAAGGAGAAGACCGGCGGCGCGCCGAGCGGTTCGCCGGGTGCCTCGTATCCGATGGCCTGCGCCAGGATCCGCGCCTGCAGGGCCATCCGCGCGGCGGCCGGGTGGTCGCCGTTGTAGGGGTCGACGAGGGTGTGCGTGAGCACGACTTCGGGCTGCAGTTCGCGGTAGACGAGCACGAGGCGGTCCACGGTCTCGTGGCTCTCCGGCAGCGGGTAGTCGCCGATGTCGAAGAACTCGATCTCGGCTCCGAGCGCGTCGGCGGCGGCCTCGGCCTCGGCCCGGCGGATCTGCTTGATCTCGTCGAGCTTCTTGCCCGCGAGCCACGCCTTCGCCGACTCGCCGCGCTCGCCGTAGGACAGGCAGACCACCTTGGCCCGCTGCCCGCGCGAGGCCGCCAGCGCGATCGCGCCGCCGGCCCGCCAGACGAAGTCGCCCGCGTGCGCGCTGACCACCAGCAGCGCGCCCCGGTTCACAGCCGTCGCGTCCTCAGTCATCTTCCATCCCTCTATATCCGTTCTTCGGTGCTGTGCCGCAGCGCCTCGGCGACGCTGGCCAGATGCTCCCGGGCGGTACGCTCAGCCGCCGCCTGGTCGCCCGCGCACACGGCCTCGATCAGGGCCAGGTGCTCGGGCAGCGACTTCTGCGGACGTCCGGGCCGCAGGCTGAGCCGGAACTGGTGCCGGACGATCTGCGCGTTGAGCCGTTCCAGCAGTCCGGCCGCGACCTGCTGGCCGGACAGCCGCAGGATGTGCGCGTGCAGCTGCTGGTTGAGCTTCGAGTACGCCAGGACGTCGCCGGACGCCACGGCCTCGCGCATCTTCTCGCCGAGGCCGCGGAGCAGTTCCCGGTCCGCGTCCTCGGCGAGTTCGGCGGCCTTCGCGGCGCACAGTCCCTCGAGCGCGGCCCGGCACTCGACGATCTGCACGGCCTCGTCCACCGGGATCACCCGGACCCGCGCGCCGCGGTTCGCGATCCGCTCGACCAGCCCTTCGCCGGTCAGGTCGAGCAGCGCGCCGCGCACGGCGGCCCGGGTGACTCCGAGCTGTTCGGCGAGGTCGAGCTCGACGAGGCGATGGCCCGGCGCCATCTCCCCCGCCCTGATCGCCTCGCGCAGGATCTTCGCCACGTGTGTCGTGGCCTGCCGGCCACTGGTCGGATTCCCCATGATCGAACGCTAGGTCCCCGGCGCAGCGATCGTCAACAATCCTGAAAACAAGATTATCCATGTCAACCATCGTCGGGGACTCGCGCGTCATGGGTGCAGGTCACCGCGCCTTCGTGGTGACCCACTGGCCATCGACCCAGCCGCTGACCGTCTCGTAGCCGGAGCGGAATCCGCCGAGCCACGTGATGCTCAGACTCTGCTCGGCCTTGGAGACCTGCGGCGTGTAGCTGGACGCCGCGTAGATCGAGCCGCCGGTGGTGTTCACGGCGATGTCGGGGTACGCGTAGACCGGGCGGGTCGCCGTGACGGTGCCGCTGCTGCTGGTCGCGGTGGTCAGCAGGCTGCTCGGCGCCTTGCCTGCCGTGACCCAGCCGGTGATCGCCGTGACCGCGTCCATGTTCGACGGGCCCTGGCCGCCGCCGCAGTGCGCTACGCCGGGCAGCAGGTACAACCGGGCGAACTGCTCGGTCGCGTTCAGGCCGCCCATGTCCTTGACCACGGACTGGTAGTAGGCGATGGTGCCGACCGGGTTGATCGCCGGGTCCGCGTAACCGGCCCAGAGGATCAGCTTGCCGCCCGCCTTCTCGAACGCCGACAGGTCCGGGTCGATCATGTCGAGTTCACCGTCGTTGGCCGAGGTGACCTTCTGGTACGCGGCCTTGGTGAACTGGACGTCCAGGTAGCCGGCCTTGCCGTTGAACGTGCCGGTCTCCGAAACGAGGCTCTGCCACGCGCCGGTGCCGATGCCCGCGTCGATGGCGCCGGTCTCCGCAGTCCCGCTGGTGGGCACGATCCACCCGGCCCAGTTCAGTTCGGAGCCGCGCGTCTCGTAACCCGGGTAGAGCCGGTCGCCCTGCGCGTCGGTCGGTCCCGCGTAGAGCTTGTCCACGGTCTCGACCTGAGCCGCCGTCAGGCAGAAGTCGGTCGAGGTGGAGCTCTGGCCCGCCTTGCACGCGATGCTCGCCGGGCTCCACGTGCAGGCCAGCGGGTCGGCGAGGTAGCCGAGGGTCACGGCCGTGGAGCCGCCGCAGGCTTCGAGGACGTCGTTGTGCAGCGGCGTCAGGTCGTCGGCCGTCAGGATCGCCGAACCGTCGGACGCGGTGTTGGCCTGCGCGTTCCAGGCCTCCTCGAACGCGTTGAGCTCGGTCTGCACCGAGGCGGGCGATCCGGCGACGATGCCGTTGAAGTCGGTCGGGTAGCGCTGGGCCTCGAGCAGCGCCTCGCGGCCGCCGTCCGAGCAGCCGTCGTAGTAGGAGTCCTTCGGCGCGCTGCCGTAGAAGTCCTTGATGACCGCCTTCGCCACGAGCGCGAGCTGGTGCTCCGACTCGTAGCCGAACACGGCCTTGAGCTCAGGGTCCTGGAACGCGGTCGCGGTGAAGCTGCCGCCCTCGTGGCCCTCGTCGTCCGAGGCGACGGCGAAGTTCCCGTCGGTCGTCTGCAGGCAGTTGTAGTCGACCGAGGTGTTGACGTTGACGTTGCCGCAGTAGCCGCCGCAGCCGTCCTGCATGTACTCGTCGGCGTACGTGGTCGTGGGCAGGTAGATCGTGAAGTGCGTCTCGGGGGCGATGATCCCCTGCACCTCGCATGCGGCCCAGTCGCCCTCAGGGTTCGAGGACGCGGCCACGGAGGTCGCGGAGGTGATCGAGGTGTTCGCGCCGGCGAGGGTCAGCAGGTTGAAGCCGGAGGCGGCGGAACAGGACGTGAGCGGTGTGACGGCGGACGCGGCGGCCGTGGACGAGCCGGTCGCGGCGGCGGAACCGCTGGCCCACAGGCCGACCGCGACCATCGCGGCGGCGGTGAACGCGGCGGCCAGCGGCCTACGCGAATGTAAAGTACTCAAGGTTCTCCTCAGATGCGCAGCGAGCATGGAGCAGGAGGACTCCTCCCAGGCCCGTTGCACCGGGCCTGGGAGACGGCATTGAGCGGGGTGGTTACGCGGCGGCCGTGGCGGCGGCCGGGTCGAACTCCTCGGCGGTCTCCTCAGCCGAGCCGCGCAGCAGGGTCACCGCGACGACCGCGCAGACCAGTGCGGCGATGCCCGCGACCGTGAAGCCGAGGCCGTACGCGGTGCCGAGGGCCGAGTGCGCGATGCCCTTGACCGTCGTGTTCGAGTCGGCGTGCAGCACGGCGATCGGGCCGCCGCCGGACAGGATCCCGTGCGCCTGGCCGGAATCGGCGGCGCTCAGGTTCGCGCCGGACAGGCCGGAGCTGAGCAGGCCGGTGGCCTTGGCGGTGGCGACGGCGCCGATCACGGCCGGGCCGAGCGTGAAGCCGAAGTCGCGCAGCATGCTGGTGGTGGCGCTCGCCATACCGGCCAGGCTGTGCGGCACGGTCTCCACGACGGCCGCCGTGACCGCGGAGACGGCGAACGCGAAGCCCGCGCCGACCAGGCCCATCGGCAGGATGATCGCGGTCAGCGTGGCGTCGTCGATCGGGAGCTGACCGGCCCACAGGTTGCCCACGGCCATCAGCGTGAAGCCGAGGCCGAGCACCCAGCGCGGCGCCAGCACCGACATGAGCTTGTGCGTCAGCGGCAGCAGCGGGAGTGCGATGCCGCTCAGCAGCAGGAACGCGACGGCCGTGCGCATCGAGGACTGGCCCTGGATCGGTCCCATCCGGATGCTGATCGCGTACGCGGTGCCGAGGAACGCGAACATGCCGACGACGGTGACCGCAGAGGCCAGCGCGAAGTTGCGGTTCTTGAACAGGTCGACGCGCAGCAGCGGGTTGGCGACGCGCAGTTCGATGACGACGAACGCGGCGAGCATGACCGCGGAGAAGACGAACGCGGCGACGACCAGCGCGTTGCCCCAGCCGTCCGCGGTGCCCTGGATGACGCCGAACAGCAGCGCGAACAGGCCGAGCGCGATCGTGGTCTGGCCGGCCGGGTCCAGCGAGCGGCCCTGCGGGGAGCGGGAGTCCTGCGCGGCGAACGCGGTGACGGCCATGTCGCCGAGGGCGAGCACCAGCACGACGAAGAACGCGATGCGCCAGTTGAAGTACGTGGCCGTGATGCCGCCGAGCAGCGGGGCGAGGAAGTTTCCGGTGGACAGGATGGCCGCCCAGATGGCGATCATCCGGGCGCGCTTGGCGTGCGAGCGCTCGGAGGCGACGAGCATCGCGAGCGTGGTCGGGAACAGCGCGGCGCAGCCGACGCCGGCCACGATCTGGCCGATCCACATCACGTGCACGTTCGAGGCGGGGGCGATCCCGGAGATCAGCTCGCCGACCGCGAGCAGGAAGGCGCCGCCCATCAGCAGTCTCTTGCGGCCGAACAGGTCGCCGAGCACGCCGCAGGTCAGTTCCAGCACGGTGATCGGCAGCAGCGAGCAGTCGGATATCCAGGTCAGCTCGGAGCCGCTCGGGTTGAACACCTCCTGGAATGTTCCGTTCAGCGTGGCGGGCATGGCGAGCCCGATCTGCGCGAGGCAGACCGCGAACAGGGCGGCGGCGATCGTGCCCGCGCGCAGCGCGCCGCCATCGGTGCTTGATGCACGAGTTTGCGTCGTCATGGCGTCCTTCACGTCGTTGTGATCCCGGCACGGGGGCTGCCGGTGCCACTGAGTATTGGCGGGCGGCCTATTTATTTCAACCTTCGCAAAATTACGGTTCCGTAACACGACCTGCGTAATCTGAGGACCGGATGAAGCCCACACCGCGCTGCCCCGACGAGCCGGGGGCTATATTCTTCGACATGAGAAATATTGTGATCGCCCCCGGCGCGCCCTCCGGGACCCCGGGATCGGCCACAATCGGCCTCGTGAACAGCCCGACCGGCTCCGCCGACGTCCGCCGCCGCAACCTCTCGCTCGTGCTGCGGCACGTCGCCGCGTTCGGCCCCTGCGCCCGGACCGAACTCGCCGAGGCGACCGGCCTGGTGCACGCCTCGATCACCGCCCTGACCGCCGAGCTGATCGGCAGCGGCCTGGTGCACGAGGTCGGCCTCGCCTCCTCCGGCGCGCGCGGCAGGCCGCGGCGGCTGCTGGAACTGGCGCCCGGCCGCGTGCTCACGATCGCGATCCAGGTGACGCAGTCTCAGCTCATCAGCGCGGCCACCGACCTCGGCGGCGCGGTGCTGTGGCGGGACGAGCGCGCGCACGGCGCCGAGTTCGGCGATCCGCGGCCGGTCGTGCGCGCCATCAGCGAGATCGTGCACGAGGCGTGGAACGACGTGCGCGGCTCCGGCGACCGGAAGAAGGCGCACCTCGCGCGCGTCGTCATCGCCGTGCCGGGCGCGGTGGTGGAGGACGAGGTCGTCGCGGACTCCATCCTGCTCGGCTGGCGGCGGGTGGACCTGCGCTCGCTGCTGCGCGCCCAGGACGCCGGCGTCACCTGCCCGATCAGCATCGTGAACGAGGCGAATATGGCCGCGTTCGCCGAGTACCGCGCGCTCGTGGACCGGACCGGCGGCGTGCCGAAGGTCTTCGCCTACCTGCGTGTCGTGCGCACCGGAATCGGCGGCGGCCTGGTCGTGGACGGCGCGGTGCAGACCGGCGGCCACGGCATGGCGGGAGAGTTCGGGCACATCCCGGTCTCCTTCGACGGCCCGGCCTGCAAGTGCGGCGACCGCGGCTGCCTGGTCACCTACCTCGGTGTCCGGGCACTGCTGGCCGCGGCGGGCATGGACCCGGACGGATACGAAGACCTCGAAGCCGGCCGCGTCGAATTCGACCGGCGCCTGCGCGGCGGCGACCCGGCGGCGGTGCGCGCGCTGGAGACCGGCGCCCGCGCGCTGTCCACGGCGCTGACCGCCGTCTCCCGGGTGGCCGACCCGGAGCAGGTCGTGCTCGGCGGGCATCTCGCGGCCTGGTCCGACTGGCTCGTGCCGAACGTGCTGCGCCATCTCGCCGGCCGCCGCGCCGTCACGCCCACCGACGAACCGGTCATCAGCACCGACCTGCTCGGCGAGGACGCGACGCTGCAGGGCGCGCTGCGCTTCGGCTGCGAGACGGTCCTCGACGACCCGACGAGCGTGCCGCTGGTCACGATCTGACGACCGCGCAGAAACGCGTTGTGCGCGAACTCTCGTCACGGAACCTTCGCATACGGCACAGTTCTCCTCATGGTGGTGCTGTTTCTCGCCCTGGCATTGCCGTGCTGGGCATTGAACGCGCGAAAACGGTCTCTCGGATGGAAGATCGCCGGAGTCCTGGTCGCCCTGCTCCTGGGGCAAATCGTCGTGACGCTGCACTGGGTCTTCCCCGGCGCGCGGGTCACGCTGCTCGTCCTGCTGGCACTCGCGACGGTGGCCACGCTGGCCGTCGGCATGTCCGCGAACAAGCGCTCCCCGGCGCGCCGCGGCCAGGTCCAACGGCGCGCGGCGACCGTGGTGATCGGCTGGGTCTACTGCGGCGTGGTGCTGCTCGGCGCCTGCGGCGTCGCGGTGCTGTACGGCATCAACGGACACCCGTCCGAGACGCCGGCGGCATCGGACTACCTCCCGCTGCCGGCCGGACTGACCGTCGCGGCCGACATGGACGACGGCTGCGGCGGCGGAGCCACCGTCGTCTGCCTGCGGGAGATCGACGTCACCGGCGCCAAGGGACAGAGCCAGTCCGACATCTTCACGGCCCTCAACGCGCAGGCCGTGGCGCGTGGATGGCCGAGCGGTGTCAGCTGCCGCAACGAGGGATTCCTGCTGGACCGGCATCAGGAGTGCATCAACATCGGCCTCGTCCGCGGCCAGATCGGCGTGCAACTGGAGGATGAGAGCGGATGGTGAACCGCGTTCCGAGGCCTAGGATCCGGCTGCCCGCGCCGCCGCTTTCAACTTGAGCGCGAGCGCCGGGCAGTCGATCACCGCCCGGCGCGCCCGCCGCGCCGCCGCCTCCGAGACCGGACCCGAGACGATCGGATAGCCCCAGTCGTCGAGCGTGATGTGGTCCGGGAGCAGTTCGGCGCACAGACCGTGGCCCTGGCAGGCGGCCCAGTCCACGGCCAGGTCGTTCGTGCTCTTCGGCATGGTCGTTCCTCCCTCAGTGGACGAGTTCGCGGGCCGGTGCGGGCAGCAGCGGACGCCGGTCCGAGCCGGTGCACACGCCCGCCCGGTGCGCTGCGGTCTCCGTACGGAAGACCATCAGGGCGCTGCGGACGAGCCGCACGCTGCCGTCCGGGTGGTGGCACAGGCCGCGGCCCTCGACCATCCCGCACCAGCGTTCGAGCGTCTCGACCAGCCCGGCGTCCCGCGCGGCCTGGTTCGGGTCGGCCAGCCGCTCCAGCGCCGCGGCGATGCGTGGCAGGCCATTGAGGCACGGACCGCACTGGCCGGCCGACTCGAGCGCCAGGTAGCGGACGATGTGCGCGGTCTCGGCCAGCCCGCAGCGGTCCGCGGGCAGCGCGGCGATCAGCCCTGCCCCGAGCGGTACGCCGAGCTCCGCCTCCGTGAGCCGCGCCCGCCGGGCCACCGGCGCCGGAATCCACGAACCGTGATACCCGCCGACGAGCACCGCCTCGACCGGCTCGGCGTCCGAGATCAGCGGCCAGAGCTGTGCACCCGCGGCACTGTGCACGACGCGCGGACGGTTCCGACCGGCGTAGACCGTGAACAGCTGCGGACCGGGCTCGGCCGCGGTTCCATAGTCGCGAAACCAGTCGGGCCCGTAGCGCGCGATCAGGGCCACCTGGGCGACCGTCTCAACGTTCTGCACCAGCGTCGGAGCCCCGCCGACACCGCGCTCGCGCACCGAATGCTCCGTGTACGACGGCATTCCCGGCCCGCCGTTCAGCGTCGAGACCAGCGCGGCCGATTCGCCGGCGATGAACCGGCCCGGCACCTCGGCGAGCTCGATGCTCACCCCGTCCCGGCGCACGTCGCGCTCCTTCACCGCCTCGCGCAGCCGCCGGATCAGGTCGCCGCGTCCGTTCGGCGCGCCCGCCTCGACCGCCAGGATCGCCCGCGTGGCCCGCAGCTCCCGGCCGAGCAGCACGAGGCCGTCGAGCACGAGGTGCGGCGCGAGCCAGAGCAGGTGCTTGTCCTTGTGGCTGGCCGGTTCGCCCTCGCAGCCGTTAGCGATGATCGTCGGCGCGATCTTCCGGGACCGCGCCGCGCCGGACACCGACACGATCTTGCGGTACAGCGGGAACCCGGCGCCGCCCCGGCCGCGCACCCCGGCGTGCCTGAGCAGCGCGGCGAGTTCGCCGAGCGGCAGCCGGTCCGGACCGGGCAGCGCGCCGTAGTACGCGTGGTGTTCGGCATGGTTCAGCGGCCGTTGCGGCAGCACGCCGTTCTCCGTCACGGGGCTGGCCCCCTCCCGGATGCCGTTGTCGATGGCTGTCATACGCGGACTGAACTCCTCGTCGTGTGCAGAACCTGTGCGGGGGTGCGGCGGGACCGCGCGAGCTGAACCGAGACGCGCCAGGCCAGCGCGCCGAGCACCGCGAGCACGCAGGCGATCGTCAGCCACAGCTCCCAGCCGTTCATCAGCGAGCCGCTGCCGGAGCCGAGCCCGATGGAGTGCGCGACCGCGATCGGCCAGAAGGCGTACGCGAGCCAGTGCACGACCCGCCACGACCGCGGGCTGATCCGCGTCCGCAGCAGGCTCGTGGCGACCAGCGCGATCATCAGGTCGACCGCCACCGCGCCGAGCCCGATCCACAGCGGCTCGTAGCCCGAAGCGAACGGGACGAACGTGGACAGCACCGAGATGTTCACGTAGCTGTCGAGGATCGCCGTGCCGATGTGCACCGCGAGGAACACGATCGACAGCAACGAGAGCGACCGGTGCAGCGCGACCACGCTGAAGCGAGGCAGACCGGGCAGCCGCCCCTGGCCCACGACGGCGATGCCGAGCAGCATCACCGCCGTGTAGAGGACCAGGCTGACGACACCGGTGCCCTGCGACGTGTACCAGAGCACTGTCGAGTTCATGCCCAAGCCACCTCGGCGTCCTGCGGCCAACCCGGCGTGTAGACGATCGGGCCGCCGTCCTCCGGCACCAGGCGCGCGGGCAGGCCGTGCATCGTCAGCCAGGCCGGAGCCTTCGCGCCGAGCAGAATCGCCGCCGTGGACGCCGTGTTCGCATCGAGGCAGTTGCCCGCCGCCACACTCACCGTGCGCCACGGCGTCGCCGCCGGCAGCCCGGTGCGCGGATCGAGGATGTGGTGCAGCAGATCGCCGCCGCGCAGCCAGCGCCGCGACGAGGTACCCGACGTGGCCAACCCGCCGTCCACGATGCTGATCTCGGCCTCCGGCCCCAACTCGGCGGGCGACTCCGGCACCGCCGTGGCCACCCCCGCGTCCGAACGCACGTCGGTCCGGTCCCGCACCGTGATCCGCCACGACCGCTCGCCGCCGGACCGCAGCGGCGGCTCACCGGCCACCGCGATGTCCCCGCCGAGAGCCACCAGCACGCCGCACTCCGCGACCTTCGCCAGCTCCGTAGCCGCGCTGTCCGCCGCCCAGGCCTTCGCGGTCGCGCCCAGATCCAGCGTGATCCCGGAGCGCAGCCGCAGGATGCAGGGCCCCGACATCCCGTCGGCGGGCCGCTCGAGGTCGATCAGATGCCAACCCGGCACCGGCCGCAACGTCACCCGGATCGGCGCGCCCTCCGGCTCCACCAACTCGAAGTCCCGGTCGTACCCCACCTCCGCCATCGCCGCGCCCACGGTCGGATCCACCAGCCCGTCCGTCAACCGCGCCGCCCGGACAGCCGCGTCCAGCGCATCCGCCAGCAGCGGACTCACCTCCACCGGCCCCTCAGCCCGGCAGACCTCCGATATCTCCGAGTCCCGCCGAAACCGGCTGCACGCCCCGTCCACCGCGTCCAGCCAGGCCGCCAGCCGCACCCGGCACAACTCCAGCTTCCGCGGGTCCGCCACCACCAGCCGCACCGAGCATCCCAACGCCCGCCACTCCGCACTAGCCGGCGCAAGCGGTTCCGTCTGAATCGTCATCACGAGCTCCCTGAATTCGCGTCGCTGCTGCCGGAAGAGGAGTTGGAGTTGCCGGAAGAGTCAGAGTTCGACGACCCCGACGAGCCCGAGCTCGAACTCGACCCGGAGTCCGAACTGGAGCTGGAGCTGGTAGTGCTGCTCGCCGTAGGCGTAGACGACGAGGTGGTCAACGTGTCCGTAGAACTCGAACCCGAACTCGAAGTCGAGGAACTGGACGTCGACGACGAGGACGACGAACTCGAACTACTCGTGCTACTCGTGTGCGTGGCCTTCGGCACCGTGGCCGCCACCGCGAACGACCCCGCGATCCCACTGACCGCCACGATCGCGGTGATCGTCACCGTCCGCGCCCTGCCGTGCCGCACCGACCGGGCGGCGCCTTCTGCGTCCATGGCTCAACTCCGTCAAGGGAAGTTATCGATCCGTGACCCCAAAGCTGCCCGAGCCGGATGAGAAGATCATGAATGCAGCCTGGTCCCCGCCTGACATCCGCAATCTCCGGATTTTCTCAGGTCAGCACGGCGACGCGGTCGGCCCATCGCCGTCATGCTCATCGGCAACGCCATCCCGGCGGCTGCGGTCCGTCAGTAGACGGCGAATCTAGTCACAACTCATCGCCGGGCATCCGGTGGCCGCGGAGGCACGGACTGATGTCTGATCATGATCCACCGACTGACGAAGCGCCCGACCTGATCGCCCTCGCGCAGTTGGGGGTCAGCAGGTTCGAGACCTATCAGAGCACGGGGAACACGGACTTCGCGGCCCAGTCGATCACGTACTTCCTGGCCGCACTGGCCGCTGCTCCAGAGGGCTATGCGAGCCAGGGGCTGCTGCTGACGCTCGTCAGCGCCTCGGCGAGGGCACTTTTCGAGGCCACCGGAGACGCGGTGATGCTGAAGGGTTGCCTCGACACGGCGAAGGCGGCAGTGCAGTTCGCACCGCCCGGGCATTCCGACCACGCTGCCGTGCAGGCCAACCTCGCGTTGGCGCTTTGGGCGGCGTATAAGCACGACGGTGTCGCCGCTACGCTCGATGAGGCAGTCGAGACGATCCGCAGCGCCATTCACGCTTCCGCTCCGGATGATCCCGCGCGAGGCGAGCGATTCAGCAATGCCGCGATGATCATGCTGAGACAGTTCGAGCACACCGGGCGGGTGGCACTCCTGGACGAGGCGGAGCTTCTGGGCCGCAGTGCGGTGACCGAGACCGCGGCCGACCATCCCGACTTCCCACAGCGTCTCACGAGTCTCGGCAATATCCTGATCGCGCGCTTCTTTCACGACGGCCGGGCTGAGGCGCTTTCCGAAGCTGCGCAGGCGTATCGGGCGGCGCTCGACGCTACTCCAAACGGGCATTCGAATCGCGCCATGTGCCTGAACAACCTGGCGAATACGCTGCGCAACCAATTCACCCGAGGCGGCGGAGACGACCTCTTGCGGGAGGCCTTGGATCTGGAGCGATCCGCCATTGCAGTTACACCGGTCGAGCATCCGGACCGCGCTCAATGGCAGTGCAATCTCGCTGTCAGCCTACGCGTGTCGTTCGAGAACACCGGCGATCCCACAGCGCTTGAGGAGGCGGTGAGCGCTTGCCGCGACGCCGTAGCCGCTACGTCTCGGCGACATCCAGACCGGGCCGCCAGATTGAGCGTGCTCGAGAACACGCTCTACAGGCTCGCGGAGATCACCGGCGACACCACGACCATGGAGGAGGCGCTGGCCGCGGCGCGTGATGGTGTCGCCGCAGCTCCTGAAGGTCATTCGCGACGCGCCACCCTGCTCAGCGACGTCGGGATCACAGCGCGCCTGCTTTACAGCCGCACTGGGCGCGAGGAACTGCTCCGCGAGGCCGTCGAGGCTGGGCGTGCATCTGTCGAGGCGGCCCCTCCTGGTTCTCCGGACCGTGCCGTCTGCCTCAACAATCTGGCGATCACGCTGCGCACGCTCTACGAACGGACCGGAGATGACGACGCGCTGACTGGTGCGGTGAAGGCTGGTCGAGCTTCTGTGGAGGCGACACCGCCAAACTATCCTCAGCGCGGCGCTCACCTGATCAACCTGGTGTCGATACTGCAGCTCGAGTATTCGCTGACAGGTCGAGCCGATGTGCTCATTGAGGCTGTCGCGTCGGCACGAGAGGCGGCGGAGGCAACTCCGGTGGACTCCGCAGGACGTGCCGCGGTACTGCAGCTCTATGGAAACGTCACGCGAGCGGCCTACGAACGCTCCGGTGAGCTGCAGATTCTCGGCGAAGCGGCGCGGGCTCTCCGGGATGCGCTGGAAGCGGCGCCGCCGGACCACGCGGGGCGTCCCGGGATCTTGAACGATCTCGCCTCCACGATGCAGCACTTCGCCGACCACAACGCCGAGCACGACAGTCTGGCGGTGGCGTACGGCTTGCTCGAGGAGGCGGAGAAGGCGCTTCCGCACAACCATCCCGACTTCATCAAGGTCATGGGCAACAAGGCTGTAGTGGCGATGAAGATCTCGATCCGGGAGCAGCGGCCGGAAATCGGCGAGAAGGCTGTCGCCGCGATTCGCGCGACCGCCTGGGCGCTGGCCGAGAATCACCCCGACCACGCCAAGAAGTTGTGCGACGTCGGGCTCGCGCTGAAGGATCTCGCAGCGCTGGACCCGGCGAATTCCGTCCAGCTCCTCGAGGAGGCTCAAGAGCACTTCCGGGCCGCCGTGAGCAGCGCCTCTGCATCGGTCCGGGTTCAGATCGCCGCTGGACGCGAACTCTCCCGGTTGGAACTCGACTCCGGTAGCGCACGCGGCGCGGCGCTCGCGTCCGTCGAGCGCGTCGTCGAACTGATCGAACGAGTCGCGCCGGACAGTCTCGTGCGGTCGGATCGCGCGCATCAGATGGCCTTGCTCGCCGGGCTGCCCTCCCTCGCGGCGGCCGCGGCACTGCAGGCTGGTCAGCCCGATCGCGCCGTGGAGCTGCTCGAACGTAGCCGTGGCGTATTGGCCGCCGAGACTCTCGGGATGCGGCGCCCGCACGACGACGACTCGATGGCGGAGCCTGACGCGCTCGCTGACGTCGGCGCAGTCGTTTGGCTGAACTGCGATCCGGCGCGCTGTGACGCGTTGATTCTCGACGGCGCCCGATCGAACCAGGTTCGCCACGTACCACTCCCCGGCCTGACGTATGCCGATGTAGTCGAGAACAGTGAACGGCTGCGGCAGGCCCACACGAACGCACGGTCTACCCGTGATCTGATTCCGGCCGGAGTCAGGGGCGATATGGATCAGGCGATCTCGCAGGTCCTGGCCTGGCTTTGGGACGCGGTGACGGAGCCGGTGCTGAGTGCCCTCGGCCACGACGCGATGCCCGGCGAAGATACGGCATGGCCGCGGATCTGGTGGTGCCCGGTCGGGGTCGCGGCGGGTCTCCCTCTGCACGCCGCGGGCTACCACGCCGACTCGGCCGACCGGCCCGGAGGCCGTCGCACGGCGCTCGACCGGGTCGTGTCGTCCTATACGCCGACGCTCCTGGCGCTACGGTCCGCGAGTATCGGCAGCGACACGTTGCCGGAGTCCGCGGCCTTGGTCATCTCAGTACCGGACATCCCGGGTGCGCACCTGCCCGGCGCGAGGCGGGAGGCCGACGCGCTCCAACGCGTACTCCCCAGCGTTCGCGTGCTGGAGAGTCCGGCACGCACGGACGTACTCGACGCACTCCCACGGCATCGCATCGTGCATTTCGCCTGTCACTGCCAGACGGATGTGGCGCGCCCCAATCGAAGCCATCTGCTGCTGGCCGATCACATCGACGCGCCCCTGACCGTGGAGGACGTGACCGGACTCGCACTGAACGCCGACCTGGCGTTTCTGTCCGCGTGCAGCACAGGCGTGACTGCGCTACAGCTGGCCGACGAAGCTCTGCACATCACCGGCGCGTTCCACGAGGCCGGATTCCGCCACGTCATAGGCACACTGTGGCCCGTCATCGACGACGCCGCCGCTGATCTCGCGGTCGACGTGTACGAGCGGCTTACACAGGATTCCGATGCGCATGTAGATGTGGAGCGTGCCGCAGAGGCACTTCACTCCGCAGTGCGCGCGCTCCGCGACAACCGGCCTGACGAACCCACTCTCTGGGCGCCCTACACGCATACGGGCGCCTAGACATGCAGACATGCCGTCCGCTGCCGCCGACATAGATTCATCGGCGGCAGCGGACGGCTTTCCTGAATCAGCCTCAGCTGGTCGGCTCCGGGGTCGTGGTGACGGTGTAGCCCTCGAGCTTGTTGGCGGCTTCAGCGTAGGAGTTGGTGAAGGTGGTGCCGAGCTTCACGGTGGAGGTGTCGACGCCGATGGTCTTCTCGGTGGCGAGGACGACTTCGGGGCCGCCCTTGGGCATGATGCCGTCGGGGAGGAACTGGGCCTTGTCCTGGGTCAGGGCGGTGATGTACTCGGCCTTGGTGAAGCCGTTGCTGGAGGTGTAGGAGGAGGGGAGTTCGTTGGCGATGTCGGCGGCGCTGTGGGTGGCGATCCAGTGCATGGTGGCGACGAGGGCGTCGGCGACGTCCTGGGCCTCCTGCTGGTGGCCGGTCACCCAGTCGGTGCGGGCGAGGACGCCGGCGGAGGGCCAGGTTCCGCCGAGTGCGGCGGTGGCTCCGTTGGCGGTGGCGAGGTCGATGGCGGAGTAGCCGAGGTTCTGCTGCTCGATCTGCAGGACGGTGGGCTGCGTGGTCATCAGGCACTGCACCTTGCCGGTCTTCAGCGCGGCGATCGCGGTGGCGCCGTCGCTGACGCCCACTCGGCTGTACTGCTTGGTGGTCAGGCCGGACTTGGCGGCGAGGAGCTGGGTCAGTTCGTCGGTGCCGGAGCCGAGGTCGGTGACGCCGAGGGTCTTGCCGCTCCACTGGGACGCCGAGTGCACGCCGCTGTTGGTGGCGCACATCTCGCGCTCGCCGGGGGCGCCGGACAGCTGCACGATGTCCTCGACCTGCTTGCCCTTGGTCTGGAAGTCGATGGTGTGGATGTACCACGCGCCGGCCATGTCGACCTGGCCGGAGGCCATCGCGTCCTCGGCGCCGATGCCGCCCTGGGTCTCGGTGCTCAGCACCATGTTGACGCCGTACTTCTTGTAGTAGCCGAGCTGCTGGGCGAGTTCGTACGGCAGGTAGATCTGCTTGTCGATGCCGCCGACCATGAGGCTCACCGTGGGCAGCGAGCCCGAACCTGAGCCCGAGCCGCCCGAACCGGACGAGGAGCAGGCGGTGAGTCCTCCGGCGAGCACGAGGGAGGCGGCGACGGCGCCGACGGTTGTCTTCTTGAGCATGGGGCTTGCCTTTCCGTGTCTTCGTTGACGAACGGGGTGTGCAGGGTGGTGCTGGTGCAAGAGACCGGCGTCAGATCGCCGCGGCCTCGGTCTGGGACGGCGGGCGCCAGGAGAGCAGGCGCCGCTCGAGGCGGGTGAGCAGGAACTCGACGAAGAGCGTGATCACGGCGATGACGAACATCGTGGCGAACACGCCGTCGGGGTTGAACTGGTTCTGCGCGGTGCTGATGACCAGGCCGAGCCCGGACTGCGCACCGAGCACCTCGCCGACGATGGCGCCGACGATGGCGAAGCCGAAGGCGGTGTGCAGGCTGGCGATGATCCAGGTCAGCGCGGACGGCAGGGTGACGTCCTTGACGATGCGCAGCTTGGAGGCGCCGAGCACCCGCGCGTTGTTCAGGATGTTGCGGTCCACCTCGCGCACGCCCTGGAAGGCGTTGAAGAAGACCACGAAGAACACCAGCACGGCGGCGAGCAGGATCTTCGGCGTGGGGCCGAGGCCGAACGCGACGAGGAAGATCGAGCCGAGCACGATGCGCGGGATGGCGTTGAAGATCTTGATGTAGGGGCCGATGACCTTCGCCATGAACGGGCTCACGCCGAGGCTCACGCCGAAGACGATGCCGCCCGCGGTGCCGAGGACGAAGCCGAACACGGCCTCGCGCAGCGTCGTGAAGATCTGCGACCAGTAGGAGCCGAACTCGGTCGCCTGGTCGCCCTGGGTGAAGTAGTCCTTGAGCTGCTTGGCGATGCCGCTGGGCTGGCCGAAGAAGAACGGGTCGACGACCTTCCACGTGGTCAGCAGCTGCCAGGAGCCGATCAGCAGCACGGCCACGACGACCTGCGCGGCCAGCACCCTCAGGCGGCGGGCCCGCGCCAGCTTCTTGCCCGGGTTAGCGCCGCTCTTGGCCTCCCGGCCCTCGATCCGCGCGGCGTCCTGCGCGGTGCGCAGCGGGTTCTCGACGAACGAGACCGGGTTGGCGTCGGCGGGCGAGCCGTGGTGCGTGCTGTTCATGCGTTCACTCCTGCCGTGCGTGCGTACGCGGTCTCGACTTCCTCGCGCAGCGACTCCCAGATCTGCTGGTGCAGTTCGAGGAACTCGGGCTGGAAGCGGATGTCCTGGATGGCGCCGCGCGGACGCGGGAGGTCGATGTCGAACACGGCCTTGACGGTGCCGGGGCCCGAGGTCATCACGACGACGCGGTCGGCGAGTGCCACGGCCTCCTCGAGGTCGTGCGTGATGAACAGCACGGAGGGGCGCAGTTGCTCCCAGAGCCCGATCAGCTCGGTCTGCATGATCGCCTTGGTCTGCACGTCGAGGGCGCCGAAGGGCTCGTCCATCAGCAGGATCCGCGGCTCGTTGATCAGCGCCGCGGCCATGGCCACGCGCTTGCGCATGCCGCCGGACAGCTGGTGCGGGTGCCGGTCCTCGAAGCCGGACAGGCCCACGCGGCGCAGCCAGTCGCGGGCGGCGGCCTCGGCCTCCTTCTTCTTCACGCCGCGGAAGCTGGGGCCGAGCGCGACGTTGCCGAGCACGGTCTTCCAGGGCAGCAGCGCGTCGGCCTGGAACATGAAGCTGACGCCGTCCGCGATGCCGTCGACCGGCTTGCCGGCCACCCGCACCTCGCCCTCGCTGGGCTTGTCGAGGCCGGAGACCAGGCTCAGGGTGGTGGACTTGCCGCAGCCGGTCGGGCCGACGACGGCGCAGAACTGCCCCGGCTCGACCGCGAACGCCACGTCCTTGATCGCCGTGAACACGTCGCCGCTCGGGGTGAGGAACCGCTTCGTCACCCCGGAGATCTCGATCCGGGCGCCGGGTACGCCGGTCACGGGCTGCGTTGCCATCGCGGATCGCCTCCTTCTCGTCATTGATCTGGAGAGGCCCACGCTAGGCAGCGCGCCGGGGGCGGTCTCGCTTTCGGCGGTAACCCGCGTTTTCCGCGTTCCGCCGGGTTTTGTGCATTGAGTTCACGAAAGCGCCCGGATAACAGCTTGAAGGAGTTTCCGGGTAATCCTTGCCGGGAGCGGTGTGCCTCTCGCAGAATCCGGAATATGCGACGAGGCATGCGGCGGCTGTCCAGCCAGATCTTCGTGGGCCAGGTGTTGATCCTGGTCGCCACGATGCTGGTGGGCTTCACGCTGTTCGCCCGGGTGGAGAGCAGGCAGATCGACCTGCAGTACGAGAACCGCGCGCTCACGGTGGCGCAGGCGGTGGCCGCGGACGCCGAGGTGCGCGAGTGCCTGACGCCGGGTTCGCAGCCGTGCGGGAACCTCGTGCAGGAGATCGCCTCGGACACCCAGCACGCGACGGGCGCGTCGTACGTCGTGGTCATCGACATGAACAAGGTGCGGCACTCGCATCCGGACCCCTCGGAGATCGGCCAGAAGATCACCGAGCCGATCGCCACGCTGGACGGGAAGTCGCACGTCGGGACGGATCCGGGCAGCCTCGGCCGCTCGGCGAACGGCAAGACGCCGCTGTACGCGATGGACGGCCGCACGATGGTCGGCGAGGTCTCGGCGGGCATCCTGGAGAGTTCGGTGACCTCGGCGCTGTGGTCGGTGCTGCCGATCTACGCCGAGTGGTTCGCCGTCGCGCTGCTGATCGGGGCGGCCGCCTCGTGGCTGCTCGCGCACCGGCTGAAGAAGCGTACGTTCGGCCTGGAGCTCGACGAGATCGCGAAGCTGCTGCACGAGCGCGAGGCGGTGCTGCACGGCATCCGCGAGGGCATGATCGCGTTCGACCGGGCGGGTCGGATCACCATGGTCAACGACGAGGCCCGGCGACTGCTCGGGCTCGGCCTGACCGGGATCGGCAGCTGGATCGAGGACATCGTGCCGCCCGGCCGGCTGCGCGACGTGCTCAGCGGCACGATCGTCGGCAAGGACGAGATCGTGCTCACCGACGACTACTGCCTGACCGTGAACCGGATGCCGGTGGTGCTCGCCGGACGCCCGCACGGTTCGGTCGTGACGCTGCGGGACCGCACCGAGCTCGCGGGCCTGCTGCGCGAACTCGACAGTGTCAAGGGCCTGACGGACGCGCTGCGGGCGCAGCAGCACGAGTTCGCCAACCACCTGCACACCGTCTCCGGGCTGCTGGAGCTCGGCGAGACGGAGGAGGCGCTGCACTTCCTGACCGATCTGCGCGGCGCGGAGGTCGGCCTCGCCGAGTCGCTGCGCACCCGGATCGCGAGCCCGCTGGTCGTCGGCCTGATCGTGGCGAAGTCGGCGGTCGCGGCCGAGCGCGGCATCGAGCTCGTGCTGACCGAGGACTCGTGGCTCGGCGACGTCCCGGTGAAGTCGCAGGCGGTGACGACGATCCTGGGCAACCTGATCGACAACGCCTTCGACGCCGTGGCCGGGAGCTACACCGTCGCGGAGGGTCCGGGCCGGGTGACGGTCGCGCTGGTTGAGGACGAGGACGTGATCCGGCTGGAGGTCGGCGACAACGGCCCCGGCATCCCGGACGAGGCGCGCGAGTCGATCTTCATGGACGGGTTCTCCACGAAGCCCGGCACCGGGACGCTGCGGCGCGGCCTCGGCCTGGCGCTGGTGCACCGGCTCGTGCAGCGGCTGCACGGGCGGATCGAGGTGAGCGCGGGGCCGGGCGCCGTGTTCACGGTGACGCTCCCGGCCGAGGTGGAACGCCCGGCGCGGACGGCGTCTGGGAAGAAGAAGGTGATGGCGTGAGTGCGTTCTTCGAGACGGCGCAGGCGACGGACGCGAAGGTGGGGACGGACGCGATCCGCACGCTGGTCGTGGACGACGACTTCCGGGTGGCGCGGATCCACGCGGCGTTCGTCGAGCGGACCGAGGGGTTCGAGGTCGCGGGCGTGGCGCACGGGGCCGAGCAGGCGATGGCGATGATGGACGAGGTGCGGCCCGACCTGGTGCTGATGGACGTCTACCTCCCGGACGGCGACGGGCTCGGCGTGGTGCGGGCGTTCGCCGAGCGGCATGAGCACCCTGACTTCATCATCATCACCGCGGCCAGGGACGTGGCGACCGTGCGGGCCGCGATGCAGGTCGGGGCCGTGTACTACCTGGTCAAGCCGTTCGGGTTCCAGGCGCTGCACGACCGGCTGACGTCGTATCGGGACCTGCGCGCGCGGATGGCGGGGATCAGCGAGGAGGCCGACCAGTCCGACGTGGACGCGCTCTTCGGGATGCTGCGCGGGCCCGCGCCGCTGGCCGCCGAGCAGCCGCCGAAGGGGCATTCCGCGCCCACGCTGGAGCTGGTGCGCAACGCCGTGCGCGCGGCGAGCGGGGACGTCTCGGCGGCCGAGGTCGCCGAGCAGGTCGGAGTGAGCCGTCCGACCGCTCAGCGGTATCTCAGTTATCTGGCTCAACACGGCATCGTCCGGCTTCAGCTGAAATACGGAACGACGGGCCGTCCTGAACATCGATATACCTTGGCGAATTAGTTCCCGATATTGAATTCGATATCGGACCACGCCGTGCGGGTGGCGATCGCCTGCCGCCAGGGCCTGACGGCCTTGGGCGAGACGCCGACGCCGAGCACTCCGGCCACGCGGTCGCCGTTGCGGTAGAGCGCGAGGAAGCCGCGTGCGGCGAGGTCGCCCTCGACGATCGCGATCTCCTGGTGTCCGCGCAGGTAGCCGTATGCCTGGATCTTCATGTCGTACTGGTCGGACCAGAAGTACGGCACCGGCGCGAACGGCTTGGGCGCGTCCGGGTTCAGCAGGTTGCGGGCCACGGCCATGCCCTGCTCAGCGGCGTTCGTCCGGTGCTCGATGCGCATCGACGCGTCGAACAGCGGATTGTGCCAGCGTGCGACGTCGCCCGCCGCGTAGACGCCGGGAGCGGCCACGCAGTACTCGTCGCAGACCACTCCGTTGTCGATGGTCAGGCCGCTGCCTTCGAGCCATTCGGTGTTCGGAGACGAGCCGATCGCGACCAGCACCTCGTCCGCCGCGATGAACTCGCCGCTCGCTAGCCGCACGCCGCCGCGCTCGGCGGACGCGACACTGACGCCCGTGCGCAGGTCCACGCCGTTCTCGACGTGAGCCTGCGCGAGCACGGCGCCGACCTCGGGTCCCACCGCGTGCGCGAGCGGGACCGGAGCGGGTTCGAGGACCGTGACCTCGGCACCGAGTCCGCGTGCGACGGCGGCGGCCTCGGCTCCGAGGAAGCCCGCGCCGACGACCACGAGGCGGGTCCCGGGTTCGATGCACGAGCGCAGGGCCAGGGCGTCGTCGAGGGTTCGCAGCACGTGTGCGCCCTCGCCGGGCAGCCGTCGAGGTCTGACGCCGGTCGCGATGACCAGCGCGTCGTAGCCGAGCGAGGATCCGTCCTCGAGTCCGACCTCGTGCGCGGACAGGTCCAGGCCAGTCGCCGCCGTGCCGAGCCGCCAGTCGAGGTTCAGGCTCGCGAGCCGATCATCCGACCGGAGCGCGAGCCGGTCGGAGTCCCACTCCCCCGCGAGGATCTGCTTGGACAGCGGCGGCCGGTCGTACGGGAGCCGCGGCTCCGCGCCGACCAGCGTGATCTCGCCCTCGTACCCTTCGCGACGCAGCGTCTCCGCGGTGGCGAGCCCGGCCGCCGACGCGCCGACGACCAGGACCCGCCGCACCGTGGGCCGACTCACGCTTCGAGCAGCCGGATCGCCGCGGCCGGGCAGATCTGTTCGGCCTCGCGGACGCCCTCCTCCTGGCCCGGCTCGACCTGCTCGGTGAGCAGGAACGCGACGCCGTCCTCCTCACGCTGGTCGAAGACGTCGGGCGCGGCCATCACGCACTGCCCCGACGCGACGCACTTCGGCTCGTCCAGTTCCACGCGCATAGTTCTCGGACTCCTCACTTGTGGTGGTCTTCCCAGGTCACCGGCAGGCAACGCACGCCGTACGTGGTGCCGGTGTGGTTGAAGGCGAGCTGCTCGATCGGCGCGGCCAGCCGCAGTGTGGGGATGCGGCGGTAGAGCGTGCCGTACACGACCTGCAGTTCGAGACGGGCCAGCGACTGGCCGAGGCACTGGTGCGGGCCGTAGCCGAAGGCCTGGTGAGTGCGGGCGGGGCGGTGCAGGTCGAGCGTATCGGCCGCGGGGAACGCCGCCTCGTCCCAGTTTGCGGAGTGCAGTTCGAACAGCATCCCGTCGCCCGCGCGGATGAGCCGGCCCTCGTATTCGATGTCCTCCTTGGCCACGCGCCGCACGCCGGTCTGCACGATCGTCAGGTAGCGCAGCAGTTCCTCGACCGCGTTGGCGACGAACTTCGGGTCCTCGCTCTCGCGCAGTTCGGCGAGCTGTTCCGGGTGCTGGAGCAGGGCGAGCGTGCCGAGGCTGATCATCGTGGCGGTCGTCTCGTGCCCGGCGATGAGCATCGCGACCCCCATGGAGACGGCCTCCTGAAAGGTCATCTCCTCGGCCTTGACCCGCTCCCCCATCTCGCTGAGCACGTCCGGCGCGGGTGAGTCCATCTTCCGCTCGAGCAGTTCGGCGAGGTATCCGGACAGCGCGCTGCTGGCCTCGCGCGCCTGCTCGACCGACAGCGCGCCGTCGAGGACCTTGTTGCTGTTCTCCTGGAAGAACTCGTGGTCGGCGTACGGGACGCCGAGCAACTTGGCGATCACCAGCGAGGGCACCGCGAGCGCGAACGCGGTGAGCAGGTCGGCCGGGGGCGGCGACGCGAGCATCTCGTCGACGAGCCGGTCGACGATCTCCTGTACCGCGGGCCGCATGGCCTCGATCCGCTTGATCAGGAAGGGCGCGTTCACCGTCCGGCGCAGCCGCGTGTGCTCGGGTGCGTCGGTGTTGGTGATCAGGCGCGGGGAGTGCGGGGCGATCGCGGCCCGGTGCGCGTTGACGTACGGGAAGCCGGGCAGCCGGTCGTCGTCGCTGACCCGCGGGTCGGTGAGCAGCGCGCGCTGGTCCGCGTGCCGGGTGATCAGCCACGGCGTCGTCCCGTTCCAGATCCGCACCCGGCTGAGCGGGGCGTTCTCGCGGATCTCGCGCACGGTCGGCGAGGGCGCCAGCGGGCAGCGCGGGTCGCGCTGGAAGGGGTAGTCGAGGATCTCGGTCTGCGTGGGCGTTTCAGTTGATGTGGTGGTGTCAACCATGGTCAAAGCCAATCAGACCCCCCTGACGCGGCCCGGTCGGTTTCCTGACAGAACCCTGACGTGACGCAGGTCACGCGCCACCGGGCCGGCCGAGCCAGTAGCCGAAGCCGCGGCGGGTGCGGATCAGCGCGGGTTCGCGGTGGTCCACCTTGCGGCGCAGCCGGGAGACGAGTTGCTCGATGGCGTTGTCGCCGCGGACCTCGCCCCAGATGTGCCGGCTGATCTGCTCCTTGGACAGCACGCGTTCGGCGTTGACGAGCATGTGCCGCAGCAGGCGGTATTCGGCCGGGGTCAGGTTGAGGACGAGTTCGCCGCGGCGGGCCAGGCAGGTGGCGTCGTCGAGGGTGAGGTCCGCGTAGCCGAGGGTCCCGCCGCGCGGCGCGTCGCGGGCGTTGGCGCGCAGCAGGATCTTGGTGCGGGCCAGGACCTCGGCGATGCGGATGGGCTTGGTGACGTAGTCGGCGGTGCCGAGGCCGAGTTCGTCCACGACGTCGGGCAGCGTCTGATGCGGGGTCAGGAACAGCACCGGCGGGCGTTCGGCCGGGGGTACGCGGCGGCCGTGGCCCAGGTCGGCGAGGCCGGGCAGCGCCACGTCGACGATGACGAGGTCGAAGTCCTGGGCGACGAACTGCTGCATCGCCTCGGCGCCGTCGGCCGCGAGGACGTGCCAGTATCCGGCCAGTTGCAGCGTCGTCGCCACGAGTTCGCAGTCCCCCGGCTCGGCGACGGCGACCAGGACGCGCTGGCCCTCACCTCTCGGCAGCGGCTTCATCGGGCAGCTCGAACTCGATCTCGTCCTCCGCGTGCGCCACGAAGTCGTCGACCATCCGCCGGAAGAGCACCGCGAGCCGGCCGAGGTCCTCGGCGGGCCAGTCGCCGAGCACCTGCTGCATGCCGAGGCAGCCGACCGTGCGGATCCGCTCGACCGCGCGCCGGCCGGCCGCGGTGAGCTGGATCAGCTGGGCGCGGCCGTCGTCCGGGTCGGGGACGCGGGTGACGTGGCCGGAGCGTTCGAGCTGCTGGACCTGCCGGGTGACGTGCGAGGCCTCGACCGCGAGCCGGCCGGCCAGCTCCCCCGCGCGGATCGGCTCGGCCATGGCCAGCTGGCGCAGCAGGGCGGCGGCGGAGCGGTCGAGGGCGACCCCGGCGACGGCCATCAGCCGCTCGTGCTGCCGGGCGCGGCTGGCCAGGTAGGCGATCTCGGTCAGCGCGGTCTCGATCTCCGCGATCTCCGGGGAGACGGTGGGGGCGGAAGTGGCGGGCATGGCGGCCATCCTAGCAGGAACTTGCTTGAGTCAAGTAATCTTCATATGCTTGCCTAAGTCAAGCATTGAACGAGCGAGAGGGACCGAGATGACCGAGAAGATGAGGTCCGTGCAGACCGCCGGGGTCGGGGTCGTGGAGTCCGTGCAGGTGGAGCGGCCGACGCCGGGTCCGCGGGACGCGCTGGTCCGGGTGCGCGCGTGCGGGATCTGCGGCACCGACGTCACGTTCCTGCACATGGGCGGCTTCCCCTCGCGCGCGCAGGCCGGCGGCGAGCTGCGGCCGATCGTGCTCGGGCACGAGCCCGCGGGCGAGGTCGTCGAGGTCGGCGCCGAGGTCGCGGACCTGAAGGTGGGCGACCGCGTCGTGGTCAACCCGCAGTCCGGCCACTCGGGCATCATCGGCTGCGGCGGCGCGCAGGGCGGCATGAACGAGTACCTCCTGATCGAGGACGCGGTGGTGGGCAAGAGCGTCGCGACGTTCCCGGACATCGTGCCGTTCGACGTCGCGTCGCTGAACGAGCCGATGGCGGTCGCGCTGCACGCGGTGAACCGCTCCGAGGCCGAGCCGACCGACAAGGCGATCGTGTTCGGCGCGGGTCCGATCGGGCTCGGCGCGACGATCTGGCTGAAGCTGCGCGGCGTGCAGCACGTGGTCGTGGCGGACGTGATCCCGGAGCGGCTGGCCAAGGCCCTCGAGGTCGGCGCCGACGCGGTGATCGACTCCTCGGCCGAGGACGTGACGGCTCGGCTGAAGGAGCTGCACGGCGTCGGGGCGAACGCGCTCGGGCAGCCGGCCGCCGGGACGGACATCTACCTCGACGCGGCCGGAGTGCCCGCCGTCATCAACACGACGGTGGCGAGCGCGAAGTGGCACGCGAAGCTCGTCATGGTCGCGGTGCAAAAGCCCACTGACAAGCTCGACCTCGGCGGCATGCTGCGCAGTGAGCTGACGCTGATCGCCTCGCAGGGCTATCCGACCGAGATCTTCGAGGTGACCCCGCAACTGGTGGAGCATCAGGACCGCTTCGCCCGGATCATCAGCCACCGCGTCCCCTACACCGAGGTCGACCGAGCCTTCGAGCTCGCGTTGACCCCCGGTGCAGCGGACAAGGTGGTCGTGACCCTGGAGGGGTGAACTACCAGGTGACCGGCAGCTCGTAGACGCCGTAGACGAAGCCGTCGTGCTTGAGCGGGATCTCGCCGGGTTCGACGGCGAGCCGGAGGTTCGGGATGCGGCGGTAGAGCGTGCTGTAGACGACCTGCAGTTCGAGGCGGGCGAGCGGCTGGCCGAGGCACTGGTGCACGCCGAAGCCGAAGGCCACGTGGTGCCGGGCCTCGCGGTCGAGGTCGAGCCGGTCCGGGTCGGGGAACGCGTCGGGGTCCCGGTTGGCGATGTCGTTGGGCAGGATCACGCCGTCGCCCGCGCGCAGCACCTCCCCGGCCACCTCGATGTCGTCGAGGACCTGCCGGATCCGGCCGGTGTGGGTGATGGTGAGGTAGCGCAGCAGCTCGTTCACGGCGCGGGCGATCGACGCGGGGTCGTCGGTCGCGCGCAGCCGGGCGAGCTGCTCGGGGTTCTCGAGCAGGGCGAAGGTGCCGAGCGCGATCATGTTGGCGGTGGTCTCGTGCCCGGCGACGAGCATCAGGACGCCCATCTGCGCGGCCTCCTCGCGGGTCAGCTCGCCCGCCGTGATCCGCTCCGTCAGCTGGGAGAGCAGGTCGTCGGCGGGGTGCCGGAGCTTCTCGGCGATCAGGCCGTCGAGGTAGCCGTAGAGCCGGTCGCGCGCGGCGGCCCGCTCCTCGGGCGTGACCGAGCGGCGGATCAGCACCTTGCTGTTGTCCTGGAAGAAGCCGTGGTCGGCGTACGGGACGCCGAGCAGGTCGCAGATGACCCGGGAGGGCACCGGCAGCGCGAAGGCCTCGACCAGGTCCACCGGGCGGGGACCGGCGAGCAGTTGGTCGAGCAGTTCGTCCACGATCTTCTGCACGCCCGGGCGCATCGCCTCGATCCGCTTGATGGCGAACTGCGCGGTGACCATGCGCCGCAGCCGGGCGTGCTCGGGGTCGTCCATGCCGATGAAGCTGAGCCGGCGGCCGTCCGAGTCCGGCGGCAGCGGCACGAACTGCGGGAAGCCGTGCCGGGTGGAGTCGGAGCTGATCCGCGGGTCGCCGAGCAGCGCGCGCTGGTCGGCGTACCGGGTGACCAGCCAGGGGGTGCTCCCGTCCCAGAGCCGGACCTTGGCGATCGGGCCCTGCTCGCGCAGTTCGGTGAGCTCGGGCGGCGGGTCGAAGGGGCAGCCCGCGGCCTTGCGCATCGGGTAGCCGGGGGCGGTCTCGGCGGTGTCGTCGAGGACGGATTCGGTCGTCATCAGGCGTGCTCCTCGACGAGGATCGCCGCGGCCGGGCAGACGCTCGCGGCCTCGCGCACGTCGTCCCACAGGGTGTCGGACGGCCCGGGATCGAGCAGGTCGACGATGCCGTCCTCCTCCCGCTGGTCGAACACGTCGGGGGCCAGCACCACACACTGGCCCGAGCCGCAGCACTTGTCCTGATCGACCGTCACCTTCATGGTCATCGTGCTCACCATGCTCTCGGGAGAGGTTATCGTTCCGTGATCAGTCAACTGCGGGACGTATTCTTAAGTCAAGCGTCCGACTTAATTTTTCGCGAGGCCGGCCGAATCGGGTGCGGCGAGCACGGCGGTGACGGCGTCCACCAGGAGCGCCGCGGTGCGGTTCCAGGCCTGGTCCGGCGGCTGCTCCGAGGCGGCCAGCGCGCGTTCCCGGTCCGCGCACGTGTGCATGATCAGGCTGCGGATCATCTCGAAGCGCTCCCGCTGCACGTCCTCCGGCAGCGCGGCCATCCCGTCCTGCAGGCCCCGCACGATCCGGCCGAGCGAGGGCGCGCCGAGGATCTCGTCGGTGACGATCTCGCGCAGCGCCGGGTCGGTGTGCATCTGCAGCGAGAAGCGCGCGTACCAGGAGGGGCGGCCCGCCGCGGCCAGGTGCCTGGTGAGCGGCCGGACCAGGCACTCGACCCAGGTGCGCACGTCGGCGTCCGCGGTGCCGCGCTGCTCGACCAGCAGGTGCCGGGACTGCTCGATCTCCGCGTCGTGCCGGTGCACGATCGCCCGGATCAGGTCGGACTTCGCGCCGAAGTGGTAGCCGACCGCCGCGTTGTTGCCCTGCCCGGCGGCCTCGCTGATCTGCCGGCTGGAGACGGCGGTCACCCCGTGCTCGGCGAACAGCCGTTCGGCCGTCGCCATGATGGCGTCCTTGGTGCCCACCGCCTGGCGTCCACGCGTTCCCACCATCGCATCTTAGAGCCGAAGTACGGCTGTTACTGCGAACGCGGTACACCCGAGTAGCAGGAACGTCCCGGCGGACGGAGGATGTCGAGAGGCGCTGTTCGCGCACGATCCCTGCGGGCGTCGGGAGGCATCATGACCAGTATCGCCGTGCAGACCTCGGCTGAGCTCGGGGTTCACTCCCGGGATGCCACCCCGCCCGCCGCGCACGCCTCCCTGCAGTCCCACGTCGGCCGGCGCGATCCGATCGCGATCCTGGAACGGCAGGCCGCGAGCCGCGTGCCGGAGCTGGTGCCGATCCGGCACGGTCGGATGCTCGCCTCGCCGTTCGCCTTCTTCCGCGGCGCCGCCGCCGTGATGGCGGCCGACCTCGCGGGCACGCCGGACTCGGGGATCCGGGTGCAACTGTGCGGCGACGCGCACCTGGCCAACTTCGGCCTGTTCGCCTCGCCCGAGCGGCGGCTCGTGTTCGACCTGAACGACTTCGACGAGACGCATCCCGGACCGTGGGAGTGGGACGTGAAGCGGCTGACCGCGAGTCTGGAGATCGCGGCGCGGGCCAACGGCTTCGGACGCAAGCACCGGCGCGCCATCCAGCTGGCCACGGTCCGCGCGTACCAGGACGCGATGGCCGCGTTCGCCGGGATGCACGAGCTCGACGTCTGGTACGCGCAGGCCGACGTGGCCGAGCTCAAGCACATGCTGAAGGACCAGCTCAAGAAGGCGCGGCGCAAGGCGGTCGACAAGTCCATCGAACGCGCCCGGACCCGCAACAGCCGCCGGGCTATGGGGAAGCTGACGGCGCTGGAGGACGGCCGGCGGCACATCGTCGCCGATCCCCCGCTCATCGTCCCGGTGCGCGACCTGCTGACCGAAGACGACCGCGCCGACTTCGAGGAGCGGGTGCGCGTGCTGCTCGGCAAGTACCGCGACACCCTGCAGTCGGACCGCCGGACCCTGCTGGACAAGTTCGAGTTCGTCGACATGGCGCGCAAGGTCGTCGGCGTGGGCAGCGTGGGGACGCGCTGCTGGATCGTGCTGATGTACGGCCGGGACGACAACGATCCGCTGTTCCTGCAGATCAAGGAGGCGCAGCGGTCGGTGATCTCGGAGTACGGCGGCGTCAAGAGCGTCCGAGGAGTGGAGGCTGGATCAGGGAGCGGGTCGAGGGCCGAGTCTGGCAAGGCCGAGGAGGGAGCCACCCTGGGTTTGGGTGGCGACCGACGAGAACGCGGCCAGGCGAGAGCCATCGGCCCGCGAGCCCAGCCTCCACTCCTCGGACGCTCTCTGGCGGTTCCGCACCACGAGCGGTGCCAGGGCAAGCGGGTCGTGGACGGTCAGCGGCTGATGCAGGCGGCGAGCGACATCTTCCTCGGCTGGGAGACCGCCGACGGGATCGACGGGCAGCGGCGCGACTTCTACGTGCGGCAGCTCGCCGACTGGAAGGGCTCTGCGACCGTGGAGGACATGGTGCCGGACGGCATGCGCGACTACGGCCGCCTGTGCGGTTGGACGCTCGCGCGGGCGCACGCGCGCACCGGCGACCGCGTGGCCATCGCGTCGTATCTGGGCGACGATACGACGTTCGCGCACGCGATCGCCGAGTTCGCCTCCGCGTACGCCGACCAGAACGAGCACGACTACGCGGCGATGCGGGCCGCCATGAGGTCGGGCCGCATCGCCGTCGAGCCGGACTTCCGCTAGGCCTTTCCTTACGTGAGGGCCTGCTGGATCTGCTGGAGCTGGGCGGTCAGCCACTGCTGGAAGGTCGTTCCGGCGGGCGCCAGGGTCTCGGTCAGCGAGACGACCGGGATCTTGGCGCTGGCGGCCGCCGCGAGCAGGCTCCGGTCTCCTTGCGTATCGCAGAGCAGAGCCTTGCTCTGGGTGAGCTTCTGTTGCGGCTTGAGTCCGAGGTGCGCGGCGACGTCCGAGGCGAGACCGGCGCACGTCGTCACGTGCGTTCCGGCGAACCGGGACTTGATCGTGCTGGCGAGGGCTTCGTCAGTGGCCTGCGAGCTGCGTTCGAAGGCCTGCTCCTGCTGCTGGAAGTACGTCGCGCTGCCCGGCCGGAGCTGCGCGAAGTCCGCCTCGATCCGCTCGGCCGCCGCGTTCACGTAGGCCGGGTCGTACCAGAGATACGGGTCTCCGCCCGGCGTCACGCCCACCTCGTCGCCCACGTTCACGTCGAGGCGGCCGACGCCGGGATTCGTCGCGGCGTCCTCGCTGGCCCACGGATCGAGCCCGGCGCCGTTCACGATGAGCACCTGCGCGCCCGCGACCGCCTTCTTGTCGCCGGAGCCGTTGGTGAGCGTCGTGACGTGCACGTTCGTGCCGCCGATCTGCGTCGCCACCTCCGCCCAGACGCTCTCGGCCGCGACGACCTGGATCGTGGTCAGACTGTCCGTCGCGGTCGAGATGGTGGGAGAACTGCATCCGGCCGCTGCACCGATCGCGGCGGCGACGGCCAGGGCGCACAAGGCCCGTTTCATCAGGCTCCCTCCGGCGTGTACGCGTCGATGACGTCGACGACGAACACCAGCGTGTCGTTGTTGTCGATGTACGGCGGCTCGGCCTGGTCGCCGTACGCGAGCGCGGGCGGTACGACCAGCAGGACCCTGCTGCCCACCGTCACGCCGCCGAGGCCCTGCTCCCAGCCGGGGATCACCTGGCTCGCGCCGAGCACGAAGGAGTCAGGGGTCTTGCTCGTGTAGGAGGAGTCGAAGACCTGGCCGCTGCGCCAGACGACGCCGGTGTACTGGACCACGGCCGTCTGGCCCGAGGAGAGCGGCGCGCCGTGCCCCTTGACCAGCGTCTTGACCACGAGCTTCGTCGGCGGCGCGGTCTTGGCCGGGATGGTGATCTTCGGTCCGGCGCTGCTCTCGGTCACGGTCGGCAGCGTCTTGCCCGGCGCGTAGGCCACCTTCGATCCGCTGGCCGCGGCCTTCTCCGAAACGGCGCTGAGGACGTCGAACACGAACACGAGCGTGTCGCCGCTCGCGATGTTCAGCTGCGAATCGCCCTTCGAGCCGAAGCCGTCGGCCGGGGGCACGACCATCATCACCCTGCTGCCCACGTGCTGCCCGGCGAGCTGCTTCCACGCGGGCAGCACGCCGCCGGTGGCCAGCGGCACGGACTGCGGCTGCCGGTCGGTGTAGCTGTCGAAGACCTCCCGGTCCCCCGCCCACACCTTCCCCTCGACGTACACGAGGGCCAGGTCGTCGGGCGTGACCAGCGGACCCGAGCCCTGGACCAGCGTGCGCACGACCAGGCTGCCGGGCGGATCGCCGTCCGGCAGCGCGATCTGCGGGTCGGCCCCGTACGCGCCGGAGACCTTCGGCAGCGACGCGTCGGACGAGCCCGAGGAGCAGGCCGTCACCAGCGTCGCGCACAGCGCCAGGACCAGCGCCACCAGGAGGGGGCGTGCGGCCCGGATCGCTCCGGACCGCACGCTCTCGTCGCTCCCGACCATCAGAATCCTGACGGCGGTTGGACGGACGGGAAGAGGTAGGCGAACGCGTCGAACGCCGTCGCCACGTCGCCCTCGGCCCAGAACCGGTGGTAGTCGAAGACCGGCGCCGAGCCTCCGGCGAGGTAGGTCGCGACCTTCGACCACTGCGGGTCGCCCACGTACCACGGCCTGATGGACAGGAACGTGTTGGTGGACGAGCTGAGCTTGATCCCGCCCGGGTACGTCCCGGTCCACGAGGACGGGAAGTAGACGCCCTCGTAGTTGGTCGAGTTGTAGGCGGTGGTGAAGTTGGTGTAGTCGGTACGCGTCTCGGGCGCGGTGTAGCCGATCGAGTCCGCGTAGTACTTGTGGATGATGTCGATGATGTTCTGCGCCGCGGTCTCGGCCGTCGTGTCACCGGACTTGGCCGCGTAGTACTCGTACACCTTGGCCAGCGACGCCGCGACGCCGATGTCCGTGTCGGTGCCGGTGGCCGTCACGTGCAGCGCCGTGTTCGCAGGGGGCTGCGACGAGCTCGACGTGCCGGTGGTCCAGTTCTCGCCGGGCTGTCCGCTCCACGTCAGGGTCGACGGCAGCAGCAGGGTGCCGGAGCTCGGCGTGACGGTCGTGACCGACTCGGCCCAGGCGACCCACTTGGCGAGGATGGCCTTGGCCTGTGCGTTCCCGGTCTCGTAGTAGTACTCCGCGATCCGCTCCATCGGCCACGTCTGGTAGCCGAACCACTGGTTGCTCGGCGGGTTGTGGTACTCGGGTTCGGGGTCGTAGTACATGCCGTCGAACGTGGTGTCCCCGGACGGCGGCTTGGACACGTCGCCGTAGTTGCCGCCCCAGTTGTTCGTGACGCCGCCCGCGATGGCGCCCTCGGACGACTGCAGCCACTGGAACAGGTTGAGCTGCGTGGTCAGGCTCGTGGCCCAGTCGCTCTTCGCGGTCGGCGAGAGCGGGATGAGGTCCGAGTCGGTGGACAGCGCGTAGGCCGCGAGGGGGTTCTGGTAGCCCTCGTGGATCTCGGTGCCGCTGATCCGCCAGCTCCAGGCGCCGGTCGTGGAGCCGCCCCAGGCGTCGTACCAGGACAGCAGGTACGTGTCCTCGTTCGCCTTGCTGGTGCCGGCCGGGCAGGAGACGGATCCGTCGGTGCTGCACGCGCTGGTGATCTGCTTGAAGTACTTGTCGAACATCGAGTAGCGCAGGTAGTCGCCGAGCTTGGCCGCCTTCGCGGTGGTCGAGGTGACCGAAGAGGTCTTGCCCTGCGCCTTCGCGTACGTGTCGGCCCAGAACGCGGCCTGCACCATGCGGGCGTCGGCGTCGGGGGCGTCGGTGTACTTGTACTGCGCGGCGAAGCTGCCGCCGCCGTTGTTGAAGAGGTTGAGGAAGCCGTCCGAGCTGCCGTACTTGCTCATCGTGTCCCAGTCCGGCTGCGGCACGGTGTCCCAGACCGACTCCTCGGCGCCGCGCTGGTAGCTGTTGATCCAGCTCGGCGTGCTGGTGCCGTCCTCCTGCTGGCCGAAGCCGTAGCGGTTGTCCGTGTCCATGATCCACATCGGCTGGTACATGTCGCAGTTGCCGTACGTGGACTTGAGCTCGGCGGACAGCGGGTCCGAACCGACCGGCACGGAGGAGTTGAGAGCCACCGGGTAGTCGCTCGGCGCGGGCTCCTCGGGTCCGTAGGTCGCGGGCGAGGAGGAGTTGTACGAGCACTGACCCGGCTGGTTCGCGTCGTTCGGGATCATGTACGTCTCCATGTTCGTCCACGCATTGACGAACGGAGTCCAGTTCCCGGTGACGCGGCCGTAGTCGGCCTCCAGCCACAGCCAGTAGCTGTAGGTCTCGGAGGTCGTCTCGTGGCCGTAGTCGGGCGCCTCGACGATCAGCGTCTCGACCGAGTGGTACGGGATGCCCTTCGGACTGAAGTAGCCGTTGGCCGGGTTCTTGATGTCGTCGTAGAGGTTCAGGAACCACGAGTCGTAGCCGGACCCTGATTGCGCCTCGGTGACGGCGACCGTGCCGGAGGTGTACCCGGAGGCCGAGGCCGTGACGGTCCCGCTGGCCCCCACGTCGGCCGCCGTGCTGCCGGACTTCACGCTGACCTGCTGCGCGACGTTCCAGTTCGAGGTCGTGAAGGTGAGCGAGGAGCCCGCCGAGATCGACAGGTCCGAGTCACCGCTCTGCGCGACCGCGACCGTCACGCTGCTGCTCGGCTGAGCGGACAGCGCGACGCCGACCGTGGCCGTCGTGCCCTGCGCCACGGTCAGCACCGTCGGGTTGACGATGATCGTCGGCCCTTCGACGTTGATCGAGACCGGGTACGAGGTCGTGCTCTGCCCGGTGCTGTCCGTCGCCACGGCGGTCACCGAGTAGTCGCCCGCCGCCACGTTCGACCACTGCACGGCCCACGGGCTCGAGTTCGCGATGCCGATCTCCGTGTTGTTGCCGGGCCCGGTGCTCGCGTAGTACGTCACGGAGCTGATGCTCGCCGAGCTGCACGCGGCGGCCTGGATGGAGATGTTCGACCCCGGGCTGAAGATCTCGCCGGCCGTCGGGCTCACCAGCGACACGCTCGGCGCGAGCACGTTCGACGAGCTCGAACCCGGGACGACCGTGCACGGCGCGGCGGACGTGGTCCCGGTCGAGGTCGGCGAGGCGCTCGCGGTGGACGTGGTCGGGCTCGCCGAGGCGGTGCCCGTGCCGGTCGCGGTGGACGTGGGCGTCGCGGTGCTGCTCGCGGTCGCGGTCGGGCTGGCCGAGGCCGTGCCGCCGGTGTTGCTGCTGCACGCGACGCCGTTGAGCGTGAACGCGGTCGGGGTGTCGAGCGTGCCGGTCAGGTTGAAGTTGGCGCCGATGCCGGTGGAGGCGTTCGTGGCCAGGGCGCCGTTCCAGCTCTCGCTGACGACCGTGACCGCCTTGCCGCTCTGCGTCCAGGTGCCGTTCCAGCCGCTGGCCAGCGTCTCAGAGCCCGTGTACGAGTAGCCGAGGGTCCAGCTCGTGATCGCCGGCCCCTCGTTGGTGATGTTGATCTGCACCCCGAACCCGCTGCCCCAGTTCGAGGTGACGGTGTAGTTCACGGCGCACGCCGCGCTCGCGGCCGCAGGCGCCGCGGCCGGAGCGGGCCCCGCGGCGTCCGCGGACGCGGCCAACGCCACGGCCCCGGCCCCGCCCGCCGTCAGTCCCCCGGCCACCAGCGCGGTGCATCCGGCCCACAGCGCGGCCTTGCGCCATCGGGTCCTGCGTTCCGATCGAAGCAATATTCGCATGAGAATATAGACCTCCTAGTCGCTGCCGCCCTCCCTCGGGCGGACAGGACGCGCCGCACCGCCGTCAGCGCGAAGCTAGGTAGCCCCCAGCGGCCCGTAAAGCACGCACGACTCCCCCGCGTGTACGGGACGGGTTCCGCCGCAGGTCAGAGCGGGCTCCGGGCGGCGCGCGGGCGCTGAAGCTTTCATCCGGCGCGGGGCGTGAAAGCGCCGTGAAACAGCGGTGAATCCGCCCGGGCGCAGGCTCTTTCCCAGCGGCGGCCGAACCCGGCCGCGGCCTGACGGAAGGAGAGACATGAACCCCGCTGCGGCCAGTCCGGCGATCTCGGTGTCCGGGCTGCGTAAGTCGTTCGGCGAGAAGGTCGTGCTCGACGGCGTGGACCTGGACGTCGCCGCCGGGACGGTGTTCTGCCTGCTGGGCCCGAACGGGGCCGGGAAGACCACCACCGTGCAGATCCTGTCCACCTCGCTGCGCGCCGACGCGGGCGCGGTGAGCGTGATCGGGCACGACCCGCTGCGCGAGCCCGACGCCGTGCGCGCCGTGATCGGCGTGACCGGGCAGTTCTCCGCGGTCGACGGCCTGATGACCGGCCGCGAGAACCTGCTGCTGATGGCCGACCTCAACCATCTGCCGCGCACCGAGGGCCGGCGGCGCGCCACCGAACTGCTCACCGAGTTCGACCTGCTCGACGCCGCCGACCGGCGCGCCGCCACGTACTCCGGCGGCATGCGGCGCCGCCTCGACCTGGCGATGACGCTGGTCGGCGAGCCGAGCGTGATCTTCCTCGACGAGCCGACCACCGGCCTGGACCCGCGCAGCCGGCGCACCATGTGGCAGATCGTGCGGGGCCTGACCGGCCGCGGCGTCACGATCTTCCTGACCACGCAGTACCTCGACGAGGCGGACGAACTCGCCGACCGGATCGCCGTGCTCGACCGGGGCCGGATCGTGGCCACCGGCACCGCGGCCGAGCTCAAGCGCCGCGTCCCGGGCGGGCACATCCGGCTGCAGTTCGCCGACGAGACCCAGCTGACGGCGGCGGCGAACCTGTTGGAGGGTGCGACGCCCGCGGGCGACCTGGCACTGAACGTGCCCGGCGACGACGGTGTCAGTGCCCTGCAGGCGATGCTCGCCCGGCTGAGCGAGGCCGGGGTCAGGGTCGAGACGCTCTCCGTGCACACGCCCGACCTGGACGACGTGTTCTTCGCCCTCACCGGCCACCCGACGGCCGACGCCGAGAACCAGACCACTGAGAACGAGTCCGCGAACGAATCCGCGCAGAAGGAGTCCGTCCGATGAGCACCATGTCCTACGCCGCCCGCGACTCGGCCACGATGCTGCGTCGCAGCCTGCTGCACACCGTCCGCTACCCGGTGACGATCATCGTGTCGCTGGCCGTGCCCGCCCTGCTGCTCCTGCTGTTCGTCGGCGTCTTCGGCGGCGCGCTCGGCGCCGGGGCCGTGCCACCGGGCGGCAAGTACATCGACTACGTGCTGCCGGGCATCCTCCTCATGTCCGTCGGCTACGGAGCCTCGTCCACCACGCTGGCCGTGAACCGGGACATGACCGAGGGCATCATCGGCCGCTTCCGCACGATGGCGATCTCGCGCAGCTCGGTGCTGACCGGACACGTCGTGGCGGCGCTGATCCGCACGCTCGCGAGCGCCGCCATCCTCGTCGGCGTCGCGCTGCTGATGGGCTACCGCTCGCACGCCGACGCCGCGAGCTGGCTGGCGGCGGCCGGACTGGTCGCGCTGCTCACGTTCGCGCTGAGCTGGCTCGCGGTCGCGATCGGCCTGGCCGCCCCGAACGCCGAGGGCACCAGCGGCTTCACGCTGATCGTGCAACTGCTGCCGTTCGTCAGCAGCGCCTTCGTCCCGACCGGCACGATGAACGGCGCGGTCCGCTGGTTCGCGCACAACCAGCCGTTCACCCCGGTGATCGACTCGCTGCGCGGCCTGCTGACCGGCACCCCGATCGGGCACAGCGGCGTCATCGCGATCGCCTGGTGCGTCGCGCTGACCGTGCTCGGTTTCCTGTGGGCGGGGTCGCAGTTCAGGCGGGCGGGTGGGGGTGCTGCCCGCTGAACCGGCCGCGCGCCAGCACCGCCTGCGCGGCGGCGTCCCGCAGCGCGTCCGCGTCCAGACCGGCGTACGTCGAGACCGCCTCGACGTACGCCGGTCCGTCCGCCTGTTCGGCCATCCGGCGAACCCGGTCCACGGACATCGTCGGCTCGAACCCGCACTTGACCCGGAAGCGCTCGGCCAACGCGATCATCCGCGCCCCGGCCGTCGTGGCGTGCGTGTCGCCGGTCCGGTTACCCCGGTCGATGTCGAGTACCGCCAAGGCCAGCAGCAGTTTGCCGAAGTGCGGAAAGTCCGCGTACGACATCGTCGAGCCGACCGCCGCGTCCGCGATCAGGCGCGTGGCTGCGCGCGGGAATCGTCCGGTGAGTTCGCCGACGAGGGCGAGGCGGCCGTGCTGCGCGTGCGCGATCACCGCCATCGCCTCGACCTCCCGCGCCCACGACTCCTGGAACGGCTCGCCGCCCTCCCGACCGCGCAGGTCACGCAGCACATCGGTGGCCTCGCGCCACAGCCGCAGCCCGTCCTCGACCTCACCGCGCGCGAGCAGGATCTCCGCGCGTGCCACGACGTCGAACGTCGGCAGCCCGGCATCCTGCTCGCCGCCCTCGCGCAGCGTCACCTCCAGCCAATGTTCGGCCTCGTCAACGGCTCCGCGCTGGAGGTTGGCCAGCACCATCGCGCTGCGCAGCCGGGACACGCCGGCTCCGGCCTCGAACACGTTGAGGCCCGGCAACTCTTCGAGGAGAGACAGCGTCGTCGCGAAGTGCTCATGCGCCTCGTCGCCACGGCCGAGGTCGAGGCAGAGCTCTCCGATCCGGCTGTGCGTCATCACCTGGAACCACGGGAATTGCTCCGCGTGCCCCTCGAACGACGCCAGCGCACTCTGCGCGGCCTTCAGCGCGATGTCCGGCTCGTTGACGCCCTGCCAGACGAACGTGGCCGTGGTGTTGGCCATCGCGGCGAGCAACGGTTCGTCACTGTCGCAGAGTTCTTGCAGCGCCTCGATCGCGGACTGCGTCTCGTCACGTGCCCCCGCAAGCGTCGCCAGCACGATCGCCGTCGCACGAGCCGGCGTGTCGGGCGGCGCCGACGGCAGCCGCCGCAGCGTGACCAGCGCCCTGGCGGAGGCCGGATGCCGCAGTATCAGAGCACTGAGCGCTGCCATCACCACGGCGGTCCGCGTCACCTCCAGATCCTCCGGCGCCGGCCGAAGGTGCGAGAGGAGTCCCGCGGTCTGGCCCACGAGAGCCGACATGCGTGCGAAGTCGGACTGGAACATCCACAGCGCCCCGAGCACCGCACACGCGGACGCCACCGTCGAACCGTTGTCGCTGTCGAGACCCAGACGGAGCGCGAGCATCAGATTCTCCTGCTCGTCCCTGGTCGACGCGGCAGAGGTCACGAGGTCGGCCCCGAACATCGCCTCGTGGTGCATGACGCCGAAATCCCGTGCCCACGCGAGGAAACGACCGACGACCTCGTCATCCGAACCGGCCTCGGCACGACGCGCCGCACTGAACTCGCGCACCGTCTCCAGCATCCGGAAGCGCGTACCGGATCCCGAGTCGGCCACCTGCAGCAGCGACTGATCCACGAGCGCCTCGAGCACCTCGTGTTCATCATCCGCTGTGAGGACGTGCCGCGCCGCCTCGGCCGTGAACCCGCCCGGGAAGATCGACAGCGTACGCATCGCCGCCTGTCCGTCCGCGGTCAGCAGGTTCCAGCTCCAGTCGATGACCGCATGCAGCGTGCGATGCCGCTCCGGCGCGTCGCGGGCGGTTCCGCGCAGAATGCTGAAACGGTCGTCCAGCCGCCGCGCGATCTCCGCGACGCCCATCACGCGCACCCGTGCCGCCGCCAGTTCCACCGCGAGCGGCAGTCCGTCGAGCCGCTCACACAGCCGCCGCACGACGTCTTCGGGCAGCTCGACGCCGGGTCGCGCCGCGTTCGCCCGCTGCCGGAAAAGCTCGACACTCGTCGACGGACTGAGGGCGGGCAGCAGGTACACGGACTCCGAGGACAGCCCGAGCGGCGTGCGACTCGTCGTCAGCACCCGAAGATCCTCGCTCCGGGCCACGAGCGCGCGCACGAGATCGGCGGCGCCGCGTAGCACGTGCTCGCAGTTGTCCAGCACCAGCAACGCCGAACCCGAACCCAACGCGGCCAGAATCCCCGCGACCGCATCCGCCGCCGCGCCAGGACGCGCACCGCCGCCCGGTACGTTCATATGCTCGCCGACACCGAGTGCCGAAGCGACCTCCCCGGCCACGTCGTCGTCGGCGGTCACTCCCGCGAGCGCGACCAGATGCACCACGCGCTGCCGCACGCCGCCGGCCACCGCGTGCGCCATCCGGGTCTTACCGAGCCCGCCGGGACCGATGATCGACACCACCCGAGCCGTGGTCAGCAGCTCCTGAACAGCGGTGATGTCGCCGTCCCGGCCCAGCAGCGTATTCGGCTCGTGCTCGACGCCGCGCCGGACCGTCGGCTTCTCCCGCTCCAACAGCTGCCCGTACACGCGCTGCAACTCCGCACCCGGATCGCTGCCCAGCTCATCGCGCAGTCCGCGCCGGTACGCGTCGTAGCGAGCCAGCGCCGACGAAGGCCCCAGCGTCGCCGCCTCATGCAGCAGGAGTTGAGCGAGCACCTCCTCGTCACGCGGCTCCGACCGAATCAGCTCCCGGAGAGTCTCCGCCGCCTCAGCCCGCCGATCGAGCCGACACAGTGACAGTGCCCGTACGCGCACCAGTTCCCGACACGTCCGCGCCCGCGCCGCCCGCAGTTCGGACAGCGGATCCCCCAGCTCACTGACATCTTCCCCCTTCCATACCCCCAACCCCGCCTCAGCCTGCGCAATCGCCCCCGCCGCGTCCCCCGCCCGCGCACGACGCGCCGCCTCCGACGCACACTCCAGCAACCACGTCGCGTCGACCTGATCCGCCCCGAGCACCAGCCGATACCCGACCGGCGTACTCACGATCGTCTCCGCCCCCAACTGCGCCCGCGCCCGCGACACCAACACCTGCAACGCCCGCGTGGGATGCTCCGGCCCCTCGTCCCCCCACACCCCACCGACCAGCCGCCCCGTGCTGCACCCGGCCCGCAGGTCCTCCGCCAGCAGCGCCAACAGCCCACCCAACCGCGCCCCGGCGATCTCCCGCCCCCGGAACGCCACCCGCGGCAGCAGGACCAACTCGACACCCATCCCCGAAGGCTATCCCGTCGGTTGACAGCGAAGGGCCCCGCTGACATACGATACGGAACGTGCCGTATTCAAATAAGGGCCGCCCGCGCGACGACGAGCGCGAGAGCCGGATCCTCGAGGTCGTGACCTCCCTGCTGGCCGAACGCGGCTACGAGGGCATCACGTTCGAAGAGGTCGCACGTCGGGCCGGTGCGTCGAAGGCCACGCTCTACCGGCGATGGAGCACCAAGCGCGAGATGGTCATCGCCGCGCTCAAGGCCGGCCCCGCCCGACGAGAAGGCGCCGCCGAAATCGACACCGGCACCCTGCGCGGCGACCTCCTCGCGCTGTGCCGACGCCTGATCACGACGATGCGTTCCGCAGACGGCCAGACCGCGCTGCTCCTGCTCCAGGCGGGCCTGGAAGACCCAGAACTCTGCGAAGAAATCGAACGCGCCGTCGGCCCCACCGGCGCACGGCTGCCCAAGACAGTGATCGAGGCCGCCGTACGCCGCGGAGAACTACCCGAACACGTCAACCCCTTCGCCTTCGAGGAGGTAGCCGGATCGGCACTCCTGCTCCGCCGACTCAACGGGCTGGAAACCGACGACGCCTACCTTCAGGCACTCGTCGACGCGATCCTCATCCCCGCCCTCCAAGCCACACCCCCCGCACCACGAGCGCTGCCCGCCGGAATCTTCTCCGGAAGACCCGCAGCCGAAAGGAAGCCATGACCACGCTGACCATTGACGGATTCCGCTACGCGCTGCTCCCCGGCCACGACGGCGTCACCCTGAACGTCGCTGTCGCAGGCACTGGACCCGCCATCGTCCTACTGCACGGCTTCCCCCAAACGCACTACATGTGGCGCCACGTGGCCCAAGACCTCGCGCACGACTACACCGTCATCGCCCCGGACCTGCGCGGCTACGGCCAAAGCGACAAGCCGCCGCAGAACGACGACCCCCGCACGTACTCCAAGCGCACCATGGCCCAAGACATCGTCCAGATAGCCGCCGCGCTCGGCCACGACAAGTTCGGACTCGTCGGCCACGACCGCGGCGCCCTAGTCGGCGTACGCGCGGGACTCGACCACCCGGAGACGGTGCAGTACCTCGGAATCCTCGACGTGCTCCCCACCCTCGACACCTGGGACGTGCTGCACGGCGTGAACGCGAAGGTCGCCTGGCACCTGTACCTGATGGCCCAACCGGAAGGCCTGCCCGAGAGGATGATCAAGGCGGTCGCGCACGAGTTCTTCGCCTCCTTCCTCGACGCCTGGGACACCGACGGCACGACCTTCACCCCCGAAGTCCGGCGCCACTACATCGACAGCTCCGTCAACGCCGTGGACTCCATCGTCGCCGACTACCGCGCCACCGCCGACATCGACCTGGACATGGACCGCGAAGACCGCGACGCGGGCAGGCAATTGAAGCTCCCCGTCGCAGTGATCTCCCAGGACTGGGGCACCCAGCTGGGCTTCGACGCCGCAGCACTCTGGCGCGCCTGGGCTCCGGATCTCACCTACGAACCCATCGACGCCGGTCACTTCATGGCCGAGGAGAAGCCGGCTGAAATCGCCCGCTTCATCCGAGCCCTGGCCGCCCGCAGCCGATAGAGGAATGCCGCGGGTCCCTACCGCTCCAGCTCGGCGATAGCGGTGGCTGAACCCGGGGCGATCTCAGTGAAGCCGGCGTCGCGGACCACGGGGAGGTCGGACGCGGCGAGGGTGGCCCACTGCTCCTTGGTCGCGGTGCGGACGTTGAGAGGGAAGGCGGCGTCGCGCCATTCGGTGGCGCGGGCCGGGGGTAGGCGCCACCAGCCGAGTTGGGCGGCGTGGCCTGCTTGGGCCATGGCCTTGCCGGCAGTCATCTCCACGGCGGGATTCATCCAGACGACGGGGACGCCGGGTTCGGGGGGCTCGGGGGCCGCGTCGTCGCCGAAGTCGGTGCCGGAGACCTGGAGGCGGGCCAGGTCCTTGGGCCAGGCGTCGAGGGGAATCGGCGGGTAGACGCGGACCTCGGCCTGCTTGCCGGTGACGGTGATGCCGGGGAGAGCCTCGGCCCGTCGCCACTCGGCACCCCTGGCGCGGCGGACGACTTTGCGGATGCGGGCGTCCTGCCAGGCTTGGACTGCTTCGTACCATTCACCCTCGGGGGTGGTTGCCCGCGGGTCGCTCAGCAGGGTGATCACGGCGCGGGCGGCGGTCTCCAGGGCATCCGTGCGCTGGGGTACGGCGTCGCGTTCCAGGCGTACGACGAGGGGCATCACATACTGGGGCCGCTCGTCGCGCGGATCACCGACCGGCCTGAAGGGCGACTCGTCGGGCGCCGCGCCCGTTTCTTCCTGCATGATCCCATCCTACTTCTGGCATGATTCCGGCCTGACGCTACGTCAAACGAGGGACTTACCGTGCCTGAGCTGGGCAGGGCGGGTAAGTAGCTGGACGTCCACTGGTACAACAATGTGACTTGGGGCCACCGTGGGAACTGTATCGCGTAGGAACGTGCTGGTCGGCGGCGCGGCGGTGGTCGGGGCGGCCGTCGTCGGGGTCGAGGCCGAGCGGCTGGCGACCCGTCCGTCCGAGACCGCCGCAGCGCCGGCGCACTACTCCCCCGCGCGGGTGCAGCCCCGGAAGGCGGCGGTCAAGCCGGCGGCCCGGCTGATCGGGGACGGCTCCACCTCGGACACCGGGCCGCAGCCGAACCAGCCGACGTCGTTCGAGCGGCTCGGGGCGGGCGAGCGGCCGCCGCAGTTCGTGGTGTTCTCCTGGGACGGCGCGGGCGAGGACGACAACCACCTGTTCTCGCACTTCCGGAAGGTCGCGCAGGAGACCAAGGCGACGATGACGTTCTTCCTGAGCGGCATCTACACGCTGCCGCGCGGCCAGCGGATGCTGTACGCGCCCCCCGGCAAGCCGCTCGGCGCCTCGGCGATCGGCTACCTCGACGACGACCACGTGCGCGCCACGATCCAGCAGGTGGGCGACGCGTGGCTGGAGGGGCACGAGATCGGCACGCACTTCAACGGGCACTTCTGCGACTCCGCGGGCGTGGGCACCTGGAGCCCGGCGCAGTGGCGCAGCGAGATCGACCAGGCGGTCGGCTTCGTGCACTCCTGGAAGACGAACACCGGCTTCGCGGACCTCGACCCGCTGCCCTTCGACTACTCCAAGGAGCTGACCGGCGGGCGCACGCCGTGCCTGCTCGGCCAGGACCAACTGCTGCCCACGGCGCGCGAGCTCGGCTGGCAGTACGACGCGAGCTCCCCCGGCGGCCTGCAGATCTGGCCGACGAAGCGGCAGGGCGTGTGGGACTTCCCGCTGCAGTCCATCCCGTTCCCGGGCACCGGCTACACGGTCCTGTCGATGGACTACAACATGATGGCCAACCAGTCGGACGCCAACCCGTCCGGCGCCGAGTCGATGCGGCCCTACTGGCAGCGGCAGTCCCAGAACGCGTATATGGCCGGGTTCGACCGCGCCTACACCACGAACCGGGCGCCGTACTTCATCGGCAACCACTTCGAGACGTGGAACGGCGGCATCTACATGGCCTCCGTCGAGCAGGCGCTGCGCCGGATCGCCGAATACCCCGACGTACGGCTCGTCTCGTTCCGCCAGATGGCCCAGTGGCTGGACGCGCAGGACCCGCAGGTGATCGCCAAGCTGCGCACGCTGAACCCGGGCCAGGCGCCGAGCTCGTGGGCCGAGTACACCACCCCGTCCGGGAACACGGTGCCCTCCGCGGCGATGGCGAACGCCCGCGGGATGTGACCCGCGGCCCGGCCCGCGACTCAGGGCACGACGACGACCGGGCACGGCGCGGAGCGGGCGAGCCGGACCGCGAGCGAGCCGAAGCAGCGGTGCCGCCAGTGCTCGGAGGCGCCCACCACGAGCGCCGACGCCCGCAGTTCGCGGGCCAGGTGCCGGATCGCGGGCACCGGCGGGCCGTCGAGCACCGTGAAGGAGTGCGCGGTGCCCAGCCGTTCGGCGCTCTCGGCGAGGTAGTCGCCCGCCTCCCGCGCGAGGTCGGTCACCGCCCCCTGCGCGTACACGGCGACGCCGGGGGCGCTCAGCAGCAGGGAGCTGTGGTGCCGGACGTACACCCCGACGACGGTGACGCCGCCGCGGCAGGCGAGCCCCGCCGCGTAGTCGGCCGCGCGCAGCGAGGTGCGCGAGAGGTCCACGGCGACCAGGACGCAGTGCGGGGCGACGGTGCCCGACTCCGTGCTGAGGGGCTGATACAGAGTCATGTCGGGGAGCAGCGTACGGCGTGGTCGCGGCCTTGGGCGAGAGCTTCACTCACTGTTTCTCCATCACGGCTCGAACTCGGCCGCGGAGTCACGCTATCGTCAGCAGCGGACGTGAGCCGGGTTCGCCCGGTCCCACCCACCTCCGTCCCGTTCTGCCCTACTTCTGTGAGGCTTCGCAATGCGCAGATTCACTGTGCCGCTCGCGGTGTCCGCCGTGATCGGCCTCGCCGCGATCCCGGTCGGCACCGCCCAGGCGGCGGTCAGCGGCACGACCTCCCACGCGGCCACCGCCCCGCTCGCCGGCTCCGGCATCTCCGGCTGGACCGAGACCGACGCGGCGCTGCAGAGCACGCTCAGCGCCGGTGAGGGCGTCGCCACCGTGGACCCGCCCGGCGGCTCGCCCTACGTCCTCTACCGCGGCATAAGCTCGATCCCGGTGGGCGTGGCCGCCGCCGGCTGGACGCACATCGGCGATCCGGACTCGACCGGCGGCTACATCGTCGACGCGTACCAGAACTCGAGTGCCAGCTCGAACGAGAAGATGTTCCTGGTCACCACGCCGTCCGGCGCCAGCTACCAGTACGTGCACAAGCTGGTCTCCGGCGAGCTGTACAACAACTCCTTCGACGCGATCTCGCCGGACAAGCAGTGGATGGTCTCCGGCGAGTGGGGCACGATGTCCCACCTGCAGATCTACCCGACGCCGCTGCTGAACCCGACGACGTCCCAGGTCGGCGGCTCACTGGACCTGTCCGGCTACATCCAGCTGGACCACCAGGTCAACGACGTCCAGGGCTGCGACTTCGTCAGCGCGACGAAGCTGGTCTGCGCCTCGGACGACAGCACCGAGACGCTGTTCTCGAACGACAAGCCGCTGCTCGAGGTGGACCTGACCGCCCCGCTGACCGGCGGCACCGTGACCGGCCACGTCGTGGACCTCGGCTCGATCCCGCAGGAGAGCGTCTGCTCCGGCACCTTCGAGGACGAGGGCGTGGACTACGACCCGGGCACCGGCATCCTGCGCCTGGAGATGATCCAGCCCAGCGTGTGCGAGGTCGTCACCACGGTGTACGAGTACAAGCAGAGCTAGCAGGGTTCGTGCACTGACGACCGGCGGCGGTCCCGTGGAGTACGGGGCCGCCGCCGGTCGCCGTTTAGTCGCGGCCCTGGGCAATCAGGGACAACGCCTCGGATACGACGGGCGAATCGTCGATGTCGAGGCTGGCCGTGCGCTCGATGTGCCGCACGCCTTCCCGGACGGCCCAGATGTAGAGCGCCACGGCGAATATTCCGACGATGACGGAATCCCAGGGAGCTGAAATGCTGTCGTCGCCGCCGAAATCCGGGCTGCCGAGATAGGAGAACACGATGAGGCCCACGAGGTAGATCGCCAGCCACGCTCCGGTGCGCAGTTCCTGCAGCAGCGGACGGTCCTTCGTGCGCAGGACGGCGAACACGAGCAGGCCGATGAGCGTGAGCGGGAGGGCCCACTTGATCTGGCTCCAGCCGGACCAGTAGATGATCTCGGTGGACACCAGGAAGCTGGCGGGCGCGATCCACGTGATGCCGGGGATCCAGCCGGCCAGCCCGGTCGGGGCGGCCGAGCGGAAGGTGCCGGCGGCCACGGACGAGATCGCGTAGTTCAGCAGGAAGACGTCGCCGATCACGGACACGACCGAGATCCAGCTGTGCAGCGGGATCAGCACCAGCAGTCCGAGCACGAAGTTGAGCAGCAGCGCCCGGCGCGGCACTCCGGAGCCGCCGTCCACCTCGAGGAAGAAGCGGGGCAGCAGCCGGTTCTTGGCCAGCGCGTACGTGGTGCGGCCGTTCTCCGCGGTGCCGACGAACTGGGTTCCGGCCGGGGAGAGCACGGCGTCGGCGTACAGGACGCCGGCCAGCCAGCCGAGGTTCAGCAGCAGCGCGAGCTGGCCGAACGGCGAGGTGAAGTCGATGCCGTGCCAGCCGTGCGCGAGCGAGCTGTCCGGGATCGCGACGATGAACGCGAACTGCAGCAGCAGGTAGAGCAGCACGGACGCGGCGATCGCCACGAGGATCGCGCGCGGCACGTCGCGGCGCGGGGTTGCGGGCCTCGCCGGACAGGTCGACCGGCGGCTGGAATCCGTTGACGGAGTAGATCAGGCCGCCGGTGGCGACGGCGCTCAGCACGGAACTCCAGCCGTTGGGCGCGAATCCGCCGTGGTTCGTCAGGTGGCCCGCGTGGAAGCCGGAGGCGAGCAGCGCGATGATCGTGAGCGCCGGGACGATGAACTTGACCGCGGTGACGGCGGTGTTGATCCGCGCGAACAGCTTGATGCCGTACCAGTTGATGACGGTGAGCACGGCGAGCAGCGCGGCGGCGACCAGGATGCCGCCGACCGAGAGCGTGGTCCCGTGGAAGAGCCACGGCCAGTAATGCGAGGCGTACTGCAGGATCGCGAGCACCTCGGTGTTGCTGGCGAGGGCGAGCAGCGCGGACCAGCCGACGAGCGTACCGACGAGGCGGCCGTTGGCGTACAGCGGCCAGCGCACGCTGCCGCCGGCCTCCGGACGCGAGGCGCCGAGCTCGATCAAGACGAGGGCGACGAGCGCGACCGCGAGGCCGGCGATCAGCCAGGAGACGAGCGCGGCGGGGCCGGCGATCTGCGCTCCGTAGAACGCGCCGAACAGCCAGCCGGAGCCGATGATGCCGCCGAAGGATGTGGCGGTCAGGCTCCAGAAGCCGAGATCGTGCCGCAGCCGCTTCTCCTGAGCGGCGAGCGGTTGCGCGGCGGATTCAATGGGCTGATCCGCCTGGATAATCGTGGACACGGGGATACTCCAGGTGTGTTTTCGCAACGAAAAGGGCAGCGCGAAATGGCGCCGTGACGCTTACGTGAATGCGTGGGGAATTTGCCGGGCAGCGGTCAGCGACAGCTGGCGGCGGTGACGCGCATCAGGTCCACGTGCAGGCGTGACACCAGGAGGAGCGGGAATACGCCGAGAGTGTCCGGAGTTGCAATCCGGTGGTCCCGCAAGGATTTACGAGAACTCGGAGAAACGCGATGGTCGATACGGATTCGACGACGGTTACCGTGGCCCGGCCGGAGGATCCCGCCGTCGCGCCGTTGATGGAGGGGCTGCTCGACGAATACACGACGCGCTACGGCGCGGGCGCGGCGAACGAGTTCGTCCGGCATCCGCCGAAGCTGTTCACCGAGGAGCACGGCGGCGCGCTGGTGCTGCTCGCGCAAGGCGGGCAGACCATAGCGGGCGGCGCGCTGCGGGCCTTCGACTACGAGCTGGCCGCGAAGGGCATCATCGACCCCGGCTTCCCGGACCGGCCGACGGCGGAGTTCAAGCGCATCTGGACGCACGCCGAGCACCGTCGCCGCGGTCTCGGCCGCCGCGTGCTGCGCGAACTGGAGCTGCGCGCGGCGGCCCTCGGCTACCGGCAGGTCTTCCTCACGACGGGCCCGAGCCAGCCGGAAGCGGTCGGGCTCTACCTCGCGGCCGGGTACACGGAGCTGCCGGACCTGGACACCGGCTCCCGCGGCTTCACCGTGCACCCCTTCGTCAAGGCCCTGTCCTAACGCTTGTCCCATTCCTCCGCCAGCAGCTCGAAGGAGCGGACGCGGTCGGCGTGGTCGTGGGTGATCGTGGTGACGATCAGCTCGTCGGCGCCGGTCGCGTCGCGCAGCGTCTCCAGCCGGTCGGCCACGCTCTTGGCCGTGCCGACGAACTGCGTCTGGATACGGTCCTCGACCAGCGCGCGACCGCCCTCGGGCCACGCGTACGCGGCGGCTTCCTCGGGCGTCGGGTACTGGATCGCTCCCTCGGCGGCGCGGATGCTGCGCACCCACGGACCGTAGCCCGCCGCGAGTTCGCGCGCCTCAGCCTCGTCCTCGGCGACGACCACGTCCGCCGACACGCTGACGTACGGCTGCGCCAGTCCCTCGGCGTACTCGGAGGGTTGGAACGCCGCGCGGTATCCATCCACGGCTTCGAGGACCGTGGACGGGCTCACGTGGTAGTTCGCGGCGAAGCGCAGTCCGTTGGCACCGGCGACGTTGGCGCTCTCGCCGCCGCTGCTGCCGAGGATCCACAGCTGGAGCTGCGCCCCCTCGCCGGGAACGACGTGCGCCTCAACGCCTTCCGGTGAGACGTACGTGCCGCGGATCAGGTCGAGGATGTCGGCGATCTGCTCGCCGTAGTCCTGCGATTCGGCGTTGGGCAGCTGCAGCAGCGAGCGCTGGAGGCTGAAGCGCGGCGAGCCCAGCACGGACTTGTAGTCGAACGCCGGTGGGATCAATAGGCCGTTCGAGGTTGTGTACGCCTCCTGATTGGGCGGATTGGGGGACGTGCCGCCGGGTCCGGGCTTCCCCTTTCCGCCGGAGCGTCCGAGGCCGAGGTCGATGCGGCCGGGATAGAGCGCGTCGAGCAGCCCGAACTCCTCGACCGTGGACAGCGCCGTGCGATGCCCGAGCTGCACGGCCCCCGCGCCGAGCCGGATGCTCCCGGTCGAAGCGGCGACGAGCGCGATGACGACGGCCGGGGACGTGCCCGCGACGCCGGGGTTGAGGTGGTGTTCGGCGAACCAGTACCGCGCGTAGCCCAAATCCTCGGCATGCTGCGCGAGATCGATGCTGTTGCGCAGTGCCTGCGGCGCGTCCGAGCCGGTGCTGATCGGGACGAGGTCAAGGATCGCGAGAGGCGTATTCGTCATACCGCCGCCTCCACGTCAGCAGTCTCCAGCGGACGCAGGCCGAGGTGGTCGCGCAGGGTCGTGCCGGTGTACTCGGTGCGGAACACGCCCTTCTCCTGGAGCAGTGGTACGACTTTCTCGGCGAACTCGTCGAGGCCGTCCGGCGTGATGTGCGGGACGAGGATGAAGCCGTCGGACGCGTCGGCCTGCACGTACTCGTCGATGGTCTCGGCGATCGTGCGCGGCGAGCCGATGAAGTTCTGCCGGCCGGTCACGCTGATGACGAGTTCGCGGATCGAGTAGCCCTTGGCCTCGGCCAGCGCGCGCCACTCGTTCGCGACCTTCAGCGGATCGCGGTGCATGCGCACGCTCGCCCGGCCGCGCGCGACCGTGTGTTCGCCGAGGTCCGGATCGATCGCGGGCAGCGGGCCGTCCGGGTCGTAGCCGCTCAGGTCGCGGTTCCACAACTGCTCCAGCGTGCGGATCGCCGTCTGCCCGCTGACCTGCTGGTGCCGCACGAGGTCGGCGAGCTCGTGCGCCTCGGCGTCGGTGTCGGCGAGCACGAACGTCGCGGCGGGCAGCACCTTGAGCTGGTCGCGGTCGCGGCCGTACTTGGCCATGCGGTCCTTGACGTCGGCGTAGAAGGCCTGGCCCGCGTCCTTCGTGCCGTGCCTGCTGAAGATCGCGTCGGCCTCGGCGGCGGCGAACTCGCGGCCCTCCTCCGAGTCCCCGGCCTGGAAGATGACCGGCCGGCCCTGCGGCGAGCGCGGCACGTCGAAGCGGCCCTCGATGTCGAAGAACGCGTCGTGGATCGAGAAACTGCCGGGCTCCGGCTGCCGCCACGCGTCGAACAGCGTCTGCGCGGCGTTCAGGAAGCTGCGGGCCCGCTCGTAGCGCTGGTCCTGCGGAAGGTAGCCGCCGCGCCGGAAGTTCTCGCCGGTGAACGCGTCCCAGGAGGTGACGACGTTCCACGCGGCCCGGCCGTCACTGAGATGGTCGAGCGTCGCGAACTGCCGCGCTACCTCGTACGGCTCATTGAAGGTCGAGTTGATGGTGCCCGCGAGCCCGAGGTGTTCGGTCACGGCGGCGAGCGCGGCCAGCACGGTGAACGTGTCGGGGCGGCCGACGACGTCGAGGTCGTAGATGAGCCCGTTCTGTTCGCGCAGCCGCAGGCCCTCGGCGAGGAAGAGGAAGTCGAACTTCGCGCGTTCGGCCGTCTGGGCGAAGCGACGGAAGGACTCGAACTCGATGTGGCTGCCGGAACGCGGGTCGCTCCAGACGGTCGTGTTGTTGACGCCGGGGAAGTGCGCGGCGAGATGGATCTGCTTCATCGGCGTACTCCTATGCGGTCACGGCGTAGCGGTTCGCGGGACGCTCGAAGCCGAGCAGGCCGCGCAGGGTACGGACGTCGTCCTCGTATGCGCGGCGGAAACGTCCCCTGGCCTGGAGTTGCGGCACGAGTCCGCCGGTCACGATGGCGATGTCCCGCGCTCCCCCACTGGGCCGCAGCCGGAATCCGTCGAGGCCCGCGTCCGCCCACGCGACCAGCTGATCGGCCAAATCCGGGGATACATCGAGGTCGCCGAAGATCAGCAGGCGGTCGTCGCCGCGTCCGGCCACGACCTGCGCGTCCCGGATCTCGCGCACGATCTCCGGGATCTCTTCCACGGTCCGCGGCGTGACGAGCGCGATGTCGGCGGATCCGGCGGCGAAGGCGTATTCGCTCGGATCGTGCGCGTTCGCGACGACGATCGGCTGCCCCTGCGGCGGACGTTGCGTGATCGACGGTCCGCGCACGCTGAACCTGGTGCCGACGAAGTCGATGTAGTGCAGCTTCTCGCGGTCGATGAATCTGCCGGTCGCGGCGTCGCGGATCTCGGCGTCGTCCTCCCAGCTGTCCCAGAGCCGCCGCACCGCCTCCACGTGGTCGGCGGCCTCGACGAGCAGCGACTCGCGGCGCAGCTCGGCCGGATCGCGGCGGCCGAAGAGCGGGGCCTCCTCGGCTCCGGCGCCGACCTGCGCGTGCCAGCCCGCGCGGCCGGTGCTCGCGTAGTCGAGGGTGGCGATGGTCTTGGAGACGTGGAACGGTTCGGTGTGCGTCGTGGTCACGGTCGGGACGATGCCGATGCGGCTGGTGACAGGCGCGACGCGGGCCGCGATGAGTGAGGCGTCGAGGCGGCCGAGAGTGAATCCGTCCTCGATGGTGACGAAGTCGAGGAGTCCGGCCTCGGCGCGCTGGACCTGGTCGACCCAGTGGCGGGCGCTGACGGGTTCGTCCGCGGTGACGGCGCCGTCCAACGCGAGCGCGAGATGGATGTGTCGCAAAGACATGGGAGTTCCGCTCTGCAAAGGAGAAGACGGGAAAGGCGGGATCAGGCAGCGAGGCGGCGGTACCGGCTGCCGTGGAAGACCAGCGGCGGAGTCTGCGGGTCGGTGCCGAGGCCGTGCACGTTCAGCAGCACGATCTCGTGGTCGCCCGCGCGGATCTCGCGTTCGACGGAGCAGTCGAACCAGGCACTCGCACCGTCGAGCAGGACGGCGCCGTCCTCGGTAGCGTGCCAGGACAGGCCGGCGAAGCGGTCCACGCCGCGCGAGGCCAGGCTGCGGCTCGCGGCCTCCTGCTGGTGGCTCAGCACGCTGACACCGAGCCGGGCGGCGCGGCGCAGCGTCGGCCAGGTGGTGGAGGTGGTGGCCACACACACCGACACCAGCGGCGGGTCGAGCGAGACCGAGGTGAAGGAGTTCGCGGCGATACCGACCGGCGTGCCGTCGACCAGCGCGGCGAGCGCCGTCACGCCGGTCGGGAACGCGGCCAGGACCCGGCGCAGCGTGGCCGGCTCCAGATCGAGGTCCACGGTGACGGTCATGCGCCGCCGACCGCCGATCGGATGCGCGCGGCGGCCGTGGCGAGCCAGGGCTCGTACGAGGCCGGGTCGTCGTGCGCGCTGTCGAGCACATAGAGCGCGCGCGTCGGCAGCACGGCCCCGAGCTCGGCGAGCACCGGCTTGAGGAAGACCTCCGGCGCGAGCTGGTGGCCGGGTCCGGCGCCGAGCATCAGCGGCACGGCGACGACCCCGTCGAGGCCGTTCGAGGGGAAGCGGTCGAGGAAGACCTTCAGCAGGCCGGTGTACGAGGCCTTATACGTCGGGCTGGCGAAGACGACCAGGTCGAGCCCGCGCACCGCCTCCACGGCGGCGGTGACCTCGGCGTCCGAGTAGTCCAGCAGCCCGGAGCCGAACGCGGCGAGGTCGATCGACAGCGTGGGCGCGGCGCCGGTCAACTGCTCGACGACGTGCACGGCGGCCTGGAAGGTGCGGGAGGCGGGCTTGGGGTTGCCGACGACGACGCCGGAACGCGGTGCGGGCGAGTGAGAGGGCGATATCTCCGTCATGGGAGTCTCCACGAGGGCAGCCCGAACCTGCGGACGCGATGCGCGTCAGGAGTCGGGCGGGGGGCGGACGAGCGGGCAGGGGCGCTGGTCAGCTACACAGCGCGCTGCTGACGCGCACGAAGTCCACGTGCCGACGGACGACGAGGCGGGGTGTGATCGGCGCGGCCGGGCGGGAATCGCGGTCCCATGACTGCACGGCGCACCTCCACCCTCTCGCTCCGTAAGAAATCCTCTGTGTTCGAAGCTAGACAGCAGACCACGAGGCTGTCAATCTTCGTCCAATCCTCGATCACCTCAGCGATCGAACAAACCAAGAACCCGTCAAGGCGAACGCCGGGTGACATCTGAGTGGCTACTCGCGAGCTGACCTTTCGGGTGTCGACCTGCGTGGATACCGTCGGCGTGTGACCAGCAATGACTCCTTGATGGCCCTGGTCGTCGTGACCGCGCTGGGCTTCGACTTCACCAACGGATTCCACGACACCGGCAACGCGATGGCGACGTCCATCGCGACCGGCGCGCTGCCGCCCCGGATCGCCGTCGCCCTGTCCGGGGTGCTCAACCTGGTGGGCGCCTTCCTCTCGTTCACCGTCGCCGCGACGATCGCGAGCGGCCTGGTCCAGACACACCTGGTGACCCCGACCGTGGTCTTCGCGGGCCTGGTCGGCGGAATCCTGTGGAATCTGGCCACCTGGTTCCTGGGCATCCCGTCCAGTTCCTCGCACGCGCTGATCGGCGGCGTCATCGGCTCCACGATCGCCGCCGCGGGCGGGCACGCGGTGCAGTGGCACGGCGTGACCTCGAAGGTGATCCTCCCGGCCGTCCTCTCGCCGGTCATCGCGGGCGGCATCGCGGCACTCGGCACCTGGCTGGTGTACAAGCTCACCGAGAAGGTGCCGGAGGAGCAGCGCAAGGCGGGCTTCCGGATCGGCCAGATCGGCTCGGCCTCGATGGTCTCGCTCGCGCACGGCACCAACGACGCGCAGAAGACGATGGGCGTGATCACCCTCGCGCTGATCGCCAACGGTTCGCTCGCCGCCGGGGCCAAGGCGCCGGTGTGGGTCATCGTCTGCTGCGCGCTGGCGATCAGCCTCGGCACGTACATCGGCGGCTGGCGGGTCATCCGCGCGCTGGGCAAGGGCCTGGTGGAGATCGAGGCGCCGCAGGGCATGGCGGCCGAGTCGGCCTCCGCCGCGACGATCCTGATCTCCAGCAGCTTCGGCTACTCGCTGTCCACCACGCACGTGGCCACCGGCTCGATCCTCGGTTCGGGCGTCGGCAAGCGGGCGGAGGTGCGCTGGGGCGTCGCCGGGCAGATGGCGACGGCCTGGCTGCTCACCCTCCCGTCCGCGGGCGTCGTCGGCGCGCTGGCCTACTACGCGGCGCACGGCATCGGCGGCACGGCGGGCGTCTCGGTGATCTTCGTGGTCCTGGCCGCCGCGGCAACCGGCTTCTACCTGCAGTCGCGCAAGACCGCCGTCAACCCGGGCAACGTGAACGCCGAGTGGACCGGTTCGGTCGCTCCGGGCGCGGCGGGCCTCGCCGCGGTGCCGGCCTAGAGAGGGACGGACTGAATCATGAGCTCTACTTCCTGGATCAACCTCGACGCGCTCTGGAAGATCGTCGTCGTCGGCGTGCTGCTCGGCGCCGGCCTGCCCGCGCTGTTCGCGGTCGGCCTGCGGGCGCTGAGCCCGGCGACGGCCGGGGGCGCGGCCCCGGCGGGCGGCAACCTCGCCGGCAAGGTGGTCGCCGTGGTCTGCTTCGCCGTCGTGCTCGCCGCGATCGGCTGGGGCGTCTACAAGATCGTGCACCCCAACTAGCTGAAACTTTCTTCGCTCACCCGCTCCTTTCGCGGCCCGCCACGAGCATTCGTTGGCGGGCCGCGGCCTGCTCCCTAGCTTCTGGGGGCAGGGAAAGGAGCGACATTGACACCCATCGGAAGCAGGACGACGCGGGCCGTCGGCGTGACCACCGGGGTCTCGCTGGTGGCCGCGTCGATGCTCGTGCTCAGCGTGGCGCACAGTGCCTACGCGGCGGACGCGGCCACGATCAACGGTTCGACGACGTACCAGACCATCACCGGGTTCGGCGCCTCGGAGGCGTTCGGCGAGGCGCAGACGGTCATGAACGCCTCGAGTTCGGTGCAGCAGCAGGTGCTGGCCGACCTCTACAGCCCGACCACCGGGGCCGGGCTGACCATGCTGCGCAACGAGATCAGCGCGGACTCAGGCAGCACGATCGAGCCGAACGCGCCGAGCAGCCCGACGGCGGCACCGACGTACCTGCCGCTCTCCTCGATCAATCAGGACGCCGGGCAACTGTGGTTCGCGCAGCAGATCAAGGCGGACTACGGCGTGACGAACGTGTTCGCGGACGCATGGAGCGCCCCGGCGTTCATGAAGACGAACAACGCGACGGACAACGGCGGCGCGGTCTGCGGCCTGTCCGGAGCGACGTGCAGCAGCGGCAGTTGGGTGCAGGCGTACGCCAACTACCTCGAACAGTACGCGGCGGACTACTCGGCGGCGGGCGACCCGCTGACGTACGTCGGGCCGGAGAACGAGGCGAACCTCTCGACGAGCTACGACAGCATGCAGCTCTCCCCCGCGCAGACGGCCCAGTTCCTCGACACGCTCGGCCCGACGATCGCCAACTCGGGTCTGAACACGAAGGTCGAATGCTGCGCGACCGAGGGCTGGGACTACGCATCCCAGTACGCGAGCGCGATCGAAGCCGACTCGACCGCCCTGTCGTACACGAAGGTCTTCACCAGCCACGGCTACACCTCGGCCCCGACCTCGGCGCTGTCCGGCTGGAGCAATCCGGCGTGGCAGACAGAGTGGTCCACGTTCGAGACCTGGGATCCGGCGTGGGACGACGGCACCGACGCGTCCGGATTCACCTGGGCACAGCACATCTATCAGGGCCTGACCGGCGCGAACCTCGGCGCGTTCCTCTACTGGTGGGGCAGCACGACGCCCTCGGAGAACGGCGACAACGAGGGCCTGCTGCTGATCAACGGCAGCACGATCACGCCAAGCGGCCGCCTGTGGGCGTTCGCGAACTACAGCAGGTACATCAAGCCGGGCGCAGTGCGAATCGGCGCGTCGAGCGGCAACAGCGCACTGGACCTGAGCGCGTACAAGAACCCTGATGGTTCGATCTCAGTGGTCGTGCTCAACACGGCTTCGAGCGCTGACACGGTGAACTACGCGCTCACCGGAACCGGAATCACGAGCGGCACGGCGACCCCCGTGCTGACGAACGCGAGCAACAACGCCGCAGCGCAGACCGCGATCCCGGTCAACGCCGGCACGTTCACGGCCACAGTTCCCGCGCGGTCGCTGGAGACGTTCGTCATCACGCCGGGCGGCAGCGGCGGCAGCACGGGTACCGGCACCGGAACCGGCGGCAGCTCGTCCGGGCCCGCCTCGACGTGCTCGGTCACGTATCAGACCACGTCGCAGTGGACCGGCGGCTTCACGGCCAACGTGACCGTGAACAACACCGGCACGACGCCGATCAGCGGCTGGACGGCCGGATTCACCTTCCCCGGCGACCAGAAGGTCACCAACGCCTGGAACGCCACCGTCAGCCAGTCCGGCGAGGCGGTGACGGCCACGAACGCGAGCTACAACGGCACCATCGCGGCCGGATCGAGTACCAGCTTCGGTTTCCAGGGCACCTGGACGTCCAGCGACGCTCCACCGACGTCCTTCACGATCAACGGCGTGACCTGTAGCTAGACCTTGCGCGGGCGGGGTAACGTGACTCCTCGACACCTTGTTAACGTTCTCAACAGGAGGCTCTCCGTGCCAGCCCCCGCCCGCGACACCTTCGGCTCGCTGCCCGACGGCACCGCGGTCACCCGGTGGACCCTGACCGACGAGACCGGCGCGAGCGCGTCGGTCCTCGACTACGGCGCGATCATCCAGGCGCTGCGCGTGCCCGACCGTGCCGGCCGGGCCGCGAACGTCGTGCTCGGCTTCGACAACCTGCCCGACTACCTGGAGCGCAGCCCGTACTTCGGGGCGGCGATCGGGCGCTACGGCAACCGGATCGCCGGCGGCCGGTTCGAGCTCGACGGCGTCGCGCACCAGCTGGAGCTCAACGACGGCGGGCGGCCGAACTCGCTGCACGGCGGGTCGGGCGGCTTCGACAAGCGGATGTGGGACGGCGTGGCCGAGGAGGTCGAGGGCGGCGGCGCGGTGACGCTCACCCGCGTCAGCCCGGACGGCGAGGAGGGCTTCCCCGGCACGCTCGCCGTGACGGTCCGCTACACCCTCGCGCACGGCCGCTTCACGCTCGAGTACCGCGCCGAGACCGACGCGACGACGATCGTGAACCTGACCAACCACGCGCACTTCAACCTCGCCGGGGACGACTCCGGCAGCTCGATCCTGGACCACGAGCTGTCCATCGCCGCGCAGGAGTTCCTGCCGGTGGACGCCTCGCTGATCCCGCTGGACAGTCCGCTCTCGGTCGCGGGCACGGCCTTCGACTTCCGCTCCCCGCGGGCGATCGGCGCGCGGCTGGACGACCCGCACCCGCAGCTCGTGCAGACCGACGGATACGACCACTGCTTCGTGCTGACCGGCGGCGTGACCGAGCAGCCGCGCAACATCGCCTCGCTGAAGGATCCGCGCAGCGGCCGGGTGATGCGGGTCGAGACGACCGAGCCGGGCGTGCAGCTGTACATCTGCAGCCACTTCGACGGGACGCTGATCGGCACCAGCGGCGTCACCTACCCGAAGTACGGCGGGGTGGCGCTGGAGACCCAGCACCACCCCGACTCGCCGAACCGGCCTGAGTTCCCCTCCACCGTCCTCAAGCCGGGCGACGTCTACCGTTCCACCACGGTGCTGGACTTCGGCCGCGCGGAGGTCACAGACTCGGCTCGCTGACCGCGGACTGCGCGTCCTCGGCGTAGGCCTCGCGGATCTGCTTGGGACCGAACGGCCAGGTCTTCTCGGCCTTCGACCAGACCAGGTACGCGACCACGCCGAGGACGACCCAGCCGATGGACCACTCGATCGGGTGAACGCCCGGGTTGGCCTTGTCGGCGTACCCGTAGATGACCGCCCAGCCGACCCCCGCGATGATCAGCGGCAGCGGGTAGAGGAAGACCTTGTACGGCCGCTTGAGGTTCGGCTGCCGGCGGCGCAGCACGATCAGGGCGGCGATCTGCGCGAAGGACTGGATGATCACCATGACGGTGGTCAGCAGCGTGATCAGGATGGCGAGCGGCGGGTGCGTGGCCGAGTTGCCGACGTGCCGGGCGATCAGGAATCCGGCCGTGGTGACGACGCCCATCGCGATCAGGCCGAGCACCGGGAAGTCGTACTTCCGGTGCAGCCGCCCGAAGGACTTGAAGAACACGCCGTCGCGCGCGGCGTCGAAGGGCACGCGCGAACCGCCGAGCAGTCCGGTGAAGACGGAGGCGAACGCGGTGATCAGAATCAGCACCGTGACCACGTCGGCGGTCCCCTTGCCCCAGGTGTCCTGCAGAACGGCCGAGGCGACGGACTGCGAGGCGATGTTCTTGGGGTCGAGCATGTCCTGCCAGTGGATGACGCCGAGCACGCCGATCTGCATCAGCAGGTAGAGGCCCATGACGCCGCCGATCGCGAAGACGATGGAGCGCGGCAGCACACGGCCCGGGTCGCGGACCTCGGCGCCCAGGTACGCGGTCGTGTTGTAGCCGAGGTAGTCGTAGATGCCGATCGTCAGGCCCGAGGCGAAGCCCAGCCAGAAGGTGCCGCTGCCGAGGTCCACCGCGTGCGCCGGGTAGGTGAAGGCGAGCGACGGGTGGAAGTGGGTGAAGGCGGCGAGGATGACGCAGGCGACGGCCACGATCATGACGCCCCACATGCCGACGGTCAGCCGCCCGATGTTCTCCACGCGCCGCCAGAGCAGCAGCAGCACGAGCGCGATGACCGCGACACCGATGATGTCGCCCTGGCCGGGGCTCATGCTCGGCCAGAGGTAGGCGAGGTACTGCACGAGGCCCTGCACGCCGGTGGACATGATCAGCGGGATGAACAGCATCGCCGTCCATACGAACAGGAACGGCATCAGGCGCCCGCTGCGGTACTGGAAGGCTTCGCGCAGGTACACGTAGGTGCCGCCGGAGCCCGGCAGCGAGGCGCCGAGTTCGGCCCAGATCAGGCCGTCGGCCAGCGCGAGGATGGCGCCCGCGATCCAGCCGATGATCGCCTGCGGCCCGCCGAACGCGCCGACCATCAGCGGGATCGTCACGAACGGGCCGATGCCGACCATCTGGCTCATGTTGATCGACACGGCCTGGAACAGGCCGATCTTTCTGGACAGCTCGGGCATGGTCTCCTCCTGGCCGACGGGGTTAAGTAAAGTTAAGTTCCTATACAATATGAGTCAAGAGGCTACGCATTACCGATTGGCTACAGTTGGCCAGAAGGTGTGATCAGGAGCGGATGGTCGTGGTGGACGGCGAAGTTCCCTGGAACCGGCAGCGGCTGCGCAGTAACAACGAGCGGCTGCTGTTGGAGCAACTGCGCACGGCCGGGCCGACCTCGCGCGCCCAACTCGCCCGGGACACGGGGCTGTCGAAGCCCACCGTCTCGCACGCGCTCGCCGCGCTGGAGGAGCACGGACTGGTGCGCGAGGCCGGGCGGATCGCGGCCGAGCGCGGCCGCACGGCGCTGCTCTACGAACCCGACCCGACCGCGGGCTACGTGCTCGGCATCGACATCGGCCGGGCCCGGCTGCGCGCCGCGGTGGCGGACATGTCCGGCGAGATCCTGGCGCGCACCGACGTGCCGAACCAGGAGAGCACCGCGAACGCCGTGGCCGACGCCGCCGCCGAGGCCGCCGGGCAGGCGCTGCACAACGCCGAGGTCCCGGCCGCGAGCGTGATCCACGCGGCGGTCGGCACGCCCGGCGTCTTCGATCCCGACGACGACCGCGTGCGCTACGCGGTGAACCTGCCTGGCTGGGGCCGCGCGGGCCTGTTCGCGCGGATCCGCGAGCAGCTCGGCGGCATCGAGATCTCCGTGCACAACGACGCGAACCTGGCCGCGCTCGGCGAGTACGACTTCGGCGCGGGCCGCGGCAGCCGTCTGTTCGTCTACGTGCTGATCGGCACGGGTCTCGGCGTCGGCATCGTGGCGAACGGCGAGCTGTTCACCGGCGCGCACGGAGCCGCCGGCGAGGTCGGTTTCCTGCCGGTGTCGTTCTCCGCACCGACCCGGGAAGCGGACGCCCATCCGCGTGGCGAGCTCGAAGAGGCCGTGTCGGCGGACGCCGTCGTGCGCGCGGCCCGCGAAGGCGGGTTGACGGGTCAGCTGACGGCGAAGCGTGTGTTCGACGAGGCGCGCGCCGGGCACCCGGCCGCGATCGCCGCCGTGCACCAGGAGGGCGAGCGGATCGCGCACGTCGTCGCGGCCATCAGCGCCGTCATCGATCCGGACGTCGTCGTGCTCGGCGGCGGCGTCGGACGCGGCGCGGACCTCATGCTCGATCCGGTGCGCGAGGTCCTGGAGCGCAGCACTCCCCTGCGCCCGCGGATCACGGCCAGCGAGCTCGGCGGCGACGCGGTGCTGCTCGGCGCGCTCACCACGGCGCTCCGCGTGGCCCGGCCGCAGATCTTCGACCGGCGCACCGAGCGTTGACGAGTGCTGTTTCACCGGCTAGCTTCCATTCAACGTAAAGTTATCTAACTTTACTTGAAGGAGGATCAGTGATCGTCCGCACCAGAACCCGCCTGGTCGCGCTAGTCACAGTCGCCGCAGCCTGCGCCTCGATGGCCGCGTTCCGCTACACGGCGCAGGCCGCGCCGATAACCCGCCCCGACGCCAAGGTCAAAGCCGTCGCGCAGTACGCCGTCCCCGGCACCGTGCTCGGCTCCGGCGGCTGGCAGGTGCTCTCCAGCGCCAAGACCAGCGCGTCCGGCTCGTCCATCTCAGCGCCCTCGTTCAACACATCGAGTTGGCTGCCGGTCGGCAACGACGACGGCGGCGCGCCAGGAACCGAGATCGAGGCGCTGCTCCAGAACGGCGGCTGCGCGAACGTCTACTACTCGACCAACATGAAGTCCTGCTTCGGCTACGAGAGCAAGGTCGGCGCCGACTCGGTCGCGCAGTTCGACGTGCCCTGGTGGTATCGCACGAACTTCACCGCGAACCTCAACTCCGGCCAGCACGCGAACCTCGTCGTCAACGGCGTCGTGGGCGCGGCGGACGTCTGGGTGAACGGCAAGGAGGTCGCGACGCAGAGCACCGTCGAGGGCGCGTACACCCGCTACACCTTCGACGTGACCGGCGACCTGAACCAGGGCACGAACACCGTCGCGCTCGAGGTCTATCCGAACAACCCGCAGTCGATGCTGACCGTGGACGACGTGGACTGGAACCAGGTCCCGCCGGACAACAACACCGGCATCCAACTGCCGATTCAGCTGCTCACGTCCGGCGCGCTCAGCGGTGCCGACGCGCACGTGGTCGAGAAGAACGCGTCCGACTTCAGCACTTCGGCACTGACAGTGAAGACGAACGTCACCAACCACTCGTCGTCCTCGCAGACTGGGACCGTCAGCGCGACGATCACGCCGCCGAGCGGTGGCACGCCGATCACGGTCCAGCAGTCGGTGACGGTCGCGGCGAACTCGACACAGACGGTCTCGCTGCCCGCCACGACGATCAAGAATCCGGCGGTCTGGTGGCCGTACCAGATGGGCGCGCAGCCGCTCTACGGCCTGACGACCACGGTGTCGCAGAACTCGACCGTCTCCACCACGACGACCGGCACCTTCGGCATCAGGACCGTGACCTCCTCCCTCGTCGGCGCCGGGCCGGTGGACGAGAACGGCGTGCGGCAGTACAAGATCAACGGCGTCGCGTTCGTGGCACGCGGCGGCGGTTTCGCTCCCGACCTGTTCCTGCACTACTCGGCCGCGGACATCGCCAAGCAGATCGCGATCATGAAGAACATGGGCGTGAACATGATCCGGCTCGAGGGCCACTTCATGCCGGACGACTTCTACGAGCAGATGGACCAGGCCGGGATCATGATCGATTCCGGGATGCAGTGCTGCGACGCGTGGGGCAACGACCTGAGCGGCAACCTGCTGACCGTCGCCACGAACTCGGCGCTGGCCATCGGGCAGAACGAGGTCGAGCACCCGAGCGTGGTCACGTTCTCCTGGAGCGACAACGCCCCCGACTCGGCCGACGCGAAGGACACCCTCGCGGCGTTCGCGCAGGCCGACTTCGACGTCCCGGTGGTCGCCTCGGCCGAGGAGAACAGCGTCTCCCCGCTCGGCGACTCGGGCGAGAAGGAGGGCCCGTACGACTGGGTCCCGCCGAACTACTGGTACGACACGACGCACACCCAGCCCGACGACAACCAGACCAACGCGGGCGGCTCCTGGGGCTTCGACAGCGAGGAGAGCGCGGGCGACACCATCCCGACGCTCGACTCGATCGACCGCTTCATGTCCGCCACCGAGCAGAAGGAACTCTGGCAGTCGCCGACGTACAACCAGTTCCACGCGAACTACGAGTCCGGGCATGGCAACTACCAGTTCGGCACGCTGTACTACTTCGACCAGGCGATGAACAGCCGCTTCGGCACGCCGACCAGTCTCGACCAGTACGTCGAGGACGGCCAGGTGCAGAACTACGAGAACACCCGCGCGCAGTTCGAGGCGTTCCTCGACCACTCGACGAACACTGACACTCCGTCGACGGGCACGATGTACTGGCAGCTGAACAAGGGCTGGCCCTCGCTGCTCTGGAATGTCTACAACCAGGACGGGGACCAGGCGGGCAGCTACTACGGCACGCAGGAGGCGAACCAGTCCCTGCACGCCCTCTACGCGCTGGACAACGGCACCGTGACACTCGACAACCTCGGCGGCACGACGCAGAGCGGATTGTCGGTCGAATCCAAGGTCTACAACACGTCGGGAACGGTTCTCGACGACAAGACCGCGAGCGGCATCAGCCTCAGCGCACAGCAGGTCAAGAACAAGGTGCTCACGCCGAAGGTTCCGGCGACCGTGACGAGCAAGTCGAGTGCGACCACGTACTTCGTCGAGCTCACGCTGAAGCAGAACGGGAACGTCGTGGACCGGAACGTCTACTGGGAATCGACGTACCCGGACAAGGTGAACTGGTCGAAGAACGGCAACTCGTACGCCACGATGACCCAGTACGCCGACCTTCAGGGTCTCAACTCACTGAAGTCGGGTTCGGTCAGCGCGGGCGACGTGACCACGACGAGCGCGTCGGGTCCGGACGGCGCCGACACGGTCACCAAGGTGACGCTGACCAACACGTCGTCCAAGACCGTCGGCTTCTTCCTGCGGACGGACCTGCGGCGCGCGGACAACCACGACCAGGTGCCCTCGGCGCTGTGGAGCGACGACGACATCACGCTGTTCCCCGGCGAGTCGGAGACCGTGAGCGTCAGCTACAAGGCCGCCGACCTGAGCGGCACGACTCCGGTGATCAGCCTGTCCGGCTGGAACGTCGCGGCGCAGGACGTCGCGGGCTGAGAAACGGGCCGTCCCCCGGGGATCCGGGCTCCGGGGGACGGCGTTCGTGGGTGAGGCTCCGTCAGTCGCGGCGGCGCGGAGCGGTCCCGGGGGTGTCGGCGACCTCGGCGACGATCAGCTCGGCGAACGCGTACGGCAGCGCGCAGCGGGCGGCGATCCAGTTCGCCGGGACGCGGCGCCGGGCCAGTTCGTAGGCCAGCGCGATCCGTTCGCTCGGCGCGTCGGGGTCCAGCGGCGGCAGCGGCGCCGCGTGGTACGGCGGCGGGACGTCCTGGCGCTCGCTCTTGGCCCACGCGCGGCGGGCGAGGCGCAGCAGCGCGGCCCGCAGCCGGCCGAGGCGCCGCGGGCCGGTCGCTCCGTCGCGATCCGGGAGGTTCACACGGAACCTGTACCCGGATCCGGCGGAAGGAAGCGGCGCAGGCCGGGTGGTTCAGGCCTGGGCGAGCACGTCGGTGAGGCGGCGCGGGCCGACGATGCGGCCGTCCGGGAGGAGTTCGCCGGTGTCCTCGAACAGCACGACGCCGTTGCACAGCAGGCTCCAGCCCTGCTCGGGGTGCGTGGCCACGGGGACCGCGGCCTCGCGGTCGGGCGCCTCGGCGTCGGGACAGGCGGGCCAGTGCGTACACGCCCTGGCCGCTGCCGAAGAGGGTTCGGAGTTCACCACGATCACCACCGTTGTGCTCGGATGTCTGCGTGAGCAGCTAGCCCCGAGTATCGCGCACCCGGATGACGAGAGAGCTAACGAAAAGGTAACGAACCGGCGAGAGATGTTTGAGAAGCGGTGGTGGGGGGGGGGGGGGGCGCGGCCCCCCCCCCCCCCCAGGCCGCGACATGACGACGGAGGCGCGCAAGAATCCCGTCTGGCAAATCGCGCCGGCAACGCGTGCACGCGCGCGCGATCTTCGTCGCGATTCAACGGACGCAGAGCGGATGATCTGGGGCGCGCTACGCGCTCATCGCCTCGGCAGGGCAAGCTTTCGCCGTCAGGTGCCGGTTGGTCCCTACATCGTCGACTTCGTGTGTCATGCCGCAAAGCTAATCGTCGAGTTCGACGGCGGGCAGCACTTCGAAAGCGAGCGGCAAAAGAAGGATGCTCGCCGCACAGCCTTTCTCGCCGGCAAGGGTTTTCGCGTGTTGCGGTTCAACAATTACGACGTGATGACAAACCGAACTGGCGTTCTTGAGATGATCGTGCTCGCTCTCAAAGAAGCCCCCACCCAAAACCACCCC